>BNJS01000648.1_pt1 | contig 256376 bp, 321 predicted proteins | sample 8540461 | NCBI WGS metagenome assembly BNJS01 (sample SAMD00202454, study PRJDB9452) | human saliva metagenome | isolation source: human saliva | place: Japan | reverse complement strand
TTGCGATTAACAACTTTTTATATTTTAACATTTTTAAATTTTCTTTGTCAAGTCTTTTTTTAAAACTTTTTTTAAAAAAATGTTTTTTTCGTCTTCTATCAGAAGACTCTTTACTATTCTATCATTTCTTCGAATGTTTGTCAAGAAGTTTTTTTTATATTTTTTTAAAAACTTTTTTTAACCGTTTACTTCGTTGAAATAATCGACTTCGTCTTTCTTCAAGACTTTTTATAAGTTTATCATTTCTTTTTATATTTTTGTCAAGAACTTTTTTTTATAATTTCTTGACATTTAATATTTTGAAATATTTGATTGTTCGTCTTCTTCTTGAGAAGACTTTTTACTATTTTATCATCATCTTTATTTCTTGTCAATAATATTTTCATACTTTTTTTCATTTTTTTATTTCAATTTTTTTCTTTCTTTTTACTATTTACATTCAAATTCTATTGAGATATTATATAAATAAACTATGTAAGGAGTATTATTTATGATTATTTTTAAAGAACCTATTGGTGTTTCATTTCAACAAATAGAAGATTATAAAAATGAGTTTATTTTAAACAACGAAACAATTCACGGTGCTGCTAATATGACTGCCTTAGCTATTGCTGAGTGGGTACAATTTTCAGAAAATACTAAGTATAAAGAAACAGTAACTCCAGGATTTGTTACTGCTCATACTTTCTTCGCTCTAGATGATAATAAGATTGTCGGTATTATTAACGCAAGACACGAGCTTAATGATTATCTTTTAAACTTTGGTGGTCATATAGGTTACAGTGTTAGAAAATCAGAACGTAGAAAAGGGTATGCAAAGAAAATGTTAAACTACACTTCTGAATTTTTATTTTCACTCGGTCTAGAGAAAATTCTAATTACTTGTGATAAAAATAATATAGCTTCAAAACGTACTATTGAATCATGTGGCGGTGTTTTAGAAAATGAGGTAGTAGAAGAATCTAGAACTACATTAAGATATTGGATATATAAAAAATAAGGTTAGGTTGGAATTTAATCCAACTTAACCTTTTATTTCATCTCAACCACAGTAGCTCCCATTCCACCTTCGTTTTGCCCTCCAGTTCTATAGCTAGCTACATATCTATTATTTTTAAGGTATTCTCCGATATTTTTTCGTAGTATACCAGAACCTAAACCATGAATAATAGTAAATGTATCATAACCTTGAAGTATTACTTTATCCATGTAATTTTCAATCTCTCTTATGGCTTCTTCTGTATTTAATCCTATTACATTAATATCAATACCCACTTTTTTACTGCTTACACTACTTGTGCTTACATATCTTTTTAGCAATTTCTGGTTCACTTTCGATTTTTCTAACTTCTTTTTTCTTGATATTTAGTTTCATAGCTCCCATTTTAATTTGCAGGGTATTTCCTGAAATTTCTAATACAGTCGCTCTTTGATTATAACTTAGTACGAGCACATCATCACCAACCTGTATTTCACTATTATTAAATTTAGGTTGATTTTCTAATTTTTCTTTGTAGTTTTATTTTATTCTTGCTCTTATCCATAGAATGAAGTAACTCATTAAGTTCATGTTGTTTTTAAAGAAGTATTGTCTTTAAATTCTTTATAAATTTCAAGCATCTCTTCTTTTTTTCTCTTCTATTTCTTTATTTAATTCTAGACTTAAATCATTGTACAGACTTTCTTTATATTCTTCATATTTCTGTAAGTTTGTTTCAAGAGTTTCTTTAACTTCATCAATTTCATCTAAAGATTTATTTATATATTCTAATTTATAATCATATTCTCTAATACTTTCCGATAGTTTATCTATGAAGAGATTGTTCTCTTTTGTATTAACTTCTAATAACGAACTTGCTTCATCTATAATAGATTGCTCCAAACCTAATTTAGCAGAAATATTTATCGCATTAGATTTCCCTGGTAATCCTATAATAAATCTATAGGTCGGTTTTAATTTCTCAAAATCAAATTCCATAGATGAGTTTTTATAATACTCTGATTCGAAACAATAGTTTTTAATTTCTGGGTAGTGCGTTGTACATAACATCGTTGCATTTAGATTCTTGAATTTTTCTAATAATGCAATTGATAGCACAGCACCTTCACTCGGATCAGTTCCTGAACATAATTCATCTAATAAAATAATACTCTTATCATTAGTTTTATTTAATATATCAATTATATTAGTCATATGTGAAGAAAAGGTAGATAAGTTGTTCTCGATTGATTGCTCATCTCCAACATCTACAAATACATCTTCAAAGAATCCGACTGTTGATTCCTCTAATGCTGGAATATAAAATCCTAAATGTGATAAGTACACACATAATCCAACTGTTTTTAAGATTACAGTCTTACCTCCAGTGTTAGGACCAGTTATTATTAGTGAATTTCCTTTATTGTCTAGAATAACATCATTTTTTACAACTAAATCTTTATCAATTAATGGATTATATGCTTTCTTTAGATTAAGTTCTTGTGAATTTACTATGTTTTGTTTATTAAAGTCATTTCTAGTACAAAAGTTCATTTTTGAAAAAATAAACTCTATTTGCGAGAAGTTCCAAAGTGAATTTATAAGTTCATCAGCTTTTTCTTTAATAACTTCTGAAGCTTCTTTTAAAATTCTAAGTATTTCTTCTCTTTCTTTACGTCTTAGTATTCCGATTTCATTATTAATCTCTACATTTTCTTTTTGGTTCAACATAAAAAAGTATTACCCTGAAGCACTCTCGTCATGGATAATTCCACCAAAAGTCATTTTTTTATATTCTGGTTTTACTAAAAATAACATCACGGTCATTTCTCTTTGTAACAATTGCTTCAGTTAATTTTTTTAACATTTGAACGTAAGATATTTTTTTAGAATTTGATCACTTTTATTTTTTTCAACTTAGAAATATTTACTTTGATATTTTTTTCAGTTCTAACGAAGCGTCTGGTCTTATATAACCATCCTCATCTATTATTCTATCTAGATATCTTTCAAGATCACTAAAAATCATCTAGTTTAACAACATATTTTTGTTAAACTAGGATAGTTAACATGTTCTTGTAATTTAATATTCTCAAATCTTCTAGAAAATCTATCATAAGTTATAATATTCCTTAATATATAGAAGAGTTCCTTTTCTGAAAGGACACTATCAATTTTAGCTTTCTTAACACTAGCATTATAATCAAATATTTTTTTAATTTGAATTCATTTGGATATTTTCTTAGTAAGTCATATCCTTCTTCGTTTTCTTTATGAACTTCTACTAATTTCTCATAATTTGTTATATATTCTAAATTTTTTTATTTTTTTCATAAGATAACTCTGAAAAAAACAATATTTCTCTATATCTTTTTAAAAACTAGGTCTAAATTAAGTTTCTTTTTGAGTAATTTTTATTCAATCTAATCTCACTCCTTCTATCTATATTTACATGCTTTATCTTTTTATAACACAAACTATTATACACTAAATACAAGCATTAAACAATTTCTTTCGATTAAAATCATAATCTGGTTTAGATTTACAAAAAAATCGAAGTACTTTACGTACTCCGATTCTTTCAATTATTTATTAAAGAATAAACTAATAAACTGTTTAGATAACACTGGTGTGTTTTTGTATTATATAGTCTGGTAACACTGAATCTTTGAATATCGCTATCTTCCAGTCTGGTGTAGGCAATACTGTTACTAGATATAATACTACGAAAAACTATTAAATAGATTTCCACAAATCCTAAAAATAGCACCTAAATATCTATCCGTTATTTTTTTATTAACGGTAATTTTCTAACAACTCCCAATGTTTGTGCTAGTATTTGTATTATTAATCGAATTACAATAAACAATACAATAAATGACACTATTCGGTAATATGCAGTTGGAATATTCAATTCTTTATATATTCCTTCTAAACCATCTGTAACATCAGTTGGAATTGGTATCATACTTGTAAACAAATATGCTAATCTTGAACTGAATAACATTGATACTACATAACCAATTATAATTGTTCCTAGATAAAAAATTTGCATGATTAATCCACGTTTGTATCCTAAGTACGCACCTGCAGCTAATAATAATGCAATAATTATATCAACCATGTTTTCTCCTTTCCAATCATAATCTATTTTGCTTTTAATGCCTTATGATTAGTATATTGATATTTTACTCTATCAACTTTAAAAGTAGCATTAATCTATTTTAGACCAATGCTACTTTTTTTAATTCAACAATTAATTATTATTCAACCCCAATAATATATGGATATACTGGTTGTCCTGATTCAATAAGTTCTACTTCTACATCAGGATATTTCTCTTCGATTAATTGCTCTAAGAAATCAGTATATTCTTCAGTACTTTCTTCACCAAGGTAAAGTGTAACAATTTCAGAATCTTCATCAAGAGATTTTTCTAGTAATTCTTCTAATACTGTATTAAGTGATAGATTAGAAACTACAATCTTACCATTTCTAATTCCCATGAATTCATCTTTCTTAATTTCAACACCTTCAATGTTAGTATCACGAACAGCATGGGTAACTTCTAAAGTACTTACTGTAGATAAAACTTCTTGCATATTTGCAAAGTTCTCTTCAGCAGCTGCTTGTGGATTGTATACCATTACTGCAGCTAATCCTTGAGGTGCTGTTTTACTTTCAACAACAAAAACATTTTCTTCTGCTAACTCTGCAGCTTGTTTTGCTGCAAGTTGGATGTTTTTGTTATTAGGGAAAATAAAGATATTCTTAGCGCTAACTTCTTTAATAGCTTTCATGATATCTTCAGTAGATGGATTCATTGTTTGTCCACCTTCTACGATATAATCAACTCCCATAGAAGTTAGAACTTTACTTAATCCAGCTCCCATAGAAATAGAAATCATGGCTTGTTCTTTTAACTCTTTTGGAGCTGTAGTTTGTTTAGCTTCTTGTTTTCTAAGAACTTCACGGTGTTGTTCTCTCATATTATCAGATTTAATTTTGATAAGTTCTCCATATTGTTGTCCATAGTTGAACACGTCTCCTGGAGTTTCTGTGTGAACGTGAATTTTTACATACTCGCTATCTGAAATAACTAATAATGAATCACCAAATTTACTCATATCTTCACGGAATTTATCTTCATTAAATTCTTTTTTCTCTTTATTAAGACGCACAGTAAATTCTGTACAGAATCCGTACACTATATCTTCAGGGCTCATGAAGTCCATATCATGATTATCTTCGAATTGCATGTCAACAACATTAGTTTCCACTGCTTCTAGACCTTCGATTTTCTCACCTTTTAGTGCAGCAACAAATCCTTGATATACACAAACTAGACCTTGACCTCCTGAATCTACTACACCAACTTCTTTTAAGATTGGTAATAATTCAGGTGTTCTTTTTAATGACGCTTGCGCCTCAGCATATATAGCTTCCATTACTTCCACTACAGAAGTAGTATTTTCAGCTGCTTTTAGTCCAGCTTCTGCAGCTTCTCGTGCAACTGTTAGGATTGTTCCTTCTACAGGTTTAATTATCGCTTTATATGCAATACTTACACCATTTTGAATAGCTTCAGCAAATTCTTTTGCATTAACTTCCTTTTTATCAGCAATGTGTTGAGACATCCCTCTAAATAGTTGAGAAAGGATAACACCAGAGTTTCCACGTGCCCCCATCAATAAACCTTTAGAAAAAGATTTACCTAATTCACCGATGTTTTCAACAACATTTGCAGCTGTTTCTTTTGCACCTGATGACATCGAAAGATTCATATTTGTTCCTGTGTCACCATCTGGTACAGGGAAAACATTTAATGCGTTTATTTTTTCTGCATTTTTAGCTAAATTTTTCGATCCTAAGTCAATCATTTCAGCTAAAACAAGTCCGTTTATTTTCTCCACTATCTTTCCTCCTATTTATTTACCTTGATGCCTTGAATGTAAATGTTAATTTCATCTACTTTAACACCTAGTATTTTTTCTATTTGATATTTAACTGAAGATTGTACATTGTTTGCTATTTCTGAAATTTTTGTTCCATACATAACAATGATATATAAATCAATAACAAGTTTATCTTCATCTTTTTTTACTTTAATTCCTTTTTGCGTAATTTTTCTTTACGTAAAAATTTCTGTAATTCCATCTTTAACTTGATTTTTTTACTAGCCATTCCTATAATTCCGTAGCAACTAACCGCTGCTCCACCAGCTACTGATGCGATAACATCGTCACTTATAGAAACATGACCAAATTCATTATTAATTTCTAATGACATATCTTTTCCTCCTATTTAAAAATAGTCAAATTGAACATACGAACTATTATACCTTTTTTAATAAAAAAATACAAGTGAAACATTGGTAATTCTCCAGTCAGAGCCTTTTAGCATCCCTTTTATGATACTATTACTTATTACCATTAATGAATTCTTTAGCATGAATCATTAATGTAATAGCGTCACAAACAGGCGTTGGAATATTATGGATTTTCCCTAATTTCGATATCGCTCCATTTAAATAATCAATCTCGGTAAGGCGACCATTTTTCATATCTTGATAAAGAGAAGGATAATGTGCTCCTCCCGTTTCTAGTGAGAATAGACTTTCTATATTTTTTTCAATAACTTCTTGTTTTACATCAATACCTTCTGCTCTTCCTACAGTTGTTACCTCATTCAAAACCGCTCTCGTTAACTCTAAATTTTTAACATAACTTCCATATTGGTTAATATTACAATCAATTAAAGTACAATATGAATTTAGAACACAGTTTAATCCAGCTTTATGCCAGATTGATTGATCAGTATCAGCTGAATACTTAATATTTAATCCAGCATCATTAAATCTTTCTACTAAAGCTAATGTTTTTTCTAGATTAACCTCTTTAACTTGTTTTAATTCTATTTTTCCTGTACCATGGGCTTCCAGTATTCCTGGTCCACCAAGACCACTAGTCCACACCGTAACACCTATTAAAATATTTTCTTCTTTTACATAATCTTTTAATGTTTCTACATGCCCAAGACCATTTAAAATACAAATAATTTTAGTATCTTCGTGTAAAAGATGCTTTACACTTTCTAACATTGGTCTTAACTGCATTGATTTAGTTGCTACAAATATAACATCATACTTCCCTGAAATCTGCTCGGGTTTATAAATAGGAATATAGTAGTTTCCTAAATCAACATCATCAATAATGACCTTTAATCCTTTATTTCTTATATTTTCAACATGAGCTTCCCAAGTATCGACAAAAGTAACATCCTCGTTATTTTTTTAAACAACATATAACCAAATCTTGAACCTAGCGCCCCAGCTCCTGCAAATAATATTTTCATAATCATTCTCCTTAATTTATTTTCTACTTTAATTTTTATAATTACAATTTTACTTTGTCAACGTTATCTAAATTTTTAGCATAAAAAAAAGATATTCGAAGATAGTCCGAATATCTTTAAACTCTTATAAGTTTTCAGGTTTATATGCTTCTTTGCTGTATAATTTTAAAACATCTGAATAAATTCTATCAGCCAAAAATGCAACTGTGAATGGTATTACAAAAAATGCTAAAAGTATAGGAAGCAAGTTCCCACCGTTCATCGCATATGATTTGGTTGGTCCAATTAACCCTATAATACCAAATCCTGCACTTTCATGTGTTCCAAGAATTTTCAAGAAATAACCTGAAAGTCCTGTAATTGCTGCTGTTGTTAAAATAGTAAGAAGTAATTGTGGCTTACGTGCACAGTTAGGCATCATAAGTTTAATTGCTCCTAGAAGAATAGCAACACTTGCACCTTTACTATTTGCTCTGTATGTACCGATAGCTAAAACTGCTGCTGCAGATACTAGCCCTAATGTAGCAGCCCCAGCACCTACATAGTTCTCATTTGTAAATAAAATCAATCCCATCGCAACAGTCGATACAGGTGTTACGATTAAGAATGAGAATGCCATTGTTATTAATATACACATTAATACTGGTTGTAATGTTGTAAATTCAAAAATTACTGATGCTAAAAGTTTTGTTAAACTCTTTGTATATGGTAATGTAACCAATCCTAAAGCAGCTACTAATCCCCCAGCTATTGGTAAGAAAATAATTGTAACAGCTCCAAATTTATCTTTTACAAGATTTATTACTAATGCACCTATTATTGTCACTAATATAACATTAAATAAATCTCCCATTGGAACCCCTGTCCAGGCTTTTGTCTGTGCATTGAATGTCAACGAACCACTTGCTGCTAAGACAGTTGCTCCTAATACTGCTGATTCTAGGGGTTTAAATTTTAAACTTTGCCCTACAATAACTCCAACTAAAACTGGGATAGAAAATTGTAATAAATACATCGCTTGTGAAAGTGTAGTGAATAAACTTGGTGCAAATAACGTTCCTAAATACTTAAATAACGTACTTAAAACCGCATTTGGAATTAATCCAGCAACTACACCTAGGGCAGTACCGTTTAAAATAATATTAAGAAAATCCTTTACTTTTTTTGACATATACATCCTCCTTTTTTTCTTGTTTGTTTTTTTAATATAATAAATATAATAATATAAAAATCAAAAAAAGTAAAGAATTTTTTTGAAAAATTTATTGTTTTTTTCTTTTTTTATAATGTTAAAGTAGTATACAAAAAGAGAATTTTGAAGTTTATACTTCAAAAATTCTCCTTCTTATATCTTATAGTAACGGTTTTTTATTCGGTGTACCCGCTTTTCTTGGATATTTATTAGGTGTTTCTTTGGTTTTACGAATTTCTAATATATGCCTTTCTTCACCTTCAATATCAAATTCAAGATCTTGCTCTAATTTTCCACCTAAAAGTTTTATTGCATTAATTGCTTCTTTAGTTTCTTCTTCAGCTTTTTGAGCTTTTAGACTTAAGAAGTAACCATCTTTCTTAACTAATGGTAAACAAAGCTCAGCTAATACATTTAATCTTGCTACCGCTCTAGCAGTAACTATCTCAAAACTTTCTCTGTATTCTTTATTTTGCCCAAACTCTTCTGCTCTTGCATGAACAAAATTACAATCAGTAAGTCCCAGTTCATCTTTAACTAAATTTAAAAACTTAATACGTTTATTTAAAGAATCAACAATAGTAACTTTTAAATTTGGGTATAATATTTTCAATGGAATAGACGGAAATCCTGCGCCGCTTCCCACATCGCAAATACTTTCAATATTTGAATAATCTTTATAAAATGCTAAAGAAATCGAATCAAAGAAATGTTTTGTATAAAACTCATCTTCTTCAGTAATAGCTGTAAGATTGATTTTTTTGATTCCATTCTACAACTAAATCATAGTATTTACTATATTGCTCTTTTCTGAAGTTCTGATAATTCTATACCTACTTTTTCTTTCACAGCATTATAGAATTGCTCTTTATTCATTATTCATACCTCTTCTTTGTTCTAAGTATACTAATAGAATAGAAATATCCGCTGGGTTAACTCCTGATATACGAGATGCTTGTCCAATAGTTAATGGTAAAACTTTTTTTAGTTTTTCCCTTGCTTCTAAAGCTAAACTTGGTACATCATCATAATTTAAATCTGTAGGTATTTTCATCTCATTCATTTTTTTAGTTTTTTCAACTTGTTGAATAGATTTTTTAATATACCCTTCATATTTAACCTCTATTTCAACTTGTTCTACTACGTCTTTAGGTAAAACTGTTTCGTCATTTGCTAAATAAAGTACATTCGCATGAGATAATTCTGGACGTCTTAACATATCAATCGCTAAGATTCCATCGCGAATTTCCGCACTATTTAACTCTGCTAATTTTTCTAAAGTCGCAGCTGTTGGAGTTATTCTGAAAAGTTTTAAGTCTTTCAATTTCATCAGCTACCATTCTACGTTTTTCACAGAATTTATTGTATCTTTCTTCAGTTACTAAGCCGTAATTATAAGCTTTTTCCGTTAAACGCATATCTGCATTATCATGACGTAAAAGTAATCTATGCTCCGCTCTTGAAGTTAGAAGTCTATAAGGTTCGTTTGTTCCTTTTGTTACTAAGTCGTCAATAAGAACTCCAATATATGCTTCATCTCGACCAAGAATCATAGGTTCTTCTCCTAGAACTTTACATGCAGCATTTATTCCTGCCATGATTCCTTGACCTGCAGCTTCTTCATAACCACTTGTACCATTAATCTGACCTGCTGTAAATAATCCATCGATTAATTTTGTCTCTAATGTTGGCCAAAGTGTAGTTGGATTTACAGCATCATACTCAATAGCATAACCATTACGCATAATAACTGCATTTTCTAATCCTGCAATACTTCGAACCATGTCTCTTTGTACATCATCAGGTAACGAAGTTGATAAACCTTGCACATAAATTTCTTTAGTATTTCTACCTTCTGGTTCTAAGAATAGTTGGTGTCTTTCTTTATCATTAAAACGAACATATTTATCTTCAATACTTGGGCAGTATCTTGGCCCTGTTCCCTTTATTACTCCAGAATACATTGCAGAACGACCTAAGTTTTTGTCAATAATTTCATGCGTATTTGTATTAGTATAAGTTAACCAACAAGGAACTTGATCTTTTACAAACTCTGTAGTTTCATAACTAAATGCATGCTCCTCCTCATCACCAGGCTGAATTGCTGTTTTTGAAAAATCTACACTATCAGCATTAACTCTTGGTGGTGTTCCAGTTTTAAACCTAACTAAATCAAAACCTAATTCTTCCAGTTGTTTTGCAAGGTCAATTGATGGCATCTGATGGTTAGGTCCTGAAGAATACTTAATATCTCCAATTACTATTTCACCACGTAAATAAGTACCCGTAGTAATAATAATTGTTTTAGCTTTATATGCTGTTCCAAGCATAGTTCTTAGTCCAACTACTTTATTATCTTCAATAATAAGTTCACGCACCATCGCTTGCTCAATATCCAAATTTGGAGTATCTTCTAATATCCTCTTCATTTCTAGTTGATACTCAACTTTATCAGATTGCATTCTTAACGCACGTACCGCAGGCCCTTTAGCTGTATTTAACATTTTACTTTGAATATTAGTTTTATCTGCTACACGTCCCATAAGTCCACCAAGTGCATCTACTTCACGAACAACAATCCCTTTTGCTGGTCCTCCTACGCTTGGATTACACGGCATAAAACCAATAGTATCTAAATTAATTGTAATCATTAAAGTTTTTACACCTTTTCTGCTAGCGGCATGCGCAGCCTCAATTCCAGCATGGCCTCCTCCAATTACAATAACATCATATTCTTTTAAAAATTCAGTCATAGTACCTCCATATATTTTAACGTAATTGCAAAATAATGCTTTGACCAAAATTTTGATATATTACTAAATTTTTACCTTTACTATATTATCATATTGGGGAAAAAAACTAATAATATACATTTAATATTAATTGGGGAGTGACTCAAAAAAACGTGATTTTTGCCAGGGCGTTCTCAAAAGTTTACTAGATATCTAAAAAGCTTTTTATAAAAGCGAATTTAGATATCAATAAACCACTGTATCTATAAGTTATAATATATACTTTTTTTAATTTATGACCTTTTTACCAGCCCCCTAATAATAACATACCCAATTTGAATGAGACTCTATACTTTTTTTACCTATAAAAAAATCGTAGTACTTTCGTACTACGATTAATATTTCTATTCTGTAACTTTGTTAAACTCATTAAATTTATCTTTACTAAATAAACCTAAATGTTTATCAACCATTATAGAATTTGTCATACCACCACTAACATTTAAGCATGTACGCCCCATATCTAAGATTGGATCTACTGCTAAAATTGGGTTAATTTGATTGAATAATGCCCCAAAACCTACTCCGTTTACTGAAACTGAAGCAGCAGTAATTGCTGTACCTGGAACACCAGCGATACCTACAGAACCTAATGTTACTACAATTACAGTCATAATGAATAATGTTGCATCAATTGCAATTCCATTAGCATTAGCTAAGAACACTACTAACATCGTTGGATAAATTCCCGCACATCCTTGCATTCCCGCTGTAGATGAAAATGAAGCAACAAAGTTAGCAGTTGATTGATTTACTCCCATTTCTTTAGTTAGCGTACTAATAGTTAGAGGTAAGGTACCTGCACTTGAACGAGATGTAAATGCTAAAACTAATGGCTTACTTGCTTTTTTGAAATATGTAACTGGTGAGACACCATGTAAGACTAAGAATAATCCTTGAATAATGAATTGAATTACTACCGCTACATATAGTAGAGCAATAAATAATAATACATCTTTAATTGATTTCAATCCTCTTTGAGCAATTGTATTCGCTAATAATGGAATTACTGCATAAGGTAGTAATCTAATTACTAAAACTGTCATACGAGAAACTATAGCATGTAAATTGGCTATATAATCTATAAAAGTTTTTACTTTATTTTCATCTTTATTTTGAATATATCTTGCTGCTAAACCTATAAACATTGCAAAAATCACTACACCAATAACATTGAAGTCAACCATTGCTTTTATAGGATTTGAAGGGATTAATTCTCGAATAATAGTAACAACATTTTTTTACTTCTTTAATTTTTGCTATCTCCATTCCCTAATACAATAGAACTACTTCCAAGTTTAAAGATAGCAGATACTACAAATCCAACAATTGAACTTATAGCTACCATTCCTAAGGTAATAATTAAAGTTAAACGTGTTAGTTTTTTTACATCAGTATTTGCATTTATATTAACGATAACATTAATAATAGAAACAAGTACTAATGGTACAATTAACATTTTAATTAAATCAATAAAAACCATTACCGAATAATGAATACCAAGTTGTAGTCTCAGCAACATATTTGATTTTCATAGGGTTCATCGCTAAAATCCTGAATATGCTTGAATAGCGATACCTAAAAAGTAAACCAATTGCTGTAGATAATAAAGTTCTTTTTGAAGAACTAACTCTCTTTTTAGCTAAATAATACATAAAGTAAAAATAATCCAAAAAAAGCACTACTAAAAAAATAATAAAGTTTCCTTTTGTAGAAATCATAATAAATTTCTCAAAAAAATGTAAATTTGTTTTCCATTGTCTATCCTCCAAATGAGTTAACTACTCATTTTCTCTTTGTATTTTGTAAAATTTTTATATTAAATTTTCACACTAACTACAGATAGAATGGAAAAGATTAAGACCTTTTTTTCCATATTATACCTCCGAAAATGTAAATGATATTTTAATTAAAACTACAATTTTTCAGAATTTTTCAATAGTTTTGCCTGAAAAAAATATTCTGAAATTTTTTTGTTTACTAAATTTTTCTAATACGTTATAATAAGAAATAGTTATCATTTATACACTAATAGAACGGAGGGATTTTTTTGAATATTAAATTAGTTTATGCAAGTTTAACAGGTAATACTGAAATGTTATCTGATTTAATGATTGAAAAATTCGAAGAAGAAAAAGGTTTAGAGATAGAAAAATTATTTATCGAAGATATGGAAGATTTCGATTTCCTTGACGATGCAGATGCCTTTATCGTTGCGAGTTATACATACGGCGAAGGTGAACTACCAGAAGAAATGGAAGAATTTTTTGAAGCTCTTGCAGATAAAAATTATGAAGGAAAAATCTACGGTGTAATCGGTACTGGAGACACTATTTATGATGAATATTGTGTTTGCGTTGATCAATTTGATGAACAAATCGCTAAAACTGGTGCAACTAATCCGACGGAAAACCTTAAAATTGAAATCGAAGCAGACACTGATGAAGATTTTGAAAATATTGATAAATTTATCGAAGCATTTTCTAGCGCTTTATAAAAAACAAAAAACGGTTATGAAAATTCATAACCGTTTTTCTTATCCTTTGAAAAAGACATTTACTCTTTCAAATTCGTCTTCCCAATTATTCCAATCTAGTCGTATCTTAGCATTCTCCTCTAGGATATCTTCAACTAAATTTTCAATTGTAATCTCTTCTAATGAAGATTTAATCGCCTTATTTACAGTATTTACTTTTTTCAAATATTTACTATAACGTTTATCTACAGCTAAAGCACCTTCAAAAAAATTTCTAGACACATAATCTGTTTTTTTAATGCAAAAAAATTTCAACTTCACCATTTAGTGCAACATATATATCATATAAAGTAACTTTTTTTATTTGATTTATATTTATAACCTCCGCCAATTCCAGTATTAGCTTTTACTAAATCATTGACAACTAATTTTCTCATAATTTTTTTCAGATACGTTGGAGATATATTTAAACGTTGACTTATCTCTTTTGAATTTAAGAAAAACATGTCTATCTTGAAGATATAACATCACCATTATACAGATTGCTTGTTCAGTACTTTTTTTGTTAAATGCATAAACTCAACCTCTTTTTCTTTATATATAACTCTACTTACATCCTTATTTTTATGATATATTTTTTTATAATTGTCAAATATTATCTTAACTTTTTCTCCCCAGTATTGATAATAGGTACATTCAATAGAACCATTAAATAATTTTCTTCTTTTTGTAGCCTTTTTTCCATATAAATGTTCAAACATTTTATGAGAAGTTAGTAAGTATAGTGACCAATGTTTTTTATTTTTTAATTCCGTTCCTAAGAACTTATACATAGCCTCTACTTCTTTTTTCTCACCTAATCGTTCTCCATACGGTGGGTTGGCAATAACACAACCTGTTTCCTTCTTCGCTACAAAGTCGAAAACTGACATCTGTTTAAACTTAATAACTCCTGCTAATCCTATTTCTTCAGCATTATTCTCCGCTGTTGCTATCATTTTCGGATCGATATCTGATCCATATAACTCCAATTCTTTATCATAGTCTATTAAATCCTCAGCCTTATTTCTTTCTTCATCTACAAGGCTTTTAGGCATCCAAGGCCATTTTTCGAAATCAAAACTTCTATTGATTCCAGGTGCCATATTTTGTGCTGCCATTGCTGCTTCTATTAATAATGTTCCTGAACCACAGAATAAATCGTATAGAGGTGTTTCACCTTTCCAATTTGTCAATTTTACCATTGCTGCTGCTAATGTTTCTTTTAATGGTGCTGTACCCTGTTTAGCTCGATATCCACGCTTATGAAGACCATCGCCAGAAGTATCTAATAGAATAGTTGCAATATCATTTAACATAATAATCTCTAATCTATATCTAGCACCTGTCTCAGTTAACCATCCTGTTATACCATAACTTTTCTTCATTTTTTCAACAATAGCTTTTTTAACAATTGACTGACAGTCAGAAACACTAAATAGTGTAGATTTATGACTTCGTCCATCTACAGGGAATTTGGCATCTACTGGAAGATATTTATCCCATTCTATTTCTTTAGTTTTTTCAAAAAGTTCTTCGAAAGTATACGCAGGAAATTGTGCAACTACGATTTTAACCCTATCTGCACATCTTAACCACAGATTAGAACGTACTATCGCTCTCTTATCTCCTGAATAATATACTCTCCCGTTTTCTACTTTTGTTTCATAACCTAATTCTTGCACTTCTTTAGCTACAATTGCTTCAATTCCCATCGGGGTTGTTGCTACTAAATTAAAATTCATTTCTTCCTCCTTAAAAAAAGGGGCTCCTAAGAGCCCCTAGAACTAGTTGTTTTTCTTATCATAAGCCATATTCTGTATCTATCTTACTCAAACGAGACTAGTTTACTCTCGTAAAAATAGCTGTGATCATCTGTCTAAATATATACATATTTCCTATTCCTACATTCATTTCTGCGGAATAAGTGCTTCTACCAAAATTTGAATTGCTCACTCAAGGGGTTTACCGCGTTCCACTTCTTATATTTCTATAAGAACTCCGTCACTGTGGCACTTTCAAGACATATAACCATATAGAAAACTACTTAGGTCATATTTTCTGCCGTCACCATAAGGTGCCTAAACTTATTTTTTCGTTTAGCGTTGAACACTACAAGCATCTCAGCCTGTGTGAGTATGGACTTTCCTCAGCATTACTGCCGCGATCACTCAAAGAAAAACACTTATATTACTTTACACTAAAAATACTATTTTGTAAACAATAATTTAAACTATTTTTCTAATACAGAAATTTTACCTTCAGCAATTTCTTCTAATGCTTTACCAACTTCTTTGTGAGAAGTGTATTTGTCTAGTTTGCTTGTTTCAGGATTTGCAAATAATTCTCTTGCTCTTTTACTTGCTAATGATACTAGCATATATTTTGAATTTACTTTTGATTTTAATACGTCTAATTTTGGATATAACATTTTTTTCTCCTACATTTCTTCTAATTCTAATAACGCTCTTCTATATTTCATCTCTATACGCTCACGTTTTAAATGCTCACTAAGTATAATTGCTTTAATTCTTTCTACAGCTTTATCTACTTCATCATTTTCTACGACATAATCATATAAGTGCATCATATTAATTTCTTTTTTAGCCTTAGCTATACGTGATTCTATTACTTCATCACTTTCAGTTCCACGACCTTTTAGTCTTTCTTTAAGGTCACCAATACTAGGTGGTGCTAAAAATATAAATAAAGCATCTGGAATTTTACTTTTTACTTGTCCTGCACCTTGTACTTCAATCTCTAAAAATATATCTTTTCCTTTTTCCATCGTCTCCCTTACATATTTAACGGGAGTTCCGTAATAATTGTCGACATATTGAGCATACTCTAATAGCTCTCCTTGTTGAATTAAAGATTCAAATTCTTCTTTTGTTTTAAAGAAATAATCAACCCCGTCCACTTCACCGGGCCTCATACCTCTTGATGTCATTGAAATTGAATATTCGAAGTCAACATCATTACTTTCAAAAATTCTTTTTCTAACAGTACCTTTACCTACTCCTGAAGGTCCTGAAAGAACTATTAATAATCCTTTCTCCATTTTTCGTATCCTTCTGTTATGTTTTATTATCTTTTATAATACCATAAATCGGAAAAAAATTTAAACTATAAACATGTATATTTAAGTTGTAAATTAATTTGGTAATATTTTCTTAAAAATTCTCAATTTTTGTTCGAAGAAGATAACTAATATTTTTTTAGAATACAAGTCTAATAATTGCTAGAGATAATATTCCCTACTACAACTATTACCAAGAGACTTTTTGAAATAATTGCACTTATTACCGTTGGTAAAGAGGCAAATAGATTTTCATAATTAATCTGAGGAAACTCCCCAATCTTTTGAATAAATAGGCTATCAAACCATAAAGCTGACATTATTACAATCGGCACAAAACTTAGATACTCTATTATAGCTTTAGGTAAAGTCAAATTTCTTCAATAATACAAATGGGAAGTACCCTAGATAACCAAGTTACAATTGTACATCCTAATATTGTTAAAATAATATAGTTAGTAGATAACATTTTTCAACACCACTCCTATCGCACATCCTATTAAGGTAACTACTATAATCAATACATTGCTCGGGATAACAATCATTCCAAAGTATACTAAGAAGAATACAACAACAATTACTAGAAATTGTACTTTTTTCTTAATAGTAAAATCTGAAATAACTTGTAAATATAACAATCCTATAAACATTGCTACAAGAGCAAAATCTAAGCCTAGTGCCTTAGGTTCCTTAACTATTCCACCTAATAATGCACCCGCAACAGAAGAAACAACCCATGTGATATACGATACTAGATTAGCGACGTTAAACCATTCATAAGTTAGCCTTCCATTAGTATAGTTTTGTTTGTTCATTCCTAAAGCAAAACTCTCATCAGTTAAAAAAGTACCAATAATAATATTCTTGAATACACTATATCGTTTAAAAAACGGAGCTGTTACCATACTCATTAATATCATTCTTGAATTAATTAAAAAAGTTGCAAGGACAATTGAGAGTATTGGAAAGCCGCTTGAAAGCATACTTACAGTTATAAATTGGGCACCACCAGCGTATATGAATAACGACATCGCTCCGACAACGAGAGGATTAAAACCAGCTGAACTTGCTATGATACCAAATGCCAAACCTATTCCAATATATCCAAAAACTGTAGGTAATGTATCCTTTATTGCAGTCTTTATATCTAATTTATCATTCATATATTCACCTTCCTTGACTATTTAATTGTTTTATTTTATCAAAAGCTCGCCTATAAGATCCTTATCAATTTTTTGTTTAACTGTTTTTTGTCCGGTATAAGTTACTAATCCCGGTTTAGCACCAGGTATTTTTTTACATTTTTAATTAACGTTCTATCAACATTAACATACTCTTCATTTTTAAACTTCGAATAATAAGCAGCTAACATTGATGCAACTTCTATTGTCTCTTCACTAGGGATTATTATCAAAAGATTACCACGTGACTACCAGGAATATCTTTAGCATGAAACCATAGGTAATCTCGTCTTGCTAATTTATTGGTAATAGCATCATTTTGAAGATTATTTTTTTCCAACATAAATGGCAGTACCATTATGATTAATTACAAAAATAATTACTCTTATTCTTTTTCTTATTTACCTTAATCTTTTCTTTTTAATATTCCATTAGCAATCAATTCTTCTTTAATTTCTGCTATATCAGTTTTATCTGCATTTTCAATTTGGAATTTAATAGTTTCAAAATATCCTAAATCCTGTTTTGCAATCTCTATTTGTTCAATCAAATTCTCAATAGTTCGTTTTATTTTTTTTTATATAAATTAAAAGTACTTCTCTGAGTTTTTTTCTCAATAGTTAGGTTCGGATCTAACTCTATTTCAATATCCGATAAATCTTTCACTATAAAAAAATTTTGTAATGTCACAGTCTCAGGAATTTCTTTTTTTAAACATATAGATATTTGAAATCAATAAGTTGTCCTTTTAACTTTATAATCATCTCTACTATTAGCCTGTTCCAGTTCATCTTTTCAGTATATCTATTTTTCTTAGTTTAATCTATTTGATTTTTAGAATTAATAAAATTAAAAAAAGTTTTTCTATCAGTGTTCTTTATTAATAGACTCTCTCGCTATATCCATATAATAATAATCAAGTAATTGTGACAATGATTCAAAATTCTCTACTATATTCCTTTAACATCAAAAAAAGTAAAAAAATCTTTCTTACTATTTCTCTTCAAGTAAGGAAGGCTTGTACAGTAATTATCAAATTCTTTACAAAAAATTCATAAAATGAATTTTTCAAATCTTCTTCGAATTTTTTTCAAAATAATTATTCAGTAGCGCTGAAACACCGTAGAAACTTTTCATTAAGAATTTCTTGTCATCAATAGAAAACTCAATATCACTATAGCGACTAAAAGTCAAAAGGGATTAATTTTTTTCAACTGTTGGAGGAAGAGTATATTCCATATTAGATATAGTCGATCTCTTTATACTCAAGACTGTAGCTATTTCTTCAAAAGACTCTAAGATTATATTATCTTCATTAGTTAATATTATATTTGAGTGTTTTCCCATTAATTCTGAAATTAGATAATAATACTTTTTCATAACCTAAATCATCAAAGTTTTTTTAATTTTTAAAAAAATCACTATTCGATCATTATTAATCTGATTAATCTCTAATATTATTCCACCTGTTAAATACTTTTCTCAGTACTGAACAAAAAAAGTTCGAAGGTGTTGAAGGATTTTTCAAAACTATTATTTCGTTAACTGTATTCTAGATGCACTTGGATTTGCAGATAAAAAAACAATTTTCAAATTTTTTTCCTTTTCTAACTGAAAAATACAAATTCATCTGTCGATAAATTATTTACTTTTATTTATACGACCATTTGTAATATATTTTCTTCTAATTCTTTTCACCATTTTTTTCTTATAAAAGAAAACCATCAAATGCCATTTTTTTATCCTCCTTGTATTTTTAATATATAATTTTAAAATTATATCATAGATATCAATTTGTGTATATGAAAATAAGAAAACATACAAATACTAAAAAGAGACGATATATACATATCATCTCTTCTAAATTACTATTTATTTTCAAATCTTTTTGAAACTAATACTCCCCACACTAATAATCCAAGTAATACTACCCAGAAAATAACAGTCCAAAGTGTCGAATGTGGAAATTCATGTGGAATAAGCCCTAATTTCTCATGAGCAGCAGCTATAACAAATAATTAATACCTACCCAGCCAACAATTAGAAAAGCTGCAATTTCTAAACCAGGTTTAGTTTCTAAATACTCTGATAAATATATTAGCTGCGTAACGCATGATAACTACACCAACAAAACCTCCAATTACCATTACTGAAAATTGACCAAGGTTAATTCCTCCAATAGATGTTTCAGAAATATGAGGCAATGTTATCGCAATAGCTACAGCAGCTAAAATTGAATCAATCGCAAAAGCTATATCAGTAAGCTCAACTTTAATTACAGTCGCCCAAAAACCACTTTGTTTTTTAGGTTCAGCAATTTCTTCAGTTTCATCTCCTTGTTTTCGCTTATCGAAAAATTCTTTAATATGCGCACCTGCCATATATATCAAGTATAAACCACCTAAAACTTGAATTTCCCAATACTGTGCTAAAATTGTTATTAAGAAAATCGCTATTATTCTAAATATTAGTGCTCCTGCAAGACCGTACATCAATGCATGCTTTTGTTCTTTAGGTGGCAGATGTCTAACCATAACAGCAAGGACAATAGCATTATCTGCTGAAAGTAATCCCTCTAAAAGTATTAAACTCAATAATACTATCACATATTGAATTAATATCTGTGTATCCATTCTAATCTCCTTCTATCCTATTATTTTTTTCATCAATCTAACAATAACTATAACTATCGATTAATCCTATCATGTTTTAATACTAGTGGTAAAAAATTACCTAGACTAAAAGTAATATTTCTGATTTAATAGATTAAATGATTTAGTAAAGATAGTTAATACACTATTATCTACTCTTTCTGCTGGTACAGAAAATCTAGATTTTTATCATATTTGCTATAACTTCTCCTCCAATAAAATATAAAAAGTGAGAAAAGAAATTGCTAAGTTTGTATTATTAAATAGTGTTAAATGCTAATAAGAAAAATAAGATTAGCAAACAACGAATAATAAAACTAGCATCGCAGCGAATGCATCCTGCTAGTATTAACATTTCAACATTAATGCTTTTTAACTCTTCAAAAGATATTTCTTTCTTACGTAAGAAAAATTATTCCTATGAAACATGACAATTACTATAACATAGTAAACTAAAAAAATAAATTAAATTTGCTAAAATAGAAAATATATCACGCATTGTTTTTCTTTTTTTTCTTATTTCTAAAAAGTACATTGACTTTTTGAAATATAATCTTCTCTATATGAAAATATATAATTTATTCCCATTATAAAAAACTACTAATTACTAGATTAATCTTAAATATTATATTAAAATATAATATTTAAGATTGACATATCGTAATATGTAGCTAATGTATCTAGCTTTATATACAAATGCTAAAAGTTAATTAATGCTAAAATAATTATAAAATAAATAATTGAAATTTTTCGTCGAAATAACTTTCCAAATTCTACCGCTAATAACATTACAAATCAGCCTCTCCCTCATATAATTTAATTTTTTTCTCCTAAATTACGAATTTGAAATACTTCCATATTATTTTTCAATAAAGCATAAACTACTTCTTCAAGAACTTCTTCTCTAACCACTATCTCATTATCATGATAAAGCGTATATTGATATCCTTCTAGTGCAATATCTAGATTTTTCTTGACTAGAAACATTTGATTGCTGTCAGTTGTTTTAAAATTAATAAATCTTCTAAATTTCCAAAATATGACTTTAATTCCCATCAGTAATAACTAAATACTTTATCAGCAATACTATTATAGCTGTTAAGCATTGTATCTAAAATAATAACATTAGCATTGTTTGATTTTATCAAGAATTAATTCACTTATTTCTTCTTTATCGATTACAGTTAAATGTTCCTCTGTGTTATCAATAATCAAAACATTTTGATCAACTAAAATTGAAAATAGAAATATGAAATTTTATTACTTCATTTGAAGCTAAATCTTTGTATTTTAGTAGAAGAAACTAAGTTTAAAAAAACTCTATATCTCCAACTAATTCATCATCTGAAACTTTTATATTAAATAAAGATAAGGCATTTTTTTATATTTTTTTAATAGTGATAAATCATTATAGAAAACCAAAAATCTTTCGAAAATAATAATTTCTGTTTATTTAATATTTTCACCATCAAATAAAAATTTCACCTTTAAATTTAGTTCTTTGTCTAAAAGACTCTTTTTAATAATTCTAAAGTTAGAAGGATTATTATTGATAATCGTTAATATTTCTCCTGTCTCAACTTTGAAAATCAAGCTCTAATATAGTATCTTTTTTTAACTTTTTTTTTATATTCTTTAAATTCTAAAACCATTATTTCTCCTATAAAAAAATAACATTAGTTTAATGTTCTGTTATCATTTATTTTTCCATCTCTAAAATATTAGATTATATCTTATAATACCATTGCTTTTAACTTATTGTCAAAAACAATAATCAAAAAAATAAAAAGATGATAGAAGATATTTCTCCCATCACCTTAATTATTATTTATTTTTCTTTTAACAAAAAAATGTTAATATAACTCCCAGTACAAAACCAACTAAGTGCAAAGTTTAACCAAGCAAAATCTGCTGGTACTGGCAAGAATTTAACTTTTGATAATAAATTATCAATAGCTGGAACAGCAAGTTTAAATGTTGAAGTTACTGTAGCATATAAACTGAATAATCCAGTGAATAAAACAGTACAAATATAGACAACTTTTTTCCCACCAAAGAAGTTATTTAAAAATCCAAGTAAGATAATTACCATTGTTAATGGATAAAGTAAGACTAATACTGGAACTGCTCCTTGGATGATTGCTGCTAATCCGTAGTTACCTACTGCAAATGAGAATACTGTTAAAGCAATAACATATGTTTTGTAACTTACTTTGTCATAAAGTCTTACGAAGTATGAAGCACAAGCTGTTACTAATCCAACACTTGTTGTTAAACAAGCTAAAAATACGATAACAAATAGTAACAATTTACCAACATTACCAAAGTAATATGTTGTAGCACCAGTCAATACTCCAGCCCCAGTTTTTTGTAATCCTAAAACAGATACTGAAGTAGATCCAATATTAGAAATAAATACATATACTAATGCTAATAATACTGCTGCAATTATTGCTGATTTAGCTGAATTGTTAAAAACTTCTTTCTTTGTTTTTGCTCCGTAAAGCTTAACAGAATTAATTACGATAATACCAAATACTAATGAAGCTAATGCATCCATTGTATTATAACCTTCCATTAGTCCATTTGTAAATGCTAATGTAGTAGTTTGGTATGTTTTTGTAGGTTCTTGTGCTACACCCATAGGTTTAACTAGTGATGCAATGATTAAAACAATCATTGATAGTAATAAAACAGGTGTAATTACAGTCCCAATTCTATCTACTAATTTATTAGGACTGATAGCTAACCATAATGTTAATCCCATAAAGAAAGCTAAAAATACTGCTTGTGCAACTACAGTGTGTTCTGGCGCAACAAAACTTGATAATCCTAATTCATAAGTAGTAGTTCCTGTTCTAGGAATCGCAAAGAAAGGTCCTATTGTTAAGTATAGTAAAGTCGTAAAAGTGACACCGAATACTTTCCCTGCTCTACTTGATAAAGTCTAATAGGTCTTCAGCTCCTGAATACCCCATTACTATAACTCCTAATAGTGGTAATCCCACTCCCATAATAATAAATCCAATCATCGCTGTAGATAAGTTTGTTCCAGCGTTTTGTCCTAAGAATGCTGGGAAAATTAAATTACCAGCACCAAAGAATAGTGCAAATAACATAAGTCCGATTGAAACGTATGGATTTTTCTTTAAAAATTTTAACATGTCATCTCCTCCAAATTTTTTTATTTTTTTAAATATGTTATATACAATAATATATTTATTAATATTTGTCAATATATTATTAAAAAAATATTCCCTTTTTTTGTTGGATAAATGTTTTAAATTTTCTGACAATTAAAGAGAGTTATAGATGAAAATATTTCGTTTACAATTCTAACATATCAATAATGCAATCATTTTTTTCAAACAATTAATTTTCTATAATGAATATATATATACTTTTAAAATAAAAAGGATTTGATAATTGAGAACAGTTATCAAATCCTTTTATTTTTTTCCTATTTTTTTATTTCTTCTTTATAGTCACAATGCGCACATTGTACACCTTTTTTTCCTTCATATAAGATATTTGTACATTTCGGACAATTTCTATTTATGGGTTTATCCCATGAAACAAAATCACATTCTGGGAATCCTTCACAACCGTAGAATAACTTCCCTTTTTTAGATTTCTTCTCTAAAATCTCATGTTTCTTACATTTTGGACATGTTACTCCAACCTTTTTTTGGATAGTATTAGTATATCTACAGTCAGGGAAATTAGAACAAGCAATAAACTTACCGAATTTACCTAACTTAAATACAAGTGGTGAAGAACATTCTGGACAGCTTTCTCCAGTAAATTCTTGTTTAATCTCCACTTTTTCCATTTCCGTTTCTGCTTTTTCAACATCTTTTCTAAAATTACTATAGAAGTTATATATAGTTTTTTCCCATCCTACTTTACCTTCTGCTATATCGTCTAATTGACTCTCAAGATTAGCTGTAAACTTAGTATTTATTATATCAGGGAAATATTGTTCTGTTATCTTACTAACTAATGTTCCTAATTCAGTTGGTGTAAATACTTTATTTTGTAATTTCGCATAATATCTCTTTTGTAAAGTATCAACAATTGTAGCATAAGTTGAAGGACGCCCTACTCCTAATTCTTCAAGTTCAGCTATCAGTTTGGCTTCAGAATAGCGTGCAGGTGGTTGAGTAAAATGCTGTTCTTCTTTAATTTCTTTAACTTTTGCATCTTCTCCAACTTCAAATTCTGGTGCAAGTTTTACTTTTTCTTTTTCCTTCAATACAGCTAAGAATCCATTAAACAGCAACTTAGAATGTGCTCCTCTATAGACAACTTTATTATTTTCAAATGTTGTTGTACTTGTTTCATAAACTGCAGCACTCATTCGACTAGCTAAGAATCTTTCCCATATCAGTTTATATAACTTGTATTGATCATTTGATAAGTATTCTTTAATACTATCAGGCGTAAAAGTTAACATTTGTAGGTCTAATTCCTTCATGAGCATCTTGAACATTCTTGCTTGATTTTCTAGCTTTAACTGCTGATGCTAGATATTCTTTACCAAAATTATTTAGTATATAATCACTAGCCATTTTAACCGCTTCATCAGAAACCCTTGTAGAGTCCGTTCTCATGTATGTAATTAAACCAGTAACTCCACCTAACTTTTTAAGGTTAATACCTTCATACAATTCTTGAGCAACACTCATAGTTTTACGTGTTTTAAAGTTAATCTTTCTTGAAGCATCTTGTTGCATTGTAGAAGTGATATAAACATTCGGTGCATTTCTATTCTTATTAGTTTTTGCTACATCAATAACTTTAAATGTATCACCTACTATTGCTTTTCTTATATTATCTACATCTTTTTTACTTTCAAGTTTAAGTTTTTCACCTTTATAAGAATAGAAATTAGCCGTTAAGACTTTTCTATTTTTTATAAAATCAATTGGCATAGACCAATATTCTTGGGGAACAAATTTTTGAATTTCTTCTTCCCTATCAACAATTAGCTTTAGAGCTGCATTTTGCACTCTTCCTGCGGATAACTTTGGTTTTACTTTTTTCCAAAGAACAGGAGAAATATTATATCCAACTAAACGATCTAATATTCTTCTAGCTTGTTGTGACTGAACTAAATCAGTATTTATCTTACGTGGATGCTTTATTGCATCTTTTACCGCATCTTTTGTTATTTCATTAAAAACAATTCTGTTATCAGAATTATTATCTAATCCTAAAATATGTGCAATATGCCAAGCTATTGCCTCTCCTTCTCTATCGGGATCGGATGCTAGGAATACTTTTTTCCCTTTGGCTTCTTTTTTTAAAGACTTAATTACATCGCCCTTCCCTCTTATAGAAATATAATCAACATCTACATTTCCATTATCTAGTACTTCTACTCCCATTCTACTTTTAGGAAGATCTCTTACATGACCTTTTGAAGATATTACTCTATATTTTTTCCCTAGATATTTTTTTCAATAGTTTTTTTGCCTTAGAAGGAGATTCGACTATTACTAAATTTTCTGCCATTTTCTTCTCTCCATAATTTTTATAATAAGTAGTATCTTAAAAACATTTTTTTATTAACTTGTCAACTTTTTTTCCATTAAAAAAATTAATCAATTTTTAGTCAATATTAATGGTTCAGCATTTTCTCTAACTACAATAGTATGTTCATATTGAGCAATATAAGAACCATCATTTGCAACTAATTCCCACTCATCTCTATCTGAATTCCCTACAGTTTTTGCTTTAGTAGATACGAAAGGTTCCACTGCTAAACACATACCATCTTTTAAGATTAAATTATCCCACGGATCAAAATAATTGAACACATGCTGTGGTTCTTGGTGTAATGAAGTTCCAATTCCCGTGACCCGTTAAGTTTTCGATTACTTCTAATTTATGTTCTTTTATTTTTTTATGAACATGTTTACCAATTTGGTTAATTTTTCTTCCTGCTACAGCATGTTTAATTCCTTCATAAAACGCTTCTTTAGCTACTTCACATACTTTTTCTTTCATTGGGTCATCTACTTTACCTACAACAAAAGAAATTCCAGTGTCTGCATAATATCCATCTTTGCATCCAGATACATCTATATTTAGTAAATCACCATCTTTTAATATTTTAGTACTTGATGGAATTCCGTGTGCAGCTTGGTAATTTAATGAAATACATGTATATCCTGGAAAATCATACTCTGTAATTGGCGCTGATTTTGCACCATATTTTTCAAATAATTCTTTTGCTATATTATCTAAGTCTTTTGTAGAAACACCTGGTACTGCTTTTTTTACCATTTCATCTCGAATGGTAGCACAGATGAATCCTATTTCTTTCATTTTTTGTAATTGTTCTTCTGTTTTAATAATCATGATTTCTCCTTTTATTTAACTAACTCGAATAAGTTTTTAATAGAATAAGTTGGTTTATGCTCTTTGTTTCGTAAATCTTCTAAGCTTGTAACACCAGTTTGAACGTGAATGGTATCTATACCACCATTAATACCAGACATAATATCTGTATCATAATTGTCTCCTACCATAACAATTTCATCTTTGCTATAACTAAATAAATTCATAGCACTTTCCATAATAATTTTGCTAGGCTTACCAATAAATGTAGCTTGTGTCGAAGTTGCATACTCTAGATACTTTACTTGTCCCCCGTTACTTGGTACAAAGCCATTTGCTGTTGGTAACAATGTGTCTGGATTAGTACCAATCAGTTCCGCCCCATTCAATACAGCTTTTGCAGCAGTTGCAAGTTTATCATAAGTAAGTTGTCTATCAAGACCAACTACAACTGCATCAACATCTTCCTCATTTTCTCTTTGAGCGAATGAATTTAAAGTACTCTTAAGCCCTGCTTCACCGATTACATATAAATTTTTATATCCTTTACCTTCAAGATAAATTTTAGTAGCATCACTTGATGTAAATACATGTTCTTCTGATGTCTCAATATCAAATTTCTTTAAATGTTCTGCTACATCTTTAGGTTGTCTAGTTGAATTATTAGTTAAAGAAATAAATAATCTATATTATTTGTATTTAAATAATCAACAAACTCCTTTGCATATTTTATCTTTCTTTTATCACCATTATAAATAGTACCATCTAAGTCTATTAGATATAATTTATATTGTTTTATACTCATTCCATCTCTCCATTAATTTCATTTATCATAATATATTCAAATATTAGTTTCTTCTATAAGAATAAATTACGCAACTATTTCTATTTTACACCGATTATAAAAAAATAAAAAGCATTAATTAGGATTTTCCTACTTAATGCTTATATAAAATCGTTAAAAAAATACTATTTAAAAAAACTAGCCACGAGTTCATTTCCGTTAATTGTTTCTTCTCGTGATACCAAACTATCATTATGACAGATTGTAAAGTTATATACCATTTTAGTCTATTTCTATACTTTATTGTTGGCTCTTGCCCATAAATTTTTAGCCATTCATTCCATTCGCTTTGCGGTATATATCGATATAATACAAATGAAATATCGATAGCTGGATCACATAGAATAGAATGCTCCCAATCTACTAAGAATAGTTTACCTTGATCTGAAAGTAACCAGTTATCTTTATGTAAATCTGTATGACAAGGTGTGTATTCTACATCATCATCTGGCAAACACTTCTCTAAATAATTTAATGCATCGACAATATTACTATTTTTTCTAAGATCATCAGCAATAATCGATTTTAAATTACAAAGTGATCTAGCTGCTGTTTCTTCAGCATAGCCTTGAGCCTTCATAATTTTTTTTAGTTTTGATGATCCGTGAACTTTTTTCAAAATTTCAGGTATACGTTTATCCGTCATATCTTCCGTATTTAACGTTCTACCATTTTCAAAATCTTGTGCGATTAATACATCTCCATTACTAATACGCTTAGTCCATCTTAATCTAGGTACAATACCTTCTGCAGAAAGAGTTGCTATCATCGGAGTAGTATTTTTTTTAATAAAGTAACGTTGATTATCTCTCGAACAAAAATAATCTTCGTTATATGTATCATCTAAAGTCCAGCCCATCTGATAATATTCTTTAGACATATTTTATACTGCTCCTTTCTTCAATCTCTTTTTTTAAAAAAATTATAATGCACTATATATTTTACATTCTTTAATCATTTTTTTCAAGATACTATTTTTAAAACTAAAATTAAAAAAATCTCAAAGATATTATAATTTATATATATATGAATCAACATTAATATCTTTGAGATTGCTTATTATCTTATTTATTATAAAAAGAAACATTATATCTAAATAAATATTTTTTTATAAAAATTTATTATTCACAGCAAAGTTTATAAATTCCCTCAGCATAAATTGCAGTTGCTAATAATAAATCTTCTACTTCTAAATATTCATTTGCTTGGTGCATTGTATCTTCTTTACCAGGGAAAAGTAATCCAAATGCAACACCTTTTTTAAGACAGCGTGCATATGTTCCTCCACCTAATACAAATGCGTCATTTTTAGTATCCCCTGTATGTTTTCTATAAACATCCATTAATGTAGTTACTAATTCATCATCTTTTGGTACATAGTGAGCTTCTTTAGTACTTGTAACTTCAATATTAATATTATCTTCCTTAACTCCTTTTAATCTATCTACTAAATCAAATTTCTTAGGATGACGACAATCTGTTGAAACTACACCAACTTTTTTCCCTAAATCATAATCTAGAATACCATAGTTATACGTAGCTTCTCCCATTTCATTATCAGAATAATCAATTCCTAATTTTTTTCACCAAATGGATCATTAGCTAGCTTTTTCTACTATATATTCTACAAAAGTTTTTACCATTATTATCTAATCCTAATGTACTTAAAAATTCTGCTAATTTTGTTGCAGCATTTATACCATATTGTGGTGTTGATCCGTGTGCTGCTTTTCCTTTAAGTGTAAGCTTAATTGTATTTTCTCCCTCAACTTCACCTTCAAGTTTTTCTTGTTCTAAGAATTGTTCAAATTTTTCTTTAATATCTGCTACTTCACCTTCTAATTCAGCTTTTGCACTGGCAATAACCATATTTAAAACTTGACCACCATTAAATTTAACAAGTTTATAATTATACTCTCCATCTTCACTAACAAACTTCAGTTTATGATCAAAAGTTGCTCTTGCTTTTTCAGCATACACTAATGGGAACATTGCATCTGGCGTAAATCCAGAAGCTGGTTGTTCTTCGTGTTTAAAGTATGCTTCAACACATCTAAATCCAGTTTCCTCATCACTTCCAACAATCACCCTTACTCGTTTATTCCATTTTACACCTAGTTTATCTAAAAGTTTAACAGCGTAATAAGCTGCCATTGTAGGTCCTTTATCATCTAATGATCCACGAGCAAATATTTTACCATCTCTTATTTCTGGTTTAAATGGATGACTAGTCCAGTCAGCTTCTACTACTGGTACTACATCAACATGACCAAGAATACCAAACAATTCTTCACCTTGACCTACTTCTATATGTCCTGCTTTATTTTCTACTAATTTAGTTTTATAACCATCACGTTCTCCAAAAGACAGTATTAGGTCTAGTGCTTCTCTTGGTCCACTACCAAATGGCGTTTCTTCAGTGATATCAGTCCCTAAAATAGAACGTACACTTAACAACTCAAATAAATCTTTAAGTAAATCCTCCTTATGATTTAAAACCTCTTGTTTAAAATCTATATTCATAATAAATCCCTCCGTTAATTTATTTAATTTATTTAATTCCTCATCTGTTAAATATCTATATTCACCTAATCTTTAAATTTTTCGTCTAAACTTAAATTACCTATAGATAATCTCTTTAAATATGTTACCGTGTCACCAAGTGATTTCATCATTCTTTTTAACTTGATGAAATTTTCCCTCTGTAATATATATATTTGCTTTACTACTAGATTCACTGCTATCTAATATTTCTAAACGAGCAGGTTTACATCTATATCCATCCTCTAAAATCACACCTTTTTTTACAACTTCCAGATGTTCATTTTTTAGTTCTCCATTTACCTCTACATAGTATTTCTTTTCAACATTTTTTTTTGGAGAAATTAGTCTGTGAGCTAAGTCACCATCATTAGTCAATAACATAAGTCCCTCAGTATCCTTATCAAGTCTACCTACCGGAAAAACTTTCTGAATGCGATCTTCTTCATTTAAAATGTCTACAACTGTTTTCTCTATCGCATCTTCTGTTGCAGACACTGTATCTTTAGGTTTATTCATCATTATATAAATAAATTTTTGATAAACCAACCTAACTCCATCAATAATCACCTGATCATTAAATTCATCAACCTTATAATCAGGACTTTTTACTAAAAACATTATTAATTAATATTCCTTTTTTTATATTCTTTTTTTCGCTTCTGCCCTACTTAGTATCGTAGTCGTACTAATAAATTTATCTAGTCTCACTATGCTCTTCTCCTTAGATTTCTTAATGATGATAGTGTAATCTTTTCTACCGAAATAAATATTCATCAAATTTCATCATAGTTATACTGATGAAATAAATAATACCAAAAAAATCGCACATATCATAATTAAATATCATACTTGAAATTTTTCGATTCAATAACAAAATTAGACAAATATTGATTCATATATCGCAGCTACTGTAATAAACATAATGAAAACAACTGCATAAAATTATTAAATAACCTCGAAATGAACTCAAAAAAATTCTAAGTCTAACCACTGTATTGATAATAACTAAGTTTATACTAATCATCACAAGATAAGTTGTGATTGAAGATAAAATCACACCATTTGTCTCAAATTTCATTACAAATGGAGTAATAGTTACATACTTAACTACCAACCCCACTATAATCGCTACAAAGTTTAATAGTTGCTTATTAACAGCCTGCATAATTATACTAGTTAAACTATATATTGAATATAATACCGCTAGCGGCAGATAAAACCTTAATAAAGCAGCATTTTCTAAACTTCTACTATAAAAAGTCGAGTAAATAGGATCAGCAAGGACATACATTCCTACAAGTGCTGGCAGTACAATCGTCAAAAGAGCTAAAACTACTCTATTTATTTGACTACTAACACTTACTTTATCCCCTTGTGCAAACAATCTAGTTATAGAAGGTAAAAAAGTACTAGAGAAAGCCGGAGCTATAGCTACAGCAATCATTACTACTTTATTAACAAGTTGCAGTGCTGAAAATCTCCCATCTACTATATCAGCCTTTCCTATTTGAGTCATCCCATGAATAAAATTATGTTGATCTATAATATTTAGAAATTGGAAATAACCCAACTATAAATATAAATGGTATAGAAACTGAGAAAAAAATTCCTTTCACTAATGATACTGTAGGAAATATCAAGTTGTACTTCATCTTCATCTATATTAAAAATCTAAATTTCTTCTATACTTTAGTATAAAAAAAGAAGAGTGTAATTAAAGAAAAGATAGCACCTACTGTTGCCGCAAATGTAGCACTAACATTTCCTTCGACTACTCCATAACCTAATACTCTCATAATAAAATAAGTAGCACCTAACATAAATGCAATACGTGCAACTTGTTCAATAAATTGACTCAATGCGGAAGGTAACATTACCTCATGCCCCTGAAATAATCCTCTAATACCTGCTGATACTAGCACTAAAGGGATCCCAAAGCTTAAACTTTTTAATACTAAAGCACCTTCCTGTGGAGTAAATTTTTGTTGATTACTTATAAGTATTTGTTCCGATATAAGTCCCGATCCAAAGAATAGAATACAGAATCCTACTATTCCCATTAAAACCAATAACCAAGACCCTAACCTATAAATTCTTCTACTAATACTATATGCTCCTAGAGCATTATATTTTGCTACTAATTTAGCAATTGCTAGTGGAGTACCAGCTGCTGAAATTTCTAAAAGCGTTGCATAATAACTGTATCCATAGTTAAACAAAGCCATTTGTTCCTCTCCACCTATAATTTGATAAAAAGGAATCAGATATACCGCTCCTAGAACTTTTGTCAAAATTAAACTTAAAGCTAAGTATTGCTGTCCCTTTAAACAAGGAATCTTTTTTCAAAATTTTCACATCCAAACTAATATTTAATTGTTAATATATATATTTACTATAGGTATAAATACTGATAGCAATATACTAATGCAGAAACTAAACTATATGCAGCTATCAATTTCAATACCTTTATTCATACGTCTTCTTTTTATCTTATTATTGGCAACTAAAACTATATATGAAGCTAATAATAGTATAAAAAGTAATAACAAAAAAACAATAACAGATAAAAACTATCGCCATACTATCATCCTTTCTTTATTTATATAGTTTTATTTTATCATGATTTAGTAAAAATTTTTAAACACACTTTCATATTTAATTATAAAAAAATTATTAGCATTATTTCAGAATATATTTACATAAAAAAATTTCTATGTAGATTTTTATAACATACACTTTATTTTGTTAATTTTTTTGTTATTATACTATATAGATATAAAATATTTATTTCACAAAAATCTTATTAGAGAGGTACTATTATGGGGTTTAAAGAATTACAAAAAAATCTTCCAGTTTTTTCCATAAGTGTAGTAACAAAAATTACTCAGCTTACTGCAAGACAAATAAGATACTATGAAGAAAAAAAACTCTTCACTCCAAAACGTACTGAAGGTAATACAAGACTTTTTTTCTTTTAATGATATCGATAAATTATTAACTATTAAAGACTTACTAACAAAAAGGATTTAATCTAAAAGCTATTGATGAGATTATTAATGAAAAAGAAGTACCTGCTGAAACAACCCAAATTAGACAGATTATCCATAACGATATATTCGCAGGACCAAATGGTTTACCTAGAGAACGCTCAATTGGACGTGGTGATTTATCTAGATTTTTATAACAATAAAAAGAATAAATTTTAGTGTTAGATTTTTTTTACAATAATTTTCTACAAAATAAGGAGACAACATGACTAAAAACTATTACTAGAGAAGAAATAATTAAAAAGAATTGAAGATGAAAAACGTTAAGTATATTCGATTACAGTTTACTGACATTACTGGAACAATTAAAAATGTAGAAGTACCTGTTAGTCAAATTGAAAAAGTATTAGATAATAAAATGATGTTTGATGGTTCATCAATTGAAGGTTTTGTACGAATTGAAGAAAGTGACATGTATCTTTACCCTGATTTAAATACATTCTTAGTTTTTTCATGGGATAGTGAATACGGTAAAGTAGCTCGTTTCATCTGTGACGTTTATACTGTAGATGGAAAACCTTTTGCTGGTGATCCTCGTGGTAATTTAAAAAGAACACTTGAAAGAATGAAAAAATTAGGTTTTGATACTTTAAACCTTGGACCAGAACCAGAGTTTTTCTTATTTAGACTAAAAGAAAATGGTGAACCAAGTTTAGAATTAAATGATAATGGTGGTTATTTCGATCTTGCTCCTGTTGATTTAGGAGAAAACGTACGCCGTGACATCGTTCTTGAACTTGAACGCCTAGGATTTGATATTGAAGCAAGTCACCACGAAGTTGCTCCAGGTCAACACGAAATCGACTTCAAGTATGATGATGTAATTTCAGCTTGTGATAATATTCAAACATTTAAATTAATTGTAAAAACTATTGCTAGAAAACACGGTTTACACGCAACATTCATGCCAAAACCAATTTTTGGTATTAATGGATCTGGAATGCACTGTAACGTTTCTATGTTCAGTAACGGTGAAAACAGCTTTTATGATGAAAACAGCGAAAATGGATTAAGTGAAGTAGCATCACACTTCATCGCAGGAGTTCTTAAACACGCTCGTAGTTTCACAGCCGTTTGTAATCCAACCGTAAACTCATATAAACGTCTAGTTCCTGGTTATGAAGCACCTTGTTATGTTGCATGGTCAACTTCAAACCGTTCACCTCTTGTTCGTATTCCTGCTGCACGTGGTAAGTCTACACGTGTAGAAGTTAGATCAGTAGACCCAGCTGCAAATCCATACTTAGCAATGACAACAATCTTAGCAGCAGGTTTAGACGGAATTGAAAATAAACTAGTTCCAGCTGCTGAAGTTAGAAGTAATATTTATGTTATGACTCGCGAAGAAAGAATCGCAAATGGTATCGATGAATTACCATCAACTCTATACACTGCACTTAAAGAATTAGCAGCATCTCCTATTATGAAAGAAGCATTAGGAGATCACATCTTCTATAACTTTATAGAAGCAAAATCAATCGAATGGGATTCATTCAGAACTCAAGTTACAGACTGGGAAATCGATCAATATTTAAAAAATTATTAATCAAATAAAAACAAGGAATGGCTTAATTACAAGCTATTCCTTGTTTTATCTCTAATAAAAAAAGCTACGAAAAAAATCAATTTTGTAGCTTAATTTTTTATTAGAATTTAGATAGTAATTCTACTAATGCTTCTTTTTGGTTGGTATCCAGTTTTTTTCTTCTAGTACTTCACCATTTTTCATGATTAATAGCGTAGGAATTGACATAATTCCAAATTCACCAGCAGCTTCTTGGTTTTCATCTACATTGACTTTATAGAATTCAATATTAGTAAATTCGTTTGAAACTTCTTCTAATACTGGTGCTAACATTTTACATGGACCACACCATGGTGCCCAAAAGTCAAATACTTTTACGCTATCAGTTTTTGATAGTTCAAAAAATTCTTTATCTGTGATTTCTCTCATTGTTTCTGTCTCCTTTAATTCTTATGAATTTATTTTTATAATATCATAGCCAATTATTCAAATTATTTGTTTTAGCTATTAATTTTTACATCATTGGCATTTGTGGTTGCATTGGTTCATCCTTTGAAACATCGGCTACAACAGCTTCTGTTGATAAGAATAAACTTGATACACTCGCAGCATTTTGTAATGCCGAACGCGTAACTTTCGTTGGATCAACTATTCCAGCTTTTATCATATCAACCCACTCTTCAGTAGCTGCATTGAATCCATACCCTACTTCTACTTCTTTAAGTTTAGCAACTATAACACTACTTTCTAATCCCGCATTTTCTGCGATTTGTCGAACTGGCGCTTCTAGAGCTTTTTTAATAATATTAATTCCAGTTTTTTCATCTCCTGTAGCTTCTAATTTTTCAACCTCAGAAATTACTTGAACAAGTGCTGTTCCTCCACCAGGAACTATACCTTCTTCTACTGCAGCTCTAGTTGAATTTAATGCATCTTCAATTCTAAGTTTTCTTTCTTTTAGTTCAGTCTCTGTAGCAGCACCAACTTTAATTACTGCTACTCCACCTGATAATTTCGCTAATCTTTCTTGTAATTTCTCACGGTCGAATTCAGAACTTGATTCTGCATATAATGCTTTAATCTGTTGTGTTCTGCTTTCAATCTTTTCTTTATCACCTTTACCACCAACAATAACAGTGTTATCTTTAGTAACATTTACTTTAGCAGCTTTTCCAAGCATTGTTATGTTAGCATCTTTTAATTCTAAACCTAAATCATCAGTAATTAATGTTCCACCAGTTAATATAGCAATATCTTCTAATATAGCTTTTCTTCTTTCTCCAAATCCTGGAGCTTTTACAGCAACAACATTAAATGTACCACGAAGTTTATTTACAACAAGTGTCGCAACAGCTTCTTGTTCAACATCGTCCGCAATAATTAATAAAGGCTTAGCTGCTGCAACTACTTCTTCTAATACTGGTAAGATTTCTTGAACAGCACTGATTTTTTTATCAGTAACAAGAACATAAGGATTATCTAAATCAGCAATCATTTTTTCTGTATCACTTACCATATACGGAGATAGATATCCTCTGTCGAACTGCATTCCTTCAACTACCTCTAGAGTAGTATCAAGAGCTTGTGATTCTTCGATTGTGATAACACCATCATTCCCAACTTTATCCATAGCTTCTGAAATGAATTTTCCAATTTCTTCGTCAGCCGCAGAAATAGCACCTACTTGCGCTATTTTATCTTTAGAATCTACCGTTACGCTAATTTCACGAAGGCGTTCAACAGCAACTTTTACCGCTCTTTCCATACCTTTTCTAATACCGATAGGATTAGCTCCACTCGTAACATTTTTTAATCCTTCAGTTATCATAGCCTGAGCAAGAATAGTCGCAGTCGTAGTTCCATCACCTGCAATTTCATTTGTTTTATTAGCTACTTCAGCAACTAATTTTGCTCCCATATTTTCATAAGGATCTTCTAATTCTATTTCTTTGGCAATCGATACTCCATCATTAGTAATTAATGGAGAGCCAAATTTTCTATCTAAAACTACATTTCTTCCTTTTGGTCCTAATGTAATTTTGACAGCATTCGCCAACTTATCCACACCAACTTTCATAGATTGGCGAGCATCTTCTGAAAATTTTAATTCTTTAACCATGTTTCCTCCTAAATCTCTTTATTATTTGTTTGTTCCAAATAGTAATAAAATTAATCTTCAATAACCGCAAGAACTTCTTCTTCATTTACTAAATAGTATTCTTCATTTTTAAAAAATTAACTTTTTATAATTATCCGAAAATACTACTTTACTTCCTGCAGTAAGTTCTCCATCATTATCTTTTGATAATAAACAGCTTTCTCCTAATGCAACTACTATCGCAATATTTGAAGTTTCTTCTTTTGAAGCTAAAACTATTCCACTAGTTGTTGCTTTTCTCTTCTTCTACTTTTTTTAATAATACATTATCAAATAATGGTTTAATCATATTAATAACCTCTTATAAAAATTTTTATTTATATTTTTTTGTATCTACTGAAATCTATAATAAAAACAAAAAGTCAAAAAAAGTCAAATCAAAATATTTGCTTACTTATGAATCAAAGTAAATATAATAATCCTAATACTAAATATATGACGTAAAAATCAATATAATCTAGTATATAATAATACAAAGAGTAAAAGCGATAACAAAGCTATTTTTCATCACTTTTTATCAATTCATATTATTTTTTTATATTATAGCAATATATGTTATAATGCTATTTGTATAATATTTTAATAGTAATTATACGGAAAAAAATTCAAATTATAGAAAATATTAATTAGGAGGAAAAATATATGAAATACGTAGTTGTTGGAACATCTCACTTCGGTTACGAAGCTGTTCAAACTATTTTAAAAAACGAGCCTAATGCTGAAATTCACTTATATGAAAGAGGCGCTGGGGCTTCATTCATGGGTTGAGGTAGCCAATCTTATTTAGATGGGACATCTAAAGCGTTATCTGAACTACACTTTGCAACAGAGGAGTCTTACCGTTCTCAAGGTATTAACATCCACTGTAACAGCGATGTTGTAGGATTAAATTCAAAAGAAAAATATGTTGTTGTTAAAACACCAGCTGGTGAAGAAAAACAATCTTACGATAAATTATTATTAAGTCCTGGTGGAGTTGCAGTTAAACCTCCATTCGAAGGAATTGAATTAGAAAATATCCACACTTTCCGTGGCCCAGAAGATACTCAAGCTGTATACGATTGTATGCAAAACAGTAAAAAAGCTGTTGTAGTTGGTGGGGGATACATCGGTCTTGAAGTTGCAGAATCTTATGCAAAACACGGTATCGATGTAACAATCGTTGACTTCGCACCAAGAATCTTAAATACATATTTAGACCAAGAACTTACTGATATTCTTACTGAAGAAGGCGCTAAACACAACCTTAAAGTTCGTGGTGGTGAAAAAGTTCTTTCATTCAAAGGTGAAAATGGAAAAGTTACTGCTGTAGTAACTGATAAAGGTGAATACGAAGCGGATACTGTTATCGTTTCTGTAGGTGTTCGTCCAGATGCATCTTGGTTAAATGAAGAATTAGAAATGACAGAACGTGGTTTTGTTGTTACTAACGAATACTTAGAAACATCTGCTAAAGATGTATACGCAGGAGGAGACTCAACTCTTCTTCCATACGCTCCAACTCGCGGAGAATTACCAATAGCTCTTGCTACTCTAGCTCGCCGTCAAGGTGTTGTAGCTGCATTAAACGCTATGGGTACTAAAACTAAAATGCCTGCAGTAAATGGTACTTCAGCATTATCATTCTTTGATTACAAATTCGTAAGTACTGGATTATCTCAAAATGGTGTAGGTCTATATGATGGTAAAGTGGCTTCTAAATATGTAGAAGAAAGAATCTACCCTGACTTCATGAGAAAAGAAAATAATTTAGTTCACATGAAGATTTACTATGATGAAGATACTCACAGAGTTCTAGGAGCTCAATTCATGTCTAAACATGACGTTTCTAGTGCTATCGCAGCTTTATCTATAGCTATCGCATCAGACTGGACATTAGAACAATTAGCACTTGCTGATATATTCTTCCAACCAGAATTCGACCGTCCATGGCACTTTATTAACGTACTTGCTATGGCTGCTCTAGACTACAAACTTGGTGGAGCAGATAAATTACTATTCTAGTAAGATAATAAAAAGTTCGCAGAAAAATCTCTGCGAACTTTTTATTCTAATTTCTAATATAAATCTTTAGAATTATAAACTATATAGCCTTCATAATAATAACTTGCATCAAGCCCTTCATATAAATCTCCCTATCATCGATTACACTTATATTAGCTTATGTAGGTTATCATTACTCCGAAATCACTTGATCTAAATTTGATACTATTCTCGCTCTTCCCTTGTACTTTTAAAGTTTACGATATTATCAAAAAAATATTTAGAATTATAACTTCTCCCTTATTTAATATTTCAAGAGCTTCTTCATTATTCGTCTTTTTCGTGATTACTTTCACATTATCGACTTCAGCTCTAATAATAATATAGCTACTTTCTTTCATAATCTACTCCTGTTTATTCTATAGCTTGATTTTATATTGAATATCTTTAACTAATTCTGTATCTTCTAAGAAAATACCAGTTTTCTTACTTGTCACTGTTTTAGAACCAATTTTCTTAATTCCACGCATAGCCATACACATATGTTCAGCTTCTATAATTACATACACACCTTTTGGTTGTAATTGTTCTTCAATTGCATTCACTAACATAAGTGTCATATCTTCTTGAATTTGAAGTCTACGACTAGCACTCTCAACAAGACGAGCTAATTTACTAAGCCCTGTAATTTTCTTATTATTTGGTACATAAGCTATGTGACAAACTCCATAAAAAGGTAACATATGGTGTTCACATAAAGAGTAGAACTGGATATCCTTTACTAAAATAGGTTCATCATTATCTGACTCGAAGAATGTATTTATTTCTTCCTTTGGATCAACATTCGTTTTAGATAATAACTCTTCATACATTTTCACACATCTTTTTGGTGTATCAAGTAAACCAGGTCTTGAAGTATCTTCCCCAATATTTTTCTAATAATGTTTTTTTATAAGTTCTTGTGATTGTTCTTTATTTTTCAAAACTATCCTCCATTTTTATAAAAAAAAGAGCTACTAAGTAGTAACTCCTCTTTTTGAATTAAATTGTTATTATTTAACTGCGTCTTTAAGAGCTTTACCAGCTTTGAAAGCAGGAACTTTGCTTGCAGCGATTTCAATAACTTCGTTAGTTTGAGGGTTGCGTCCTTTACGAGCAGCTCTTTCTCTAACTTCAAAGTTACCAAATCCGATAATTTGGATTTTTTCACCTTTAGCTAAAGTTTCTTCAACTGTTTCTACGAATGCTTCGATAGCTGCAGTTGCTTGTTTTTTTTGTAGTCCTGATTTCTCAGCAACTTTTGAAATTAATTCTGATTTATTCATTAATTCTTTACCTCCATTATTGAGTAACGGTTCATCCGTTTCACATATTAAATATTACCATATAAAAATCACTAATAATCAAGGTTTTATTACCGATTTTTAGCGTTTTTTTAAGCATTTTTGTTATATTTTTTTAATAATTCATTTAATTTTTTTCTATTTATACAATAATGTCTATACCTATTTTATTCAAATTTGTTTTAATTCTTCTGCTGCCATTTTATTCATTAGATTATTAACACATTCTTTTATGCTAAGTCCTTCATAAAGTACTTTATATATATTTTCTGTAATAGGCATATAAACACCATATTTTTTTGATAGAAAATAACAAACTTTTGTAGTTCGTACCCCTTCTGCAACCATATCTAATTTTTTAATAGCTTCTTCCAATGTGTATCCTTGACCTATTAAATAACCACAATTATAGTTTCTTGAATGCTTAGATGTACATGTCACTACTAAATCGCCAATTCCTCCGAGTCCCAAGAAGGTCATTTCATCAGCTCCTAGTTTTTTTCCTAATCTTGTTATCTCGATTAGTCCACGTGTTAATAAAGCCGCTTTGGCATTATCTCCATAGGCCATTCCATCAATCATTCCACATCCCAATGCAATTATGTTTTTTAGTGCCCCTCCAACTTCAACACCTATTATGTCTTTATTAACATAAATTCTAAAATATTTATTGTGAAAGATTTTTTGAGCTATTCTATTTAATTCATCATTTTCTGATGCTATTGCAACAACAGTTGGATTTCTTAATATTAATTCTTCTGCATGGGATGGTCCACTTAGTACACCTACTCCTTTTAATTTATCACTATCAATTTCATCAGATATCACCTCTGACATTCTTTTGTTAGTTTCCATTTCTAAACCTTTAGATACATGGATAATAAATTTAGGACGTTCTAAATATTTATTTATCTCTCTCGAGACTTCTCTCATAACTTTTGTAGGAACCGCTATAACAATTACATCTGCAAATTCTACTGTTTCTTTTAAATCACTTGTTGCTACTACTTCTTTTTGGTAAAAACAGCATTTTTTTAAATACCTACTGTTTGTATGATTTTCATTTATTTCATCTCTCGATTTTTCACTTCTTGAATATAAGAGTAATTCATGTCCATTATCTACAACTGCTTGAGACAGAGCAGTCCCCCAACTTCCTGAACCTATCACAGATATTTTCATTGTTTTATCCTCACTATAAATTATTATTAATTTAATTATATCAAATTTTCTAAAAATATACATTAATTTTACTTATAAGTATCACTATATATGACTAAAAAAACTTTAACAAATATACATGCATACTACTATACTATTATTTTCTTTAAAAAAACTATGATATAATTTAAGCATAATAAATAAAGGAGGTAATTTTTATGAATTGGTTTGAAATTACTTTAATTGATGGTAATCGTGGGATTAATTAAACTCTAAACAATATTGTTGATATTTGGAAAGAGCTAAATGCTGAACACGCTACTATTACACAAGTAAATGGTGATGAACTTGAAGTGCCAGCTTCTGAATATGACAGACTAAAACGTGCATTAGATATGAAAGGTTATGTATTAGGAGGATTCTAATATGGCTAGATTTTTTTAAAAATATTTCTTACTTTACTTACAATTACATTAATTGGTTTTGGTCTATATTATTACTTTTAACAATCGATTCTACAAATGATAATAAAGTTGATGATAAAACTAATATAGAAAAATACAGTGAAAAAAGCGAGTCAAACTCTCAAGAAAAATATTGAAGGAACTGTAGTTGCTAAACGTAGTACTGAGAATAATTAGTTTATATGAAAGGATATCGCTATGAAAAAAATATCATTCAAAAAATTAACAAGCTTGTTTTTAACTTCTACATTAATTTTTTCTACAATAAGTGCATCAAGCATCAATTTAATTGAAGCCAAAGGCTCTTCTGCAAGACCAAGTGCCTCTAGATCTAGTTCGAAACCTAGTTCTTCTAAACCATCTAGTAGTAAACCTAGTTCAAAACCCACTAGCTCTACAGCCAGCAGTAAACCAACTACAGGTACTACAAAAAACTTCACAAAAAATTCTGGTGGCACTTATAATAAAGACTACAATAGTTACAATAATCAAGGATATAAAAGACAGTATACAGATTATATAAATGATAACTACAGAACTAATGGATTCTTTTCTGGTAGCACGATAACTAATGCCCTTTTATGGTATACATTATTTAACTCTGCAACTTCTCACAACCATGTGCAAGCTAGTGATAAACAAAAAGAACTAGTAGATAATGTGAAAGATTCAAAAGTCCCTGTATATATGCTTGAAATTAAAAACTAAAGAAGGAGATACAAAAGCACATCACTGTCACAAAAGAACAATATGAAAAAGTTAAAGAAGGAGATAATATCTCTTTAAAAGACGGTAATCTAGAAATTAAAAATCAATAAAAAATAAAAACTTGCTCAAAGAGCTATTTTTCTCTTGGGCAAGTTTCTTTATAAATTACTTATATACTAACCAAAAAACTTTCGAAATAATTACCTACTTCGAAAGTTTTTAAATTTCTATTCTTCTGAATATTTAGCTTTACGAGCTGCTTTTTCACGAGCTGCTTTATCTAATTCTTTTTTACGTAGACGAATTGACTCTGGAGTTACCTCTAGGTATTCATCATCACTTAAGTACTCTAGGCTTTCTTCCAAAGTCATAATACGAGCTTTTTTAAGTGTTACTGTTTGGTCTTTCGTAGAAGAACGTACGTTTGTTTGAGCTTTAGCTTTTGTGATGTTAACTGTTAAGTCATTTCTCACGGCTGTTTTCTCCAACAATCATACCACCATATACATCAGTACCTGGTTCAATAAATACTGTACCACGATCTTCTAAACTTGAGATAGAGTATGCTGTAGCTTGACCATTTTCTAGAGCTACTAATACACCATTACGACGTCCACCAACACGCCCTTTTTGCATTGGTTGATAAGAATCGAATGTGTGGTTAATAATACCATATCCTTTAGTCATAGACATGAATTCTGTAGAGTATCCGATAAGTCCACGAGCTGGAACATTAAAGATAAGACGAGTTTGTCCATTTCCATCGGCTTGCATGTCAACCATATCACCTTTACGTTGACCTAGTGATTCAATAACAGCACCAACACTTTCATCTGGCACATCAACTTGAACACGTTCAACTGGTTCGCAATCTACACCGTCGATATTACGGATAATAACTTCTGGTTTAGATACTTGAAGTTCGTAACCTTCACGACGTAAGTTTTCGATAAGAATTGATAAGTGAAGTTCTCCACGTCCACTTACTACCCAAGAATCACTTGTATTAGGTTCTACACGTAGTGAAACGTCTGTTTCTAATTGTTGCATTAATCTATCTTCTAATTTACGAGCTGTAACAAATTTACCTTCTTTACCAGCAAATGGTGAGTTATTAACTAAGAAAGTCATTTGTAATGTTGGTTCATCAATGTGAAGTACTGGTAATGCTTCTTGGTGATCTGTTGGACAAACTGTTTCCCCAACGTTAATATCATCCATACCACTTACTGCAACGATATCCCCTGCATGAGCTTCTTGAATTTCTTCACGTTTTAATCCAAAGTAACCAAAAATCTTAGTTACACGGAAGTTTTTCACTGATCCATCAAGTTTCATAAGAGAAACTGATTCTCCTACTTTCATACTTCCACGGAATACACGTCCAATACCAATACGTCCAACATAGTCATTATAGTCTAATAAAGCTACTTGGAATTGAAGTGGTTCATCTCTATTATCTTTTGGTGCTGGAACGTAATCAATTACTGTTTCATATAAACATTGCATGTTTTCTTCTTGCGCACTTGGGTCACTTTCTAAAGAAGCTGTTCCATTAATAGCTGATGCATAAACAACTGGGAATTCAAGTTGTTCATCATTTGCACCTAATTCGATAAATAAATCAATAACTTCATCTACTACTTCTTCTGGACGAGCTGATGGTTTATCAATTTTATTTACTACAACGATTGGTTTTAAGTTTTGTTCTAAAGCCTTTTTAAGAACGAAACGTGTTTGTGGCATTGTTCCTTCATAAGCATCTACTACTAGAAGAACACCGTCTACCATTTTCATAATACGCTCAACTTCTCCACCAAAGTCTGCGTGTCCTGGTGTATCTAGAATGTTAATTCTTTTACCTTTATAATCGATTGCTGTATTTTTTGCTAAAATTGTAATACCACGTTCTCTTTCTAAATCATTAGAGTCCATAGCTCTTTCTTCTACATGCTCGTTTGAACGGAAAATTCCTGATTGTTTTAATAACTCATCAACCAATGTAGTTTTACCGTGGTCAACGTGAGCTATGATTGCTATATTTCTAACATCATCTCTTAATTGTACTGACATTTTTTATCTCCTTGTTCTTACTTTATAAAAATATATATAATTTTCAGTTTATATATTATTTAATCTAACTTATCAATAATACCACTATTTTTCCTTATTGTAAACAAATATACTAGTGAAAACGTCTTATTTTAATTTTTTTATCTTTTTCTCTTTTCACAAAGAAAAGAAGATCGAGTATATCTCGATCTCCCTTAATATTTTTCTTTATTATGGGTGTACTGGAATCATCCATCCAAGTACTCCTGTTGATTGAAGTGCGATAATAGCACACACTACGATTAATAGGATGAAACTGTGTTTAACTGTAAATTTAAGTAAGTCTGACTCTCTACCTACTAGCCCAACCGCCGCAGCTGCTACTGCGATAGATTGTGGAGAAATCATTTTACCTACTACTCCTCCTGATGCGTTAGCTGCTACCGCTAATAATGGATCCATTCCTACTTGGCTAGCTGTAACTTGTTGTAATTTAGCAAATAGTAAGTTAGCTGATGTATCAGAACCAGTGATGAATACTCCAATCCACCCAAGAGCTGGTGATAGGAATTTAAATGCTCCACCTGTTGCTGCTAGCGCGTATCCTAGAGTATTAGACATACCTGATGCATTCATGATGTATGCAAATCCTACTACAAAACAGATTGTTAACAATGCAATTTTAACTTCATTAAATGTTTGAATAAAGGTTGCACCTGCATCTTTCCAACTAATTTTAATAATAAACTTAGAGATTAACGCCGCTACTAAAATCGCTGTACCGATTGATCCTACTAGGTCAAGTTTGAATACTGCTGCAATTTCTTTTCCTGATACTGAACTAATAATATTGTTGTGGATAAATGGTACTTTCGGATTTAAAGCAAGCGTTTTGAAGAATGCTTTAGAAGATTTCATTGTCCAGATGAAAATAATAAGTGTTAATACAACAAATGGTGACCATGCAACTAGTACTTCTTTTAAACTGTGTTTTGGAGCAACATCTGCATCTTTATCAATTTCTTTTTCATCAGCAAATCTCCAAGTTGTTTTTGGTTTCCAGAATTGAAGTAAGATAACTATTGACACTAATGAAACTAATGAAGAAAGAATGTCAGGTAGTTGTTCTCCCATGAAGTTAGAACTTACAAATTGCGCAATTGCGAATGATCCACCTGATACTAATAATGCAGGCCATACTTCTAATGTTTTCTTGAATCCAGCCATGATTAATACTAAGTAGAAAGGAATGAAGATAGACACTAAAGGTAATTGACGACCAATCATCGCTGCGATTTCCGCTGCTGCGATTGGAGATCCGTTAGCATAAGTTGCTAATCCGTCCATCGCTGTAACCGGTGCTCCTACAGCCCCGAATGCTACCGGCGCAGTATTAGCTATCATACAAACACCTGCTGCGTAAAGTGGTTTAAATCCTAAACCTACTAATAGTGACGCTGTGATTGCTACTGGTGCACCAAAACCTGCTGCTCCTTCTAAGAAAGCTCCGAATGAGAAAGCAATGATTAATGCTTGAAGACGACGGTCATCTGTTAATGATGTGATACTGTCTCGAATGATATCGAAGTGACCTGTTTTAACAGTCATTTTGTATAAGAACACTGATGTTAAAATAATCCAACCGATAGGCATTGCACCATAAACCATTCCTTGGAACGTAGAGAATGCTGCAAATTGAAACGGCATTTTAAAGAATACACATGCGATTACAATCGCTACTACCAAAGTTAACAGTCCTGTTAGCCAACCTTTAACTTTAAAACCTGCAAGTGTTACTAAATAAACACTATCGGAATTAATGCAACAAGTGCAGAAATATATAAATTATCAGCCACTGGCTGTAATAACTGAGTGAATTTTTCCATAAATACACTTCTCCTTTGTATAAATATATTTTGTTTGATTTGTGAAAATCTATTATTATAAATACACTATTATATCTTATCCTGAAAAAACAAATATTATCATAATTCTTCTTTAAAATTTTATAAGATAAAAGCATTTTTATTTCTATTCAGATATATAACAGTTTTTTTTATCTGTTCTATTTTTTTAACCTATTTACATATAATAAGATACTAATATTTGATAGTATTTATCTAATGATTTTTCTTGTTTACATTAAATATTGTAGCACGCTTTCATTTAAATGTAAAGCGTTTTTTTTAGTTATTTTTACAACATTCTTAAAAAAAGCTTTTATACCAATAGAAAAAAAGTATATTTTTTTGAAAAAAATTTTCATTCCCTTTTTTTTATAACAGTTATATTTTTTTCACCTTGAAAATTATTATTATTAAAAAAATAGAATATAGGTGTCTTACATTATTTTTTTACCATATAAAAAAATATATCATATCGTAGTTAACTATAACTCGATATGATATTCTAAATTTTCAATATAATAATATGTAGCTTTTTTTAATATCTTTGTTTATCTTTTTAATACACGATTAATTTCTTTATTTGCTTCTTTTTTTGCTTTCAATACATGGCGCTTATCATAGTTTTTTTCTTACCTTTTAGCTACACCGATTAAGAGCTTTGCATAGCCATTTTTTTAATATAAAGTTTCAATGGAACTATACTCATCCCTATTTCATTTTGTACATTAGTTAATGAAAGCAATTTGTTTTTTTCTTTAATAATAATTTTCTTACTCTTAATGGTTCATGATTAAATCTATTTCCCTCTTCAAAATGAGAAATATGCATATTATAAACAAACATTTCTCCTCGTCTTGTTTGACAGTATGAATCTTTTTAAATTGATTCTCCCTCTTCTAATAGATTTAATTTCTGTACCTAGTTAAAAACTAATCCTGCTTCATAAGTTTCTTCTATAAAAATAATCATGATTAGCTTTTTTTATTTTTGGGCAATAACTTTTAATTTCTTTATCCATAATCTAATCCTCTATTTTTTTACTAATTAATGATTTGTGTTTTAATATTTTTAAAAGTCTATTTCTTGATTTTCTAAATCAACATTTGCTACTTTAACGATTACTTCGTCTCCAAGTCTATAAACTTTTTTTCTTTCTACGACCAATTAATAACATATTCTTTTGATCATATGTATAATAATCATCATTCATTGCCTTAATGTGCACTAATCCTTCAATATTACTTCTTTCAAGAGTAATAAACACACCAAAGTTCGTAACACTTGAGACAATACCTCTAAATGTTTGTTCTTGATATTTTAACATATACTCACATTTTTTCATTCTATCGACTTCTCGTTCGCAATCAACCGCTCGTTTTTCATATTCTGAAGAACTTTCGGCTAAATCAGGTAATCTAGTGATGAAATTATCTATAGTTTGATCAGATACATCTCCATTAAATAAGTATGTTCTAATCATTCTATGTACCAATAGATCTGGATAACGTCTGATCGGAGATGTAAAATGCGTATAATATTTCGTAGCAAGTGCAAAGTGTCCTATATTATTTATTGAATATCTAGCTTGATTCATTGTTCTAAGAAGAATTGTTGAGAGCATAGTTTCTACAACTTCTCCTTTAAATTTTCTAAGCATATTTGCTAACATATAAGGTTCAATTTCTTCAATTTTACCTTTTGTTCTATAGCCAAGACTTGCAGCAATATCAAAGAACTGTCTTAGTTTTTCCATTTTAGGCTCTTCGTGAATACGATAAATAAATGGAACTTGCATCCAGTAGAAATGCTCTCCAATTACTTCATTAGCACTTAACATAAAATCCTCAATTAATCTTTCTGATATACCTCTTTCACGAAGAACAATATCTAAAACTTCTCCATTCTCATCAACCACTACTTTTGACTCAGGTTTATCAAAATCAATAGCACCTCTTATTTCTCTATTAGCTCGAATTTTTGTTGATAATTCTAATGCTGTCTTCAGCATAGGTACGTATTCTTTATATTCTTCTATCGTTTCTTTATTATCTGCATAGACTTCATTAACTTTTTTATAAGTCAATCGTCCTTTAGATTTTATTACAGCTGGATATATATCATAACTTTCAGGGATATCCTTTAGTATTAAAATCGATATCACAACAAATTGTATAACGTAGTACATGAGGATTTAACGAACAAATATTATTAGATAATTTTCTAGGTAACATCGGTACTACTCTATCAGCTAAATAAACACTACATCCTCTATTTGCAGCCTCTTTATCTAATGGACTATCTTCCGTTACATATCTACTAACATCAGCAATAAACACTTTTAGACGATAACCTTTTTTAGTTTTAACTACCGAAATAGCATCGTCTAAATCTTTAGCATCATCTCCATCAATGGTAACCACCATTTCATTAGTACAATTTCTATACTTATCTTCTAGTTTAATTTCATCACTTATTTTTTCAGTTTGTTCAAGCACATCTTGAGGGAATTCATTTGGAATATTGTGTTTATAGATTACTGAAAGAATATCAACACCGGGATCATCCTTATGACCAATTGATTTTATGATGATTCCTTTATGATCTTCAAAACTAACCTTTGAATAATCTGTAATTTCAACTAATACCTTACTACCATCAACTAAATTAAAGTTTTTAGCATTGGTTATCTTTATATACTTTGCAAATATTTTTATCATCACTTTTTACAAAAGAGAAGAACTTAGCATTAGTTAATGTACCTACTGTATATTTAGTATTTCTTTCTAATACTTTTTGTACTATTCCTTCAAGATTACGGTCATCCTTATAAACACTATCTACTTTTACTAATACAACATCACCCGTCATGGAACTTTGTGTGAATCCTTTTGGGATATAAACCTCTATTCCTAAATCTGCAGAATAAACAAAAGCAAAACCTTTTTGATGTAACCTAATGACTCCCTCAATTTCTAATGGTTCTTTCACATAAAGAAACTTCTCGTTAGGTAACTGAGTTATCGTTAATTTTCGCTCTAATTTCCCTACATTTTTTTACTAATTCAACAAATTCTTTTCGCTGATTCAATATTTAATTTTTTTCTTTTAAATCTTCTATACTTAAAACTTTATCTTCTTTAAATATTTTTTTCAATTTTTTTCTAACATATAATCCTCCTTAAATTAGATTATAAACATACGATTATTTCTATAAAAAAATAAACCTAAAATGAAATTACATTTTAGGTTTATTATTTTTAGTCTATAATTTTTAACCAAGTAAGACACACTAGTGATATAAAAAAATATTAGTCCTAGTACTACTGTAATTCTTTGTAAAACTAATTCAGCACCTCTTACTTTTTGTTTTCCAAACAGTTCTTCTGCTCCACCAGTTAATCCAGATAGACCTCCAGATTTACTTTCTTGTAATAAAACTACTACAATTAACAGAATACTGCTCACTATTGCCATTGTCATTAAAAAAAGTGTGCATACTCTCCTCCTAAAATAATCATTCGTTAATACAATACAACTAATATTAACACATTTTTTCAAAAAAAGCAAATTTATTAAACAATCTTAGTGAAGATAATTCTTCCTGAAGATGTTTGTAAGACACTTTGTACTTCTACTTCAACAGTTTTACCTACAGAACGTTTACCATTTTCAACAACAATCATTGTTCCCATCTTCAGTATAAGCTACACCTTGATTATTTTCTTTACCTTCTCTCAATACTTGAACTTTTAATCTTTCTCCTGTTGTTAACATTGGTTTAACAGCATTACTTAAATCATTTACATTTAGAACTTTAATCGCCTGTAAAGTGGCAAGTTTATTAAGATTATAATCAGTTGTAATAATAGCACATTTATATTTTAAAGCATAATCTATTAATAAATTATCAACACCTTTATGCTCATTGTATTTATACTTATTATCAATTTCAAGTTCAATTTCTTTCATTTTTTGAAGATGTTCAACACAATCTAAGCCAAGACGACCTTTTGCTCGTTTTAATGGATCTTCAGAATCTGAAATTAACTGTAATTCTTTCAAAACAAACTCTGGAACAATAATCTTACCTTCTAAAAATCCAGTCTTAGCAACATCTTGAATACGCGAATCTATTAATGCACTCGTATCTATGACTTTAGCTAAAACTTTCTTCGTATTAACTTTTTGGTCTCTTTCCTTAGGTTTATTTCCAAATTTAAACGCCGTAAAGATATTTAAAAATTCTCCTTCACGTCGATAGCCTAATACTAATCCTAAGTATCCAAATACTATATAGATTACAGCAGAAATAATTCTTCCCATTATTCCTGCACCAGCTATAACATCTACCCCAGATGATAATAAACTCGCTAATAACAATCCAAGAATTAATCCTATAGTTGTAAATACAATTTTTCTGTATAGGTGTTTTTGAAAGACGATCTTCGATTCTTTTTAACATTGCTACAAATCTATCTGAAAATAATAAAGACACTAATACAAAAACTACTGTAGTTCCAATGGTAACAATAAGTCTTAACATCGTCTCACTCAATGACGCAAAAAAATATTATAGTATATTAATGCACTAGTTGAAAGTGTTCCTACTGTTATTCCCTAGAAAAAAAGGAAATAATAATTAAAAACTTTTTTTCAACATAAAAAAATCACTCCTTTTTATTATTTAATTTAAAATATAAAATTATTAATAATACTTTAATAATATTTACATTCATACTACAAGAGACATAAAAACATCTCTTCTATATATTCTACTACATTCTACTTAAAAATTAACATAACTAAATCTTATAAAATTAAATTTTTTTCCAAAAATATTATTATGAATTTTTAAAAATTAAAAGATGAATAAAGGAAAAAAATAAAGTTTTCTTATTCATCTTTGCATACACTAGAATACATTTCCAAATGCTATATCTAAGCACTCTCGTATATCTTTTACTGGGATTATTTCAATTCCTTCTGGGAAATCAGAATTTTTCATGTTCCCAACTGGAACTATTACACGTTTAAATCCATGTTTTTTAGCCTCATTTATCCTTTGTTCAATTCTGCTAACTCTTCTAACTTCACCAGTTAATCCAACCTCACCAATGAAACAATCGTTCATATCAACTGCTATGTCTTTAAAGCTTGATGCCACTGCCATAACTACACCTAAGTCTACAGCGGGATCATCAATCTTAACACCACCAGACACTTTCACATAGACATCTTGTTGTTGGAGTAAATAACCTGCCTTTTTCTCTAGAACTGCCATTAACAAGATTAATTTGTTATATTCTAGTCCAGTAGAAATTCTTCGTGGATTATTAAATGCTGTCGGTGTCGTTAATGATTGTATTTCCACAAGAAGTGGTCTACTTCCTTCCATAGTACTAATTATCGTTGCACCAGCCAAATTTTTACTGCGCTCTTCCAAAAACATCTGCGAAGGATTCGCTAAATCTTCTAATCCACTATGTTTCATCTCGAAAATTCCTATTTCATTCGTAGAACCAAAACGATTTTTCACCGCTCTAAGAATCCTATAACTATGCTGACCTTCCCCTTCAAAATACAGCACAGTATCAACCATATGTTCAAGCATACGTGGTCCCGCAATTGTCCCTTCTTTAGTAACATGCCCTACAATAAAGATAGCTATATTTAAACTTTTAGCAATCTTCATAAGTTGTTGAGTACACTCTCTAACTTGAGTAATACTTCCAGGTGAGTTTTCCATATTAGGATTATATATTGTTTGAATTGAATCGATAACTAAAAACTGCGGTTTTACTTTTTTTACTACTTGATAAATTAAATTCAAATCAGTTTGGGCATACACAAAAAGTTCATCAGTATCATTTTTTAATCTATCAGCTCTTATTTTTACCTGCCTAACAGATTCCTCACCAGTAACATATAGGACATCATGTTCTTTTGCAAGATATGCTGATATTTGAAGAAGTAATGTAGATTTCCCAATTCCAGGATCTCCTCCTAGAAGAACTAACGAACCACCTACAACTCCACCTCCCAGAACTCTGTTTAGTTCTCCACTATCAGTAAGAGTTCGAGGTACGTCCTGTGTAGAAACTGATTTTAGCTTTCCAGCTTCTACACGTTCTGTATCATTTGTTTTTACTTCAAATTCTGTATGTTTCGTAGCTTTTTTGGCCTCTACTACTTCTTCCATAGAAGCCCATTTTTTACAATTTGGACACCTTCCCATATATTTCAAACTTTGGTAACCACAAGCATTGCATTCGTATTTAACATTTACCTTTGCCATAACTACCTCTTAGTCTTCTTTACAACAAAATCATCATTTTTGTAGTCAATATTAATAGTTCCAGATAATTCAGGATTTCTTAATAATTCTTCACTTAGTAAATCTTCAATATTTTTTTGAATACTTCGTTTTAACGGACGAGCACCGTACTCTTTTATACTACCATCCTCAACAATTTTAGCCATTGCTTTTTTCGTAAGTTTAATAGTAATGTTTCTATCTTCTAATCTCTTAGATAAACCATCTATTAATAACTCAGAAATTTTTTCCAACTCTTCTTTTTCAAGAGTCTTGAAGACAATAATATCATCTATTCTATTTAAGAATTCTGGACGATATTGTTTTTTTAATGCTTCCATCATGGTGTTTTGAACATTTTTATAATCATTTTTAATAGATTCACTTCCACCAAATCCTACGAATTTCTGATCGTTTAGTTCACTCACTCCCACATTTGAAGTCATAATGATAATAGTATTTTTAAAATCAACTACGCGACCTGAAGCATCAGTTAAACGGCCATCATCTAGAACTTGTAATAAAATGTTAAAAATTGACGGATGAGCTTTTTCAATTTCATCGAATAATACTACTGAATATGGTTTTTGACGAACTTGTTCAGATAATTGTCCCGCTTCTTCATATCCAACATAACCTGGAGGCGCTCCTACTAATCTACTAATTGAATGTGGCTCCATATATTCACTCATATCTATACGAATCATATTATCCTCTGAACTAAATAATGCTTCAGATAAACTTTTAGCTAATTCTGTTTTCCCTACGCCTGTAGGTCCTAAGAAAATAAAGCTACCAATTGGTCTATTCGGTGCTTTAAATCCACTTCTTGCCCTTCTTACCGCCTTAGCTAAACTTACTACAGCTTCATCTTGACCGATAACACGTTTATGTAGTATTTCTTCTAATTTTAGAAGTCGTTCACTTTCAGTTTCCGTTAATTTTGTTACTGGAACACCAGTCCAAGCAGCAAGAACTTCTGCCACATGATCAGAATTAATCTTAATTTTATCTTTTGACAGACTATCTTGCCAAGAAATTTTGAATTCTTCAATCTTACTAATAACTTTATTAACTTCATCACGTTTTTTAGCCGCTATTTCAAACTCTTGATTAATTACTGCCCTATCTTTTTCTTTATTTAATCGACTTAGCTCTTCTTCATATTCTTTCAGTTTTTCAGGTGATTTATAATATCTTAATTTAACTTTAGAACACGCCTCATCAATAAGGTCAATCGCCTTATCTGGCAAGCATCTATCTGTAATATAAGTCGTACTTAATTTTACCGCTGAATCTATAGCTTCATCTAAGATTTCTACATCATGATGTTCTTCATACTTATGACGTAAACCTTCAAGAATTCTAATAGAATCCTCAGTGCTTGGTTCTTCTACTTTAATTGGTTGGAAACGACGCTCTAACGCTGCATCTTTTTCAAAATATTTTCTATATTCCTCAGTAGTTGTAGCACCTATGCATTGAATTAAACCACGTGATAAGGCAGGTTTAAGAATATTTGAAGCATCCGCACTTCCCTCTGTTCCTCCTGCACCAATTATAGTATGAATTTCATCTATGAATAAGATTATATTACCTGCATCTTCAATTTCAGTAATAATATTTTTTAATCTTTCTTCAAATTCACCACGATACTTAGTTCCAGCAAGTAATGTTCCCATATCTAGTACCATTACTCTCTTTCCTAAAAGATTACTAGGAACATTCTGAGAAACTATTCTTTCTGCTAAACCTTCAACTATAGCTGTTTTTCCCTACTCCAGGATCTCCTATTAATACAGGATTATTTTTTTAGTTCTTCTATTTAAAATTTCAATCATACGTGTAATTTCTTTATCCCGCGCTAATACAGGATCTAATTTATTATTAAAAGCATCTTTAGTTAAATCCTTAGCCAAAGAATTTAGTGTTTTAGTTTTTGCAGAGCTATCATCTGAAGACTCTAATTTTTTAAATCCATCAAATAACTTAGACAATAAACTTTGACTTTGTTTTAATAATTCAAATAATTCAGTAATAAGTGCATCAACATTTATTCCTAATTTATCTGTTAATAAACGAACAGCAGTCCCTGTATTTTCATTAAGTAAAGATAATAATAGATGCTCACTAGTTACAACAAAGCTTGAAGTATCATCAGCAAACTGTTGACTTTTCTCAATTGTTCTTACCGCACCATTTGTATAGTCTATCTTCATTAAAACATTACGATAAAAGTCAGTTCCTTCTAGCTCTTCTTCATAAAAATTCACTACATTTTTCTGAAATCATCATAGTAAACACCGTATTTATTAAGTGTTTTACACGATAGTGTATTATTCATACTTAACATAGCTAATAATAGATGCTCAGTCCCTACTGCTTTTACACCAAAATCATTTGCTTCTTCTTTAGCTGTAGTTAGCACCATAAGGGCCGTTTCATTAAATCTTATGTACATAACCTTATCCCCTCTTATTATATTTTATATTTGTTAAAAAAATCTTACAGTTAAATCTTTTTAAATTTGATTTTAGTTTGTTGAATCATTAATTCTACATTGTTTTTCACTCAGTATTTTCTAAAAATTGATTATGAACAGATGTTATTACTTTCTATACTATCAATAAAAATGATTATAGTCAAATTTATCTATATAATTCTTTTTCAAGTAAAATTTTTAGCTAGTCTTATAGCTTCTTCTACTTCAATTGTTTCATTATCTACTGTCTCTATTAAATAATCAATGTAATCTTTATTTGTGTGGAGAGTTATTTTTGTTATTCTAATAAATCCTCCACCACCTCGTTTTACTTTCAATAATAAATCCATGTTCTGGTGTAAATCTAGTTTTTTTATAACATAATTTAATTGAGATGGTACACAGTCAAATTTTTGTGCGACATTACTTCTTTTTTTATAATTATATGATCTTCTGCAGCTTCATTGAATAAGCTCTTAATATATTGTTCAAGTATATCCGTCATATTACTATTATTCATAAGGGCACCTCCTTTATTGACTAAAATTGACCTTTATTAAATTATACTACATATACAATATTTTGTACACAAAAAAACATTGATTTTTAAGCATATATAAATAAAAAAAGAACGACTCAAAAAAATCATAATTTTAAAAAAATCTTTTCCTTCTTGAGTCATCCTTTATAATTCTATTTTCTAATAAAAAGTATTTAAATTAAAAGATATTTATTTCTATTAATTAGTTGTTTTTTTAGTTTTTGATTTTCTATTGAAAAATTAGATTCATTACAATAGCCACAATTGTACCTAATACAATACCACTATCAGTAAACATACGAACAAAGCTTGGTAATTGAGCAAATGCTGTAGGAACTGTTGTTACACCTAACCCTAAACCAACAGAACAAGCAATTATCATAAGATTTTCTTGTTTAGCAAAATCTGTATTTCCTAACATTTTCACACCATATGCTAGTACCATACCAAACATACTAATCATTGCTCCACCTAGTACTGGTTGAGGTACAATTGTAGCTAAAGCACCAATTTTTGGAATTGAGCCGAAAACTAGAAGTAACAGTACCATTACATACATTACTTTTTTACTTTTTACTCCTGAAATTTGAACCAGACCTACGTTTTGAGAGTAAGTAGTATATGGGAATGCATTTACTAATGAACCAATCATAACCGCTAGTCCTTCTGCTAAATATCCTCTTCGTAAATCAGGTTCTTTAACTTCTTGATTACAAATATTTCCTAGGGCATAATATACACCCGTAGATTCAATCATACTAACTATTCCAACTATAACGAATGTTAAAATTGCACTCATATTAAATTCAAAACCTGTAAATTTAAATGGTGTTGGATGTTGAAACCAACCTGCTTGTGAAACTTCTGTTAAACTCACCATCCCCATAAAACTAGCAATAATAGTTCCCATCACTAAACCTAATAAAATTGCTATTGATTGAATAAATCCAGTAGTAAATTTATAAATTACTAAAATAATTGCTAGAGTAATACATGCTAATAAAATATTTTTTGGATTTCCAAAATCTTTTTCGATCCTTGTCCACCTGCAATATAGTTCATCGCAACTGGTACTAATGTAATACCTATAATCGTTACAACACTACCAGTAACAACTGGTGGGAATAACTTAGCCACCTTAGCAAAAAATGGAGCTATTAAAACCACCACCAACCCCGAAACAAAAATTGCTCCATACATTGTTGGTAAGCCCGAATTATTTCCTATAGCTATCATCGGAGCAACTGCTGTAAAAGTACATCCAAGAACAACAGGTAAACCTATCCCTGTAAATTTACCTTTATACACTTGTAGAAAAGTTGCCACTCCACACATAAAAATATCAACTGACACTAAATACGTTGTTTGCTCTGCTGAAAGACCTAAGCCCCCAGCAACAATTATCGGTACAATTACCGCTCCTGCGTACATCGCTAATACGTGTTGTAAACTTAAAATAAAAGTTTTCAAGATTCTTTTCTCCTTAGTTATATATTATTTTTGACAAATATAACTATATAAATACAAAAAATCACCTATAATTACTTATAGGCGATTTAAAAATTCTATCTACAAATAAATACTTTAAAAATTAATTCAAAGCAATAACATTATAATAAGAATGCCCATAGTCATCAAATTTACGGTCTGATGGTAGAAACTTGCAAGCCATATTCTTGCCTTTATATGTGCTATATTTTTGTCTGTACAATATATAATAACAATTTTCAAAATGATTTTCAAGTGTTATCTATAAATTTATATTTATATTTTTCATTCTTTAATTAAAAATTTATACTATAAGTATGCTAATTAGATTAATCTATTACTTTCAATTTTCCCTCTAAAGTCATCTAAACTTGAGTATCCTTTTTCTTTCATTACTTCTTGAAGTTCTTTAGTTAGTCTAGCAAAAACTGAAACTCCTTCTTTATGAAGAGTTGTTCCTACTTGCACTAAATCAGCACCACATAGGATATGTTCAAATACATCTTTACCATTTATAACGCCACCAGTTCCAATAATCTTTATACTAGAATTCAAGCGTTCCCTAAATGCACGAACATTTGCTAATGCTGTTGGTTTAATATATTCTCCACCTAGTCCACCAAATCCACCTTTTGGCTTAATAACTACTTGTTCTTTATCTAAATCAATATATAAACCATTCCCTACACTATTTACGCTATTTACATACGTAAGCGGATATTTATTAAGAATTTTAGCCATTTCATCAAAATGAGCAATATCGAAATACGGAGGTAGTTTTACTCCAATAGGTTTTGTAAAGAATGTGAATACCTCAGCTAATAATTTGTCTGTAAGTTCAAAATCATAGGCAATCTGAGGTTTTCCTGGCACATTGGGACATGATAGATTAAATTCAGTCACACCCTCATATTCACTTTCTTGAATTTTCTTTAATAGAGCAATATTTTCATCATAACTCATACCAGTTACAGATAAAAACTGTAATTTTGCACCTGCTCTTTGACGTTTCAATAACATAATCTAAATAATAATCTAAACCATTATTTCGGCAACCCCATTGAATTTATACTTCCTAAAGAAGTATCATAATATCTAGGCTCCGGATTACCTTCTCTATAATCACGAGTTGAAGTTTTTGTTACAAAAGCACCCGCTTCACTAGCTGCTAATTCATCTAATTCCTCAATAGTCATACAGTGTACCCCTGATGCATTCATTAATGGGTTAGATAATTCTACATCTAAAAAATTTGTTTTTAACATTCTTCATACCTCCTATGTATACTAGTAACAGTTTATCACAAAATACTCTCAATAACCATTGATAAAACTGGTTTTAGATTTGTATTTAAATAAAAAAGAAGAATTATAGAAAAATCAATTTTTTCTACAATTCTTCTTTAAAAAGTTAGTAATTTTTCTTATCTAAAATAAACAATTCTTAATTATTCTTCTAGATACTTAATGATATCTAAATATAAATTATCCATCTTCGGTAATATATCTTTTATTCTATCAGAATGTTCTTCTTTTAACCATGAAGTAGGTTTTTTTCATATAATACTTCTGTCTTATCTTCTCTCTTAATAAGTAATAATTTAAGTGGTAGGTTAAAACTTAGATATAAATCATCTTGCATTAGTAATGTTCCCTACTTTTTGGGATTACCAAATACTACATATTGAATATCCTCTAATTCTAAATCAACATTTTCTAGCATATTCACCTTGGTTTATATTTAAAAAAATTGATGAATGCTATTTTTTTCTAAATATTCATCTACTTTTGATTTTACATTTGACAAATTCGTCATTAATTAGATATTTTTCCATAATTTACCTCTTTTTTTGAACTATTATTAAGTTTATTTGATATCATAATACACTAATTATCTACTTTTTGTCATCAATTTAGTTTTTAAGAAAATTATAAAGTGTTTTTATCATTAAAGAAGTTATATTTCTAAATTCACCAGTGGACTATCCATTAATATCATCAATAACTTCTTTTAGTAGTTCATATGAATGATGCTGTGCTTTTTCATCGTAAATATATGAATTTATCATTAATTCATCAAATTCTACCCTACGTTTTAAATCTAAAATCTGATTTTTCACAGTTTCCTTATTCCCAATAAATGAGATTTTTGTCATCTGATTAACTACAGATCTCTCATGATCAACTATCTCATCATGTTCAAATGCAATCGGTCCAAAATGTGGCACTTTAGTTGTAGCGATATAATTTTTCCAAACCGCTTCTTCCGATTGTACTGGAGGAACCATGCCTTGAGGATTACTTGTAATGATATTTAAAAATGATTGAATCTGAGTTGTTGATAATCTTTTTGCTTCTTCATCGCTATCTGCAACAACAGCATTAGCACCTAAAATCACATAAGGCTCACTTAAAACTTCTGATGGTTTAAAGTAATGTCTATAAATTGCTACAGCATTTTCCATCATAGCTGGAGCAAAATGTGATGCAAATGCATAAGGTAGTCCTAGTTCAGCAGCTACATATGCACTATCAGTACTTGAACCTAGTATGTATAGTGGAACACCAAGCCCAGCAGCTGGGTACGCATGAACAGGCCTTATATCTTTAAAATACCCAGATAGTTCTACAACTTCTTTTTTAAAATCCATCTCTCGGTTGGTATTTCTTCTAATAGCTCGCGCAGTGTTATAATCAGTACCAGGTGCACGTCCTAAACCTAAATCAACTCTACCTGGATAAAGGGTCTCCAGAGTTCCATATTGTTCGGCAACTATATATGGACTATGGTTAGGTAACATTACTCCACCCGAACCTACTCTAATATTACTCGTATTATCAAGAGTACGTTGAATTAATAACTGAGTAGCACTACTAGCTACACTTTTAGTATTATGATGTTCAGCAATCCAAAATCTTTCATATCCTAGTTCATCAGCCTTTTTAGCCAATTTAATCATCGCATCAATAGCATCTTTAAAATTCTGTCCTTGTCTTAATGGAGCCAAATTTAAAATTGAAATTTTCATAGTTATCACCTCTATTTATTTACCATTTTTAACAACTCATCTACAGCTACAATTCCTAGTTGATTTGCTGCAAGAGGACTGTCTCCAGTTATTAAGTTTCCATCTATATGAACCTGACCACTTATTGCTTCATTTACTATTTTCGCACCCAAACTTTCTAGTTTTTCAGCTAATAACCATTTTAATTTTCCTGGCATATAGCCAATTTCTTGGTTTGCTCTCTCATCTATACTATCTGGGAAAACAGTCATTTCATAATTTTTAAATAAGAACTCTGATTCATCAATATTTCCTGAAATTAATGCAGCTGGACCATGACAAAGTGTTATGATTTTTTTATTCTCTTTAATTGCCCATTTAAGAACCTCTTTTACTTCTCTACTTTCAGGCAAGTTAATCATTGCACCATGACCACCTGGTATGAAAAACTCCTGAATAAGGTGAATTTTCTGAAGTAATATTCTCTAAAAATTCTATCTAATTTAACAGGATTCTCAAATTTTTCTATATATTTATTATAAAAGTTTCATAACATTTTTCATCTTTTTCTGGCATTGCCCACATCTCTAATTTTACAGAATTTCCTGATAAAGTAACAATATCTATCTCAAATCCAGCAGCATCCATATGTAACATTGGTAACAATGTTTCTACAGGATGATTACCAGTTGAAAAAAATACTTTCCATTAGACATTTGTAAGTATCTCTCATCTGTCGCTATCATTAAAAATTTTATTTCTTTTTCACCACTATATGTATTTTCAAATTTAAAAACCATCAAAAATTTGTTACAAGACTTGTATATATACTCAAAGAATAATCTGATGGGAAAATATGCGTTATGTTCTGCTCTATCTTTTACTGGTTGATTTGTTAATTTTTGTCATTTTAATTCTCCTAAACTTTTATTAAAAAAATATTTGCTTGCACAAACAAGTACATTAGTATAATATAAAAAAATCAAAAATAATAAATTCTGATTTTATATTTTATCACTATTTCTATTTAATACATCTGTAACTATACTCGTAGTATTTTTCTAGATACTTTTTTTCCTTTAGGTGTTAATTTTATACATACACCTCTCTTGTCCTCAGCAGAAGAAAAATCTTTCTATTACACCACACGTATTTTCAAATTTAGCTAACATTCTTGATGTTGCACTTAAACTTAATGAAATCTTAGTACTTAGATCTGTCATTCTCAATATATTTCCTTCGGTTTCATTCAAGTAATGTAAGCTATAGTATTCATTTAAAGTTATTGGATGCTCTCCTTTTGATAAAGGCATCTTCTAATTCAGTACTTATTTGTTTCATATTACTATGAAATGCTATCCATTTATTTACTACTTCTTCATTATTCATTTGTCACCTCTTAATTTACTTGCGTTTGCAAGTAAATTAATATTACTACTTTTAATATTAATTGTCAATAAAACAATCTTTTTCTTATTACTACTAGATAAAATATCCTTTTGTGCTAAATTCTCAATGCACTCATCATAGTACGCCTCATCGTGTTCTTTATAAATCAGGCTTATTAATTTTATACTCTTTTTAAATCGTTATGAGGAGCACAGATTTTTTTCCTCTATAATTTTTTTATCAAGCCATTCTTTCACTAACATTATAACCTCTATTCTTCATTTCCAGCATTATTAATTCATGATACTTTGAAAAAGTAAAAAAATGGTTTGTGTTCAAATACATAATCTACCGTTGCATGTTTCTTACCCCAACCATTTCCTCTTAATGCACAGCATTCTCTATGTTGACCTAAAAAGTTGTTGCCTTGGTAGTTTTGATATTAGTTCTTCATGCCAAAGTCTCATCTTGTCCTCCATTGATAAAAGTAGATTCTTCTAAATATTTATTTGGATATTTATTTAGAAGATATTTTACTTCTTTTATCAAATCTTCTTTTTTTTTATTATTATTATTATTATTATGGTATTCTTCAATCATTTCAAAAAATATCTTTTTCTTCTTTTTGTTGCATATTTTTTTAAAAATATCCCCAGACATGATGCAATGCATTCGTTACTTGTCCTTTATCCTCAGGTAAACTTACAGCTTGTTTTATAAGCTCACTCACTTTATTTTGGGATACTTCTTCTTGCTTTTAAATACGTTCTAATTTCTAAGTATATTTTACTTGAATGACTTAAAAACTAAATATTTATTTTTTTGCCCATTGCTTTTTGACAAATGAACTTTTTTTCTTCTTTATTATTCATTTTTATCCTTTTCGAAAAACAGTTTGTTTTTTTATTTTAAAAGCCAATACATTTCTTAAATATCCTACTAATGAATCATTTAATTCTTTCCCTTGAATATATTCAAGTATTATAGAACCATCATTTTTTTCTATATCTAATACATTATAATTTTCATCAACATATTTATTAAATTTCATTTTATTAATAAAATCAGGAAAAATCCTTAAATTTTTTTCAACCAAATTTTTTTGTAGTTCCATTATTATAGGCTTTTTTTCCATGGGTGTTTTACAATTAAAATACATTTTTAAATCATATAGCAAACAATCAATTCGGTCTTTATAGATGGCATATCTGTATGTATTTATTGTTGGTAGTTTATGTCTTGGCCATATAAAATGTAAATCTAAATTTGATCTTATAGTTTCATAATCTTTAATCCATTTTGAATATACTTCATCATTTATTTTTTTACCAGTTGTTTTCTACCACATATTACATCTGCAGATAATATTATCTTTTCGTTATCTACATAATCAATAAGTTTTTTTCCCTTTTCTTTCTAAATTATACTTTTCGCTTAATTTTATATATAGTTCTTCATCACATTCATCTGCATCTAAACACAGCTCCGTGAAAATTATCTCTAAAAAAATCCGAATCATTTTTCATTAAGAAATTTATAAAAATCACTATTATAAAAATTCATTACATCGCTCTATGTTTTCTTTGTATATCTTCATACTAGTCATTCTCCAACTTTTAAAAATTCTATAATTACTATCTTCTAATTGTAAATCCCACTCTAATATTGTATTATATTTCATTATCATTTACTACAAATTAATATCACAATATATAAAAAAAGTTCCTTATTAATTTATATCTTAATAAGGAACCTCTACATTAGATTTTTGTTGTATTAAATTTAACCATGTTCTTTTTGATTTCCTACATCAACACTAATTCTAAAAATACAAGTGGAATATTTCCATATAATATAATTCTAAAAATACCTATAATAGCTAAATGTATTGGATAATAGTAGTAAAAGAACCATTTAGAACCAATATGTTTTCCTCTAGTACCATCATATCTCATTAATAATGGTAAAGAGAACAAAGTTGCAAACTGTAATACTCCATAAAATACATCTATAAAGATAATATAAATAGCTGCATAAACACTTATCCAAATAACATAATCAAGTATTTGTTGTTTTTTTATTATCTCTATGATTATAAAAAAAGAATGGCATCATTAGTGCTATTGAAGACCAATCCGCTGCAAATGTTAATAAACAGAAAACAATAATTACTAAAAATCTTTTAATGTATTACTTTATCTTCTCATTTCTAAAGATTGCGATCAATGCAACCGACATCGCCAATGGGAATAAGACACTTGTTTTTATTAAATATACTTCCTGTAGTTATATCAAATGGTATTCCTAAACCGAAGCAAAAAGCAAAATGACTGATAACAGCAAAGCTCATAATTCTAAAGAAATATTTTTTTATATCTTTTGTATAATAACATCCTTCTGCGATAAAATACCACATAATCGGTGCTGTTAAACGTCCTACTATATGCATAAATACTGGTATCGGTTCCCTAACTAAACTTGGGTATAATAGCCAAGCTAAATGATCAATTGTCATAGCAATTATAGCTATATATTTTAACTGGGTTCCATCAAACTTTAAATTCTTCATTTTATTCCTTTCTACACTATTTTAACTTTATTAAAAAAATACTAGTTAATATATTACTCATAAATTTGGAAGGATAAGAATACTCTATACTAAGATATATTATCATATTAAAATGTTTTATACAATTATTTATCTAAACTTATTAAGATTTTTCCTACTCCCTTTTAATATTATTTTATTAACAAAAAAATGTCTAAGTTATTTCACTTAGACACTTTATATTTTATCTTTCTTTTGTCAAAAATACCATCTTTCATTCGATAAACATGATCACATTTTTCAATCATTCTATTATCATGTGTTACCATAATAATTGATTTATTTTTTTCTTTACACTCTTTTGAAAGTAAATCTACAACTTCAAACGCTCTATCTGAATCTAGACTCGCTGTAGGTTCATCAGCTAAGATGATTGCCGGATTATTATAAAGAGCTCTAGCAATAGCCAATCGTTGCCTTTCTCCACCTGATAAATCTTTTGGTAATTTATTTTCTAAATGATCTATTCCTAATTCTTTAAATAAAGATTTTTGATCTTGAAGTGTTTGTTTTCTTTTCTTATTGATTCTATCGACTAGTTCTAACTGTTGTTTTTGCAGTTAAAAAAATGGAACCAAATTAGAAGCTTGGAGAACAAATCCAATATCGTTAAATCGTAACTTTGACCTTTCTTTCTCAGATAAATTAGTATAGTCTTTTCCATTAATAATTATTTGACCTTTGGATGGAGTTTGTAAACCACCAGCTAACGTTAAGAAAGTTGATTTTCCTGAACCTGATGGACCAATAATCGCAATAAATTGACCTTCTTCTATTTTTAAAAATTTGTTTCTTTCAGAGCTTCTATCTCTTTTATTTCCATCTTGATATGATTTAGTAACATTTTTAAATTCTAATACACTCATATGACACCTACCCAATTGCTTTTAATGGATCAATTTTTCTAATAGCTAAAACAGAGAATAATGTTCCAACTAAAGAAAAAATAATCAAACTAACGAAGATTATACTGTAATAAAGTCCATTCCCTAAAAATGGTACTGCTGATGGTAATACAAGTGATGTTATCCACGTTCCAACCAAACCTAGTATACTTCCAACTAATGAAAGTAAGAATGTTTGAGATAAAACAGAAGTTCCAATAATTCTATTCGAGATTCCTTGGGCTTTCATTATACCAAAGATTGGAGTTTTCTGAATAGTAAGTACATACATAAAAATACCAATAATAATAGCAGAAATCACTATTAGGAATCCTATCATTAGTCCAAATGTTAAAATTTGAGCACTATAACCAGGTAATTCATTAATAAAATCAGCTATACTAACTTTTTGGAAGATGGAACTGTCGTAATCCTTTAAGTCATCTTTTACTACGAAAGCATTAATCATAGGATTATCAGTTGATTTATTATTACCATATTTTTAACACTTGAAAAATCATTAATATTCATATATACTACAGGCGCAACATTAAACCTTGATTTTTTTCCGTGTAACCTACTATTTTTTTTAATTCAATATCTGAGTTAGCGGTTTTTAATAGTATCCCCTATAGAATATCCTTCTTTTTCAGACAAACTTTTTTCAATAACAACTTCATTTTTAGATTCAAAAGTTCTACCTTGTATTATTGGAGGAATTAAAAAGCTTCCATTATTTACTCCAAAAAAATACTGATTTTTGTTTAACATCCTCATTTGAACTCTTCTCAGTTTTAGAAACTGTACCCATTTGACTAAAAAGGTTCAACATTATCTGCAGATAAAGATTCTTTATCTGATAATTTTAAATTAGATAAACCGATAGTTTTATTTGCTTCAGACGAAAGCAATACCGTATCCGCCTTCCAATGATCAATTGAAGATCTATTCTGGTCTATCAATCCAAAAAGCTAATCCTGATAAGAAAATACATTAAATAAGAAACCAATGTAAGAAGTCCTACTATCAGACTATACCTTAACTTAGCATCCTTTATTTCATTAATAGCTAAAAAAACATTTTTTTCTCCTTAAAATATAAAAATTTTTATTCATAATAACAAATTGCATTATACTAAGCATATAGAATAAAACTTATAAAGTCAAATTATTAAACTAGACTAGTTATCTATTAACTCCTCAAATAGATTTTTTTATACTATCAATTACGATAACTGAGGTAGTCTTTTAGAACTATTTAAAAAGTCTTCAGGGATTGACAAATGTAAAAATCTTCATAAATTTTTAAAAAAATCGAAGTTAATTTCTTAACTTCGATTCCAAATATTACTCAATATCCCTAGAGTAACTTTTTGATTTATATCTAATAATATACATAAATCTTTTTAGATTTCATAATATTATTTCCCTATACTACCTTTTAAACATATTATACACCTCTTACAGATTTTTCTGCAAGGATTTATTAAAAAAATAGTACGTATTTTTGTAATAAAATTTACTAAAAAAATAATGATTTTTACATTAAAAATACAATATTAATACATATAATGTACTAAAACTATCAAATATCTCTAATTAAATATGAACATTATGTAAATCAATATTAAGTATATAAAAAAGCAAGGTGAAATTCACCTTGCTTTACGTGTTTCAATTCAATTATTATTTAACGATTGAAGTTACAACACCTGAACCTACAGTACGTCCACCTTCACGAATTGAGAAACGAGTTCCTTCTTCGATCGCGATTGGAGAAATAAGTTCTACGTTGATTGATACGTTATCCCCAGGCATTACCATTTCAGTACCTTCTGGTAAAGTAACTACACCAGTTACGTCAGTAGTACGGAAGTAGAATTGAGGACGGTAGTTTGTGAAGAATGGAGTGTGACGTCCACCTTCTTCTTTAGATAATACGTACACGTCAGCTACGAATTGAGTGTGTGGAGTGATTGTTTTAGGAGCTGCTAAAACTTGTCCACGTTCGATATCTTCACGAGCAACACCACGTAATAATGCACCGATGTTATCTCCTGCTTCAGCGTAATCTAATAATTTACGGAACATTTCAACACCTGTTACAGTAGTTGAAGCTGGTTCTTCAGTTAATCCAACGATTTCTACTACGTCTCCAACTTTAACTTGTCCACGTTCAACACGTCCAGTAGCAACTGTACCACGACCTGTGATTGAGAATACGTCCTCAACTGGCATCATGAATGGTTTAGCGTTATCACGTTCTGGAGTTGGGATGTATTCGTCAACTGTTTCCATTAATTCGATGATAGCTTTTTCTGCATCAGCGTCTCCTTCAAGAGCTTTAAGAGCAGAACCTTTGATTACTGGTAGTTCATCTCCGTCGAATCCGTATTCAGATAATAGTTCACGAACTTCCATTTCAACTAATTCTAATAACTCTTCGTCATCAACCATATCACATTTGTTTAAGAATACAACGATTTTTTTGGTACTCCAACGTTACGAGATAATAGGATGTGTTCACGAGTTTGAGCCATTGGTCCATCTGTAGCAGCGATTACTAAGATAGCTCCGTCCATTTGAGCAGCACCAGTGATCATGTTTTTAACATAGTCAGCGTGTCCTGGGCAGTCAACGTGTGCGTAGTGACGGTTTGGAGTTTCATACTCGATGTGAGAAGTGTTGATTGTGATACCACGTTCTCTTTCTTCTGGTGCGTTATCGATTGAAGCGTAGTCTTTAGCTTCTCCACCATAAGTTTTTGCTAATACAGTAGCGATAGCTGCTGTTAAAAGTAGTTTTACCGTGGTCAACGTGACCAATTGTTCCAATGTTAGCATGTGTTTTACTACGGTCAAATTTTTCTTTTGCCATTTTAAAAATGTCTCCTTCAAGTTAATAAAATTTTATTTTTTTAATAATTAGTCACATAGCATTCTATGATAACTATATTTTATAATGTTACAACGAAAATTGCAACTATAAAGAATAATTTTTATTATCCTTTATTTTTTTTGATAATTTCTTCAGAAATTGATTTAGGTACTTCTTCATAGTGGTCGAATACCATTGAGTAAGTACCACGTCCTTGAGTTGAAGAACGTAGAGAAGTTGCATATCCGAACATTTCAGATAATGGTACTGAAGCACTTACTACTTGTGCGTTACCACGAGCTTCCATACCTTCAACACGTCCACGACGTGAAGTGATGTCTCCCATGATATCTCCTAAGTATTCTTCAGGCATTACAACTTCAACTTTCATGATTGGTTCTAAGATTACTGGGTTACATTTTTTAGCAGCTTCTTTAAGAGCTAATGATGCAGCAACTTTGAACGCCATTTCAGATGAATCGACATCGTGGTATGATCCATCGAATAATTTAGCTTTAACGTCGATTAATTCGTATCCAGCTAATACCCCATTTGCCATAGAGTCTTTTAATCCTGCTTCTACTGCTGGGATGTATTCACGTGGAACTACCCCACCAACGATAGCATTTTCGAATTCAAATCCTGCACCTGGCTCATTTGGAGTGAACTCAATCCATACGTCCCCGTATTGTCCACGTCCACCAGATTGACGAGTGAATTTACCTTGTACTTGTGCAGCTTGTTTGAATGTTTCACGGTAAGATACCATTGGAGCACCTACTGTACACTCAACTTTGAATTCACGACGCATACGGTCAACGATGATGTTCTAAGTGAAGCTCACCCATACCTGCGATGATAACTTGTCCAGTTTCTTCGTCAGTTCCAGCACGGAATGTTGGGTCTTCTTCTTGTAATTTTTGTAAAGCTGTAGACATTTTATCTTGGTCAGCTTTAGATTTTGGTTCAACTGAAAGTTGGATAACTGGTTCTGGGAATTCCATTGATTCAAGAATAACTTCGTTTTTCTCGTCACAAAGTGTGTCCCCAGTAGTAGTATCTTTAAGACCAACAGCTGCAGCGATATCACCAGCGTAAACTTCAGCGATTTCGTTACGAGTGTTAGCGTGCATTTGTAGGATACGTCCTACACGTTCACGTTTACCTTTAGTTGAGTTTTTTTAACGTATGAACCAGATGATAAGATACCTGAGTACACACGGAAGAAAGTAAGTTTCCCTACGAATGGGTCAGTCATAACTTTGAAAGCTAATGCTGAGAATGGCTCTTCATCAGAAGAGTGTCTTTCTACTTCTTCATCAGTGTTTGGATCGATACCTTTAATAGCTGGTACGTCTAATGGAGATGGTAAGTATTCTACTACTGCATCTAGCATTGGTTGTACCCCTTTATATTTGAAGGCTGATCCACATACTACAGGGAAGAATTCTACAGATAATGTAGCTTTACGAATCGCAGCTTTAAGCTCGTCAATTGAAATTTCTTCTCCACCTAAGTATTTTTCCATGAAGTCTTCATCGAATTCTGCAACAGCTTCGATAAGTTTTTCACGGTATTCTTCAGCTTGATCTTGGTATTCAGCTGGGATTTCTTTAACAACAAGATTTTCCCCTACGCTACCTTCGTTGTAAATAGCTTTCATTTCAACAAGATCAATTACACCTTCGAATAAATCTTCAGCTCCAATTGGAAGTTGAATTGGGTGTGCGTTAGCTTGTAATCTGTCGTGGATTGTTCCTACAGAGTATAGGAAGTCAGCTCCTGTTTTATCCATTTTGTTTACGAATACGATACGAGGAACTCCATAAGTTGTAGCTTGACGCCAAACTGTTTCTGTTTGTGGTTCAACACCTGATTGCGCATCTAATACTGCTACTGATCCATCAAGTACACGAAGTGAACGCTCAACCTCAACTGTGAAGTCTACGTGTCCCGGTGTATCGATGATGTTGATACGGTGGTTTTTCCATTGAGCAGTTGTTGCAGCAGATGTGATAGTGATACCACGTTCTTGTTCTTGTTCCATCCAGTCCATTTGTGAGTTACCATCGTGAGTATCTCCGATTTTGTGGATTTTCCCAGTGTAGAACAAAATACGCTCTGTTGCAGTAGTTTTACCTGCGTCGATGTGAGCCATGATACCGATATTACGAGTATCTTTTAAAGAAAATGCTCTAGTCATGAGTCAATTTTCTCCTTTCATAAATTTTTAAATGTTTTGAGTAATTTGTCTTTTATAGTGAAAAATTCAAGCTATAAAATAGCTTGATATTCACCCTATAATTACCAACGATAGTGAGCAAATGCTTTGTTAGCTTCAGCCATTTTGTGAGTATCTTCACGTTTCTTAACAGCTGAACCAGTGTTATTTGCTGCGTCTAAAATTTCATTAGCTAAACGTTGTTCCATAGTTTTTTCTCCTCTTAAACGAGAATAGTTAACTAACCAACGTAGACCCTAATGTAGTTCTTCTTTCAGCACGTACTTCTACTGGTACTTGGTAGTTAGAACCACCAACACGACGAGCACGAACTTCAAGAACTGGCATAATGTTGTTTAATGCTTCTTCGAAAAACTTCCATAGCTTCACGTCCTGATTTTTTTCTTTAATTAAATCAAACGCAGAATATAAAATTCTTTGAGCTGTACCGCGTTTCCCATCTAGCATTAATTTGTTAATCAATTTTTGTAACTAATTTTGAGTTATAAATTGGATCTGGCAAAAACGTCACGTTTTTGCAACTGGACCTTTACGTGGCATAGTGTCTGCCTCCTTTCACGAATTCTTTTATCAAATTTTTTTATCTTATATTATTTTTTTCTCTTTTTGGTTTTTAGCACCGTATAGTGAACGTCCTTGTTTACGGTCGTTAACTCCTGCAGTATCTAAAAGCTCCACGGATGATGTGGTAACGTACCCTGGTAAGTCTTTTACACGTCCTCCACGAATAAGTACAACACTGTGTTCTTGTAGGTTGTGTCCGATACCTGGGATATATGCTGTTACTTCGATTTGGTTTGATAAACGAACACGTGCATATTTACGTAAAGCTGAGTTAGGTTTTTTAGGTGTCATAGTCCCAACACGAGTACAAACTCCACGTTTTTTTGTGGTGAAGAAATGTTAGTTTCTTTTCTTTCTTTGAGAGTTGTAACCTTTGTTAAGTGCTGGTGAATCTGATTTTTGATACTTTTTGATTTACGAGGTTTTACGAACTAATTGGTTAATAGTTGGCATTTTTCTGATTTCCTCCTTCCCTGTTTATTTGTGAATCACCTAGCCAGGTGTATCACATTTTTAAATTTTTTATAAGCCTTAGTGGCTTTACACAGAGTGCCGTAACACTCACGTACTAAATAATACCACTTTTATTTTTTTCTTGTCAACACTTTTTTTAAAAATTTTTTTATATCTTTTTTTCACTTGCTATTATCATATTCTATTTTCACACTTAACCAGGTGTATCATTTTTATAATATAAATAAACACTTCCAGGTGTGTCACAATAGTACTTTTAATAAACTATTCCAGGTGTTTCATTCCCTACTTTAAAAATTATTTTTTTTATAGAAATAATTAAATTCTACACTTGTTGATTAAACCGATTACAAGTATAATATAATTATAGACATCGATTGGAGGGATAGTTTATGATAAAAATTAAAAAATCTTACTGTGAAATTTGATACAAAGTATGCAGTTGATAATTTGAGTTTTCACTATTAATGATGGAGAAATATTTGGTCTTATCGGACATAACGGAGCTGGTAAGTCTACTACAATCAAATCTCTAGTTAGTATATTAGAACCTACTTCAGGAGAGATTTATTTTAATGACCTACTTCTAAAAATAATAGATTAGAAATGTAAAAAGCAAATTGGATATGTGCCCGATTCACCTGATATGTTTCTTACATTATCAGCCTTTGAATATTGGTCATTAGTCGCTAGCATATATGAAATTGATAATAAGATAAGAGATGATATTCTTAGTAAATACTGCAAATTATTTAATATGGTAGGTGTTGAGCATCAAGAAATTAGTTCTTTTTCTCACGGTATGCGACAAAAAGTATTCGTAATTGGTGCTCTATTATCAGAACCTAAGTTTTGGATTATGGATGAACCAATGACAGGATTAGATCCACAAGCTGCATTTGACTTGAAAAATTTGATGAAAGAACATGCCTCAAAAGGAAATAGTGTTCTATTCTCTACTCACGTCTTGGAGGTCGCTGAACACCTATGCGATAGAATAGGCATCCTCAGCAAGGGAAAACTAGTTTTTATCGGTACTCTTAATGAACTTAAAGAAAAATTTGAGGGAGATAATTTAGAAGAAATTTATCTTAATATAGTAAAAAAATTCGAATTCAAATATTTTTAGGTGGTGATTAAACATGAGATTCAATGTAATGAAGGAATTATTCTTAACGAATCTTCTTTATAGTTTTCCTCCACAAAGAAATAAATATAGAAAGAAATTCAGTGGAAAAAAGTGATATAAGATATAAGCTTTTTTAGAAATATATTAATGATGAATTTTTTCAATTTCTTAAATATTTTATTTGTATTTTTCAATATTTTTCTCGTGGTTTTTAACTTTTTCTGGATCGGGTTATAGGAGTATACTTTTTCTTTTATTTTATTAATGGTGTTTTATTCAAATTTTAAATAATTTTTACCAATATGTTTTATGAAAGTGATGATACATTGGCAATTATTCATTTACCAGTTACAGGGGCTGAGATATTCTCTAGTAAATTGTTCACTCTACTTTCACTAGTTATAAGTAATTTTATTCCATTAATAGTTATAAACTTGATTATTGGATTAAATGCAGAGTTTTCAATTCAAAAATTTTTATTCGTATTAGTATATAGTTTTGCATTTATCATTACTTTAATATGTTCTATTATGACACTACTTTCATTTATTACTTATATCCCAAATTTCAAGAAGAATAAAGGGAAAGTTAATGCAGCTACAATCTTGATTGCATTGATAGTTTTTACGGGGGAATATTTGATTTTGCTCATACTTTTAAAAAAATATTGGTTCTGAATATAAAGGAGATTTATTTTTAAATATACTCGTGTTAGATATTTCAAAGACTTATACTTATTTAATAATAACTATAATCCTAGCAGTTATCTCTTTCTTTACTACTTATGTATTCGTAGTAAAAAATACATGAAAGACTTATATAGAATATCTGGTAATACATACACTCTAGTTCTAAAACTGTAAAAATTAAAGAGAAAAACTAATAGTACATCAACTACGCTATCGTCTAAAACTAATTAAGAGAAATGCTAAACTATTGTTAAACAGTACAATTTCAACAACTGTATTTACTAATCTTCTTATCACGCTTGGTATATTTGTAATTCCAATTATAGAAATTAGAAAAGCACGGAGGTATTACACTACCACTTATATTCTATCCAGTAGCTATGACTATAGGATTTACGTTAGCATTATACATTAATTCTAATCCTATGAATTTTACAAGTATAGCAATATCACTAGAAAAACAAGATTACTATTTTTAAAAATCTCTTCCATTAGATTTTTAAAAAATACCTAAAAATCAAATTAGCAATCGCCACTTGTTTTACAACTTGGCTTTTTGGATTATTTGCTCTGATTATGATGTTAGTTATAACTAAAAACACCAATCTTATTAGCAATTGTAACAATAATATCTTATATTGTTTTCAAGTCTTGTCTTTTCTTTCTATAGTTATACAAGCGACTATAAAAAAATTATATCTAAATTGGAACACTATCACAGATTTAGCTAATCGTAGTTCGATAAATCAAGTCCTATTAACTATTTTAGCTTTCGGAGCTATTTTATTATTAGTACTACTTAATATAGCGACATTTTTTTCTTAATTGCTATGGTTCCATCATCAGCAAATATAGTAGGAATAATATATTCTCTAATACTAATTATATTGTTGATTCTTGCAACAAGAAAAATTAAGAAAAAATGTTTTTTTGATAAACTATATTCATAAATAGAGTGAGTGACTCAAAAAATCGATTTTTGAGTCACTTACGTTTTTATATTTTATTCTATTCCCCATAATAATCACTGTCTATTTTTTTCTATAAGGAGCTATATCCTGAACATATTCTAATACTCCTTGAAATTCACCGTTTTCGTCATAAACACCCGCATAAGTAACATGAACAAACTTCCCTCTTGATTCTGATTTAAACCACATTTCATACTTATCTTTTTTTCTTTCTCGCAAGTTTTTCATTATAGTTTTAACTTTTTCTAGGTACTTAGGTGGATGACATAGTTCTACATTTCTACCTACTTGTCCTGGCGTACGTTTAAATATCATTTCTTCTTCTGAGTAATGATTATTATAATATTGGAAGATTTCCTCTTTATTCACAAAGGTAATCTCCATTGGCAGATGATTCAATATCAAATCAATTTGATTTAATGACAGATAACCATTTCCGATTTTCTGAGGTGTATCCCTATTGAAAGTCTCTTCTTTAACTTCTTTTGGTTTATAGGTAATAGTAAATTCTCCTTCAGGAGTTTGAATAACTTTCGTCATCTCACTTTGTGTAACTTCTATAACTTCACTATCATCTACAGTTCTTGTATTCTCAAAATCTTCTCTATGAGGAATCCATTCTTCTTGAGGGCGAATTATTGCATAACCGTAAGCATCGCTATCTTTAGCAATACTCAACCAATCGTCTTGAGTAAATGTTTCTAATAATATCATCAGAAGAATCGACTCTTCTTTAAAGATCATTTCCTCAAATTCTTTAACAAAAACTTCAAATTTTTCTTTCACAACCTCTATCTCTGCATTAGGTAGTTTTTCCGCTTCTTCTTTAGCAAGTTTGAATAACTCTCTTATTTCATCATCAACACCCCACATAACCTTAGGTGGTGCATCATGACCATATTTCTCCATTATAGGAAACATCAGTTCTTCTTTACGTTTGTAATGAATATCAAATTGACCTAATAGTTGTAACTGACGTAGCAATCCTTTTAAAACTGCTTCTTTAGTTTCACCTTCATCTAACTTTGCATAGTTATCTATAATTCGTCGAACTCGTATTATTGCTGCTCTTAAGGCTAAATTCTCTTGTTTAAACACTTGAACAGGATGTCCTGGATGCTCACTATCTTCAACTTCAACATTTTTTATCGCACCTTTAAATAGATTAGCATGTACGTTACATAATTTCATAACATCCTCAAAAGTCACACCAGAATCTGAATTCATAAGTTCATGCTCCATTAAAGAAATCTCAATAGCAGATACTCCAGAAAAATGCTCATCAAATTCAGCTTGTACTGACTCTGCAGATTCTCCATTATGAAGTCGTAATAGTATATCTCTTAAAACTTCAATTCTCTTTGTAGCCATTAGTCTACCCCTACTACTTCATACCCATTAGCTTCTAATGTAGCAACAATTGTTTCAAGTTTAATTCCTGCCAACTTCGAACCCATTTTTAGCGAAGTCTTTCTCCCTACAGTATTTCTCATAATTGGGTTAGCTAGTGGTTTAAATCCAAGATCAACCAAAATATCCAACACTTCTGGATGTTTATCAACAACTTGTGCAACTGGTATACTTACATCAATAATATTATCCATTTCTCATTCCCTCACTGCTTTATATTAATACTATAATTATATCATAAGCCATTGATAATCGCTATCAAATTAAAAATAATAAAAATAAAAAGGTGTAACTTAGACATCTCTTCCTATGTTACACCTTTTAATATTTTTGTAAGTTCTTATAAATTATTTCTCCACTCAAGAAGTTTTTTTCTACATCTTCTTGTTTGATATAATCACTCGCTACCGCTTCTTCGATTAAGTAATTATAGTTAGTTAAAGTATGATACTCTACTTTATCAGCTGAAAAGGCATCTTGTGCTTTCTTAAGTTCATAACTAAATATCGCCACAACACCTAGAACTATTGCACCAGCTTCTTCTAACGCTTTAGCTACTTTTAATGAAGATAATCCAGTTGAAATTAAGTCTTCAATAATAACAACTTTTTGTCCTTCTAGTAATCTACCTTCGATTTGATTTGTTTTCCCATGTTTTTTAGCTGAATCTCTCACGTAAATCATAGGTAAATCCAGTACTTCACTTACCCACGCAGCGTGTGGAATACCTGCTGTAGCTGTACCAGCAACTACTTCTACTTCTGGGAATTTAGCTTTAATTACTTCACTCATACCAGCTGCTATTTCACGACGAATCGCAGGGTATGACATTGTAATTCTGTTATCACAGTAAATTGGTGATTTAATTCCAGATGTCCAAGTGAAATAATCATTTGGTCTTAATGCCACTGCTTCAATATCTAATAAGTGTTTTGCTATTTTTCTTTCTAATGCCATGTTCTTCTCCTTTATATTATCTGTATATTTTTATTTTACGAATTGACTTTTTATTAGTTTATAAACTTCAAGTGGATTTTCTGATTTAGTTATAGAACGCCCAACCACGATGTGTGTACTTCCTTCTTCGTTAGCAACAGTTGGAGTTGCTACACGTTTTTGATCTCCTACTTCATCTGTTTCTAATCTTATTCCTGGAGTTACTTTTAAGAAGTCATCTCCACAGTTTTCTCGAATAAATCTTGCTTCCCAAACTGATGAAACTACTCCATCAAGCCCTGCTCTTTTAGCTAGTTTAGCATAATTTATTACACTCTCTTCTAGAGATACAGCAATTAGTTGCTCTTCTTTCATCGCTTCTTCTGATGTTGAAGTTAATTGTGTTATCGCTATTACATTAGTATCCACACTACCACCATCAATCATCCCTCGTTTTGCTGCTTTAGCATTTCATAGCCACCTGCCGCATGTACAGTAAGAATATCAACTTTGAATTGCGCTAATCCTTTTGTCGCACCATAAACTGTATTGGGAATATCATGTAATTTAAGATCTAAGAATATCTTGTGTCCTAATTCTTTAATTTTTTCAATAACAACAGGTCCATTTTGTAGGTATAATTCCATCCCTACTTTTTACAAATAATTTTTTTCTTCACCAAATTTTTCTAAAAAAATTTAAAGTATGTTCCAAAGTTGGAAAAATCTAACGCTATTATTACATCTTTATTCATAATATTTCTCCTTTTTATTTATATGCACGACCACGAAGTTCTAATATATGTTCAACTCCTAATTCATCAAGTGCCGCTTCTAACTTATCAATAATTTTCGGGCAAGCATATGGATCTGTAAAATTCGCTGTACCTACTGCTACCGCACTCGCTCCAGCTGAGATAAAGTCTATAACGTCCCACTCATCCATAATTCCTCCCATACCTATAATAGGAATGTTTACAGCTTGGCTAACCTGATAAACCATTCTTATTGCTACAGGTTTCACCGCAGGTCCAGAAAGTCCCCCAGTTACATTCGCTATAATTGGTTTTCCAGTCTTCTTATCTAGCCTTACACCTACTAAAGTATTTATCATTGTAATACCATCAGCTCCACCTTCTTCTACAGCTTTTGCCATAGCTACGATATCAGTAACATTAGGTGAAAGTTTCACATAAACAGGGACACTTGATACTTCTTTAACTTTTCTAGTTAAGTTTTTTGCTGTTTCTGGATCTGTTCCGAACTGAATCCCTCCATGTTTAACATTAGGACAAGATATATTTAATTCTAATGCATGAACATTCGGTGCTTTACTTATATGCTCTGCTACATAAACATAGTCATCTATCTCACTTCCCGCAACATTTGCAATAATAGGAACATCATATTTTTCTAATTCTTTTAATTTAGTTTCTAATATTTCATGAACTCCAGGATTTTGTAACCCTATAGCATTTAACATACCACTAGATGTTTCAGCAACACGTGGTGTAGGATTTCCAAAACGTGGTTCTTTAGTGGCTGCCTTAATCATGATTGCTCCAAGTCTACTTAGATCATAAAAGTTAGCATACTCTAAGCCAAATGCAAAACATCCTGATGCTGGCATTACAGGATTTTTTAAATCTAATCCCGGCAATTTTACTCGTAATCTTTCGCTCATAAATTCCTCCTATAATGCTATTTCTTTCGAATCATAAACAGGTCCATCGTAACATACACGTGAGATAGAACCATCAATTTTTTCGCAAACACATGCATAACATGCACCTACTCCACAAGCCATTCTTTCTTCTAAAGAAATATACCCCATTTTTTCTTCATCCATCTTAGTTAATGCTTTTAACATAGCAAATGGACCACAACTATAATACTTATCATAGTCAACTTCATAATTTTTTATAACATCAGTAACAAAACCTTTTTCTCCATAACTTCCATCAGCCGTAGCAACATAAGTTGTGCCAAGCTCTGCAAATTTTTCTTCATAAAACACATCTTTCACATTATTAAAACCTAAAATATGTACTGTGTTTACCCCTTGTTTTCTAAATTGCTTTGCTAACTCATATAATGGCGGAACTCCAATTCCTCCACCTACTAGCAATGCAGTTTGCCCTTTTTCTAGCGTATAAACATCATATCCTTTTCCTAATGGTCCCAATACGTCTACTAAATTACCTGCTTCTAATTCTGAGATCTTTTTAGTACCTGCTCCATCTGCTCTGTAGACCATCACAAATGTATTCTTTTCTTTATTAATTTCACAAATTGAAATTGGTCTTCTTAATAAAAACTCATAACTGTTACTAACTTTAATATTTACGAATTGTCCTGGTGTATTCATTTCTTTAACTACATCTCCTTGCAGTTCAATTCTAAATATTTTATCTGCAATTTGTTCATTACTAATTACTGTTGCTAAATAAGTATCCATCCAAATGCTCCTTCTGTAAGAAGAAGGGAAAAAATTTCCCCTTCTTCATCATTTTTTATTTTATAGTGGTAATATATCAAATGAGATTGATTCTAGTACTTTTAGTAGCGCATCTGCTGTATCTAATGATGTTAAACATACAACCTCTTGCTCACTCGCTACACGACGAATCTTGAATCCGTCTTTTGTTACATCTTTATCTTTTGAAGTAGTGTTAACTACAACATCCACATCTCCATTATATATAGCGTCAAGTACACTGTAATCACTTTGATTAATTTTTCCTACTGGCGTAACTCTTAATCCATTTTCATCTAGGTACTTAGCTGTTCCTTCTGTAGCTAATAGGTTGTATCCTAAACCGAAGAATCGTTTTGCTATATTTAATGCTTCTTCTTTATCATCGTCACTAATTGTGAATAAGATATTTCCTTGATCACTTACTTTGATTCCTGCTGCAAGAAGTCCTTTATAAAGTGATTTTTCTAGAGTTCTATCACTTCCCATTACTTCTCCAGTTGATTTCATCTCAGGTCCAAGAGTAGTATCAACATCTTTTAGTTTTTGGAAACTAAATACCGGTACTTTAGTGTATACATTCTCTGCTTCTGGTAATAATCCAGTTTCATATCCTTTAGATTTTAAAGTTTCTCCAATGATTGCTCCAGCAGCAAGTTTTGCCATTGGCACTCCTGTTATTTTACTTAAGAATGGTACAGTTCTTGAGCTTCGTGGGTTAACTTCTAGTACAAATACTTCCCCTTTACTGATTACATATTGAATATTTAATAGTCCAACAATGTTCAATCCTTTTGCTAGTTTAATTGTGTATTCTATTAACTTATCTTTTTCACCTTCTGTTAATGTTTGAGGTGGATACACTGCTATAGAGTCTCCTGAGTGAACCCCTGCTCTTTCAATGTGTTCCATAATACCTGGAATAATTACTGTTTCACCATCACTAATAGCATCTACTTCTATCTCACGTCCAACTAAGTATCTGTCAGTTAGTACTGGGTGTTCTGGCGTAAGTTTTACCGCTGTTTTCATGTAACGACGTAGTTCCGCTTCTTCATAAACTATTTCCATAGCTCGTCCACCAAGTACGTATGATGGTCTTACTAATACAGGATATCCGATTTCTTCAGCATTCTTAACTGCTGTTTCTACATCAAATGCAGTTTTTCCAAGTGGTTGTGGAATATCCAGTTTATGTAATAATTCTTCAAATTTATCTCTATCTTCCGCGTTATCGATTTCTTCTAAGGCAGTACCTAGAATTTTCACGCCATGTTTTTCTAATTTAGCTGCTAGATTAATCGCTGTTTGCCCACCGAATTGAACTACAACTCCTAATGGATTTTCATGATTAATTATCGCCATTACATCTTCTTCAGTTAGTGGCTCGAAGTACAGTTTATCAGAGATTGTAAAGTCTGTAGAAACTGTTTCTGGGTTGTTGTTAACGATGATTGCTTCATAACCTGCATCTTTAATCGCCATTACCGCATGTACTGTTGCGTAGTCGAACTCTACCCCTTGTCCGATTCGGATAGGACCTGATCCTAGTACAACAATTTTTTTCTTATCGCTAACGATTGATTCTTGCTCTTGTTCATAACTTGAGTAGAAATAAGGCGTTTCTGAAACGAACTCAGCTGCACATGTATCTACCATTTTAAATACTGGTGTTATTTTGTTTTCTTGACGAAGGTTGTAAATATCATCTTCTGTCATTCCCCATCTATGCGCAATTACCTTATCAGAGAATCCATATTTTTTAACATATTCTAGTAAATCAACATTTCCAACATTGTCTTTTAATTCATGTTCGATATCGATGATATTTTGCATTTTTTCTAAGAAGAACATGTCAATTTTTGTGATATCATGAATATCTTTTGTACTTTGTCCACGTCTTAACGCTTCTCCGATAAAGAATAATCTTTCATCTCCAGCTTGTTTAATCTTGTCAATAATTTCTTCTAATGTGAAATCATCTCCATTAGGTAATCCAAGGTGGTGCACTCCATATTCTAATGAACGGATAGCTTTTAGTAAACTTTCTTCATAAGTTCTACCCATCGCCATTACTTCACCAGTGGCTTTCATTTGTGTTCCTAGTTTTCTATCCGCGTTTTCAAATTTATCAAATGGGAAACGTGGAATTTTACTTACTACATAGTCAAGCGTTGGTTCGAAACAAGCATATGAGTTTTGTGTAACTGGATTTATTATTTCATCAAGAGTTAATCCTACTGCAATTTTCGCTGCAATTTTCGCGATTGGATATCCTGTTGCTTTTGAAGCTAGGGCTGATGAACGTGATACCCTTGGGTTAACTTCGATAATATAGTATTTGAATGAATTTGGATCAAGTGCAAGTTGTACGTTACATCCTCCTTCAATTTTTAAAGCTCTAATAATTTTTAATGATACATTACGTAGCATGTGGTACTCTCTATCTGTTAATGTTTGAGAAGGTGCTACTACTACTGAGTCCCCTGTGTGAATCCCTACAGGGTCAATGTTTTCCATGTTACATACAACAATCGCTGTATCGTTAGAGTCACGCATTACTTCGTATTCAATCTCTTTAAATCCTGCGATAGATTTTTCTAATAAACACTGAGTAACTGGTGAATAGTGTAATCCACTGCTTACGATTTCTTCTAAATCTTTCTCATCGTAACAGATACCTCCACCTGTTCCCCCCATCGTAAAGGCAGGACGAACAATTACTGGATATCCTATTTCAGCAACGAATTCTCTCGCTTCATCTAAAGTTGTAATAATTGCTGATTCTGGAACTGGTTCATTAAGTTCATTCATAAGGTCACGGAATAATTCTCTATCCTCTGCTTGTTCAATCGAGCTTAATTTTGTCCCTAGTAATTCAACTCCATATTTATCTAAAATCCCACTTTTGTGAAGTTCAACCGCAAGGTTAAGACCTACTTGTCCTCCTAATGTTGGAAGTAGTGCATCAGGTCTTTCTTTTCGAATGATTTTACTTACAAATTCAAGTGTTAATGGCTCCATATACACTTTATCAGCTATTTCTTTGTCAGTCATTATTGTCGCTGGGTTAGAGTTAACTAAGATAACTTCATATCCTTCTTCTCTTAAAGATAGACATGCTTGAGTTCCAGCATAGTCAAACTCCGCTGCTTGACCTATTGTAATTGGTCCAGATCCTATTACTAGTATTGTTTTTATATCATTACGTTTTGGCATTTTTATTCTCCTTAATTCTGCATTGATACTCTATTGTTTTTCAGGTTATTTCCTATTTGTTTTCTTTAAATTCTCTCATGTAATCTATAAACTGATCGAATAAGTAGTTAGGATCGTGCGGTCCTGGTGATGCTTCTGGGTGATATTGTACTGAAAATACTGGGTATTTTTTGTGACGTACCCCTTCACATGTTTTATCATTTACTGATAGGTGTGTAAGCTCTAAGTCTGTATCTTTTAGTGAGTCGATATCTACACTGAAACCATGGTTTTGTGAAGTAATATCAACTTTTCCAGTAATCAAGTTTTTTACTGGGTGGTTAGCTCCACGGTGACCGAATTTAAGTTTGTATGTTTTCGCTCCACATGCTAATGAAATAAGTTGATGTCCCATACAAATTCCAAAAATTGGAATTTTTGGCATAACTTCTTTAAGCATCTCGATTGTTTCTGGTACATCTTCTGGATCCCCAGGCCCATTACTTAACATGATTCCATCCGGATTAAGTCTGAAGATTTCCGCAGCAGTTACATTGTGAGGAACTACAACGATATCACAATTACGTTCATTTAATTCTCTTAGGATTCCTGATTTCATACCGAAGTCTACTAGTACTACTCTATATCCATTTCCTGAAGATAAGAAAGCTTTTTGAGTTGAAACTTGTTCAATTTGGTTCGTTGGTAAATCAGTTTTTCTAAGATTTTCTAATTGCTCTTCTGGATCCATGCAAAGGTCAGTAATTATTCCTTTGATTGTACCGTGTTCTCTTATTTTTTTCTTGTTAAACTACGTGTATCGATTCCAGAAATCCCAGGAATGTTAAGTTCTTTTAGCACTTCATCTAAACTGTACTCTGTTCTAAAGTTAGAAGGTTTTTACAAACTTCCCTAACAATAAGTCCTTTAATACTAGGATTAATTGTTTCAAAAATCGTCTCTATTGATTCCATAGTTTCCGATTAATGGATAAGTAAATGTTACTATTTGTCCATTGTATGATGGATCTGAAAGTGTTTCTTGGTATCCTGTCATACCCGTGTTAAATACTACTTCTCCCGCTAATGCTCTGTTAGCACCAAATCCATATCCTTTATATACTGTTCCATCTTCTAAAATTAATTGTCTATCGTAACTGTACATCTTTGTTCTCTCTTTCTAAGTTTTTTATTTTTTAAACTTCAAATACTTCACTATCTTTTGTATGCAACTTGACCTTCACATAATGTTAATACTGGTATTCCGTATATTTCTTCTCCAACATAAGGTGTGTTTCTACCTTTTGATAAGAATTTTTCCGGATCAATTTTTAGTGATTTTTTTCTAAGTCAATTACTACTAAATCTGCAAAATCCACCCTCTTCTAAACGTCCATATGGTAGGTCGAAAAGTATCTGCAACTTTTTCAGTCATTAGTTTAACTAGTAAAGTCTAGTGAGAATACTCCAGTTTTTACAAATTTCGTATAAAGTTGACTGAATGCTGTTTCACTTCCTACAATTCCAAATGCAGCATTTTCTCATTGATAAATCTTTTCTCGTGAGTTGCATGTGGTGCGTGGTCTGTCGCTATTACATCGATTGTTCCATCTAATAGACCTGCGATAAGAGCATTTCTATCTTCACGTGCTCTTAGCGGCGGATTCATCTTTCCACATTCCGTTATCTTCTGGGAATATCCATTTCATCACTTATTAGGTGGTGAGGACATACTTCACAAGTTACTTTAATTCCTGCTGCCTTCGCTTCTCTTACTACCCTAACTGATTCTTTAGTAGATACGTGACAAACATGGTAGTGACATCCTGCTGCTTCAGCTAAAAGAACATCACGTGCAATCTGAACACTCTCACATACTGAAGGAATTCCTGGTAAGTCTAATTCACGACTTCTACGTCCACAGTGCATACATCCACCGCGGATTAATGAATTATCTTCACAGTGAGCTACGATTGCTTTATTTAATTTAGCAGCAACCATCATTGATTCATACATCATATTAGCATCCTGTACTCCTCTACCGTCATCACTAAAGGCAAACACATGCTCAGCTAATTCTTCGAAATCAGCATATTCTTTTCCTTCTTCTCCTTTTGTTATAGCCCCAAAAGGAATCGCTCTGATTACCGAATCACGTTCAATAATGTCTAATTGTAATTTTAAATTCTCATAGCAGTCTGGTACCGGATTTAAGTTCGGCATTGGCATTGCTGTAGTGAATCCACCACGTGCTGCTGCTCTTGAAGCGTGATAAATGTTTTCTTTGTATTCAAACCCTGGCTCTCTCCAGTGTACGTGAACATCTATAAATCCTGGTGAAACAAATTTCCCTTCTAAGTCTAGTACCTTAGCTCCACTTTCTTCGATGTTCTCAGAGATTTTTACGATTTTCTTATCTTCAATCAAAATATCTCTTTCTACTAATACACCATTTTCTAAAATTTTACCGTTTTTTAAAAGTAACATATACTTCTCCTCTTTATAAATTATTATCTTTAATTATTTTTTCTATCATTGCCTGTCTCATAAACATTCCATTTTTCATCTGTTCAAAGATTACCGATTTAGGTGCTTCGACTAGTTCCGAAGCTATTTCCATATCTCTATTAACAGGTGCTGGATGCATCACTATTGCTGATTCTTTTAATCTTTCATAGCGTTCTTTAGTTAGTCCAAAGTTATTATGATATTCATCTTTACTTAGTCCCATTTTAGAGTCATGTCTTTCATGTTGAACTCTCAGTAGCATACAAACATCAACTTCGCCAACTACTTTATCGAAGTCTACTACTTCTCCAAGTGTCTCGTCTTTGAAAATGTCAGGACAAACAAATCTTACTCTTGCCCCTAATCTTGTAAGCATGTTGTAATTACTTCTTGCTACTCGAGAATTTTTAATATCTCCCGCAATGATAACATTAAGATTTTCGAATGTTCCAAATTTCTCATACATTGTCATAAGATCAAGTAAACATTGACTTGGGTGTTCCCCACTTCCATCTCCTCCACTTAAAATCGGAATATTCAAGTTAGTTAGTTCATTGTAGTAAGCGTCTTGGCCATGTCTAATAACCAACATATTGCAACCTAACATTTCTAATGTTTTGCAAGTATCGTATAGTGTTTCACCTTTATTTACTGATGATGTTGCAGCCTCGAAGTTTATAACATTTAATCTATGTTTGTGCTCAGCAACCTCAAAACTATGTTTCGTTCTAGTTGAGTTTTCAAAGAATAAGTTTGCTACATATAAGTCTTCTCTTGGCTCTACTTGTTTACCATTTTTCAGTTCTAGAGCTCTTTCTATCAGTTGATAAACTTCTTCATTTGTTAAATCCGACATTTTTACTATATTTCTCATAGTACTTCCTCCATTTTGTATAAAAAAATACCTTGTATCCATTTGGCTACAAGGTATGACTGTTCATCAACTATTAAATTCAAGTTATTATCTGGGCATAGTTATACCTAAATATAGCTATACTCAAATAAAGTATAAACTTTAAATTCAATCCCTTGTTAGCCTCTCTGGACTACCTTAAAAAGATTTTTATATTTAAATTAACAATATTTCTTCAACATCATCTACTTCATTTAAAATGAACTTTTACATTTTCTTTTCTTGAAGTAGGAATATTTTTTTCCAATACGATCTGCTCTAATTGGCAGTTCTCTATGTCCTCTATCTACAAGAATAGCAAGACGAATTGCTTTTGGACGACTTGCATCCATAATAGCATCTATCGCTGCTCTTACAGTTCTTCCTGTATAAAGAACATCATCTACAATAATTACAACTTTGTTTTGTCAAATCAAGTTTAAAACGTGGAACTTTTTATTTCAGGTTCCTCACTTATTTTTTCTAAATCATCACGATAAAATTTTATATCAAGTGTTTCTACTGGAATATTAGTATTTTCAATTTCTTTGATTTTTTGTTTCAATCTTTTGGCGATATGAATCCCTCTAGTTTGAATACCTACTAAAACTATATCATCTAATTTATTTTGTTCGATAATTTCATTCGCAATTCTAGTAATCATTCTAGAAATCATTGTTTCGTCGAAAAGAATTCGTTTTTTCATACTTCACCTCAAAAAAATAGCCTACTCTATTGAGCAGGACAGCATAAATAAACTTGGTTTTCCAATTAATAAATCTTTGCTGACCTCTCTGGATCACATTAAAGATGTGTTATTCAAATTATCAATATTATATACCATAATAAGAGATTTGTCAAATGTATAATGGATTATTGGAGCAATTAAATGTCTCCAATAATCCACTTTTCTTTTTATTCATCCTCATCCTTTTCTTGCCATCTTGCACTAGCAACTGCCGCTGAGACAAAACCTAATATTAAGAATGCAGCTATAATAATTTTTATCATAATTGTCCTCATAAATAGTTTTATTATTTTCTAATTTATTCGAAATTTCAGTACTTCTTTATTCGTAATGTTTATAACCTTAGTTGCAACATTATCGATAAATTCCATATCGTGACTGACCATAATTAGTATACCAGGATATTTATTTAATATCTTCTCTACCGCTTCTATCGCAACAACATCTAAGAAGTTAGTTATCTCATCTAACAACAGTATATCTGTTTTTCTAAAAAGTAAACTTACGAAATAAAGTTTAACTTTCTCCCCTTTGCTTAAGACTTCTATCTTCTTATTAATATCATCGCCTCTAAAATTTAGTAACGCTAGTATATTTCTAAGTTCTATATCATCCAGTGAAGTTGATTCTTTTACAAATTCAAACAATGTTTTTCTTCCTTTAAAAATATCAAAGTCTATTTTGTTCGAAAAATATGCTAATTGTAAGGAACTCGGAATGGACTCCTTCACATAATTTAAAAAAGTAGTTTTCCCTGAACCATTTTTCCTTTAATTAAAAATCTTATCCCCACTAGTAAAAAGTAAAACCAGGTGTTGCCCAGAGAAACTTCCCATCTATTTCACAGCTTTTCGCATCAATACAAAAACTCTTCTCATGGGTTTCTTTAAATATTTCTAGAAATTCAATATCATACTTATCTTTTAACGGCTTAGGTTTAATATTAGCCTGTAACTTATCTTCTTGTTTTGCTATTTTTCTGTAATTTCTTTTTCGATTTTTGAAATTTTATTTTTTTACACTTATAATTCTATAATCTGATCCACTCATGTTCTTTGGCTTTCCAGATTTTTTCCCCTGCTCCTCTTTCATCTCTTGAATGCTTTTCTTTATCTTCTTAGTTTCTTTATTGTACTTTTGCAATTCTGCTTCATATTCAGTAGTCTCAATTTCTTCTTGTAGCTTATACTCATGATAATTCCCATTAAATTCTCTCACAGTATTATTTTCAATTATCCATAACTTTGTACAAACATTATTTAAGAAATTTCTATCGTGACTTGCAATACAAAAAGTCGCTGGAGTTCTTTTTATAAGATTAGCTATTTTGCTAGCATTATTATAATCTAAGTATGTTGATGGTTCATCTAGTAAATATAGTTCAACATTCGATAATAAACTACCTCTAATCTTGTTTACAACAACTTCTCCTCCACTTTTTTTAAGAAGAGAATTTTCTCCAAATTCTAAAAACTCTGATGAAATGTTATTTTTCATCTTTAAGCAAGTCATCTATATATTTTTAACAGAGTTGTCTTCCCTGAACCATTTTTTTCCCTATTAAACCAATAATATCACCAGTATTTATACTCAATTTTGTCTAATTTAAATAATATCTTTCCTTGTTTTTCAAACTCTATGTTTTTTTAATATTTAATATTTGCATACATTAACTCCTTTTTAATAAAAATCTCTCTATTGATCTAATGTATCCATGCTCCCACCTCCGAATTGAGTTTTACTAGTCTCTATTTAACTCATATTATATCAAAAAAATAAAAACAATTGAAAAACATTTTCTTTTAATAATTCTCTATTTATTAAAAATATTTGTGCTATAATTGTATTTATAATTAATAAAAGTAATCTGGAGGTTTTTATGATTGAAAAAATTATACAAGATGAACTTGAAAAATTTTATCCAGAAATGATTGAACTTCGTCGCTATATGCATATGCATCCCGAAGTTTCATTTAACGAAAAAAATACAGCGAGATTCATTAAAGAATATTTAGAAAAAATTGGAATTACTGATATAAAAACAAAAGTCGGATTAAATGGTGTAGTTGCAAGAATAAAAGGACAAGATTCTTCAAAGACAATCGCTTTTCGAGCAGACTTTGATGCTCTACCTATAAATGATGCAAAAGATACTCCTTATAAATCTACAATTCCTAATGCAATGCATGCTTGTGGGCATGATGGACATACAACAGCATTACTTGCAACGTGTAAAGTTCTAATGGATCATCAAAAAGAACTACCACACGATGTTGTTGCAGTTTTCCAATACGGAGAAGAACAAGCTCCAGGTGGAGCAAAACCTATGATAGATGCTGGTTGCTTACAGGGGATTGATGCAATATTCGGTGCCCATCTTTGGACACCACTTCCACTTGGAACTTTAGGGTATAGTTACAAAGAACTATGTGCCGCTGCTGATAGATTTGAAGTGAAAATCAACACTAAAGAAAATGCAAATATTATTGCTGCAGAATTTGTTAGTATTACTCAACAAATAGTTTCACGATTTTCTAAACCGAGGGAAACACTAGTTATCACTTTGGGAAAACTTGAAAGTTCTGTTAAAGAAGCAAGTATTACTGGAACTATTAGACATTTCAATAAAGAACTTCATAAAATGGTATTAAATAAACTTCAAAACTTATGCAAAGCTCTAGAAAATGAATATTCTGGAACTAATATAGAATTTATATATTATGGTGTCTATCCACCTCTTATAAATCATGAAAAAGGAACAGTAGAAATACAAAAAGCAACTTCTAAGATTCTTCCAGAAATTAAACAAGCGGAAATTGAACCGTTAATGATCGGTGAAGATTTTGCTTATTACGTTGAAGAAGTCCCTGGAGCATTCTTCTTAATTGGTGCCGGTAATTCTACATTCGCTAAGTATCCACACCATCATCCAAATTTCGATTTTGAAGAAGAAGTAATGAAACAAACAGCTTCAATATTCTTAACACTAGCATTTGATTCCGCTAATGTAATAAAAAATCTTAAGGGGGAACATTAGATATGAATACATATTTAGTTAATATTTTTTTGGTAAAAGGTGGACACGGGGCTGAACCTCATAAAAGCCATTGATACAACAGTTATCGCTAGGGGAATTTGTTAGAAAAACTACAAAAATATAAAAAAATATAGAGATAATCTCTGTAAAAAGCGGTGATGCTTTTTAATGTAATCTCTGGCAAAAGCAGAAATTAATTTAAAAACAGATAATTTTGAACAATTAAAAACAATACTATCTTCGCTGATTATATATTACGGTGAGCAGACTAGATTTGAAATAATAGAAAAAATAAAAAAAGACTGAGTGTAACTTGATATCATGATTCCTTAAAAATCTTCGAGTTACCTCAGCCTTTATTTTTTTATAATTTATTTCTGTAATATTTCCTTCACCCTTTTTTGTAATTCTGTCACTACTTCTTCAATAAACCATGGATTTTTATTGTGCCAACGGAAATTTAATGGTGAAGGATGAACAATTGGGAAATAACGTGGTAAATACTGTTCATAGTTAAACACTGTTGCTGTTAAATTCTCTTTTTTATCATTTCCCAAGTAATAGTCTTGTGCATATTTTCCCACAAGAATAATAAGTTCGAGATTAGGCATAAGTTCTAAAACTTTTGAATGCCATTTTTTTGCAAAGTTTTTTCTTGGTGGTAAATCCCCACTCTTACCTTTACCTGGATAATAGAAATCCATTGGAACTACACCTATTAAACCAGATTTATAAAATATTTCATCATCTATTCCCATCCACTCACGAAGTTTAACCCCACTTTTATCATTGAAGAAGATCTTACTTTCTTGAGCTTTAATACCAGGAGCTTGACCTATGATTAATATTTTAGCTGTGTTTGGCGCAGAAAATAACGGTTCAATTCCTTCATCCGTGTATTTTTTATTATCACTATCTGCCATTATTTCTTGTTTCAATTGTTCAAAACTATCCATATTTTCCCTCTAAAATTTATTTTCTAATCAATTCAACTACCGCTTCAACCGCTGCTGTTCCAGGGAACATATCTACCGGTTGAATACGTCTAATTTTATATTTTCTTGTTAAAACTTTTAAGTCACGGGCTAATGTAGATGGATTACAGCTCACATAAACAATTTTCTTAGCTTCAACTGCTAATAAGTTTTTTGCTAATGGTCCAAGACCTACACGCGGTGGATCTACTATTGCAACATCAAAGTTAATTCCTTTTTTCTTCCAACGTGGTACTATTTTATTAGCATCTCCTGCAACATAAGTACAGTTTGTTAAGTTGTTTAGTTTAACATTGTCATTAGCGTCTTCAATCGCAGCTGGAATAATATCTACACCATATACTTCTTTACAGTTACGGCTAACATATTGTCCAATTGTTCCAACTCCACAAAACGCATCTAATACAACATCTGTTTCTTTCAGTGCAGCAAATTCAACTACTTTATCATAAAGTTTTTTAGTTGCTGGTGGATTTAATTGGAAGAATGATTTAGCTGAAAGTTCATATTTAATATCACCTATTTTTTCAACAATATAGTCTGAACCATATAATGTAATACTTTCTGTTCCCATTACCAAGTGATCTTTGTCATTAGTGATATTTAGTATTATACTTTTAACGATTCTTTCTCGCTTAAGTTCATTAACGACCTTATCCATATTTTTTTAATCTTATCAGTATTCGCTATGAATGTTACTTGAACATCTCCATTATAAAATGAAGTTCTTGTAGCGATATATTTCACACCATAGTTCTTTTTGTTTGTAGAAATTTCTACTTTATATTTTTCCTAGTAATTTTTTTAGCTAAGTTTGTTATTTTATTACCATTCTCATGCAATGCTAAATCTTCATGAATTTCAACTAAATCGTTAGAACCTTCTTTATATAGCCCTGCAATAACTCGCCCATTTCTAACAGCTAGTGGAAATTGGTTTTTATTACGATACCCTTCTGTTACAGGACTCGCTAACGTTTTTAGTACTAATTTATCAGGTTTTGGTAATCTGTAATATTTATCAAAAGCATCTAATAAAATCGTACGTTTGTATTCTAATTGCTTTTCATAGCTAACATGTGCTAAACCGTATGCTCCACTTTCAGCATACTCGCGTTTAATTTCTACTCTATGTGGACTTGGTTCTTTTACTTTAACAAGTTTCCCAATAATGTATTTTGGTGTCTCCTCAACTATTTCACAAACAATAACCTCATCAGGTAAAGCACCTTTTACAAAAGTAATTTTCTTTTTATAATATCCTATCCCCTCACCATTAATTCCTATTTTTTTAATTGTAAGTAAGACGTTTAATTTTTCCGTTTTTATTTTTTTCATCGTATCCTCATTCATAAAGATAAGCTGAGTAAAAAGCAAAACACTCCCACTTCAGCTTATCAAATTCTACTATTATTTTATAGTTTTTAATTTCGTTATCTAATTCTTCTACTAATGCAATTAATCTATCAATTTGAGTTAAATCAACTTTTTCAGGTTCAATATTTTCTAACTCACTTGCAAAAATCTTCAAATTTTTGTTTTTTTAATTCTTCTAAAAATATTATTAGGCATAACATTCTCCTTTTTATTCTCTATTCCATTATAATACAAATTCATAAAAAAATTCAACTCATAACACAAAAAAATTATAAAATTTATTTGACAAACAATTAAAATTGATTATTCAATACAATTCTACTTTTTTTATTTTAGTAATTTTTTTAATGTTAATTAAAAATACAGCATATTAATATTTATTTAAATATTATCAATAGACATTTAATTCATTTTAAGGTACCATTAAGTTAGGAGTGATATATTATGAATTATATAAATCTACAATTATTCAATATTAATATTTCTAGTATTTTTTTACTATTTAACTTCTATTTTTAATGATATAAATTTTGATATAGTTTTAACAATTTTTTTAATAATTAATACTCTACTAGCATTTTCAATTGTATTTTTAGAGTATCAAACTACTACATCATCATGGTCATGGATATTAGTATTGTTTTTTTAATACCATATCTAGGATTTATCCTATATTTAATATTCGGTAGACCTATATAGAGAAAAAAATATTTCCCTGCTCAGATGAAGAGAAAATTAAATATCAGCAAAGTCTATTGAAAAAGATCTATGCCTTTACGAAATCTCTAAACATGAGGAAGTAATTTCTAAACATAGAAACTTAATAGAATTAAATTTTTGAAACAGACAAATCATTTTTTTATCAAAAATAATAAAATTCAAATTATTACAGACGGAAAAGAAAAAAATTTAAATTACTTTTTGAAGACATAAAAAAACGCCAAAAAAACTATATACATATTCAGTATTATATTTTAAAAAGGATGGTATTGGAAAAACAACTCTTTTCAACTTTTAGAACAAAAAAACTTCTAGAAGGTGTAGATGTATATATCCTATACGATGATATTGGATCGAGAAAACTTAGCATTTCTTCTTTAAGACAATTAACAAAAAATAATGCTAAAATAAAAAGATTTTTCAAATCAAAATTCCCACTAATTAATTTTCGTATGAATTACAGAAATCACAGAAAAAAATAGTTACAATCGATGGTAATATCGGTTATACAGGTGGATTCAATGTTGGTGATGAATACTTAGGATTAGATAAGAAATTTGGTTATTGGCGAGATACTCATCTTAGAATCGAAGGAGAAGCGGTAGGTTCTTTAGAATATCGTTTTATAGATGACTGGAATTCTCAGACATCTAAGAAAACTGATCAACTTAAGCTAACAGCTGAACATGTTGCTACTGCAGTCGATAATTATCTACCTATTCAATTGGTTTCTAGTGGACCTGATAATAAACTACAAAAAATTAAATATAGTTACCTATACATGATTTCTAGAGCGAAAAAATATATCTATATTCAATCTCCTTACTTCATCCCTGATGAAAGTGTTATGGACGCTTTAAAGATGGCAATACTATCTGGAATAGATGTTAGGATTATGGTTCCCAATAAACCTGATCATATTTTTGTCTATTGGGCTACTTATTCATTTATCGGTGAACTTGCTGAATTAGGAGCTAAAACTTATATCTATGAAAACGGGTTTATCCATACTAAAATGATTATAATAGATGATGAAGTTTCAAGTCTAGGAAGTGCAAATTTCGACTACAGAAGTTTCAAAACTTAACTTCGAATTAAATGCGTTTATGTATGACTACAAAACTACAAAAGAATTTAGACATATTTTTTTCTTAAAGATATTGAAAAATCTACTTTGATTTCTTTTTCTAAGTATCAACAAAGAAGTTTACTAATAAAAATTAAAGAAGCATCTCGCAAGACTGATATCACCGATTCTTTAGTTGTTTTATATTAAAAATATGATATATTAATACATATGTACACATAGGAGGACAAATTTTAATGAAAAAGTTTAAAAAAAGCTATTTTACCTATAGCACTCAGTATATCTGTTATAGGTTTAGCAGGATGCTCAACTGGAGGAACAAAATATATCTCTAGTAAAAGCAGGTGACGTTACAGAAAAAGATATAGTAGAAAGTATTGGAGCTAGTCAATTATCTAAAACAGCTACGAGTATGATGATTCAAAAAGTTCTTTTTAGACAAATATAAAAAAATAAAATCGATCAAAAAAACTATAGATGAACAACTTCAAAAAGCTCAAGAACAATACGGTGGAAAAGAAAAAAATTTGAACAATTATTAAAACAACAAGGATTTACTCTGGAAAAAAATATAAAGATGGGTTTAAAAGTTAAAGCTGCTCAAACATTATTAATTAATGATTACACTGGCACAAATGATGATAAACTTAAAGAAAACTATGAAAAAAATAAACACCAATATCATCTAGCACATATTTTAGTAAGTGTTAAGAGTGAATCAAATCCAAATGGTTTAAGTGACGAAGATGCTAAGAAAAAAGCTGAAGATGTTCTTAAAAAACTTAAAGATGGAGGAGATTTCGCCACTTTAGCAAAAGAAAATTCTAATGATACTGCCAATGCTTCAAACGGTGGAGACTTAGGTTGGTCTTCTAAAGAAGATAACTCATTTGTTAAAGAATTTAAAGATGCAGCTTACTCATTAAGCAAAGACAAAACTTCTGATGTTGTAAAAACTTCATTTGGATATCATATTATTAAAGTTTTAGATGAAAAAGATGTATCTTTTGATGAGTTAAAACCAACATTAGCTGAAAAAGCTGCTGAGGAAGCTGTTAAGAAAGATTCAACAATTGTAAGTAAAGCCCTTAAAAAAGTATTTGAAGAATATAACGTAAAATCAAGTAATAGTGATGTAGAATCATACATTAAATCTATGCTAGAGGGACTACTTCTACATAACAATAATCTAAAAAAATAACTATAAGGAAATCTTCCCTTATAGTTATTTTTAAATTAAAAATGAGTAATTTATTATCGTTTTCTAGAAAATCACGATTATTAAACTACTCATTTTTTTATTAACTTATATCATCCCTTGCCCCTAAGATATCAATAGCATTCTTAATTCTATCTTTTGTCGGTGGATTAATATCATTTAATTCATATTCTATTCCTAGTTCTTTATATTTAAATTTAGCCATATCATGATAAGGTAATACTTCTACACGCTCGACTCCTTGTAATGTATCTATATATTCACGTAATTTTTAAATAATAATCATCATCAGTCCATTTTTGGTACGAGGACATGTCTTATCCACATTTTAGCACCATGATTACTTAAAAAAATTAGTAAATTGAATAATATTTTTTTATTCGTACGTTTTGTCAAACGTAAATGTTGTTCATCATCAATATGTTTTAAGTCTACTAAGAATAAATCCGTTAAAGAAATAAGCTCTAATACTTTTTTTCATTCATACTTGGTGTATTCACATAAAATCCACCACAAGTATCAACACATGTATTAATACCTAGTTTTTTTAGTTTTCTAAATAGTTCTAAAACAAAATCAATCTGTAAAAGCGATTCTCCACCACTTACTGTGACTCCTCCACCTTCACTCGCTTCAAAAAATTCTCGATACTTCACTATTTCTTTCGTTAGTTGATCTACTGTCATAACTTTAGCATCAGGATTATGCATTTTCCATGTATCTGGATTATGGCAATATTTACATCTTAACATACATCCTTGAAAGAATACTACATATCTAATTCCAGGACCATCAACATTACCAAATGATTCCACCGAGTGAATATTAGCTGTTAATTCTTTTTTTTCTTCAACAGGACTTCCTTCTACTTTTTCCATTTCCATATGCGATTTCCTCCTTTAGCCAGTTTATAGTTATATTATATCGTATACATTGTTATTCTGTAAACACTTTTATGATTCTTTTTAATCTAAAAAAGTGGAGGCTATAAGCCTCCACCTTCTTTCAACTATTTACTTAATTACATGAATTGGTGCATTGTACGGCTTAATACGTCACGTTGTTGTTCTGGAGTTAAACTGATTAAACGTACAGCGTATCCTGATACACGAATTGTAAAGTTTGGATAATCTTCTGGAGATTCAATTACTTTAAGTAATGTTTCTTTATTAAATACGTTAGTATTTAAGTGGTAACCACCTTTTCTGAAATATCCATCCATCATTGCTGTTAAGTTTTTAATTTGATCTTGTTTAGTTTTACCTAATGAGTTTGGTGTGAATGCAGCAGTTAAGCTGATTCCATCACGGCTGTATTCATATGGTAGTTTAGCTACTGAGCTTAAGCAAGCTAGAGCTCCACTTTGGTCACGTCCGTTCATTGGGTTAGCCCCTGGAGAGAATGGTTCTCCTGCACGACGTCCATCTGGAGTGTTACCAGTTTTTTTACCGTATACTACGTTAGAAGTAATAGTTAAGATAGATGTTGTAGTTTCATCTGCACGGTAAGTTGGATGTTTTTTAAGTTTAGTCATGAATGTTTTTAATAATTCAACAGCGATTTCATCTGCACGATCATCGTTGTTACCGAATGTTGGGAATTCACCTTCAACTTTGTAATCTACAGCTAATCCAGTTTCATCTTCAATTGGAGTTACTTTAGCATATTTAATAGCTGATAAACTATCTACTGCTACTGAGAATCCAGCGATACCAGTTGCCATGAATCTTCTAACTTTAGTATCATGTAATGCCATTTCTAAGCTTTCGTAAGAATATTTATCATGCATGTAGTGAATTACATTTAATGTATTGATGTATAATTTACATAACCAGTCCATAAATACATCGAATTTAGCCCAAACTTCGTCGTAATTTAATACACCACGTAGAGGTTCTGTTTTTGGTCCAACTTGGATTCCTAATTTTTCATCACGTCCACCGTTGATTGTGTATAATAAAGCTTTAGCTAAGTTAGCACGAGCTCCAAAGAATTGCATATCTTTACCAGTAGTCATACCACTTACACAACATGCGATAGATTTATCACAAGTTCCTAAGAAGTCTGCTAATAATTCATCACTTTCATATTGGATAGCACTGTGGTTAATTGAAGATTCAGAACAGAACTCTTTAAATCCAGTTGGTAATTTAGAAGACCAAAGAATAGTTAAGTTTGGTTCTGGAGAGTTACCCATGTTATCTAATGTGTGGATGAAACGGAAGTCAGTTTTAGTTACTAATGATCTTTCAGCGTCTAACATTTCACCTACGATTAGTGTAGCCCAAATTGGGTCACCTGAGAATAATTGATTATATTCTGGAGTACGAGCGAATTTAACGCAACGTAATTTTAATACTAAGTGGTCAATTAATTCTTGAGCTTGAGATTCGTTAATTGTTCCATCTTGTAAATCTCTTTCGATATAAATATCTAAGAATGTAGCAATGTTACCGATTGACATTGCAGCACCGTTTTGTTGTTTGATAGCTGCTAAGTAACCGAAGTATAACCATTGAACTGCTTCTTTAGCATTTGTAGCTGGTTCAGAAATATCGAATCCGTAGATTTTAGCTAATTCTTTTAATTCACCTAAAGCACGAATTTGTTCGTTAACTTCTTCACGATCACGAATAACGTGCTCAGTCATAACACCATCAGCTCCGATTTGAGCTAAATCTTCTTTTTTCCAAGCGATAAGTTGGTCAACACCATATAAAGCTACACGACGGTAATCCCCGATAATACGACCACGTCCGTATGCATCTGGAAGACCAGTAATTACACCAGATTTTCTTACTAAACGCATTTCTGGAGTATATGCATCAAACACACCTTGGTTGTGAGTTTTACGGTAGTCAGTGAAGATTTTAATAACTTCTTCATCTACTTCATATCCGTATGCTTTACAGCTGTTAACAGCCATGTTAATACCACCAAATGTCATTAACGCACGTTTAAGTGGTTTATCAGTTTGTAATCCAACAACTTGTTCTAAATCTTTTTCAATATATCCAGGTCCGTGAGAAAGGATAGTTGAAGGAATGCTAGTATCCATATCTAATGTTCCACCAGCTAAACGTTCTTGACGCATTAAATCATTGAATTTTTCTACTAATTTAGTAGTTGCTTCTGTTGGCCCTGCAAGGAAAGATGCATCTCCTCTATATTCAGTATAATTAGATTTAATGAAATCTACTAAATCTACCTCTGTTTGCCATTTACCACCAACGAATGCTTTTTTTTCTGCAACTGTTGTCATATTAATGTCACTCCTTAAATTTTTTTATTATATATGTGATAAATAAATTTATTAATTAAACTATTTGTTACACTCTTAGTGTACCGCATACATATTACTAAGACAATATTTTTTTCTTATTCAAATTGTGTACATTTTGTGAACTGCAGTACTAATACAGAAATATTAAACATATCATGAAACATTAAATTTATAGTAATATATTATTACATCTTTCTGAAAAACATTATTGTAAAAACAACGAAAACGTTAACCTAAAAGTTTTTTTAACTTTTATTGATATTCTAAATCTCTAAAAAAACTGTTATTATACTGTCACTTTTTTTACTTTAGAATTATTTAATAAACATAAATTAAAAAAAATATCATATTTTTTTACTAAATAAAAAGGAGTGATTGATATGTTCTATCAATTACTCCTTTATACCTATTATTCGTTAAATAACTTCAAGAGGTCTTTATATCCTTCTCTTTCTAAGTCTTCTTTCTTAATAAACCTTATAGAAGCGCTATTTATACAATATCTAAGCCCCCCTAATTCACTTGGGCCATCTGGAAATACATGACCTAAATGAGCGTCTCCAACTCTACTTCTAACTTCAATTCTTTCTACAAGATGTGAATTATCTTTATAGTATCTAGTAACTTCTTTTTCTATAGGTTTTGAAAAACTTGGCCAACCACAGTGCGACTTAAATTTGTCTTTTGAAGAGAATAATGGCTCACCTGTTGTTATATCAACATAAATCCCTTCTTCAAAACTATCCCAATATTGTCCAGTGTAAGGCGTCTCAGTTGCACTTTCCATTGTAACGGCATATTCTAAATCAGATAATTCTTTTTTTAATTCATTTTTTTGATTTTCTTTCGAATTCTTCTGGATTAATTTTTAATTTCTTCACTCATTTTATTTCTCTCCTTTATAACTTATATATTCTTTTAAATTTTCTATTATATGGTTTCCGTCTTTTACCCCTAAATTATACACGTGGTTTAGTTTTTTTCGATATCTTTCTCAAGTCGCTTTTTACATTAATATCTTCACTAGGTCTAATAACAAATACTTTCCCTTGCTTTTTCTAACTCAAGTATTTTTCTACTGTTTCATTATAATTCTTATATCTATTCTCTAACTTTTCTATTAAATAAGGATATTTTTTTATAGAACATTTTAAATGGAAAACTCGCTGATCTTTTTCTTTCTATATGTAATAGGTCTTGTAAGTATAACAATTATTTTATCGTAATTTTGTTTTTTTCAAAGAAGCCTATCGGTATGCTATTGGCTATCCCTCCATCTAGATACTTTTTTTCCCATCTACTTTTTATTATTTCCGAAATAAATGGTAATGCGGAAGTTGCTCTTAAAATTTCCATCTGTTTATAAGGATCGTGAATTTTTTTATAAACTCTGCTTCTCCATTTTCAATATTAGTTACTGTCGCATAAAAATTAATATTTGATTCTTTAAATGTTTTATTATCAAAAACATCAAGCTGAAAAGGAACTTTATAATATGTGAAAATCTTTATTTATTAAATTTCCCGTTCTAATCCAACTCTTTAAACTCATATATCTTTTTATCATTTATATAATTAACATTGTAACGAAGTGCTCTTTTAGGTTGTTTAGAAACATAATTCACTCCAAACAGCGTTCCTGCTGAAACACCTACGATATCTGTAACCTCTATATTATTTTCCAAGAACACATCAAGGATACCAGCTGTAAATAGTCCTCTCATTGCTCCACCTTCTAATACTAAACCTACTTTCATTCAATCACACTCCTTTTTAAATTGATACTATTATATCATCTTTTTATTCATTAGTTTAAATAAATTTACTTGAAAATCAAGTTATGTTAATATTTAAAACAAATGATAATTAAATACGAGGTACATATGAACATACTACTAATCGGCGGTAATGGCTTTGTAGGTCAAGCATTAATTAAAAAATTCACAGAAAACAAAGTAAAAGTTAGCTACTTATCTAGATCGCAAAATCACTCTATCACTAGTGAAGGTGCAACATGGATACGAGGAGATATTTTTGATCTTAACAATATAATGATTAAAGAATGCTACGATATAGTTATTCATTTAATTGGAACAATTAAAAAATAAAAAAATCTATATTCTAAAACTAAATACACAAAGTGTGGCACAAACAATTAAATTATGTCAAAAGTACAACATCAATAAACTCGTCTACTTTTCTGCAAACGGTGGCTTCAGACAATATATTGAAAGCAAGGCTGCTGGAGAAAGATTAGTAAAAAATTCAAAACTAGATTATCTAATAGTACGTCCTGGGCTTATGTATGGTAAAGATAGACTTACCTCTTATTTCAATATATTACCGATTAAATTCTTTTTCAAAAATTAGGTATAACATTTTTTTCAAAAAAATGTTTATCCTCTTCCTGTTGAAAAAAAGTTGCAGAGTCAGTAGTTAAAGCTATTCTCAACAATACTAATTCAACTATTATTGAAATAAAAGACATGAAATAACTATATACACCGACTTAAAATTTTTCGATTTCAAGAATCAATATTTTAAGTCTATTTTTTTGTGACATTTGTCATATTACTTCGTGACATTACCTACTATAAGTAATCTTAGCACTTTGGTATAATTTAATTATCAAAGATGAGGTGAACAAAAATGTCATTAAATAACATTATAGAAGTAAAAAAATATAACAAAAAACAATTAAAGAGAAAAAATATCTTAGACGATATTTCTTTTAAAGTAAATTCTGGTGAATGTATTGCTTTAATTGGGCCAAATGGAGCTGGTAAAACTACTCTAATGAATTGCCTACTTGGAAATAAATTCATCAATTCAGGTTCAATAAAGATTAATTCTTTAAATCCGGGAAACCAAAAGCTAAAAGAATATCTTAACATACTTCCTCAGGAAAAATGTTGTTCCTGAAAAAAACTAAAAAGTAAAAAGAATTACTTGGCTTTTATTCAAAAAAATTATATAAAAATCCATTAACAAACGAAGAAATCGATGAACTGCTAAGATTTGACGATTCTCAAAAAAGATAATTTTGCTTCTAAATTATCTGGAGGTCAAAAAAGATTATTATCTTTTATTATTACATTAATAGGAAGACCAAGATTAATTTTCTTAGATGAACCGACAGCTGGAATGGATACGTCAACGCGAATAAGATTTTTGGGAGATTGTAAATACCTTAAAGAATAAAGGACTAACTATTATTTATTCTTCACATTACATTGAAGAAGTAGAACATACTGCAGATAGAATCTTAGTTCTAAATAAAGGAAAACTAGTTCGCGATACTACTCCACATGCTATGCGTGCTGAAGAAATCGAAAAGTACTTCACACTACCTATAAAATATCTAGATTTATTAAAAGATAGTAATATTATAAATAATTTAGAAATTAAAAACAGATAATATTAATTTCTTAACAAAAAAACCAGATGAAATATGGAACATATTACAACAAGCTGGTTGTACGTTTAAAAGAAATTGAAATTCAAAAATAGAACTTTATTAGATAGTATTTTTTTATAACTACAAAAAGATAATGAAGGAGAAAAATAATGAAAAAAATCTTACCAACTTATTAAAAAAATAGAATTTATATTCATAAAAAGAAACTTAACTAATTTTATTATGGGATTAGGCTTTTCCAGTAATTTTCTTTATACTATTTTCAGGAATGCAGCAATTCGATGATCCTGAAACAAAAGGTACGCGTAGTAAAAAGATATGCTTATCTCTATGACTGCCTTCAGTAGTATAAGCTTTTCGCTTTATTTTCTCTTCCTATTTCAATAAAAGAAGATGAGAAAAAAACAACTATCTACATATATTAAATAATTCTCCCTATAAAAAAATATCTGAATACTACCTTGCTCGTTTTATTCGTCTAATAATTACGTTTATTATTTCAATAGTTGTTGTATTTGCTGTTGGGCATATCTTTAGAGGCGTTAATATGACAGCTCGTGAATGGTTTATGTCAGCTGTTCTAATGCTTATTGGAAGTATTACATTTTTAGGTATGGGATTACTTTTAAGTCTTATTAAATCAGAAGAAAAACTCTCATTACTTGCTAACATATTATATCTAGGACTTGCTATGCTAGGAGGACTTTGGTGGCCTACTTACCTTTTCCCAGAATGGTTACAAAATATATCTAAACTGACACCAACCTACTATCTTTTGGATTTCGTTAATAAATATATTAAAGAAGATATTTTCTCTTATAGAGCTCTAGCTATACTTCTAGCATATTCGGTTGTATGTATAATTGCTACATTGGTAATAAAAAAACAGAAGAGAATCAAAAATAATAATTAATAATAACATAAGAGTGCGGATAAATTATTCACACTCTTATATTATTATAGTATTATTAAAGAATAAGGAGATTGAAATGTATAAAAAAATTACTAAATTTATTAAAGGGAAATTATGGATTTTATTTATCATTGGTATTTTTCATATTCCCACTTGTATATATTATTGAAGGTAGTTATCCAAAAATATGTATTATTCTTAACTATTTTAGCAATTATTTCATATGTAGGAATGTTATATACAAAAAAATAGAATTCTTATTTTTATAGAGTGGTTTTATTTAATTGCTTATATCAGTTACATGACCATTGTTTTATATCCAATGAATATTCTATTTAGTTTTTATTTAAGTAATCTACTCGTTTGGCATTTTTCATGATAAGTATTTCACTTATAGAACAATTAGTTTCTTCATAACAATAAATTGTCTAACATTGTATATAATTGCTAATCCGAAAATAAATATTGGAGATAGAATCATTCTATTTATTTTTGTTCTATGTGTATAATAACTTATTTTTTTCCCAAAAAATATGGTTATGAAAGAAATAAATTGAAAAATGAACGTTTAAAAACATAATGAACATATTAATCTACTTCTTGCTGAGAATGAAAGAAATAGAATCGGACGCGATTTACATGATAGTATCGGTCATACTTTTGTAATGCTAAAATTAAAAGCAGAACTCGCTGAAAAAAATATTTAGAAAAATAATATTGAAGCAGCCAAAAAAAGAACTCAAAGAAATCAGTGAAATCAGTAGTGCTTCTATGACAGAAACACGATCTATTATTAATAAATTAAAAGCATAGAAGTATTACTGAGGAATTAAAAGTTATTTCGGATATTATGTCGATGGCTGATATTTTATTAGATATTAAGAATAATATGATTACACCCCCATCTCAACTGATTGAATGGACAATTACAATGGTACTAAAAAGAATTAACAAATAATGTTATTAAACATAGTAATGCTAATAAATGCAATATTGAAATAAATGAATTTAATAACAACTACACTGTTATTATCTCTGATAACGGTAATGGCTTTTGAAAAATATTAACGGAACGGAACTTTCATCTATAAGAGAAAGAATTAAACTAGTTAATGGGGTAATAGATATTACATCAAAAAAATCACCTACAACTATCAAAGTAACAATTAATAAATTGAAATAGGAGGACAATATGAAATTACTTATCGCTGAAGATCAAAGTATGTTACGAGATGCAATGGCAACATTATTATCAATGCAAGATAGTGTTGAAAGTGTACTTCAAGCTAAAAATGGAAAAGAAGCTATAGATTTAATTTCTACTAATAATATCGATGTAGCTATACTTGATGTAGAAATGCCTGAAGCAACAGGATTAGACGTATTAGAATATATTCGTAGTAATAACATAGATTGTAAAGTTGTTATAGTAACAACATTTAAACGAATGGGGTATTTCGAACGTGCTATAAAAAATAACGTAGATGCCTACGTCTTAAAAGATCGTTCAATCGATGAACTTATGAAAACTATTAACAACGTCTTAGCAGGACACAAAGAATACTCACCTGAACTAATGGATAACATCTTTAATAGTCATAATCCTCTAACAAATCAAGAAAAAATTATTCTTTTAAAAATTAAAGAAGGATTATCGAACAAAGAAATCGCTAATGAACTGTTTTTTTATCCGAAGGAACTATTAGAAACTATATCTCTAACATCCTAACAAAATTAGACTGCAAAAACAGAACAGAAGCTGTAAAAAAATCTACTGAGGAAGGATGGCTTTAGATGACAAGAAAACTCGCTATAAGATTATCATTACTTTCATCAATATTGTATATAGCTCTAACAGTAATATACTTTTCTTATACAATATCAAAAATTAATCATTCTGACAGTCCTAGCGCAGGTGCTGGTTTAGGTTTGCTACTTGCATTCCTAATACCACACTATTTTATGATCTTAATAGCAGTTATTTTTAATATTGTTATCTCATTAATAAAAATTCACAAAAAAATTATTTTGATTATTATAAATATAATATTATATATCATAGCTGGCGCATTAGGGATTTATATTGGATTTTTCTTTATTTTTCTATTATTTTTCCAAATAATATTCTTGATAATTGCATACAATAAATAAAAACAGGAACAACTTTAAATCATAATTTTTACAAAGTGATTTTTAGTTGTTCCTATTATTTTATTTAACTAAAGAATAGCTTATATCAATTAATTCTTTTTATTGTTTCTAATTTAATATTTTTATCTAACACTATACTAATCCAATGCTTTTTTTATTCATATGATACGCTGGAAAAAAATATTTTTGATTGTCTATAATATCTAAGATGTTATCCGTAGGGTATTTTACATTTAGAAATTTTTCACCTTTAGTTGTAATATCAGTATTTTTTTATTCAATTTATTATACTCTACATCAGATAACAAAGCATACCATTTATTCTTTTTCATTTACAAATGCCAATATGTCTAGATGTTTTTAAAAAGGATTAACACTGTTCTCGCCATATTTACTATTACAATAGTTGATAACTTCTAAACTTATTTTTCCCTGATTCATCGACCAATCCTAATACAGAACTTAATAGAGTCTCTACATGTTCTCTAACATTTTGAACCGTTTCTCCTAAGGCACTATCTACGCTAAATAATGAATAAATCTCATCAAATTCTAAATCATAAACTTCTATCAAAAGTTGACTGTCAACAAATACTATTTCTATTAAAAAGCTCATATCTAAAATTTCTTGTCGATATATTAGTTTTTCCGCTTCTTCCTTAAATCCAAAACCTTTTAGCTGTTCCTTAGAAAAGTTATATTTTTCTACATCTATAATCTTCATATTTATTATTCAAATCTAGCTCTATCGTGACTTTGATTCCACTTATCTACCTCTGGTCCTTTTGGCACAATAGTTTTCCCTGCTGATAAATAATATCCGACCTTTATTGCTTCAAAATCTGTTGTAGAACCGAATCCTGGTGTTTGATATAAATCTTTTAAGTAGTTGAATATGTTAGAATATTCCTCAATTCTCTTTTTATTCGCAGAATATAATCCGTAATAAACAACATCGAAACGAATCATCGTAGTATAGAAACGAATATCTGTATCTGTTATTGTATTTCCATGGAAGTATCTTTGATTTGATAAACGATCCTCTACAACATCCATCATGTCGAAGAATCTATCGAATGCCTCATCATATTTTTCTTGGCTTTCAGCAAATCTCATGCCATAGACACCATCGTTAATAGCCACAGCTAATTTTTCATTCCACTCATCGATTTGACCTGCAAGATGCTCAGGATATAAATCTATTCCATCTTTTCTATGTAATTTTTTAAATACTGTTGCAAATTCATGAAGTAACTCAGCAGATTCTTTTCTAACTACTTTTCCTGTAGTAACATCAACAAGCACAGGTACTGAATATGGCCCTTCATAATCTGAATCACTATTTAAGTATACATCTTTAATTTTAGATTGTTTTAAAACTGGGTCTAGCCCATCTTTATCTAAGCTAAATTGCCATCCTTCTTCTCCACGACGATAATCCAATGTTCCTAAACTAATAGCATCATCTAAACCTAGTATCTCTCTTGCTATAACCGCTCTATGTGCATACGGGCATAAAGGAGACCAGAATAATCTGTATCTTCCTTCCTCTATAGGTTGTTCATCTGTTCCAAATGGTTTACTAAAAAATTTTTTCATGTGATTTTCTCCTTTTTAATTTTCTATAAATTTTTTCGCTTCGTCATAAATATACATAACATTTTAAAACTATGTTCTTTTTGAACTTTTCATAAATTCAAAATCTTTATTATCTATAACTTCAACGAATTTTTGAAACTCAGCATACATTCTGTGTGAATGAATATTTTTATTTTCATTTATTAAGTTATCTTTTGTTTGAATACTGTAATTAGGAACTTCATTTGTAGGCCCAATTACTTTAATTATACCTTGATCACCTTGAATATTAACATAACTATTATTAAAAGTATCTTTCGCTGCTATGCAAACTACTTTAAAAATTATCATATTCTAGTAAAAGAATACCCGAAGTATCAACATCATTAACAATATTGGCTGAATAATGTACTCTATTAGGTTTACCAAACAATCCAACAATAAAATGAATATTATAAATATTTAAATCACCAAGTACTCCTCCACCTTTACTCTTATCGAAAAAACAGGTGCAAGGATTCCATTTTTAAATGCTTCGTATCTTGAAGAAAGTTGAGAAAAATTACACTCAACAAGTCGTATTTCTCCAATATTATCAATATTGTCTTTTTATATCAAGATAATTTTTCTTGATATTGATTTGTTATTGCTTCTATTAATATTAATCCCTTATCTTCAGCTATTTCAAATAATTCTACTGCTTCGTCATACTTTAAGGTAAAAGGTTTCTCGCAAATAACATTTTTTTACCAGCTTCTAAAGCCTTTTTAGCAACTGAATAATGTAAATTATTTGGAACTGCAACATAAATTGTATCTACTTCTTTATTTTTCTAGACAAAAGATCGATATCAGTATATATATTATTAATATTATATTTAGACTGTAATTCTTTTAAATTATCAATATTTCTAGCTGTTATAGCTTCTAATTTTATTTCTGGAAGTTCATGAGCAAAAGATAAGAAATCTTTCACTATCATTCCAGAACCAATAATTCCTAGTTTCATGTTTTCCTCCAAACTACTATGTAGTCCTTTAATTATATCGTTATAAACTTACACTAGCAACTTTTCTGCATAAAAAAAGGAATCATGAGCTTTAAGCTCATGACCCTTCTCATCAGTCCTAAATTTTGGAGACTCTAAAAAACCTAAGGAATGGAGTCCTTAGGTCTTTACTCTATGCAACATACTAACTAATTGCTTTATACACATATTTTACACTGTTTTTCTTTGATTTTACAAATTATTTTTTTAATATAGAATCAAATAAATAAAAAGCTTATAGAATTATTAGTAAATCTACTAATTTTAGTCATAAAAATACAACCATTACTAGAAATACTTTCTTGTCGTGCTAAATAAGATAAAGCAGGTGTTAATTGAAATAAAAACTGCTTCATAATATTCATTTTTCTTTTTCAATTAACAAAATAGCTTTCTTATACAATTCTCTCTCTTTTATTCCAACCTCTTTATCTAATATCAAATTATATAAATCAGTTAAAATTTCTTCTTCTGTAGGGAAAATAATCAAACATATAAAATTCCTAATAATTACCAATTAATAGTTGGTTTCATTGGGGAACCACCACCAGCACTACCCCAGCCATCATTCGTAATAGTAGTATACTGATGAAAAGTAGTAACTTCTGTTCTTCCTTTTTGCATCAGCTATATTAAAATTTAAAAACATACTACCTGATAATAAAACAAAAAAATAATTTCTTTTTCATAATAATAGAACCTTCTTTCTGTTATTTTTTTAGAAATTTTTAACATTTTTCGATATTAGAAATAAATTATTAGATTTATTATAAGGTAAAAAATAAAAAATACAAATCTTTTATTTAATTTTTTTAAAACATTTGTTAAAACATCACTCTTTACACTCTATCAAAAATACTTTCTATTTCTTTTAATTCTTTTATAAATTTACTATCTTTATGCCCTATATATACAATCTTTCTTCTACTCTTGTCATTTGCTACATAAAAGCAATCGTCTTTCTTCTTCTACATTTGTTTCTAACAATACATTTTTATCTAACTTTTTCATAGTTTGCTTTATACAAATAAGGATAATTCTCATCTATATTCATTATAAATACATTTTTAAATTCAAGTCCCTTATATAATTAATTTAACTTTGAATTTATCTCCTATCAAATTTGATAGATTGTTTTATTTTTTTATATTTAGTTATCTTCATACAGACAAGGGGCTGACTCAAAAGTCCTAAATTTTAACAAAATGTATATGATAATTCATAGACGTAGTAGTTTATTGATATCTAAATTCTCTTTATAAAAAGCTTTTTAGATATCTAATAAACTGTGCAGTGAGTGACTCGACAAAATCTATTTCTCCGAAATCACGATTTTTGAGTCACTCCCTTACTTTTTGTATAACAAAATGTACAAATATTTCTTTTGTAACTACTTTCTTAATTAATAAAAATAATTAGTATGGATTTTTCTCATCCACACTAATTATTATACACCCTATTATTTTATGCTTTTTTTCTAGATTTAATTACCCCTACTATTATCGGAATTAAGCTGATTAAAACAATAGCAATTACAACTACAGAGAAGTTGTTTTTAACAAACGGAATATTTCCAAAGAAATACCCTACTGATACAAATAATGTACACCAGCAAAGACCTCCAAAGAAATCAATAATTCTAAACTTAGAATATTTCATCTTACCAGCTCCTACGATAAATGGAACTATTGTACGAATGATTGGGAAGAATCTCGCTAAGAAAATAGATTTCCCTCCATGTTTTGCTACAAAGTTTTCAGCGTCCTTTATGTTCTCATCAGACACAAACTTTTTAAACCATGCTTTACTCTTTAGATAATCAGAGAAGTTTCTTCCGATAAAATAGTTACAATTATCACCGATTACTGCAGCACTTATACATAAGAATAATAGTAAAAAGATATTATTTCCTGTTGCTGCCCACAGTGCACCACTAGCGAACAATAATGAATCACCTGGTAAAAACGGCATAAACACAACACCAGTTTCAATAAAGATAATTAAAAATATTATCCCGTACATCCACCATGGTCCATGTTGTGTCATTAATTCACCAAGATGTTTGTCAATATGCAATACAAAAATCAATTAAAAAAATTTAATTGTTTCCAATGTAATCCTCCTAAAAATTAATATATTCTAATGATTATACCATAGACACTATAGCCTGTCTAATAATCATATAGTTTTAAACATTAATCTCTTATGAATTTTTTCATTTCAGCAATGTAGTCAGCATTGCTCTCATGTTTTCTAAGATGATTTAAGACCCCGATTGTTGGTTCACTAACATCTTCAAGTTTTCTACGTGTTTGCCATAGTATTTTCACTTCATCTTCTGTTAAAAGTAAATCTTCTTTTCTTGTAGAACTCTTCAAGAAATCAATAGCTGGATAAACTCTTCTTGATGCTAACTCTGGTGATAAAACAATTTCCATATTCCCTGTTCCTTTAAACTCTTCGAATATTAGATCATCCATTCTCGAACCAGTATTAATCAAGGCAGTAGCGATTATAGTTAAACTTCCCCCACCTTCTACATTCCTTGCAGCTCCAAAGAATGCTTTCGGCTTGTGAAGACTCGATGGATCCACACCTCCACTTAAGACTTTACCACTACTTGGTTCTACAATATTATAAGCTCGTGCTAATCTCGTAATACTGTCCATAAGTATAATTACATCTTGACCAAGTTCCACACGACGTTTAGCGTGCTCAATCACCAATTCAGCTACTTTGATATGATTTTCAGAAGTCTCATCAAATGTTGAACTCACAACATCTGCTCCTTTTACCGATCTTTCCATATCAGTAACCTCTTCCGGTCTTTCGTCAATTAAAAGAATAATTAACTTCTTATCAGGATAATTCTTTCTAATAGAATTCGCTATATCCTTTAATAATGTTGTCTTTCCTACTTTAGGCGGTGCAACAATCAATCCACGTTGACCGAATCCAATCGGTGCTACTAAATCAACAAATCTTGTAGATAATTTCTCTTTGGTAGTCTCTAAAACAATTTTTTGATTTGGATAAATCGGCGTTAAAGCTTGGAAATGGGTTCTACCTTTTGCAACTTCTGCATCTACATCATTAACTGTGTCAACTTGTAAAATGCCTGCATATCTTTCACCTTCACGCGGCTTACGAACTTTACCATAAACTTCATCACCTTTTTTAAGTTCGAAGCGACGAATTTGAGAAGCAGAAATATAAATATCCGTCTCTCCTTTTTTATAATCAACAGTTCTTAAGAAACCAAAGCCATTTTCTGAATGAATATCATCTAAAATACCAGATGCATAATAATGCTCTTCGCTTAAAGATTGTTTTTCTAGAATTGCTAAAACCAATTCTTTCTTATTTAATGTATAATACCTTGGAACACTTAATTCTTTTTGCCAAAGCAGTAAGCTCTTTAGTATTCATACTTTTATACATTTCATCAAATTTTACGTTACTCATTATTCTCCTTTCTTTATACATTACATACAATTTTTCAAAAATATTTAAACTAAAAATATCTTAAAAAAATAATTTTTCTATATTTTACTTTTCATGTATATTAACTATAAATGGGAATAACTTTAAACTCACTGTTTTCAAAAATCAATTTTTTTAAAGTTATCCCCACTTGCTTCATTAAATGTATTAAACTCTTATTTTTCTTTTTATCTTTTACTTAGTACAACTACCGCTGACAATATAAAACCTGCACCTATTAAATCTAATGTTCCAAATGTGGTCCCTAATAATAGGAAAGAAAAGATTATAGCGGCAATTGGTTCAAAACAACCGATAATACTTCCCGTTACTGCACCTATTAACCTAACACCCTCTAAATATGTTGAAAATGACAAAATTGTACCAACTACAATTACTCCTATCATACATATTAAATCAATCAATTTAAAATTATCCGGAATATAATAACTACCTGTTAAAAAGTATACTACAATACCAGAGAACAATAATCCCCAAGCCATTATGGGCATAACTCCGTATTTTTGAGTTAAACTAATTGAAAAAATATTGTAGCTAGCAAGTCCCAAAGCAGAAAGTATTCCCCAAAATAAACCTAATGTAGAAATATTTAATTTACTAAAGTCAAAATGAGTTGCTATTAGTACAGTTCCAAATAACGAAACACTATTGCAAAAAAACTTCCCTTGGTAGAGGGCCATCTACGTCCCAATATACAATAATATAACATTATAATTACTGGTCCAATATACTGTATAACCGTTGCCATACCAGCATTAGTATATTTTAATTGTTAAGAAAAAAATGTTCCTTGACAGATTAATAGTCCAAAAATGAAAAAAATTTAATAATTTTAGAATATCTTTCTTATCTAAAAAAATACTCTTACTAAATTATGCTTGTCTCTTATAAATAGAATACTTACCATTGCAATTCCTGCGAAAAAAATAACCTATTAGCTATAATCCAAACAGGGTCAATCTTTGATATATTTAGTAAATATTCTCCCAATACTCCTGACAATCCCCAACAAGTTGCTCCTAGTAAAGTAAGAATTATACCTTTTTTTTCATCATACTTTGTCTCATTATTTCTCTCTAATGATCGAATAATTTTTAGGCTAGAACTTACTATTTTATTAGATTTTTTTCTATTACCTCATCATATCTTTCATCTTTTTGATAATAATATACTTGTAAATAATGTAATCATATTATTTTGAGCTACCATCATATTACCACACGTATAGAACTTAGCATCTAATTTATTAGTTATATATCCAAAAGGTGAATACCAAAAAACCATAACTCACATTATAATTTTCATCAAAAAAACTTCTTCGCTACACTTTCTGGATATCCCTTTTATTATAGGCATAGGATATAAAAGACTAAGAGCTTTTATCGCCCTTTGAGAATCCTCTACTTTAGAGTGTAAAACAGAATATACATCAAGTTTTTTTCCCCATTAGAGTTTTGTCATCATATACATTAAACTCAGTCCCATAATGAGATTCAAAATCCTCTTTATATTCTTGAATTATTTCTTTTTTTCATCAAACATAATTGAATAATCATTATTGAATAAGTTCTCTTTCTTTAAATAAAGATGTGCTTTCAAATCATTTTTCAGTATAATCCAAAGAAATAAGCGGATTAGTTGTAATAAATAAACTTTTCTTCGATTCAAATGCGATAAAATATCTATTTTTACTCAAAAAGATACTTAGTTATCGCTCCTAAAGAAGTATTGCTCTCTAACAATATCAAGTTTTTTTCTTGATAAAAACTATACGTTTTAGTTCTTCTTTTTTTCAATCTGAAGTAGAGCTTTTCTAATATTTTCTTGCCATAATTCTGGATATATTTCCCTTACAACTGAAATCTTAGGATCATTTGAGATTTTATTCTCGTCTTCTAGTTTTTTTAAAAATGAGATTCTCTCTGCCCATAACTCAGAAAAATTCTTTTTCTTCTTTCATATTAAAGAACAATGTAATATAAACATCATTCCCTTTAAAAACTGCTAGTATTCCCGGTACAACAAATGAAGTATCACTAAAGTCTACCCACTCTTGACCATTTTTATTATTTCCATCTGAGATTCCACCATAAATACCAAAGTATTCACAATCATGCTCATCTATTTCTAAAACACTAACCTGTGCTTTTAATTCCTCAAAACCAGATAGTATACTGCTATTATCAAAACTTGTTAAAAAATCATTAGAATCTAATAACCATGTCGCTTCATAACCTATTCCAATTATAGACGTCTTAGTATCAGGTGTTCTTATAATAAACCTCTCACCTTTTTTAGGAGTAAAAAGACTGATAAATTGATCTTCAGAGAAAGTTTTTTTCAATTTAAATTTCACAACAAGCTTATCATCTAGAACTGTATCACTAAAAATCATAATCTATAATTTTCTGATAATCATTCATATATATTACCTATCCTTTTTCTTCTCCTCATTTTGTAGTTTTTTTCTTCTCGCTCTTTAATTTCTAATTTTTTTGTCTTTTGTTTAATAAGTCTATTTACTTCTTCTTCAGATTTATAACTTGCTTCTTTATCTGTAAAAAAATAAATAAATTCTTATGGTTATTTAATATTGATAAAAATAGTTTTTATTGTCAGAATCTTCATTTTCAAATAATTCTGCAATATATTTTTCTCTTCTCACTTCCTAATACAACTACAAATAAATTTCTAGCTGCCATTAGATTTTCATAACCTATACTAATTAATTTATTGCCCTCAATTTCCATTCCAGCATTCTGAAGTTGTGATTTTTCCCCATCTGAAAATTCTACAATGTGAAGATTTTTGTTTACTTCATCTGCAAAACGATAGTCAAGAATTCCTCCATCAGCTCCCTAGGAAAACCACTGCAACATCTATAGGATTGTCAGATAATACTTCTTTATATGTATTTAAAGTCCTCTTCACAATCATTGCTATTCAATGTTTGAGGATAATAGATATTCTTAGTTTCGACATCTAATTTCTTAAATAACTCATGTCTAGCGTATCTATATAGTCCAAATTTTTCTTCAATATCAATATCAGCAAATTCACGTTGCCCTAACATTATTACATGTTTATAACGATATTTTCCTGTCTGATTATCATCTATCATTCTATTCGTAAATTGAGTATTTATAATATTTTCTGGTAGACAGATTACTGCACCATCTTCTAAGTTTTTCAAATTCATCATACATTCTATTTAAAACTGCTGTTTCACTATTACAAACTATATATTTCACGATTTCACCTCCAAATTATAATAAATCAGTTCTTATTATACCACAATTACACATTACTAACAACGTGCTAACTTTTTTTAATGATACTATACGAAATTTTACTCTATTCAATCTCAATCAAACTATGATAATACATACGAATAAACATATGTTTTTTTATATTATCTAATTTATAATACTCTTCTACTGCTTCTTTATAAATCCTAAGTTGTTCTTTATGTCTATCTCGTAAAAACTTCTTCTCCATTTTTTTACTAGTCACATGATCCGTTTTATAATCTACGATAAGCGCTGTACTTATCAGAAAGTTTTTAATAAACAAATCGACAACCCCTTGTAAAGATAACATCAAATTCACTTTCACTATCGTCATATAATTCTTTTTGCTTTTTTTAGCAGTAGTAAATGCTATCTCTGTTTGACAAAACTTTCACTTTCTGATACTATTTTTATTAACTCACTATTAATAAAGTTTAGAAATTTTTCTCTATATCATCATTTATTATTTATATTATCAAATTCCTCTTGAGTTAATATTCTTCGTTCTTTTAATGTTTCTGTAGTAAATTATCTGTTTTCTTTAAACTATTGATGTAATACGCTACATCCGAAATTTCTACTCCTGCTCTCGTATCATTAACTATCTTTTCAAAAAGTTTATGAATGATATTCCCTCTTAAAATTGCCTTGCTAGTAGATGTTGATTTTTTTAATGTAGTTAATTCTAAGTAGCCTCGTTTTTCTTTTTTGTGATTCCACTCATTATCTTTAGTATTAATTTTTCAAGGCACTGTATGAAGTTTTTGCAGGGAATACTTTATTCTTATACTCTTCCCTTGCATCATTATTATTTTGAATCGCTTCTTTCTGATTCTTACTCTCGAATTGTTTATAGAAATCTTGCAAATCAAATTCCGTACTTTCTTCTTCCTCATCTGAGGTAGAATTACTCTTATACATTTCAAATAATGCATCTCTTTCATTTTCAAAAAAATAAATTCTTCACCATAATCACTTAATAAATTATTTAAGATTTTTCTCAAAAATTATCATCCTCTATTAATGCTTGATATAATGGTTTATCTTTTGCTTTCTCATTATTTAATTCTATTCCATTAGGACTCACGAGATGTAGCGAATTTTCAGCACGAGTCAGTGCAACATATAAATTACGTACTTCTTCTTCTCTTTCACGTAATTTTATTAAAGATACTATTATATTTATACAACTGATTTAATTTTCTCTATATTACTAGAAGTTAATCCAAGACTTTTTGACCCTAACTCTTCTGCATTGATAGTTAAACCAAAGATTTCTGTGAAATAATACTTCACCTGTATAACCTCTTTTTACTAAATGAAGTATCTAAATCAGCTACGAAACACTATCTTATATTCTAAACCTTTAGAAATGTGGATAGTAGATAATGTTACACTGTCATTCGGAGTACGTTTTTTTCGTTTCAAATACCTCATCATTTTTTTAATAGTTTTTAATTGATTCACCAAGCCACTCAACTTATTATCTATATTTTGATAATCATTAACAATATCTAAAAAGTTTTTCATAATAATCTAATTCTTCATCATTTACATCAATTGTTACTAAATAATTTTTTTGAAATCTATATCAGTAGTTATACATTCTAATAGACTTGGTAATGAGTTATTCAAACTAAAATTCAACCATTTTATTTTAATATATTTACAGTGTTATAATCTTTTTTTCTCTTCACTATTTTTTTTTAATTTTTTTCAAAAAGATTTTTTTCCTTTTTGTTATGGATAACTTTTAATAATTCATCATTACTATAATCAAATATCTCAGTATGTAAAACTGCAAGTAAACTAGCATCTCTATTCGTATTATCTAAAAAAATCTAAGAATATTATACAAAATGTTAAATGAATTAGATTCAGTAAACCCTACCTTTTCCTTAAAGAATAACGGTATATTGTATTTAGAAAAAAACTTCTTTAAAAACTAGACATTTTTGTACTATTTCTAACTAAAAATAGCATAATCACTATACTTTTTACCATTTTTGATACCTAATAATATTTCATAAGCAATATTTTCTATAGATTGTTCTCTAAAAGATTTTTTTATCTTCTAAATCCTCACCTGTAAAAATAATTAGTCTTACCATTAATTAACATAGTTGGTGTAATTTTCAGAATTATTCTTTTCTTTTTACTTTTTGGATAATATAGTGCACTATCTTCTCCATAACTTACCCCAGCATTTCTTTATTCCCCATAAGTCTATTAAAAAAATATAATTACTAGATTTTTAATATATTAATATCACTTCTAAAATTTTTCTTTTTAGAACTACACAGATTCCTTCAGAATCATCTTCAAAAAGAATATTCTTGTTTCTCAGAATAATTATCAATTTCTAGTTTTTTTATAACTATTATATTTCTGTTCGAATAAATCAGGATTTGATCCTCTAAAAGCCATAGATTGCTTGTTTTACATCTCCTACCCTAAAGAAGTAAACTCCTCTCCTCTAATTAGATTTAAAAATATACTCTTGAAGGTTATTATTATCTTGATACTCATCAACATATATTTCCAAGAAATAATTTTTTTATAGAACTGAGCCGCTTCACTAGGAACAATTTCTCCATTTTCTTCTCTAGTTAAAGCCTTTATAGCAAGATGATTTAAATCAGAAAAAAATCTAAAAAGTTATTCTCACGTTTTTCTTTTTACGAAATCATTGTGCAATTTCTTCAATACACTTGTAATCGATTTAGCTAATAAATTCATTTTTTTCTAAAAACTTTAAAAATAATTTAGATAATCAATAAGAACTTTCGTGAACTTCACTTAATAGTCCCGTATCATAAATATTATCTTCAACCTCAAACTGTACATTAAGCTTTACTTATAAGCTCTTCTATCTCTTCAAGTTGTTCTTGATTGTTCCTGAAAGAAACTCCACCTTCATCTACATACTTTAAAAAGCTTTTCTTTTTTTGTTTCGTCTAAATTTACAAGAGACAATATATCTAGTCAACTGTTCTTCTTACTATTTATCAAATACTGTTGTACATACTTACTGAAATCTATCGCAGTAGCTATACTTTCCTTTTGAGTTAACTCACTAACTTTATTAAAATTTATCTATTATACTATTTTCTTCAATCTCAAAAATCTTTAGTTACTAAATCATTTAGTTTTGTAAAACCTTCATCTAGATAATTTTGGAAAAGTTTGGGATATTTAAAAGTTTATAGTATAAATCAATAATATAAGAGCTAATATTCTGTTTAGAGGCAAATACTGTAAATAATAGGTCAGTCGTATTAGAATCTTCCTGTACCAATTGTTCAAGAACATTTCCTACTGTTTCATTTAATAATCCTCTACTATTCGCAAGAATACTAAAATTAGGTGATAAAGTATTTAATTTCATCATCAATCTTCTCTTCAACTAGATAATAAAAATTTCTTTCAATACATTTCAAACAAAAAAACTATCAATAGTACTTATATAAGCATCATTCATTAGCATCCTTTGTTTTCTTAAATATATTAAATCTTCTTCCTTATTGGTAGATAGTAATCGTTCACTGATTTTATTCTCAATTCTTACAATCATATTTTTCGCTGCAGCAGTCGTGAATGTCAGTACTAGTAGACGATCTACGTCCCATCTATTAGAAGCTACCTTCCTTGCAATCCTTTCAGAAAGCACCTCTGTTTTACCACTTCCTGCAGCTGCCGCAACAAGAACATCAGCACCGTTAATAGCTATTGCTTGCCATTGTGGAGCTGAATAAGAATGCTTTCTAGAAGCGGCTATTTTGTCAATCTTCTCAATTTTTATCATATAATTATCCTCTAATTTTACATTAATTATCACTATATATTTTAACATACTTTAAGCTTTATGGTATAATATTTTAAAATACTATTATGTTTATTACTAAAATATTTTAAAGGTGAAATGTAATGAATCGAAAACTTTTAGCACTAGCTCCGATTATTGCAGCTAGCTCAATAATAAGACAAAAATAAAAAAATTAAAAAGTAAGAAGAACAACTCTAAAGTTTGATAAAGCTACCTCAAGCTTTTGATAATTTTAAAATCGCTCAAGTCAGTGATATTCACTGTGATAAAGTCGGACATAGCGATTTATCCTTTATAAATAAAATTAAAAAAACTTTAATCCAGATATGATTGTTATTACCGGAGATATTTTAGATAGCTATAATAACAATATGGATATTGCTTATAATATTTTAAGTCAATTAGCAATAATAGCTCCCATGCTATTTTTGTCTCAGGAAACCATGAACTTAGACTTTACCTAAAGAGTACGCTGCAACTTATAAAATATAATGAAAAAAACTTAATATTACATATGTGCACAATAGTAATTTATTAATCACAAAAAATAATGAAAGCCTTAATTTGGTTGGTGTAGAGGATTATAATTTCTTTAAAAATGAAGATAAGCTAAATCATAGAGCAAACTTCACAAAAACCCTAGAAAAATTATACTCTCCAAATCACTTTAATATACTTTTATCGCATAGACCGGAGAAAGTTTCCAATTTACGCAGATAGCAAAAATACGAACTTATCTTTTCAGGTCATGCTCACGGAGGCCAATGGCGGCTCCCATTTGTAGGTGGAATTTTCTCCCCTAGCCAAGGATTCTTCCCGAAATATACTAATGGTAACTATGTTCTAAAAAATTCAACTATGATAGTTTCTCAAGGCCTTGGTAACAGTTCATTCCCTATTAGGATTAATAATAGAATAGAGTTAGTTTTAGCAACATTAAAAAAATAAAATTAAATATAATATACCCATTCAAAAAAGGTGAAATTAAATCTAACTCTTTTTAATTCATAATTTAATCACTCTAAGAGAATAACTCAAAAAATCGCGATTTCGTGAAACAAGATTTTTGTCAGTCACCCAAAGTTATTAGATATCAATAAATCACTCCGTCTATGAGTTATAATATATACTTTTTAAATTTGGGCCATTTGGATCGCTCCATCAAAAAAATCTAGAGTATCAATAGAATCTATTTAGGAAATTTAGTTACTAACAAAAATATATAAATTTAAAAAAATCACTTGTATAGTCTATCTAACTATACAAGTGATTCTTTATATTTTAAAAAAATATAATTTTTTTCAAATTTTTCTATTTTTTTTCTTCGAAGTCTTGAAGAGCTAATTTAATTGGCTCAGGCTTTAGACATATCTACACCAGCATTTTTTTAAAACTTCTATTGGATAATTAGAGCATCCTTTTGAAAGAAATTCATCAATATAAACTTTAGCATTTTTACTATCTTCTAAAGATTAATTTAGATAATGCTTGGGCTGCCGAATATCCCTGTCGCATATTGATAAACATAATAATTATAATAGAAATGGGGTACTCTTGACCATTCATATTTTATGTCTTCATCATAGGTAAATACATCACCGTAGTATTTCTTAATTAAATTGAAATATTCTGTATTTAAATAGTCAGCTGTAATGGCTCCACCATTTTGAAGGTGTTGATTTATAGTATGTTCGAATTCAGCAAATTGTGTTTGTCGGAATACCGTACCTACAAAGCCACTTAGGGCCTGATTAAGTACGCGTAGCATACCGTTCTTATTTCCTTCTTTTTCAAATTTATTATAAAGATACTCAGTTAATAATGCTTCATTACAAGTTGATGCTACCTCTGCAACAAAGATTGAATAATCCCCATATACATACGGCTGATGTTTTCTTGTATAGAAAGAATGCATAGAGTGCCCTAGTTCATGAATTAAAGTATATACGTCATTTAATGTTCCATCAAAATTTAATAAAACAAATGGTTTTGTAGTATACCCTCCCCATGAATATGCACCTGAACGTTTACCTTTATTTGGATAGACATCAATCCAACGTTCTGTGAACGCTCTTCTCATGTCATTAACGTATTCTTCACCCATTGGTTTAACAGCTTCAAGCACAATATCACGAGCCTCTTCAAATGTGAATTTTAATGGTTCTCCTTTTACCATCGATACTGATCTATCGTATAATCTGAAGTCTTCAAATCCTTTTGCTCGTTTATGTAAATTATAATATCTTTGTAATGCAGGAATTTTTTCATTTACTACCGATACTAAATTATCATAGACCTCTTCAGGAATTAAGTTATTAGAGAGCGCATTATTTCTTGTTGATGAATATTTATAAACATCTGCATAATATTTTTTTCGTTTTTAAATTTCCACCTAATGTAGATGCTAATGTATTATTGTGTTTTTAAAAATAATTATATAAAGCATGGAATGTATTTTTTTCTAAGCACTCTATCCGTACTTTCCATATATGTACCGTATATTCCATGAGTTAAAGTATGTTTATTTCCATCTTTATCTTCTACTTGTTCAAATTCCACATCAGCATTATTTAACGCTGAAAAAGTCTCATCACTTGCATTTAAAGCCTCTCCTGCCATTGCAATGATTTTTTCTTGTTCTGCATCTAATGTGTGGGGACGTTTTTTATTTAGTTTTTCCAACTCAAACGTATAAACTTTCAGTTCATCTAGTTCTTCTACATATCCTAATAATACATCTTCTTCAATTGAAAGTAACTCTGGTTTTAAAAACGACCATTCTGAATAAAACTTAGAACTTAAATTCATAGTTTTAGCGTATATTTCACCATACTCTGCATTTGTACTATCTTGATCCTTTCTTAAAAAAGCATAAATAGTTAATTGCCCCATTTTTAAAGCCATGTTTTCTTCCGCTTTAAAAAACCTCTAATAATCCTTTTGCTCCTTCTTTAACTTTTCCTCTATAGCTTTTTATTTCTGGAATAAGTTTTTCTACCTCTTTAAATTGGTTCCAAAAATCTTCATTCGTTTCAAAAATCGATTCTAAGTCCCAAGTATTTTCAACTTTTTGATCTTTTCTTAGTAATTCAACCATATTTTTTCTCCTTATGTCTAATACATAAATTTTTATTATAGCACATATTTTAGTAATTTGGTAATGTATATTTTTAAAAACTACCTTAAATTTTCTGAAAATAAAGGGTGGATAATTTAATTTTCCTTTTATCAAATGGTCATAATTTCTCATGCCCTATAAAAGATTTCACAATTTTTTTCTGAATCCATAACTTTCATATAGTTTTTCTCGCTCTATCATTTGACTGTGCAACATTTAAACTTAACTTATCTTGTCCACTATTAACAAATTCTATTAATAATTTATTACCAATACCTTCTCCTCTAGTATCAGAAAAAAACAAATAATGTATCTAGATAGTATTCTCCATCCAAAAACTTCATCGTAATCAAAAATTATCGATTCCTTCTTTCAAATCAAAATAACTACAACTTCATCATACCAAAACTCTTTCATTTTTTTGACTTCATCATAATGGTATGTAAAAGAGAATCCTTTAATCTCTCCATCGCTCTCAAATACTGTACAATTTTTTTATAACTAAATCTGTCATATTCAGATGAAAATACATATTCTAAAAATCTTAAAAACTTTCTCTTCTGGATAATCATAAAATATATCTATCTCTAATGATTTTATAAATTCAAATAATCCCTCTAATACTTTAAAATCATCCTTTGTTGCTTTTCTAATCATGGGCCCTCCTATACAATAATATCTTCTATTGCTAATGCTGTTCCGTTCATAATACGATTTTTATAAGAAATACTCGCTGGTGACTCATCTGGCCATATTTTTTCAAACCATAACTTGAATTTTTTTCTATATCAAAAATCAACTTTAACTAATTCTACATATAGCCCGTTTCTATATTCTGAGTATATCGCTTTTTTATGGCTACTTTTAGCTATTCTAGTAATCAATCCATATGTTTGTCTCTGTATATTCGCCATTCCAGCTGCACCATTATTAATAACAATATTTCTACCATTATCATAGACTGCTGGTAAGCATGTATGGGTAGTCGCTAATATATCAATATTGTTTTCTTGAAACCAACTATCTAATTCCTTCTTTCTAGATTCTAATTTTAAATTATCATTTGAACATTCCCAACCCGACATACTTTTCTCATCACCATGAGTAATTGCAATCTTTTTACCTAAAAAATCTAAAACTAAGGTTTTTGAACGTTCTTTTATATTATTAAGAATATCATCACCTTTAATATTTTCTTTCATCATATTATGAATAATATTTGATCGTTCTACTACTCCATCACTAACGTCCTCAGGATAATTACATCCACATCCCTAAAGATGATGTATTATTTAATAATTCAAATTCAACATTTCCTAGAAGTTTTATACCATCTCTAGATAACTCCTCAATCTTTAAAAAATCTTCCTTTTCTACATCAAACCAATGCATATCACCATTAAAAACTATCTTCGCATTTTCATCCCGTGCCATCTTATTGATAATTTCTAAAAGCATATCTATTTCCATATAATCCTCCAACTATATAGATTACTTCCTCTTCTAATTTCTTACTTTTCTTTGTCCAATCCTTTTGAAGAATATACTCTAATGAACAATTTCTACCTTTTTCCATACAACTCTCTCCAAATTAAAAATAAAAGGGAGTGACTCAAAAATCGTGATTTCGAAGAAATCGATTTTGTCGAGTCACCCCCGCACAGTTTATTAGATATCTAAAAAGCTTTTATAAAGCGAATTTAGATATCAATAAACCACTACGTCCATGAGTTCTCATATAAACTTTGTTAAATTTTAGGACTTTTGAGGCAACCCCTTTTTATTATATTATATTTATTTATTTTTTTGCGAACATTCCTGGCACTACATAACCAATAGTACACAAAATTAATCCGTATAAATTAACTCCTAGTAGTAATGCATTCTTACCTGTACCAATAGCCCAACTTGTAGGAATTAAATTAATAGTTAATAGTATTCCTAAAATAATTCCAATCCAAAAACTTAAGTGGAATCCTAGTTTTGTTGGTTTAACAAAACCGTGTAGTAAGAAAATCGGTGCTAGTCCAATTACCATTGTTCCACTAATCGTTGTGGCTTTAAGAATATCTGTTCCCATAATCATTGGAAGATTACCTATAATCGCAAATGCAATCATAAATAAAACAGCTACTTTCTTAGGATTTTTTAATCCTCTATTAGACATTTCTGGTAAATCCTTAGCAGTTAACTTCCCTAAACTTGCAAATGTAGAGTCAAGCGTAGAACCTGCTGCCGACACCATTACTACTATCATAGCAAAATACCCTACAACTCCTAAAGTCTTACCTAAAGCTGCTGGAACATTACTACTTACTTCCATTCCAATTAATTTCGCATGAATTCCAATAAAACTAAAGATTAAAATAGAGAAGAATCCTAGTATACCAGATACGAAAAATGCACGAAGCATAGTCTTCTCACTAGCTATAAATCCTCTATCTGTAAGTACTGGATCGTGGAATGGATAACTAAATAATTGTAGAATTGTTACTAGTAACATATCTACACCTGCGTTCATCGCCCAATTACCTGATGTTACAAAATCACTAATGTTGTGTTGCGGTAAAATTAAAGTAACTACCCAACCAACAAAGAATATAAAAATAACGGCTTGGATAACATCAGTTACGATTGAACTTCTTAATCCACCAAGTACAGTATACCCTAAAGTAATAGCAGTAAATAGAATTGCAGAGATAATAAACTCTTTACTACCTGCTTTCCCATAATAACCACCTACAACAGAAGTATTACTCCATACTTCATTAAATAAACGAATAAGTATCGCTGCTGAAAATACAACAGAAGCTGCCTTTCCATAATTAGAAGTTAAGAAACTTACTAATCCTTTTGCTTGGTACTTTGTTCTTAATCTATAAATTGCTAAACCACAAATAGGAATACAAAGCCAATATGTTGCATAGGCTAATCCACCTACAAATCCATATTGAGCACCTAAGTTTGCAGCATTTGTTACAGATTTAGCAAAAATCCAACTTATAAAAATACTTAACATAAGCATCATCTCAGTAGGTTTTTCACCTCTGTTACCATCACCTCTAAAGAATCCTGCTTCTGTTACTTTCTTAGGTGATAATAAAAACATTACCACTCCATAAACAATTAAAAATCCCCAAAATAGATATCCTGTCATATCATTCATTTTCTATAATATTTCTCCTTATTATTTTAATCTAATACTACTTCTCCAACATTAGCATATCTTGCAAATGAAGGTTCATAATTTCGTACTTTAAAACCTAACTCTTCTAATATTACCGCAACGTACGAAGCACGAACTCCAGTAGTACAATAAGTAACCTGTAGTTTATTTTTATCTAAGCCTCTGTCAGTTACATATTTTTCTAATTCTTCTCTAGATTTTAAGAATCCATTATTATCAACTAACGTATTAAATGGAAGTGAAATTGCACCAGGAATATGACCTGCTTTATTCTCTCCATAAATTACACGACCATTATATTCAACTTCTAATCTAGTATCAATAATTTGAACATCTGTATTACCTATTTTTAATAATAATTCGTCTGTATAAATAGCTTTTATCATTTTTGAGTTGCTTCGCTACGAACTACATCGTTAACATCAATTCTGTCAATTGATGGTTCATAATTTTTATTAAATCCTAATTTTTCAACTTGTTTATATCCACCATCGATAAATTTAACATTATCAAATCCTGCATAACTAAATGTATACAGAACTCTTGCTTCATCTCCAAATCCTTGTTCAGGCATGGTAAAACCATATACTAGTACTTCAGATTCATCGGTAATTCCTAGTTTAGAAAAAATTTGTTGATAATTCTCTTTAGATAATAATTTTCCCAGTTCTTCTCCACCAAATTCTCCAAGCAAACTTATATCAGTCCAATCAACAACAATTGCTTTGTCATACATTAAAGAACCTTCTTCAAGCATTCCTCCACGTGCATCTATGACAACTACATTGTTATTTGTTCTATTATTTAATAAATACTCAGCATCAACCAACTTTTTAAAATCAAATTGTGTCATAACTGTTCCTCCTTTCTGATTATACTATTATTTATTATAACATAGCTTTTTAATTAAAAAAATATAATTTCGCTTTCTAAATATCATAAAAATTATTATATTTTTAAAAATAATTAAGTATATACAAATATATCAGCAATATTTTTTCACAAATCGTAAACACAACTATTTACAATCATAAATAATCATGTTATAATAAATCGGAATTGTTTTGAATTGAATGATTAAGGAGAAAAGAGAATGAACAAGAAAAAAATAATTATTACTGGTGCATGCGGTTCGTTAGTAATCGGACTATCTGCATTTGCAGGATACGAATACGGGAAACATCAAGCATATGAAACAGCACCGCTAGTACAAAATACAGCACAAGCAAAAAAAATTAATTACTCTGACAAAGTTAGCTCGGTAGTGGTAAGTGAAATTACTGAAGATGGTTATGTTACACTCCACGGAGATCACAGCCATTACGAAAAAGGATTAGTACCATATAACGCTAAAATTCTTGATTCATTAGTTTATAAAAACAAAGATTATAAACTAAAAAATGAAGATATTCAGTATGAACTTGCAGAAGGTTATGTTATAAAAGTCAACGGTAAATATTACTACTATCCTAAAGAAGGTATTACTCAAAATAATGTTGTTGACGAAAATACTGGAAAAGAAATCTCAGCACACGCACATCATCACCATCACCACCATAGTGAATCTAAAGGAAGTGGAGATAACTACACATTTAATCCAAAAGACATAGTAAGTGAAACTCAAGATGGTTACGTTGTTCGTCACGGCGATCACTTCCACTATATTAAGAAAAGTGAGTTATCAGCTTCTCAATTATCACAAGCAAAAGAATCTGGAGTTAATCCTTCTTTAGCATCATCAGCTGCAGGAGTAACAACTCCAACGAGTGATGGCTATATCTTTAAAGGCGAAAGTGATATTATAGGAAGAAACAGTTTTGGCTTTATAGTTCAACACGGAAGTCACCAACATATTATCCCATATTCACAGTTAAGAGGAACACAATGGGAGTATTTATTAAATAATCAAGGAGCTACAACTAACAACACTAATACAACAGTAGTAAACACTCCAAAAACTAATATAGTAAATGACAATCATCATGAACATTCATCAGAACATGAAGATGATTATAAATTTGATCCAAAAGATATCGTAAGTGAAGATGAAAATGGATATACAGTACGTCATGGAGATCATTTCCACTATATTCCAAAGAATAAAGTAGAAAAACCTGCTGAAACTGTTAAGCCAGCTCCAGTTATTCCAACTCCTACTTTACCTGAGGTAAAAAATGAAGAGAAACCAAAAGTAGAAGAAACAGTTGTAAGACCTAGCATTTTATCATTTGCTGGAGTTCAATTTGAGACTAGCGATGGTTTTGTTTTAAACGAAAATACTGTTGGCACTCCGAATTCATTAGGATTAGTGGTTGATCATAATGGACACCAACACTTTGTATACTACAAACAATTAGTAAATTCTAAATTTGAAAAATTAATTCCTGAAAAATATTTAGAACAAGCTAAAAAAAGAATATAAGGAATTAGAAGATAAAGTAACTGAAAAAAATAAACTATTTATCAAGTAAAAAAATAACATTAATAAAAATACAATTAAATATGTATCTACGGAAAAAGGAGATGCTCTTTCATATGACGGTAAAACAACATTATTAGATGATATTAATGTTAACGATGTAACTGAAGCACCTACTGAAAAAGCCAGTAGAAAACAACAAAGAAGAAAAATAATACAGAAAAAGAAATTAAAGAAAATTATTCTGAAGAAGTGACTAAAAAAATTAATCACCTAGCTAAAATACTAGGAATTGACCCTAAACTTATTAAATTAGTAGAAACTGAAAATGGTCAAGCATTAGCTTACCCTCATGGTGATCATAGTCACACTGTATTATTAAATGCAATTCATATTGATGAAACTGATGTTACAATAACTGAAGAGATCCAAAAACAAATTAATTACATCGCTGAAGTTTACGGAGTACCAAAAGAAGCTGTTAAAGTAACAAAAGATTTCTTCGTATTTAATGAACCAGCTCATGCTTACGATCCAACACACATTCACCCATATCTAATTCCTCGCGAGAAATTCCATATTCCAGAAGTTACAGGTGATGATGAAGTGGATTTTGAAAATGAATTACTTGCTTTATCAAAACGTACAGGTATTCCTGCAGATAAAATCAAACGTGACGGGGATAAATTTGTAATTCCTCATGGAGATCATGATCATTTTGTTAAAATTTTATCTAAAGGAGCTGACATCTACTACAAAAATAGAATTCCTAATATCACAGGAAACTATGTTGCGGGAGACTTTGATAAAGAAGCTGTATTCAAACGTATCGAGGAACTTAAAGCTAATAACCTTGCTAAACACAGCAATGATAAAAAGCAAGCAAACCGTGTAAATCGTGCACTAGATCAATTACGCGCAACAATAGAAGAATTACCAACCAACTCTACTGACGGATACCTTGAAATGTTGAATAATTTTGACAAAAAATACATTCAAGAAGAAGCTAATGCGAATACTTCTAAAAATGATGAATTAGTTAAAAATATAATACTCTACTAAATAGAATCAAAGATACTGATATTGAAAAAAATATGGTCTTTTCAAAAACTGACTTAACTAATGAGTTAAATGAAGCTAGCTCAAATAAAGATGCTAATACACTAAATAAAGTTAGTCATATGCTAGATGAACTTCAAAAATTTGAAGATCGTGAAAGTATTACAACTGTAAGTTACATCAAATACTTCTTGGAGAATATAGATAGTGATAAGATTGATAACCAACTACGTGAAGAACTTGCTTCTCTTGTAAAAGATTCATATGAATCTCAAGCATTCATCACTAGAACCCCTATGAGAACACTTGTTACAAGACTTATTAATGCGAAAAATGCTCTTCACTACGCACTAGAACACAATGAAAGTTCAAAAGTAGAATTTGGTGAAAAATATAATAAATTAAATGAGACTGACAGTGATGGTGCAACACTTCGCTCTTCAGCTGAACAATTCGCTAAAGAAGCAAACGATCCTTCATTCCCAATCGAATTCTCTAATGCCAAGTATGACAAAGCAGATTTTGAAAAATATGCAAATAAAACAACAGAGAAAACTGAATTAACTACTCCAGCCACTGAAGTAAAACCAGAAGAAGAAAAAGATAATAACACAAATAATGAAAGTAACACTGGAAATCAACCAAACAATGAAGTAAGTACTCCTAAAGAAGAAAATAATACGACAGATAATAAAAAAGTAGAACTTACTCCAGCAGAAACTGCAAAAGTAAACTTACTTGCGGGAATCTTTAAACTTTCTCCAGATTCGCTGAATATTATTGAAACACCATATGGAAAAGCGGTAAACTTCACACTTGGTGGAAAAGCTGAAACGATACTAATTAATGATATCGACAGATTACTTGCTGCATTATTAGCAAGTGCTAAACCAAAAGAACCTTCAACAGAAAATGAAAATAGTACGACTCTTAACTCAGAAAACAAAGTTTCTAGTAGCAACAATACAACTACAGTAGAGCCAAAAAACAACACAGAAAAAGAAGATACTTCTAACAGTACTACATCAAAAGAAGAAACAACCAACAACCAAACAGAAGAGAAATAATCTAAAAAGACTTGACAAAAAGATAAAAAAATAGAGTAAAAATTAGGTTAAATAGATATATAAAATTTGATTATAGACATGTTTTAATCTAAAAACATTCCCAGAGAGGGCACAGATGCTGAAAGTGCTTATTGTTTATTTTTAAAAATTCTACTATAAATAATATCAAATTAATTTACAAGAATCTTTTAGATTGAATTTGGGTGGAACCACTGTATAGAAATTAATCGTCCCTTGCGTCTTTGACGTAAAGGGATTTTTATTTTACTTGTAAAATTCAATCAAAATAAATTATTTAGAAGGAGCATATAATTATGTTAGATATTAAATTATTCAGAGCAAATCCTGAAATGGTAAAAGAAAAATTAGCAGCAAGAAACTTAGAAACAGATGTAGTTGATCTACTTATCGACTTAGATAAAAAACGTCGTGAGCTACTTGTTCAAGTGGAAGATCTAAAAGCACTTCGTAACAAAAAAAGTGAAGAGATTGCAATCTTAAAAAGAAAACGTGAAGATGCTTCAGATGTAATAGCTGACATGAAAAAAGTTTCTGATGAAATTACAACTCGTGATATTGAAGTTAAACAAATCGCAGAAGAAATTAATGAAAAAATTATTAGAATCCCTAACCTTATCTCTGATGAGACTCCTATCGGTGAAGATGAAGATGAAAACATCGAAGTTCGTCGTATTGGACAAGTAAGAGAATTTGACTTTGAACCAAAAGCCCACTGGGATTTAGTTGAAGAATTAGACATTGCAGATTTCGAACGTGCAGCCAAAATCTCTGGAAGTAGATTCGTATACTACAAAAAAGCTGGAGCTCTTCTTGAACGTGCATTAATCAACTTTATGATTGATACTCACGTTGTTGAACATGGATATGAAGAATTCATGGTACCTCAATTAGTTAATAGAACTGCACTATTTGGTACAGGTCAATTTCCTAAATTCGTTGAAGATGTATATACAGTTGAATCAGAAGGTTTAACTCTTATCCCAACGGCCGAAGTTCCATTAACAAACTACTACAATGGAGAGATCTTAACTGAAGATATGTTACCAAAAGGAGTTACAGCATTCAGTATCTGTTTCAGATCTGAAGCAGGAAGCGCAGGTCGTGATACTCGTGGATTAATCCGTCTTCACCAATTCAATAAAGTAGAAATGGTTCGCTTTGCTAAACCTGAAAATTCATACGAACAATTAGAAATAATGACAGGACATGCTGAAAATATCCTTAAAAAATTAAACTTACCATATCGTGTAATTACTCTATGTTCTGGAGATACAGGATTCTCTAGTGCTAAAACTTACGATATCGAAGTTTGGTTACCAAGTTATAATGCATATAAAGAAATCAGTTCTTGTTCAAACTGTACAGATTTCCAAGCGCGTCGTGCAAACATGCGTTTCAAACGTGAAGATACTGGAAAAGTTGAATTCCTTCACACATTAAACGGTTCTGGATTAGCGGTAGGACGTTGTCTAGCAGCTATTATCGAAAACTATCAAAATGAAGATGGTTCTATCACGGTACCCGAGGTTCTTCGTCCATACATGAGAGGAATCACTAAAATTGAAAGAGACTAGTTAATTATTCTCTAAAACAATAAATAAAGAACCTATAAAGAAAGACTCAAAGAGTTTACATAAACTCCTTGAGTCTTTTTCCCAGTCCGTATCAACTAAAAAAACCTTTATAAAAAGATAATAGCTTTTAGGTTATCTCTTCCCACTCCACTATCTTTTTATTTTTATAATATAAAGTTATGCACTAATTTGAGTTTTTTCAAACTTATCTAATGCTTGTAAATAACCATCTGTTGCTGTAACATGCCAGGCTAAACTAACGTCTCTAAAGTTATTCAACCAATTTAGTACTTTTCTTAATTTCGCTGGATTATTAGCAAGTATAGTCTGAGCTTTATTTTCTAATTCTGTTAATCTACTATTAACTACAGCTTCATCAATATTCCCATTTACTTTTGGAATCTCTATATAGGGTATTTTGTTTTGATTATATAATCTCCATCCAGGACTCTTAATTGGATAATAATGGTTGTGATCACCATGATTTACTATCATTTGTCCATCTTGTACCTGAATATGTTCAACTGTTGTATTCATACTGCTTGCCAATGCTGTTATTTCTTTTTCAAAATCTCCTTCTAAATCTGAACTCATCGCTGGAACAGTTATATCTCTAAGTGCAATACGTTTAACTACTCCGTTATAGTTAAATACTAACATGTTACTCTCAACTGAAATATCACTAACATTTATTCCATAGAATAGAGAAATATAATTTTTCTTGCTGTCTAATGTTGCTTTATCTTCAGTTGTTGCTTCACCTTTCTTAGCCAAAAATTCTTTTGCTTCTTCTAATTGTTTAGCTGATAAATCAGATTTTTTAACGAAGTGATTATGATCACCATGTTTTACAATATAGCCATCTGCTTCTTCACTAACAATATTATTCACATCGAATACAAAATCATGTTCTTCTACTTCATTATGATTTGCTACTTTCTGAAGCATGCTCAGCTTCTGTATTAGAGCGACTCGGTAGCTGAATTTTCTTTATTAGCTATCTCGTTAGTTGGTTCAACTAAATTTTCTTTAACTTGTTTTCTTATTTCACTCAATTGTTTTTCTAAATCAATTTGTTTATTTCTACTTTGATCTACACTGTAAGACATATCAAGATAAATAATACGAGCTTTTTGTTTTAATTCATCAGCGACTTCTGAAGATAATTTTTTTCTCTTCTTTAAGTTTTAATATTTCTTCTTGTAATTTTTCTGCTTGCTCTGTAATAAAATCAGCAGACAATGTATAGTTATCTTTTATATCTCCTCCTTCAACTTTTTCAAAAATTACTCATTATTCCTTTTGGAATATTTCCATCACTTGAATTTCTAACTCTTCTTTTGGAAGAGTATTATGACTTATATCTAGGTATTCTAAAGTTTTTATTTTTTTCTTTTTAATGCTAATGTAGATACATAGTTATTTGACATTGTTAAGTATTTTAGGGCTGTAAGATTATTTACATTTTCCATTAATTTAATAACATTGTTATTTACTGTTAGATTAATCAATTTATCTTGTTTTATTAGATGGGAACTCACTAATTTTTATTGGCACTAGCATCTAAATTTTCAAGTGCAGGTAGTTTATTAATGTTATTAATATCTTCTAATTTATTGTTTTTAATTTCTATACTTGTAATTGTACTGTTTTCAAAAATCTAAACTATCAATTTTATTATTATTAACTTCTACACTTTCTAAAAACTTTAGCATTTTTCAAATGAGATAATGTTGTTATTTTATTATCATTTGCCACTATTTTTTTCAACTTAGGTAAGTTAGAAACAACACTCAAGTCCCTTATATTAGTATTATTCACCGTCAGCTGTTCTAAATTATCATTTTTCAAGGTCGACAATTTCTAACCCACTGTTGTTAGATAAGAATAAACGTTCTAATTCATTTTTGTTACTCAATGCATCTAATTTTGTAATATTATTATTTTCAAGACTAACTGCTTTTAAGTGATTTAAATCTTTTTAGAGGTGAGATATCCTTAATCTTGTTATTGTCTAAATTCAACGACTCTAAGTTAGTAAGATTTTTTTAGTACTTCAATATTTTCTATATTATTTCCCTGCAGCAGATACCAATTTTTAAATTTGGATAATCTTTTTAAGAATGAAATATCTTGTATATCATTTTTCAGAGAAATCTATTCCTTCTAATGTAGGAATATTTTTATAAATGAATAATCTTTAATACCTGTTCTTGATACGTATAATTGTTTCAATTTCTTGAATTTATAAACAGGTGTAATGTCATTGATAGAAGTATATCCAATACCAAGAACTTCTATATTTGGCATAAGATCTAATCCATTTCTTTTAAGTGGATCTTTGTTTTGACCTATGTTTAGATACTTAACAGTTTTTAACCACTCTTTCATTTTCTCTACATTTGCCTCGTGTGTAGGAAAATCAGTATCAGCTGATGCGTGTTGAATATCATGAATAATATCATCATCAAATCCTAATTTTTTCAGCGTCTCAGCTCCCGAATTACTATGTGGATCTGCCAAAGGTTTTGATGTATCTATATCTTTAATCAATATAGTATGGCTATGATCTCCATGTGGATATACCAGTGCCTTACCTTCTGCTGTTTCAATTAATTTTATAGAACTTTTATCTATATTTAATTGTTTAGCGACATAATCAATTTTTTCTTCAATTTCTCTTTCCTCTGCTGAATTTTCATTTTTCCCTTCTGCTGAATTATTCGGTGTCTCTGTATCAGTAGTTGCAGAGTATTGCTTGAATTATTATTTGAAGAATTATTTACTTCAGTGTCTAGAGTATTCGAATTATTCGTCTCTATATTTTCTTTGATATTTATATCTTTTAACAATTCCGTTTTTCCATTGTATAAAATTGCATCCCCGCTTGAAGTAATAACATAACTAAATTTATCTTTAGCTATATTATTCTTTTTAGAAAGATAATTAATTTTGTCATTAACTTCTTTTTCTAATTCAGCATACTCATCTTTTGCTTTATTCAAATATTGATGAGGAATAAGTTTTTCCCACTTAGAATTAACTAATTGTTTATAGAATATAAAATGTTGATGCCCACTATGAACTACTAAAATACCTGTTGAAGTTGGTGTTATTATACTTTCATCAGATAAAATAAATCCATCACTAGTTTCAAATTGTACACCTGCAAAAGATAAAATACTAGGTCTTACAACCATTTTTTCTACTTTTGGTTTCTCTTCGTTTTTCACTTCAGGTAAAGTAGGAGTAGGAATAACTGGAGCTGGTTTGACAGCTTCAACAGGTTTCTCTACTTTATTTTTTGGAATATAGTGGAAATGATCTCCATGACGAACCGTATATCCATTTTCATCTTCACTTACTATATCTTTTGGATCAAATTTATAATCATCTCCGTGATCTGATGAATGTTCATGATGGTCATCATCATTTACTATATTAGTTTTTGGAGTGTTTACTACTGTTGTATTAGTATTATTAGTTGTAGTACCTTGATTATTTAATAAATATTCCCATTGTGTTCCTCTTAATTGTGAATATGGAATTATATGTTGGTGACTACCGTGTTGAACTATGAATCCAAAACTGTTTCTTCCTATAATATCACTCTCACCTTTAAAAATATAGCCGTCACTCGTTGGAGTTGTCACTCCTGCAGTTGTTGATACTAAAGAAGAATTAACTCCAGATTCCTTTGCTTGTGATAATTGTGAAGATGATAATTCATTTTTCTTAATATAGTGGAAGTGATCTCCATGACGAACTACGTAGCCATCTTGAGTTTCACTTACAATATCTTTTGGATTAAATGTGTAGCTATCTTCACTTTCTTTAGTTTCGCTAGATTGACCATGATGGTGATGATGATGTGAGTGTGCTGAAATTTCTTTTGCAGTATTTTTGTCTACAACATTATTTTGAGAAATTCCTTCTTTTGGATAGTAGTAATATTTACCATTAACTTTTATAACATATCCTTCTGCAAGTTCATACTGAATATCTTCATTTTTTAGTTTGTAGTCTTTATTTTTATAAACTAATGAATCAAGAATTTTAGCGTTGTAAGGTACTAATCCTTTTTCATAGTGGCTATGATCACCATGAAGTGTAACATAACCATCTTCAGTAATTTCACTTACAACTACTGAGCTAACTTTGTCAGAGTAATTAATTTTTTTTGCTTGTACTGTATTTTGTACTAGTGATGCAGTTTCATATGCTTGGTGTTTTCCGTATTCGTATCCAGCGAATGCAGATAGTCCGATTACTAATGAACCACATGCACCAGTAATAATCATTTTTTTCTTGTTCATACTATTTTCTCCTTAACATATATTCGTAACAATTACGATTTATTGTACCATATTCATCATCGGTTGTAAATAGGTATCTTTACGATTTAAAGTGATTGAATTTACTTAAACTTCACTACTCGCATCTATTTTTATTATCCATACACTGAAATTTCATTGATAATATTTACTAATAATAAATATATCGATTTAAATTAAAACATAAAAATGGATACCATCTGTACACTCCAGTATGATATCCATATGTTATTTATATTCAATTAGTTATAATAATTTTTCTTTTTTTCGTATAATAATGGCTACAATTAATGAAAGAAATCCTGTAAAGATAAATGAATTTACAGTTATACCAGTCTTAGGTAATATTTTTTTATCTGTTTATCAACACCAATACTGTTAGTCTTAGGTAATTCGTCAACTTCTTTTTCTTTATTTTCATTTTTTTCTGGGATTACTATTTGAGCTCTTTCTTCTAAATCTTTCGCTCCTATTTTTTTATTCGTTCTACTATAGTAAACTTACTAAAATGATTTATATCAAATTTTAACTCATCTACACTGTATCTACTATCTACCTTTTTCAAGATTATTTTTCATCAGCTATATGATAAACTTCTAGTTCAGAATTATCTTTTTACAACTGCAACTGCCACAGTTCTTTCTATATTAGTATCCACTTTTTTTATAATCTTTTCTCAAAGTGAATCTCAAATGTCTCAATTATATTATAATCACTACCTAGTTTATTCTTAATAGTCTCGTTTAAATCATTATCATTTATTGGTTCTACATGCAACTTCTCAACAGAGATACTCCCCCTTTTAAAAGAAACCTTGATTTCACGACCAGATAAATTCCCGACTAATATATCATTTTTAGTTTCCACTTTAGAATCTGTTTCTAAAGAATTAATAGTTGGCCCTTTTATTGGCTTTTCTATTGATTTAACAAATGATTGTTCTATCGGTTTTTCTGCTGTTTTTTCCGTTGGTCTATCAGATAACATATCAGAAGGTTTTTCTGATGATTTGGTCTCTGTTTTTTCTATTGTCTTTTCTGATGACTTCTCTGATATTTTTTCTATTGGTTTATAGGATGATTTATCTTCTGATTTTACAGGTTGTTCTCCTATAGGTTCTTCTAGTACATTTCCTGATGGATTTGGCTTAACATCTGGTATAACTCCATTTTTATCAATAATAACTTTACTACTAGTTGATATATTAGAATTTGTTGCAGCGTTTACCGTGCCAATTTTCCAAACACTTAAACCAATAATAATACTAGCAATACCAGCAGAAACTTTTCTTATAGAATACTTCCTATTCTTCACTTTTTTCTCCTTATCTCAAATAATCTATTACATGGTTAAAACTATCTTCTACTATTATATTATACATTAAAATATTCATCAAGCAGTTTCAAAAAAAGCTTGATTAAGATACTTAATCAAGCAAAAATCTTCTATCTCGACAAGAACGAGAAGAATCCACTTATTATCGCTACATTAAAGAAATCTATAAACAATGCACCGACTATAGGCATCACAAAGAATGCTATATGTGAGTGTTTATATTTATCACAAACACTTTGCATGTTTGCAATACCATTCGGAGTTGCTCCAAGCCCAAAACCTACATGCCCTGCAGATAATACTGCCGCATCATAATTTCTACCCATAAATCTAAATGTTACAAAGTAGATAAATACCCATGCTAAAAGCGCTTGTACAAGTAATAATACTGCCAATTGGCCTGCTACACTACTTAATTCCCATAATCTTAAACTAATCATTGCCATTCCTAAGAACAGGTTTAACGAAACATCTTCTAAAATATGTACTTCTTCATAGTGCAAATCAAACTTAGTTGTATTATCAGATATATTTCTTAAAACAGCCGCAACAATCATTGGTCCTATGTAATTTGGAAAATTTAGAAACTGATTTAAAAAAATGTAGAAACATAACTACCAATAAACATCGATAATAAAATTAAAAAGAATGCTTTAGCAAAATTCTCTCCATCAAGTTTTCTTACATCGTTATTAAAAAGAAACTCATCATTTTTTACTTTTTCATTATCTACTTTCTCTGCTACAACCTCTAGTTTCTTTCCTTTAATTAGTCTATTTGCTAATGGACCACCTAGACTAGAGCCTGCAATAAGCCCAAAAGTAGCTGCTGCAATGGCAACACTCTTAGCCCCTGTGTGCCCTAATTCTTCTACTATAGGTGCCATCGCTGCTGCAGTACCATGTCCACCTGTCATAGCAGTTGAACCAGTTAGTAATGCGATTAGCGGATCTACACCTGTTAAATACCCAACTCCTACAGCTACAACATTCTGTAGTATCACTAACATTACAGCCATAATAAGGAACATAACTACCTTTTTCCCACCAACTTTTAATAATCTCCAACTCGCATTGAAACCAATACTTGTAAAGAATAATGTCATAAAGAAACTTTGTAACGTATTATCAAATTCGAAGATAACTAAATTAGTTTTTCTTAAAATTAAATTAATTATAGCAAATAAGAAACCTCCAACAACGGGAGAAGGAATACAATAAGTCTCAAAAAAACTTAATCTTTTTCCTTAATAATCTTCCTAGAATTAATATAATAACAGCCAATCCGACCGTTTGAATCATATCCATTTTAATATTAAACATATTATCATCCTTTCTTATTTTATATTAATTTTTTAAACAGAATAATACTGTTTAGTATTAACTATTAATTACTACTATGTTTTAAATTTCATAATTTAATATTACATTTAAGTAATATTTTTCAATATTATGTAAGATTTTATAACGTCATATAATTAATATTACTAATTTAACGAATAAAGATGAACCTATAAAAGTTCATCTTTATTTATTAAAAAATTGGTTTTAAAAATTCTGACCAAGTCTCATAATTTTCTTCTGCTTTGGCCTCTTCTCCTGTCATCCATTTTATAACAAGAGTATCATCTTCCTTAACTTCTACACGTTGTTTATCTACTTTACACTCATAAACAACGCCTACATGGACTTGCCCAACTTCTGTCTTATCATCATTTATTAGACCAATAAAATGTAGGTTATTTAAAGCTTCTTCTTCTGAAACTCCAACTTCCTCATTTAATTCACGTGCGGCATTAATTTTTAACATTTCAAAAATTGTTTTTCCTTCAACTTCATTCATATGTCCACCAATACCAACAGATGCTTTCCCGTGCAGTCTCGCTTCTCCTCCACCAACTAAACGTTTGTAAACTAGTACCTCGCCTGTTACTTCATCTTTAAGTAGAACATAACCAATCAATTGCTTTATAATTTGGATCTTCTTCCATATCACCACGACGTTTTAACTTCATATGATTCAAATGTATCAATAATTTTCTTAGTTTTTCTCATCATTTTTTTCTATAAATCCATAGAAATGATTTTCTTCATTATTAAATAATTCTTTTCTATTAACTACTAGTATTTGTTCATCCCACTTACTCATTTGTTTCTTCCTCACTTCTTTTTATTTTGCTTGATAAGTACCTTCTTTTTAATTCCTTAGCTATCTTTAGCAATCTTTTCTGAATCTGTGATTTAAACCAGATTTTAGATAATTTCCCATCCTCAATCATTTCCGCTATTTCTTTTTAAACGGATATTCTGGATATTTTAAGTCTTGCTTCTGCAACAACTCTAAGTTTCTCATCAATATTATCAAGTCCGATTCTTTCCTCTATTATGTTAATATCCTCAACCTGTTTTGCTGAAGCATTGACAGTTTTATTCATATTAGCCATATCACAGTTTTGCATTCTGTTTAACAGAATTATTAATATCCCTAACAATTCTTTCATCTTCAAATTGGAATAACGCTTGAAAACGCTCCAACAAGATTAATAAACTCAGCTATTTTTTTCAGATTCTTTAATATAAACTATGAAAACCTTTTTTTCTTTCAAGGCTTCTAGCATTCAATTTATAACTATTTAAAAGCTCATTTAATTCCTTTATTATGTTCTTCGTAAGAAGAGAATATTTCCATATGATAACTAGAAGTACGAGGGTTATTAATAGATCCTCCTGCTAAAAAAATGCGCCACGTAGATAAGCTCTTTTTCTTTTCTCATCTGTATCAATTAATTCTTTTGCTATATCTATTCTCATTGTATAGTTATCATTTAATATATACAAATCAGTTAATATTTCTTTTGACATTTTGATCTCAAACGACAAATATATACATTATTCTTCTTCAATTTTAATTTTTTCTAACAGAAATATTTACATGAACATCATAGAAAAAAACTTTTATTAATGAAAACATTCTTCGTGCTATAGAAGCATTTTCTGTTTGAAAAACTTAAACTTAACCTACCATTTGATATATTTAATACACCATTCATCTTTATTAAAGGCTGATAACTCTGATAAAAATTCTCTATCTTTTTGTTATTTCTATTAAAGTTAATTCTTTCTTCATATCTGAAGCGTATGACATAAGTTCCTCCTTATCCTAATTATTTTTTTATAACTTATATATTTTATCATGATACCTTCAATTTAACAACTCATTTGAGTTAAGAAATGAGTTAATATACAATGTACATTAACTCATTAATTCTAATATTCTATTTTTATTTTCTTCATTAACTTCGATACGCTCTTTTTATGCCTTCTTTGTCAAAAATAAAGAACTTCATCTGAAATCTGACATAAAAATTCATAATCATGTGTAATTATAAATATCACAACATCATTCTTAGCTATTTCTTCAATCAAACGACTTAGTTCAATCATATTAACATAATCTAAACCGCTAGTTGGTTCATCAAAGATTAGTATCTTTTTATTTGATAGTAGCGCTGAAGCAATAGCTACTCTTTGCTTTTTCTCCACCAGATAAAGAGTATTCGGATGTCTATCTAGAAAATTTTCTAATGTTTAATCTATCGACAACTTCATCAAATAACGATAAATTATCGCTACCTAAGTTTTAATTTCTTTTTTTCTACCTGATTAGTAAACAATTGATAGTTAACATCTTGCATTACTTGGAAATGCATTTTTCATTAAACCTTTATTATTTAGATATTTTTCATCTAATTTAACTTTTATGTTTTTGATTTATGTAGACCACATAGAGCATTAGCAAAAGTTGTTTTCCCACAACCATTATCACCAATAATAGTATAGATTTTTTTGAAGCTGAGAAACTTTCACTTTTGGAGTTCAACTTTCCTATCATGAACTTTATATTCAAGTCTTTCGATATTTAAAAAGTCTTCTTTAAAATTTCTATTTTCTTTATTACCTAGCTCTACTTTAGATAAATCAATCTGTCTTGTGTGACAAGCTCTACTGTCAAAATCTGATAGCTGTTCTTTAGTAACTTCATGAATCAATTTACCGTCTTTAATAATATACATTCTATCGATTAAATCTTTTTAGATAATATATTCTATGTTCAGCTACAACTATAGTTTTTACCTTTTTTTCTTCAATGTTTCGATTATTGATGAAATAAGCTGTATCGACTTCAAATCTAGATTACTAGTTATCTCATCTAGAACATATACATCAGCATCTAACATCATACTAGCCATAAAAGCTAGTTTTTGTTTTTCTCCACCACTTAGTTCTAAGACGTTTCTTTCCAACAGATATTCTGCAGAAAATTCTGATATCACTTCATCAATTCTACTTTGTATCTCTGATTTAGAATAACCATAATTTTCCATACTAAAGGCAAGTTCACTCGTAGAATCAAGATTGAAAAACTGATTTTTAGGGTTTTGAAAAACACTCCCTACTACTTTTGAAAAATCTTTTAATTTGTCTCCAATATTAAGGTGAGCTACTTTTAATTCACCACTATATCCACCATCAAAAAATTCTGGTGCTAATCCATTTTAAAAACTCGTAAAATAGAAGTTTTTCCACAACCACTAGCACCTGTAAAAGGATACATTCACCTTTTTTTATATTAAGCGATAAATCTTCAATATTTAATTTTTGTGATTCAATATATTTATAATTAAAAATTTTTAAATGTTATCAATTTATCACCTCATATACATAATATAACAAAAAGCACTTGCTACAATAACCATAGTTAAATAATCAATTTTACTAAACTTTTCAATTCGATATAACTACTTGGTTTCTCTTCATTATCTATTCCTCTACATAAACAAGACACCGATAGCTCATTTGCTATATTGGTACTTATAATTACATAAGGAACAAATACATATTCAAAAGAATTTAATTGGATGAAGTAAGTAGTAACCTCTACTTACTCCAATTCCTTTCATTCGTAATGAATTCTTTATTAACTTATAATCTGTAAGTAAAACCGGGAAAAATCTATACAATACTGCTAGTACTATAATCATTTTCTTTGGTAACTTTATGCTTCTCAAAAAGCAGATTAGTTCCGAAACTTTTGAACTACTTACTAAAGCCATACCTGCACATAATGGGAAATACAGTGTCTTAAACATTAATGCAGTTAATAACAAGAAACTATCAATAACCTGTAATGTAACTGTATGAGCAAAAAAATACTTCATATGCAGTAAAGAAAAGATATATACCAAAAATCTACTCATTCTCTTAAAATTAGAACTAATTCCTAAGTATATTGAAAAAGCATAGTGCTACTATAAGGTGAACAGGTACTGTCATCATTTTAAACATTAGTATATTGGCAATTACTAATATAAAAATCTTAGTTCTAATATCTAACCTTAACATTACTATAGTCCCTGCTTTATTGAAATTCTTAAAAGTATAATTTTTCTTCCTAGATATGTTCCAATTATTGAGAATATTATAGTAAAGACAACTATAAAAAAATAAATGTCTTCATATCTGTACTACTCATTACTAGATTTATCTTTTTCATCTGAATAATTTCTATTTTTGAAGATGTTTTTACATATGAATCTTTCATAAAGAACATTGGCAGAATAATACCAATATTTCCTAGATTAAAGAATAAGTATGATAAATATTCATTCCCATATCTGAATGCAATCTCCGCTAAAACTGCTGCAAAGATTAATACTATTCCTCCCACTATAGAGTGACCAGAAACAGACATGAAAAATTCCTATAATTGCAATCATAATGAAATATAGCCATATTTTTATTAATTTTGTTAAAAATTAAAGCTATATACACTACCACACACTAATGCAGCTGTTATTGAAGTGTATGTTGCAAAAATAAACTTTACCTCCAAATATAACTGATGTTAATAGTGTTGAAATTCCCGATTCCTACAGCCATTACAAGAATTAATAAAATTGTATATAAACCTAATGTAATTAAATCTTTTAATCTGTAAATTTTTATTTTCTTCTTTATTAATATATTTTAATTCTGTCATCTATTACCCCACTATAGTTTTTAAGAGCATCTAGAGCAGCCGTATAATTCGGTTCTTCTCCGATTTCTTCTAATACTTCTTTATAGCGGATAACTCCGTTTCCATCAAGTACAAAACACAGAGCGTGTTAATAAACCCTAATTCTTCAACTAAAAAGACCATTGTTGTTCTCAAAATCACGATATTTATAGTCAGATACAGTAATTGCATTGTTTATTTCTTTATCAGCACAGAATCTACCTAAAAGCAAACGGTAAATCTTTTGAAACTGTTATTACTACAGTATCTGACAAATCACAAACTTCTTTATTAAAATTAATTGTTTGTAAAGCACAAACACCAGTATCTACAGAAGGAAAAAGTATTAACAATAATTTTTACCTCTATAATCATCCAATTCAAATTCTGATAATGTTTTTGTTACTGCTCTAAAAATTTGGAAATACATCACCAATATTTAACTTATCCTCAATTGTAACTGGAGTTCCTTTAAAAGCTAATTGTTTTTTTCATAATTTTTACCTCTTTATTTTAATTTTAATTGATAAAACTATCTACAATTAATGATAACATATTTCAATTAGAGATAAAAGTTTTTCTATAATTTAATAGGATTTTAAGTATTTTTTTATATAAACATATTATAATTTTTATGATATAATAAGAGTTAATAGTGTGTGAAAAGGATTTTTTTATGTCAAAAGAACAAAAAAAGAAAAAGTGGTTGAAAAAATACTACTACAGATTCAACTAAAAGAAAAAGAATAATATGACGTCTTTTTTTGAGTCGATTTAAAAACAAGTAAAAACTTTTAATTTTAAAAAAATAATGAATCTACGACTTCTATTAATAATAATCATCTTGATGAGATCTGCTTTAGAAAAAGAACTTCGAGAAAAAAGAAAAAGAAGTAAAATTAAAAGAAAAAAGAATTAAAACAACGAGCTCTAGAATTAGAAAAATGCCAAAAAAGAAAATTTGAAGAACAACAGCGTAAAAATCGAAGAAGAACGAAAAAAATGAGCTTGCACGCGCTGAAGAGAACGCCTTGAAAAAGAACGTATCGCTCGTGAAAAAGAATTAGAACGTCAACGTATCGAAAGAGAAAAAGCTGAACAACGTGAAAAGAGAACGTCTTGAAAAGAACGTATTGCTCGCGAAAAAGAACTAGAACGTCAACGTATCGAAAAAGAAAAAAAGCTGAAACAACGTGAAAAAGAACGTCTTGAAAAAGAACGTATTGCTCGTGAAAAAGAACTTGAACGTCAACGTATCGAAAAAGAAAAAAAGCTGAACAACGTGAAAAAGAACGTCTTGAAAAAGAACGCATTGCTCGTGAAAAAGAACTTGAACGTCAACGTATCGAAAAAGAACAAGCTGAAAAGAAGAAAAAGAGAATATAGAAGAAAAAGAAAAAGAATTCCAAATATTAGAAGATAAAAAGAAAATAGAATTATTACAAAAAGAAAAATGAAATGAGAGAACATGAAAATACTCTTTACTTTCATTACAAACAACATTAATTTCTTTAGAAGATAAAATCGAAGAGAAAAATTAACTATTCTACTCTTAAAAATAGAAAATGCAGATAAAGAAAAAAATAACTTTAGAGGAAAAAAGATTAAATAGTCTTTAGTAGCTCAAAAACAAATTACTACAAAAAGATATAACCTCTGAGAAAAATTATTGAAAAAAATTCAAAAAATCTTGAAATTGAATATAAACTAGATGGTCTAAAAAGAAATACACAGTATAAAAAAAGTAGTAAATGAAGATGAAACTGCTATTTAAAGTTAAATACATCGATAATAATGTAAAAAATATCTTCTTAGTATCTCTAATTTATATTAAAAACCTTTATTTCTAAAAAATTTTTTAGAAAAAAAGTTGAAAAATTACAATCAAAATTAAAAAAAGTATCTAAAAATATTAAAAGTAAGAATTGCTACATCAGTTATATTAGCAATAATACTATCTCTTTGTTTCTTAGTTACACTTAAGTTCATTTCTTCAGCTAAAGAACATTATGTAAGCTTTGGAGAAACTAATACTACTGCTGTAGACACTACAGAAGAGATGAAAAAACAAAAAGAAGCTGAAGAAAAAGCTAAAATTCTAGAAGCACAAGAGAAAGCAGCAGCAGCTCGTATAGACTCTGATGCACAAGATGAAGAAATAACTGCTAAACTTGCTGGAACTTTCACATCATATTCATTTGATGTAGATCGTCAAGTTACAGTAAACAAAAAAATTCATGCTTTCAAATCAGCTAGTTGGTCTGATCAGGGTGAAGTTATTGAACCTGGTACTAAACTAACTGTAAACAAAATTGTATCCCCTGCTGGATATTTAATGTATCAAATTTCATCAGGAAATCTACAAGGACAATTTATCACAGCTAAATGAAAAAAATTCGTATCAGTAGATTCTAAAAACGATGAACTTGAAAACTTTATTTCTCGTCCAGTAGCGATTAAATTCTTAGCTACACAAAAATGTATATTCTGATGAAGCAGCAAGCAAAGTTAGAGTTACCTTTTGGTAATGGTGCACAACTTAATATTAACGGTATTGGAATTAATAACAACAGATTAATTTATCATGTATCTGATGGATCATTCGTACCTGTTAATCCGGTTCGTGTAATTGAAGTTAATAGAGAAACGCCTAAGACTAAAAAAACATAGATAGTAATGATAATAAAAAAACGCCTCTAACTCTCAAAAGCAACCAAAGAACAACAAGATAATTTAATTTAATCCACCTGAGGAATTCCCAGGTGGATTATTTTGATACATATAAATTATTTAAATTTCCTAAAAAGAGAATATAGTTTTCACTACATTCTCTTTTTTCATATTATCTAATCTCTGCTCCGTTAGGAATTTCAGCATTAATTTCAACTACTCGTAAGATACCATCTTTTTCTGCTGATAAAATCATTCCCTTCACTTAATTCACCACATAGTTTAACTGGTTTTTAAGTTAGCTACTACAGCTACTTTTTTTACCTACTAATTCTGCTGGATCATAATATTTAGCAATACCAGATACTATTTGTCTTTGGTGATTTCCTAGATCAAGTTTGAATTTCAATAATTTTTGAACTTTTTCTTAACTTTTTCACATTCTAATACTTCTGCTACTCTTAAAAGAAGTTTCGAAAGAATTTATCAATTGTAATTTCTTCTGCAAGTTCAACATAAGTATCTTCTTTTTCTTCTTTAGATTCTGTTTCTAAGTTCTCAAGTGCCTTAGGTGACATTTGTTCTTTAATATACTCTACTTCTACTTCTTTATCAAATCTTGGGAATATTGGAGTTGGTTTTTCTACAACTTTTACAGTTCCATCAAATACTCCAAAAGTTTTAGCAGATTCAAACACTAATAAATCTTCTTTAATTCCTAATTGTTTAGTAATTTCAGTTGGTGCTTTTTGTTAAAGCTGGTGCTATTAAAATTGTAGCTATACGAAGACTTTCCACTAAAGTAGTTCATAACCTTTATCTAATTCAGGTTGATTTTGCTTCATCTTTTTGCTAAAATCCAAGGTGTAGTTTGATCAATATATTTGTTAGTTCTAGAAATGAATTTCCACACTGATTCTAGAGCTTTAGAAAAACTGCATATTTTTCCATATACTCTTCATATTCAGCAATAACTTCTTTTGATAAAGCTATTAATTCTTTATCAAATTCTGTAGTTGGTTCAACGAATTTTGGAATTACTCCACCACAGTACTTTATTAATCATAGAAATAGTTCTATTTAATAGGTTTCCTAAATCGTTTGATAAGTCTGAGTTGATTCTATCGATAAAACTTTCTGGTGTAAAAATTCCATCTTGTCCAAATGGAACTTCACGTAATAAGTAATAACGTGCTGAATCTAATCCATAACGTTCTATTAACATATAAGGATCTACTACGTTACCTTTAGACTTACTCATTTTACCATCTTTCATTAATAACCAACCGTGAGCGAAAAGATTTTTCTTAGGTAATGGTAAATCTAATGCCATAAGTAGTATTGGCCAATAAATAACGTGGAAACGTACAATTTCTTTACCTACTACTTGTACATCAGCTGGCCAGTATTTATTGAATAACTCTTCACTTTCACCAGTTGCATACCCTAGCGCAGTAATGTAGTTAACTAAAGCATCAATCCAAACATATACAACGTGTTTTGGATTTGATTTTACTTTTACTCCCCAATCAAAAGTTGTACGAGTAACAGCTAAGTCCTCTAATCCTGGTTTAATGAAGTTATTAAGCATTTCATTTTTCTGCTTTCAGGTAAAAATGAATTCTGGGATGCTCATCATAATACTTAACTAATCTATCAGCATATTTACTCATTTTGAAGAAGTAACATTCTTCACTAACTAATTTTACTTCGTTTCCACTTGGTGCTATACCACCAATCATATTTCCTTCTTCATCTCTGAAAACTTCTTGAAGTTGAGTTTCTGTGAAATATTCCTCATCACTAATAGAATACCAACCTTTATATTCTCCAAGGTAAATATCCCCTTTTTCAACTAATTTATCAAAAATTTCAGCAACTGCTTTTTCATGATAATCATCTGTTGTACGAATAAATTTGCTATAGTTAATATCCATAGCTTCCCATAATTTTTTAATACCCTTAATCATTTCATCAACATAAGCTTGTTCTGAAATACCTCTTTCTTGAGCTTTTTGTTGAATTTTTTGACCGTGTTCATCTGTACCTGTTAAAAAGTATGTATCATATCCACTTAATTTTTTATATCTTGTTAAAGCGTCACACGCTACTGTTGTATACGCATGCCCTATGTGTAAGTTACCACTTGGGTAATAAATAGGAGTTGTAACATAAAATGTTTTAGTCATCTTACAACCATCCTCACTTTCATTTCAATTTTTAGTTAATATACATTACTATTGTATCACATATAATTGAGGCTCTTGCATGATTTTTATCATTTTTAATTTCAAAGATACTATTATATAAAAAGATACAACTCTTTTTATAATTCAAAAATCTATATTTGAAAACACAATGGTCAGTATCTTTTATTTAATCTTTCTCCTAACAATATTAAGTTTAAGTTATAGCAAATATAAAGAGTTAGATATTTCGTTTATGAGTTATCCTCTTATGAGTACTATCTTTCACACCATGAGTGTGATTTTTCTACTAGCTAATTTTGCAATTTCCACTATATGTATCAGCAGCTTTTTCCATGTGTTTCTAAACAGCTAAACTCATATTGTCCATGAGAAAATTCTCCCCCAACAAAAATATTTGGCGTTGGGATACCCATATATGAAATTTTTAGAACCATCTGTTCCACCTCGAATTGGAATAATAATAGGTGTTACCCCTACATTTTTAATAGCTTGCTCCGCTACATCAACACAACGCTTTATCTTTTTGATTACATCTCCCATATTATAATATTGATCAAATAGATCATACTCAACAACATTACCATATTTTTCATTAATCTTAGCAGCTACTTCTTCAGCAAATTTCTTACGATGCTTCAAATTTTTCTTTGTCGTGATCTCGAATTATATAAACCATCTCTAGCTTCTTCAATTCTAGCTTGCATATTATGTAATAAATAGAAATCCTTCATATCCTTCTGTATGCTCAGGAACTTCTTTTTCTGGGAATAACGAAGCTAATTTCTGCAGCAATCGTATTGGCATTTTTCATTTTTACCTTTTTGCAGTACCAGGATGAACACTTATACCTGTAATTTTTATATGTAATTTGTGCAGCATTAAAAGCTTTCATATTCCTAGTTTTCACCAAGAACTCCACCATCCATAGTGAACGCATAATCTGTTGCAAATCCTTTAGCATCGAAACGATCAGCTCCACGACCATTTCTTCATCAGGACCAAATGCAATGCGAATATCACCATGTTCAATTTCTGATGTTCACTTAAATACTTAATCAGCTTCTACTATTTCAGTAATTCCAGCTTTATCGTCCGCACCTAGTAAAGTTGCGTACCCATCTGTAGTGATTAAATGTTAAATCCTTTATAGTTACTTAAATTAGGAAACTCAGTTTTACTCATTACAATATCTAATTCTTTATTTAAAACGATGTCTCCTACCATCATAATTTTCAATTACTGTGGTTAATACCCTCAACATTAAAATCTGCAGTATCAACGTGAGAAATAAATCCTATCTTTATCATATGGTTTATCGGTATTAAGCTGCATGTTGCATGTTAAAAACCAGTATCTTCATTTAATTCATGTCACTCAAGATTCAATTCTCTAATTGCCTTTTAGCATGCGTAAAAATCTTTTTTGCTCTGGAGTAGATGGAATCGTCGTACTGCCCTAGCGGTATCATCTGTCTTTAAAGTTTACATATCCTAAGAAACGTTCTAACATAGTTTCATATTTCATTATTCTTCACCTCATTTGTATTTTTCTTTTCAGTATAATATACTATCAAAATGAGTTATAAAGATTCATATATACGTTTTCAAAATAACTTTTATAAAATTAATCTATTAAATGAGCTAATATATTATATTATTTTGTGATACACATTACATATGTATTCTAATTTAGTATTAGATATTAGTAAAATAAATTTTTAAGGGAGAATTTTTCATGCAAAAAGTTATGAATTACTAAAAGATACTAGAATTGAGAATTTTCACACTATTTTATCCAAACCATATGAACAGACATGATACATCTATTTCGGTGGACAAACTCTATACTGGCTGAGATGATGTACAAGGTCTAGTGATTCGCTAGATATACTCATTTACCATACAGCAAGTATTGATACATATCAATTTTTAGATGTTGTCCACATGTACAACGAGGCATTAATTATCGATAGTTATATATCAAGGTTGGTACAAGAAGTCGTTGAAATTTTTCGCTGAATTAAGTGCGATTTAACCATGAAACTAGACACACTCGTTTAGTTGGTATTTGTTTCTCAACATTCGCAATAAATAAAGAGACTGTCTCTTGAAAAACCTTTACCTAAAAGTTGAATACACAGATGAAATTTCAAAATTTTCGTGAAGCTCTTCTATGCAGACAGACAAAGTGGTAAACTTTCTGCTCGAGAATTCTGTAAAAGAGTATCTAAAATATTACAATAATAAAAGAAAGTGAGATTTTCCACTTCCTTTTTATTTTATTAATCGATTGAGTAAAAGTAATTTCTAATACTTTTTCTTCAAATTTAACTAATTTTTCTTTTAGCAACTTTTTATCTGCATCTTTAACGTAGATATAAAAGTTTTACTTTAGGTTCTGTTCACTTGGACGTAATGTATACCAAGATTCGTCTGAATAACTGAATTCTAACAGCATCCGCTCTTTTCAATTTTCAATAGCTCTTTTCTTCACCTGTAGCTACTGTTTTTCTTTTTGGTGAACTAAGTAGTCAGTAATCTGCTACTACTTCACTTCCCGCAATTTCACGAGCGAAAAGATTTTCACGATATTTTTCCATCATACGTTTTCAATTCTTTGAGCACCTGCTGCACCTTCTAAAACGATTAGAGATAGTTTTATCCTAAATAGTACCCTGTATTTTCATAGAAACCATCAGTACATCTACTAATGTTTTCCCTTGTTTTTTATAGAATGCTTGCTTCTACTAATAACATAGCGATAGTTACACCATCTTTATCACGTAAGAAAGTACCAACGTTATATCCAATGCTTTTCTTCATATCCCATTACATAGTTTTTCTCACCTGTAATATCCCATTCATTTGGTAAAGCACAGATGTTTTTAAATCCAGTAAGAACATCAATTACTTCTACTCCGTATTCTTTACATAATGGTTCTACCATTTTAGATGTTACGATAGATTTAACTAATACTGGTTTTCTGGTCGTTTGTTTTAGTTTTGCAAGATTTTCAATTAGCATATTGAATCATACCACCAGCGTGTTACCGTTAAGAGAAACTATTCTCATTATGAATTACTTCTACAGCTTAGACTGGTCACAGTCAGGGGTCAGCTGAATGATTACATCGGCATTAACTTCTTTAGCTAATTTTTCACCGTATTCGAATGCTGCAGTATCCTCTGGGTTTGGATATTCAATTGTTGGGAATGTTCCATCAGGATCTTTTTGTTCTTCAACAACATGAACATTTTTGAATCCACGACGTGCAAGAACTGTTGTTACAGCTTTATATCCCGCACCGTTAAGGGTGTATATACTACTAGAAAATATCTTTATCAATGTTTTCATCGTTAATAGCACAATTTAAAAGATTCTTTATAGAATTCTTCATCAACTTTTCTTCCAATATATACTAATAACCCTTTTTCAGCTTCTTCTGTTAAAAGTAACATAGTTATCGAAGATATCCATTGAGTTAATATACTCAAAACTTTATCACCTTATATCAGATTTAATTTGAGATCCCTTCGCCAATAAACTTTATATCCATTGTATTCCTGCGATTGTGACTTGCGTGTGCAAATGTTAATACCACTAGCTGTTTCCAAAATAACGAACTGCAATGATAATTCTGGAGTTGGACGTAAGTCCTCAAATAAATATGCCTTAACTCCATTATAGCTATTACTAATGCTGCTAATTTTGCAAAATTCTTTTGAGAAAAGACGTGGTCGTGACAATAGCAATACTCTTTTCATGTAATCCATTGTCGATGATAGTTTGTGCTAAATGCTTTTGTAGCACGAGCAATAATGAATCTATTCATTCTATTAGAACCTATCTTACTTTACCACGTAATCCTGCAGTTCCAAATTCTAATTCTTTATAAAATCTATCTTCTTTTTCAACTTCATCATTAGCTACATTTTTAAATTGAAGTTTTTCTTCTTCTGTTAAAGCGAGCTATTTAACCATTTTCATATAATTTCTTGATAGTTACTCATATATATTACCTCTAAAATTCTAATTTTATGCATAACCTAAAAGCAATTTCCATATCTTTCGTAAAATGCTGTTTAGTGCTCTTCTTCTGGAGTAGTTTTCTCCAGTTACAATGAATCACTTACTGTTAAAATTGTTAAAGGCATTAACACCTGCAGTCATTGTATTAGCATATAATGCTGCACTTTCCATTTCAACAGCTCAAAACTCCCATTTTAATCCAGTTTTCCATAGCTTTTTCGTCAGCATTGTAGAAAACTTCACTCACTAAAATATTACAACGTAGTACGCTTGTACCCATTTCTGAGCTCTGTTGTGCTCTAATAATAAGTCAAATGATGCAGTTAAAGCTGTAGTTTCCTTGAGAATGTGTATATTGGTGCATGCAGTTTGAGTTTGTTGAAAGAGTCCCATTCCTAAAATTACATCATATACCTTACCGGTTGTAGTGCTCCACATGTTCCAATTTACTACATTTTCTAACTCCAAAAGTGTGGATTAATTCATAAGAATAAATACTGATACTAGTTTGGTCCCATACCTGTTCCCATTACAGAAATCTTTTACCTTTCATATGTTCCAGTATGTCCTAGCATACCACGCACTCTTCATTAAAACAAACCGCATCTTCTATGTTTCTGCAATGAAATTTACGCTCTTAAAGGATCCCTCGTAAAAGAATCGTTTCGCGATTTCTACTCGTGGTTTAATATGTGGTGTTTGTTTATGTGACATCAGTTAGTCTGTGACGCATTAATAACTGTGTATCGTTCTCTCTTTTCTCACCTTAAACAAGGGATGTTATAATTGACATCTGCTATTTTCTGTTGAAATATCTGAAAACAACAACTACTATCGATATCGTTACCACTGTCACCTTCGTACGCTACATTACTACATCTCCACCATTTTGACTCTCGATATTAGAAATTATATTAATTATTTTTAGAAAGATAATTGATCCCTTTATTTTATCGTTTTCTATAACTTTTATAATATTTTTTATCTTATTAACCCTTGCTGTTAAATAATTATATAAAAATTGAATATTAATAGTATTTTAAACTATTTTATTATATAATTAAGTATTATAAAAAATAAATTAGAAAAGTTTTTTTTTATATTTACAATTAGCCTGTCTTACAGTAATTACGATGTTTTCGTACCCTTTCTTAAGGAAAACTTCAATATGCATCCTTGCTGAAATTTATTGTTTGTGCCATTAATGCTGTTTGGGTATTTTTATTTCCAAATCTTAAGTATATATTCGGGTGGAGTCTATGAGAAACTAGCATTTGTTTCTAGCGATTTGGACTTGATATCAACCTTCTAAATCTTGATGGTTTTATCACTTCTATTCATCATTTAAAATTACAGAGATAGATGCTTTAGTAATATATTCGTGTTTATATGAATATAACAGATGAAAAACTTTATAAATTTATATATTTACTAATATTCATGTCATACATGTTAGGTGTTGTTTTGTCTGTGTATGCTTAGTATATATATGTTTTTGGAAATGACATCTGACTACTTGTTCCCTATTTAATTAGTTACTAGCACGAAAAGCCAGTGCGTCTGAAAGAACTTTTAAAGTCATATTATTACTGTCTTTGGTGAGTCCTAATGCTGCTTGGAATTTTCATTTTAAATAATATTACTGGAAGTTTTTAACATTGGTGATCATTAGAATTCACCAAAACCATAGACTACAACAACAATAAATATGCAATAACGATGATTCTTCTTATAATGTTCAATTACTTTTACAAAATCAACACAGTTTCCATTCCATATTTGAATTTACGATGCTGATGTTTCTCTATACCAATCAGTATTTCATTCACACGATTTGGAATGTATATTCCTCCTGTAGATAGTTAAATAATTTTTCTAAAGTTTAAAGAAATTTTTAGCTGTGTCGCTGAATGATCATTCATTCATGGTCAGTTATTTATTAATATTCAATTAGCCATGGTCAGTGCAGTTCATAAAAGATTGTTTAACGATATATTATCGTGATTTTATTACTTCTATTATTATTATAATTTTCATTTATAATTCATGAATCTCTCTCATATTAATATGTGGACCATGCCTCTGGGAGGTGAATCGTTTCCTTGTTTTATTCTGGTGAAACTTGAGAAAAATAAAGTTTCAATTTTAAATACAAATAATTTAGTTTCATTGTGGGATTCAGTGGCACCTTCTTAAGTCATCAGGGGTGGTCAATTCTATTTCGATAATGTTGTCGCATCTGGTGGAGGAAACATAGTAAATGTTATTATCGCTAGATTTTAGGGATTTGATACCCTATTTGGAAATCACACGTTATGGACAATGGTGCATTAATCATCTATGCTATGCTCAAAATAATAAAACGAGGAGGACCAAAAGATGAAAAACTAATGATGTAATTTTAAAATCATTATCTGCTATTATTTCAGGATGTATATTTTCTACTTTTCACTTAGTTTATACTTTGGTGGTCACTTTCCTTCCTGGTGGTGGTTTCGTCAGATGGATCCTTTGTACAATGGCATTAGCTCTATCTATGTTCACATATGGAATAGACAGAGTCACTAAAACCACTTTCCAATTAATTACGTTTATGTAACAGCATATTGGATTACTTTTTCTATATGGAACAGCCTTTTAGTGGTAGTTGTGTGTTGGAAAAATTTCTTTAAACACCACTTTTCACACATATCCATGTTCCCAATTATGGGAGAGATGGAATTACACACAGCTGCAATATTCGACTTAGGTGTATACTTTGTAGTTGTTGGTGTTCTAATGTCTAATATTTAGCTTTTTGGAAAGGATGGCAAATAATGGAATTTTATATGATTATCTCTATGCGGTATTCTTGTTGGATTTTGGTGTTTATCTTTATGCTTTCTAAGAGTATGATGCGTATTATTATTGTGTTGGTCTTTTTTGGGTACATGCTGCTAACTCTAATTATTCTTATGCAGGTGGTTTTATATGATGGAGATATTCCCTATTATCTCAGAACTAGGAAAAATTATATAGACCCAATTCAGCAGCACTTATTCTTACTGCTATCGTTATCGGATTTTGCAGTAACTTGTCTTTTAATTTCAATTTATATCGCTAACTACAAACTAAAAAGGAAGCGATAATGTAATTGATCTTGAAGACGTAGAAAATATGAAGGAGGAAAGAAATAATGCATAGTAATTTACCTGTTATTCCAATATTTATCCTTCTATTTCGCTAGCAATAACGGTATTATTTAGAAAGAGAATAGCCATTACAACGTTTATTAACAACATTCGCTACTTACTAGTCTTAGCATTTTCTATATCTACAAATATCTATCTGGTAGATAAACACAAATACTAATATTAGAAATGGGGAACTGGGCTAGTCCATTTTCGGTATTACATTGACATAGATGGGACTAAATAGTATTTTAGTTACAACTATCTATCAGTTAGTATTTTCTTTAGCAACATTTTATATATTCATTTTTAAAACAATAGATAAAAGTTCGCGAACTTAGCTTCTTCTATCCTGGATTCTTTATTAATCATGGTTGAATAAACGGAGCGTTTCACTACAGGTAGATATATTTAACCTTTTTCGTTTTCTATGAAATCCTACTTATGTCATCTTACTTACTGTTATTAGTAGGTATTAATAAAGAGCAACTTAAATCTTCTATTAGTTATGTACTAATGAATGTTTTTGCTGGTAGTTTATTTCGTAATTAGTATCGGATATCTATACACAATTGTTGGTAGCTTAAATATGGCATACATATCATCAAACAATCTCATCGATGGCTGATCGACGAGGATTATACCTTGTCGAGCAGTAATGATATTTGTGTTCTGTATGAAGGAGCATCTATTCCTACTATTCACTTGGATGAATAGATCATAGCAGCACCTCACTGCAATCTCAATTATCTTTGGGAGCGCATTATTAACAAAAGTTGGTCTTTACTCAATAATTAGAACGTATGGATTATTCTATTACGAGTCAAACTTCATCAAGTCATACTATATTAATACTTAGGGAGCAGATCTCAATCATAGCCGGATGTATCGGAGCTATATATCAAAAAGATTTAAAACAAATAGTAGTGTTTTAATATCGTAATTTCTCTAGAGTACGGTATGTGAACAGCATACACTGAAATACATTTTCGGTGTTAAAGGTGCATTATTCTACGCAGTAAACGATATACTGCTTAAAAGCTGCATTATTCATAATAGTAGATTAATAATTTACGTTAGTGGAGTCAAATATATACAAAAATGTGGATTAATCAATAAATATCCTCTTCTTGGTTGGACATATTTTATTGTTAGTTCTTATCATTAGCAGGAGTTCCACCATTTCAGTGGATTTCTATGGTAAAGCTTTTTAATAATTAAAGATTAGTACAAATAACAATACATTTATTGCTATATTAGTAGCATTATCGATTGGTTGTATTTTTACTCATTTAATTAGAATATTCTTAAAATGTATTCTACGATAATATCAAATAAGAGTTTAATTTAAAACCACTTCCAAAAGGTGTACAAATCCTCTTATCGCTATCGTAGCAATTGCACTTAATTATCGGAGTAAGCAGTAACCTATTAGATGGAGTCTTCGATAAAGAGTATATCAAATGGTACTAAATCCTCAACACTATATTGACTTAGTACTTAAGAAAGGAGCATAATTATGGCACTACAATTTTAATTAACATATTAGTTGGTGTAGTATGGATGTTCTTTTTCAGGTGAAGCTATAATTCGAATATTTTGCAGTAGGATTTTTCTGGGGATGGTACTACTATTTCATCTTTAGAAAAGACATTCATAATATTCTAGGAGATCAACTATTACATTTATGTTTATAAATGGATAAAATTAATCTTAATGTTCTTGTTTGAGTTATTAAAAGCAGATGTGAAATGTTTTTAAAAGTTAATGTTCAAAAAGATCTCGATGTTAACCCTGTCATTTTTGAATATCCTTTAGAAGTAACAGATTGGCAAATTACACTACTTTGCACAATATGATATACCTTTAACACCAGGTACACTTACAGTAAATGTTAGTCATGATAATAAAAACACTTCTATATTCATCTGTTTAGATACTGATGATATTCCTGGTGAGATTGAAGGTATAAAAATAGCTTTTCGAAAAGCAATACTGGAGGTTGATTAAATGGATAAAGTATTAGACTATTCAATTTTACTAGGCATATTCTCAAGTATTGCATGATATTTTTCTTATTAATTTATATCGTAAAAACCAAGCATATTTGATAAATTAACAGCTAGTGATCTTCACTTGCTACTCATTATGTGCTTAATAGTTTTAGTTAGTACTGTACTATAAAACTTTTTCTTATATTTCACTTATACTTATCATAGCTATTATATGTTTAGTAGGTACAGTTGTTACTGCTAGATTCTTAGCTAAAAAGGAGGTCTTTAGTGATGATACTATAAATAATATTTTAGACATTATTATTATACTTTAATTTTAATCGCGGTAATAGCAATGCTATCAACAGTAATAGGATTTATTAGATTACCTGATGAAATAACTCAAAATACACGCACAGGAGTTACTGGATCTTTCGTTGTAGAGTTAATTTTATAGCTGGATTTATCTATTTTCTTTATAGATACTTTGCTATGTTTTGAGTTTAAATTTTATTAGCAGTAGATTCTATTTCTAGCAGCACCTGTTTCGGCTCATATGATTTCTATAAGTGCAATAATATACAATATAAACATGTATATTCTAAAAATAATAAAGATGAAGCTAAAAAGTACTTGGACGATATTGAAAAATTAAATAAATAAACTAGTCAGAGGGCTGAGAAAAAGGTCCTAAATTTTAACAGAGTATATGAGAACTCATAAACGTAGGGAGTTTATTGATATCTAAAATCGCTTTTATAAAAAGCTTTTTGGAGATATCTAATAAACTGCTAGCGTGACTCTCACAAAATCGATTTTGATGTGTACCCAAAATTCGACACATATATATTTAGTTTAGACGTATGGATGTTATCCTGTACTGTACAGGTGACATCCATTTTGTTTTTGATTGAATTCTCTCTGTTGTAATAATCTATATGTTCAGATACAGCTTACTAAACTCTTCAAATGACATATGAACCTTTTCTATAACCATAATATATCTCCGTCTTCATTCTTCCAAAAAGTGATTCCATAATACTATTATCATAACAATTTCCCTTTCTAGACATCGATTGAATGATTCCATGTTTTTAACTCACTTCTATAGTCTGGAATGTTGATATTGCCATCCTTGATCTGAATGCATAATTAATCTCTTTCCTGTTTTTGAAATTTATTAAATAGCTTTTTCAACATCCTTTTTATTCTGATCCTAAATTTGGATGTAAAAGATAAATCATATGATATTATTTCATTTGTATGCATATCTAGAATCGTTGAAAAATAGCATTTTCCCCATGGAAAATTGGAATTGTGATACATCTGTAGTCCATTTCTGTAAAGGGACAGTTGTACTAAAATCTCGATTTATTATATTATTAGCGACCTTTCCTACTGTTCCCATATATGAATGGTATCTTTCTTTTTAGGAGTTTTCCTTTCAATCCTTCTTTTATGCATAAGGCTTTTGTACTGTTTATGATTTACTTAAAACCTCTATTAATTTTAGTTCTATTGTGAACTCTACGGACACCATATAGTCCTTTATTTTCGGTAAAAATAATTTTAATTTCTTTTAACACTGGTTCATTACGAATAGCCACAACATCTACTTCTTCCTTATTTACTAAAATAATAATATGTTGATCTAGCCATTCCTATTGCTTGTAAAAGATATTTTAATTGATATCCTTTTTCCTCAAGTTCTTTTGATGATCGCTGCTCGCCTTGAGTTGCGCAGCCCATTTTTCCTCGCCTCAAGGCTATTAATTTTATTATCTCTGTTTCCGCTTTAATATTTTCGATTTGCTTTTTATAAATTTATTTTCTTCACGTAATCTAATTAATTCTTCTCTTTCTGACTCTTTTTAATGGTTTAGACTCACTGTTTTCTTTTCATTATAGGTACCTCTCTTGGTCCTTTTCTTTTCTTTTCATCTACAAGTCCATTATAACCTTTTTCCTTATATTTTTGAACCCATTTATACAGTGTCCTATAGTTAATTCCATTGTCTAGTGCAACGGAATTATATGAATAACCAGCTAAAAATTTTAGACACTAATACTAGTTTTTCATCTGGATTCCACTTCTTATGTTTTATGTCGCAAGACACCTACTCCTAACGAATCTACCATTCTTTTCCATTTTCTAATAGTATCTTTTAAATTTTCTAGTAGTTATTCCGTTCGGTGTTTCTGGATATTCTCTTTCACTACATCTCAACACATTTTACTTAAATTCAAAACTATAACGTATAAAAAATACCCTTTTCACTGATTGTCCAGTAAAGGTACATATCATTTCTCCGAAATCATGATTTTTGAGTCACTCCCTTTTTTCGTACTAAAACTAATACATCATTTAAATTTTTCTATTAAAGATAAAAATATATATAGAATTAACCGATATAATGCTTTCATATCCTTCTAATATCTCCTAAACCTTGACTTATTTCGTTTTTATAGTAATATTCATATAGATTATAAAAACAAGGAGTCATTTTTATGAGAAAAATATTTTGGAACTGACGGTATTCGTGGTATCGCAGGAGAATCACTAACAGCCGATTTGAGTTTTTTAAAAGTAGGTAAAGCTCTTGGTAAATTACTAACTGAAAAGAACATCCAAAAGTAGTAATTGGTAGAGATACTAGAATTTCATGTGACATGATTGAACAAGCATTAACAGCAGGACTTACAAGTACAGGTGTCAATGTAATGACAGTTGGTACTATCCCTACTCCAGCAATTGCTTATTTAACTAAAAACAATCGAAACTGATAGCGGAATTATGATTTCTGGCTTCACATGATCCTTATCAAGATAATGGAATTAAAATTTTTGGTCCCGACGGTTTCAAACTAACAGACGAGCAAGAATTAGAAATCGAGATCATTAATTGATAATTCAGAGCAAATTAAAAACGCAAGTTTTGAAAAATCGGAAAAATTATATGGTGGTAGCAGAATTAAGTCAAAAATACGTTCAACATATTAAACAATCAATTTCTGGAGATTTATCTGATATAAAGATTGCTCTAGATTGTGCAAATGGTGCTACTACTGGCGTTGCACCTTATATCTTCGGTGACTTAGAAGCTGATATCGAAACTATTGGTTGTCAACCAAACGGTATTAATATCAACGATAATGTTGGATCTACCAAAATCGATACAATTTCTACATTCGTAAAAAGAAAATAACGTTGATGTAGGATTTGCCTTTGATGGAGATGGTGACAGAGTTTTTAGCAGTTGATGCTAATGGTAATATTGTAGATGGTGATAAAATCATGTTCATTCTTGCAAAAACATCTTAAAGAACAAGGTGAACTAAAAGATAAATATGGTAGTTTCTACTGTAATAGGTAACATAGGATTCTACAAAGCAATTGAAGAAAATGGATTACAATCTGTTAAAACTGCAGTTGGAGATAGATACGTTGTAGAAGAAATGAGAAAAAATGATTATTCACTGGGTGGAGAGCAGTCAGGACATATAGTTCTAATGAACTATGCTACTACTGAGATGGTATTCTAACAGCTGTTAAACTTGCTAATATTATAAAGTCTACAGGAAAATCTCTTGAAGAATTAGCATCAGAAGTTAGTATCTATCCACAAAAATTAGTAAATATCAAAGTAATAGATAAAAAGCTGCTATGGAAGATTCTGAAATTCTAGCTGAATGTGAAAAAGTAGAAAGAATTAGAGGGTAATGGACGTATCTTATTACGTGCTTCTGGTACAGAAAAATCTTATTCGCGTTATGGTAGAAGCAAGCAGTGATGAACTTACAGATAAAATACTGTGAACAAGTAGCTAAAATCGTTCGAGAAAATTTTGAAGTAAAATGAATCACAAAAAGAAGTTAGATTTTTAAAACCTAACTTCTTTTATTTTTATATTCTCTTGGTATACAATTGTACAAATAATCTTTCGTTAAAGACAATTTTTATAGCCATAAAAATAATGATTTTACTATTAACTCTATTCTCAAACATTTTTATATATTTTAGTTTTATATTACTATAATCATATACTTAATATTACATTAATATGAGTAATTAGTGTAGTTAAAATGTATACATCTACACAGATATTTACATTATTACAGTAAAACAATATTATACTTATTTTTACTGTAATAATGATATTAATTGTAGTTAAAATATAAATATACTGATAAATTATTATCAAAATTTTAATCTTTTTATATAAAACGAGTTTTTATTAATATTTTTACCATTCAATATTTCAAAAATTTTATTTTTCCTCTTGTTTTTGTATATACTTCTGTTATACTTATAAATGAAGTAATTAATATATACTTCATATGTTCTTTTTATTATAAGTCTCCCTAGCTTATAATAAAGACTTTTCATATTTACTCCCTTATTTCTACCTTACAATATTTTTTTGTAAGGTAGGTTTTTATTTTATCTTTAAAAGTTTTCACTATCATTTTTAGATTTATTCACGATTTTTCTTAATACAACAAAAATTCACTTGACTTATTTTTCTTTCCTAAGGTAAACTTTAATGTATAGATAAAATAATTGAAGAAGGGAAAAGTATGATAAAAATAGAAAAATTGAATGTCACCTACAACCAGACCCCCTGCCCTTTCTGATATTGATTTAGAAATAAACGGACCTGGAATTATGGGAATTATAGGTCCTAATGGTGCAGGTAAATCTACTTTGATAAAAGCTGTATTAAATATTATACCTTCAACTGGTAACACTCAAATAGATGAAAAAATTTCAAAAGATAATTTGTAATATTGCATATGTTGAACAAAAATTAATATTGATTATAACTTTCTATTAAAAGTACGAGAATGTGCTCTCTTGGATTATATTCAAAAATAGGTATTTTTAAGAAACTAAATAAATCTGATTGGCAAAAAGTTGATGAAGCACTCAAAAATTGTCGGTTTTAGAACAGTTTTCTAATCGACAAATTAGTGAACTCTCTGGTGGACAATTTCAACGTGTACTAATTGCTCGTTGTCTTGTTCAAGAAGCAAAAATATATCTTTCTAGACGAACCATTTTGTGGGTATTGACTCAGTTAGTGAAGAAATAATAATGGAAAATACATTTAAGAAATCTTCGAGAAAAAGGTCATACAATATTAATTGTCCATCACGACTTAAGAAAAGTTCATTCTTATTTTGATAATGTATTATTACTAAATAAAAAGTAATTGCATATGGTGAAACTGAAAAAACTTTTTACTAGAGAAAATTTGACAAAAGCATATGGTACTGACTTATTCTTTTATGGGAGGTGGTACTAATGATTAAAGATTTTATCGACGGATTATATAGTTTTTCATTTTTACAAAACGCTTTTAATCACTGCTATTGTTATTGGAATCGTAGCTGGAGCAGTTGGATGTTTTATTGTTCTAAGAGGAATGTCATTAATGGAGACGCTATCTCTCATGCAGTTCTTCCTGTGTGCACTATCTTTTTATATTAGGTATAGATTTCTTTTATTGGTGCAATCGTATTTGGTCTATTAGCATCAATAATCATAACATTTATTAAAGGGAATTCTATAATAAAAAGTGACACAGCTATAGGAATAACATTCAGTTCATTCTTAGCTCTAGGAGTTATCTTAATTAGTGTAGCGAAAAAGTTCTACTGACCTTTTCCATATCTTGTTTGGTAATATTCTAGCAGTACAAGATGTAGATATGTATATTACTATAGGAGTTGGAGTCTTTTGTTCTTTTAATCATTAAACTATTTTTCAAAGAATTACTCTTGACTTCATTTGATGAACTATTAGCAAAAAGCAATGGGTATGAAAGTTAATTTCTATCACTATTTACTAATGATTCTTTTTAACTTTAGTATCTGTTACCGCAATGCAAAGTGTTGGTACAATTTTAATTGTAGTAATGTTGATTACGCCAGCAGCAACTGCATATCTTTATGCAAATAGCCTAAAAACTATGATATTTTTTTATCATCTACAATCAGAGCAAGTTGTTCTGTATTAGGATTGTTTATAGGTTATTCATTCAATATCGCTGCAGGATCTAGTATAGTTTTAACACTAGCCGTGGTTTTTGCAATAAGTTTCTTTATTGCTCCAAAACAACGCTTTGTTAAACATAAAAAAATAATTAACTTAGATAATAATACTCAAGAATAAAAATAGAATTTCATATAAAAATATAATAATCCCTTTTAAATAAACTTATTAATATATAAAATACTTTCCAGAACAAGTTTATTTAGAGGTGTTATTATGAAACTTTTAATTGATAATGATTATTATTAGTTATGTAAATCTATTTTATTTTTGAATAGAATTATAAAATAAATAAAGGAGGCCTATAAATAATATGAAAAAAATTAGGTTTTAAAAATTAAGTTTTCTAGCGCTTATTTTTCACACTAGCTGTTGGACTATTTGCTTGTTCTAGCGCTAAGCAAGGTTCTAGTTCTAACGAAGCTACTAAAATTAAAAGTAGTAGCAACTAACTCAATCATCGCAGATATTACAAAAAATATCGCTGGTGATAAAATTGATTTACACAGTATCGTTCCAATTGGACAAGATCCACACGAGTACGAACCACTTCCTGAGGATGTTAAGAAAACATCTGAGGCAAATCTTATCTTCTATAATGGTATTAACTTAGAAACTGGTGGTAACGCTTGGTTTAGCAAAATTAGTACAAAACGCTAAAAAGAAGAAAACAAAGATTACTACGCAGTAAGTGAAGGTGTTGATGTAATTTACCTTGAAGGTCAAAACGAAAAAGGTAAAGAAGACCCACATGCTTGGTTAAACCTTGAAAATGGTATGATTTACGCTAAAAATATTGCTAAACAATTAGAAGCTAAAGATCCTAAAAATAAAGATTTCTATGAAGCAAATCTAAAAAACATATTTAGAAAAACTATCTAAATTAGATAAAGAATCTAAAGATAAATTTAACAATATTCCAGCAGAGAAAAATAATAGTAACTAGTGAAGGAGCTTTTAAATATTTCTCTAAAAGCATACAACGTACCTTCAGCTTACATTTGGGAAAATCAATACTGAAGAAGGAACTCCAGATCAAATCAAAACTCTAGTAGAAAAATTACGTAAAAACTAAAGTACCTTCTCTATTCGTAGAAAGTGAGTAGTTGATGAACGTCCAATGCAAACTGTATCTAAAGATACTAATATTCCAATTTATGAAAAATCTTCACTGATTCAATCGCTGAACCAGGACAAAACGGAGATAGCTACTACAGTATGATGAAATGGAACTTAGATAAAAATTTCTGAAGGTTTTAGCTAAATAACTTTATTATTGAACTCATATACATTTTTATGTATATGAGATTTTATAATGATTTTTCATCTTTAATCGTATACAATTAAAGGTGAGAAAATTATTAGGAGCTATTATGACTATTATTAAAAGTTTACCAACACCTATCGCAGGCCTTGCACTTGGTTCTGTTGCTTTTAGGAAATTTATTACAACCATATTCCTCATCACTACAGTTATTATTTAATCTATTGTCTTTGATAATAATTGTACTTTAACTATTAATTTTGTGTTGGGATTTGACAAATTAAAAAGAAATGGAAAAATCCCAGTTATAGCGACAGTAATGGCAACATACCCTATGAGCATTATGCTCCTTGCTTCATTTTTCAAAAATATATCGGGCTATTAAGTATGCCAATATGGATAATTGGTATATTCCTAGATTTTTTTGTGTTGTTTTATTATGCAATATATAATTTTATTATAAAAGGAAAGACATATTAAAGTAAAATCTACCCAACCTGGTTTATTACCTTTGTTGGACCAGCTGTTGTGACAGTAACAGCAATAAATTATAATTTAGAAACATTAGGATTAATTTACTTTCTACTTTTTCTTATATAAACTATTTAGTATTATTACCTTTTTGTTCTTTATAGAGTTTATAAATATAAACATTATAGAGATGGAGATTATCCTACTATTACTGTATTTTTCAGCACCTGGTGGACTATTACTAGCTAGTTATATGATTGGAGTTTCACAAAAAGTAATATGATATTAGCAATATTAATACCACTTACAATATTATTGTTTATATTTGTTTTAATTCAATTACCTTATTTACTAAAAAGAAAAATTCTATCCCTAGCTTTTTCTGCTTTTCACTTTCCCGTTAGTGATATGTGCAATAGCATTTTCAAAAAGACTGGAATTTACTATCAAATAGCTGAATTTTCTATTTTGAATATTTTAATTCATCTGACTGAATTACTAGCGATAGTTATTGTAATATATGTATGGTATGGGTTTATTAAGAATTTATCTTTATTCAAATTAACGTCAAAAAGACACAGTTAAGTTTCAAACTTAACCGTGTCTTTTAACTAATATAAAAAGTTTTACTCTACTACTCTACTAACCTCTTTCGAAGTTCTCGATAACATCTTTTCAACTCTAATTCTAAGATATAACTAATACCCTTTTTCTTGCATTGTTACTCCATATAAAGTATCCATAGCTTCCATAGTTCCCGACGTCTGTGAGTAATAACTAAGAATTGATTATTCTCTGAATAAACTTTTAAGAATTTTGCAAACCTATTAACATTTTTCTTCGTCCAGTGCCGCTTCTACCTCATCAAGCACTACGAACGTGGATTTTTAACCTGCAATATCGCAATAATAAACTTATCGCAGTTAGAGATTTCTCCCACCTGATAATAATGAAAGGTTTTTGAAAGTTTTTTTACCAGGAGGTGAAGCTTCGATTACTATTCCAGTATTTAATATATCATTCGGTGATTCTAATGTCATATCTGCATAACCACCTTTGAATAGTTCTTTAAAGATTTTATTGAAATTCTCTGCTACTTGAACAAATGTCGTTAAAAAGCGTTCTTTTACTTCTTTATCAATCTCTGCAATAGTCTCTTCTAGTTTTTCTTTTGCTTCTACAAGGTCAGTAATTTGCTCATTATAGAAGTCATAACGTTCTTTAACCTCTTCGAACTCTGCTATAGCGTTTAGGTTAATATTACCTAATTCCACTATCTCTTTACGAAGCCTTACTACATCATCCTTATATGAAGGCACTTCTTCAATATTTTCGGCAGTTAATCTGTTTGATACACTCTCATATGTTACATTATAGTTAGTAACAAGGTTCTCTAGATACTCATCTATCTTAACTTCTATCTTCGTCTGTTCTACAGTTAGTTTTTCAAATTCTGAAGTCTTTTGACGCAGACTTTCATTATTTCTTTGTTGAGCTACGGTAATTTCTTTTTCGCGTTTGAATAATCCCTGTTTTTTTCCATATCAAGATCTGATAATAATGTCTTAAGCGTTGTTAATCTTTCACTACACTCAGCAATCAACTTAGAGTTATTTTCTAATATCTTTTGCTCATCTTCCTCACTTAATGACTCCGCATCTTTAGACATTTCTAATCTTACTAGTTGCTCATTTACATCTGTTATATCAGCTAATAATGATTCTATTAACTCTAAACCATGCTTTAGTTGTTTCTTCTAATTTTGACTTTTTCAATCTTAAGCTCGGCAATTTTTTTCTAAGAACAATTCTTCTGCACTCTGAGCATTTTGTTTTTACTACTTTTCTTCCTTAATTTTTCTCATCAAGTTTTTCGTAATTCTAATCTAATTTTTCTCGAGATTTTTGAGTTAATTCAATAATATTACTTGAGTCATCCTCAGTATCTTTGAGATTCTAATAGTTTCTTCTCATTTAACTCTATATTTCACTTTATATCAGTAATTTCAGAGTTTTTATGATTTATACTTAATTCTAATTGCTTAAGTTTTAAAATCGTCTCTTCTTTTAACAGATTTAGAATTTAGAATTTCATCCATTACCTCTTGTTGTTGACTCTCTAATAGACTCTTATCAGCTTGTTAATTTCTCAATCTTTATCATTTTACTTTTTAACAAGATTTTGTGAAAGTTCATCTAAGTTCAGCCTTTGTGTTTAATAGATGAATTATTATTTTTATTAATAGCACCACCAGTGATAGATCCACCACTATTGATGATTTGCCCATCAAGGGTAATAATTCTATTTCCTAAAATTAATCTTACGAGCTATTCTATTGGCATTATCCATATTATCTACAATAAGAACAAGTCCCTAATAGGTGAGATATTATATTTTTATACTCACTATCAACAGTTATAAGATTCTCAGCAATATTAATAAAATCCTTCTTCATTTACAACTGTTCTATAAACATCACTCGCTATAGCTTTTACTTTAATATTATTTAATGGTAAAAATGTAACTCTACCTTTATTAGTTTTCTTTAAATAATTAATACACTCTTTTAGCAACATTCTCATTTTCAACGATAATATTTTGTTGTGCTTGCCCTAAAGCAATATCAATTGCAACAGCATACTCATTATCAAATTTCTACAATATTCGCTACACTATTATGAACACCCAGCTAGAGAATCTTTATTAGCAAGAATTTCTTTTACTCCAATATTGTAAAAGCTTAAATTATTAATCTGATCTTCTAAGAACTTCTTACGATTTTTCCAGGTTACTCTTGAAGTTATATCCTGTGCGAATTTGTTCCTCGATATTTTTCCCATTTGAATTAATTAAAAATATTTTTTTCAACTAATATATCAAGTTCTTTTTTTGAAGATTATCTAGCTGTTCATTTAGAACTTTTTGTTCTTCAGTAGCAGCTGTAAGCTCTTCTGTTTTTATACCTAAAACTTGTTTTTGTCTTTCTATATTATCTAGAATTTCTTTACTGTTTTCATCAGCACTCTCTAGATTTTTTTCTTAGCAAACTCTATACTATTTTCTAGTTTAGTTTCTTCGTTTAATTAAACTATAGTAGTTATCTTTTTAACTCTTCTATATTTTCTTTCAATTAATTCTAATTTACTCTCTTCACCTGATTCTAAACGAGGAGATTTCTTTATTAATCTTTTGAATTTTTACTTTTTAGTTTCTGCATTTAGATTTTTCTCTTTCCGCTAACTTACTCTCAAGGTTTTGTTTTCTTTCCTCAAGATATTTAATATCATCATTAATTTTTTCACTTCTAAGTGTTCTATTATTTCTTTTTCTTTCCTGAATTACACTTAATTGTGATTGAAGAGATTCTTTTTTCTGAACTAGTTCTAACTCTTCATCATGATATTTCATGTAAGTTCTATCTAGAGAAACTAAACTATTCTTAATACTTTCTAAATCTTTAATAAGTTCTTCTTGTCTACTTTCAAGTCCAAGCTTTTCAGATTCTTTCTCATGTTTTAACCTGTAGTAAATCTGTAAGTCTTTTTGATATTCAGCAATATTATAAACATTTAATAAAATATCTTTTTTTCTTCAAGTTCTTTAGAATAATCAAGATACTTTTTGTGTTTTATTCTTTTGATCTTCTAAGATTTCATAACGACCTGAGATTTCTGAGAAAAATATCATTTAACCTCATTAGATTGTCAGTTTTGTTTTTTTCTAATTTTAGATTAGTTTCTTTTTTTCTTATTTTTTTATACTTTAATACACCTGATGCCTCTTCTATAATTGCTCGACGATCGACAGGCTTAGATGAAATAATATCTTCTACCTTACCTTGAGTAATAATACTATAACTCTCTTTATTAATACCAAGGTCTCAGATACATATCAGTAATATCTTTTAATTTTGCACGTTTATTATCAATGTAATACTCACTATCACCATTTCTATACAAACGTCTTTTAATTTCACAACTATCTTCTCCGTTAGAAAATGTTACCGCTACTTCAGCAAAGTTTTTTTCTTTTTCGCATCTTCAGTCCCCGAAAAGATAACATCTTTCATGCTACTACCACGTAAATTTTTAGCAGATTGCTCCCCTAAAACCCAACGAATAGCATCAATTATATTACTTTTTCCCGAACCATTCGGTCCAACAACACCGATTAAATTATTTTTAAATTCAAACGTTGTCTTCTTCTGAAAAGATTTAAAACCTGTAACTTCAACCTTTGCTAATTTCATCTCTTTTTCCTTTCATTAATTTTTAAATATCTTTATATCCAAGCTTTTCTAATGCTTGTTTTGCTGAAAAGTTGTTCAGACTCTTTTTGTAGTAGCTGTCCCACTTCCATATTGTCTTCGCATCAATTAAAAACAGCACTTGTAAAAGTTTTAGAATGAGATGGTCCACTTGAATCAAGTACTACATACTCAATCTCACCCAATTTAATTTTTTTGAAATGTACTCTTGCAGAATGGTTTTATAGTCGACAAAACTATGATATTCAAGATCTTGAACTTCTGTAAATAATGTATTTATTTAAGAAAGTCTTTACAACTTCAAGATTTGACTCTAAATACATTGCTCCCAGTGAAAAGATTCAAAAATATCAGCAAGTAAAGGCTGCTCGACTTCTTCCACCCATCTTTTCTTCACCTTTTTCCCTAGATAGATACATTTATCTAAACCAAGTTGCAAAAGCATATTTAACTAATGTTTTTCACAGACAATAGATGCATCGTAACTTAGTAAGTTCTCCTTCAGGAAGCTCAGAAAATTTCTTAAATAAAAATTCACTCGTTGTAAGTTCAACAACAGCATCCCCTAAAAATTCCAAACGCTCATAATTCAGATGCTTCGCGATTCTTTTCTCATTAGTATAAGAAGAATGAGAGAAATGCATTTTTAAAATTTTCACTGAATTTTCAAGTTGAAAACCATACTCTTCATTTCAAATTATTAAGTAATCTTTCTATATATGTTCGCTCCATAATAGTTCTCCTTTCTTTTTATTATTAGGAGAAACTCAATAATTTTACTAAATTGATCAAGTCTCTCCCATAAAAATCATTCTCTTATTTAAAAATACTTATTAATCCAATAAAAACTCAGAGAACACATCATTTCCATAGAATAATCCTTTTTCTAGTTAAACGAAGTTTGTTACCTTCAATCTCTAAGTACCCTTCTCTTATGTTTTTTTATCAATTACACCTTTTGAATATTTCTTCTGCTCTTTTGTCCATACTTTTTCTTCAAAAATATCTAAATCTACACCTTCTAAAAGACGTAGTCCTAAGAACATTTCCTCTTCGATTCTTTTCCTTAGAGTGTTACAGTATTTTTCTTCACGTCTTGCATGTCCTTTCTTCTAACATACTGTCGATATAGAATTTTAATGCTCCTTGATTTTAGCATAACGCACTCCATCAATATATCCATGTGCCCTCCCGCTCCAAGTCCATAATACTCTACATTTCTTCCAGTAACTACTGTTATGAACACTCTCATGACCCAGGTCTAGCAAAATTACTGATTTCATACTGTTATAACCATTTTCTGTTAAGAAAGTTAATAACCTCATTGTACATTTTCTCTTCTGTCTCATTCGAAGGCAATGTAACTTTCTTATCTCTCACTTGATTATAAAGCTTTGTTTTCTGTTCCAAAATCAATGAATAACATGAAATATGACTAATATTATATTCTGCAACCTTCTTCATACTGTCATATAAATCATCCATAGTTTGCTTAGGTAGAGAAAACATTAAATCTACATTAATATCTTCAATTCCATGTTTTTTACAATTAGCAATCGCCATATCCACATCATCAGCAACATGTCCACGTCCAAGAATTTTTAACAACTCATTATTAAAAGTCTGAGACTCCCATGCTAATTCTATCAACTCCGTAGCCCTTTACCAAAGCAACCCGAGAATCAACAAGATCCTCAGGGTTAGCTTCAAAAGTAAATTCACGCAGTTGTTGTGGAATTTTATTTCTAAGTGCAGTCAGTAGACGATGAAGTTGTTCATCATTTAATGCACTCGGTGTTCCACCACCAATATAAATAGTTTCAACATTTTGAATGTTTTCCATACTCTCGATTTCTTTGATTAAGCAATCTATATACTTGTCGACAGGTTGTCTTTGTATATAAAACTTGTTGAAATCACAGTATGAACAAATATACTTACAAAATGGAATATGAATATATACTCCGCGTGGATAACTTTTCATTATTCTTCATCCATTTTCAGAACAGCCATGAAAGCATCTTGAGGAACTTCTACGCTACCTACGGCTTTCATTCTCTCTTTACCTTTTTTCTGTTTCTCTAATAGTTTACGTTTCCTACTAATATCCCCTCCGTAACATTTAGCAAGTACGTTTTTACGCATCGCTTTAATAGTTTCACGAGAGATAATTTTATTTCCAATTGCAGCTTGGATAGGAATTTCGAATTGTTGTTTTGGAATAAGTTTTTTAAGTTTTTCTACAATAACTTTACCACGTTGATAAGCAAATTCTCTGTGAACGATGAAACTTAAAGCATCGACTTGTTCACCATTTAATAGAATATCCATCTTAACAAGGTTACTATCTTTATACCCAGTTAATTCATAGTCAAATGATGCATATCCTTTTGTATTAGATTTAAGTTGATCGAAGAAATCAAAGACGATTTCTGATAAAGGTATATCATAAGTAATATTAACCCTTGTATCATCGATATATTCCATATTTAAGAAAATACCACGTTTCTTCTGACAAAGATCCATAACAGCACCTACATAGTCATTTGGTACCATAATACTTGCCTTAACAAATGGCTCAGTAATCTTATTGATTTTTTGTGGATCAGGCATTTCTGATGGGTTTGATACATCTACTAAAGTTCCGTCAGTTTTTTCAACTTTGTAAATAACCGATGGTGCAGTTGCGATGATATCAATATTAAATTCACGCTCGATACGCTCTTGGATAATTTCCATGTGTAACATTCCTAAGAAACCACATCTAAATCCGAATCCAAGTGCTTGAGAAGTTTCCGCTTCATATTGTAACGCAGAGTCATTAAGTTCTAATTTTTCTAACGCTTCACGTAAGTCATTATATTTTGATGAATCGATTGGATATAATCCACAGAATACCATTGGATTTAATTTTCTATATCCAGGTAATGCTTCTTTAGCAGGATTATTCGCTAATGTGATTGTATCCCCTACACGAGTTTCACTTACATTTTTAATAGATGCACAGATAAATCCTACATCCCCTGCAGTAAGTTCATCAACAATTTTTTCTTTAGGTGTGTGAATACCAACCTCAGTAACCTCGAACACACCACCAGTAGCCATCATCTTAATCTTATCTCCAGCTTTTACAGTACCGTTCTTAATACGAACTGAAACGATAACTCCTCTATACGCATCGTATAATGAGTCAAAGATTAATGCTTGTAGTGGCTCAGCAGCATCTCCAGACGGTGCTGGTATATATTCTACGATTTGTTCTAAGATTTCATCAATACCAATTCCAGCCTTAGCAGAAGCTAGAACGATGTCATCTGTAGGTAATCCAATTACATCTTCAATCTCAGTCTTAACCTTTTCAGGATCCGCTGCAGGTAAGTCGATTTTATTAATAATTGGAATAATTTCTAAATTATTATCTAATGCTAAGTATACGTTAGCTAAAGTTTGTGCTTCAATACCTTGAGCAGCATCAACTACTAAAATAGCCCCTTCACATGCTGCTAGAGAACGTGATACTTCATATGTAAAGTCTACGTGTCCCGGTGTATCGATTAAGTGGAAAATATACTCTTCTCCGATTTTTAGCAGTATATTGTAATTGAACTGCATTAAGTTTAATTGTAATACCTCTTTCACGCTCAATATCCATTGAGTCAAGAAGTTGTGCTTTCATCTCACGTTGTTCTAACGCCTTTGTTTTTCTCTAAAATTCTATCCGCAAGAGTCGATTTCCCGTGGTCAATATGTGCAATTATAGAAAAGTTCCTTATTTTCTTTTGCCTTTCGTTTCTTTTATCCATTTTATTCTTCCTTTACAAATCTTGTTTTTCTACGTAGTCTTTAGCTGTATAATACGAAAAACCATCCCTTATTAGCTTTTCAATCAGCTTTTGTTTAAGTGCATATCCTTCATATCTGCGACTATAACTTTGATAAGCCCTTCTAAAATGCTCATCTAATATTTCATCTTCATTTTCATCCTCATAGTCTTCGAAAAATATGTCAAACACCTTTCTTATTATATCAGATGTAAAGCCATTTTGTATAAAGTTTTTGTGTTATTTTTTTGAACTTTTTTTATTTTTCGTTTCTCTTCGTACTTTATACTCACGTTCAATAATTTTATAAAAGCATTTCTATCATTGCTTCTTCAGTACAAATCTTCAGCGATATTTATCTTCAATAACGTCTTTATCTAAGCCTTTTTCTAATAGTTTTTCTTTGTATCCAGTAAGGACCTTTTTAAATTTAAGATTAAAAATAATCTGTTACAGCAGCTTCTACATAGTGATTATCATTCAAATAACCAATTTCTATTAACTTCTCTATTGCCTCATCAATAACATTATCAGCAATCTCTTTCTTCTGAAGATATTCTCTTATATCCTGCTTAGTTCTTAGACCAAATTGTAAATAATGTACTGCCTTACTATAGGCACTTTCTGATACTTTCGTGAGCTATGATTTCTTTTAAGTTGTTCCCTTTTAGATAAATCTATTTTTATAAGTCCATACTTAATTATCGTATTTTCAGAAACATAAAAATGTTTACCATTTTCTAAATCAATTTTATACTTAACTTTTTAGCTTTGTTATATTTGTAACTTGCAAATTTACACCTACTTTCTACATTTCTCGCTAAAAACTCTTACCTTTTAATTTTATCAAAAATCACATAAAAAGAAATATTAGATTAACGAAATCTAACTAGTACAAAAAAATTAGTTTCGTTAATTATTTCCTTTTTATTTACTCTAAATTTATATCTAAACTTAAATTATAAAGTTAAATGCAAAAAATTCTAGATAAATAAAAAAATCTTCTTATCTATCTAGAATTCATGTTCTTAAAAGTTTATATTTAGGATCTTTCTTTCTTAGCTCTAATTCTTTATCTGCAAATTCCTTTTACATCATATTCACTATCGATGATTTCTTTTAGCATATTCCTTTACATCAGCTTTTCAAAGACTCTCCTTCTACAACAGAATCTTCACTTAAATTATCTAAGATAGCTTGATCTTTTTTTAGTAAATTGTCTATTATCATCATGTTTTTATTGCTAATCTTATCATTTTACGACGTAAAAATGTTTCCTTCACTATATCTTGATGACTTCTTGTCCATGATAAAAATAATACAAATAATAATACGATACCCATATATCCTAATGCGGGATACGCATAAGAAATTAAATCTTTGAACCCAGCAAAACTACATAAATATCCAACAACAACTATTATAATTATATTAATTTTTCAACTTCTTATCATCATTTGAAGAAAAAAACGTTTCGCTGTTGCATAAAAACAAACTAAAAAGCAGTATTAAAGATTAAAGCAAAAAAATAACTAATGCATAAAAACAGCCAACCACGGATTAATATCCTTTACAATTTTTTTAATATCGGTATTTCAGCATCTATTATATCAGCACTATTAGCAAAAAGAGTTGCTGTTGCGAACAGAATTAAAACCCCTACCATTATACCACCAAGAGCTCCACCTTTTTAGCAACACCTATTCTTACGACTGAGCCACCTAGAACAAATGCCATAGACACACCAGTTAACACGCAAAGAGAAATAGTTAATTACAGATATCCAAATATTTGGCATCGAAGATGGAATAGTTTTAGAAACTTCATCTAACATACCATAATCATAACTCTTCCCTACAAATGTATAAATTGTTATTAACAATATCAATACAAACACTATCGGGTGAAAATCCCTAAAATACTAGTTATCTTCTCAAAAATCCAAAAATGCCACAATTACTATCATAACTGCACAAAGAAGCGCTCCAATCCAATTCAGTATTCCAAATTGTTGCTTTAAATTCGCTCCAGCACCAGCTATCATAACAAAACCTATAACAAAATTAGAAATTATTAAAAGTCCAGTCAATTATCTTATTTAAAAATTGGTGTGAGTTATTTCTCCAAAAACTTCTTGGTGATTATCAGCTTGATAATAAGAGCCTAATGTCAATATAATTTTCCCAAAAATCATATTCAAAATTCCTAAAAACTACAACACCAATTAATCCTATTCTACCAAAAACTTAAAAAGTATTGTAGAATATCTTGTCCGGATGATAAACCCGCTCCAACTATCACACCAACATAAGCTAGTGCTATTCTTAATGATTCATTTTTCATTTTTACCTACCTTTCTTGCTATATACTATTTAGAAATATCTTTTATTATGGGAGTGACTCAAAAAATCGTGATTTCTAGAAACAAGATTTTTGTCGAGTCACTCCCCACTGATTTATTAGATATCTAAAAAGCTTTCATAAAAGCGAATTTAGATATCAATAAACCACTGCGTCTATAATTATCATATACACTTTTTTTAAAATTTAGGACTTTTTGAGTCAGCCTCCCTCGTGTTTTCTTACTTTTCAATATCCAGCTACTAACTTACTATATATTTATATTACTGCAATTATTACGCTGAAAAATTTATAATATCAATTACTTTTTTTAAAAAATTTGTCACTCGAGGAATAAAATTTTTCTTAATAGTATATTATTCCATAATACAATTAAAGATAAAAATCAAGAATTAAGACTTAGGAGATAAAAAAATAATTCAACACCTTAATATTAATTCTAAACAACACCATAAAAATTAAAAACCCTTATCAAATCAATAGAAAACAAAGAATCAAAAACCAGAAGAAAACCTGTGAGTAACTAACTTAAGATTTTTCTTATATTTTTTTAAGTTTATATGCTAAAGATATTTTTATAAGGTTTTAAATGACACTTAGTAACCATAAACTTAAAATAATAGATTACCCTAAAAAAATATCTATTAAACATCAATATTTTTCAAATATACCTTGGTTAGAGTTAATTATTTTTCTCCTTATCTAAAAGATTGAAGAAATTTCGCTAATATCATCGATTTTTCATTTGCAACATTTTGTTTTAATTATTCATTGTTCTTTTCATCTTCTTCTGCTGATTTGATTATATCTGATATTAATCTACTAAAGTCTATGGCATTTTTGATGTAATAACTGGTTTCCCTGTTTTCATTTTCAATCTCTCTTCTTGCGTTCCCAGCGATACTACCGCCATCTTTAGCAACTTTTTATTTTCTTCTAGACCTTGCGGATGCGTTGCATTAGCTATATCTTTTGTTGCAGCTTCCGCTAGCATATTTAGTATAAGTTCAGTTGTTGTCATATTATCTCTTAAGTTTTATTTCTTCAGTCCCTTGTGATCTTTATATTGTCTTGTTGTCATACCTGACCATGCTTTTAGTGATTTCATTAGTTAATATTGTATATTCTCTACCCTCTTTTTACACCACGATCTTGCCAAGCATCTGTTAATTCTTTCCTAACTTGAATTACTTGTAGTCTTTGATTAATCCATTCTCTTGTATAACCTTTTTGAAGGTATGTCGCTAATGCTCTATCAATAGTTAATTCTGGATCAATAATTTTCATCAATTCTTTCTTTCCCTACCTCTGCTAACCACATTTTAAAAGGTTCTGCTTTAGGAGATGGTATAGATTGAATTATACGAAAAACACCTTGCATATCAGCAACGTCGGTTTTCTCTTTTACTTTCCATCAGGTGCTTTTAACTTCAACTGTACGATATTTTCGTACAGTTGAACTGCACCCTCTTCATCTTTTATCGATTGTCTTCATTTTGAACTGTCTACAAATTGTAGCCAGTTCATTTCCTTTCTTCATAAAAACATACAACTTATATAATTCCTATAACTAACATACTTTTTAGCTATTACTTCATCTCATCATTTTCTTCTAAATTAGATTTTTTTATATCACTATTTTTATCTCTTAAATTTATAATTTTCTTCATCTATGATTTTATCAAAAAAACTAGATGGAAATGAAAGATTAAAAAGATTAACGAAATCTAACTAGTACAAAAAAATTAGTTTCGTTAACCTTTTTATTTTTTTCTACATAATGATATTTCAATATATTTTTCATCAGTAATAATATCATTTATATTTGTATGATCCCAAGGAGTTCCTTTTCTATGAGTAATTGCGACTAATTCACTCGCTGTAAGCTGCCCATATTTTTTTCAAAAGTGCTTTGAATAGAATCAATTACATTCTTCTCATCTAAAGATTGAAGAAATCTCGCTAATACCATTGGTAAAGTTATCTCTTGAGCAAAAATTTCCTCATCTTTATCTACTTGTATGTTATTCCGTCCATTATCTTTTATAATATTCATAAACGCTTGGAACAACGGGTCCATACTTGAATGCAATAATATCATCTTTGAAAAGTTTTTTTCCTGTTTTTCTAAATACTCTGCATATACTAAATAAATCATTTTTGAAGTTTCAAATTAGTCATCGACTTGAGACTAAGTAAAAATTCTGAAACATCTAGAGCCGTAATTTGAGAATCTTTCTTCATCTCTAATAGAAACTCCTCTAAATCAGTAAAAACATGAATGTCCTCAAAGAAACTATCTAGTTCTATCACCTTTTCCATTCAGGAGAGTTTGTTGTTAATCTATGAACCACATATTTTGGTTCTATAATAATTTCAGAGGTTTTTCTCAAAAATATAGTTTATTATATCTTTACTAATATATTCAGACGTATAATGCCACCCTATTCTTCTTTTTAGTTCTATACGAACTCGAAAAATAAAATTATATGTTCGAACATATAAACACCTCCTTCTACTCTTCTCTTTTATACATATCAATCCAATTTATATATTTTCGTTTTTGATTTATGATTTTTTTATGTTCACTTTCATTAACTTGTTCATCTTCTTTTTCCAAATTTTGAACTTCCCAAGGTAAATAAATATTACTTGAACTCTTTAAATATATGTGAATCATATGATAATTTTCATCTTTTCTTACATATTGGCGAAAAAGCTGTACTTTTTAATAAATTTGAATTTTTCTATTTTTCTCCAGCAATTCATCATAACTTAAATTCGATTCTAGTATTATCCTAAATCCCATAATATCATTTAAACATTTTTTTGAATGGGGATTTGAAATTCATCCCTATCAAAACGATAATAATATAATTTATTTAGTACCGACTCCTATTCTTTCCTCTAAAATCTGATTGTAAATTTACTAGAATTCGATCTAATTTCTGAAACTAATATCTCTTTTGAAATTAGTTTTATATACTCATCTATTAAATCCATAAATAAACCATTATAACTTGTTTCCTTTAAAATCTTATCTATCGTTGTCTTTTTAAGGTTTATAATATCTTTATTCTTATAAAAAAATTATTTGAAAAAAAGTTTTATGGTATTCTCCTATATTGTTTAATAATTCTACAATCTTTTTTTAATCTCCATAGTGACATTCTCCTATACTATTATTAATAATACAATCAAACATAGAAAAAATCAAGAATCATACTTAAATTTAAGCAAATAGTTTTATAAACACTTTTCCTCACTTTAATAACTAATAAAAAAATACTTAAAACGATAATTTTAAAATTCATTAACTAATCAAAAATTCCCAAACCATAAGGCTTGAGAATTTTTGTTTTCAACTAAGATACTACATTATTTTTAATTAATCCTTCTTTTTGTAGATATTCTTTTTGCTACATCATAAGCAGGTTTACCTTCAATATCTACTTTGTAGTTCATTTCAGTCATCTCTTTTTCTGTTATTTTTTTCCAGCAAGTTTATTTAAGATTTTTCAAGTTCAGGATGTTTTTCAATGTCTCTTCTCTTAATAACGGTGCCCTTGATATGGTGGGAATAAATGTCTATCATCATTTAATAATTTAAGCTTATTAGTTATTATTTTACTATCCGTTGAAAATACATCGATAATATTTACATCACCATTCGAAATAGCTTGATATTTTAATGCTATTTCCATAGTTTTAACATTAAGATTCAAGTGATAAAGATTTTTAAGTCCTATACCACCATCTTCTCTATCATTGAATTCTAATGAGAATCCAACTTTTGAAGAATTTTCTACTAATTTTTATATCTGAAATATTATTTAATTTATTTTTTTATTTTGCAAAATCTTCTGTTACGGCTAAAAGCATAAGTATCCTGGAATTTTTGTAGGTTTTAGGTACACAAGATTATCTTGTTCGAAAAATTTTATTTTTAGCAACCTCATAAACCTCGTCAGGATCATTAGAAGCAACAGTCTGAGGTGTTTTTAATAATGTTGTAGTAACTGTACCTGTAAATTCTGGATAAATATCAATACTTTTACCTTTTTAACGCCTCGTATAAGAAGCTTGTTTTACAAAATTAGGTTTAACCTCAACATCAATATTTGTCTCATCTTCTATTAAAAGTTTATACATATTTATTAATATCTCAGGTTCTGCTCTATTTTACCAGCTATTATTAGTTTATCATTAGACATTTTTCCAATTGGGAAGAAGCTAATAGTTAAAGCCACTACAGCGGCAAGTAATGAAGCTAAAATAGTTTTTGGTTTTTTATCTTGTAAAAATTTAATTAATAACCCAAATAGAATCGCTAATATTGCAGATGAAATAGCTCCAATTAAAATTAACGCTGAGTTATTTCTATCTATTCCTAGTAAAATAAATGAACCTAATCCTCCTGCTCCTATTAAAGCGAGCAAGTGTTGCTGTACCAATTATCATAATACTCGCAGTTCTCACACCACTCATAAGTATTGGCATAGCAAGTGCAAGTTTAAATTTTTTCAATTTCTCAAGTTTTGTCATACCAAAAGCTGTTGCAGCTTCTTCTAATGATGGATCAATCTCCGATAATCCAGTAATCGTACTTTGTAGTATTGGGAATATTGCATATATAACTAATGCTACAACTGCTGGTAATGTTCCTATACCCGTAAACGGAATAAATAGACCTAGTAATGCAAGAGAAGGAATAGTTTGGAATATACCCGTAATTTGTAAAAACCATTCACTTGTCTTCTTATTACCTGAGATAATTATTCCTAACGGAACTGCTATAAAAATTGCAATAATAAGTGATAATAATGAAATTTGAAGATGTTCATATAAACCTGTTATCCAATCACTTTTTCTTTCTAAAAATGTACTTACTAAATTCATTATTTATTCCCCCTTGCAAAAAATTCGCGAACAAAGTCATCCGCAGGGTTTTCTTTTAATACTTCTGGTGTAGCAATTTGAACTACTTTTACCTTCTTTTTAAAACACAAATTCTATCAGCAAGTTTCATCGCTTCATCCATATCGTGAGTTACAAAAACTGTTGTCATTTTATATTCATTGTGCAAAGTTTTAATTAAATCCTGTAATTGAACTTTACTAAGCGGATCTAGTGCAGAAAAATGGTTCATCCATCAGTAAAAATTTTAGGATTAGCAATAATTGCACGTAGTATTCCTACACGTTGTTTTTCTCCTCCAGAAAGTTCTTTAGGAAGACGATTCATATAATGCTTCGGATTCAATCCTACTTTTTTTGAGTAAATCCTCTGTTTTTTTCTTTAATTTCCTTTTTTTATCAAAGTTTTTTTCATTTCTGGGAATTAACGCAATATTTTCTGCGACAGTAAGATTCGGAAATAGTGCAATTTGTTGAAGAACATATCCAGTTTTTAAGTCTTAATTCCCTTAAATCATAGTCTTTCAATCTCTTATCTTCAAAAATAAATATCACCCTCAGTTTGTTCTATCAATCTATTTATTAATTTTAATGTTGTTGTTTTTTTCCACTTCCACTTGGTCCTACAAGAACAAAAAAATTCTCCTTCTTGTATTTCAAAATTTAATCCATCAAGTATCAAACCATTTGTGGAACAGCATAATGAAACATTATTATATTTAATCATTTTATATTTCTCCTTTCAATACTAGCTTTTTCAATATTTTTTTCTTCATATTATCGTTAAAAGATTATATAGTATTCTATAAATAGTTTTTGTTGATCATTTGAAAGTTGTCCTATTGCTTTTTCTTCAGCCTCTCTTAGAGGATCCAAAATTTTCGATGCATATAAGTAACCTTTTTCTGTCAGTCTAACTATTTTCTCTCGCCTATCTTTTTCTTGTTCCTCAAAATAAATATATCCTTTTTCCTTAAAAGTTTTCATTGCTGCACTAACTACTTGTTTCGTAGAATATGTTTTTTCACAAATAGTATTTTGAGTTATTCCATCCTTTGTATAATAAAGACAGGTTAAGATTAATAGCGATTTACCTTGCAAACCATTTTTTCTAGCATAGTACTCATATAATGAGTTGTTTTCATATTTTTTTCTAGAAAACATGCTTGAGTATTTTAATAGACTATTCACTTATTTTCACTCCCTACCTAAAGTCACAATTATTCTCAGTAATAATACTTTGGACATACTCTTTATCTAAAAAAACTTTCAAATGTGTTTTTTTGTTTTTACATTTATTCTTCATTTTTATGAACAATGAAAATCAATTCCAAATCAGTAAAAATCTTTTGACTATTATCTTATTACAAAAACCTATTAGTAATTTTTTTAAAAATACTAATGAGTTAATTCTACTCCTACAATCTACAATTGTCAATAAATTGATTTTTCATGAAAAATAGACAATCAGTAAATATTTTTACCAATTGTCTTAAAAATCTATTAAATTTATATTTAAAAAGTATAAACGCCTATTTGTTCTCTATCCTTTGTTTTATCTTGTTATAACGACGAATAACATTAATACGTTCCAATAAATATGGTAATAAAATAATAACAATAATAATAGAATTTATTACTTTATTTAATGTTTCTCCAAAGATTCCTATCAGTAGTCCTTTATTTACAATCGAAATAAGTAGATAGATACAACACAGAATAGCTGTCCCTAGATTTACCATCCAGAATATTTTTCGTAGTTGGTATTCTTAGTACTAAATGTTCTCTATCTCTTCATCTGATAACTTTTCTAAAAGTACTTTTCTCTTTTTGTCATCACTCTAGATATTCCAAATACCATCAAAGTAAAAAAATACAGAATATCATCGAAAATACTTCTAATATAATTTCTAAATTCATAATATCCACCTCCATTTTAAATTTATTATATCACATTACCTGTACAAAAATTACCCACATATAACTCACTATAAAAAAGTATTATAACTTACTTCGTCACGTATTATACGAATCAGAATATAAGCATCACTAAAAACGGAGAAAGGGACTGATAAAATAACCAGTCCCATATATTATGATATTATTAAGTTTTTGTTATATTTATATTATATATCTCGTACCTTATATGAACTTTATACTATAATTAAAATGAAATTAAAGTTAAAAATTTTGAAAATCTAATATAAAAATTTAATGTTTTGATGGATTCAATATTACACTGATTCGAAACGTAAGCGTTTAATACTATTGGACGCTTACTGCTTATCTTACAATCAACTGAATTTGATAAAAAGCGGCTCTTTGTCAAATTCGGGGCATGGAGAAAAATAGGAAATGAAATCTAGGCAGTATTTTTGCTGCTTAGATTTTTTTCTTACTTTTCACTAAGTTTAACATTATTTTTATATTCAGAAACAAATAATCTAGACATAATTAAAATACGTAATCTGAAGTTACTAAAGCTAGAATATCCATAAGATACTCTCTTTAGTAGTTTTATTTTATTATTAAATCCTTCTAATGGGCCATTAGAATACACATATTTAACAGAATTAAGCATATATTCTTTGTGCTTTTTCATAGTATTTATAGCTTTAGCTACACCTTTAGATAATCCTTTAGTATCCATATCTATATATTTCTCTAATTCTACAGAATCTTTAGCCTTAATAGCTTCTCTTATCTCATGAACTCTCTCATAACTAGCTGTAAATTCAGCATCTATAGCTAATATATAATCTAATACCTCTTTTCTAGTTACATAGCGTTTTAAAAGCTTCTAGAATAGAATGTTTTAGTTGAATTTACTTTATCTCTATCTTCTAATATTACTTTCCAGAAATTCTTTAGAATAGTGTAAGTAGAGCCTTTTTATTCTTATATTGATTCATTAGTTTTACTCTAGCATTATTTAATTCTCTATTAATATTTTTGTACAATATGGAATCTATCTATAATTATTTTAGCGTTAGGGAAACATCTCTCAATCATATTCATATAAGGAGGATAAATATCTATACAGATCGTTTTTACTTTCTTTCTTACTTTTCTTGAATATCTCATAAAGTATTGTTTTAATATATGTTGCGTTCTTCCATCTACAATATCTATAAAGTCATGTGTTTTAGCATCCAAGAATACGAAGCTCATCCCATTTTTACTATCTTTAGTTGACTTTATCTCATCGAAACATAGGTGTTCTGGTAGGTTTGAATGAGTCTTAACTTCTACTGCCTCTCTACATGATTTCATTACCCTTACTACTGTAGATACTGATACATTACTTAATTCAGCTATATCTTTAAAAGATAATGTTTTAGATAGATTCTTCATAATATGGAATATAAGATTTTTAGATATACTACAATGCTTTTTCACAAATGATGTTTCAGCACAAAACTTAGAATTACATTCTCTACATTTAAAGCGTTGTTTCTTTAATTTAAGGTATGTAGGGCATTCTGACATCTTTAATAGAGTTACTTTTAATGGATCTCCAAATCCATTTTTAACTATATTATTTTCTTCTTTCTTACAACCACAGTTCGGACAACACTTTGGATTGTATGATAAAGTCCCATGAAATACGAATGTATCTTGACCATCCACATTGATTAAATCAAGTTTTATCCTCCATAGTTATATTTTTGGTCTTTTTATTAATAGTAAATTTGTGATAAAATTAGACATGACAAATATCCTTTCTTAGTTAATTATTTTTCTACACCTTTAATTATATTGGATATTTGTCTTTTTGTATATAAAATTGAAATCCGGGGCTGGAATTTTTCCATGCCCCGGATTTTAGTATACTAACCTAAAAAAGCTTAAAAAGCCCTCGAAAAATATCGAGGGCTTTTTCACTACTACTAAAGATTTATTATAAACTTTAAATTAGTTTTTTTGTCGTTTTTACGACGTCTTGCTGCTAGCAAGTAATCCACCTAGGATTCCTAATCCTAATCCTGCTAATCCAGTATTAGTTTCAGTTGTACCTGTATTAGCTAAACGTTTAGTATCTTTCTTAATTTCAGAAACTTTTTCAGTTTTTTTCCTCTATTATTTCCATTATCTACTTGTGCGTTTTGTTGGTGTATTTGGTCTTACTTTAGCTGGTGTTGTTACTGGAACTTCTACAGCTGGTTTTACCTGGTTCTGTAATCTTACCTGTTCCTGGTACTTTTCCTTCTGGTAATTCACTGTTTGGTACTTTACCTTTACCGTCTTCACCGATTGTTACCGATGATTGTGTTTTCCATCTTTACCTGGGATTTCTACCTTAGTTCCTGGTGGGTATGTTGATCCATCTGGTTTCTTCGGTGTTACTGTAACCTCTCCTGTCTTAGGATCTTGTTCAACATCTAGTGTTGGTGTCTTACGAGCTGGTGTTGTTACATCTACTGGTTGTGATGGTTTCTTGTTAGGTTCTGTTACTGTTCCTTTTCCTGGAACATTTCCTTTTTGGAAGGTTTGTCATTTGGTACTTCACCTGAACCATTGTCACCAATTGTTACTGTGATTGTTGTTCCATCTTTCTCCTGGAATTTCTACCGTAGTTCCTGGTGGGTATGTTGATCCATCTGGTTTCTTAGGCGTTACTACTGCATCTCCATTTGGTTTACGAGTAATTTCAATCTCACCTGGTTGTTCAGTTACTGGTGTTTCTGGTGTGAATTTACCTGGAGTTGTTACATTAGGAACTTCCACTGTTGGTTTACCTGGTTCTGTAATCTTACCTGTTCCTGGTACATCTTTCTTAGGAAGATTATCATTTGGTACTTTACCTTTACCGTTTTCACCGATTGTAACAGTGATTGGACCATTTTCACCTGGGATTTCTACCGTAGTTCCTGGTGGGTATGTTGATCCATCTGGTTTTCTTAGGTGTTACTGTTACATCACCTGTCTTAGGGCTCACGTTCTACATCTATTGTTGGTGTCTTACGAGCTGGTGTTGTCACATCTACTGGTTGTGATGGTTTCTTATTCGGTTCTGTTACTGTTCCTTTTCCTGGGACATTTCCTTTTGGAAGTTTGTCATTTGGTACTTCACCTGAACCGTTATCACCAATTGTTACTGTGATTGTTGTTCCATTTTCTCCTGGAATTTCTACCGTAGTTCCTGGTGGGTATGTTGATCCATCTGGTTTCTTAGGCGTTACAATCGCATTTCCATTTGGTTTTAGAGTAATTTCAATCTCACCTGGTTGTTCAGTTACTGGTGTTTCTGGTGTAAATTTACCTGGAGTTGTTACATTAGGAACTTCCACTGTTGGTTTTCCTGGTTCTGTAATCTTACCTGTTCCTGGTACATCTTTCTTAGGAAGGTTGTCATTTGGTACTTTACCTTTACCATCTTCACCGATTGTAACAGTGATTGGACCATTTTCACCTGGGATTTCTACCTTAGTTCCTGGTGGGTATGTTGATCCATCTGGTTTCTTAGGTGTTACTGTTACATCACCTGTCTTAGGATCACGTTCCACATCTATTGTTGGTGTCTTACGAGCTGGTGTTGTTACATCTACTGGTTGTGATGGTTTCTTATTCGGTTCTGTTACTGTTCCTTTTCCTGGGACATTTTTCTTAGGAAGTTTGTCATTTGGTACTTCACCTGAACCATTGTCACCAATTGTTACTGTGATTGTTGTTCCATTTTCTCCTGGAATTTCTACCTTAGTTCCTGGTGGGTATGTTGATCCATCTGGTTTCTTAGGGCGTTACTACTGCATCACCATTTGGTTTTACGAGTAATTTCAATCTCACCTGGTTGTTCAGTTACTGGTGTTTCTGGTGTGAATTTACCTGGAGTTGTTACATTAGGAACTTCCACTGTTGGTTTTCCTGGTTCTGTAATCTTACCTGTTCCTGGTACTTCTTTCTTAGGAAGGTTGTCATTTGGTACTTTACCTTTACCGTTTTCACCGATTGTAACAGTGATTGGACCATTTTTCACCTGGGATTTCTACCGTAGTTCCTGGGTGGGTATGTTGATCCATCTGGTTTCTTAGGTGTTACTGTTACATCACCTGTCTTAGGATCACGTTCTACATCTATTGTTGGTGTCTTACGAGCTGGTGTTGTCACATCTACTGGTTGTGATGGTTTCTTATTCGGTTCTGTTACTGTTCCTTTTCCTGGGACATTTCCTTTTTGGAAGTTTGTCATTTGGTACTTCACCTGAACCATTATCATCAATTGTTACTGTGATTGTTGTTCCATTTTCTCCTGGAATTTCTACCGTAGTTCCTGGTGGGTATGTTGATCCATCTGGTTTCTTAGGGCGTTACTACTGCATCACCATTTGGTTTACGAGTAATTTCAATCTCACCTGGTTGTTCAGTTACTGGTGTTTCTGGTGTGAATTTACCTGGAGTTATTACATTAGGAACTTCCACTGTTGGTTTTCCTGGTTCTGTAATCTTACCTGTTCCTGGTACTTCTTTCTTAGGAAGGTTGTCATTTGGTACTTTACCTTTACCGTTTTTCACCGATTGTAACAGTGATTGGACCATTTTCACCTGGGATTTCTACCGTAGTTCCTGGTGGGTATGTTGATCCATCTGGTTTCTTAGGTGTTACTGTAACATCACCTGTCTTAGGATCACGTTCTACATCTATTGTTGGTGTCTTACGAGCTGGTGTTGTTACATCTACTGGTTGTGATGGTTTCTTATTCGGTTCTGTTACTGTTCCTTTTCCTGGGACATTTCCTTTTGGAAGTTTGTCATTTGGTACTTCACCTGAACCATTGTCACCAATTGTTACTGTGATTGTTGTTCCATTTTCTCCTGGAATTTCTACCTTAGTTCCTGGTGGGTATGGTTTTCCATCTGGTTTCTTAGGCGTTACTACTGCATCACCATTTGGTTTACGAGTAATTTCAATCTCACCTGGTTGTTCAGTTACTGGTGTTTCTGGTGTGAATTTACCTGGAGTTGTTACATTAGGAACTTCCACTGTTGGTTTTCCTGGTTCTGTAATCTTACCTGTTCCTGGAACTTCTTTCTTAGGAAGATTATCATTTGGTACTTTACCTTTACCGTCTTCACCGATTGTAACAGTAATTGGGTGATCCTTATCTTTACCTGGGATTTCTACCGTAGTTCCTGGTGGGTATGTTGACCCATCTGGTCTCTTCGGTGTTACTGTTACGTCACCTGTCTTAGGATCACGTTCTACATCTATTGTTGGTGTCTTATGAGCTGGTGTTTCAACTGGAACTTCTTCCGTTGGTTTTCCTGGTTCTGTAATCTTACCTGTTCCTGGTACTTTTCCTTCTGGTAAGTCAGCGTTTGGTACTTTAGCTTTACCGTTGTCATCGGTTGTAACAGTAATTGGGTGATCCTTATCTTTACCTGGGATTTCTACCGTAGTTCCTGGTGGGTATGTTGATCCATCTGGTCTCTTCGGTGTTACTGTAACGTCACCTGTCTTAGGATCTTGTTCAACATCTAATGTTGGTGTCTTATGAGCTGGTGTTTCAACTGGAACTTCTTCCGTTGGTCTACCTGGTTCTGTAATCTTACCTGTTCCTGGTACTTTTCCTTCTGGTAAGTCAGCGTTTGGTACTTTAGCTTTACCGTTGTCATCAGTTGTAACAGTAATTGGGTGATCTTTATCTTTACCTGGGATTTCTACCGTAGTTCCTGGTGGGTATGTTGACCCATCTGGTCTCTTCGGTGTTACTGTTACGTCACCTGTCTTAGGATCTTGTTCAACATCTAGTGTTGGTGTTTTATGTGCTGGTGTTTCAACTGGAACTTCTTCTGTTGGTCTACCTGGTTCTGTAATCTTACCTGTTCCTGGTACTTTTCCTTCTGGTAAGTCAGCGTTTGGTACTTTAGCTTTACCGTTGTCATCTGTTGTAACAGTAATTGGGTGATCCTTATCTTTACCTGGGATTTCTACCGTAGTTCCTGGTGGGTATGTTGACCCATCTGGTCTCTTCAGTGTTACTGTTACGTCACCTGTCTTAGGATCTTGTTCAACATCTATTGTTGGTGTTTTATGTGCTGGTGTTTCAACTGGAACTTCTTCTGTTGGTCTACCTGGTTCTGTAATCTTACCTGTTCCTGGTACTTTTCCTTCTGGTAAGTCAGCGTTTGGTACTTTAGCTTTACCGTTGTCATCTGTTGTAACAGTAATTGGGTGATCTTTATCTTTACCTGGGATTTCTACCGTAGTTCCTGGTGGGTATGTTGACCCATCTGGTCTCTTCGGTGTTACTGTTACGTCACCTGTCTTGGGATCTTGTTCAACATCTATTGTTGGTGTTTTATGTGCTGGTGTTTCAACTGGAACTTCTTCTGTTGGTCTACCTGGTTCTGTAATCTTACCTGTTCCTGGTACTTTTCCTTCTGGTAAGTCAGCGTTTGGTACTTTAGCTTTACCGTTGTCATCAGTTGTAACAGTAATTGGGTGATCTTTATCTTTACCTGGGATTTCTACCTTAGTTCCTGGTGGGTATGTTGACCCATCTGGTCTCTTCAGTGTTACTGTTACGTCACCTGTCTTAGGGATCTTGTTCAACATCTAATGTTGGTGTCTTATGAGCTGGTGTTTCAACTGGAACTTCTTCTGTTGGTCTACCTGGTTCTGTAATCTTACCTGTTCCTGGTACTTTTCCTTCTGGTAAGTCAGCGTTTGGTACTTTAGCTTTACCGTTGTCATCGGTTGTAACAGTGATTGGGTGGTCTTTATCTTTACCTGGAATTTCTACCGTAGTTCCTGGTGGGAATTGTGACCCATCTGGTTTCTTAGGTGTTACTGTTACATCACCTGTCTTAGGATCTTGTTCCAACTCTAGTTTTGGTGTCTTATGAGCTGGTGTTTCAACTGGAACTTTTTCCGATGGGTTCTTATTAGGTTCTGTTACTGTTCCTGTACCTGGGATAGCTTTCTTAGGGAAGATTGTCATTTGGTACTTCACCTGAACCATTGTCGCCAATCGTAACGGTGATTGTAATTGGGTTTCCATCTTTATCTTCACCTGGGATTTCTACCTTAGTTCCTGATGGGTATGGGTTTCCATCTTGTTTCTTAGGCGTTACTACTGCATCACCATTTGGTTTTTGATTAATTTCAATCGCAACTGGTTGTTCTGTTGTTGGAGCACCTGGTATTATCTTACTTGGTGTTTCTACTGGAACTTCTTCCGTTGGTTTTACCTGGTTCTGTAATCTTACCTGTTCCTGGTACTTTTCCTTCTGGTAAGTCAGCGTTTGGTACTTTTCCTTTACCGTTATCATCAATTGTTACTGTGATTGTAGTTGGGTTACCATCTTTATCTTTACCTGGAATTTCTACCTTAGTTCCTGGTGGGGATTGTGATCCATCTGGTTTCTTAGGTGTTACTGTTACATCACCTGTCTTAGGATCTTGTTCCAACTCTAGTTTTGGTGTCTTATGAGCTGGTGTTTCAACTGGAACTTTTTTCGATGGGTTCTTATTAGGTTCTGTTACTGTTCCTGTACCTGGGATAGCTTTCTTAGGGAAGATTGTCATTTGGTACTTCACCTGAACCATTATTACCAATTGTTACTGTGATTGGGTGATCCTTATCTTTACCTGGAATTTCTACCTTAGTTCCTGGTGGATATGTTGATCCATCTGGTTTCTTAGGCGTTACAATCGCATCTCCATTTGGTTGTTGAGTAATTTCGATTGTAGGAGTTTGAGTTGTTGGTGTCTTAGGATCTGTTCCATTTTTGATTTCTTCCTCATCTGGAATTCCATCGTTATCATCATCTGAATCTTTTTTATCTGGGATTCCATCTCCATCTGTATCGCGTTCGATTGTTATTGGAACTTTTGACTACAACTTCTTCTGTTCCTTTTTTTCAGTTTAACTGGAATCTCTACTGTACGTTCTTCTTCTTTTGGTTTCCAATCTGTTACTTCTGGTGTTCCTTTTAGATTTCCATCTTTATCCACTGTTAAACCATTTACTGGATTATCAACTGTAATCGTTGTGTCTGGTTTTATTTGGTGTTACTACCTTAGTATTTGCTGGAACTTCTGCTTTTTTTCTGGTACAGTTTTTCCTGTTACTGTTCCTGTTAATCCATTCGCTACTTTTTGGATCTGTTCCATTTTTGATTTCTTCCTCATCTGGAATTCCATCGTTATCATCATCTGAATCTTTTTATCTGGGATTCCATCTCCATCTGTATCGCGTTCGATTGTTATTGGAACTTTGACTACAACTTCTTCTGTTCCTTTTTCAGTTTAACTGGAATTTCTACTGTACGTTCTTCTTCTTTTGGTTTCCAATCTGTTACTTCTGGTGTTCCTTTTAGATTTCCATCTTTATCCACTGTTAAAACCATTTACTGGATTATCAACTGTAATCGTTGTGTCTGGTTTTATTTGGTGTTACTACCTTAGTATTTGCTGGAACTTCTGCTTTTTTTCTGGTACAGTTTTTCCTGTTACTGTTCCTGTTAATCCATTCGCTACTTTTGGATCTGTTCCATTTTTGATTTCTTCCTCATCTGGAATTCCATCGTTATCATCATCTGAATCTTTTTATCTGGGATTCCATCTCCATCTGTATCGCGTTCGATTGTTATTGGAACTTTGACTACAACTTCTTCTGTTCCTTTTTCAGTTTAACTGGAATTTCTACTGTACGTTCTTCTTCTTTTGGTTTCCAATCTGTTTACTTCTGGTGTTCCTTTTTAGATTTCCATCTTTTATCCACTGTTAAACCATTTACTGGATTATCAACTGTAATCGTTGTGTCTGGTTTTATTTTGGTGTTACTACCTTAGTATTTGCTGGAACTTCTGCTTTTTCTGGTACAGTTTTTTTCCTGTTACTGTTCCTGTTAATCCATTCGCTACTTTTTGGATCTGTTCCATTTTTGATTTCTTCCTCATCTGGAATTCCATCGTTATCATCATCTGAATCTTTTTTTATCTGGGATTCCATCTCCATCTGTATCGCGTTCGATTGTTATTGGAACTTTGACTACAACTTCTTCTGTTCCTTTTTCAGTTTAACTGGAATTTCTACTGTACGTTCTTCTTCTTTTTGGTTTCCAATCTGTTACTTCTGGTGTTCCTTTTAGATTTCCATCTTTATCCACTGTTAAACCATTTACTGGATTATCAACTGTAATCGTTGTGTCTGGTTTTTATTTGGTGTTACTACCTTAGTATTTGCTGGAACTTCTGCTTTTTCTGGTACAGTTTTTCCTGTTACTGTTCCTGTTAATCCATTCGCTACTTTTTGGATCTGTTCCATTTTTGATTTCTTCCTCATCTGGAATTCCATCGTTATCATCATCTGAATCTTTTTATCTGGGATTCCATCTCCATCTGTATCGCGTTCGATTGTTATTGGAACTTTGACTACAACTTCTTCTGTTCCTTTTTTTCAGTTTTAACTGGAATTTCTACTGTACGTTCTTCTTCTTTTGGTTTCCAATCTGTTACTTCTGGTGTTCCTTTTTAGATTTCCATCTTTATCCACTGTTAAACCATTTACTGGATTATCAACTGTAATCGTTGTGTCTGGTTTTATTTGGTGTTACTACCTTAGTATTTGCTGGAACTTCTGCTTTTTCTGGTACAGTTTTTCCTGTTACTGTTCCTGTTAATCCATTCGCTTTACTTTTTGGATCTGTTCCATTTTTGATTTCTTCCTCATCTGGAATTCCATCGTTATCATCATCTGAATCTTCTTTATCTGGAATACCATCTCCATCTGTATCGCGTAGAATTGGGACTGGAACTTTCACAGTAACTGTCTCGCCACCATTTGTTACTTTAACCGGAATCTCTACTATACGTTCTTCTTCTTTTGGTTTCCAATCTGTTACTTCTGGTGTTCCTTTAAGTTTACCTTCTTCATCCACTGTTAAACCGTTTACTGGTTTTATCTGTCGTAATGCTTGAACCTGGTTTGTTAGGTGTCACAACTGTAACTGGTGTAATTTTTGCTTTTTCTGTAACTGGTGCTGGATTTGTAACTGTAGCTTCTAAAGGTCCATTTTGCTGTTCCTCTAGCTACAGGACTCTCAAGAGTATTATTATCAACATTCTTAGAAACTTTTGCAGTTACTTCTGTTTTATCTGCAACTTCAGCATCAGAAATTGTTACAACTCCTTCAGGTGTTACTGATACTTTATCAGGTGTCTTACCATTTACTGTCCAATTATTTCCAGATTTCGTAACTGTTACAGTCTCTGGAGTAGTCTTACCTGTTGGTACATAAGTAATCGTAATTTTATCAATATCCTGTTTATCAGTACTATTAGGGCGAGTTGGTGGAGTAATTGTTACACTACCATTCTCTTTACCTTCTACGATAGGTGCTGTTGGTGTTACTGCTAGAATTACTTGACGCTTAATTTCTGCTGGTGCAAATGTTGTTCTAGTCGTGCTATTAGCATCTGTTATATTATTAGCCTTAGTACCTGGGAATATTGCTGTTGCAGTTCGAGTATATTTACCTGAATTGTCAAGTGTTGTTCCTGGATCTAGATTAGTACCGTTTCTGTCTTTTCCATGTCCAAGTCATACCACTTGGTAAATAATTGTTTCCACGATCTGCTTTATCTTCACTATCTACTACTTTCAGATAGTGATGCGCATCAATATTTTTAGGACTATTAGTTTTATTTAATGTTGAAGCAACTGGTACATTTGCTATACCATTTTCAAGATTTCTTGTTTCAATATCAACTACGCGATACTTGAATTTGAAATCACGGCTATCTGAAGGACTACTTCCTTCTACGTGAATAGTTGATTCATGTACTCCTAAAGTTTCAGTATTCAATACAGTTCCTGAAGATAAACGAGGTGCATATGAGTTGCTTCAGTTTTTCCTGTTTGAACTGTAAATGAACCTGGAGTTGCTCCTGGATCTGGAGTCACTCCTTTTGGAAGTCCTCCCTTAACTTCTACTTTAGAAATCACACCAGAGTTATCCGATACTTTTAGCTCTGGGTTAAATGTAGCTCCACGATAAACTGTAAAGATTGGTTCATTAGCAGTTTCTGATAACTCTTTTCCATTTAGACTTGCTTTTGGTTTTTCATTATCCACTACATTGAAAACAATATTTCTCTCAGCTGTTTCCGGTGCAAATACTGGGATACCATTTCGATTACTTTGATTTTTAGGGGAACACTGCTATCGCTTTATGAGTTTGTTTTCCTACTTTATCTAATGTTACATTCGTAGTTGATCCTTTAGCGTTATCCCAACGGAAGTTCATTCCTCCTGGAAGTGGACATCTGCTTGCAGTCCTACAACTGGGTTACCTTTTTCCATCTTGTTCACCAGCTGTATTTAGGTATACATTTGGATCACCTGACTTGTTGTTTAACTTGACATTATTCTCTGTGTGTTCTGCGACAACATCGACAACTTTTATACTTCATCAGATATGTAGCATTATTTTTACCATCAGAAATTTTGGAATCTAGCTACGTGATCTCCTAGTGTTTGTGTATCCAATACTTTTCCTGTAGATAAAGGAGTTGCATATGGATTTGCTTCAGTTTTTCCAGTTTGTGCTGTGTAAGTTTGCGGTTGAGATCCTTTTGGTAAGCCCTCAACACTCATAGAAGTAATTTTACCTGAATCATCCCACGCTTTAACAGTTGGATTAAATGTAGCTCCACGATATACATAAAACTGAGCAGATTTTTGGTTCTGTCTCTGTTAAACGAACTCCGCCAACCTCAACGACTGGTTTTTGGTTATCAGTGGCGTTACATTGAAAGTAAATGTTACTGGTTTCGCGCTGTGGTTAGCATTATCCGTAGCATTGAAAGTAATTGTATTATTATTACGAACGTCTTCTGCTGTTGTTCTAATCTCAATAGTTCTTATTTTTCAGTATCCGTATCTTTCACATTAGTTGCAGTAACGTTTGAATTAACCAATCTATTACCATATTTTTATAAAATCTGAAGTATCAAGATTAACATGTTTATCATCTGTTGCTGTTACTGTGAATCTTACAGTATCACCTTCAACTACTGTTACTGGCTTATCTGGTGAGATTTTTAATGTAGGTGGTTGTGTATCTGGAGCTTCTGTTGGAGTAACAGGATTACTTTTTATCAGAAGTTACTTTTCCATTATTATTAGTAACTACTGTTTCAGCTGTAATTGGGTTTCCTGGTAGAGCGTCTGTAACTGTAACTCTCGCAGTCCCTCCACTAGTTGTTCCAGTTCCGATAAGTTTAGTACCATCGTAAAGGTTAACTTTCGAACCGTTTGGCACTCCGTTTTGGACATTTACAATAATTTGTTGATTTGTTAAGCCTTTTTTTGTTCACTACACTTGTTGGATTAATTATAGGTTTTTTTAGGTTTTAACGATTAATGTAGCAGTAGCAGTATTCGAAGAATTATCGCTGTAGGTAGCTTTTACTTGAGGCTTGAATACTCCTGCTTTAGTAGTATTTGGTTTCCCATTTACCCTCCGGTTCCGGATTTAGCAAACTCCAAGACATACCGTCAGGGAAGTCTTTAGTTCCATTATCACGCGTTACCAAACCATTTGCTACTGGATTTTCATCAAGAGGATCCCCAACTGTTTTTGGAACTTCTTTACCGATAATAGGATATAATTTTGCTTCTGGATCATTTTGTAAACGAGAACCAGTTGCCCCTACAATATAAGAACGATTAGCTGTAGGTGCTTTCGCTACTGTTGCCGCATCAAACACGACCATATCGAGCTGCTTCTTCAGGAGTTACATCATTTCTCAGTTTAATCTTAACATGCATGTGCATTGCATAATCAGTACTTTTCTTCTAACATCTACTCCTAGATAATACGATAGTCCTGGATAACTACCATTCTTAGCTTTAGGAAGTTCATTTTAGAGTAGGATCATATTGGTTATTTTTAAATACATTCCATCTTTGATTAGGACGATTCACCCTGAATTTGGATCATAAAATGTGTCTCTATCAGCATTGAAAAATATGGTATTTTTGGTAGGCTGGATCTGAAAATTGTAGCTGTATTTTCATATCGTTCAAATCCTTGGAAACCATCTGAAAGTCTTCTACCTCCAGTATTACGGTAACGTGTGAAACTTAGATCTTTTATTGTGTTAGATTTATAAGTTCCATTCGAATTTAAATCCATGATGTTAAATGGCCCTTGGAAGTAATAGTGTTCTTGATAAGAGCCATCAGTTACCTTTTCTTCCATTATTATTGAAGAAGACATCATAGACAATCCATTTCCCTTCACGATCTTCTCATAGACTGCTTTTGATATCTGTGTATTCTTTAGTAAACTCCGGATCATTATTATTTGTATTACCTCGACCTCCGATGTCTTTAGGGTCAACAGAAGCGAAATATTTAATATTAGCTAAGGCTCCAGAATTAATTTCACCATTTGCTCTAAAACTTGTTCCTTCTCTCATGCTTTGACCATTACGTAAGTCACGAGATCCTGAATTAGCGATTGTATTCGCTCCTTCTTTCACTTCTTTTTTTCCTTAGTAGTCACTTTTTGGCATAGAAGACACAATTTGCGTTTGTTGTTTTAGTTTTTTTAACTAATGCATCTACTTCTTCTTGAGTAGCGTTAGCGTTTTCTAATATGCTCTTAGCATTGATAAGATCAACATTTACCGCTGATAAAGTCGAAGCTGGCGCTTTATCTTTATTTACCGTAGCAAGTAGTTCTTCTAATTTTGTTATACTAATTTCTAGAAGACTTTTATCAACTACTTTTTTTCTCTACTTCTACTTTTAGTGCTTTCTTCTTTTTACACTGCTTGGTTTTATTTACTGAAGCAACGCTTTCTTTTCAGCACTTACTGTATTTATTTTCTCAGGTACCTTATCGCCGTTTCCTGATGTAGCATTCGTGTCATTAGTTGCTGAACTATCACTAGACGCAGCGACTTCATTAGCACTAGCTACCCCAGTACCAAAAAGATACTAGCTCCTATTACTATAGATGCAGCACCGAACTTAAACTTTTTAATTGAATAGCTTTCAACTTTGACACCTTGTTTGAGCTCTTTAAGTTTCTTATTGTTTTTCCCTATCACAATAACTTCCTCCTTATTTTTGAAACTTAATAGTTATTTTAAAAATATAACTAAATAAATTTTTAAAACATTACCTTGTTAATTTTTTTATAGATATCCCAAGGCAGAACATTATATGGATACCCTATCATATTTACTTAAAAAAATACTTAAAATTCACATAATTGATTATAGTTTATTTAGTATATTCTTAAAAAAACTTAATTATAATTTTTATTATAAAGAAATAAATTTTGATTTTCTTCTACACTCCATTATAACACTAAAAATTTCCCTTGTCACTTAATAACTGAATTAATAATTACAACTAAATATTTTTGTTAATTCCCAAAAGTAAATTCCAGTTCAAATAAAAAGAGTAATCTTAAAATCATGACTATAAAAATCATATTTTTTTAAAAATTACTCTAACATACTTTATGTAATGAGGATGAACCAAAAATCCTAAATTTAAAAAAATGTAGATTATAATTCATAGACACAGCGATTTATTGATATCTAAATTCGATTTTTAAAAACTTTTTAGATACCTAATAAACTACTAAGAGAAGTCACTCAACAAAATCTTGTTTCTCAAGAACTCACGATTTTGTCGAGTCACTCCCTAGATAGCTATATCTTTTCTACAACTAGTTCTTTATCATTATTTTTAATATTTTTATCGTATTCAATTACGTAATTTAATTTTCAAGTACTATAGAGTCTTAATACAATTGACTTTTTAAAAATACTCTCCAAAGTTAGACGAAAAACCTATTTTTGGTAAAAATCATTTTATAAACTGAGAAGTAAAATAAAAATTATAATTAAAAATTTACTTAAAAATATTATTTTGCATTTAACCTATATTAATTATTATATGTATGAAAGAATATTCTCATACTAAATTCATTCAGTAAAAATTCTTTTAATTCCATACTTCTTGTGTTTCCCCTAACTTTCCTGCTCTTTCTAAAGATGCATCAATATTTTCACATATATATTTTTACCTATCTTTTCAATAAATCCAGCCTTTTTCCATAACATGATACGGTTGTTCATTTACATGCGAAAGTATTAATGTTAAACCACGTTTTTTTGACATGTTTCTAATATTTCCTCTAATACCTCTAATCCTGAAATATCCATAACAGGAACATTACGCATTCTTATTATCAGAACATTTTTCCCTTCTCCATGTTCAAAGTTAGTAAATACATTTGCTGCTCCGAAGAATAATGCTCCAAAAATTTCATAAACTATAGTATTTTTAGGGACATATTTTAAATCAACTTCTTCAGATAAGTTATCATCATCAGATGAACCTTTGTAAGTCCATTGCCTAACTTCTGCAATATCAGACATACGTTTTAAGAATAAGAACGCGGCTAATACCATACCGAATTCTATCGCAATTACTAAGTCAAAGAATAGAGTTAACAAAAATGTGATAATTAACACTGCTACATCACTCTTTGGTGCAGTTTTTACCATACGTACACAAATACGCCATCCACTCATATTATATCCTACGATTATTAATATAGCAGCCAAGCAACTCATAGGTATATACGATGCATATGGCATTAAAAATAACAGTATTAATAATAAAGTAAATGCGTGTACCATTCCAGCTACTGGTGTTCTACCACCATTTTTTACGTTCGCTGCTGTTCTCGCAATTGCACCTGTTGCAGGTATTCCTCCAAAAAGTGCCGACATAAAGTTCCCTACACCTTGAGCTACTAACTCTGCATTTGATTTATGCTTACTTCCTGTCATACCATCAGATACTACAGCAGATAATAGTGATTCTATAGCGGCTAATATCGCGATTGTAAATGCCGGTAAAATCATCTCTCTGATTAGTGAAAATGAAATTGTAGGCATTGTAAAGCTAGGAAGCCCTGCTTTAATCGTATATAGATCACCAATAGTTTTAACCGGCAATTTGAAAATAGCTACTAAAAATGTTGTAACTAGTATTGCGATTAAAGAACCCGGTATTTTCTTAGATACCTTTGGCCAAAATATTTGAATTAGTATGGCAAGTAATCCTATCGCTAAAGTGACAAAACTAATACTTTTTATATTATGCCCATAAGCTACTAATTTTCCAACAAATTCTGCCGGAACTGCTCCCATACTTAATCCTAGGAAATCTTTAACCTGACCGACTACTATTCCCATAGCAATCCCTAGTGTAAATCCAATAGTAATTGTTTTAGGAATGAATTTAATCAAGTCACCAAAGTGAAATATCCCCATTAGAATTAACATAACTCCTGCCATTAGTGTTGCAACAGTTAATCCTGCAATTCCATGTTCAGCTATAATTCCATAAATAATAACGACAAAATGCTGCTGTAGGTCCACCAATCTGAACCCTACTCCCACCTAAAAAAATGAAATAAAAAAACCTGCTATAATCGCAGTATAAAGACCTTTGTTCCGGATTAACCCCAGATGCAATCGCCAAAGCAATCGATAAAGGCAATGCTATAACAGCTACTATCAAACCAGCAATTATATCTTTTAAGCATTGTTCCTTTGTATAATTTTTCATTACACTAAATAACTTCGGCTTAAGATATTTAAATGAATTCATCTTCTCCTCCTACTTCCTGAGAATCTTTAGTATTACTAGTTTAGCACATAACTAATAAAAAACTCTAGTTAAATTAGAAATCCTTTTGAAATATTTTTAAAAATTTCTGATATATTTTCTAAAAACTAAAATAAAATCTATTATATAATAAATTTTTATCTATTATATAATAAATCTTGTTATAAATTTAAAAAGGCTTGAAAAATCACTTTTTCAAGCCTTAAACAATCATCTATTATATTTTTACTTAAACTTCTTTTTGATGTCTCTTATTACATCTGCCAATAATTCATTATTTGCGGTATCGTACCAAGTTCCATCCATTTTATTTCTGAACCATGTTAACTGACGTTTTGCATAACGGCGTGAATTCTGAGAAATAGCTGCAATAGTATCTTTTTTAGAAACATTACCATTAAGATATGGAATCATCTCCTTATATCCTATTGCTCCTAGAGCTTGCAGTTCTAGACCATATTCTTCTATAATTTCTTTAACTTCCTGCTCAAGCCCTTCTTCAAACATCAATTCAACACGCTTATTAATGCGATTGTATAGAATTTCTCTATCGGTATTAAGAACTATTAAAAATGGATTGTACCAATCTAGAATAGTATCTCCATTGTTGTTTGTCGTTACAGATTTCTTTTCATTCATCACATAATTATATGCATTAATTACACGACGATGATTTTCTAGGTCAATCGTATTATAGGTATCCGGATAGTTCACTTTTAGATATTCTCTAGCCATATCGACATCAATATCATAAGTTTTTTCCTCTAAATCAGTAAATTCATAATTATTTAGAACAGCATTCATATAAAAACCAGTTCCACCGATTAATAAAGGCATCTTTCCTCGAGCATGTATTTCTTCAATTTTCTTACGTGCAAGTTTTTGAAAATCGTAGACAGAACAAGTATCAGTAGGTTCTAGTTCGTCTATTAGATGATGAACTACCCCATCCATCTCTTCTTTTTTCACCTTTGCAGAACCTATATCAAACTTTTTATAAATTTGAACACTATCTATAGAGATTATTTCACAGTCAAACTCTTTTGCCAGGTCAATACTAAGTGCCGTTTTCCCAACTGCAGTTGGTCCTACTATCGCTATTAAAGGTATTTTTTCCATCTTACCTCCTACACTATACGTTTAAACATTTTTTCTAAATCTTTTCTTCTCCATTTTTGTGATTATCGGACGGCCATGTGGACACGTAAATGGATTCTTACATTCATAAAGATCACTAATAACCTTATTCATCTCAACATCTGTAAGAACTTGATTTGGCTTTTTATAGACATTTTACAACTTGCCATAGCAGTGCATCATTTCTTAATTCGTTGAAAAGTTATATTGTTATTTCTAAGAACCTTCTCAGCAATAATTTTTATCATTTTGCTCTTCGTCTTCTTCTATCCAACCAGGAAATTCACGAACAACATAAGAATTATCTCCAAACTCCTCAAAAAAACAATACCAAGTTCTTCAAATTTTTTTCTAAATTATTACGAACCTCAGCCGCTTCTTCTACAGAAAAAAATTAAACATAAGCGGTATTAACATCTGTTTTTATAATTCTTTCTTTCAATAAATTCACGTTGTAATTTCTCATAATTATATCTTTCTGCAGCAGCATGCTGATCTATAAGGAATAACTTTATTATCAGCTTCTGACAAGATATATGTTTTTAAAAGATTTGTGCCAATACTTTTAAATCAGGTAGCGTACGAACTTTTGTATCATCATCTTGAACAATTTTCGCATCTTTGATTTCATTAAAAGTGACTGTCATCTTTTACTACATTAGAAACTACTTCTTCTGTACGATCATCATAACTCGCAGTTATCTTCTTTTTAGAGAAATTCATGAAGTTCTCTATCTCTTTTTTTAGTTGGTTTTATCACCAAATTTATTTCTATTATCACGAGGATGTGAACTATAACTTAAATCTGGTAAATCGCTCTTAATTTTTTGAGTTTTTGTTTCTTTGATTAAACGTATTTTTCTTTACTTTGTACTGGTATTTTTTTCTTCAGCAGAATTAGTTAACAAATCGCCTCCAAAAAAAGAAATTCATCTTCTTGAATAACATGACTCGCAGATTTTTCTTGATTACTAGAAACGCTACTATCGTCTCTAGTACTTCCTAGAAATTCTTTGGAGATATTTGTGAAACCACTTTCTCTTCCACCCCTACCGAGAAGTTTTTAGATTCATCTGAGGAACTACTTTCAACTCCAGCTCTTATCCCCAGTTCCTTTGACTCCTCAGAAAAGCTATTTTTATCTTGAACATTACTCTCTACTTCTCTTTGCTCATTTGAAAAAAATATTCTCATCTTCTACATTTCCAAACTTTATTATCTAGTTCATCTAAGAAATTTATTTTTTTCGATTTTCGCTTTTTTTCTTTTTTTGTAAGAACATTATTCATTCCTTGTGGAATATATGTATAATTACTTAGTCTTTCAGTGATAACTTCTTTTGATTAGACGAATTAACTCCGCTTCTTTCTGATAATCTCACTTCTTGTTTAGTTGGATGAACGTTAACATCTAATAAAATTGGATCCATCTCTATATTAATAACACATAATGGATACCTATTTATCATTAATAGTGTTCCGTAAGCATCGATTATAGCATTTTTGAATTCCATAGTTTTTTTAATATAACGCCCATTGATAAAAATATTTATATAATTCTTACTAGCTCTCGTCTCTTCTGGTACAGAAATATAACCAAATACTTTGTAATCATCATTATTACCACTAAATTCAATCATATTTCTAGCAACGCCCATATTATAGATCTTTAGATAAAATCTTATGAACATCACCATCACCGTATGTTTTAAAGGTAATCTTACCATCTACATGCAGTTCAAAAGCTACATTAGGATAAGATAGGGCAAACTTATGAATAATATTAGTAATATTAGCTTGTTCTGTATGTGGATTACGCAGATATTTCAGTCGTGCCGGTGTATTGTAAAAATAAATTTTCTACACTTAAATCAGTTCCTTTAATAGGTGCGTAATATTCCTCAGAAACTACTTTTCCACCTTCAAGAACTAACATCTTCCCTTGCGCTTCTCCTGCACAACTTTTTATCGTTACTTTACTCACAGATGAAATACTCGCTAATGCCTCACCTCTAAAACCTAGCGTTTCTATGTGAAATAAATCATAATCAGCACTTATTTTACTAGTTGCATGACGTAAAAATGCACGTGCCAAATCATCATTAGAAATACCACTACCATTATCAATAATTCTAATTTGTTGAATACCAAATTCCTTGATTATAACTTTAATATTTGTACTTCCTGCATCGATAGAGTTTTTCTACAAGCTCTTTAACAACAGAAGAAGGTCTTTCGACTACTTCTCCCGCCGCTATTTTATTTGATAGTTCTGCAGATAATATATTTATTTTTCCCATTTAATTTATTTCACATCCTCACTTATTTTTTTCTCTGTAATTCGTAAAAGAAAGATTAAAAGCCTGCATTGGAGTTGTTTCTAAGAAGTTTACACTCTCTAATTGCTTTTTAATTTCATCGAAATTTCTCATTATCACCATCAAAAATCCAATTGTAATTTTGCATAATTTTTTTCCTGATTTCTCTTCAGCTTTTTAGTTGTTTTTCTAATAGTTTTTCTCTAACTCTTCTTTAAGTTCTTTTTCTAATTCAGAACGAAGTTGTTGTCTTAAAAACTCTTCATCTACTTTTACAACATCTTCTTTAACTACTCTACTTCTAAATTCTTTTTCTAGTTCTTGACGTAGTTGTGCTCTTAAAAGCTTCCTCGTCTATTTTTACAACTTCTTCTCTAACTACTTTACTACTATATTCTTTTTCTAGTTCTTGACGTATTTTTTCTCTTAACTTTTCTTCAGACTCTTGTGATGAAGTTTCATTTAATAATACCTTATTATATCTAGCATTATCAACAAGGTCGTCACTACCTTTATTTCCACTTTCTAATTCTCTTAATATTTTATTAGCACCTACAATAACATCTTCTGGTAGATGAGCAAGTTGAGCTACATGAATACCATAACTCTTCTCAATAGGTCCTTCATTAATTTTATATAAGAAAATTAGTTTTCCATGATCTTCTTTTGCAGAAACGTGGATATTCTTTATTCCCTGGGTAATATTTTCTAACTTTGTAAGCTCATGATAGTGAGTTGAGAATAGTGTTTTACATTTGATAGTATTATTAATATATTCTAATATCGATTGAGCTAAGGCGATACCATCATATGTCGAAGTTCCACGACCAATCTCATCAAAAATTAATAATGAATTTTCAGTAGATTCGACTAAAGCATTCTTCGCCTCAATCATCTCAACCATAAACGTTGATTTACCTCCAGCAAGATCATCACTCGCCCCTATTCTCGTAAATATTTTATCAAAATTGGTAAATTCGCAGAAGTCGCTGGAACAAAAGATCCAATTTGGGCAAGGATTACTATAAGAGCAAGTTGTCTCATATAAGTAGATTTACCAGACATATTAGGTCCTGTAATAAGCAAGATATTATTGTCTTTATCTACTTTGCAATCATTACTAATATAACTATCAGCACTCACATTTCTTTCAACAATCGGGTGACGACCATCAACAATATCAATAATATTATTATCATTGAATTCAGGTTTTACATAACCATATTCTTCCGCTACATCAGACAATGAAACAAACACATCAATATCACTTAGAGTATTCGCAACTCTCTGCAATCTTACTATATAATTATGAATCTTTGTCTTAACTTCTTGGAATAGTTGTAATTCTAACTCTTCAATTTTTGTCTTAGAGTTTACGATATGTTCTTCAACTTTTTTCAGTTCTTCAGATACGAATCTCTCACAGTTAGAAAGTGTTTGTTTCCTATGATAACCTAGTTCTGTTGGATCTATAGTCTTAAGCCCTACTTTAGATACTTCGATAAAGTAACCGAAAATCTTATTGTATCCAACTTTTAGATTTTTAACCCCAGTTCTCTCTTTTTCACGTTCTTCGATTTCTAGTAATATTCTATTCCCATTCTTACTAGCATTTTTATAACCATCTAACTCTTCATTGAAGCCTAATTTAATTACATTTCCATCTTTAACTGTTTGACCAGCTTCTTCATGGATTGTCTCTTCAAGATAGTCGTATAAATCTGTTAATTCGTCGATATTCTCTGCAATATCTTTTAGTTTATTAGATTCAAATCCTAATAACAATTTCTTAATTTCTGGTATTTGAGCTAATGTTTTCTTTAGATTTAATAATTCCTTAGGACTTACAATATTATAAGAAACTTTTGTAGAAATCCTCTCAAGGTCATATACTTCTTTCAAACTAGTTTTCACATCAGCTTTTTCAAAATAATGTTTAGTAAAATCTTCTACGATTTCCTGACGTTTTTTAATTTCTTTAAGATCTAGCAATGGATTTTCTAACCATTTTTAAGTTTTCTTGAACCCCGCAGCTGTTGATGTTTTATCTACAATACTAAGAAGAGAACCCTTTCTTACCCACCATTAGCCATATTTTGAGTAACTTCTAAGTTTTTTAATGAGTAGTTCGTCATATAAACAAACTTATCTTTGAAATATACTTCAAAATCTTTAAGGCTTGAAATATCTTTATTTTGAGTTTTTTCAATATAATCTAAAAGAACATCACATGCAATACGCAGATTGCTATCAGTAATATTATTTGTTTTTCTCCTTAGTAATATCATTATTTAATTCAACTTCAGTAATATAAGCACTAATATCCAACTCTTGATCTTTTATGCTTATTACTTCTTTAATATTATTTTTTAGTACTTCATCTTGAAGGTCAGCCATAGTTTTAAGTACAGTACAACGGCTATCCCCTGTCATAATATCACAAAACTCGAAGTAGATATTATTATCCTTTACATATGCACTACCTAGGTAATTATTCTCATCATAGTTTTTGTAGTTCATATAAGTCCCTGGTGTGATTACCTGAACAACTTTACGCTCTACGATTTTCCCTTGACCAGGTTCAGAAACTTGTTCGCATATTGCTACTTTATATCCATTATTTACTAAAGTATCAATGTGAGTTGCTGATGAATGAAATGGAACTCCACACATAGGAATTTTTTCAGCTCCTCCATCACGAGCAGTTAAGGTTATTTCTAATATTTTTGACGCTCTAGTCGCATCTTCAAAGAACATCTCATAAAAATCACCAAGACGGTAAAATAAAAACATGTCCTGATAATCTTTTTTTATCTTCAGATATTGTTCTATCATTGGAGTATATTTCATCTCAAAAGTTCCTTTCTCTTTATTTCTTCCATGTATTTATAACATATAAATCTTTTAGCATAAAACGTTATTTTTAGTAGTGAATCGTAGTAAAACATATAATATTATAGCCTATGGAAGAAACAGAAATTAAATTCATATACATTTTTATGTAATAGTCTATATTTGAATTTTTCTCTAGTTTTAGAAACCTTACTTTTTATCACATAATACTACTAAAACTCTTCTTAAATTTTCAAGATTTTACTCATCTTATCTATCTCATATTGACTACAACAATTTACATAAATTATACATTAAATTTAGAGTTTTATTACTATATAGCACTTATAACAATAGCATTTTAACTCTCTATAATAGATTTTCATTGTAGATTTCTCATGTTGCATATTTCTTCAATATTGTATAATTACAACAAAGGGTTGACTTATGTTAAATTTCATAAAAAAATAAAAACAAATTTATCGATATTGATTTTTATTTTATATTTAGCTTTTTCTAGTTTATTATTTATATTACTAGCTGAATATAATAACAATAAAACACCTACATTATTCCTTAAGCAATTTGTTTTCTATTTAATTGGTCTTGGAATAATATATTTACTTCAAAAATACCAATAGATTATATAGAAAAATTCTCTATAGCATTCTATTTATTTCGCACTAGTTCTTTTTGGTTGGGATATTCTTAGTACCTACTAATTTTGCTCCTATCGTAAATGGTGCACGTAGTTGGTATAATCTCGGACTATTCACTCTACAACCTTCAGAATTTGGTAAAAATAGCCACTGTCGCTATGATTAGTATGTTGATAAAAGAAAAAGAGTTTTTAAAGATAATACCGATACTGTAAAAACTTTTTAAAAATAGCATTAATAATCTCAATACCTTTCGTATTGGTTGCTAAAAAGAAAATGACTTTAGGTAATGGTTTATTTTTTCATCTTTTTATTCTTAGGTTTTAGTATTTTTTTAGTCTGCAATAAAGGAAAAGACATTATTTCAGAATTTACTCTGTAGTTATAGCTGGACTAGCAATTATTATTCTTGCTGCCTTTATATTTCCCAAGACTTCTTAGTCTAGTTGGATTAAAATCTTATCAGCTTAATCGTATCCTTTCATGGTTAAATCCTGAAAGCTTACAAGCTAGATTATTCTTATCAAATTACTCAAGTTCTTAGTGAGATTAAATTAGGGTGGACTTACAGGGACATTCGCTAAAAAATAAAAACTATATAGATGAACAATTTAATGATTTTTATCTTTTTCTATAGTTGCTAAAAACTTTTGGATTTTATCGGTGCTGCAATATTCTTAATTATCTTCTTTATATTTATACTAAGATTATTCAATATAATGAAAAAATGCGAACAAGGTAACTACAGCTATTACTTTATTTTATTAGCTATTTGTAGTTTTTGCTTCTCATTCTTCATCAATATTTTTTCAACACTTAGTATTATTCCTGTAATTGGTATAAGTATGCCATTTATAAGTTATGGTGGAAGTTCATTAATAGCCACTAGTATTCTCTTTCGGAATAATTGTTAAAAATTAATGCTACTATACACGAAGAATATTTGGAAGATGAATATTACGAAAACTACGAAGAAGAATATGATGAAGCTCAATATATTGATGATTCTCATCCTTTAGATCCTGTATATGATAATAACAACAATAACTATTATGAGGAAGAACCTCAACAATATAGAAGAAGTAAAAGAAAAAGATAAAAAAATGAGGATAGAAAATTTTTCTATCCTCATTTTTCTTTTATTTTCTTACATCTTCAATGAATTTATCATCAATAGTTTCTAATAATTTTCCTAAAATTGATTTAGCTGCGTAGTAATCACGGATATCGAATACTGCATTGTGAGTGTGAATATAACGTGCACAAATACCGATTACAGTTGTTGGAATACCATTTAATGCTTGATGAATATTACCCGCATCTGTTCCACCTGGTGATGTGAAGTATTGGTATTTAATTCCATTTTCTTCAGCAAGTGCTACGATTTTTTCTCTCATATTAGCACGAAGTACCATAGTTCTATCAACTAATCTTACTAAGAATCCTTCTCCTAAGCGTCCGTTACTAGTTTCTTTTCCATCCATATCGTTTGCTGGACTACAGTCTACAACGAAACATACATCAGGTTTAATCATATTTGCTGCCACTGTTGCTCCACGAAGACCTACTTCTTCTTGAACAGTAGCACAAACTACTAGGTTGAAGTCTAATTCTTTTTCAGCAAATTCTTCTAAGATTTCTGTAATAATTACACATCCGTAACGGTTATCAACAGCTTTACTCATAAATCTGTTTTCAGTAAGTTGTTCGAAATGTTGTTTTTGGTGTAACAAATGCACCTTCGCGAATTCCCATTTCTAAAGCTTCTTCTCTTGAAGCTGCACCTACATCTATAGTCATATCGCTAATTTTTACATTTTGCGCTACTCCTGCAGTGAAGTGTTTAGGAATTGAACCTATTACTCCAGTGAATTTTTTCCCTTCATATGAAGTTACTGTGTAAGTTTGAGCTAAAAGAACATCTTCCCTAAAACCACCAAGTGTTTCAAATTTAAGCATACCATTTGGTAATACTTTAGTTACGATAAATCCAACTTCATCCATGTGAGCTGAAATCATAACTGTTTTAGCATTTTCTTTTTTAGACTTTTTAATAGCATAGATTCCACCAAGATTATCGAACTTAATCTCATCAGCATATTTAGATAAATTTTCTTCTAAATATTTTGAAATTTCACTTTCAAATCCCTGATGTTCCGTCTAACATTGTTAATTCTCTGAATCTTTCTATTGATTTACTCATTTTCTTATACCTCTTTTTATGTACTCTATTGTTTCACTTTCTTTATCATAACGTACTTCATATTCGATATTGTTATTGTCAAAAATAGAACATTAAATATGAGTTTTTCTTTTAAGTTTAGCGTATAGCTATCTATAACATCATAACCTAATGCAATTAATTTGTTTCTACACCTATCTATGTGATCATTATTTAATTCTTGCTCTTCTGTTTTTTGATAAACTCTATATCCTGCATAAGCTGCAGCTAATGGCAATAATATTCTTTTTAATTTCATATTTTTACCTCTTATCTGAATTCATCACATAACGAGTTAAATAATTCCTCACTAAAGTTCTAGATTTTTGATGAGCAATAGGTTCATCTCGTTTATAATTACGTAAAGTGTCTTCGTAATGAGGTTTTTTCTCATTTTAGTAGATTACCCCTGTTACAAGGTCATTGTATTCTTCTAAGACTCTATACGCTTCTAATTTATTAGTATTATCATAACCTTCGATATCAGAAAGTTTTGTTAAGTGTTCTTTATACCAAGCTGGCGTATTTTTGTAGTTATATGTTTTACATGGGCTGAACACGTTAACTAGTGAGAATCCATCATGATTAACAGCTTCTTCGAAGATTTGCATCATTTCTTTCATATCACCAGTGAATGCTTGCGCTAAGAATGTAACTTCACAAGATAAGGCAATTTTCATAGCTGATAATGGTTTTTCCATTACACCTTCTAGAGTTGTTGTCGTTACTAAACCTTCATCAGATTTAGGCGACATTTGACCTTTTGTTAAGGCATAAAGTTGGTTATCCATTACTACGTATGTCATGTTTACGTTACGTTTCATAGCGTGAACAGCATGTCCAATTCCGATAGCATATCCATCACCATCTCCACCCATGGCGAAAACTGTTAGATCTTGGTTAGCTAGTTTTATCCCTTGAGCAACTGGTAGTGAACGTCCGTGTAATCCTTGAACTCCATATGCTCTTGTATATCCACTAATTTTCCCAGAACATCCAATCCCCGCTGAGATTACAACATTTTCAGGTTTAATCCCTAGATTTACAACAGCTCTATTTATACCCGCAAGTACCGAGAAGTCTCCACAACCGGCACACCAATCGGGCTTAACATCGTTTTTATAATCTTTTAATGTTACTTTCAAATTATTTCTCCTCCTCTAGTAATTGTTCAACAAGTTCGTGAGTATAATAGATGTCTCCATCATATTTCAGTAAACTACCAATTTTTTCTGAATTATGATATTTACTTGCTATTACAGTACGTAACTGTTTATTGTGGTTGTGCTCGACAATATAAATCTTTCTATATTTATCAAATGCATCACGAATAGGCTTGAGCAACTGGATAAATTTGACGAATGTGCATAGTATCAATCTTCATACCTTGTTCTTGTAATTGCTTAGCAGCTTTATTTAGAACTCCATATGTTGAATTTACACCTACTAATAGAATATCTTTTTCATCGTTATATTCATTTAGTTCGAATGGTTTTTCTACTAATGCAGATTCAATCTTATTAGAACGTTTTTCTTTTTGACGTACTGTGTTACGTTTAACTTCAGAAGGTAATCCTACAACAGAGTGTTCATAACTGTTCGCGTTGTGGATTCCACCTTTTTGACCTGGGATAGTTCTATTTGAAACTAATACATCAGTCGCATAACGTTTGAAGTAAATAATATCTTCTTCTGTGATTTCTTCTTGTTTTAATAGATTTCCACGATCTATTTGAACCTTACTAAAATCAAAGTTAGGTACTGTAGATTTGTTCATACCTAATTGTAAATCCATTAAGACAATAACAGGGTGTTTGATATTTTTCTGCCATATTGAACGCATCAATCATAGTGTAGAAACAATCTTCTACAGATGTTGGAGCTAATACAATACGAGAAGCATCTCCTGTTCCACCATAAACTGCGTGGAAAATATCTGATTGTTCAGTTTTTGTCGGAAGCCCTGAAGAAGGTCCACCCCTTTGAACATCAACTATAACAACTGGTTGCTCTGCCATCGCTGCCATACCTAAGAACTCAGTCATTAATGAAATACCAGGTCCTGAAGTAGCTGTCATAGCACGAACACCTGCGAAGTTCGCTCCAATAGCTACACCTAACGCTGCAATCTCATCTTCTGTTTGGATATATGCACCATTTACTAGTGGAAGTTTATCGAATAAATATTCCATAATTTCCGTAGCCGGTGTAATTGGATATCCTGCATACATTCTACATCCTGCTGCTAGTGCACCAAGACCCGCTGCATGGTTACCAACTAACCACATATTTTTGTGAGTTGGATTTAATTTTTAGATAATACTTATCATTAATATTATTTTCAGCCATAAAATCATTCATGATCTCACGACCTTTATCGAAAGGCTTGAATATTAGTATTTACTGATTTCTTCACCTTTACTTGAGAATTTTAGCTTCAATCATATCGTAGAATATTTTTTTGAATCAATATCTAATAATGCTGAACAAATACCAAGTGTAATAATGTTTTTAATAATTGGATTTGCAATCTCTTTTGCTAAATCAGTATTGGGAATACTGCAACTAATCCTTTAATTTCTTCTGAAATTTCTGGTTTAATTTTAGCATCCGCAATAATAATACTGTTTTTCATCCAATTCTGGAATATAACTATCTAATGTAGCTTGGTCAAATGCTATAAGAATATCTGTCTTATAGTCAATAACATTTAATTCTTTTCTTCTGAAATACAAATTTTTACTATTACTGTGTCCACCTTTAATTCTACTTGCGAAGTCTCTTGTAGAATACATGTGATAACCTAGTGTATTTATTACTGTAGAGAAGATTTCGGCTGTACTTTCTAGCCCTTCACCTTGTTCTCCACCAATTTTTCCATCCTAATTTATTAATCATATAATCTCCTTTAATCTCTTTCATTAGAAATTTAATCGTTGATTTCTCAATACTTTATTTTACCATATTTAAGAAAATTTTTCCATCCAATAATATTTATTATCAGTACAATAATTCTTATAAAAATATTATTATTTCATCAATTTATTTTGATAAAGACTTTTATTTCATTTTTAAAAAATTTGTATAATATTTAGGAGAATAATCCTTTAAAGAGAGCGACTCAAAAATTACAATCCCTTAGGAATTAATTTTATTAAGCCGCTCAACATATTTTTATTAGATTATAAATTTTAGTCTTTCTCTGAATCACTTTACCTAACTATCAGCATTTAAATTTTATTCATAAGTCTTATCAAATAACGTATGTTTTTATTTATATTTAGCTTTTAATACCTTTTGTCTGAAGTTAATTCTAGTTCATAGAATTGTTGTTCAAAAAGTATTGTATTTTTAAGATCTATATTTTTCACTCGTTTATTAACCCATACTATATCTGTACTCCAGCTTAAAAGGTAACCATGGTGCAACCTCTGCAAAAATCATTATCAAATTTATTAAACGCTTCTTTTATTTTATTATCATCAAATGAATCTTTTGAATCAATCGCTTCTAAATCTTTCGCTAGAGTTTCATCTATATACCTAGGTAAATTTAATTTAAGTTCCACCAGCTATATAGTTAGGGTTTGGATTATTAAAGAATCCCCATGCTCCTTGGAAAATATCAATAGAAGGATCATCTGCTTGTACTCTTGTTGACCAATCTTTTCGGTGATAATAATTTTACCATCTACCAATTTAACATCAAGACCTACTTCTTTCCATGATTTAATAAAATTATCTGCTAACGCTTGATCTAAATCACTACCAGTATTTCTTGCTGCATAATTAAATACTAATTTCTCACCATTTTTGTTTTCACGTAATCCATCTCCATCAGTATCTTTTATATCCTGCTTCGTCTAATAATTTTTAGCTTTTTCTACATCTTTTTGAATTTCTTACCATTAGGGTTGACCGCTAATTCTATTCTAGGTGGGAAGAATCCTGAACCAGTTGGTGTATATCTTAATCCTTTTAAATAGTTTATCATAATTTGATCCCAATCCACTGCATATCCAAAAGCTTGTCTTAATTTAACATCTCCTAATTTTTCCACTTGTATCAGTTAGAACTTTTCCTTCTTTTTATCAAATTTACCTAATTTAAATCCTACATATGACACATAAAGATCTGTTTGACCTAAAAACATCTCCATTTTTAGAGTCTTTATTCCCTTCCCAAATATTTGGACTAAGCGAACGAATGTAGTCTACATCTCCATTCTTAATAACAGATGCTGCTTGTGATGGTGACACAGCTTTAAATTCTATTTCTTTTACTTTTACTTTATCTTTATTAAAGAAATGCGGGTTTTGTTTGGCTAGAACACTTTCTCCATTAACCTGTTTGTCTAGGTAGTATGGACCATATGATAATGGTTTTGTATTTAGATTAGCGCCAGAAAAACTTAGCAAAATCTTCTAGACGCTTCTTCGACCTGTGCTTTATTTAAAAATGTAGTGATAAAGCCGTTACCCCAAAGTAATGATGGTCTAACGTCTGTGTATTTAATTACTACTGTTTTATCATCTTTTTTCTCTATACCTTTTATCGATGAAGCTTTACCTTCGTGATATTCTTTCATTCCTTCGATTACTTCATAATCAGAAGAATATCTAATATTTTCTACATATTTAGGATTCTCCCATTAAATTATATGTAGCAATTACGTCATCAGCAGTAACATCTTCACCATTGTTCCATTTCAGATCTTTTCTTAGAGTAATTGTTGCTTCTTTTTCTCTTTATCTAAATGGAATTTCGCAGGGAGCATCATTATCATCTTGTTTTAATCTGTAATCTTTATCCAATGCAAAATGTATATAGCATTGTATCTCTCTATAACATAATAATCCGTTGCTTGTAAGAAGAATATTGATTAAACATTCCTGTAAGTGGATCTGCTGATAAGATTCCTACTTTTAAATGACTATCTGATACCGCATTTCCATCATTTTTGAACCAAAGTTTTAAATTCAACCGATGGTTTTGTAATATCCCCTGTTTTCTTTATTTTGATTAGTAGCACAACCTGCTAATAACAATGTTAAAGCTAAACTAGAACTAACAACTTTTGTTATTTTTATTATCATAAAATTTACCTCACTTTTCCTACATTAAAGAAAAAAGTCCCTTGTAGAAGCTATTAACTTCCACAAGGACGTATCTATAGACGTGTTACCACCTTGATTTATAGTATTTTCACAAATACTATCTCAAAAAGTACTAAAATACTATTTTAATACTCCTAGCTGTATCGGGCTATCCCGTAGTAGTTTAACTATTCAACTACTAACACGAAAAGACCATCTTCATAGTATCAAATTTGATCTCATTTCACCCGCCGAGACTCTCTAAAGCAAATATCAACTACTACTCTTCTTTTCAAAGTGTAATTTTTTGTTGTGATTTAAGTATATCAAGATAAGAAACCCTTGTCAATGTTTTTATAATTTGACATTTATATTTACTTTTTAAATTTTTTTATACATTAATTAGCTTAATTATTTAGAAAGTTTACGTCTAACAGCAAGACCTACTAGAGCGATTAAACTTAATCCCTAGCTCAGTTGTACTAGATGAGTTCATACCTGTGTTAGGTAATTTTTCTCATTATTTTGCAACACTTGCTTTTCTCATTCTGATTTGACACTCCAACTTTTTCTGCACACCATATACATGAGTTGTAATTCCATCTTTTTTTAGATGTTGAAACTGTATTATATCCTTTAAGAACTTTCAGGTTCTTTATCTCCTAATTCTACTGGCGCAAGTTCATTTCCTGAAAACATCAATATGACGTGTTACTACTAATTCTTCTTTAGCTAAGACTGGCATCTTGAGCAGTTCCACCTTTTTGGTACTTCATTTCTTGGTGTTTGAGGTTTTTCAGCATCAAATTTATATGTTTTTAGAATCTACAGAAATTGTACGTGAGTTTGGATTTACTACTGCATATTTAGTTAAATCAGCTTTTTCTAAATAATTTTTGAATGCTTCATCCATAGATGGTCCTTCTTCACGAGCTCCACCTAACATTGTATATCCATCTCCACCTGCTGCTAAGAAGTCATTTGTAGTTAGGTAGTATGTTTTATTTAAATCTAATTTATCATATGCACCTGTATCATGGTTCTTAACTTCTACACGTAATACACGTTTTCCTGATGGTAAGTTTGTATCGTAGTATACTTTAGCTCCTGATACATGTAGGAAACCACCACTTGGTTCTAATAATGGTTGTCCATTTTCATCTAAGACAGTTTTACCAGCTTTATCAACTTGTAAAATAGATCCTAAAGATTTTTCAAACATTTCTAATACATTTTGACCAGTAACTTTTATTTGAGAAATAGTATTACCGAATGGAAGAACTGCAATTACACTACCTCTTTGTGATAGGTTTGTCTTTAGCGATAGTTTCACGTAAACCACCACCATTTGTTACTGCGATATCTGCTTTATTTTTGAATCCAGTTTGTCCGTATTCATATAGTGAGTCAGCTACTACATTTCCTAAGTTAGTTTCACGGACACGAACATTTTCACGAGTACCACTTAGCTCAACAGGACTATTTTTCACTACAACAACAGCATTTTCTGCGTCATATTTCGCTTTTAATTTGATCTACTAATTTTTTTCACTTCTGCATTAGGTGTTACATTAGTAGTTTCTGATGCTTTAATTAGACTTGGATTCCTAATAAACTCATTTTGGTTTTAATGTAACTTTACCAATGTTATTTAAATAACTTCCTGTTTGATTATAAGTAACAGTTATCTCCATATGTTTTTGATTCTACTGTATGAGAGTGACCATCGATTACTACTACACGTTTTCCTTTTAATAAAGGACTTTTAGATAGTTCGTCAGCAAGAGTAGATCCTCTCCATTCATTAGGTGTTGTAGTATCTACACCAAGGTGAGCTAGAACAACATATGTTTTATAGTCATCACCAGTAGCTTTTGCTTTTTGCTTGAATTTCTTTAACTACATTTAGTACTTCTGGGATAGGATCTTTAAATGTTACACCTTGAACATTTTTAGGGTGTGTTTTTGTAGCAGTTTCTGGTGTTGTTACCCCAATAACAACAACCTCATCACCTTTAACACTTTTTATCTTTATCAATGATTGTAGAAGCTTCAAATAAACGTGCGCCATTAACATAAGTATTATATCCTTTTGAGCTTAATAGAGGAAATTTTAAAATTTGTTTATACTTTTTAGCTTCATCTAAACCAAAGTCAAATTCGTGGTTTCCTACAGCCATAGCATCGTAATTCATTTTATTTAAAATTTCAGCACGCGCTTCCCCTTTTTTTGAATTAGAGATAGGTAAGCCTTGGAATGCATCCCCTGCATCTACAACTACTGTTGTTTGATCTTTTTTTAGCACGTTCATTTTTCAATTACTGTTGCTAATTTAGCATCACCAACAACTGATGTATTTTTATCACGACCTTTTCCTCTACGATACGTCCGTGAACATCATTAGTGTGAACTAATACTAAATCTTTTTCAGTTGTTTTTGGCACTGATGCTGTAGATGGTTCTGTAGTATCAGTTGGTTGAGCTGCTGGTTTTGCATCTCCTGTTTTTGAGCTGCTGGAAACCTCAGATGGCTCTGATGATGGTGCAGCTACTGGTGAAGTTGCTGGAGCTGGTGTTGACTCATCCGCGAATGCAGCTCCTCCTGAAGTTGCTATTGCTAATCCTACGATTGTAGCTGACGCTAATGTGTAATCTTCATAATAACTTTTTCTCACTTTCTTATTTGTAATTTAATATTTACATAATATCACAATAATACGTGTTTTTTTCAACTGAAATTTAAATATTTTTCTATGATAACGATTTAAAAACGTACTATTTTTAAAAGTTTATGTTTATTAATATTATTTTTGAAAATAAAGAAAAATCGAAATTAGATATAATCCAATCTCGATTTCATTATATCTTATTTAAACATTCTTAAAAAGTATTCTGTCACTTAATCTTGGGAAATAACTGACTAATTTTAACAGCTAAAACTAGCTTGAATGGTAAATTAACTTCACGTTTTTTTCTGTTCAATACCTTTTTATTATTTTACTGACAACTAGTTTAGGTGTTAATGTTTTACCACCCATTGCTTTTTGATAACTCTTGTCTTCATCAGCAATATTAAAGAAATTTGTAGCTACAGGTCCTGGATTTACAGTCATAACATGAACATTGTCATTTTTTAGTTCTAAACGTAAAGAATTAAAATATCCAATTAGAGCAAATTTTGTAGCAGAATAGACAGAACTCTTTGGTGTTGCTATTTTTCCTGCTAGAGAAGCTATAGTTACAATAGTTCCAGATTTCTTTTCTCTCATTCTTTTAGCTATTTCAGTAGTTAATTGAATAGTTCCTATAACATTCGTATCAAACATATTAACAACATCATGATCGCTAAATTCACTAAAATCTTTCATAATCCCATAGCCTGCACCATTGATAAGTATATCAATATCTTTTACAGATGAAAGTAGAGTGCTCTACCTGTTCTTGAGAACCAATATCCACACTATATACTCTAGTCTTGACATTTTCAAAAGCTTCACATTTTTTAGCAACTTTTTCTAGAGCCTCTTTTCCGCGAGCTACCAATATCAACTCCACATTCCCTTTTTGTGCATACTGGTGCGCTAACTCACGACCTAGACCACTTGAAGCTCCTGTTATAAGTATCTTTTGTTTACTATTTTCCATACAATAATCCCTCTCTTATCCGTGTTTCGCTGCACAGCTACATTGCCCTTTTAGGCACTTACACGTAATTACCTCAGGTGCTGTTTTTCTTTTTTCTTTCAGCAACTCAATAATTTCATCAATATTACTTTTACTTAAATTATCAGTCTCAATTATATTCTTAACAATAATATGTGTTCTTCTTTCACAAATTCTCTCTAAAAAATTTTTGTGTTAATATATCTAAACATTCATCTTCAACACATTTTGCTGAATATAAAAAAATTTGTTCCCTTGTTTTCTAGTTTCTAAAAATCCTTTTTTTCAACTAACCTTGATAGTAAGGGTCTTAATAGTAGAAGGTGTCCAAGACTTTTTCTTCGCCTAGAGTATCAATTACAAAACTTACTTGTAGTTTCTTTATTACTCCAAACTACTCGCATTACTTCCCATTCCGCTTCCGAAATATTAATTTCATTTATTATCATCCTTTTTTTCTCAGTTACATCTGTAACTATAATACTATTTTAATCATATAATGTCAATTCATAAAAAAACTTGATTCTAGCAAGACTAGAATCAAGTTTAAGATTTTTCCTAATTGGATGTCTAATAACTGTTTTAAGCTTCTCAGGTGCAGTTTTTCTCACATCAGAAATATAAATTTCATGGTGAAATCTCATCTCATTAATGTCTAATTCATAGCCTTCAGAAATAATATATTCATGCATCTTAGCGACAGTTTCTGGCTCTTTATCATAAGGACCAATATGCATACATTGGACACAGATTCCTTCATCAATAGCTAAAAAAATTCAACCTTTGAGAAATCTTCTTTTTCTTTTCCGTTACCTGCTTGATAGCCCACTCAAATACTTCCTTTTGTAACAAAATCCGGCATACGTATTAACGAAATGAAACTTAAAATTTTGTTTATTACTATAATCAACACCTTCTATTCCTTCCTGCCACCAAAACCCTTCTAACGGTGGAACAACAAAATCAAAGTAATCAGGAATTTTATAGTCTCCTTTTTTACTCATCTTTATAGCATATGCCACAGGATATAATAGATTTATCGATTGTCTTATAGTCGCTATTTTCATCATTAGGATCTCCCACTTCCCCTAACAGCAATGAAATTTGTTTTCTCCACATTAACAATACTCGGCTTTAGTCTTAGGGGGCATATAGATGTTTTAAAGTTTTTAAAATCAACTACCATACTATTTCTCCAAAATAAAAATTATTCTATCTGATTCAACATAATTTTTGATTGTTTTTATCAAAATCACAGAAATAATCTTTTAACTTTAAAATCCAATATTTTGAATTTCAGCAAGAACACTTTCAATTTCATAAGTTCTTTTGCGAATGAAACTGTTCTAGTTTTTATATAAACCATTGTTTTCTTTTAATAAAGAATGACAGTTCACTTTCCACTTCTAGAGAATTTTCTGTTTCATATGTAAACCAAAGATAACTAATTTCCTCATCTTCATAACCGAAAAACTTGTTTTTTTCTAACATATCCGTAACTTTTTTTGGGAGTGTGGATATCAAATACAAATTTTCCCACCTTCTGTTAAAGATGAGTACACTTCTTTTTAATCCTAGTTTAAACTCTTCAAAATCCGACAGATAATTAAATACATCAAATGCGCTTAATACAAAATCAAATTCCATATTTAACGATGAAATTTCTAATAGATCCATCGCAAAATAATTACAACCAGGAACTTTTCTCACTAGCTATCGCCAACATTTGTTCACTATTGTCTACTGCGAATACTTCTCCATATTTTTTCAGAGTTGGTAGCATTGCTCCACTACCACAACCTAAATCAAGAACTAGAAGATTTTTTTCTATCTTCTAATTCTTGATCAATAATATTTTTTTATAAGCATCGTAGTCGACATCCATTAGTTTATCATAAACAATACTTAAATTTTCGTACATATTATACACCTTTTATAGGATATTTCTCAAATAGTGCATCTAATTCATAGTATTCTCTATCATCACGAGTCATGATGTTTACTACAACATCACCCTAAAGTCCATAAGGATCCATTTAGCTTCTCTTAGACCTTCTGTGCTATGAATTTCTCCACCGTTTTCTAATACTTGTTCTCTTACTTCTTGAGCAATTGCTTCTACTTTGTCTATTTGTAGGTGCGTGACAAATTACAGAATAGTCATATAATACTCCTGCTTGAGTTAAATCATACGCAACGATATCATAACCGTGTTTATCATCACATGCATCTACAACAACTTTTAATAAGTTTTCTACTTCCATTTTCATCCTCTTTCTTTATTTTATTTTTTTATAATATGGAACATTACCACATAAAGTACATCATCTTCTGGGTATCTTTTTAGCTAGTTTTATCGATTAATTCATCTAGAGTAACACCATAATACTTTAGCATAACGTTCTGTTAAAGTATCTCTTGTTACAGGTTTAACTAAATCAACTTCTAATGTAGCAAACACTGTATCAGGATCTTCATAAGTCGTAGCTTCTAATAAATCACCTTTTTGAAAGTGAGCCTCACTCTTATTTCTAATCGTGATTGTTTTTTTCATCAGTTAAAATTTTATCTTTATTTTTTTCTTTAAATCCGACACGATAGTTTTTAATATTATAATAGTTATAACAATCTAATAATGATGGATAAATTCTTTCATCATTATCAATTAAATAAACTAACGTATACTTAGCAGCAAGTCTTACCGCTTCATCTAAGTCATATTGAGATACTTCTGTAACCTCTGCTAAATGTGGGATGTTTTCTTTGTGGATCAGTATAGTCAGCTATGAAAATTTATTTTTCTAATAATGTCATGTGCTTTCTACCGAATGTGTGGTTAGCAACAGCAAGTTTAACTTCTTCATCTGCTACACCAAATTCTTCCTCGATAAAAGCACTTGCTACAGGTCCATGAAGAACCTCTACTGGATAGTCTAATAAATTAACATCTAAATTATGTAAGATTACGTATTTTTTCATCAATACTTCATCCATTGGTTTACAAACATCATGTACTAAAGCTGCTAATGCTGCTTTTTCTACGTTTGCTCCATGAACTTTCGCTAAATGTTTCGCTACTTCCACAACTCTTAATGTGTGTTCGTATCTTTTTTCTGGTAATATTTCTTTCACTCTATTTTGAATTTCTTGATATTCCATATAAACTCAACTCCTCTATATATGACCTACATTCATCAGTAATCATATAATTAATACTTTTCTTGTTTTTAAATTTTTCCTAATTAAACTAGAACTTATCTCAATTATCGGTGATTTCATTATCTCGTAATTAATAGATTTATAAAAAAACATCCCCTTCTGCTACTTTTATATAAATCCTCTTCATCACGAGCAACAAAAAAATAAAAGTTACAAGTTTTGCTAGTTCTCCTATATTATACCATTTTTAAATCTTTGGCTCTATCTGTTCCAATAATAAAAATAGATTTTTTTCATTTTTATACTAATTCACTAAAAATACTTAACAGTATTATAACTATAACTTACACCCTCATTTGATATTTCATAGTCACTTACTTCAAACTTTAAGTTGCCTTTAGTACTTAGTTTCGTCATCTCAAACCTATTTTTATCACTAGCTTCAAGTTCTCTACCTTTTAACGGTGTAATATACGAAGGAATAAAAATAACTTTCTCTAAATCATAAGTATCTAGTGCTGTTTCGGCAGTAATTAGATGACCTATATGAATCGGGATCAAAACTACCACCATAAAGCGCAATTGACATCTTATTTCACCAACTCTATTTTTCTATACTTTTCCTTAGAGCTTTGTTTGTATAATACAATAGTGTGTCCAATTACTTGAACTAATTCAGATGAAGTACGTTCAGATAGAATTTGTGCAACCTCATCTTTATCTTCTTCACAGTTTTGTAAAATACTTACTTTTAATAATTCACGTTTTTCTAACGCATCTCTAATTCCTTGAATCATATCACTATTTACACCTGATTTACCTACTTGGAAAATTGGTGATAAATGATGAGCTAATGCTCTTAATTGTCTTTTTTGTTTTCCTTTTAACATCTTATCCTCTTTTCTTTTACTATATTATCGATTCACGTACAAATACTTCGATTTCTTCTGGTACATGAATATCAATCTTGCATCCACTATCGCTATTAACAGTAATCCATCCTAATCCAGAAATCACAATATCCATCTTTCTACTGTCAATAGTGAAACTTTTCTTAACTTGATTGTTGAAAATAGAAATATTATCTTCAAACGGCGGTTTTAATAATGTTCCTAAGTGCTTTTCAAATAATTGATCTGCATTACTCAATTTTGTACGATGGATTTCTACTAAATTAGATGCATATAATGTGAAACTTTGACGCTCACCTTCTACAAAATCCATTCGAGCCATACCACCGAAGAATAAACTTTGCTCAGCATTTAACTGGAATACGCGAGCCTTAATCTCTTTTTAGGCATTACTAATTTTAAACTTTGCGCATCAAGATAATGAGCTATATCATAATCCAGAATAATACCTGGTGTATCATAAATACTAGTAGCACGATCTAATGGTATCTCTATCATCCCTAGCGTTGTCCCCGGGAAGTGAGAAGTTGTAATTACATTCTTATCCCCAGTTGTAAGTTCGATAAGTTTGTTAATAAATGTAGATTTACCAACATTTGTTGCTCCTACTATATAAACATCTTTACCATTTCGTAATTCATCTATACGACTTGCTGCTTCTTCAACACCTTGATTTTTTATCGCACTAATTAAAAGAATATCTTTTACTTTAATGCCCTTAGCTTTCAGCATCTTAAATAGCCATTGTTTTACTTTATTTTGTTTAACTGATTTAGGTAATAAATCTAACTTGTTAGCTACGAGTACTATATCTTTATTATTTCCTACAATATCAACTACATCTTCAATCCAACTTCCAGAAAAGTCAAAGATATCTACTACTTTTACAATTAATGCATCTTTTTGATAGTGTTTTTGATAAGTTGATAGAAGTCTTCAGCTCCAAGTTGCACATCAGATACTTCATTATAGTTTTTTTAATCTAAAAACATCTTTTTACAAACAAGATTACCATCGATACTTTTCTCTACTACACTCTTTGGTAAATAACCTTGTTTGTTCTGATCTTCACTTTGAATCTCAACACCACAACCTATACAATAAACTTTATTACTCAATATGGCCTCCATTTTCTTTATTATGTTTTAATCTATACCCTACTTTTTCATTTTAGGGAATTTTTCTTCTTGTTAAATTTTGGATTATTAACCCTTCAAAAAAATCTATTAATTCTAGTTTTTGAATGCATCAGTTTTAGATATAGGTTTTACTAGTACACTCTTCAACTCGAAATCTTTTTGCACCTAGTACATCAGTTAAAACTTGATCTCCTAGGATAATCGCTTCTTCAGGTTTTCTATTTAATTTTTTTGTAAAGCTCTTTTTAAATCCAATTGTCAAAGGTTTTTTGCTCCAGCTACATATTGTAGATTTAATTTTTTTGCAGAAACTCCTCAACACGTTCTTCTGTATTATTAGACACAACAATAATATCGAAACCAGCTTTTTCATCTTCTTTAGCCATTTGTTCAATTCTTTTGTATCTTTTTACTATCCCATGATATTAAAGTATTATCTAAATCAGAAATAATAACTTTCTTGTTGTGCATATTCATATACTCAACATCAATAAACTCATACTTTTCTATAAAAATCATCTGGTGAAAAATATCTTTTTAGTACCATTTTCCTTTATCAATAGCCTATTATAAAAATAGTAGCTATTTTCTCCCCATCTTGATTTCTTTTATTCTCTAAGTTTTCCTCTAAGATTACATTATCTTTTTCAAACAGTAATACTACTGTTGAACCAAACTCAAAGTACCCTAACTCTTCTCCTTTTTCACATAAATACTCTCATACGTCGGAATAATAGAATTAACATTTTGAGCTCCGACAGGGATTAATGTATAATTTATTTTTTTCCATTAAGTCTATACACTTGTCTATAGTTATAACTAGTATATTATCTCCTAACTCTAGACCAAGATTATTAACTGGATATGAATATTTACCTAAACTATATGCATCCTTTACCTGACTATTCATAGGGAAGTGAATACGGTGATAATTCTTTGGACTTAGATATATTATAATATATGTACCATCTTTATATTTATCTGCTAGCTCACTATCACCGACTAATGTTTGAACATTATACACTTGATTTTTCACAATAAATGTACTATCTTCACTTATAGTTCCCTACTTCTGAAATAACTCCATCAGTAGGACTCACTAAAGAATCCTCTTCTTGATCAATTGGTCGAGCATCAGGTCGTAGCTTTCTGATAAAAATTCATTTAAATTTTTAAAAATCATCAATTTCATCTAAAATTTCATCAGTATTAATATCATAAACCTTAGCGAAAAGGTTGTATCATTAATCTACTTAAATTAGACTTAGTTAATTTTTAGAGCCTGTGAGCTCATATTACCATTTGTTAATTCAACACAAAGTTGAAACATTTTCTTTTTTTAACATACCAGTCTCCTTATTGAATATCATGTTATATTTTACTATAAAAGTCGATTAAATACAAATATTGCAAAGGAATCAACTCAAAATTTGAAACAAATTTCACTTTACATAATCAAAGTTTTTATTTTTCAATAATTATTGTATTATTTTTAGTCCCTCCCTAAGATAATTCATCGTACTTGAATTACATAGTAAGACGTTACTATTATTACTAATGCAGTATTTGTATATCCAAGTGTAACAGAAAATTTTTATCATATATTATTGATTTTAATAACATAAAATTGTATAATATAATTATAATAATAAAAGCAAGGGAGTGAATGACATGACGTTAAATAATAAAGTAAAAGAAAATATTATTTTAACAACTGTCCAAAACGTTTGAACTAAGGGCTATTCTCTGACAAGTGTTCAGGATATCATAAAAAAAGCTAAAGCCCCTAAAGGAAGCGTATATTACTATTTTCCAAAAGGAAAAGATGAAATTTATCTAGAAGCTTTGGATAAAAATTAACAGTAATGTTAAAAAGAATTTAAAACAATTTCTCCGAAATTAGGGACTTTAGAGGAGTATTTAACAAATGTTTTTGATCTTTTTATTTCAAAAGGTAAAAGCATGTAAACGAAGTGGTTTTTCATTAACACTACTTGCTATGGAAACTGCTGAACTTTCTCCAATTATCGCTGAAAAATGTAGTGATATATTAGAAAAATTGGCGTTTACTTCTTGCTGATGGACTATTTGATAGAAATCTACCAGAAGATGTTTGTAATCCTGTTAGTGAATGGTTATTCACTAGTATTCAAGGAGCATTAACTGCCAACAGAATACATAAGGATGAGGCATTCCTTTACAATATAAAAATCTTCAATTAGATTTGTTTCTACTGCTTCTCCTGAGACACTTAGAGAAATATTCTCTAGATCGGATGAAGACGAAGTTGTCGATAAATAATAACCTCTCTACTGATACTATTAATTTCGGTAGAGAGGTGTTTCAATTTTAAATTGTATTTATCATTTTGCATAGTAAGCGATTAATCTTTTGACTAAAGAATTTTTATAGCAGGATCTATCTCTAATCTATCCAAAAGATAATTCGAAAATCTTCTAACCAATACTTTTGCTTCTTTTATTGAAATAGGTAATTTTCATATGCTTTTTCTTAAATCTGGTGTAGCAAAGATCGAATGACCTGGTTCACCTAAAAATAATCTAAAAATTTCTTTTGTTCAATTTTTAATTTTTTTCAAATCCTTCATTAAATAATAGATTAATTCGATCATCATTAGGAATAATATCATCGTACATATACATCACTAATTGATCAATCTTTTTCTTCACCTATTTGCTCATACAGGTTCATAGCTACCTCCATAATTTGTTCATATTTTTCTTCACTTTTTGTCCTTATTTATATTAAACTACATAAAAAGATTTTTGCAATTAAAATACTTTCACAATGCATAAAAATCTAACTTTAGATAATTAAAAAGCGTAAATTAGGTTCACCCTACTCTACGCTTTAATAATACTATTTTAATAATTTTTAAATGCTTCTACTTTTATCAGTTTTTCCCAAGTAAATTCTACATCTTCACGTCCAAAATGACCGTAAGCTGCTGTTTCCTTGAAGATTGGTTTTCTTAAGTCTAAAGTTTCGATGATTCCATTTGGTGTTAAACGGAATTCTTCTTTAATAGTTTTAACGATATCCCTTCATCTACTTTTTGATGTTCCGAATGTTTCTACAAAAATCGATACTGGTGTGCTACTCCAATTGCATAAGCTAATTGCACTTCTGCTTTATCGCAGATACCACTTGCTACGATATTCTTAGCAATATATCTAGCCATATAAGCTCCTGATCTATCTACTTTAGTAGCGTCTTTACCACTAAATGCTCCACCACCGTGACGTGAGAATCCACCGTATGTATCAACGATAATTTACGTCCTGTAAGCCCAGCATCACCAACTGGTCCACCAATTACGAATCTTCCTGTTGGGTTGATGAAGTACTTAGTATTTTCATCTAGTAAGTCTTTATCTAAACATGGCTCGATTACGTATTTTTTTAATATCAGCATGGATTTGTTCTTGAGTTACATCTGCATCGTGTTGTGTAGAAACTACGATAGTATCAATTCTATTGACTTTGTGGTTCATATCGTATTCTATTGTCACTTGCACTTTTCCATCTGGACCTAAGTATGAAAGAGTTCCATTTTTTCTAACTTCTGCTAATTGTTTTGAAAGTTTTTGACTTAGGGTAAATTGGTAGTGGCATATATGTTGGAGTTTCGTTAGTAGCGAATCCAAACATAAGACCTTGGTCTCCCGCACCTACTTCATTTTCTTCTTTTTTTGTTGTTTTGTTTCTAATGAATTATCAACCCCTAAAGCGATGTCTGGAGATTGTTTATCAAGCCCTACAAGAACTGAAATATGATCTCCTGAATATCCTTTTGTTAGGATCAGTATATCCAATTTCATTAATTGTATCACGTACTGATTTGTTGGAAGTCAACATTTGCTGTTGTTGAAACCTCTCCTACAAGTACTGCTAATCCTGTGTTTACACAAGTTTCACAAGCTACACGTCCGAATGGGATCTTGTTCTAAAATCGCATCTAAAAATCGCATCTGACACTTGATCAGCGATTTTTATCTGGGTGTCCTTCTGTTACTGATTCTGATGTAAATAAATATGTTTTTGCTCATTTTTTCTCCTAAAAATATTTTTGTCTGATATTAATACAAATCTTCTCTAGACCCTTAATATCTTTTTAATTATAAAAAATAAAAGACCTTATCTCATAGACAAGGTCTTTATTTATTACCTCATCGTTCAAAAGTAAACTTTGCTAAGGAAAGCACCTTAATCAATTGACTAGGTTGCTGGAGTTCAACGGGCCTTATCCTCACTCACTCTTGATAAGTATTTATATTTCTTTTATCAGCATATTAGATTTTTAATATACTTTTTCTAATTTGTCAAACGATAAAGTAAAAATGATATAGTAAAATTAATATTCAATATTATATTTACTTCTTTCTTGGAGAATTTTTTTCTTTTAACTTCTCCGCTTCTTCAATTGGGATTAATAAAAATTGACTTATCGATCTAAATTTTTCCTTTTTCACACTTAGCACACAGAAGAGATATTAATATTATTGTTCCATTCCCTTCTTCTATGATATAATTAACTTGTCGTTGATAACAAATCAAAATCCTGCGATAGTAGGAGGTGATAAAAATACTTTATGGAAATACTTACTCAAACAGTGCTTAACATTATGACAAATATAGTTTCATATTATATTTGTAAATGGCTTGATGAAAAGCACTCTAATACACAACGATAAGCCTTATTATATTCATCATAATAAAAACACTAACATTGTAACGGGTGCTAGTGTTTTTACTTTTATGTTTTTACTTACTCTTTATATCTATATTCTAAAACTAATATCAGCTAATTGTCAAATGAAAAATCCTGAATGATATAACAGAATTAATATTCAATATTGTATTTACTTCTTTCTTGGAAATTTTTCTTTTAACTTCTCGCTTCTTCAATTGGGATTAATAAAAATTGACTTATCGATCTAAATTTTTTTCCTTTTTCACACTTAGCACACAGAAGAGATATTAATATTATTGTTCCATTCCCTTCTTCTATGATATAATTAACTTGTCGTTGATAACAAATCAAATCCTGCGATAGTAGGAGGTGATAAAAATACTTTTATGGAAATACTTACTCAAACAGTGCTTAACATTATGACAAATATAGTTTCATATTATATTTGTAAATGAAAAGCTTGATGAAAAGCACTCTAATACACAACGATAAGCCTTATTATGTTCATCTATAATAAAAACACTAACATTGTAACGGGTGCTAGTGTTTTTACTTTTATGTTTTTACTTACTCTTTATATCTATATTCTAAACTAATATCAGCTAATTGTCAAATGAAAATCCTGAATGATATAACAAATTAATATTCAATATTGTATTTACTTCTTTCTTGGAGAATTTTTCTTTAACTTCTCCGCTTCTTCAATAGGCAGACAATCAATCGATAATTTGCTATATATTCCAGTTACTTGTATATTAGCCAATTTAAACTTATTTAAGATAGGTCCATATTTACAGTAACATCTTGAATGGTGTTGTATGGTAAAGTTTTTACTCTTGAAAAATACTCCCTTCAACTTCCGACACTCCCCATATCATCTATCTCATAAGAATAATTTCTAATTACTAAAGTGGAATAACTAAGGCCACTATTGAATATATTATTAATATCATCAATATACCTAAACCAAGAAATTTATAATTTATTTCAGTTTTTAAAATAATCATATACACTTTTACCAATAACTGGTGATAAGAACTAGAGCATATATTCCGTAATGTATTCTTAAATATTGTATAGACCTCGATGGTAAATTACACGATTTCTTTTCAAATATTCTACTCATAACCTACCTCCGAAATTATAAAAATCTCTTTCTAATTTTTCTTTGTATCCTCTATCATAATATTTCAACTTAATATCTGAGTTTACCCCAATAGAATTTATCGATATATGTGCGAGATTTCTTTTTATTCATAAAATAGTTCGTCCTACTATTAATTGTTCCTACTTTTTACCTTAATTAATTCTGTTATAATTGTTAATTGTCTCATGAAAGTATTCTTAAAGTAATGTCTATCATAAGAAAGTTCATTGTATTTTTAACATATAGTTTTTCACTAAAAACACTGTATAAAAACCAAGACAAGATAAAGAGCAAGCGAACTCAAAACTTTTATACTCTAACTTAAAAATCAACGTCAGCAAAGTACAATATCACAAATGCTATTATCGGTAGAGGGCTGCAATTAAACAAACTCCAGCGATACAAAGCTACCCTAGCTTTTCGTTGTATTTTCTCACTCTCTAAACTTTCATAGTACTCTAAATCAATTCCTAGATTACTTTTCACAAAATTTTTGTGCAAAATCTCTTTTACTAGTGGTAAGACATCTATCGTAGATTTTTGCTCACTTAAATCCTCTGATACATTATTAGTCAAAAGTTTCAACAGATAATTTTCGCTAGCTCGAAAAAACGATAACGCAGCGGATATATCAATTTTCACACTTTTGAATTCTGTCAATATCAATAACTAATGATTTTTATTTAACAGTCCATATTTACACAGTAAATTATAATCTTTAGTTGTAAGAATAAAATTATAATATTTTTACTATCGTATGAATAATTGATGCAATTACTACTAAAATCATAAAAATCCCAATTATTATAAATATAGCTGTTATGTTGCCTGTAACTGATTCAGCATTCTTTTTTTAAGTAGTTCATCAAAATAAAGCTTCGTTGTCGAAGATATATTTGAATACATCTCGAATCTTACCATTTAATGCTAATATCAGCCCTAAAAGCTGCAAAAGAACCTAACCCTAAGTAATCCATAAAATACAAGATCTTTAACAGATAATCTCAGTATTTCTTTTTGAGACTCCTGTATTTTTTTCTTCTTGATCTGAAGCTATATCTTCAGATGTATCTTATTTTTGATTCTCTTAGTATATCAATTAAGTTTAATGCGACTTCCCTCTTCAGAGGTTTTATCCTAATTTTACCTCCAACAAGATTAATATCCACCGAAAGCAAATTAAATACTTGGTACAATATGTTAGAACTCATGTCGATTGACTGGATATTTTCAAGATTTATATTTTTGTTTCTTTATTTATTATTCCTTTTGTGTAAATTAGAGCTCCCATCACGTACTTCATAACTTTTTAAGAAATAATCAAATATACCTATTACTATTAGTAAAAGAAATCACTACTAAAAACTAGTAAATAATATTTCAAACTCTGCTCTCTTTAATGCAAGCACCATAAAAATACCAAATAATCTAAATCCAGTAATTACAGAATCCATAATAACCATAGGGTGCACTCGATTTTTTAATATTCTTCATCTTTATACCTCCTATAATTAAGATTGTTTTCTAGGATAGTTAATAGCAAATTTTCAAGCTGTTCTACATCTTTTTAGAAACATAAAAGCTTAATTTTTCTGAACCAGTGTTTATACTAACCTTATAAATATTGAACTTTTCGATAATATATTTTGCTTTATTGTATAATCTAGTATATTCCTAAGTGGTGCTACTTCCTCAAACTTAAAGAATGTATATATTAATGTTGAAGCTAGTTTAAAAATGTTCATCTGTAATTTCAAAAATGTATTGTACTCATACTTATCTCTTAACATTACAACTATTACATGATTTAAAAATACTAACCCTAATATTATCCATAGGGATAATATAGATATCTACACCGAACACTTCTTCAAAACCGATAAGTTTAAAAAATCACAGAAGCTACCGCAACACATGTTAAACATATTGCCCAAATATTAAAGAAAAATAATCAACGTATATTCTTCCTATATTTTTCTCATAATATCTCCCCCTATCTGTTATTAACAACCGATAAGATTTAAAGATCTTTCTCTTTCAATCGTAGTCTCATCTCCATGACCTGGATATACTATTTTCGCACCATCAAGCTTGAATAATACATTTCCTAGTGAATTTTTCAAAGCATCATAATCTGATCCATATAAATCATAACGACCAAAACCACTTCTAAATAATGCATCTCCTACAACAATAAACTTACCAAAATCAAACGATACTCCTCCTGGAGAATGCCCTGGTGTTGGTAATACAGTGAAGCTTAAACCAGCAATTTCGTATTTTTAGTTTTCTTCAAATTCAAATTCTGCAGGGTCAGTCATAGGCGGTCTTCTTAAACGGAATAAAGTTGAACCGTTAAAATCTGGATTTTGTAACCAATCACGTTCATGTCCTGAAATATATACAGGCACTCCGTAGTGTTTTCTACACTCATCTAATGACATAATGTGATCAAAGTGAGCATGCGTTAATAATATTGCTTCAATTTTTACATTTAATTCTTCTACAGCTTTTTGTATTCTATCGAAAACCTTCACCTGGATCTACAATAACTCCACGCCCATCTTTATATACTATATAGCAGTTTTCATCTACCATATCCATTATTATTCTTTTTAATTTCTGCTTTTTGCCATTTTCTCAAAACCTTTCCATAATTATTGTTATCTCTATTTTATCTTATAATTCTTCTATTAACAAGTATTGATTAGTAGTTTTCTTACTTTTACTTATACTATCCCTCTTCACTTGACCTTATTTAATATTATACTGGTATAGTATGATTTTCATAATAACTTAGGGTGACTCAAAAATCGTGATTTCGGAGAAATCGATTTTATCAGTCACCCACCTAGTTTATTAGATATCTAAAAAGCTTTTATAAAAGCGAATTTAGATATCAATAAACCACTGCGTCTATGAGTTCTCCTATGAATCTTGTTGAATTTTAGGACTTTTTGAAATCCCTATTAATTTTCTAATAAAAAGGAGAAACAAAATGAAATTAAATTCATTCGCTAAGTTTTCATTACTTAGTATTTCAATATTATTAATGTCACATCTTGCTATCTCTCCAGTAATTCCGAACTTATATAAATTTTTATCATGAGGAAACCAAAATATAGGTCTGGCTTCTGTTGAGAGTTTAGCTACTATTCCTGCTATGATGATAACAATCTTTGTTCTTCTTAGCAACGGAGTTATTAAAGATTATTGGTATACAGTTCTTCTTGGACTACTACTAATTTTTATCTTTGGTATTGTACCAGCTTTTACAACAAACTTTAAAGTTGTTTTAATTAGTAGACTTCTCCTTGGTGCTGGTATTGGTTTATTTAATTCTCTTTCTATAAGTATGATTAGTGACTTCTTTGATGAAGAACACCGTGGTACTATGATTGGATTGAGAACGGCATTTCTAAATATAGGTAAGGCTTTAACTACATTTATCTCTGGATATCTACTAATTTATGGTATTCAATATACATTTTTAGTTTATGCTCTAGCACTTCCTATATTTATAATTTTTCCTATTATTTGTACCAAACGCAGAAAATATAAATAATAAAAAAAGTTAGCATTAAATTCCATAAAAGACTATTATCCTAACTCTTTTTAACATTTTTTAGTAGGAATTTCTTACATAGGGAGACAACTCATCAAAATCCCTACTCTACTAGCAGAAAAAAATATCACTACCAACCAGATGTTGCTAGAAATCTATTAACAATTCTTGCTTTAAGTGGTATTCTTTCAGGAGTTATCTTCAGTATTCTCGTTAAGAGATTTAAAAATCTAACTTTACCAATTATGTTAAGTTTCATGACAATTGGAGTATGTTATTTACTTTTAACAAACAATATTGTTATATTCTATATCGCAGCTATCTTTATAGGAATCAGCTTTGTTGGAACGATGTCATTTAACTTCTTCTATATTTCTAATAAGTTAGAAAATAAATTTATAAACTTTTGCGACAAGTGTAATTTTAGTAGGTGGTAATATTGGTGTAATTCTAACTCCAGTAGTACTCACAAAAATACCTGAAACTCTACACTTAGAAAAATATACAACACCATTTTTCATAACTACTACACTTATGTTAATTTCTACATTAGTTAGTTATACAGTATTAGAAATAAAATAATATAAACTAAAAGAGACATAACATGTATAATTTTTACGTTGTGCCTCTTATTATTAACTATTTAATAATTCTTTATTTTTCTCTAAGAATTCTTTTAATTCTTTATCAGGAACCTGTCTAGCTAATACTAATGTTCTTAATGATACATCATCTAAACGACAAAGTAGCAAATACTGTCATATTATCCTCATCAGATATTTTCGTATTCTCTAACCAGTTTCTTGCCCCGTTTTTAAATAAACTTATAAATTCATCTTTTTTTATTAGCGGTTGTTGGTATTTGATACAGATTAGTATCTTCGTGAACTACTTTAACCCCTGTTACTTCATAATAGTATTTTCTTTTCCGGAGTTTCCATAACTACAACTCTATGACTGTCAAAATAATCTTTTTTAGCAAACCAGTTCATATTGTTGAATACTCTTGTATCCAATGTTATTTTCTTCTCCTCAATTCCCGCACGAGCATGTCCAAATACCCATTTCACATCATTTTGATCTAAACCAGGTTTGTTTTCAAAATCCATAAAAACTGCACCGATAAATGGAGCTGGTTTATTATCAATTCCATACTCTAAATACTTAGAGTTATTTGTTGTTTGTAAAATCGGTTCTTTAAGCGAATCATTACCATCACCAGGAACGTACATATAACCAATAACCTCATTATTTGTTGCTTTTAAGTCTTTAAACTTATTAGCCAAATAATCTTTCTCAGCTTGATCTACTACATATTCATTATTTTTCTTAGGCTCTTCCTTAGATTGTGTAGATTCTGCTTTTTGCTCAACTCGAACTTGTGGTTCAATGGAATTTTTATTCATGTAAGAATATATTCCAAATACTCCACCAACTTCTAAAATAAAAAGCATTAAGACATACTTTACAATTTTTACTTAGTAAAGATTTATTATTATTCATAAAAATATTCCTTTCTAAAAATTTATGTTTACATATCTAAATTCCACATTAGATTATATCATAGTTTTTTAAAAAATTCTTCAATAACAAACCTTTCTTACATAATAAAATTTATAACGAATATCTAAGTATTTCTACTAAAATATAAAAATTTAGAATAATCTACATAGAATACATCGAACTTTTTACTTAGTTCGATCTCTTAATATTATGAAAAATGTGCACTTTTAAACTTGTCTTATATTAACAAAATCCGTTGGAGGAACATTATCTTTTCCAAGATCAGGCTGTCCTGCTGTGATTAAAATATAATCTCCCTCTTTTGCTAAACCTGATTCCTTAGCAAATTTTGGTGCTAAGTTTAACATTTTCTTCCATAGGAAGTGTTCTTTCTTCAATAAATGTAGTAACACCTCGCGTTAAAAGCTAATTTTCTAGCATTTTGTTTTTGAAGGTACCACTGCCAAAATTTGAACTTTCGGCTTATACCTTGCGATAAACTTAGCTGTACTACCAGATTTTGTATAAGTTACAATATTATTTACATCTATAGAATCAAGCAAATATTTAGTCGACAACGAGATCGCGTGCGCAATATCCATCTTGTGGTTTTTATACTCATCTTCATTTCTATCAAATACTCTATCTTGAGTTTCAACATAACTAATAATTTTTATCGACAGTTTGTAATGCTTCTTTTTGGATAGCTTCCAGTTGCTGTTTCTTCTATCAACATTATTGCATCTACTCCATCAATAACTGCATTCGCTTCATCCGAAACCTCTGCACGTGTAGGGTCTAGGGATTATAAATCATAGAGTGTAACATTTGAGTTGTTAATATTACCTCTACCGTTGCATCGTTAGCTTTTCTAATAATTTCTTTTTGAATACTTGGTAAGTTTTGATATGGTAATTCCATACCAAGTTCATCCCTATTTATCATAATAGAATCCGCAAATTGAATAATTTCATCGATGTTTTCATATGCTTCTTTACAGTCAATTTTTACTATTAATCCAATATCTTTTTCTCTTGAACTTGCAATATGTCTTTTACTTTTCGGATTTCATCCAGATTACTAACAAATGGACAAGCAACAAAATCAACATCATTTTGACAAGCAAAATGAACATTTTCTTCTTCTATTTTAATTAATTTATATTTACTTTTCCCGCATAAATATGATCTAAGTCATAAATTATCGCAGTATTTTTACCTAATTTGTCTCTTAATTCTTTTTATTTTTATTAATTCTATCGATAGACTCTTCTGTGCTTCCATAATATGTATCAATTAATACAGCGTCGCACCCTAGCAACAATCTCCTCTAATATTCCTCTGTACTATTTCCCCAAAAGTTGCTATTATTTTTGCCTTTCTAGTCATATATAACTACCTCACCTTTTAAAACGTTTTCTTTTTCTTAATTATAACATTGAATTATTATTTTCTAGATACTTTTAAAGTTTGCCATTTCTCATTATTTATTTTTAATATTAATATTACATAGTATTATTATTTTTGAAAAATGCTATAGAACACTACAATTCTTGAGTATTTCTCTCGCTTCTAAATCACTTTTAAATAAGTTTTTATATTTCTTATTAACAATAAAAAGAGCTATACTAACATTTGTATAACCTTTTTCAGTATTATTTTTATTTATTAGAAATAATAATTCAATGTATTAAATAATTATTTCTGGAGCTACAATACCCAGACTCAAGATAATCTAGGAATTCTCCGAATAGATTTTCCATCTCTGCATATGAGTTTAAAGTATTTAATTCTTTTTAACTTTTGCTCCACCTTTAATACCCTTCATGTAGTATGCAGCGTGTTTTCTCATTTTCATGTACGGCTACTCTTTCAGGTTTAATTTCCATAAGTCTTCTTAAGTGAAGTAGACAAACATCTATTTTTCTCTTGGGCTTGGTTCTTCTGTTAATTCACCAGTTTCTAGATACTTAACTGTACGATATAGCATCCAAAGGATTTCCTAAGGCAGCGTCCTATCATTACCGCATCACAATTAGTATCATCCAGCATCTTTTTCGCATAGTTCTGGTGAAGTTACATCTCCATTACCAATTACTGGAATCTTTTAGTTCTTTTTTTCACATCACGAATAACATCCCAGTTAGCTTTACCACTGTACATTTGAACTTTTGTTCTACCATGGATACAATTGCACTTGCACCTGCACGCTCTGCATTTCTCGCGATATCCATTATGTAAATATGCTCATCATCCCATCCCATACGCATTTTTACAGTTACAGGCTTAGAAACAGAGTCTACTAGTCGTGCAATTACTTCGTATACCTTATCTGGATCAAAGTAACTTACTACCCAGCATCAACTTTAGTAATCTTTGGTACTGGACATCCCATATTTAAGTCAATAATATCAGCTTCTGTATTTTTTTATCAACATACTTTGCAGCTTCTACTAACGTTTCAATCTCCCCTCCGAAGATTTGTAAACTCAGTGGACGTTCTCTTGGATCGATATATAACATATTCATCGTTTTTATTATTAAATAAAATAGCTTTATCACTTACCATCTCAGCACAAACTAATCCTGCACCGAATTCTTTTTGCTGTTAAACGGAATGCAGCATTACATACACCTGCCATAGGTGCTAAAACAACTCTATTTGGAATTTCTACTTCTCTAATTTTTAAACATTCTTTATCCTTTCATTTTACAATTTTTCTTTATATACACTTATAGGTTCTGTTATTTTTCTCTAATGATTCTTTTATATTTTTCCCAGCTATCTCTATACTGCTTACATTTCTACTAAAGGAGCTAAAACAGTTTCTATCATGAATATATCTATGCGGAACAATTAATCTATCATCATTAAAAACTAAATCATCAAATGTGATTATATCAATATCAATTGTCCTATTACCCCAGTGTTCCTTACGAACTCGACCTAATTCAAGTTCTATTTTTGAATCGTATCTAGTAATTCATATGCTCTAGCAAGTTTCTACTTCTATGCACATATTTAAGAAGTTTTTGATCAGCTACTCCACCCCATGCAGGGTGTTTCATAAACGCTACTTTCAAAAGTAATCTTAAGATTATTTTCTTCTATTTTTCTAAAGAATCTTTTTAAATACTGTTCTCTTGGCTCTATATTGGTTCCTAGTGCTAATATAATCATTATAGAGCAATAAAACTCCTCACGTGACGTATTTACTTCTACACCACATTTTTCAAAATGATATTTTTATCAGTGCTCCTGGTTTTATTAATTTTTAAATTTATATTTTTCTATTTGAGAAAATTCAGTAAAAATATTTTTAAAAATTTCTCCAGCTAATCTCTCAAGCAAATTAAATGTATTAGTCGTAGCAGTCTTCTACAACAACTTCTGCAATATCAGCATAACTAATACTATCTGTCATTTCATCACTGAACATAGCTTTCTTATAATTAAGTTCACATTCTATGTCAAAAAAATAAATTTCTGACCTAATTTATTCTCTTCTTCAAATAATCCATGATTAGCAAATACTTCAAGATTATCGATAAATAACACTGTTCTCATGATTAATACCTCTCAATCATTATTTTTGATAACTATAAAATTTTTATCACATTTTCGACTTTTTCTCTAATGATTATACTTACTTTAACTTATTTTTTTCACAAAAATAAGATGACTCAGAATAGTGATTTATTTAAATCAATTTTCTTGAGTCATCTCTCTAAAGTATTCAATAATAATTTAGTTATTACGTCTTCCTAAGAAGAATGCCATCATTACTGATTCCAGCAAAGACTAATGAACTAAGTATCTAATCCAGTTTTTGGTAATACATTTTTCGCTGAAGTAACTTCTTTTGTTTTTGATTTAGGTGCATCGTTATTAGCATCTGTTGCAACTTCTCCTAAGTCTTGAGATGTTAAGTTATCTTTTTATCCTCTTTGTTTTGAAGTACTGCCTTGTTCTGGTTTCACCTCTGGTGATAACGGAGTTGTTGGATTTAACCCAGGTGATTCTGGAGCTGCTGGTTTTACTAAAGTCGATTTTGAACAACTTCAGGATCGTGGTCAGAAGCACGTCCATGTTCTTCCATAAATGAAGCATTAATAGCACAGGAGAGAATACTACTTTATCCTTGATATTTTTAGAAATTAAAATATTATCTAAACTTTGGTTACTTCCACGATAGAAGTATGAATATCTATCTCCTTGTTCATGTTCAGCCATTAAGTTAACAAGTTCATTTCCTACGATTGTTTTTACACTATCTGAGAATTCGAAGTCATTGAAATCCCCTGTAAGAACAAATTTTAAGTTAGGATTTTGACGTAATCCTTCTTTAATGAAAGCATTTAGAATTTTAGCCTCTTCAATACGTTTTGCTTTTGTATTCTCTACTGATGGTTGGTTAGAACCATAGATTGCATCATCTCCTAATTTTGATTTTAAGTGGTTTGCAATTACTACTATTCTTTCACCTTTAAATTCAAATTCAGCAGCTAATGATTTTCTAACTTTCTCGAAATGAACACTTGTAGGATCAATTCTCGCTGGATTTTTCTCAAGGTGTCCATTTACAAAACGCGCAGCTTCTTCGCTTCCACCTTTTTCTTTTCCAATTAGAGTTACTCTCTTAGGATTATATAAGTAAGCTACCCTAATATTAGCACCTGGTTTACCACCATCTTTTCCATCAACTGGAGCTATTTCTGTGTATTTATAATCTGGTCCACCAAGACTCTTAATTCTTTGAGCTAATTTTTCTCCACTCTTAACTCCATCAACAGTTCCATCATTTACTCCACCATTGTTATCTTGAACTTCGATTAGAGTAATAATATCTGGACTATGAACTTCCTTGATAAATGAATTAGCAATCTTATCAACTTTTTCCTCTGGTGTTTCATCATGACCTTTGTTATTTGCTGAGAAGTTTTCAATATTATGAAGCAATTGTTAGTTTATCTTCTGCAGGATAAATTTTTAGACACTTCACGTTTTAATCCTCCATCTTGAATTGCTGGTACACTAGTGGATCAATTTTATATGTTTTTATTTTATAAGTAACTACCCCGTAATATTTTCATTAAAGTAGTCTTTTGCTTTTTGCTACAAATTTATTTCCTACTGTAATTGGTAGTACTTCTGTATTTTGTACACCTGGGCGAAGATTAACTCCACCGATGTTATTAAGTTTTTGACCTTTGTAGTCTCCTGGTAATACATAAATATCACCTTTATATTGTGGACCTGTAACTTTTGGTTTAGTTACTTCAACAAGCATCCCCTCTAGACTTTCCCAATAGTCTAGTGCCTCAGTTTCTGGATTATATTTAGTTGGTGTATTGTCAACTATATCTTTAGGCATTTTTTCTGAAATGTTTAATGCTTTCGGTAAGTCTGCTTTTCCTAATTTTGTTATAGTTGCATTAATGATTTGAGTAACAGTTAAACTTCCAGCTGGTTTCTTAAAAGTTTGTCCTGGTCTTACAGAATATTCTTCCATATAACCTTCTTTAACAGTTCCTTGAACTTTTAATAAGTCCCCTGATTCTACTTTATCTTTTGAAGCAACATAAACTGCATCAGATGTTCTTGGATTGTTATCTGATACTTTATCTTGAACATAGAATCCTGTTTTATCAGTCTTAGTTACAACAACATTGTTGATTACTACTTCTTTTCCAACTAAAGGACTTTGATGGCTTTCTCCTTGTACTTCACCTATATTTTTTACTTCTTTAGGTGCTGTTACTTGAGCTGCTGATGTAGTTGCTCAGCCGGTATACCTTCATTTTTATCTGTTGTAGTAGCAGGCGTCACTACTTCTGTTTTAACCTCTGCCGCAGAAACTTCATTTACTTCTGCAGATAAAGTAAGTAGCACCTACTCCTCCTAATACTGCACTCGCTAATAATATTGATAATTTGTATTTTTTTCACAATATGAACTCCTTGTATATAAGTTTATACTAATTATTTTTACTATTAATCTAATTAATAAGCAATATAAATTGTTTGCCTTTACAAAAAAGGGGCTGACCCAAAAAGTCCTAAATTTCAAAAATGTGTATGATAACTCATAGACGCAGTGGTTTATTGATATCTAAATTCGCTTAATAAAAGCTTTTTAGATATCTAATAAACTTTTGCGGTGACTCTAAAAATCGCGATTTCCGAGAAATCGCGATTTTTGAGTCATCCCTGAAGATTCTTAAAATCAATAATTAAACTATTTAATTCTTCTCTTTTTCAGTTTTACCAACATAAAATGATAAAATTATTACTCCTACCATTCCTATAAAGATTAACCATGTATTTTCTATTCCTATTTTGTCAGTTAGCACTCCATTTTACAGATAATAATATTGCTACAATGATAGATTCAAAGAGTATAGAATATAGAAACTGTTGTCGTCCTATTCTCATCACTTTTTACCAAATATTTATGCATAAATACATTAACCTGTATGCTCATTAAAAGTGAAAAAATACAATAAATAGCATAAATAGTATAAACTTAGCATATACATTTTGAATAAAAATAAACATTAATAGCATTCCAAAGATTTACAATTACAAAAGAAATATAAAATTCGTAATTTTCGATAATTTATTTGATAATTTTTCATATATAACACTTCCGAACATCCCACTAACTGATATACCAATCCAAACATAACCGATAATATCAGCATCTAATTTTTCAAATACAGCTTGCCATTGATTTGATGGTCCCAGATCCAAAAATAGAAGGAATAACAAACAGTATCATAGAAATACACTACTTTTTACATAAAGTGTTTCTTTTAACGAATTTTTCACCGTAACTATTGAACCTTTTAAATTCTCAATAGATATTTTTTTGTGTCTGTTCTAATTTTTGCATAAATAAATATGTAAATAAAAAAACGAAATAATAAAAACTGACATACTCAATATTATCGACAAACTTTTTAAAAATAAACATATACATACTTTGGCACTTACAAATCCTATTACCGCTGAGAAAAAAATAGTGAATATAGTGAATTTCTAGAAAGAACTTTATCTATATCTATTTCTTCATTATTTTTATTGTTTACATTGATCAACCAACTTGTTAAAGTTCCAGATTGAAAATGATTCTGCAATGGCAGATAATATTGCGAGATATGTATAATAATATTAAACTATTGCTAAGCAACAATATTAATCCAACAACCCTAAAAACCACACTTAGCAGAATACTATTTTTGCTCCGATATTATCAGTGATTGCCCCACATGGAAGCTCAGTCATAAAGTGAAACCAACCAAAAATCGATAAATATAGCCCAACTTCAGTAAAAGAGAAAAATCTTTTCGATAACAGGTAAATATATAAAATCGGATTAAAGAATGATAGTGCTGTTATAGATAAAATACTATACAAATAATAAAAACTTTGTATTATTCATCTTTTTCCCCTACTATCTTATACATTTTTCCCATAATTATCTCTTTCTAAGAACTTATAATCAACAAGATATCTTCTAATTAGAGAATAATCTGGATAAATCTCCTTAATTGCTTCATTTAATTCTTTCTCAGTAAACTCTAATGATTTTTCCTTTTAACATCTATAAAAACTAACTGGAGCACAGATATCTTATTCTTTTCTGGGAATTGTCATCAATTTTCCTTCTTTAAAATATTTCACTTTGATTTCTTCCATAAAAACCACTTCCTTTCTATTAATAAATTTTAATTTTTATCTATTATTATACAATAAAAGATACAAGTATACAAATAAATCTCTAACATAGTTTAACCTACGTTAGAGATTTATGCAATCTAAATTAGTATTTATTTTTATTGACCTAAGACAAATACGTCTTCTGACTCTTTTCTTCTTTTTTCGTTCCTTTGCTTAAAAAGAAACTTTATTAGCTAATTACAGACATTTGATAGTGTTTTTACTCCATTTTTGTCAGTATAAACATTGTTATTCAAACTACCTACTATATTAAAGCAAACTTCCCTTTTTCACAATATTTGCAGTATTTTTCCTGCAGTTTTACCAAAAGTAGTAAACTCGAAAAAAATTCTGTATCATAATTTCCATCCTTTATTTTTAAAATCAGATTGAACAGCTAATGTTGCTTTAATATAGTTTACTTTCTTATCACTTTCTTTTTAGTTCAGGCTTTTTAACTAGTCTTCCTATTAATATTACTTGATTTAACATAATATATCCTCCTTAAAATAATAATTTAGATTGCTATAAAAACAATTGGAAGACTCTAATTTTTATACAATTCTATGTGCCAAATATCTATGATAATTTTTATGAATTATTTATGAATTAAAGTTACAAATACTTCTCCATCTTGTAAAAATTCAGCATTAATATAATTATCTCCATCAAAATGAAGTACTTTCCCTGGTTTCAACAATATGTACTTCATCATCATTTTTCAAAGTACACTTAACCTCTCCTTTAACACAATAAATACTACCAAGGCTTCTGGATGGTTATGTTTCGCTATTAGTTCACCTTGTTTCCCTACTTTTTACTAATTTAAATCTGTCATGTTTTTAACAATCCCTTCTTCAAAATTATTCCTACACTCATACTAATTCTCCTTATTTTTAATTTCATCCCTACAAATAATGTTTTTAAAAAACGTTCTCTTATCTTTATTATAAAACTTTTTACTATACAAAACAAATAATATCCGTTTAAAAATTCTAATCAATTAAAAGCAGTGACTCTAAAATCATGATTTCTTGAAATCACGATTTCGAATCACTACCTGCAATAGTTTATTAGATATCTAGGAAGTTTTACAAATTAAAGATATCAATAAACTACTACGTTCTAGAGAATTTCATATAAACTTTTTAAAAAATTTAGGACTTTTAGGGCAATCTTTTCTAAAAATCATTATAAGTATATGTTCCTTTTCCTCTTATTTCTCATACCCAGATCGAGACAATTTCTTTTACCTAATAGACTAACCTCAATTGGTCTGTATTTTTCATTCTTCCTTTTAATAATATCTTAAATAACGGCGAAAATATTTTTATAAATAATTCTTCAAAAATCTCACGTCTTCTCTCTTACTAATGAGTAGTGAGGGCTGAAAAATTCTAAGAACTCCTAGATTCAATTCTTTTAATGCATCCTCTAACTCACCCTTTAATGAATTATAAAATTTTTGACTTACTCTTCGCTCCTATAGCGAAACAACATTAAAACTTCTGTATCTTCTCTTCACAAAGCTTTTAGCAAATTCACAGTATAGTCAACGTCAATCTTTCTTTGATTTTCTTTTTGTTACCTGCATATTTTTATCGTTGTTCCAAAGACTGCAAAAGACATCTGCATCATCTAATATACTCATATCAAAATCTCATATTTGTCAAAATCTATAACTATCTTTGTTAACCTACTATCATCAGGTAATTTGTACTGATAGAATTTCTTCCAAGAACATAAATTCTCTCATAATATCACTCTCTAATATTTCATTTTAAAATTTCTTTTACCTACTGCACCAGTGGCGCCAATAATTACCGCATGTATTTTTCATTTATACTTCCTCTAAAATAATAATGAAATTAAAGCTAAGATTGGTAATCCACCTTGCTTTAGAAATGATTTTTATCACTTGTTAAACCACCATAAATAGCTACTAAAATAATATAAACTAATAACATTTCCTACGATTTCTTTTTGATTTTTGATAAAAATGTCCATATAGTAGTCCTACTCCGATTAAATCCATTATATACGCCTTGATTTTTAAATAAAACATTTAGATTAGGTCTTTGTAGTTCCTCCTTATCAATATTAAACACTCTACTTGTGCTATCTGAATCTGTAGCAAGGGTCTCTAAATACATAATATAGAAAAAAATAGTAGTGCTACTAATACTGTTAAAATTGTTGTTATTATACTCATCTTTATACCTCTTTTTTAATTAAATTATTATTGAACTTTATTAAGTAAAATTTCCAACTGCTTTCAAAATCATCATTAGTAAATTCTGGACCAATAAATGTGTCTAACATCAGTTTCTTTACACACTGAGTCCACTTTACTTTTTGGAAATATTCTGTAAGTCTCTTCAAATACTTCTCTGTTATTTTGCTCATTACGACGCTTTTTGTTATATATTCTCCTTCTTCTAGTATTTTTTTAAATGTCTTGTTATAGCTGCCGCATCTATTTCTAAGCTTTGTGCTATTTTGCTTAGGAGTTGCAACCTCAACGTCATATAAATATTTTATAATTTGAAATCTTGTTAAACTTATTTCTAATCTTTCAAAATATTCACTGACTTTTTATTTCTAAAATTTTTTAAATCATGTAATAATTTTACATAGTCTTTTAACATCCATATTTTTCTCCTCTATGTAATTGATAAGTCAATTATTTAAAACTATTGATACTTTTATAATAGAAATTGATTTGTCAACTAGTTTTATATTTTGTAGGATTTATTCTACTAAAAAGTATGAGTATTTTTCTAAAAAGACTTTTTCTATTAGCATTTACAAACGTTTTCTAGTTTTATATAATAATTTTATAAGTTAAATAGTTTAAATAAATATGCGATTTAAAGAAAATATTAGAATTGCTATACAAAACCTATTAAATAAAAAGGGTTTTATAATACAAAACTATATTTAATTTAAATATTATATATAATTGAAGTTAAGGAGGAATTCTACATGTTTTCATTTTTAAAAGCTTCAGCGCCTAAACCGAGAATCGACAGTGCTCGTACAGATGCTGAATATAAAAAACTTCGATGGCAAGTATTCTCAGGGGTATTCATTGGATACGCAGCATACTATCTAATCAGAAAAACTTCTCACTTGCTATCCCATATTTAATCGAACAATGACAGGTTACTCTAAAAGCTGACTTGGGAAAGTTTCACTTGCTCTATCATTAGCTTATGGTTTCAGTAAATTCATCATGGGTAACGTATCAGACAGAAGTAATCCTAAGTACTTTATTACTATTGGTTTAGTTGCTTCTGCTGCAGTCAGCTTAATTTTTGGTCTTGTTCCTGCAGTGCTATCTTCATTAACATTAATGATTTTCTTATCAGCACTCAACGGATGAGTTCCAGGTATGGGTTACCCACCTGGTGCTAAAACAATGACTAACTGGTTCTCAACTACAGGCGTGGTGCTTGGTGGAGTTGGTGGAACGTTTCTCACAACCTTAGTGGTGGATTAATCGGACCTCTTGCACTTGTAGGACTTTCTGTTTTTGGTGCTTGGCAATCATTATTCTGCCACCAGCGACTATTGCTATTATCTTAGCTTAATTATCATGTTCTACCTAATGAAGATACTCCAGAATCTGAAGGTTTTACCACCTGTAGATGAATGGAAAGGTGAAAAATTGTAGAAAAAGTTGAATCTGCTCCACATTATCAGCAAAAGATATCTTCTTTAAATACATTATTAACAACAAATTCCTATGGGCTATCGCTTTGATTTTGCTAACGTATTCGTATACTTTTCGTTCGTTACAGGAATTATCGACTGGGCTCCAACATGCTTAAAAGTAAAACACTTCTCTGTTGACAAACAAAGCTGGGCTGCTTCTTATATGAATATACTGGTATCTTCAGTATGTTAGCTGAGTAGTTACTTAAGTGATAAAGTGTTCAAAGGACACCGTGCTCCTCAATATTATTATTCTTAACTGGGTACTTGTTGCAGTATTCATTTACTGGAAAAAAACCCTCCAGGTAACCCACTTATCGATAACATCTGTCTAGTAGCTATCGGATTCTTAATCTACGGACCTGTTATGATGATCGGTCTTCAAGCAGCGGACTTAGTTCCACGTGTTGCTACAGGTACAGCTACTGAGTCTTACTGGACTATTCAGTTTACCTACTTGGATCAGCAAGTACTGGTTATGTAATGGGTAAACTTGTTGACGTGTTCGGATGGGACGGAGTTTCTACGCGATTAATCGTTTCTTGTGTGTTAGCATTCGTATTCATCGCATTAACATTATTCAAGAAAACATCTAAACAATTAGAAAACTAATAAAATAAAACATCTCTATCAACTAAGATCATTGATCCTCCTTAAATTGATAGAGTGTACTCATAAAAGATACAGCTGATTCCTATAATCACCAGTATTTTCTTTTATACTATTATAATATCAAGTTCGACTTTAGATATTCTACTAGTTCACTTCTTTTCTTCGTATTAGTTTTTCCATAAGGCGTATACGTATCTACAGTTTTTAACATAAGAACAATTTTTCTCCAATATCAGTTAATGTGTAACCCTCAACAATATATCGTCCTACCTCTTTTTCTCTCTCGCTAAGTTCTATTTCCTTGTCTTCTTTAAATAATTCATAGAAAATTGTTGCGTATTTTTTCATTTAAATAAATTTCATTTTTCACCATTACCTTATCTATAGCTTGAAAGTATCTCTTCATGAGCTGTACTCTTAGTAACATATCCTGAAGCACCTAATTTAAATGCCTTTTTAATATACGACTTATCTTCATGCATACTCAAAAATAATTAGCTTTAGTTTTATTTTCTCTCTTTTACTATTTCTAATATCATAACCACTTCCATCTGGTATTGAAATATCACAAATAAAAGATCATAGACTCATTGTCAATCTTTTTCTAAAAACTCTTTTTTTACTTGAACAATCATCTATAACACTAAATTCTTCATTATCTTCTAAAAGAGACTTTGATACCTATTTTATCAATTTATGATCATCAATTAATAATATTTTCATCATTTTCTCCTCTTTTAACATTTTCTACTTTAAATTTACACATCAGTATAGTAATACTTATCATTTTTAAATAGTTTAAATTCACCAGAAAAATCAAAAATTCTCTCTTGTATACCATAAATTCCTAGTCGTCCTTGTTTTTCGCTAGTTCCCTCGTTCTTTAGTTAATCCTATTCCATTATCCGCAATAGTTAAAATTATATAATCTGTATTTTCTATATAATTTAATTTGGACTTCTGTAACTCCTGAATGTCGTTTTATGTTCGATAATGATTCTTGAATAATACGATAAAGTAATATCAAAAATTATTGTTTTTCCCACCCTCATAGTTGGTATAAAGATCAACATCTACCATACAGATTCTTGTAATCTTCTATATATTTACTAATTACTTCTCTAAAGCTAAGTTCAGCACTAGGTGGTCTCAAATTAACAGCTATATTTCTAATATTACTTAAACTATTTTCTATTTCGGACTGAATTAATAATAAAGCGATCTTTTTCTTTTGGTCACTTTCTTTATCTACTAAATTACTTATAAAAACAGAAGGCTTGCTAAAGATTGACTAACTTCATCATGAAGTTCTCTCGACACATCTTTTTTTCTCTTCCTCTTGAATTCTAAATATTTTTATTTAATAGATAGTTATTTAATTTTTATTCTTTTTATTATTCTCGACCATTTCATTTATAGAACTAACAAGAACATGGAAATCGGACTGTATTCTCTTTTTCTATCTTTGTCCTATAATCGCCTTCTCAATTATCTCATCGGTTACCGAAGTTAAATCTTGCACCGGGCGTTCTATTAATTTTGAAACGTAGTATGCAATAACCATAACATAACAAACACTAACATATTTAAAATAAAGGTTCTTAAAAAGCTGACTATATGTCTTTATATAAATATTTTTCGTGTAAAATCCAACTCTACATATAACCCTATTAACATCATCTATAGATGATACATACTCTGATCTTCCCTCTAGAACTGTCATATTTCTTAAAGTTATTTAACTGTTCATCATTAAACGTCACTATTTTCTGAGGAATCTCTTTCAATGTTTTCCTAAGATATCATTATCAAATACAATAATGTATACCTTCATTATTTAATGCTGCACTATGAATTTTTGATGAGTCATAAGTATTTTCTGTTTTTATATTTTCTGAAATATTTCTGACAATTGATAATAAGTCTGAGGTAATTCTATCTTTAAGTGCACTTTCAAAATATCTTTATTATTCTATACATAGTAAAGCTAATATTACACCTAAAATATAGTGAAATTACAACAAAAATATAATAATCTTATATCTTCAACTTTTGCCATATATATAATCCTCACTTATTAAATTTGGATAATCACTTGCTTTTTGTTTCTTCATATTTTTCAATTTGAGGCTGTGATAATATTCCTTTTATTGTACTATCCTTATCAATAGATAACAAGATTTGTTTAAAGCTTATCTTTTTCTTCATAGTTTTTATGTGTCACTACTGGTCCCGTTGCAACCTCTCAGAAATGTTTTATTATTTTTATTATGTGCAGTATCTGGAAAAGTATTATAAATATACTGTAATGCCCAGTCATCAACTATGCTATAACAGTTTCCGTTAACCACTTGATTTATCGATTCTTCATGACTATAGGTAAAATAACTGTACTACTTATTTACTGACATACGTCAAATAGTCATTCATCTGCTAAATGCAGAATAACTATAAGTATCTACATCATAAGCTCTGGCTTTTCAAATCTTCAATACTATTTATACTGGAATCACTATTTTGCTATAACTATGGGATGATAGTATGTTTTCCCCCTATTTGGTCTTGCTAAAAGTTCTAAAGACTCCTTATCTTCATATAACGAATATGCTCCCGTGATAAAGATACTACATCTATCTTGTTATTCTTTTTAATACATTTATATCTCTATAACTTTTTCTGTATTAATTTTACTTTTGTTTAATTTCTCTCCCGATATAATTAGCTAATTCTTTTCTAAAAATATAACTCTTATTATCACCAGTTGCAGAAATCAATCCAGTTCTTAAGTTTCATCATCCTTCAGCGCTATTATCAACTGTTTCTGTTACTACAGAAAAATCTATATACTCTTCTTGTTTATTCTTCAAAACTAAAGGAAGTACTAGCAATAATAAATACGGAAAAGGATACTACAAAAACATAACTCTTCTTTCATTTTCTCCAACCTCTAAATTATTTTCTCCAATTTTCAAACGACTATATCAATAAATTATTATATTAAATCATGAATTAATACTATTTATCTTTTTATTAATAGTATAACATTTTATTTTGTAATGAAAAGAAAATCATTAACTTCATCTGATAATCGCATGACTCTTAGTTCATTATATGTGATAAACAGAAACAAATATACTATCGATTCCACTAAATATTTAGTTATTCTTATTTATAACCTTAGGGAAAAGGCGATTAAAATCAGCTCCTTTTCTGGATAATATACTTGCTAAGCTCTCTCTTATACTAAGATTAGCCATATTCATCCTTATTTTTCTAATAAATTCTCTAACCCTCTGGATTATATTTTAGAGTAATCTCGAAGTGCCCAACCTAGCAGCTTTATTATTCACTATCACCTAGGTTGTGTTTCTAAAATTCTGTCTAAAACTTGTTTATCTACTTTGTCTTTAAGAGACAGTTGGTACAAAATAGCTACTCGTTTTAACCAAATATTACTATCTTACTCCTCTGGCATTATTTGATCCATACCTTCATACGAATAACTAAACTACCTACAACCTTTGGTAATCAACAGTATCCCACCATGATTTTTGTCACAGATTAGATATTTTAACCTTTGAAATATCTTCTCTTTTCAAATTTCTGCATTGCCTTTTAAAATAATAAAACAACTACATATTGAAATTCTCTCTTCTTTATTCCAGCAATTCTCAACAAAATCCCAGTCAATCGTTTAGTCTTTCTCGCATCTGGAAAATATATATATAATTTCTAGTTCTAGTTGCACTCACGTACACCTAAAATCTAAACTTATCCTGCATACTTTGACATTGATTCTGCAAGAGTTCGTACGATTTTCTTCAGTCAGTTATTAAATCTAATGAAATTTCATAATTTATAGAAATTCTTATCTGTTATTTTTAAACTTGCTTTAATGAATCCACGAACAATGGGATTCTCTTTTCTGGACGTGATTTAAATTCTGGGTGGAAATTGACCAGCTAAACCATGGGTGTTCAGGAATTTCTCGATTTCAACTAACTTTACCATCTGGACTAACTCCTGATAATACCATTCCTTGCAGGTTAAACGCTCACGATAGAAGTTATTGAATTCATATCTGTGACGGTGACGCTCAGTAATATTGATTTCTCCATATTCTTTGTGAGCTAGATCCTTTGCTGATAACCGCCGGATAGCTTCCTAAACGTAAAGGTTCCTCCATTTCTACAACATTTTCTTGGTCCCTTAATAAGTTAATAATTGGGTATGGCGTGTGGATCTAATTCTGATGAGTGTGCTCCAGTTAAACCACACATTACGTAGCAAACTCAGCAGCAACAAAGCTGCATACCTAAAGCAAATACCGAAGAATGGCACTTTGTTTTCACGTGCGTATTTAATAGTAGTAATTTTGCCTTCAACTCCACGATCACCAAATCCACCTGGTACAAGATTCCGTCTGCATCTTTAAGATACTCATGAACATTTTTCTTCTGTAATATCTTCCAGATTGAGATCAATCGAATTTTACACTGTGCATTGTTTTTATATCCTGCATGTTTTTAGATTCTACAACAGAAATATAGCATCGTGAAGTTCTACGTATTTACCTACTAATGCCGATTCTACATCTTCTTTTAAGTTATCTACTCTATCCACTAATGATAACCATTCAGTCACTTATCAGCTTCAGGCGCAGTTAAACCAAAATGATTTAACACGATATCGATCAATTTTTGAGCTTTAAGATTTACGGTAATTGATATAGATTACTTACATCCCGACTTTCAATAACGTTTTGTTTTGGAATGTCACAGAATAAGTAAATCTTAACACGTAATCATCGTTTTAAAGCAAGTTCATTTCTTCTACGATAATATCTGGTTGAATACCTAAACCACGTAATTCTTTAACAGATTGTTGTGTTGGCTTGAGTTTTCATTTTCCCCTGCTGCTTTAATAGTACGGTAATAATGTACAGTGGAATAAAACATACATTTTCACGTCCTAAATCGCTACAGTTTGACGGATTGCTTCTAAAATGGTAAAGATTCAATATCTCCTGTTGTTCCACCAATTTCTGTAATAACAACATCAGCATCCTAGATTCCCTGCTAGTAATACTCAAATGATTTGATTTCATTTTGTTACGTGAGGGGTTTGAACTTGTTCCTCCTAAATAATCTCCGACGTTCTTTTCGATAATTGAAGAATAAACACGTCCTGCAGTTACGTTAGAATATTGTCCTAAGTTAACATCGATAAATCTTTCGTAGTGACCTAAGTCTAAGTCAGTCTCAGCTCCATCTTCTGTAACGAAAACTTCTCCCGTGTTGATATGGACTCATTGTTCCTGGTCAACGTTTAAACCTGGATCAAATGTAATGTTGCTTTTAATCCTCTGTAATACGACCTACTGATGCCGCTACAATACACTACAATGATGATACTACTCACCTGTTTATATGCTTTGTCATTGTGTGCTGCTTCTAACAAAAGCATCAGGCCTACGAAATTATCGCAGTGGTTTCTTCACTCACTCTTTAGGTGCCGTATATTATTCTAGCATAACGCAAAATGTAACTAAAACTCATTCGATCTTCAATTTTTCGCAGTATGTATCAGAATGAAATGAACTAAATGGATGGTATCTTAAAGCGCTTTCCCCAATCATTCCTTCTTCCTTGCTAACAAATCCAAATACACGACTATCTGTACTGTGTTGTCTGTTATCTCCTAATACGAAAGTACGTACCTTCAGCACAGTTTTTAGATGTACTACTTAAAAATTCAATATTATTAAAATCTGGTGTGAAATGGTGCGGTTCCGAAGCATTGGCTTCTTTTAATTTTTGAGCTGATATGGCTCTTCTAGCTGTCTGACCATTCACGCCATAGTACATCATTTCTGTCACAGATAATTATCTCAGGAACTCGAGTATGCGTTTAATATAGTCGTCAGTTTCATGTTGCATACGGAATACAACTTCATCTCCACGCTCATAATGCTGATATATATTAACGGCTTTATCGTTATCGGCAAAAGTATAATCCATCGAATGTCCTTTTTACCGTAAAAGGTGCGATCAAGATATGTGCTTATAAGCAGGTAAATAGCAATAGAAACTACTACAACTACTACCCACTCCATAGTTTCTCTTAGAAAATTTTCACTGGTATGTCCCTCTTTTGCTTTTGTATGACTGGTGTCGTACCATATATTAACAGAAAAATCAAAAATAAATTTTTCCATTATCTAATAGAATTTGTAGATTTCCACATCAACTCAAAATATTTTATTAATCTGTAGAAATCAAAATGTCAATATTTATATAAATCATTTTCATAATTTTTTATTTTTCTTGAAATACTATTATTTCTGTAAGCACTTTTATTGTTTTTTGTATATGCACATAATTATTTATACGAGTCACCATGAACAGTCTGAGAGGGAATATAAATGTTTCGACCGCGCCTGATCTAGATAATGCTAGCGGCAAGCTTTCTTGGCCAAGACAAACTTAGACCCTTATATTGTGAGGTTTTATTTTGATAAGTGCAGTGGTACATTTAAATTCTTCCTCTTAAATCGCAGTAGAATAAGATTATAGATAAAGTTATCTATTTTCTACAAAATAAGCATTCAAATGTAATTGTTACTCCATTTGAAACAATAATTGAAGAATTTAACTTGAACTTATGGATACTCTTAAAAAGATACTTTGTCCTAGCGGGTGAGGACAGTAAAATATACGTGTAATTAACTATGGAGATGTTTTAGCTTCTCAATGGGAAAAAATTGTGGAATTTAATCAATAAATACAGCCAACTATTTCTATATTGTTCTTGGTGGTTGTTGTGAGGAGCTGGTAATCTCGGTTTACTTCCAGGCACTGTCATACCTACACCTGTTGAAATAATTCAGCTTTCTCGCTACAGACTATTATTATTTCACAGCAAATCTTCTCGAGCTATTATGGGTCTATTCCTAAGGATAGTCACTGGCATGGCTTCTTGGCACTAGTGGATAGCAGCACAATGTTAACAGGTGTCCTCCACTTCTTGTACTGACTCAAATGCCACCAACTTCTTGCCTATACTTGTGCTTTGGTTGGGTTGTGGACTTGCAAAAATCAATAGCCGGTGTTTTTAACAACAGCGCCAATTGTTGTAAGTATTCTAGATGGGTTTAGAAACTGCCCGATAGAATATGATTACTTTATTACAATTAATGAATGCTAGTAAATTACAAATACTTTTGGCATGTGAAAATCAGCAGTCTATTTACTTCCTATGCTGGACTTAGAGTTAAGTATATCTTATGCCTTTATCGCAGCAGTGGTTTGCTGAATGGCTAGAGTGGCTTTTGAAGGACTTGGAGTTTACGGATTCGTGAAAAAATTGTTTGAATGCGATACTATGTTTTGCAATCCATAATACTAAATGTCAGTTATCAGTTTATTAAGTATCGAACTTGTTAAGAAAACTAAGTGAGAAAAAAAAATTTGATAAATGGAAATACATAGGAAAATCATGAAAAGATATTAACAAGCGATTTTGCTTGCTTTTTATCATGTAATCTCATTAACTGCATATTTGAGACAATAAGCATAGAAAAGAACTTAAAAAAGTAGATTTCAGCGCAGCTGGGCAATTAACACAAACCACACTGGGTCTATATAGCAAAGAAAAGGATACTTCGCTGAAGAAGTGCTGATCTTGACATTAAGCCGGCGCCTGAAAGATGGTACTTCTGACTTATTATTAATAATAAAGCACCTTTTGGTATTTGCTACCCAGACTCAATGGCTAACAAACTTTCTAAAGGTGCAGGAATTACTGCCGTAGCCGCAATTGTGAACACAACACTTCTGGTATCATTTCATAAGAAAAACAGCATTAAAGAGACAAAGATCTTCAAGGTAAAAATTACGGAACTTGGGATGATCCAGTAGAATTAGCAATGGTTAAATCATTAATTCAAAAAACAAAGGTGGAGATGCTAACAAATTAAATCTAGCTCCAAATACAGGTGAAACTCTGTTGCTCCCACCTAGAAAATGGTCTTTCGATGCAGCTTGGATTTTATACCATGGGATGGTAAATTGGCTGAAAGCGTAAAACTAGATATTAACTACTTCTATCTAAAAGATTTCAATAAGATTTGAACTACTACTCAGTAATCATTGCTAACAACAGTTACTTGAAAATAAAGAAAAGAAGCTAAAGTTCTTAAAGCTATTAAGAGGATATGTCTATGCTATAGAACATCCTGAAAACTGCAGAATTTTAATTAAAATGCTCAATTGAAAGATAAAGGTTCGTTATTGAATCTCAAAAATATCTATCTAAACAATATGCAACAAACAAAAGATCACACAAATTGGAATTTGGCGCTAACAGATGGACACATTCTACCGTTGGGTTAGCGAAACAAAATCACAAAACAACCTCACGAATACTGGATTCAGCAATGACTATATAAAATAATGAATATATTATCAATAAAAACTTATCTTTCAATTATCTAACAATAAAAATATAAAGATGCTTGTCCATGTTGTTAAAGGTGAAGTTGTTTCTATACTTGGTGAAGTAGATTGGTAAAACTACCCTTTTAACATTATTGCCGGTATAAATCCCCTCTTTAAAGTGAAATATCTATAAAAAGGTAGCTTCAGACTACAAAAGGTCGTGTAGTTATATGCTTCAAAAAGACTTATTATTAGAACATAAACTAATAACCAAAACATTATCTTCCTCTTGTCAGAAAAATCAATAAAAAGAAGCAGAAGAAGAAGCAGTAAAAATCTTAAATTATTTAATCTTTATGAGATATAAAGATAAATATCCTAGTGAATTAAGTGGTATGCGTCAAAGGGTTGCACTTCTACATTACATATATGTTCAAGAAGAACTATTTTACTGACGAACCTTCAGTGCACTCGATGCAATTACTGAAATATCATTACATTCTTGGTATCTTGAAATCAGAATAAACAGTATTCTAACTACTACTAATCACTCACGATATGGACAGAAGCTAATGACCTAAGCGATAAATTTATATCATTAAAATAAACCTGGTGAAGTGTATCTGAAATAAAATAAATCTTGATGAACATAATCCGGGTCGACAAAATAAAATAAAAAGATACTAAATATACTTGGATTGTAATAATACACTAGCGTGAATTTTCACACTAAGTTGTATTGAATATTATAGATACTATATTTTTTATTGATTAAGTAAATTAATATTGCGGGGATTACTACAAATAACATTGTTGCAACCAAATACTTCCCCTTTACGCCTATTCTGCAAAGAAATAGGTGTAATGTATGTAGTTTGCCATGAAAATACTAAACAGTATCCCTAAGGCTGCTGTTATTTTCAAATTCAGGCAGCCTAGCCCAGATTCTGGAATTACTCACAAGTTGCTCCCAGTCATGAGCGGATGGCCTCTCCTCACTAAGGCTGTCCTGTGCAAATGGCTGTTAATATAATTTTCGGCAAGTCATCGACCTGGATCTGTTCAAAAGTCTGTAAAGAAAGGATCGATTCAATGTCGTGTCATGCACACTCACGTCATTTTCCTGGCTGCTCAATGCAAATGCAGTTGCAAAAACAAAACAACTCAGCAAAGTTAGTTTTAGAGCGAGTTCACAAATTTATATTAATTCACCCATGTAAACACAAAGAACTTGGAAGCCTGGCATGTGATACAAAAGCATATATATGCGCTACCAACGACATGTACATACTCGCGACTTTATTTGTGTAAGTTAAATTTCACTAACAACCTCTAAATAAATGCTACAGCTGCTATTAAGGTTTGAAATAATCCAGCAAACCCACGATGTTTCCCCTAATTTTGCAATTTGTTTTTCTGGACTAAATTCATCAGGGCGATATTACCACCGATTGCTCACCCAACTGCACAACAACACCTTCACGCCTCACTCCTCCGAAGCTATAGTGTCGTATTAAAAATTAAATAAAGGAACTTCCACGTAACTTTCTCTTTTTTATCAGTTGCTTCAATAAAATACTTCATGCCTATCGTATTGGTGTATAATATTTATTACTAAACTTAGAAGTGAAAACTAATATCAATGGTGTAAAATCAATAAATGCCTAAACTAACTACTAGTTAATTCTATTAACTTCAATAACGTACGACCAAATAATGAACAACAAATTGATATTAATAATACCGCACTTAATGATAAAATAATAATTCCTTAACATATTATATATATTCTCAACTAAATATAAATCTGAAGATTGACATATAAGTTCTAAATTTTAAAAAATTATATATTATAAACCACTGCAGAAAGTGACTCAACAAAATTGATTTCACAGAAATCACGTTTTTTGAATCCTCCTCTCAGATTCTTGCACTGATTCTTTTAAGCTCAAACATTTTTTTCGGTTGATCATAACTGAATCCTTCTCCTATAATATATGGACTTCAGTTATTGTCTACGACATACGGGTCAATTTATAAACCAAGACTTTGGTTTCCCTATTTTCTTCATTTCATGAAACTACACAATAACCTATATTCAAGTCTTTCTTAGAATAACCCTGACCCTTTAGCCTAAGTTAAACACTCTATTCATATCTTCTTGAATTTTTTTAGTAATGGCTTCTATTTCTGGTAAACTATCATTACTCCTTTTTCCTGGGTTACCACCTTCAACTTTGACATAATCTATAACCTTAGTACAGATGAAAATATAAATAAGCGTATATAAAATCATGAGAAACTTTTAACTACTACAAAAGTTAATGCTATGATTACACCATCAAGTCTGAATAATTCTTCCAATTGAACTACCTATATAAACTGTTACAATTTTGCAACTGCTCTCCTCCTCCTGTCGTTCCTCCTGCAAGAAAAACTACTCCTAATCCTAATCCCATATTGGCCTCCGATACAGCTAATAGCCTATACCACCGATTTCTATTTCTATATTATACTTCTCAAATATACCAATCCAAAAGTTAACATGATTATACCATAAACTGTTATATAACATTGTCTTTTATCTAACATTTGTAATCCTATAATTAATACGGAATGTTTATAGTGTTGTCCCAACAGAAACTGGAAGACCTATTGAATATAATAATACTTAGTGATATACCTGTCCCTCCACCTTCTGCAACTTATTTGGAACATTAAAATGCATATTAGCAAAAGAATAATAGCACAACTAAAGAAATAATAAAAGTTCTTCTGAAATTTTTTGTCATTAAATTTTGTTCTTCTTTTCATAGTGCACCTCAAAAATAATTTATCCTAATTATAACAGGTTTTAAAGTGTAAACAACCAGAGTAATAATGTTTTCAGCTCTTAATAATTCTAAATTTCATATTTTCTTGGAACATTATTACACAATTTGTACTATAATTATAATATCAATATTGGAGGTTTACTTTTAAAATGAATAAAAACTTCGCCTGGAATTATCACCACCCTTTGCAATATTTTTTGTGGGTTTATGTCAATTTTGGCTACATCACATGGATATTTTATCTGAGGTACTGTCTTTATTATCTTAGCCGTAACACAGATAGATACGATGAGTATCGTTGCAAGAAAACTTAGTGTTGTTCCTGAGTGGTCCACGACCTAGATTCATTATGTGACGTAGTAAGTTTGGTGCTTACCTGCTATGCTTGTTTTGAAATCTTTAGCCTGACTGATAAACCATCAACTCTATTAATGGTAATTTGTGCTATTCTTTGCAGAATTACGTATGCTGTGGTACTTTATCGTTTAGCAAGTTGTCATAACAAAAATGAAAATGGATATTATCAAAGGAATTGATTTCCTATTACCTTGGAACAGTCCCTTGCAGTCTTGCTCCGGTAAAAATTACCAAATGTTGTACCCATACTAATAGTGTTATGCTCTTACTTAATAGTAAGTAATATAAGAAATCAAAAAAATATAGAAAAAATGTTCAGATAGTTATCAGGACATTCTTTTTTCTATTCAAATATTTATTAATTACATGTTCAAGCTTTATTCACACTAAGCAACTGACTATAACCTCCAATTAACCCCTCTGGGTTTCCCAAGCCATTGGGTGACCTGCATTTTTACCGTTTGCTTATTACATG
>BNJS01000939.1_pt1 | contig 256919 bp, 340 predicted proteins | sample 8540461 | NCBI WGS metagenome assembly BNJS01 (sample SAMD00202454, study PRJDB9452) | human saliva metagenome | isolation source: human saliva | place: Japan | reverse complement strand
GATATAAGGTATATTGTACTCTTTATACAGTTCCTTAAGTAGTTTCTGAAATTTTTCCCGACGGTCTGTTTTCTCCTATTGAACAGAGCCCATCATTACCCCATTTCACATTATTTTTCAAGAAGGATAGTTAGGCTTATACTAGTACAGACAAATTCCCTTATGATGGGGTTATCACGTTTTCATAGGTGAGCAGAATGCCAGTGTAGTTATATAGTCTGTATCTATCAAAGCGAATTATTGGCATTTCTTGCGGCATATAATACATTTTGACTGTCCAAATACTATTTTTCTCATAGGTCAGATACTGGAGAGATCTTCATCGCCACCAAGTTTTCAAAACATATTCACGTCCATATTCCCATGCGGAGGTGTGAGAAACATTTGGTTTATCTATCATATACTCTTTCCCTGCTTTCCCCACAGATTGTAATAATAGGAATCAGATGTTCCCTTACTTCACGGGGAAGATGTTCCACATTTACTTGGTTTCCCTGATTTCCCATGAATTTTACAGAATTATTCAGATATGGATCAATGGACTGTCTTGGAACAAAAATTTTCGTGTATTTTCATCATTTTTCTGTGTATAAACAAAACATCATTTTCCCAGTCTAGATTGAGCTCCGTTTTCCAGCTCAGCCTTAAGAAGAAATGGCCATTTTCCCATCCTTCCGAAATGGGGGCAATTACTTTCATCAAAGGAAAGATGAAATATTATTCTGATTCTTAAAGTTTGTTTTACAAATCTGAGTCATGCTTTTGCAGTAATTTCCTTTATGAAACGTGAGTTTGATATCATTTCATTATCACCCTCATCTGAATAGGAAACTTTACACATAAACTATCAACTAATCCACTCGCCCTTTGTATTAGGTTAACATGTCTGTACTGCAAAGGTATAAACTTCTACAATAATTCCTATTTTCATTATTTGTATACCCTCCTTATAGAATTTATGCATTTAAAATCTATTATCTTTACTATTATACCATAGATTATACGAAAATAAGATGTATAAAAATAAAACAATAATTAATTTAAAATAAATCGAAAAAAGTAATGTCATTTGCATGAATATAAGTCAATAATTAAACTGGGTTTATATAGCTATAATCAACAAAGGCTAAACAGTAAATTTTATAAATATAATTTAATTGGTAGGAAAAATGTACAGAATATTTGATAATATCTCCTATGAGATTCTAAATGAAGGAGAAAAATTTTGAAATAGCTGGAATTGAATATGATTCCAGAAAAATAAAGGGAAAATTATGTATTCAGTAATGAGCTGAAATAATGTGGATGGACATGACTTTTATACGAAAGCCATTGATAGTGGTTGCAAAAAATGATAGTTGTTGAGGTTAATATATCTGAAATACAGTAATTATGAAAAAGTTTTCCTTTGTATTTATAGAAAATGTGAGAAAAAGTTCAGAATAATAGCATCAAATTACTATGACTACCCAGCAGAATAAATTAAAAATAGTAGGAATAACAGGGTACAAATGGAAAGACTACGTCAAGCTATATTCTTGAAAATATACTGGATAAAACAGCAAGAATGGAACAACTGGAAACAGAATAGCTTGATGAAGAGTTTGAGACAGTAAATACAACTCCTGAATCCCTTGAGCTGTAAAAGCTGATAAATGAAAGCGTAAAAGAGGTAGAGTATTTTATAATGGAAGTCAGTTCGCATGCACTGGAAATAGGACGTGTAAATATGCGAAATTTGATTCAGCAATATTTACAATCTTACTCAGGATCATCTGGATTTTTCATGGTACAATGGAAAAGATTATTTCAATGCTAAAAAGGAAAATATTTTTCCATGCTTAGAAATGACTGGTACAGGAATTATAAATATTGATAATGAATACGGAAAAGAATAATTTCTGAAAAACTGCTGATGAGAAAAAGTGTATGCAGAAAGATGGATATGAAAATATATATGACAGCAGATAAGAAAAGCAGATATTTAAAGATAAGTGTAAATGATAAATCTTCAGTTTATACGGCGAAATAGTTAAATATACTAATGACGGTATGGAAATAAGATTATACGATGGAAATAGAACACGTTACTGGATGTCAAATCTTGTAGGAGAATATATCCTGCATAATATTCTTGGATAGTGTGGCTTCAGCATTGTCATTAGGAATAGATATGAAACATATCATTGAAAAGCTTAAGAAAATGCCTTCGGTACCTGGAAGATTTGAAACTGTAAAAATAATATGAATGCAAGAATTGTAGTAGATTATGCCCATACAGATGATGGACTTATGAATGTAGGGACTACGTTAAAGAAAATAACTGAAAAACAGGGTTATCACGTTATTTGGCGCTGGCGAGAACAGGATAATAAAAGGCCTAAAATGGCAAAAGGCTGCGGCGGAATTCAGTGACTATATAATATTGACTTCTGATAATCCAAGAACGGAAGATCCCTATGGCAATACTGAGGGAAGTGGAAACAGGGTCTGACTGAAATAGGGTTTCTAAGGAAAAGTATGAGAGTTATTGAAGACAGGGAACAGGCCATAAAATATGCAGTACAGGAAATAATAAAGGAAGGATAGTCTTCTTATAGCAGGGAAAAGGGCATGAAACCTATCAGATTATAGGAAAGGAAAAAGACATTTTGATGATAGGAAACTGTAAAAAAACATTTGATATAATTCGTTTTTGGCATACTCAGAAATGTAACTAAAATATAAATTTAAAGAGAGTGATGTCAGAATTGAAAAAGATTGTTTTACTGTTTGGAATGATGTTGTTGATGGTTGCCTGTGGAGGTAAAAGCAGTGGAGGTGGAGATTCAGGAGTAAGGAGCTGAATATTTTACATGGACGTATTTCATACCGCAGGAAGTAGTAGACAATTTTTCAGAGGAAACTGGAATAAAAGGTAAATTTGAGCTATTATGACAATAATGATGTTATGCTAGCAAAAATTAATGTCGGGTGCAAAGGGATTTGACATAGTTCACCATCTACAGATTATGTTGATGTGCTTATAAAGAGCGGACTTATAGAAAAACTTGATAAGCAGAAACTGGGGGAGAAACTTTTAATATACCTTTTGATAAGATGGACTAAGCTTGAAGAACTTTCATACTATGATCCAGGTTTTAGATTACTCAATACATATATTCTACCATGAGTAGCGGTAAATAAAAATTCATGAAAGATTACCCTCAATCTTTTGATATTTTTCCTGCAGGAAAAATATAAAGGAAAATGACAATGCTGGATGATGGAAGAAGTAATAGGAGCGGCTCTTCGGTCTTTTAGGTTATCCTTCAGATTCAGCAGATGACAAGCGAGTTTACAGGAAGCTAAAAATAAAATTATTGAATGGAAGAAAAATCTTGCAAAATTTGATGCAACAGCTTTCGGTAAGAGTGTGGCTACAGGAGAATTCTATGCGGCTCTACGGATATGCTGAGAAAATGTCTATGGTGAACTGGATGAAGCCGAATGCAGAACTTTGACTTCTTTATACCTAAAGGTGCAATGATGTATATAGACAGCATGGCTATTGTAAAAATTCACCTAATAAGGAAAATGCCTATAAATTTCTGGAATTTTTATACAGACCTGAAAAACTTCATAAAAGTATATGAACAGTTTAAAGGATCGCTTCAGTTATAAAAGGTATTGAAGAAAAATCAAAGGTAAAAATCACTTGTAAATAGAGCTCAGGTTGTGAAAATGCTAAACTGCCTGGAGCATTATCAGATGAAGCAAAGACAGGATAAGATATGGAATGAAATCAAACTGTCAAACTAATGATTTAGCAGTATTTCATAAAGTATGAGTTAAAATAGATTTAATAAAAGAAGCTGCCAAAGAAAATTTCTTTCATGCAGCTTCGTATGCTATGTACAAAAACAAAACGGAGTTTATAAAAAGTTCGGATAATTTTTACTTTTCTGTCTTCCTGTAAAGACTTAGTAAGGGCATCTGCTGTGAGGATAGAATCTCTTGCTGCTGTACCGTCCAGCAATGGAATAAATTCTTTATCAATTTCAGCTCCCTGAAGAGCGTTATGAAGAAATTCCATTTCCATTTCCATTATTCCATGAAGCCACAAAGGAGGTATTCTGTCAGGTTTACCATACATTATTGCACCGTCCATTTTCCAGTCCTTTATATATTCTTGTTCTGTCATCATCTTCTTCTCTTTGTACGATGAAGCAGGAATTTTTCTTCTTTATCATCAATTTTTAAAGTAACTCCTACATCCTGAAGATCCAGTAAGATAGCTCCTTTAGTTCCCTGAATTTTCACAGAATGATCAGGCCATCTGAATGCAGAACCGTACTGTAAAGTTGCAAATCTTTTATTAGGAAACTCAAGTGTTATGAAAAGCGCATCATCTTCATCACCAAATTTTTCTCCCTGGTGGGCAATGTTTCCTCCAACCATTGTTACTTTTCAGGTACTCCCATTATAAACTGTATAAAGTCTAACTCATGTATATGATGATAGAGATGTCCCCTGAAAGTTCCTTTATCAGCTAATTTCCTTCTGTTCCTTTTCCCATCCATTTCTCATAGAATGGCAATGTAAAACTTCTCCTATGACACCATCATTTATTAACTGTTTTATTTTTCTGACACCGTTCATGAAGTTCATTACGTGTCCAGCCATGAAAATGACACCATTTTTTTTGGTTGCGTCAATCATTTCAGAACAATCCTTATATGAAAGTGCAATAGGTTTTTCACAGAATACATGTTTTTATTTTTGCGGCTTCTAAACACAGCCTCCCTGTGAGCTCCATTTGAAGCTACTATTATTGCATCAATATCCTCTCTTGCACATAGTTCCTGAATATTTTCTGAAACTTCACATCCAAGTTCTTCAGAAATGTTCTTTGTATTTCAGGATCATAGATGGAGGACAACTTTTGCTCCTTCCAGTTTGCTCAATATTCTTCCTAAATGTGCTCCAAAATATCCGTTCTGTATTCCGCAATTTATATTTTTCATTTCTGTATTAGCTATCTCAAAAACTTAGAAGTTAAAATAAGAAATATATTTATGAGAAAAATTTTAACAGAAGAACAGCTACTTTCTGTATGCTTTTTATATGTTTCATCTGTATTTTTATTTTAAGATAGCACCTCTCCTTTCTTCAAAAATTATGTATTTTTATTATTTTTATCTAGAATTCATTCTAATTCTTCATTTAACAGATCCGTCTGATAATCCACCTGCATTTTATTCTGTATAATCATGAAGAATACTATTGAGGGCAGGATTACATGATCGATGCAGCTCATCATCTGTCCCCAGTCATATTTCTGAACCTGTTAAAGAGTAAAGAGCTATCGATAGAGGCATTTTTCAGAGTTATTTATTAAAAGCAGGAGCATACAGGAATTCGTTCAAGTATTGATAAATGTGTAAATGGCAGTTGAAACAATTCCTGGAGACACTATAGGAAGTACAATCTGAAAAAATATTCCAAATTTTCCTACTCCGTCAACTTTTGCAGCTTCTTCAATTCCAATAGGAACAGTCTGAAAAATCCTATCAGCATCCATATTGCATATGGGATGGAAAACGACAGATAAGTAATAACTACGCCAATCCATGTATTAATTAATCCTAATTTTGCCATAACTGTAACATATGGAACAGCAGCAGGGATAGTAGGGAACATATATGTAGTAATAAGCATTTTTGTCATTTTTACCTACTTTAGGAAAAATCTTACAATCCCGTAAGCTCAAGGGCTGAAACAATTATAGTTATTAAAGTTGCCGTAAAGATATAACTAAGCTGTTTTATATTTCTTATAAATTTAGGCTAAATAAAACCTGTCTGTAGTAATCAAATGTTATCTTTTGAGGATAAATGATAATGGATTACTGGACATTTCGCTCGAAAGGCTTTATAGAGGAAAGAATAATCCATATCAGAGGGAAGACTGCAATTATTGCCATGACAGTTAAAAGTAAATAGACTAATCCGGTATAGATATTATTTTTATAACTGTATTTCATTATTTATCATCCTCTCTTTCCCATTTATTAAGTAGTTTAAAGTATCCAAAACATACAGCCATCAGGAACAGAAGCAGAAGAATAGTAACTGCAGATGCGGTTCCTAATCTTTTCAGATTCCAACCGGTCTTGTATGCATATATTGGAAGTGTAGTAGTCAAGTCTGAAGGGCCTCCTCCAGTTAGCAGATAAAGCAGGTCAAAGTTATTGAAAACCCATATTGTTCTCAAAACTACCAGTAATCCTATAACTCCACGGATATGTCTTATTGTTATGTAACGGAATACTTGAAAAGAAGATGCGCCGTCAACAATAGCTGCTTCATACTGTTCTCGTGGAATAGTTTTTAAGGCTGCCAGAATATTTACCATAAACAGAGGTGCTCCAAACCATATATTTATAAACAGTACTATCCAGAAGGCAGTTTTTGGATCAGCCAGAAAATTTATATTTTCTTTTGTAATATGGAGCTGTGTAAGTAAATTCGGTATAAATCCATAAACATCATTTAAAATCCATTTCATGAAAATGCTATAACAATAGCTGGAAATGCCCATGGAATAATAAGTAAAGTTCTATAAAATCCTGAAAAATTTTGGAATTTATTTAAAGAAAAGTGCAGCTATAAATCCTACCAGAAGCTGTCCTGTAATTGATAAAATAGTCCATTTTATAGAATTTAGGAACGTACGATAAAAATTCAGGGTTCAGTCAGGACAAATTTGAAGCTGCTCAAAACCAGATCATTATAATATGGTCTAATTAAGTTTTCGATGTAAAACTGAAGTATATACTAGAAAATATAGGATAAACCAACAGAAGAAAACTATTAACATGGCAGGTAAAACAAACACCAGATTTATCTTATCAATATTCATCTTTTTCATGAGTATTCCTTTTCTGTCACATGGTTGGTCAGCTATTTTGCTGCAGCAAATAAATCATTTAGTTCTTTTCAGCCTTTTAGCAGCTTCTTCCACGGAACATTTTTTAGCATAATTTCCGAACATTTTTCAATTACTCCTTGGCTTGTAATTATTCCCGCTTCAGGTTTTGGACCAGATTCCATTCCAATTGCAGTACCTTTATCAACAGCATTGTTAATAACTGTGATTGTATCTTGGAACTGATTTTATTATTTGGATGATCTAGGTATGCAGAGTGATGAAATATCTTTTAAAAGCTGGCAACTTACCTGGAACAGAATGTAAGAATTTAATATATTTTCCTTTTCGTACAAACTTTTCAACAAGCTTTTGAATTTCAGGATGCTACTATTTTTCCATGAGTACAGGTATTTGAAGTTTTCTATTCCTGTTGGGATCTGCAGTATGGAATTGGTGCAGCAGCTATTTGTCAGTAAATCAGGTGAGTTCTGTTTTAACTCCTCCAATTTGGAATCCACTGTTAAGTCAAGCTGTTTTACCCTGATAATAAAGTGTAGCCTGATCTAATACTTTAAAGGTTTACAGAACCTTTTGGAGATACTGCTTTACATATTTGCAGTAATTTTATTCCATTGTAGACTTTACTTGTCAGGTTTGCTTTTTCCGTCTTTAGTTATTAAAGTTTCTCCTGCTGAACGAACATAGAAGTTAAGAAATCTAGTCGTCATCATATCTCCAAGACCCACTAGGAACTGATAGTCCGTATACTTGAGGAGGATTGACTTAACTTTTTAGCTGCTTCAGCAACAGTTCTGCCCATGTTTTTGGAACTTCAAGCCTGCAGCCTGTAATAAATCTTTTCTATACCACATTACCTGAGCGTGTGAATATAAAAGGTTAGAGTAGTGTTTTCCATTAATTCTCCTTCTGTAAGAGGAGCAGCGTAAAATCATCTTTTCCAATATGATCTATTACATCATCCAATAGGGAACTGGGACGTCTGCTAAGTAATTCTACAACATGGTTGGGTAAAGCTGTACTATATCAGGAACTTGTCCTGCCCTAATCCGTTTGTCCATTTAGTTGTAAAATTCAGGCTACAAATGTTTCAATTTTAATTTTACTGGATCATAAATTCTTCAGCAGCCTGTTTCATGAATTCATTTCTAGGTCCTGGTAAATGAATGCCAGAATACTATTCTCCTTCAAGTTCTCTGTTTCATTTGATTTTTGAACCTCCGCAGAAACAATAAGAAATAATACTGATATAGTCACAGAATAATCTCATAATTGTTTCCCATCCTTTCAATGTTAGATATTAAGTGTTTAAAAATAAGTGAAATATACTACTTTAAGTATATAGTACCTAGTGAAAATAATTGACGTCAGTTTTCCTTTGATTATTAGTATACCTTCATTTTAATAAAACAAGATATCTAAAACGATTAATTATAGCAAAGAAAACGATTAAATAGATATAATTTTAAAATTGTCATATTATTTTTATAAATATTATGAGGTATAATTAAAGTAAAATGCAGCAGGAGTTACAAATTATGGAAAATAACTCATTAATGAAGGCATTCATCGGCTTTTCTTTATGTTGATCATATACTCTTCAATAAGGACTGAAAATTTTCAGGAAGAAAGGTACCTTACTCAATGATAAGGTTTATAGTGGAGGAATGCAAAATTTATAATAGATGACAATGATATGATGTGGGTAAAATGATGATCTTACACTACCTGGCTGAACCTTCAGTGTATGTCTGTTTCAAATCATTTTCCTTTATAAGTATCAGATTTACTGCTTCCTATTCTATACATGAATCTAAAAAGTCTGGTCGAAAATAATGGATTTTTGATACGCAGATTAAATGTGGAAGATAAATTTATTATTGACTGTTTTTATTCAATGATAAAGGATGTAATAGATCAGGAACTTCCCTTTGTTTTCAAGGGATATCTGAAATAATAGTAGGTTATCTTATAAATATTTCAAAGGAAAAGGAAAGCAGGACATGGAAAATTCATATTATAACAGGGAAATAGACAGCAGGGGTACGGCACTAAATGATATGATAAATAATCCCTTTAGGGAATTTTCAACAGAATTCTACTGAGATTGTCTGATATAAGTGAGGCGATCTTTCAGAAGACTGTTTAGCATACAGAAATCACCAAATAAATAGAAATCAAGATGACAGTTACGCAGAAGAATCGCTTGAGACAGATGACAGGATATCAGAAGTAGACACGTAGGGAATTGAAAGATGCCAACTATTTTCACGAAAATTTTTAAGAAATATTTTGAGTTTCACATATTTATAGAAAAACAAAGAGAGATAAAAATATGAAAGATATATTTATTCATTATTAAAATTTTACTGCAAAACAATTATTCATTAAGAAAAAGTCAAAAATTGCCTGAAAAATAAGGCTGATGACTTTTTCTAAATCTACTGTTTTGTGTAAAATTCTAAATAATCATAAATAATATATATGCTAAAATATTATGTATTGTTTGATTACCACTAAATGCCATTTTCAGCAATTGTTACATCTATCCACTGTCTGTAGTGATAACGACAGTCCTGCTTTCAGTATGTCTGCAGCCTTTATTGAAAGAGTATTCTTGCCGCATCATCCTGTTTTCTTCCTTCAGGGATAGATTTTCGAATTATAAAGTTATTATAAGTTTTAGCAAGATCAAATAAATAATCTGCAATCAGGTTGAGTTCTCAAATCCTTCGTATGCTTTTACCACAACCTGAGGGAATCTTAGCAACGCATAACCGCAAGGTCTCTTCAATATCGTTCGCCTGTAGCAAAGGATAATATCCTTGTCTTGTCAGTGGAAATATTTTCAGCTTCCATTTTTCTCGAAGGGACATTATTCACAGTATACTGCAGATAAGGTCTCATTTCTATTCAAAGCTTTAATACTTTATCCCAGTCGAATAATATCGGTGAAGTCTGTTCTGGCTCAAGTCGAAATATTTCTGGCTCCAGTTCCAACTATATCTGAAATAATATCTTTTCAGCATCAGGTATATCAGGATTTTTCATCTATAACTTTTTCTTACTTCTTCGTGCTCTCGGTTCAAAAGATCACAAGTCTTATAACATTTCCCTCTTGCTGAAGGATGACTCCATCTGCAAATCTCTCATAATACCGAGAGTGGATATGAACTTTTCATAGTCATAAGGAACTGTCATCCTTGCAATTTCAAATACCTGCTTGAAGTGTTCCTGCATGTCTTTCATCAACAACATACAGCCCCATGTCGGCATATCAGTTCATCTTTCTGCATTTGATGGTTGCAAGATCTGAAGTTGAATATAGAAACTTCCGCGTCCTGAACTATATGGATGAAGTTTTTGCTCGTCAAAGAAAACAACAAGTGCGTCATCATCTTCTCTTGCGATTCTTTGTTGTTTTAATCTTCAAAACTCCAGGCATCATATCATTATAGAATGATTCTCCATTATAGAAGTCAAATTTAATATCAAAATCTTTTATAAATTTTGTTGTATTCATTTATTGAGATATTAATAAATTCTTTCCAAAGGGCATTGTTTTTCCATCCCGCCTGAAGTTTTCTAAGCTCTTCCTTACCAATATCTTCCAGAGAAAGGGTCTTCTCCTTATCAGAGTACATATATTCTTTTCAAGTTCCTCTACTAGGATCATTTTCATAAGCTCTCTGTCAGCCAACGTCTATAAGCGACAATAAGCTTTCCAAACTGAGTACCCCAGTCTCCTATATGGTTATCTCCGAAAACTTTAAATCCTAAAACTGCATTATTCTTTTATGGATTCCCGATGATTGTAACTTAAGTGACCAACATGCATACAAGCTTTTGGCAATGTTTGGTGAAGAATAATCAATCACAACAGTTCTGTCAGTATCCAGGAATGAAAAATCATATTTTTCTTCCCCATATAATTTCGTTATTAATAAAATTATTCTTTAAATAGATGTTTATAAATCCAGGTCCTGCTACTTTCAAGTTTTTCAATAATGTCATCAGATTCAAATTTTTCTATGATTTCATTGGCTATTTCTTGGATTTACTCATGATGAAGTTATCATGGCAAAATTTGTCTGAAAATCACCAAATAGTAGAATTCTGAATATCAATTTTATCTGAGAAATCACTGTTAAAAATACGGTTTATATTTCTTTCTTGAAGAGTTCTTTTTAATTGAAACAGTAAGTAATTTCATCTTTTCAGTTATATGTTTGAATTTGATAATTTTTAGAAATAGTTTTACCAAATAAAACATATGTCTCCTTTCCTTATAATTTATTTTATATTATATAATAATTTGCCAAACTCTGAAGGTTTCTAATTGCTTTTATTTTTATAAATGGAATTTGAATAAAGTCTCTAATTGCTTTATAAAATGAACTGAAAAATATATACTTTGATAAATTAAAAAGATTTTTAATATTATACAGAAAAATAAGTTTCAAAATTATCTTTTAGAACTAGCTACAATAAAATGAAAAACTAAGAAATAAGACTTTAAATTTTATAAAATTATTATATACTATAAAAGATAAGAAATAAAAATTGTATCTGTAAAAAGATTATTATAAAACAATAAAAAGTTAATTGAGATTAACTTATATAGTGATAATAAATTCAGATCAAAAAGATCTGAAACCTCAATTAACTCTTTTATAAGACCTCTTTTAAGAGGTCTTTATATTTATGAAATTCTAGTTATAGATTCTAATTAACAAAAATGGTATCAAGTCTAAATTAAGGAGGATGAAAATGTCAAACCATAATTATCATACCCATCTGGAAGGCAGAAAAATGTCAGGAATGGCAAAAGTGATAATATTTTTATTTATATTAGCTGCAGGACTTACTGCACTTTCAAAACATTATCTGGAAAATATGAATAAGAAATTATCAGGAGAAGTAGAGGTTCTGAAAAACTGAAAAAGACAAACTGTCTTTTTGAAGTGGGTCAAGCTTGAAAGAGAGAAGCTGAAGTGAAAGTTATAATGATATAATGGAAAAAATTAAATCAAAATAAGAAATAAAAACTTAATTTTATAATATAGAATATATGTATTAAAAATTATGAATACAAAAACATAAAAACATAAAAATGTAATAGAGAAAAATTATGAGAGGAACTGGAATAATGAAAAAGTTATTATGGGAATAGCATTGACCCTGAGCCTGACAGGATTAGGATATTCAGGTTTTTCAATTTACGTTACTGCAAAAGAAAAATTTGGATTCATTGAACAGTCAAATTAGAATTAAATGATAAAAAGGTAAAGACAGAGGCATCTCTAGAGGATGTAACTGATATTAAGCTTAAAAAGGAATATAACCAGTTAAGGGCAGCAGAGAGGAATAAAGGTTGTATATCTTACATTTGATGATGGTCCCTACACCACAATACTCCAAAAATACTGGACATATTAAAGAAAGTAATATAAAAGGAACTTTTCTTTGTTATCGGACAGAATCCAGATTTATACAAACGTATTGTGGATGAAGGGCATGCCATTGCGATCCATACGTATTCTCATGAATATAAGCAGGTATATGTTTCTTCTGTTGATGCTTTGCTGACTTTATATAAATTGAGAGATCTCATCATTGACAGGGTGAGATCCTAAAGTTACAAGATTTCCTGGAGGATCAAGTACTACAAGAGTATCAAAACCTCTAAAACAGGCAATCATAAACAGACTTACAAAGGAAGGTTATAGTTTATCAGGATTGGAATCTGTGACAGTACAGATGCATCAGGAATAAAGTTCCTGTAGAAAAAGCTTGTTAAAAATGGAGTATGTAATGTAAGAGAAGTAAATCTTCTTATGCACGATGCGTGTGCAAAAAACAACAACAGTTGAAGCATTGCAGCAAATAATAGATGCCTATAAGGCTAAAGGAGTATATATTTGAAGTCCCTACTGTAGATAGTCCAAAATTCCAGCATGTAAAAACAGCCTGATATAGTTGACTAAGGTTAGTCTAAGTATGCAACTGCAACACTTGTGATATAATGTTACAGATTTTAAGGATGGAGGATATTTAAATGAAGAAAACATTGTTTTTGCATAGTAGCTGATAATATCTGTTTCTTTTATTTGCGGCACAAATTCTAAATACTAAAAACAGTGAAAAAGTTACTCAAGGTTGAAATACAGAAACTAAGGAAAAAAGTCAAAAATTAAATGCAAATACTAAAAAGGAAACAAAAATATTAGAAATGTAAAAAGTAATGCTAAAACAGAATCTAGAACAGCAAATAGTAAAAATTCTAAAAGTAATAGTACAAAAAGAATCGAAGATGGCTACGAAAAGAAAGGTAACTGCTAGCAAAAATAATAAGTCAGAAACAGAAAAAGTAAAATTTCTAATAGAACTGTTAAATACTATGCAGATGCCAATACTGAAAAAGAGTCTACTATGAGTGCAAAAATCTTAATATGATGTATGAAAACAATGATAAAAATGTGGAAAATAGGAGATACAGTTTCGCAGAAACGTTTGAAAAAGAAATGGAAGAACGTACACAGTACACACATTTTCAAACTGGTATGGCTTCTTTTATGGTGGAAAATGGCATGGCAAAAAGACAGCTAATGGTGAAATATTTAATCAAAATAGTTTAACTGCTGCACATAGAACATTACCTTTTGGAACAAGGGTAAAAAGTAACAAATTTGGATAACGGTAAATCAGTTGTAGTGAGAATTAATAATAGGGACCTTATTCAAGAGGAAGAATAATAGATTTAAAGTAAGGCGACATTTGCAAAATAGCAAATCACAAGTAAAGGTGTTACGAAAGTAAAACTGGAAATTTCTAAAATAATATTGACATAAAGTATTTATGATGGTATAATTTAATAATAAACAAAAGACAATTATAAATGAAGTGTTATAAAAAATGTTGAAAGGCGGATAGAATGTTAAAAGGAAAAGTAGCTTTGGTAACAGGTGGAGCAAGAGAATTGGAAAGGAAAATAGTTTTGAAGTATGCTGAAAACGGGTGATAGCAGTTATTTCTGGAGATTTGATGGATGCTGATTATACTCTATGAAAATGTTACACATGTAAAACTGAATGTAACTGACAGGGAAAATATAAAGGAACACTATAAAGCGTGAAGGAACAATATAAGACTTTGAATATATTAGTAAACAATGCAGGATTACAAGAGATTCTTTACTTCCAGAGAATGAAGGAAGATGACTGGGATTTGTTAATTGACATAAATTTAAAAGCGTCTATAATGTAATGCAGGGATTCATTTCCTTACTTCTTAAAAGCGAGGGAAGTGTAATCAATATGATTTCTGTTGTAGGAGTTGATGGTAATGCAGGATGAGACAAATTATGCAGCTTCAAAAGGTGGAGTTATAAGATAGATAAAAACATGGGCAAAAGGAATTTGGAAAAGAAAGCTTAGATCCAATGGCTGGACTCCTGGATTTATTAAGACTGATATGACACATGTGTTACCTGAAAAGCCTGTAGAATCAGTTTTTAGAAAAATACACCGCTTAAAATGGAGATGCAGAAGATGTGGCTGATCCAGCATTATTCCTTTGCAAGTGATGTCTAAATTTATAACAGGTCAGGTAATAAGAGTAGATGGAGATTAAATTATAATCTTATAAATTTAGGAAAATTATGTCAGGAATATAAAGATGTATGCCTATTATCTTTTTAGACAGTCAGGAAAAGGTGGTATATTTTATACATGGAATGAACGTCAACAGCAAAGGTGAAAGGAAAAGCAAGATATAAGTCATTTAAGCGAAACAGAAGCTCAAGAATGACTAAGATCAGGTGCAGAATATGAAAAAGGAAAAAGAAAACAGTTTGTTTTAGAGCTTTGATAAAGAAGGTATCTATTGTGAGTGCAGGAACAGAGAAGGTGTTGATAAGACTTACAGATTATGATGGAAACTCACTGTATGAAATACTTGATGTTTCGAAAAGATAAATAGTTATGGTGATCTGCAAAGCTCGAAGGAAGAACAAAACAATTTTGGTGAACTTACAGGAATTTTCTGCAGCACTGAGGCATGCATAATATAAAGTCATTTGTGGGGATAGTATCCTGTTATAGAATTTGGTCCAGAAGGAAAATATAATTAGATGACTGGAAAAGGGATACAGATCTAATAAAAGTGACTTTACTTAGGACGGAATTTGATGGTAAAGTATTTCAGGAGATGTAAATCCAGCTGATTTAGATTTCATAAATAAATATGGAGGTTTTTGAAATGAAAAACAGCATTATTTTTATATTAATACAGTAACATGTGTAGTTAATGGTGCAAAAATTAAGCCGCTTAAACTCACGTGATCATCTAATAAGACTCTAATTAGACCAAAACAGGATAAAACAGTAAAGAATAAGTAGAAGATACTGGAGATACTGAAGATGATGAAAATGCTAAAATATTGAAAAATATTGAAAGTGCGAAACTATAAATGATATAAAGATAGATAATAAATTTTTAAATGAAAGACTGAAAGAGAAATAAAAGCAACTCGAAAGTCAGAAAGAAGAGATAGATAATAAAACATATGTAGAGAGCATATAAAATCTACAAATATGTTTAGTATAAGAAAAGATAATTTAGTTTTAAAGATAAAACGTTAGTTTATCAATTGCAAGATGATTCTGGGACACTTGATCTTGATTTATAATCGGAGTAGGAAATAGTCATGGGGTAACAGGAAGATGACTGTGTCACTCTAGTTGTTTCAGGATTGTTAATGGAGTTTTGGTTGTTGATAGAATACTAAATTATAGAATACCCAGTGATAGAAATTATCAGAGAAGTCTAGAAATAGAAGATTAATTTTATAGTTCTATTTGACCAATTTCAAAGTGATATACAAAAATAAGTATGTACAACAAAATATCTATGCACTGTTGTAGACCAGAGAACAGAATAAACCTCCTAGTCTTTAACATTTAGAAATCTTATGGATATGAATCATTGGATAACACAGGCAATATATAAAAAGGAGAAATTATGGAGTAAAAAGCAACAATGAGAACCTATGGTTGTCAAATGCATGCAAATGAAAAGTGCTAAATGAAACAGATTTTACAACACAATGGGTTATGAAATAATAGATGGTTATAGATTCTGATCTTAAGTCCATTTCTGAATACATGTGCAGCTAGAGCAAGTTGAGCTGCCAGAAAGTATAAGGAAAACTCGGGAGATCTCAAAGGCTTTAAAGAGAAAAGGAAAGAGGATTATTGAGTAACAGGATGATCTTGCCCAAGAAGCAAGAGATGAATCATATAAAGAAAACTCCTTATGTTGATTTAGTTTCTGGTAATCAGAATATAGGAAGAATACCGGATATAATCGAAAGAATTGAAAAAGGTGTGAAGATGTGCATGTAGTTATGGCTAGCAGGAAGATGACCAATACCTCATAGAGTGGATGCGGATTTCGGTGCATGTACATAGCAGCTTTCAATATCAATAACATAAGGGATGTAATAGCTGCTGCACTGTATAGTGCAGCGTCAGAGGTGAATGGTGGAAAGATCACCGTCCCATTGGTTACATGAAGTAGTTCACGATGCAAAGAAACATGCAGAAAAAGAGCAGTGATAAGGAAAGTTATTACTTAGGTCACGTTGAATGTCAACTCATGTGGTGGTAGTGACTTGGCAGAGCGAAACAGATAATTTGTGGTAAACTTCTAGAGAAAGTGCGTGAATAGAGGGTGATTTCTGATAAAGGCGTGTTTCACCTCATCCTAAAGACTTTACAGATGAAGCAATAGGCACAGCAGCATTCTAAAAATAGCAAGAATGGTTACACTTTACCACTTCAATCAGGTTCAACCATGTGAATGCAATGAATAGAGGTTACACAAAGGAAGAATTTATAGCATTAGCAAAAAGATAAAAGATACTCCGATATAGGTCTAATCAACTGATATAATTGTAGGATTTCGAGGACAGACGAAGATTTTCAGGATACAATGGATGTAGTAAATGAAGTCGGTTTTGAAAATGCTTTTATGTTTATGTATTCCAAGAGAAGTGGAACTCCAGCCGCACTAATGGAAGAACAGGTGATGAGCAAGCAAAAGTGAAAGACTTCAGCAGCTCATGCGTCTCCAGAATTATGAGGCAAAAAGAGGAAAAGACAGAAATATCTGGAAAACTTTTAAAAGTACTGGTAGAATGAGCCAAGCAGATCCTGAAACAAGTTGACAGGAAGAACGTCTGCTCACATCTAAGATAGCATTATTCAGCAGAGTCATGAGAGAGATTTAGAAGGAAGATTTGTAAATACAAAAATATTATCGAAGCAAAAACATGGACGCGTTAAGAGTGTGAGAATTGGAGGACAAATGAGTGAAGAAATAAAAGAAGTAGCAGAGGAAGAGAGAAAAACAGGAGGAAAAATATCGAAGAAATAGAGAATGGAAGAAGAAACTTCTTGAAGAAGTAGCGAAAGTGAAGCGGAGATGAGAAAGCCAAAAGTGAACGAGGAAGAGTCGAAAATTTCTTGAAAATGGATGAGCATAGAGAAAGAAAATAAAAGAAGAAATAATAGAAGAAGAAGAAGCAAAGAGAGTAAAGAAAAATTAGAAAATCATAAAGTTTCTGGAGTTGATAGGAATTTGACAAGATTGAAAAAGATAATGAAAACTGAAAAGAATGATTGACTGATAGCATCTTCCAGATGAAGAAAACTGATAAAGAAAAATATTGAATACAAAATGTTACAAAATCTTTATGGCAAAAGAATATAATATACCAAATTTTTCGGTAATGACAAAGTATGATCTTGTAAATGCTGAAAGTTTATTGAAAAAGGTAAAGAATTGGAAAAACTTATGGATATGGTAAAATTGATATGGGCTGGGAGAAGGAAGCTGGATTTCTTTAGAAATACAAGCATAGGACCGATGTATACGTTTTCAATATCTCAAATTAAAAAGATTTTTCTAGAAATGAAGATATAGTTTTTGAGAATTGAGGGTTCCATTAGGAACAGAAAGAAATCACGGAATATTAAAAGTGCTGCTTGGTAAATGGTGATTTGCCTGATAAATCATTGAACGTCCGTTTTTGACATGACTTGATACCTTCAGTACTCTGATAAGAAGATAAATCTTTGGAAGCGGAGAAACTTCTCAAGAATCAATAGATTTGATTTCACCGAGTAGAAAAGGTCAAAGAGGCCTTATTGTTGCTCCGCCTAAAGCAGGGAAAACAGTACTTTTTATCAACTCTGGCAAATGATATAATTAAGCATAATCCTGAATTGATGTATGGATTCTTCTTATAGATGAAAGACCTGAGGAAGTTACAGATATTAAGGAAAAACGTAAAGGAAGCAGAAGTTTATGCTGCTAGCATTTGATGAAAATCCTAATGTTCATACCCAGGTTACAGAAAAATGTCTTGGAAATGGCAAAAAGAGAAGTTGAGCGTGAAAAGACATACTGATTTTTAATGGATAGCCTACAAGACTTGCCAGATCCTATAACATAACAATTCCTTCAAGTGGTAAGTTGATTTCAGTGGAATAGATCCGAATGCCCTATATTATCCAAAAAGATTTTTAGGTGCAGCAAGAAATATAAAAACGGTGGAAGTTTGACTATAATTGCTACAGCACTTATTGAAACAGGAAGTAAGATGGATGATGTAATTTTTGAGGAATTTAAAGGAACAGGAAACATGGAGATTATTTTAAGCAGAACATTGGAACAGCTTATGAATATTCCCTGCAATGGATGTATTGAAAAGCGGAACAAGAAGGGAAGAACTTCTAATACCCAAAGACAAGCTTGAAAAATATGGCGTCTTAGAAGAGAATTAAATCAGATGTCAGAAGTCGAAGGGATAAAAAGGCTTATTGAACTGATAAAAAGCTATAAAATAATGAAGAATTACTTGAAGATTTATATTCTAAAAAGTTCATCCAAATAATAAATAAAAATTCAAATTTTTAAATAATATTAGTTTATAGAATAATTAAATTGTAAATAGAAAAATCTTCTTTCAAAATACTGGTGTTTTTCATGAAGGAAGATTTTTATTGTAATATGAAAAAGTGATAAAAAATGTTTATAGTAAAATGACATTTTAAATTCTGTATGTTAAAAATTACAGTAAAAATAAAAATAGAATAAAAAGTGAGGAAAGAAATGAAGAAAGCAATACTATTAATTGGTTTAATATCAATCTTAGCAAGTTGTGGCGGAGGTGGAGGCTCTAGTCCGACAGACATCAACAACAACCCGATAGTTCCTAATTCAGGAAATATAAATACTAATTCAGGGAAATGGAGTTGCTGGTTCGGGAAATATAAATGCTGGAACTGGAAATATAAATACCGGTATTGGAAATGTAAATGCAGATTCAGGAAATGCCAATGGCACTAATAATGGAAACAACAATGGACAAGTGACACAACCACAGAATACAGCTCCAAAAACAACACCTCAATCACCAAGTGTTGATAATCGTTTTTCCTAAGCCTTCTGATTCATGCGAATGTTACAGGACAGGGAATTAAGGTAGGAGTTCTGGATAGTGATTTTTGAGTGAAGATGCAAAAACAAAAGGATTTCTATACAAGACGTGATTCTGAAGGAGACACTTTCAAAAAAAGTTATAGAAGAAGAATTTGAGAAAGATTTACTGCCATAAATAAAACTTTAGGAGCAAACAGTACATTAAGTAAAAGCGAACATGGACTTATGGTTGCAAATAATTTTAGCAGGAAAAATGGAAAGGGTGCAAAAGGGCTTCAGTTTATGGAGTAAGTTTTTGGAGAAAGAGGAGATTATTTAGTTACAGATAAAGAAAAATATGAAGAATTATATAGTAAAGGAGTAAGAATATTTAATCAGTCTTTTGGGACACCAAGTGAGTTTTCTGATTATAATCAGCAACTTATAAATTACCTTTAAGACCTTTCTGTATTAAGGGAAAGTCAAATTGATGCCCCAGTTTTAGATGCAAGAATAGATGAGTTACAATAATTTTATAAAATGGCAGTAAGAAACGGTTCATTATTTATAGGGCTGCAGGAAACACAACTCATAACGGTAGTAAAACATATAATGCACCAACTATTCAGGCAGGAATGCTGGGCTTATATTTCTGAACTTCGTACAGCGATGGATTGCAGCAATAGGAGTAAAACCTGATGGAACAGAATATAGTCCATATCTTGCAAGAGCTGGAGCAGCTATGTGGTGGTCAATTTCTGCAAATGGAAATTGTAAATTGGAAAGGATGTTCAGCTTATGGATCTTCATTTCAGGCTCCATGGGTAACAGCTGCTGCAGTTAAAGTAAAGCGAAAAATTCCCATGGATGACAGGACATGAGCTGAAACAGACACTGTTAACAACTGCAAAGAGATATGACAACCAGGAGCAGATATCATTTGGATGGGGACTTTGATGAAACAAAGGATTTTAAAAGGACCTGCTAAGTCTCAGCAGTGAACTGCTTGTAGGAAAAGTGCTGCAGATGCAGGTTTAAGAGGAATGTTTAATGCTAATATACCTGATAATATAACTTCAATTTTGAAAATGATATAGATGGTAATGGAGGTCTTGAAAAATCTGGTAATGGAAGATTAATTTTGACAGGAAATAATACTTATGATGGTGCTACTGAAATAAGAGGTGGAACTCTGAAATATATGGAGAAAAATGCTTCAAATATTGATATAGAACAAAATGGGACTTTGGTTACATATCTCACAACAATGATTGGAAAAGAAAAATCATGACGGAAACATTTACGCTGTTAGTGTCAGAATAGTGGAGGAACTTTGAGAACAGAGGTCTCAGGAGCAGTAATAACAGGAGACTATAATGCAGGAAATGGAGCTGCACAGGCTGAAGAGGAAACGAAGCTTACAGTAAAGGGAACAGTTAATCTGAGTGGAAATACAGCTCTAAGACAGACATGGGTAACAGATATATTACTGCAAAAGGAATGACTTCAACAGTGATTGAAGCTGAAGGTGGAGTAAATGGAAATTTTAGCAAGGTAGAAGCACTGAGATGATAGCATCTTCAGTAAAAAGCAGATGATAGAAAATAGATGTAACAGTCAGCAGAAAATGTAGAAGAATACATATCAGAACTTCCTGAAGCAGATGCAATGAGAAAGGATGTAGCAGAAAATCTTGAAGCATCATTTAAAGAAACTTGATGATGAAGTTGAAAAGGTAACGGAGTAGTTAAGAAATTTGCAATGGACGCTGCATAGCTACAAACAATGTCACTCACCAACAAGGGCAGCAATATTAGACAGTCTTTCAGGACAGATATATGCATCAGCACAGGCACTTTTACATCTCCAGCATTCACAGACAGTAAATAAAGATCTTTCTAACAGACTTGTAATGTTTGGAACTCTTTGATGAATGTAGGAGACAATGCAGTGACTATGGGCACAGGGATAGAGCAAATGGAAAGCTTAAGCAGGAAGGATTTGGAGAAGGAAAGACAAGGGTAACAGGAGGACAGGTAGGAGTAGACAGAAAATTTGGAGAAAATCTGATATTAGGAGCAGCACTGTCATATTCGACATCTAAGGCAAACTTTGACAGACATGGTGGGAAATCAAATGCAGACACTTTTGGAATTTCATTATACGGAAGATTAGGAAACAAGGAATTACCATTATGTTCAGGGAAGACTGGGAGCAGGCTTTGTAGACAGTAAGGTTGAAAGAGATATAATACTTGGTACATCAAATGTAAGCAGGGCGAAGATAAATCATAATGACACAGTATATTCAGGCTATGTGGAAACAGGTTATGATGTGAAGAAGGGTAACTTTACATTAACACCATATGTAGGATTATCGCATGATACAGTATCAAGAGGAGGCTTTACAGAAGAGAACAGTCAGTTTGGACTTACAGCAGATAAGAATATACAGCCAGACAGCAGGACTTGTAGGAGTAGTAGGACAGGAGGAACTGGAGCAATGGAAGCAAGAGTACGTTCCAGGGATATGTAACACAGCAGTTAGGATTTAAGGAACAGGATTTAAGCTTTTGAGGCGGCATATGAGGGTTATCGAATGCGAAGTTCACAGTAAAGGGGATAGGTTTATCAAAGAACCAGACATGGATAGGAGCAGGAGTACTTACAGAAGTGAATCCAAGATTTGCATGGTATGTAAACTATGATGGAAAGATAGAGAAAAAAGGAAGAAACAATGTGTTTACTACTGGTCTGAGATTTAATTTTTAAGTAATTTATAGTATACTGTTAAATAAGAAAAGAGAATTAGAATACGATTTTTCTTGATACCTCTTTTTGTTTTAGGATTATTTTTTAGAAAGGATTAGAAAAAGATATAATTGAAGTATAATATATATAAAAAATTTTAAAAATGGAGCAGGTATTTTGTGAAAAGAGATAAAAATTAGAATATCGTTTGAAAGATGAATTAACAAATTCTTTCATTGGAGTATTGAATACAAAATTTAAAATGAAAGAAAGAAAAAGGAATTTATCACAAAATATTATGTGAAGGAAATGATGAAGATGTAAAAATTATAATTGAAAGGTACATGTTAGGCTCCAGTTATGAAATTTTCCTGTTTAATCAGACAGGAAAAATAGAAAGAACACCCATCTATTCTCTTCCAGATACAAAAAAATTATCAAGATAGTATGCTGTGTTGCGGGAACTTGTTCTGTAATAAGGAAAAATAACAGAATTTATACGTTAGGAGACATACTTATCTATAATGTAAACAATACTGATGTAAAAGATCTTTATTTAGAAAGTAAAGATTCTAAAAATATAATACTTTTTCTGATATGAATAGGTTAGAATCAGATCTTCTGGATTCTTCCATAGACATATTATCTTACTGGAGAAAAAGTATTTAACATATTTAAAATGATACTTTTTGTTATGGAAAAATCAAATTCACAAATAAATATTTTGACAAGTCAGATTGAAAAATATAGAAATCACTAAAATATAAATGAATATTTTTCAATTCAAAATGAAAATTTTTACAACTTCTTTTTCATGATATTGGAAATACAAATAAAATCTTTAGAAAATATAATGCTGAATAATGAAAAATTACTAAAAATTAAATCAATTTTTATATTCGATAGAAGAAATGCTGTCAATGAAAGAAATTTCTGAAATAATGGGATTAAGTAACTATCAGATTCAAAGCTCTTTCTAAAAAGTATAGAAGGATTAAGTGTATCACAGTATATCCGTAAAAAGATGGAGTATGCAAAAGTTACTTGAAACAACAGATATTAATATTTTAGATATTGCAATAGAAATAGGATATGAAAAATCCAAGCAAATTTTCGATAGCATTTAAAATTTTTGGAATATTGCCAAATAAATATAGATAAAATCTTAATAGAATTTACTAAAACTATTGACATACAAATTAATTGATTGTATACTAAAGGGAGTAAATTTAAGAAATATATAAAATAATTTTTAGGAGGAAAAATGGCTAAATTGAATATAATTTATTTTTAGTAGTACAGGAAATACAGAACAAATAGCAACATTTATAGAGGAAGGAGCAAAAGCTGCTGGAGCAGAAGTAGAAATGATTTCAGTAGATGCAGCAGATGAAAGTTCAGTAGATGCTGATTTCGTGGCATTTGGATCACCTGCAACAGGATCTGAAGAAGTAGCTCAGGAAGTAATTGACTATATTGAAAGCGTAAAAAGATAAGCTGGCTGGAAAAAGAGTAGGACTTTTCGGTTCAAAACGACTGGGGTGAAGGGAGATTTCATGAGTATGTGGATACAGGAACTGGATAAAGAAGATATTTCAGTTGTTGGAGAAGGATGCATAGTAAATCTGGCTCCAGATGATGATGAAAAAAATAGAAAATGTAAAGAATATGGAAAAAGCAATAGTTAGTTAATTTATTGTAAAATGTAAAAGAGGTTACATCTAGGCTAGTTATGTATTTTTAGCTTAGAGAAAACCTCTTTTAATGTATTATAATAGAATAATTTTATTAAATCAGACTATATTCATTACTTTGAGCCTTTTTCATTTCAGTATACATTTCATAATAACGTTTTTTTATTTTTCATAAGTTCTTCGTGAGTACCCTTTTCTTCTATAATTCCATCAGACATAACAATTATCTGATCATAATTTTTTTATAGTATTAAGTTTATGGGCAATAGTAATTACAGTTTTATTTTTAATCAATTTATCTAGTGATTTTTCTTATTTCATGCTCATTATCGGCATCGAGGGAAGCAGTAGCTCCATCAAGAAGGATAATGGGAGTGTCCTTCAGTAGAGCCCCTTGCTAATGGAAATTCTCTGCTTTTTCACCACCTGAAAGAGTAGAACCGCCTTCACCACAACAGTATCATAACTGTTTTTCAAGTTCTGTTATAAATTCATGACAGCTGCATCTTTTGTGACTTTAACAACTTCTTCATGCGTTGCATCAGGTTTTTCCAAGCTTTATGTTGTTTTCTATTGTATCGTTTACAAGATAGACATCCTGAAAAATCATGCTCTATATTTGTCAGAAGTTCTTCAGGATAAATTTTTGTTATATCTGTTCCGTCAATGGAAATGATTCCCTGACTGACAGTCCCAGAATCTTGCAATGAGATTTGTAACAGTAGTTTTTCCCGAACCTGATGAACCTACAAGTGCGGTAGAAGTTCCTGCTTTGCTTCAAAACTGATGTTTTTAATACAGGCTTGTCTTTTTCATAAGAAAAACTGACATTTTCAAACTTTATGTCATAGTTTTTAAATGGCATGACTTTCAAATTCATAGGAAATTTTTTCATTATATACATTAATAAGTTTGTCAGTTGCAAGTTTCATATACTGAAAAATACATACTGCCCTGAAAAATGCCTTCAGAATGTTTGAAAGTGAAAGTCCTATTATGATGTATGAAAAGAACATTATTTTATTTATAGAACTCATTATGAAAAGCTGTGTTGATACTAGAAGAAGCAGTGCAAAGGAAATATCAACAGTCAGCTGAAAATAAGAATATACGGAGCTAGAGCAATTTCAGTATTAATACTTTTTCTTTTTAAGGTCATTGAAACTGTCCTTGAGTCTTTTAAATTTTTCTCCTGCAAGATTATAGGGATTTTAAAAGTTCCATTCCTGAAATATATTCAACCATACGTGAAACTACATCGTCCATTGTATGTTTTTCTTAAGTGCTATCTTTGAACTTTTTCATTCCAAGAACAATAAAAATCGCACCTGCTACAGCTATGAGAATTTGCAAAATTCCGAGAATGGGAGAAATAGCAAAGGTAACAAGCAGTAAATATACAGAAAGTATGCCAAGTTTAATAAGTTCAGATGTACTGTGAGTAAGAACATGTTCAAAATCCTGAAGGTCATTAGTTATGATATTTATGACATTTCCTATATTATGCTTGTTAAAATATCCTAAATTAAGGTTTTCAGATGATCTCCCACACGGAGACGTAAATCCTGAATAATCCCTGGCTCCCTGACTCTGTATTCCTGTATAGCCTACACGGTTGAAAAGATATCTGACAGTATTTGCTGCAATCATTATAACAGTATAAACTATAATTTTATTCAGTGTAAAGGTTTCTGTTATAAGGTCTATTATTGTAAAGTAAAACATCATATAATTCATCATGTAAAATAGTGAATCAATTACAAGTAGAAATACAGGTTTTTAAACGTTTAAACTCTTTGCCTGAAAGTGTTTTTATATCATTTAACATTATTTCGTAACTCCTTTTTCCAGATCATTTTTCATTGTAGAGGGACCACAGATGCCAGTAATCGCCTCTGTTTCTGAGAAGCTCTTCATGTGTACCCTGTTCAGTTATCTGTCCTTTTTCATGAAAACGATATTATCAGCATTTTTATAGTGTAAAGTCTATGGGCAATAATAAGTGCAGTCCTTTCCTTTAAGCAAAGTTTTAAGTGCTGACTGTATTTTAGCCTCATTTTCAATGTCAGAATATGACGTAACTTCATCAAGAATGACAATAGGAGTATTTTTAGTATAGCACGGGCAATTGAAATTCTTTGTTTTTCTCCACCGCTTAGTTTTACTCCGCCTTCTCCTATTTTTGTTTCATACCTGTCAGGCAGTGACATGATAAAGTCGTGAATCTGTGCCTATGCAGCATTTTCCTCACGTGTATAATTTTTTCCCATTATAATATTCTCGTAAATTGTATCGTGGAGCATAAAAGTGTCTTGAAAACAAAGGATACATTATCCATAAGACTTTCATATGAAATGTCTTTATATCAGTTCCATCAATAGTTATTTTTCCTTCGTCAATATCCCAAAATCTTCCTGCGAGAAGTCCTATCGTAGTCTTTCCTGATCCTGAAGGGCCCATGAGTGCTGTAGTAGTTCCTGCCTTTATAGTCAGGTAAAATTATTTATAACTTTGCCTTGTTGTACGTCGAATGTTACATTTTCATATTTCAAACTTTTCTGAAAAATGTTTCAGGGAAAATGAAATATCTCCTGATTCTTGTTCCTTTTTCATTAAAAATTTCAATGATTTTTCCATTCCTTTTAGAAGAAACGAAAGACTTTCTGAAAGTTCAAATAGTGTCCTCAGTGAGTTCAGGAATATTGTACTCATCAGAAGAAAAAGAATGTATACAGAAATTGTTATTTTATCATTTAAAAAGCATTATTCCGCCAATTGGAATGATAAAAAGCAGACCTGTATCCACAAGGCAGAGAAATGCTGAATAATAAGCACTGCAAGCTCTGTAAAGTTCAATCCAGTAATCTGCATATTCCTGAGTATTATCTCTGTAATCTTAAATGATTTTGCAGTGAGATTAAAGGCTTTCATTACGATTTCATAGCATTTATATATTCCATAATAGTGGAATTTAACTTTGCAACAAGTTTATAAAAATGGTCAACTTTTCCCATATAATTTTTAAAACATACCACTTTGAGCCAATATTCCTAAAAATAATAGGTATAAATAGTACTAAAGAAAGCTGCCAGTTAAAATAGAACATGATTCCAAGAAAAATGAGGGGAGTTGCAAAAGCTGAAGATAAATCGGAATCTGGTGTGCAATGAAATTTTTCCAGTTTTTCCACATCTTCGTTAATTATTTTTCAGTTTTCCAGTCATATTTTTCTTAAAAAATCCATATTCAGTTTTTGACATGTGTTCACTAAGATCAATTCTTATTTTATAGAGAATATTGAATGCCGAAATATGGGGAAAAATATTCCCTGAGAGAATACGGGCAGCAACACCTAGAATAATAAAATAAAATAGCTATAAAGACTAGAGATTGTATTTTGTTATAGCTGATTTCCCTGTTAAAGAGTTCTAAAATAATACTGTATACAAGAAGATATGGAATAGCTGACAGAGTAGTGCTGATTATACTGAACATAGCAGAAATAATAAGTTTTATTTTATGCTGTCCTGAAAGTTTCAGTAGAAATTTTAAGTTGTTCATGGAAGTCACTTCTTAATGTAATCTATTTTAAGTGTATTTTTCATTAGTAGATACATATATTCAAAAATTTAGTCTATCAAAATAAATTTCAATTTAATTATACCACTGTATTTTTAAAAATACAATATGTATTAGAAAATCAAATTAACTTGGATTTTATTACATAATATATGATATACTATAAATTGAAAAATTATAATAACATATATATATAAAAATGAATATTTGTGATGACTTATATTTTATATACTATATCAGTAAAGGAAGAACATGAATAACAATTTGAAAAAATAGAAAAAGGAGCTTAGAGTTTTTGCTAAAAGATGCAAAGAAATAAAATATACTCATGCAGCCCTTTTTACTGACGGGATTCAAGGCATTTACAGCGCATGGTAATGTTGAAAGCATTGAAAGCGCTAGAAAAGATATAAAAACATCAATACAGACATGAAAAACTTTTTAGAGATGCTAAAAGGGAAAAATAATAAATTGATGAAAAATTCCAGTTTGGAGCTAATTCAGCTCATGGAACAGGAGATCATGTTGTAAAAATCTCCAGTGGAGCAGTTGGCAAACAGGAACAAATTATTACTATAGTAATTGGACTGGAAAAATATAAAGGAAGTGGAGATAAAGAAACTAAGGTATCCTTTCATGAAGGTTTATTCACAAGAAGTGAAAATCCATTTGAAAGATATACTTCCCCTTTAAGTGAAAAATATAAGGAGCTGAATTCTTCTTTAAATTTATATTCTGCCTCTTCAAATGCAAGAGCAGGTTTGAATGATTTCTATGGAATTGCAAACACAACAGAAGTTTTGGAACCACCCTAGTGACAATAGAAATAAATGCGACAGTCAAGCCAAAAGTATAGAAAAAGCCCAATAGCATTAAATATTCCAGGGATAATAGCTCAGCTCTTCCGCCTGTGAGTATTAATCAGGCAACTCCTCCGAGTTTGAGTTTGCCTGAACCAGTAGCTACCAAATCAAAAACAGTTTCCGTTGTGCAACCAAATGCGGATCCATTTACAGGGATTCTTCTTTAATTCAAATATCTAGTGCACTGTCAACTGGTAATAGTAATATAACTTTGTATTCAGGAGTAAATCCGTATGATTTAATTGCGAATAAGACAGGAGATGATGTAACACCTGCTCTAAAACAGGAGTTTTAACTACATCAAATGAAAATAAATCAGCCTACAAATATTTTTATATAGAGTTGGTCCCTAACTTAAGTAATATGACATTTCATGTCAGAGGTTTTTGGTGATGGAAGTGATGGGTATACAGATGCAGGATCAGGGCATAATGGAGGTTCTGATCCATCTGGGGATCTACTCTTTGGAACGATAGAGTTCATACATTTATTAAACGGTACAATTACAAATGTAACTGCTAACCTATATGGTAGGGCAGGATTTTTGACGTCGGAAACATGGAGACATGGAAAAAGTAAGAATGAGTTAATACAAATGTAAATGTGTACGGGAAAAGAAAAATACAGTGTATTATATAATGCCGGCAGCATTTAATACAATTGCAAATTATACAGATACAAATTACTATTTGGGAGCTTTACAGAGAACAACAAATGTAAAAATGTATGGAACAGGAATACTGTTTATTTATCATCAGGAATTTCTGCAGCTAGATTAGTGGAAAATGATGGTAAAATAGAACTGGAAGGAGCTTCAAATATTGTTTATTCAAGCTTCAGCTATGCTCCAACATGGGAAAAAGACAAACTATGGTGGAAAAGCTAACAAAATGAATTCAGTGATACGTTTTTCACAAGATGTGGAATTGTATGGAGATGAAAATGTAGTTATGTTTTTGGAAGTAAAATTGGAGGAACAGGTACTCCAAAGTCTTGGCAGCTGGGAGATAAAAATGCTGAAATAGCTGCAGGATATCTGACAAAAAGCATCATATATAGAATCTATCAGGAGAACTGGATATAAAAGCTGTAATAGGGTAAACAGCTTGCCATAGATGGAAATGCAGCAACCCAGACAGTAAAAGGAAAACTGGTAGAAGATTTAAAGTAATCCAGTCTAATCCTAAATACAAAGGTTATACTGATAAAACTGTTGATGGAGGAGTAGGACTTTATGTAGTATCTGGTCAAAGGGAAGGAATTAATGCTATTAAAGATTTAGGAATATCTGTTTCAACCAATGCAAATTTTTCAAGTTTTCAAAAATGATCCCTATTCATAATCTGAAGTTGGAAAGCTGGACATTAAGTTTGGAAAAGTATTCTAAAAATGGGTTTATGATGATTTCCAAACTGGGAAGTGTAGTATAGAGAAGGCAACAAATAAATATTATGTAACAACTATGAGTAGTGATATTTTCAGATGGTAGCAAATGGTGATTCCACATCAGAAGCTGATGCATCTACAGGCATGACAATAGCTTATGCCGAAGGTGACATGGGATCAGTCAAAGCATCAGCTTGGATCAACAAATGCCGATGTAACTCAAAATAATACTGATGCAGCTTCAGTAAATGGTGGGCAGCAAGAAAAACCTCTGACAGATACTACAGCCTCAACAGCTGCAAAGCTGCAGGGACTGCCATCTGAAATAAATATATATCCAAAATGGTACTGAGCTCAAAGAGGGAATCAGTCATATGGGTGACAATAAAGGAATTATAAATGCAAAAAGCAAAAACAGAGGCAGTAAATTATGGTGCAATTATAGGATAGCAAGGAATGGTGGAAAAAGTAGAAATTGATGGAGAGTTAAAAGCTATAGATAAAAATACATCTTCAGATGACAATAAATACAAAAATATAGTGGCTTTTGCAGAATCAGGAGGAACTGTTACTAAAAAGGTAAAGCTACTGTAAATGGAATAGGAGCATTTGCGAAAGGTGCAAACTCAAAGGCCTCATTTACATCAAATAATAATGACGTAACTATAAATGCAGGAACTGTAGGGAGGTTAGTCGCTACAGAAGGAGGTTATGCAAGTTTAAATGGAGGAACTATTAACATTACGAAAGATAACTCCAGACTTTTTATGCAGATGCGACAGGAAAAATAGATTTTTACAAATACAACGACTATTAATATGTCTAAAGGTATTATTCTTCCACAGGAAGAAAATGATGCCTCACGTTATAGCAGTAAGGCAACAGGAGAAGCTGGAGCTGTTCCAACAAGATATAATGGAATGAGATGGGTAACAATAAAACTTCTTTCTGATGATGTTATTCTAAAAACAGTAAACAATCATACTCTAGAAACATGGAATGGTAGTGCAAGTTTTGAAAGTGGGATCTCAGGGTATAATGAAATATCATCTTTTAGATAAAAATGGACATACATATAAGGTTTATTACACTAATGGAGAATTTAAAATTGCAAGTAATGTTAATTTAGATTCTTCATCAGATGTATTTAACAGTATAATAATGGCAAATGAAAAAGTTACTATTGATAATGGAGTTTCAATAACTTCTGCTACAGGAAGGGCCTAGTTCAGGGATCACTGAAAAAATACAGTTGATAATAGTAAAACAGGTTATATTAATAACGGGACAGTAAATATTTCAGGTGGAAATTCAGGTTCCATAGGAATAAGGGTTAGTCATGGGACTATAGAAAATAACAATTTTGGTTAAAATAAACGATGGAATAGGTCTGTATGGAACTAGCGGAAGTAAAAATTATTAATAAGCCAGGTGGAACAGTTGAAATAACTCTCCATCAGCTTATGGAGTAGGAATATCAGGGTTTTTATCAGGAACGACTGCTCAGGAATATGGAACTGATAAACTGATTTCTGATTTGATAGCATCAAGTGGAGAAATCTTCCATCATCAGTAGAAAACAATAGATATAACAAATGAAGGAAAAATAAAGTATTGCAGGAAAAGCAATAGGAATTTACGCTGATAATACAAGTACAATTGCAAAATTTTTGATAATCATGTTACAAAGGAAAAATGCTGTTATAAATAACAAGGCTCTTTGGATTTTTGGCGATGACAGTATTGGAATTTTTGCAAAAATCAACAATAAACCTTACGGGTACAGGTTCAGAAGATATTTTCTACGGGAAAAATGGATTAGGAATATATGCAAAAGACTCTTCTGTTAATCTGCTGACAAAATTATGGATTCCAGCTTAAGGACAATGGAACAGGAATTTATTTGGAAAATACTGAGACTTCAGCAGGAACAATGGAAGTTAAGTATACAGGAGCAACTGCAGCAAGGGAACAGGGTATTTATTTTTAGTGGAACAACACCTATGACAAATAGACTAAATGTTAATTTTAAAAATATTTCGGAAGTCAGGAGGTATTATAGGAGTTTATGCATCAGGAGCATATTTCAGTAATGAAGGAAATATAAAAATAGAAAATACTGATACTTTTAGGATTTGGTATTATAGCTTCTGGCTCCAATGTAGTAAATAAAGCTGACATTACATTGGAGGATTCTCTTAATCCAAATACTCAAACATAGGTATGTATACATCAGGAGCAGATGTCTTAAAAATATTGGAAACGTAAAAGTTGGAAAAATGGAATAGGAATATATGGAAAGATTTCGAAATGGAGATTCTATAAGTTATCCTGCCAGTACAATTGAAGCAGGAGAAAATGGAATAGGTATCTATTCTACCGTGGAATGGAAATCTTAAGTCTGGAAGCATTAAGGCAGGAAAAGACGGAGTTGGAGTGTATATTGCAGGAAATGGTGGAACAGTTAGAGCAGACGCCCTTTTAGTATGAATCTTGGTGACGGCTCAGAAGGAAATAATAAAGGAGCTTTCGGATTTGTCAATGTGGGACAGAATAATAAAAATTATAAAGTAATATATCAAATGTAGCTCTCAAAATAATTCAGTATATATTTATTCAAAAGATACAAGCAGAACAGCTGTTAATCCTCAAATTGAAAATAATACTGACATTATAGCATCAGGAAAAATAATTATGGAATTTATTCTGCTGGATATGTTGTAAATACAGGAAATATGAATTTACAGTCTGGAACTGGAAATGTAGGAGTTTACAGTATTAAAAGGTGGTACGATAGAAAATAGAGTAGACTTGATGGAACAGGTGGAGTTATTACAGTAGGAGGTTCTGTTCCAGGAGAAGATGAATATGGTGTCGGAATGGCAGCAGGTTACAGCTGGACACAGAAAGGATCTTGAAAAGCCTTTTAGCACAAAAGACCCTGAAGAAACAACTGAAATATAATTAACAGAGGTACTATAAATGTAAATGGAAACCACAGTATAGGAATGTATGGAAGTGGATTTGGAACTACTGTGGAAAAATCATGGAACTATTAACCTGAATACAGCTAATACAACTGGAATATATTTGAATGACAGAGCTGTAGGGCATAACATATGGTCTGATAACAAATGCGACAGGTGTAAAAATGTTACTGCTGTTGTTGTTAAAAAATGGTGCAAGACTTGTAAATGAACCTTCAGGAAGAATTATACTGGATGCAGATAATGCTTTAGGAGTTTTAGAAACAAGAGACAATGAAAGTGGAAGCCTGGGAATATTTGAAAATTACGGAACGTTTGAAATAAAAAGGAAGTGGTTCTGATGAGAAAAAGACCCTACAGGACCAAAGGATCTGAATAAATCTGCAGGAAAAGGGTAAGAATAGACTTTCAATTGATGTACCTGCAGGTTCTTCAACAGGAACAATTAAACTTGGAGATGAGATTAAAGTTCCTGAAATTGTTGACACACAAAAAATAACACTTGAAGAAACACAGTTATCTTCGATAGGAATGTATATAAATACATCTGGAACTAAATTTACTAAACCAATTACAGGGGATTAAGTGCTTTAAAGCTATTTAAAAAAAGGCTGATCTGATTATAGGAACAGAAGCTACTGAGTCTACGAACAGTAAATATATACAGATAGGGATCAATATTTTAAAAACCATATAATGACTCTATTTTAAATAATCCACAGATAGAAAAATGGAATATTTATGCAGGGTCATTAACATGGATGGCAAATATAGCACAGAATCAGACAAATGGTACAATAGAAAATGCTTATTTGGCTAAGATTCCGTATACAAACTGGGCAGGAAACGAAGATTTACTAATAGACCAGAAAAATATGTATAATTTTTCTGGATGGTCTAGAACAAAGATACGGAGTTGAAGAATTAGGAACTAAGAGAAAATCAATTATTTCAAAAATTAAATAAAAATTGGAAATAATGAAAAAATATTGCTTTATCAGGCATTTGATGAAATGATGGGACACCAGTATGCAAATGTACAGCAGAGAACATATGGAACAGGAAGACTGATAGATAAGGAAATCACTCATCTGTCTAAAGAGTGGGATAGTAAATCTAGACAGTCTAACAAGATAAAGACATTTGGAATGAGAGATGAATACAAAACAGATACAGCAGGAATAATAGACTATGCAAGTAAGGCATATGGATTTGCATATGTTCATGAAAACGAAACAGTTAAATTTGGACATAGTTCAGGGATGGTATGCAGGAGCAGTACATAACAGATTCAAGTTTAAAAGATATAGGTGGTTCAAAAAGAAAATCAAACTATGTTAAAACTTGGAGTATTTAAGACAATATCACCTAGCTAAAGATCATAATGGAAGTCTTCAGTGGACAATATCAGGAGAAGGATATGTATCAAGAAATGACATGCATAGAAAGTATCTTGTAGTAGATGAAATCTTTTAATGCTAAGTCAGACTATACAACATATGGAGTGGCATTAAACAATCAACTTGGATACAACATAAGAACAAGTGAAAGAACAAGCATAAGACCATATGGAGGTTTAAACCTTGAATATGGAAGATTCAGTACAATCAAGGAAAAATCAGGAGAAATAAGACTAGATATAAAAGGAAACGACTACTATTCAGTAAAACCAGAAAGTAGAGTAGAGTTCAAGTATAGACAGCCAATGGCAGTGAAGACGACATTTGTAACATCATTAGGAGTGGGATATGAGAATGAGCTTGGACAAGTAGGAAATGTAAAGAATAAAGCAAAAGTATCATATACAGAAGCAGACTGGTTTAATATAAGAGGAGAAAAAGGATGACAGAAAAGGAAACTTCAAGGCAGATCTTAACATAGGAGTAGAAAACCAAAGATTTGGAGTAACACTGAATGGAGGATACGACACTAAAGGTAAGAAATGCAAGAGGTGGGATAGGATTTAGGGCTATTTATTAATATGGATTACAAAGTCAATTTAGAGGAAAGAGTAGTAGAACTTAGGTTTTACTGCTTTTTTTGTTAATATTAAATTTTATAAAACATTTGAAATTTTTATTTTTGAAGATATAATTATACTAAATTTGAATAAAGAAACTTAAAAAAATTTCAAAATTATATTAACTACAAGTCTAGAGAATAACAATTAAAATAAAGGTTGTCATAGTTTCTATGAATTATATAAAATTAAAAGTTTCTAAAGATTACAAAAAGGAGAGATTGAGATGACAAATAATTTAAAAAGGAATCAGGAAGGGTTTATGTAGTCATTTGCAAAGAGATGTAAAGAATTTAAATATACAGATTCGGCATTGATTACATTTTTAATTACAGGAGCAATAAGTAGTGTTTCAAATAATGTATTTTTCTGGAAATAAATAACAGTATTGAAAAATGAAAAGAAAAATTATTTCTACATCAATAAAAAGATTTTAATGTACTAACTAGCGAAGCCAGAAAAGAAAAATAACAAACTTCTGAAAAGACAAATCTGGAACTCATATCAACTTATGAGCAAGGAGACCATGTGGTAAAGTCACCTGGACTTCGTGGCAATATGGAATTAACTATATGTATAGCAAATGGAATGGTACATATAAAGGTAGAGGAGACAAAAAGTACAAGTATAGGAATTATAGAAAGAAATCCGGACATATTAATTAGTTCGGTATCAAAATCTAGTAAAAATACAGTGAATTGAATTTAAAAAGGAGAAAAATCCTATAACCTTATAAGTATAAAAGAGATTACCCCACCTATAAAGGATTTTAAATTAAACCTGTTTTTAGTTTAAAAAGAACCGACTAAGCTCGAACCATTAAATCTTAATATAAATGTTACTCTCGCAAATTCGGATACATTTATATTTAGTACTAGTCACACCTACTATACCAACAGTTAATCCTATACAGGTTAATATTGAAACAGTAACACTTGTTAATTAGTGGTAATGCTTGGAAATAGAGGTATTATTGGTCAAAGTGGTACAGTACGTCAAAGCAGTCTTTTTACTGTTCCTGATGGTACATATACTTTGGATAATAATAGTCTAGGTTTAGATGGGCATTATGCTCCAACAATAATTGATATGTCTATTACAGGACAAAAGTGTTAGTAAATAGAGGAACAATTTTAAATGTCGATAAATCTGCAGGCAGAGCAGTTTTCAATAGATATTGATACAGGTTGGCTAGATTGGGCAGGAAACCAGAAACAAGTTCTACATTTACAAATGAAGGTAATTATTAATTTGAATGCTGTAAATACAGCGGCTATTGAAGCTCAGACAGAAACAGCTCCAGCTCCTTATGGTCATAATCCTGCATACTGGTGGTCCTTGGGTAGCTAAAAAGAAATCTATGGTATTAATAGCGGGGAAATTAATGGAAATAATAATACAAGTTGCAATGACTTTTTGTAAGAGAACAAGCTCAGGAGTGGAAAAACAATTTTTGGACAAATGCAGAACAAGGTACAATAACTATGAATGGAAACAATTCAATGGGATTTTTCATTTAATGTAGATGATTTATATGCTGAAGCAAAAATGAAGGAAAAATTATTTTAAATGGAAAGAATAACTATGGTTTTGCTTTTTGGTAAAGGAGTTGCAAACTAACCATTTAAAAAGTAGATTCAGTTATAAGTAATGAAGCTAATGGAACAATAGAAATAAATGGAAATAATTCTGTGGATTTGCTCTGGAAGAAATGATTGATTCAGTAATACTCTTATATTAAAAATATTAATATTACTAATAAAGGTAAGATTAATATAAATTTAAAAGAATCTTTCGGTATGTATTCAGAACAAATGAAAGCAACTGAATAACGGTGAAATTAATATAAATGAAAATGCTGTTCTTTTTCTATTGGTTTATATTCTACAAAGAAGAATACTGTTAATACAGAGTCTGTCAATAAAGGTAAAAATTAATATAAGAAGTAAAAAGATAAAAATATTGCTCTGTTCACTGATAGTGCAAAAGTTATAAATGATACAAATGGAGCAGTAAATGTATTAAATGGAGAAAATATAGGGCTTTTATATCAGGAACAGGTGTAGGAGAAAAATGTTGGTAAAATTTTCTTCAGTAGCTGATTGTGTTCTATCACAGTATTGACAAAAAGATAGTGGAAATTTTATCAATAAAGGTGAAATAAGTAAATGCTAAAACTTCTTCTACAAATAATGGAGCAATCGGAATATTAGCTAATACTGGTTCAAGTTTTACTAACTCAAATGGAAAAATTATATTTTAATGTCAGTGGAAGAAACTCTATTGGAATTTATTCAAAAGGTAATGTAAAATTGAGAAGGTGATATTATAGCAACAGATAATGCTATAAACTTTTTGCTGATACAAATGGACTTATAGAAGTTGAAAAGTGGTAAAATTACAAAAAGTACAACAAAAACGGGGCTTTATTACTTTCGATGGAAATTCAAATGGGAAAATAAAAGTTATCAGGTAATTTGAAAGCAACTATTGAAGGAGGGAAAAGTGCTACTGAAAAAGGAACGGCATTTTTTCTATAAATCTTCATCAGCACCTGTAAGTGGTTCCATATCAGGATATAATAATGCTATTTATGGTTCATTTATCCAGGCGAAGTACAAAAATTTCTTTGACAAACACATTTTGGAACAGGAGCTGTTGGAAGCAGTACTTTAAATAATTTGGAACTGACTATGAAGAAAGGTTCAAGATTGTTTATTTCACCTAATGTGAAAGCAAAAATAAGTCAACTTATTGTGGGAGATTTATTTTCTGGAATAATCGGAGCTCCAGTTATATCTTCCAATAGCAGATGATTATACTAGAAATTTATTATTAAAAAGTGAACTGGAAATAGATAGACCTGTTGATCTTGATTTAGCGACTGAAACTTATAATAATTTAGAAAATATCAAATTTCTTCATAATTAATAACAATATAATAAAGGGAACAAAAGATAGACAGTATGCTATGGTTCAAGAAAATTATGAAGCAAATAGAGGGTATGTAACTCTTTTTAAATAATCAAAATAAAGAGATTAATTTATCAGGTAATGAAGCACTTGGTAGGTATGCTAAAAATGGATATATATTAAACAAAGGTGAAATTACTTAAATGGAAATAAGTCTAGTGCAATATAGGAATGGATAATAATTATTAGTAATACAAACACAAGTAAAAATAAAATTAAATGGAGATGACTCTAGAGAGGTATTTTCATGATAATACAGATATTTTGAGTATAGGGAGAAAATATAGAAAATTATGGAGAATTAGAATGTAAACGAAGTAAAGACATAGGAATAGCATATAATTCAAAAATCTATTTCTTTTATTAACTCCAACTTTAGTAAGTAATTTTCTGATATATATACAAATAAAAATGGTTCTGAGTAGGTATTTATAGCAAGGTTTTACAAAAACAGTTCCTACATTATAGAAAATCAAGGGAATATTACTATAAATTTACAAAATCAAGATATCCTAGCTATGAATGTATACTGAGAGATATTTTAGGTAAAATTGTAAATGGAAGTAATGGAAATATAAAGGTTGGAAAAATAATAATAGGTATTTTAGGAAACTCAATAGACAATCAAGGGAAAATAGAAGTTGATACTGCTGGAATTGGAATACATTGCTAATAATGGAAATGTACAATCTTCAAAGTGGCGATATTATACTAAAAGGTGGTGAGTCCAAAATAATGAAACGAGTAGGTGTGTTATTAAATGGGATAATCAGACATTAAATAGAACAGGAGAAATTTAAGTTTAGAAGATTACTCATGCTTTTTATGTAAACAATGGCTCAGGGAATATAATTAATCTTTCTGGAACATTATCCTTAAAAATAATTCCAGTTTTTAGCATATTCTAATGATAGAAATTCAAAATATACATATTAATTTGAGAATTGATGGAGATACAGGACAAAAATTTAGGTATATATTCAAATGGAATTGTAGAAAATAATGCCAACATAGATTTAAGAAAAGTTGTTATGGTAATATTGGGATATATTCATATGGGGAAAAAGCGAGAAATAATGGAGTTATGTTAGTTGGAGAATCTGATATAGTTAATGGACCATACAATATAGGAATGGCAGCAGGTTTTACAGAAGGACACTCTCCATTAGATTCTAAAGATACAGTAATAACACCTAAGTATATTGGTGAAATAGAGAATGCGGAACAATTAATGTTGATGGGCAATTTGGAATAGGTATTTTTGCTACAGGTAAAGGAAGTATTGCAAGGAAAATACAGGCGACATTATAGTAAATAAAAGATAACACTATTGGAATATACGCAGATGAGGAGCTACTGCATATAACAGTGGAAATATAAAAACAGGTAGAACTGGTTTAACAGGTGTTCAAGGTGTTGTATTAGGAGTAGGAAGTAAACTATGCAATACTGGAAATATAGTAATTGATTCAGATAATGCGCAGGAGTGAAATTGAAGGGCGGTACAATTGAAAATTATGGAAATATTATTGTAAATGGAAGATTCTCAGAGAGTTGCCGAAGCAATATCGAAGATATGAGTTTAAATTTTTCAGTCTTGATATAAAACATGATAAAAATACAGCAGATGTAAAAATTTATAAAGACAAGTAGAAGTAAAAACCGGTAGTAATAAAACTATAATGAAATAGGACAATCGAAAAAATGTAGATTCAAATTCTATTGGAATTTATTTTAATACTTCATGGTGAATTAAAACAAAATGCTATAAGAAATTTATCAGTTCTAACTGATGAAGCAGATTTGATTATCGGTGCTGGAAGACAGCGAGGAAGAACTACAAAGCAAAGATATAGAAATAAATGATGAAAAATATTAAAACCATATGGAGAAACAATAATGTAGTAACTTAAAATTAAAAATGGAATATATACGCAGGTTCTTTTAACTTGGATTATGCGACTGCTTTGTTTTAGATAAAGTATTTTCTTCCTCAAAAGATATTTAGTAAAATCCATACAGCTCTTTTGCAGGTAATGAAGCCACCAGACGATAAAGACATGTATAATTTCCTGGATGGATTAGAACAGAGATATGGAGAGGAGCTAGGAGGAAGTAGAGAAAATAGTTGTTCCAAAATTAAATTCTATTGGAAATAATGAGAGAAATCTCTATTCTATCAAGCAATAGATGAAATGATGGGACATCTAATATGGAAATCTGCAACAAAGAATAAATGCAACTGGAAAACTTGTTTATATAAAGAATTCAATCATCCAAAAAGATTGGAGAAATTCATCAAAGATAATAATAAAATCAAGGCATTTGGTATGAGAAAATGAATATAAAACAGATACAGCGGAATATTCGATTATACAAGTGATGCCCACCGAGTGGCCATATTCATGAAAATGAAACTGTTAGATTGGGTGAATTCGAGTGGATGGCGTCGGGAGCGGTAAACAAACAGATTCAAGTTGAGATATGGGAAAATCAAAGAAGAAACCAGGACTGTACTTAAAGGCCAGATATTTACAAAACAATATCTCCAAAGAAAGAGATCATTGCAATGCAGCATTGCAAATGGACAATTGGAGGAGATGTGTTCGGCAGAAAATTGTTAACGATAAGGAAACGTAGATATCTGGACTTGTAGATGGATATGTCCAAGGCTAAATCTGATTATCATTCTTACGGAGCATCAGTTACACAAGATGAATTTAGGTGATATGGCTATAGAAGACTGAGTGAGGAGAGTACACTTCCGTCCATGCGGAGCTTTAAAATGGAGTATGGAAGATTTGATGATCATCCGGGAAAATGATGGGAGAAGTTAGATTAGAAGTGAAAAGGAAAGGGTTATTTATCAGCCTAAAGACCGGAAGTAGAATGGAATTTAAATATATTCAGCCGCTCGCGCTAGGAACAAAACTTGGCATTAGGGTTAACAGCCGCTTATGACAAACGAACTGAGCAGGAAAGTAGGATCCAGTAAAGCAACAACAAGGGCAAAAGTGAGATTTGACTATGATGCAAGGACTGGTTTGGAATCAGAGGTGAGAAAAGAGAGATGAGACTTGAGGGAATGGTAAGTTTGATTTGGACAGCATGATTGACAATACGGGAAGGGTGGAGTAACAGTAAAATGGAGGATACGGAGCACAAAAGGGAAGTAACACTGCAGAGGTGGGAATAGGACTTTACAGAGCTATTTACTAGTTTACGAAACAAAAGAATTGAGATTAGCAAGATATAGAAATACAGGAACTATATTTTAATGTAAACGATATAGTCCTTGTATGTGATGCCATTTTTAAGATAGTCTCTTATATCTTCCCAGCATAGTGACTGCAAAATAGAAAAGAAATGCTATGAAAACACTGTGAAATATCGCTTGAAATGTATAAAAAGTCGTAAAAATGTACTTTGAGTTTTTATCGCATTCTGAAAGGGCTGTACAAAATATGGAGTTGAAGATACCAGAAGCTACGTTGGCGATAAATAATGGATGGAAATGGAAGACGAGCAGGAAAAAGGAAAGATAAAGTTGCTCGAAGGACTACAGGGGCAGGAGCTGAGAAACACTGAGAAATTGTGGAGGAGTCAATAAAACTTGGAGGTAAGAACATTTGGCCAGTCCTACGCGCACAACTGAGAGTGGAAGAGACCTGGAGAAAGGAGGCGTGAGCACTTATGGAACTGTTTCTTTTCAGTGATTTCTCACCAACGAGCTTGAAAAGACATTAAAAACAGAGTCTAACGCGCCGGTACAGTATGGGCTCAGGAAGGAGCATCACTCATACTTAGACAGAAGACACGCAAATGTTGATGAAAGTGAGAGATGAGATAGTATTTATTATTGCCCTTTAACTATGGGTGGAAGAAATAACGGATCACAGATGCACTAATGAAAATGTTGTCGGATGAAAGAGAGGCAAGGGAAGGCTGTTACTGAGAGGAAGGAAGTGGCGAAAATATGCACAGACCTGATGTAGCGATCGAGGGACTTGACTGACTGGAGACAAAGTGGAGAATTCGGATCGCACTGATTTTGTAGGTGGGAGAATCAGCATGTTCGGAATTTTATGTAACAAATGTTATGCATGGCCTGATTTTGATGAAGAAGAGGAGCGCAATAAAAGCAATCTTTATCTTTTGTAACAGGAGGATAGAAGATATGGAGGATTAAGAGTGCAGGAGTAGACTTTTTATTATTTTATTGTTTTGGCACTGCTTTCTTCTCTGGATCATCACTAAAGGGAGATATACTGTTCCTTATTTTATCGAATGGTGGTAATAGGGATGTCTCCCTATGAATTTTAGCTAAAAGACACTAAGATAAAGGACAATGAAGTTGCAAGCAGGAAACTGGGATAGGTATGGGACTTTTGGGCTATATTTTACGCCTGTAGTAACATATTTTCAGGAAAATGGCAAGAAATATATTTTCCATATTCAGACTGGCATGCCAAAACAGATCATTATGATATGGGAGGATTTGATAGTATTTGCGCTCAATGTTGCTTCTCACCAAGACAGATTCTGAAGGGAAAAATACAAGGTGCATCAAAACTAAATATCCTATACATGATGGCGGAATGTATTGCTATGTAGCATTATTTATTTTCTACATATGTCTTCGCTAATAAGATATGAATTTCCAAATGGAAATGTTCTAGTAACGAGCATTTACAATGTATAGCCAGACGCCATGCGATATTTCTGCATATTTAGTTGGAAAAAGCAATAGGATGGTAAATTTTTCAAAAAGAAGACTTTCTCCATTAGTCCAAATAAATCAATAGAAAGGTGCAATTGCAGGAATAAGTAGGAGTATTTTTAGTAATATTATTCTGATCAGATATACTTACTTAGTGCAGAATTTGTATGCGGAATTCTTTTATATATCTAAAAATGCAGCGACAACCTATCTCAAGGTTGGAAATTAAAGGAATTCATGCATTTATTACTCGCACTAGGTCTGGAGTATTTGCCCAGGCTTGGGAGATCTTTAGTAGAACTCATAAAGAGAATCGGAATAAAAGATTCAGGAAATCTTCCTCACTTTGGGCATGGAGTTTTAGACAGATTTGACAGTGCATTAGTTTGTTTTGCCAATGGTTTACTATTTTATGAAGTATGTTGTGCATACATGTAGAAAGTGGTCCAATTAGATTTACCTGCGTTATAGTTTGACGGCAGGAAAATTATATAATGATTAGGAGGATCAAACAAATGAGTTTTCATGAACAGGATACACGAAGGATGAAAGACAGTATAATATATTAAAAAGAGCTGTGAAGAAATAATAAATGAACGAATGTAAGACTCGATCACGCACAAACACACCTCTACAAGAGTAAAAGCTTTGGGAATTGATCGACAGGGTTCCAGGAACTGCATTTCTAGGGCTACAAGCACCCTGAGAAATTGAAAGGCCAGTGATTCAGGATTTAGGGTACATGATGTGCTCGTTTACAATCAGGTACTACAGTGGAGGAGTCAGGTGATCCTACCTGGAAGAAATCTGAAACTAGATGCGTATCCCAGAAGAACAGAGTAAGTTGAAAATATGCAAACATATCCTGGATCTCAGGTGAAAGGTAATAATGGATCTAGATAGGATGCACAGCAGTTGTACCTATATGCTGACTGGCTACTGGAAAAACTGTCGGCATCAGATACGCCACTGAAATCTGACTGTCACCAGTTCACTGTGACCGCAAATGAATTTTCAGAGAGAGAAGATTTTTCAAGAGAGATTGTCAGAAAATGAAACCGGTTTCACTTGCCAGGAGATTTATGTATCCAATTTTGAGGGTGGGATATGATTCGGTGGAGCTAGAGGCAAGTGATATTGGATTAGCAACAGAGACAGATTCCAATCTTTTAAAGAGGAAGGGATTTACAGAAAAATCTTGGACAGGAACAGCAGGTGTGCATGATCATGCCGATTCTTGCTGCAGACTTGTGACGTGAGTGGAAAAATGTCCAAATCTCTAGAGAGCTATATTGAGTAAAAGACGACCAAATGAGTATGTTTGGTAAAGTGCGTCCAATTTGCGACAGAACTGATGGAAAATCATTATACAATGATAACAGACGTACCCTTCTGAAAAATTGACAGAAATTAAAGCTCAATTTATTTGCAGATGGAAGTTACACATCCAATGGAAGCCTAAAAGTCAGTTGATTGAAGTTGAAAATTTACTATGGAGAAGATGCTGTTACAAATAGCCAGAGACTGGTTTGAGAAATGTATTCAGGTAAAAAGAACCTCGATGTGGATCTGCCTGAATGAAGTTTGAGATACAGAAACAGGAATACAGATCTTCTTGTAAAAGGAAACAAAACTTATGAGGCTCCTGACAGGTGAGAGCGAGAGACGTCTTGACGAGGCAGGAGGACTCAAGATAAATGATGGGCTGTCAAAAGATGCTGAGAGGCAACGGTCGTTCCACTGGTGGAATGATTATGGCAGGGAAAAGAAAGAAAGGCCAGCTAAGGTGAGAATAAGTAAAAATCAGTGGAGATTAAATGTTTGGTGTTTGGTGGGTTGGGTTTTGGTTTTTTGGGGTTTGTGTTGTGGTTGTGTTGTGGTGTTTGTGGGTGTTTTTTTTTTTTTGTTATACATTATTAAAATATCTGAGAATGATATTATTGAGTATAAAGATAATGTCGGATATTCACTCCAGAGGGTGGGTTTTGGTGGTTGTGGTGGTGTTGTTTTTGTGGGTTGTTTGGTGTTGGGTTGTGTTGTGTGTTTTTGTGGTTGTGGGTTCTGAATATACAGTGCACAAAGTTCGTAAAAATAAGGTTCAAAACCTTGGTATGAATTGGGAGCGTGTTTGATTACAGATACTGGAATACATGGACATACAAGGGATGCAATCGTGAATAGCAAAAGAATATGTGGAACATAGCTTTACCTGTCAGTGCTAGAAAAGCAGAAAACTGACAGAAGAAACAGAAAAGTTTAGTGAGACGTCATGTTAATATAGGATATGATTTGCTGCGCATGAGAATTGAGTTGAGGTAAGCATTGCGAAAGATCGATATTTTGTAGAAAACAGCCATTGATGAAAGGATAGCCATAGAGGTGCAAAGATGTCCGGTGGAGGACTTGGAGGCTGCTTATGTCAGCACTCATGGAAAGCAGGGAGAAAGGCTGCCATGCCAGGACAGCAGTGGAAAAAGGGAGCTGTAAATATGCTGGATAGAAGTATTGTAAAATCTCACCACATGCCAATATAGCAATTATAAAATACCACTGAAGAAGGGGTTCCTATAAAATGAGATATCTGCCACAAGCAGTATTTCCCTTTACGTTGGAAAATCTGTTTACTGAAACAGAAATTAGCGCTATCCCCATAGGAAGAAGCTATTGAGAGAAGGCATGGTCAGGCAAGGTGACCTTCTACATGATGGGCTGCAAGGCCCGAGAGAACAGATAAAGAAAATAGCTAAAGGTTGTGAATCTTTTTCAGAGATGACAAGGAAATCGAGACACGTGAAAATAGATGCAAACAAATAATATGCGACAGAAGCAGGCTGCTTCAGCTTCAAAGAAACGGACTCGGCAGCAATAAAGCGCAGCATGTAACATGTATGCTATTTGATAAGAATTTAAGCCAGGAAGAACTTTGCACAATATCAAGAGCTAGCTGCAGGATCCATCAATACTGAGAAGTTTTCGACCTGTTGAATGTGGATAAAGACACAGGAGAGGCTCTCAGCAGTCTAAACTGATTTAAAAGCTTTGCCATGATTGTACTGCTAGATACTAAACATGAGAGAGAGATGGTCTCAAGTTACAGGCAAGGAAATGGCTTTCAGTGCATGGAGAACTTCCAACTCCATTTGATGAATGGATGAGACGGTCGAAATAGATTTCTGATATGAAAGAGTATGTTGGGTGAGAGGGGACTTTTCTTTGAGTAGGATATCTTACACAGAGAAAATGCACTGAGAATGCATGAAACTACTAAAATGCAAATCCTCCCGCATACATGTGACAGAAAATCCTTTGGAGCATATGGAATATGTGAAAAGAAATTACGTAAAACAGGGAGAAAGATGTTACTACAATGGATGCAGGAGGCCTAATGTGAAGGTTCTCTCGTCTGCAGAGGATCTGAGAGATTAAAGGATATATTTGGGATACGAGATAATTGCATCCAAAATGTAGAGCAATCGTGGAAGTAACGATGATAGTTAGAAAAGGAAAATGGAGAAACAGAAACAAAGGAATCTAAAGAAAACAAACATAGTAAAACAAACGTGGAGCACTATATTGCAGGAGAAGTGTAATCTGTTCTGACCTCAAAATACAAAAGTGCAATTATATGTAGACATTTTTATGGACTGAAAGTCAAGGACGTCAGAAAAATACAGTACGTACTCCAGATGCATGTATGATTATTCTGTTACGTTGAAGGAAGAAGATGATGAAAGTGTTCCTTGATTAGAGAAACTGTAAAGACTGATAAAACTAAATATTTACGAGTTAGAAATGGATGTAAAGCCTTTGGATACCAAGAAAATCACTGGAAAAATGGAGAGAAATGGTATATATAGAGTGATAGGATCCAGTGAAAGGAGTGTAACCGTGCTGACTGTAAAGGGCAATGCGTCAAAACTTACACAGGAAATTTCTTCTGAGGAGCTTTTCAAACTGCCCTGCTTATGTACTTTTCTAAAAAGGGAGATAATGGTTCCGTGGGTGATGTAGCCTGGTATTTTCATGTGAAGTCTTGTAATGGCCACACTTCATTTGGCTAGAAACTGATAATAGCCAAAGGAAAAATGAAAACAGTTCCTTGCACGAAAATGATAAATCTGGATAGATAGACAAAACAGAAAAATATACTGTCCGGGAAAAACTTAGATTTTAGTTGCTGGACTGGAATACCGTCTATTTCAAGTGCGATGAGTTGAAAGTTAGTAATTCAATAAATAAGGAATTTCTTTAGAAAATTCCAAAGAAGAAATTACTCAAATTGAAAAATGGAGATAGAACGAGGAAAATAAAGAAAGATAATAATATCAGGATGTTGAGCCATGAGCAGCACTTTAAAGAAGCGCTGCATGAAAAATTTATAGCAGGCTTTTGGAGCTTGTAAGATATCTGCAAAAGGGCTGGGATGTATGTGCTAAAAGCAGGCAGTGACTGGGCAGGTGGAGGCGGTGTGGGATAGCCATATCACTTCAGTCCACAAGTGGACACAGGAAAATTATTGGAAAGATGGGAAAGTAGAGATATAGAGCCACTTTTGACTCGTAACCAGAGCTCGTAAAATAACTGGGCTGAGGAGGAGTTTTCGAATGAACAGGAAGGACGACAGGCTACAAAATGCGCATTAAAATATGAAAGATTACGGCAGGTAACAGTTTCGATGATATGGAACTGGTATGTTTGGTCTCCATGCGGAATATAATCTGGATGAAATAGATTTTGTCCGTCAATCTGGTGCAGAAAATACATTCGAGATATCCTATAAATGCACAATGACAGGTGGAAGCAAAAGAAGGAAAAGAAATCAGCGAAATCTTGCACAAAAGTTGCAGAAAGGAGCCTGTAATCAACACTTTGTTACGGGCTCATACGTGCCGCCTTGCCATCCTGATGACGACTCATTTGAAGCGGTAAGGAAAGAAAAATGAGTGACCTTCTTCTTGGAAACAAATGTGAGACGGATGAGAGAAACTATACGGCAGGGAGATAAAGAGAGGGCTGTGGAAGATTTGAGAACCGTTACTGCAGCAGATCCATGTTAAATCTATGTCTACGGGAACTTATAATGCCTGAAGGAAAGTAGAAAACTCTAAATGAATGGGAGAAAAGAAGCATAGTAGATGCTGTAAAAATATAAAAGTTCCACTGATTTTGAAAGAGTAAGGCTGGAATGAGTCCTGATACGGTAGGTAAAAGGGAGCTTGGGAATAAAACATTTGATATAAGCGGAAGGGTGGAACTAGCTTTGCCTATATTGAAAATATGAGAGAGAAAATAGGGTACCCTATCCTGAGATGAATGGGGAGCAGAGTACAGAGATATCGTGCATCTTTCTTTGGATTAAAAGATTACATACAAGGCCGAAAGATGCAGAAGTGAAAGGTGAGTGTATGAATCCTCTCGACATTACAAGGCTCTTGTAATGGGAGCAAAAGGGTAGGGACTCTTCCAGGAACAATGCGCCGCTTGCAAGGAGAATAAATCAACTGAAAGAAATCACTCGGAAATAATAAACAACTGGAAGGAAGAATGCAGAATGATAATGTGCAGCATGATGCTAAAACGAGTAAGAAGGAACTCCAGAGAGGTGGAAGTAATGTTTTATATGGTGACACAAGGAGTCAGTTTAAAATAAATAAGTGAGGAACACAGATCATTTGCTGATAGAAATGAAAACAGAAAAGAGGCCGTGTATGAGAAGAAGGAAAATTATGCAAGAAACTTGAAAGTTATGATAAGTATATGTTGGCAGGTATCTTTTTGCACAGGTATATCTGCTGCACTGCGTTAGACAAAGTTTCTGGTAAGAAAAGCAGCTGTAAAGAAAGTTGTCAAGAAGAAGAAAATCGCCAGTAATTGGGTCAAGTCAAATCCAGCATCAGTTTAACGCGTGGAGCAAGGTGGAGAGTCGATTCTTTGTAAAAGCAGGGTGATTTCGAGGTATGCGATTTAAAAGACGGAAACAGGCAGTGAAGGCCACGGAATATACGGTATAAAATACAACAAGAAAGGACGAAAAGTAATATACAGAAATGCCAGAGTGTAAAATACTAATCAGATTGCTATGCATTTCTGTAACTCTATCCAATTATAATGAAAATAGTTTATTATTTAATCAGCAGTGTATCACAGCACACTTTTGGGATAACAGCACGCCCATACCTCGCAGCGTAATCCGTTTGCATGAATAATTCTAGGTGCAGCAATAAACTATCACAGCTCCACTGGAGGAAGTCTGTCAGGTACTACCATTGCTTCCACCCGCAAACTTGTCTTTGAAGAATGTACTTTTCACCCATAAGATCTCCTATTTTTGCACAAGTGGCAGCGGCATCCGTATCAATGAGTTTCATGTCCTACTCCACCTGCGCATTTCTTTTATCAAACAGAATTTCGTGCTGCAGGAAAGCTTCGGCCATCCACTGGAGCTGATGCATTTCTTCATTGTACCTGCATTTCTGGCGGCAGTATTCACATATCAGACATCTCATGCTCCAGTCAGATCAGAAACGACAAATGAGGTTTTCAGGCGTAGTGCCAATGTTCTTTTTCAAATTCCAGAATAATCTTCTACAGCAGTTATTCTCCATACAATCGCTATTTTCCTGAACTTTACTAAAATCAATAACAACTAACGGTGGAAACAGTATCTTCCACCAGAGCACATCTTGCCACGGTGCGTTTTTGTGCAAAAGTGCCTGTGGATAATTCTGTAGTGCCACAACTTGGTCCTGAAATTTGCTGTCTCTGTATTAAGATTCATCAGGAATCGATACTGTGTTTATTAAGCTCAAGGACTCACCCAGGCATTTCCACCCTCAGTAAGGACTGTCATTTTGGCAATAAGCTCAAGAGTCCAAATCAGTCCATTTATTTTCCACTTTTCAGCGTTTCGAGCAATTTCCATAAATTATGTTCGAAATTTACCACATCCTTCTTTTAGTGTTGTGTGTCATATGTGTTACAAGTAAAATAAAAATATAAAATTATATATAGCAGCGTATATATTATAGATGTTTAATTTTGCAACAGAATATCTATTTCAGCTTTCTAACAGGAATAAATGATATATAATTATCTATAAAATTTACCTTTAAGGAGATGAAATTTAAGGAAAATACTTGCAGATAATTCTGCAAGATATGCACTTCTAAGGGCCTGAAGGGAGCGAAAAACCTTTAAAAGATATAGAGACCGGAAACTCCCATGATAGAATGGGTATATAAAACTAAAATGGAATGGTACTGATCAAACTTATGTGTGGCAACTGACGATCAGAGAATATGAGGACGGTTAAAAGAAATTTGGCGGAGGCGTTGCCAGAGAGAAGCATCTCACAGGTCATCACTGGAGACTGGACACTTCGAGAGATAATAGAAGTGGTAATAACATATTACAGAATGCAGTGACTGATTTCATTATAAATATACAGGATGAGACTCTCTGATAGATATAAAGTCTAATAATCTTCATGGCAAATGAGTACAGGAGAAAATCTGAAATCGTTACTTTGAAGAAGGAATTCAGGAAAGGACGAGGAGATGTGAGGTAATCCAAATATAGCGAAGGTAATAACAGATTTTTGCACGACCAATGCAGTTTATTTTCGAGTGGAATCAGTGTAGTTCCTTAGAGAAGGAATTCTGTCGAGAAATCTCGACAATCTATAAGCACTTCTGGGAATACATGGTACATGCAGAACATCGTGAATGAACTTAGAAAATCTCAGGAAGGAATACTGGAAAAGATGGAATCTACTCGAGTGCAGCTTAGACGAGTAGAAATGGGTATAAAATAAAGTCTCACAGAACACAGACTCGCAGAAGTGATAGAGCGCAGATACGAGAGAAGATCTGGCAGGACGTCAGAGAATATAGAAGAGATTAACACAGGTACTCACACTATAGAAATGTAAGTTATGGAAGGGGAAAATGCATATGGAGAAACGGAGTGATGATTCAATATTTTGAATGTGGAATCTTCCCTGATGCATGGGAAACATTAGGAAAGACTGAAAAGAAATGATGCAAAACATTTCAGAGTCCAAATAGGAGCCCCAGCGCATGGATTCTGCACCTGCATCAAAGGGGACTTCTTCAATGGATGTTGGATATGGGGCCTAAGTGATTTCGCGGGATTTAAGGAGAGTTTGATCAGGAAGCGGGTGCCACGTAGGGACCAGTGCAGCCGGGACAAAAGGCAGGAACTTATAGAAGCAATTGATGAAACTGGTACAACATGGTATATGTTTATCTTGATGTTGCATATTGAATCTACTAGGGAAGGCAGCGGATGAAACAGAAAGATTTATGGCGATAGACGAAGCCGTAACAACAGAAATGGCAAAGCACGCTATGGGTGAAGGAGCGGATCAAAATTTGCATTTCTGGAAGAAATGACAGATGTCGTTCTTTTAAATGGAACTATAATCTTTTACTGGGAGAAGATTTTAATAGCTGAGAAATCAGAAACGGCTATTTATAAAAATAGTAGGGAGAAAACAAGGACTGGAGCTGAAAAGCGGATGGGGAAACAGGAGTATGACTATCTTGGCGAATGCAGATGTGAACGACTGCCCATCCTGAAGTCAGAAAGCAGCGTAACAAAGCTGGGAAAATGGGTAGTGAATGAACTGGAAACTGGACGGATTCAAGAATGGATGCGTAAAACATATAAGTGAAGGAGTTTATGAAGGAATTTCTGTGATGAAGTCAGGAAATGTTTAAGGGACAGGATTTCTCATTCTGGTGGTGGAGAATATTGGAAAGATGACCTTTGAAAGCGTGAGGATATGCCATCTGAAAGCTTGAGATAATACAACAGATTTATTTGATGTGGACTACGTACTAATTGCTTGAGGCTACAAGTAAGAGGAAAGGTGCACTTGACGAGAACAATTTTGATATACAATACTGATGTCAACAGATGCCAATGCAGGCAGTTTCTTTTGTGAAGGATAATCACGACTCGCATGAAGGGTAGGTCACCTGCGAATCAGGATAGAAAGCTGGTTCAAATACGCCACATGCCCATGCGATATTTTACATTTCTGGCAGAAAGAGGTTATCCGCTGCTGGCTATGGCGGTGGTTACCGGGTGTTGGAGGCAGGAGAGAGAGAACTGCAGATGCGGACAATAGGATCAGCTGCTTTATGTAAGAAAAATTATGCCCAGGTGGAGGTTGATTGCTTTTGATAATCCTAATATTATAGGAATTTACAGAACAGGGGAGGGAAAATGAATTTGAATACCGGATTACGCACAGCTGTCACTGTCAAATGATGTGGAAGGAGGAAATACACGATAGAGGCAGGACAGAACGCGACAGGACAGGTATGGAAGGAAGTAGCAGGAAGCGATTTGAGAAAACGTTGTGATAGATGAGATAACGCTCGCTTCATTTAAAGTCAGAGCAAGGCATTCCGTAGTTCTGATAGAAAAGCAATAAAGAAATAGTACCAGAAACAAGGAGAATAGCCGAGACAGATAAACAGAGAGAGAGAGGAAGATATTGGAAAATATGCAAAAGATAGTGAAAAGTAAAGTTGGAACATATCAACACTTACAAATGAGACGGCAGTTTAAATATAGAAGAAATAAAAAAATAGTTCAAGTTAGCAATTTATCTGACAAGGTTACGATGTGGTACTGGCCAACCTCGAAAAAGGACAGTGGGAGCCGGAATGGGAGGCTGTATGCAAGCAGGTGACCAACAGAAAACAGGCACTGGCATCTATGGGGCGCGGTGCGCGTGCTCCATCTCTGTATCAGTGCATTTTTTTCGGAATATAGGAAAATAATAGGACAGATTTTACTTTACAAGAGGGTTTTCTAGATAGAAAGAATCTCTGAGATAAAATGTGTAATAAGTATACAAAAATAAAATAATATATAATCATGGCAAAATGGCTTGGTTGTATCAAATGAGCTTAAAGGCGGGGATAACGAACACTCTTTCCAGCGTGGATTCCAGAGCTTATAGATGTGATCTGCTGATTATCCTGTCGATGTTCAGAACCTATAATAGAATCCTCAAATATGAAGATGCAAATCTGGTAGAAATTATTTGAAAATAGATGATGATATTAAAAAGCTGGGAGCGGAGGTTCAAAGTGGTACCAAGGTGAATAGAATTACTAAAGATAATTGCAGCGAAATATGAAAAGCAAATAAATTTACAAACATAGTAGTGCAGTGGAGATGAACCAAAAATATATCGAGGATAGTTGAAAAAATATAGGAACACTATTTACTAAGAAAAATAAAACCGAGTTCTAAAAAATACTGGCTTGCATGGAACAAATAAAAGGTCTGCTTACCACTCGGGTAGAGGTGCTGGCTGGCCCCAAAGGAAAAATCTTCTTTCTGTGAGAGACAAAATCACTTTTTGAAAGGTGAGTTTGACCGAGGGCAGTAGTGAAATTATGAATATGAAAAATGAAAATATAGCAGGTATTTCAAAGCTATTTGCTTCAGATGAGATGGGAGCTTATTAAAGACGCCAAGAAGTGAGATGTAGAAGAAAATACTTGGTCATAAGAGATATGATGACGTTGTAATTTATAGGCAATATGGTAGTTACAAAGGACAGTAATCAAACAAATAGATTTTTGAAGAAACTACTTAACTATGGAGCATATGAGAAAGGAAGAAAAATGATTAGCAGGATATATTGAAGAAATGGGAAAAAGGCAAAAGCATGAAAAACTGCTTACTCCTAGTAGAGAGAATAAAAACAAAGCTATGTATAATGATTGCTGAAGGTTAATTCAGCAAAAGGAAAATAAAGGAAGCAAATAGGGTGAACCTTGAAAATGGTAAGAAGAAGGACTTTCATTTGCACTTCTGGACAAACTGGAGCTCACAGATGGGATGGAAACTGCATCAAGGTTATTGAAATAAGCTGCACCCCAGTCCGATACAGGAAACCACGACAGGCTGGAAACATAAAATGGAATGACTATCCAAGAAAACTGGATTCCGTTAAGTGTGCTGCAAGATCATACCAGATCCAGACCGATGCGCAACAATGGATTCAGCAGGCCTTACTTGACTTCGTCTTTTAATACGGTAATTTAAGAGGATCAGCAAATGCAATAAACTCAGACATTTATTTAAACGGAAGCTTTTTAACAGGAGTTAAGGCGGGACTGCCTACGAGATTCAGTTCAGCTTATAGAAAATATTGACAGAACTTTATAAATGGATGGTAAAATGAATCAGTATGTTGTTCTTATACAGAGGTGGAAAGGACTGAAAAGTTTATTATTGAAAATGCTACAATTCCTGTTATTGAACACACACGCAGGAGTAATGTCATGTGTTTGTGGATGAAAGGGTGCAAAAATGGACAATGTACTGCCAGTTATAGCTCAGCCTCAGAATACCGGACATGCCATTCCATAGAAACAGAGCTGGTTCATGAAAAATAACTGCTGATGGAATATTGCCTGGAGCTTACAGATATGCTTATATGAGTGCCATAAGAACTCAAGATACGTAGTAAAGGCTAGCGTGATATTGTAAATAGAAGTGATGTGAGAGCTTGCAAATGAAGAAAGATTTTGGTGCGGAATATCATACGATATGACCAATCATGTCCCTGAAACTTGTAGGAAATATAAGATGAAGCAATAGAATATATAAATAGTCACGAAGGAGCGCAGCATTCAGATTCAATAGTAACAGAATCAATGACCGATACTGGCCTGAAGAGATAAATGAAGTGGATTCTGCGTGATTTACCACAGTATTGCATCTACGAGATTTTTCAGATGGCGGGAATTTGGCTGTATGGTGAGAGAGTGGAATTTCTCCACTCCAGAAACTTCTAAAGCACAGGGCCTATGTGTGAGAGCTTGCAGCAACAAAAGGCCACATTATCAGAGGAAATGGGCGGACCAGGGAGTAAATAGAAATTAGCAAAAGAGAGTGTGTGATCAATGAGACTGAAACAGTACATTTTCATAATAGTTTCATAAAAAGAGTGACATTTACTGTTGCAGTTGCCTAGAGATCAAACTTTTCCTCTATATCAATATGATATAATTTACGAAAATAGGCAAAAATGTAAAATAACTCTAATTCTAATAAAAACACGGGCCAACTACATTGAAAATAGATCATATAGAAGGAAGGTTTTTAATTAATGATGAAAAAGGAAAAATAATTGCGAGGCTGACTTACAGAAAGAGAAGAGTATATTTTGATCATACATTTGTATCTCCATTAATGAGAGGTCAGGGTGTTGCTGATTAAAACTTCATAATGCAGGTGTGGGAATATGCTGAGAGGTTATAAAAATTGTGCCTGTAATGCGGTTATATAGAAATTTAAAAGGTTTAGAGACAGTAGATACGATTATATAGGGGATGAGTGAGATATGGAGTTTATGTTATAGTGAAATAATAGGTATTATAACAATGTTTATTGATCACTATCACTATATAATGGAGGAGTCCTTTGAATTTTAAATATTATAGGAAGAATAGCATTTCTCCAATATTTGCTTTTCGCACTTGTAGAAAGGTCATACGGGATTTTTATATATATATGTGGGAGGAGTGATTTGTACCTACAATTTCTTCGAGCACACCAGCGATTATTTTCATGCAAACTAAATTATCACTGTCAGCCTGTCACTTTGTTTTGGACTTATAATTATGAAAATATATCATTCCGGAAGCAAAATTCACCTTCTGCTAAAATTGTCTTAACTGGAGGATTGACCTATATAGCATGTAATTTTGATTATGAGATATGTGGGAGTTCTGACAGTCGCTATTTCGTCTTATTTTCAGCTATTTTTAGAGGATCACTCACTCAAATCTTGCCATTTCCCATACTGAATATTATTACAGCATTAAAACACTGGAAATGTTTACAGATTTGGAGAGAAATTCAGATATATTCAATGTTTTCATTGATTCCTATATTTACCGCATATAATGGAGTGAGGTAAAAATATGAAATATTTCTTTTATTTATTCTATCCTGTTCATTTTACAATTTTAGAAAGGAATAAAAGAAATAATTAATAAGTTTTAGAATATTATTGATTTTTGAGAAGAAATTTATTTTTGGGAGAAGGAAAATGACAAAAAGGAAGAGACTGGAATCAGATATGTTCCGATACTTGAAAAGAAATTCGGAAAGAGCCTTCCTAAAGTATGCTGCACTGAATTACGAAACTCCTACTCAGTTAATGGTTGCTGATGACTGTATCAGCACAGTGTACGAGATGAAAGAGTAAATATAGTAACAAAGAATTATTTCAAAAGTAGTAAAAGGAACCTCGGGATATTTCGTGTATTATGAATGCCAGCACTGCTCGAAGAAATACACTTAAAATCAACAGGTTTTTACTAAAAATAGGAGCTAAAATATAAAATTAAATGCAGAAAGCACTACTGGACATCTCTGTGTGTAATATTCCAAATAGAATAAGAAAAGAACATGGAGCTTGCAGGAGTTGGAAGGAAAACAGCAAATCTACCATAGTTTTCTGAGAATATGGGATATAAAGGGAAGGGATTGTTGTGGACACCCATGAACTAAAGCTAACCGCATAGGTTTTTGTAAAAGGGAAGTAGAAATCCTGAGATTATAGAAAGGGAGCGAGTGAGATGTTTCCTAGCTGGTTTGAGATATTCGCATTGTTGCGATTGCGTAGCCATGGGAAGGGTTCGATACAAAGCAAGAAAGGCACCGCAGTGTAGAGTATGTGGAGTGCCGACACATTGTAAATATTATGAGAAATTTAGTGAAGAAAGGAAAGAAAGTAAAGGAGGACTAAGGATCAAAATTTGCAGAAAGAGTTAATGAGTGAGTTTGTCAGATTAGAGAATAAAGAAGTAAAAATGAGGGAATGGTGAAAATATGAGGTAAAGATTAGAAATGGCAGCTTATAGTCTTAATGATAATTTTGACTTTTTGGAACAGGAGTAAAAGGTAAAAAGTTCACAAGTTGATGGGACATCTGAAAATGCAAGAAATTACAAAATCAAAAGTAAAATGGAAGAAGTGAAAATGCTCAAGTAGCTGAAGATGAGAAAACAAAAAGATTCTGGCAATAGATATTGAAAAGGTTCAGTAGAAGGAATATAGCTTCTGAGGCAGGATGATGTAAGTCACTAATAACCAATGATGAAAAATAGCGAATACACAGATATAAAATAGATTCAAATGTGACACGGCAGAAATGAGATAGGCGGAAAATCAATATGAGGAGAGTTAAATCAGGAAAGGATTACAGAACAAAGATAAAGGAAGAAAGACAGCAATAGAGAAAAGAAGATTGTAATTGCTACTCGAAAAAGGTGAAATTGGAATTTCCAAAGGCATAGAGGAGATACACATGGAATTTATAGCAACAAGACGGGAAAAATACTTAAAACACAAGGAGAAAAGAAAGAGCGTCACAAGCTACAAGGCTGGCAGCAAAGTAATGAACATTCTAGTTGCGCTGAGATCAGGTAGATAAAAGAAATGCTGACTTAAATGATAAGTCTGTTTTACTACCACCCTGCTGCACTGCATATCTCAAGGAAGCTGGTTAAATGTAAAGTCTGGAGACTGCTTTACATTGGAAGAACTACTGAAATCAAAGAAATAATAATATTCTGCTTCAATAATGCTGCTTATCTTGTATAGAAAACACTTATGGAGGTAAAAGGAAATATAGAAGATTTTGGCAGATTCCTTATGAATCAAGAAAGCTCAGGATCTAGGTATGCAAAGAGATACAGTGTTTTTACACACCTGCCGGATTACCTGCTTCAACTTGACAGGTAAAGAAATGGATATATCAACTGCGTATGAGTATGTATCTAATGGGAGCTTCGGGAGAGATGACAGGAGGTGGTGGGCAAGCTCGTCTCAACTGGATTTACCCATTCAAATGGAGATGAAGTAATATACAAAAATAGAAATGCACTGTTTATATAGACATGGAATATATGGATTGAAAAACAGGTTTTTCCATGCAGATGCAGGATATAATCTCATTGTAACAGCAAACTTGGAAATCATGAGATTGTATCAGTTACACTTGGAAATAGGACTGATATAGAGAGAAATGATGATCAGAAGCTTTGAATTTACTGCAATAGAAAAAATAGACTGAAAACGCAATATATCCTGTGAGGCAAAAGAAATGGTAACTTTAAAATAAGAAATGCTAAAAAGAAAGAAAGTAAAAAGGTGTTATTTCAGATAATGTGTATCAGATAGATGAATTCAAATTATTCTTTTTGAAGTAAAGGATTTAAATGTAAATGTCGGTAAAGAAGGAGTTAAGAAGGAGATACAATAGGAATACTGGAAGTATCTGATAATGGAGATTATTTCACAAATAGATATAGTTTCTAAAGAAGATACTCAGGAACTTCATGGTTTGAAAAAGATTTTTGAGGACTATAACTTTTGGACTTATTTAGTTATAAAAATAGAGTTGTAAAGAATAAATTCTTATAACTTTGCAACTCTATTTTTTATTTTACGATGTAAAATTTTAAATAATTTCAATGTAGTTTTTGTTTTATAACACTTTATATGGTTTAACTGAAATTACATTAGATTTCTTTAAGGTAGAGCATTTAACATCCACAGATCATAGTTAGATATATATTCATCCACCAATGCTGATGTTCCATAATCATTTTTCTTCATCTGCAGCTACTTTAATTTCTTTTACAGATTTAACATTCCTTCAAATTCAGCCTTTACAGAAACTAAAACATCATGTACCCCAATTTCTTTGTTTTCAGCTTCCTTGAAATTGTAGTTAATGCTAAATAATCTTTTTAATGTACCGTATGGTCTTCCCCGATTAGAAAGTATTCTTTCAGCAACATCATCTATCTGTCCGTTAAGGTCATTGTAAAAATTCTTCTAATTTACTGTGAATAGTGAAGAATCCTTTACCTACAACATTCAGTGATAGTTTTGAACCTTTCTGTATAACACGTTTAGATTTACTAAGTATAAGTTTAATTTTTTTCTACTGTTTTTGCTCATTTTAATTACCTCCTAAATAAAAATTGTTTTGCATCCCACACTGATTACTGTAATAATTACAAATTTATTATAAAACAAAAATGAAAAGATGTCAACAACTTTTTCTAAAAACGAAAAAGTTTTACTATGATTAGTAAAATAGTCAATGAAACAATAATCGAAGGTCCTGATGGAATATTGAAAATGTATGAAAATAGAGTCAAACAGAATTCAAGGAAGGATACAGATAAAAAGAGAATTGACAGAATATTTCTTTGCAATAAAATTGAAGCAGTAGCCTGAGGTATTATGAAATGGAGATTATCAGTATGATTCCTATCGTCTTTATATTTATGATTATGGCAGAAGAAACAAGTATAATCATAAAATAATTTGTAAAGTAACAGGGATGCCATATATCTTATAAAAAGTTTTTCGTCAAAGCTGGAATAAACTATACCTTTATAAAGATACAATAAAACTATTGTCACACTGTTCAAGACAAATGGTGAAACTATATTCAGTTTATTTGATAAAAGTATGTTTCCGAAAAGATGGGTTGACATGTCAGCCTGATATCCAGGAGTCATGAAGGAGAAAAATAATTCCCTGCCATTCCAAGAGACATCATAATACCGATACCAAGGTCGCTGTCTACATTAAAAATCCTTTAAAACAGTATAAAGTATACCTGAAAAGATTGAAAATATAAGTCCAAAATCAGAGGATCCTTTATTTCCAGTTTGAAGAATAAATTAAAAATATTCGATTCCAATTCCTCCATAGGAAGCGCTTGACTTATGTGATGATATAAAAACCATTTTATTCACAATATATGTACCGATTATTCCACAGCATATGCTGGAAAGTAATCCAACAATCAATGCATGTCTCATGAAGGAATATTTAAAATTTTCTAAACCAAAGCTCATTTTTCCCCTTTATAATGTCTATGTATATGTTTTTGAATAGTATTCTTCTTTGATTTCTAAAAATTTTTATATTATTTTCCACAATAAATATAGTATCGATATAGTTATATATTTTTCCCATTTCGTGATGAAATAATAACAAGTGTGGAATTTGAAAGATGTTTTATCTTTTTCAAATAACTAGAATTCAAATTTCTGGTCAAGAAAAGATTCAGGCTCATCAAGAAAAATAATGTCAGGAGAAGGAAATCAGAGCCGGGCAATTAATGCCCGTTGAAGCTGTCCTCCGGAAACTTCACTTATGGGTTTTATCTTTTAGATTATAGATTCCAAATTCTTTTTAAAAATTTCTGTCTGTTCCTTTTTCCTGTTTTGTTAAATCTTCCAGAAGATCCCTGCTCGCCAGTCGATATTACAAGATCAAATATGTTAATGGGAAAAGAGCATCAAATTCTCTTATTTGTGGAAGATAACCTATTTTATTTTTATTAATAAAGATTCGACACTGCAGAATCAAGAAACCAAGGATTACTTTAATCAAAGTGGATTTTTCCTCCACCGTTTCTTCCTAAAGATGAGCTACATTTTTCTCCTTTTATAATATCAAAGTTAATATCAGAGAGATAGTTTTCCTTATTATATTTAAAAATTTAAGTTTCTGACACTAATCAGTTTTTCCTGAGAATTATTCGTTTGCATCCTTTTCCGTTATGTTAAAGTTTGTTGTATTTCTTAAGTTTTTCTAGTCCAGATAATCTACAAACTGTTTTAAATTTTTCAAATACATCTTCCTTATCAACGTTAAATTCCACAATTTTTAGCATTTTGGAATTTCTTTAGATAATATTTCTATACTCTGTTTTCAGGGAATTGTGGCTGAACAAGTATTGTAGTTATTTTATGTTCACTTAGCTTCATCTATTATTTCTTTAATTTTGCTGTGCTGTTGGTTCTTTTCCTTCATATTCCATGCAACTTCTTCAACATTGTAGTCCTTTGTGAAAATAGATTCAGTGCGGGATGATAAATCATGATCAGGCTCTTTGTTTTAGAAGCCATTTTATCAATATCCTCTTTTACTTTTGCAAAGTTCATCTAAAAAGCATTATAATTTTTCGAAAAGCATCTTTTTATCAGGATAAGCTTGAACCAGTTTATATTTCCAGAGCAGCTGTAGGCATCAGTTTCAATGAGAACCCTCATGTGGATCTATTTCTCCAGTCTTCATCGTGTTTTATCATGGTCATCATGTTTATCCTTGTCTTTGTAGATGTCCGTGCTCTTCTTTTTCATCTTCATGATGGTGATGTCCTTTAAAAGTAATGCAGGATCAGCAGCACTAAGAACATTTACGATTTTATCAGATTATTGAGACTTTCAGATATCTTCTTTTCAAATCCCAGAAGATTATATATGAAAAATAATTTTTGAATTTTCCAGTTTCTTAAGATCATCAGGTTTTGGCTCAAAAGTTCGTGGTTTTGCATTAGGTGGAACAATTACGAATTACGTTGTAGTTATCACTGTCAATTTTCTCAACAGAGCCATTTAGCGGAGCTATGCCACTACCAAGTGTTTCCTTATTTCTCAGTTGCAGTATTTTCAGTTTTCCATTTTTCTTTTTGGAGTTTTTCTCCTTCATGTTTTTCCACATGATGGGAAAAGAGGACTCCTAAAAAGTGAGAAACAGTTAACAGTTTTTCATGTTTTCACTCATGAATAAGTGTGTATGAGTATTACGAGGATATTTACTATCATAACAAAATTTTATAATAAAAAGTAACAATTTGTCAACGAAAAGAAAGAAAAATTATTAAGCTATTATAAGAATATATGATTAATCAGGCATATCATATGAGTTAAATAATAATAGGAATTGGTTTATGAAGTTTTAAACTACTCATTGAAGTGATAAGGTAAAAACTGAGAAAGAGTTATTTTATAATAGAAATTACACTATTTAAGGAAAGAGCTGTACTATGTCGAGTGTGATTCTAAAAGATAAAATTAGAGTGACATGATAAATATATATTAGCATTAATTTGAAAATATGTTTATAATTAAATAACAAAAGAAAAATATACAATATGATAGGGGCTGTCTCAAAACAGCAAAAATATAAATACAATATATGAAAACTATATTTAATTCATTTACTAAAATTTTTACTCATCAAAACAGTCATTCATTAAGGAAAGAGTCAAAACTTACCTAAAAATTCGAGACAGATGACTTTTCCTAAATTCATTTCTATGTTTTACGTGAAAATTTTAAATAATTAAAAAATATAGTTTTTACATTAATTTTAAGTTTTCTTTTTGAGATGAGACTCTTATTATCTCATATATGACTAAGAAATGTTAAAAATAAAAACATACAAATGGAGAAATAAAAATATGGAAAAAGATACAGAAATAATTTTTATAAGACATGGAGAAACAGATTTAAAATAAAAGCAAAAGTATATTTTGGACATTTAGATCCTGATTTAAATGAAAAAGGAATAGAACAGCTCAGAAATACAAAATTCTGTTTGGAGAAGAAAAACCGGATATTGTATTTTCAAGTGATTTAAAGAGGATGTAGTCAAAGTAGGAAAATACTTGAAATAGATGAAAAGATTGAATTTTTAAAAGAATTTAGAAATAAATTTTGGAATATTTGAAGGAAAAGAGACTTATGAAGAAATAAAAATGAGATATCCTGAAGAAACAGGAAGAATGATAAATGACTGGAGAAGTTTCAAAGGCAGATAGGGAGAAAGTTTGAAAGATGTAATGATAAGAACTGTAAAAAGATGGATGAGATAATAGAAAAAATATAAAAATAAGAAAGATTCTTATATTGCTCACATGCAGGTGATTATTCAGAGCTTTGACAAGTTATTATCTTTTTGGTAATCTTGATGGATACTGGAAATTTAAAATAGATAACGGATCTATGACAAAGCTTCATATTATGCATGATGGGTATACTTATTTTAAATATATTAATTTAATATGAGTGAGTCTAAAATAGAGATGAGAAAATTAGAAAAATAGGGAGTACTGGGATGTCAGTAGAGTGGAAATATAGAGTGCATTTATATCAGGTGCTGATACAATAGAGAATAAGATTTTTCAGATATTGATGAAACTGGATATAGGTTATACGGATGCATGATGGAAGAATTTAAGAGAATGAAAATAAAAGAAGAATTAGATTATTATATACAGAAAATGCTTAATAGAAATAATGATTTGAAAGAATATTGATTTTGAAGAAGAATATGATGAGTATGAATTAACAGAAGATTATGACTTAGATGAAGAGCACGATATTGATGGAAGAGTACGTTTTTGAAAAATGAATATTTATTGGAAGAAAGTAAGATTAATTTTGATAATGAGAATTTATGCAAGAGTGTATTTGACTTTGATAACTATGAAGATAATGATGTGATAGAAAGTGATGATAGATAATTTTTGAAAATATATGAGAATTTATTTAAAGAAAGATGTAAAATACAATAACTTAGATATGATAAAAATAGCTATATAACAGATTCTGACAGAAATATAGAGATTTGGAACTGATTTCTAAAATTGGTTATTTTCTAGAACAGAAAAATAGATTTTCCTATTCTGAACAGAGCAAAGATAAAATACTAACATTATTAGAATCAACAGGAATAGGACATATGAAGTAATTTTTAAAAATGGAACTACAGGTTTGAGTGCTGATTGAGCAATTATAATGGCAGTTTTAGAAATAGGGACACGACAGAGTATGGTTGGCTAGAAGTAAATGTGAAAATAAATATAAAGTGAGAAAAACAAAAATAAAAATAATGAAAAATTGCATATTTCAAAAGATGTGGTAAAATAATAATTAAGAAAAAGATTTTATAAAAGATAATGTGAAAAGAAAGAAGGAAAAATGAAAAATAGTAATAGTTGAGTGCAGGGAGTTGTTGGAGGAAAGCGTTGTGCAGTGAATTGTCACAAATAAATAATGACGTCATTCTTATAGATGAGGATATACTAAATAAAAGTGTATGAAAAGAATGATGTAACAGGATTGGCAGGAAATGGAGCTTCCTATGAGAAATCTTCTTGAAGCTGGAGTTGATTCTGCTGATATTTTTATTTGCAGTAACTGGGGCAGATGAGACTAAATATTATTTCATGTATTATCGCAGCTTGGGAATGAAAATATACAATTGCGAGGGTAAGAAATCCTAGATACACTCAAATATGCGTTTTGTAGAGAAGGGCTTGGAATTTCAATGATGATAAATCCTGAAGAGGAGCAACAAGACAATAATGAACACACTAAGTTTCCCTAATGCAGAAGAGTGTGGATACATTTTTCAAACAGGGCAGATATGATGGAACTTTTTAATTGAAAAAGACAGTCAGTTAATGGGTTTTCAACTGAAAATCTTGAAAAGCCATTTAAAGGAGAGGTAATAATATGTATTGTAGAAGAGGGAAAATAACATAATTATACCAACAGGAGATTTTATACTGACAGAAAATGACACTATATATGTAACAGGAACAAATGATGCAGTAGCAAGTTTTATGATAAAATGGGATATAGAAAAGTAAGGATATAAAATTCAGTTATATTAATTGGGGGAGGACATTTGATCCCATTATCTACTGAAAAAGACTTATAAAAAGAAGAAAAAGCAGGTTAAGGTATATAGAAAAGGAAAGAAATAGCAAAGAAACTAAGTAACAGCTATCTGGATGCAATGGTTGTAGAAGGAGATGGAAGCAGATCAGGAGTTCCTTCTTAATGAAGGAATCAGTAAGATATGAGTGCAGTTGTGTCATTGACTGATAATGATGAAGAAAATATGGTTCTTTTCAATGTTTGCAAAGTCTAGTAATTCAGGAAAAATCATAACTCAGATGAATAGAACATTACTTGCTTCCAATTCTTGAGAAATATAGAATTCTGTGCACTAATAGTACCTAAAAGAGTAATTTTCAGATATAATTATAAGAGTTGTAAGATCTAAAATGAGATATAAAGGTTCAAAAATGAACACTCTTCACAGATTTAGTAATAATATGAGTTGAGGCAATAGTTTTTGAGATTAATGATAAAAGTAAATCCATAGGAATACCATTAAAGATCTTGCAATATTACCGGAGGTCATAATGGGAATTTTTGAAGGAGATGAACTGAGCATATACTGGTGGAAATGACATGATAGAAGCTAATGATAAGGTAATGATAATAACAACAAGAAAAGGAGTGAAGATTTTTGATGATATTTTAGGATAAATGTGAATTTTCATGAGGTAGTATCAAAAACGTAAAATATAGTTTTATATTTCAGTATAAGTCTTTTGACACTTCTCATAAATAATTTAAAATAAAAATATGATTATGAAAATCTAGAATTAGGAAAAATGAATAAAAAGAATGATAAGTTTTGTAATAGGAGACTTCTTTTATTGGAAGCAATGTTAATAGTAGTGCCTTTAGGAGTCAGCTTTTATTTATGGGAGACATTGAAATATAAGGGAACTTATTTTGGTGTAATAATGTTATTGATAGCTTCTCGGTCTTGGACTTTCCTTAAAAATCCTAAAAATATGTCAATACAGGAGAGAGAAGGTTTTTGTAATAGTTGCACTGTCGTGGATATTAATGTCGGCATTTGGGAGCATGCCATTTGTTATAACAGGTGAAATTCCTTCATTTATAGATGCATTTTTGAAACAGTAAGTGGATTTACAACAACAGGATCGAGTATTATAACAGATTTGAGTGTAATAAGCCGTTCAAATCTCTTCTGGAGAAGTTTACACATCTTGTGGGAGGGATGGGAGTTCTTGTGCTTGTACTGTCAATATTTCCAAAACATTCTCCTGGATCAGTCCATGTAATAGAAGCGGAAGTTCGGGGCCTACATTTGGAAAAACTTGTTTCTAAACTGTCTACTACAGCAAGAGTTCTTTATAAAAATTTATCTTGTAATGACATTAGTGATGATTATACTGCTTATGTTTGGTGGACTTGACTGGTTTGAATCTTCACTTCTTGCCTTTGGAACAGCTGGAACAGGAGGATTTGGAGCAAGAAATGGGAGCATACTTCCTATAACTAGTGCATATGTGGATATAGTTCTTGCTATTGGGAATGCTTGTTTTTGGGTGAGATTTTAATATATATTATTTTTATACTTATAGGAAAAGTAAAGGGCAGCAGTAAATGAAGAACTGAGTACTATCTAATAATAGTTGGAACTGCAGTAGCACTTATATTCATAAATATAAGCACAACTTACAAATCAATGTGGCATGCTTTAAGAGATATAGTACAGTTTCATCTGTAATTACAACAACAGGCTTTTTCAACTGCTTTATTTGGAAAAATGGCCGTGTACTCACAAACTGTAATTCTGCTCTTATGTTTTTGGAGCGTGTCCGGTTCAACAGCAGGAGGACTTAAAATTTCAGAGTTATTATGATAGCTAAAATGTTTTGTTGCAGAAATAAAACAGATGATAAGTCCTAACAGAGTAGTTTCCATAAAATGTGAGCATAAGCCAGCTTGATTCAAAGGTAAAAAGGGAGTTGCAAACTATTTTGTGTATATGTTAGGAATATTTACAGTAGTTGCTTTTAATAGTTTCATGACAACAGATGATTTTCTGACAGCTTTTAGTGCGGTTGCGGCAACATTTAATAACATAGGTCCGGGCTTGGAAAAGTTGGTCCTGCACTTTCAGTTTTTGCTGACATGACTGATTTGTCAAAAATATTCCTGAGTTTTGGTATGCTTGCAGGAAGACGAACTGTTTCCCCATGCTGATGATGTGTTTGCACCGGAACATGGAGAAATAAAATAGAAAACGAACTAAAATTAGACTTTAAATTTAAAAAGATTAAAATTTATATATAAAAATATTTACAGCACTTCTTATCTTGAGTTTGATATTGAAGGTGCTGTTTTATCTATTTTCTGAGATGTAATACAATAAATCTATTATCCCATAAAAAGTCTGTCTTCTTTTTCTTTTACACTTTCAGGTATGCATTTTTGAATTTCATCTTTAAATCAAAATCTGTATTCTTATAGTAATTTTTGTGAAAAATACTTTTTTTATATTGAGTTACGATAAAATCTGTGGTTTCATCTGCTATCATTATTTTTGAACCAGGTTTTGATACCGGATCATTTCTTTTTATAGCAGAGCCTTGTCAGTAAAAAATTAATTCCTCCTACCATGAAAAACAATATCAAAATATTATCTTTAAAGGGCTAAAAGCTTCTGCACAGCAATTTACTAATGTGAGTTTGTTTCTCCAGATGGAATGACATAACATACGCATGAAAATGTCTATACCTGTAAAAGATCTAAAGATTTTTAAAATCGATATTCTGTGGAATAAAAATTTAAATCCTTTCCAGTACCCTATAGAAACATATAAAACAGAAATGCCATTTCTCCATTCAGATGTTCCATAGAGTTTTTCTCATTTCGAAATTGTATTTCCATATCAGCAGTCTGTCCATTTTTCACAAAAAATCATACCAGAATGATAATTTATCATACATATTCATATTTTTTCATTTATCTCTGAAAGATAATCCTGTTTACATATGAAAAGTTTTTCTTTCCTTTTAAGCTTTCAATATTGATGTTTTATGATTTTTCAGACCTCATGTTCTTATCATAGTACTCTCTCACTGTAATATTATAGACTAGATTTATTTATAATAATTTTTCCTAATTAAACAGATGAACTATATAAATATAGTTGTTTTAGTAAGTTCTATGAAAAGACATTTTCAATTATATTCATATCATGTATTTTATAAAAGAAAAATAGCATCTCAGACAGTATAAAATAGTATATAAAAATAAAATTTTTTAACCAAAATAGTTGGGTATACTACTAAAGTGTATATAGGAAAAAGGACTAGTAAAAATTTGGGAGGAAAGGGAATGAAAATTTAAGGGAGAATTCCTGAGATTTATTCAGTATAAAACATGAAGGAATTCTTTTCATGAGGAAGGAGTGAGACTTGATAGAGAGCATACAGACTATAATGGAGTAATGTATTTCCATATCCCAATAGATAAGGAACCCTATGCTCTGGTAAGAAAAAGGGATGATAATAAATTCAGAATGTATTCGGAAAATTTTTGCTGAACTTGGGAATAATAAATTTACTCTAGGATAAACTGGTAAAGTGAGAAAGAGCATTTCGATGGGTAGAGTTATCCTAGAAGGCGTAGTTAAAATGTTTGTTGATGCAGGGGCAGAAAATAGAAAGCAGTTTTGATATTCTTTTTAGCGGAAATATTCCAAATGGTGCGGACTTTCTTCATCAACATCGATAGAGATTCTAACAGCAGTAGTTTTAAAAGGATCTGTTTTAATCTGGATATTGATATGATAGAAATAGAGTTTAAAATCGGTCGAAAACGGAAAACCTGTTTGCTAAGGTAAACTCAGGAATAATGGATCAGTTGCAGTGGGAATGGGTAAAAAGGATCACGCCATTCTTCACTTGGCTGTAATACGCTGGAGAATATAAGAGTATGTTCCTATAATACTGGAGAATGAAGTTATAGTCATTTTCAAATACAAATAAGAGAAGGACTTGCAGATTCTAAATACAATGAAAGAAGAGTGAGTCGAAAAACTCTAGGAGAACTTCGAGACAAAATTGAATATAAGGCATTGGGAGAACTTTCCATTGAAGAGTTTAGAAGCAAACAAGGAGTTTATTTCAAAGAGTAAACAGAAAAAGAGGCAAAACACGCAGTTTATGAAAATCAGAGAACACTGAAAGCCGGAAGGAACTTTCAAAAAGGTAATCTGGAAGAGTTTGGTAAACTTATGAACCAGTCGCATGAGTCTTTAAGGGATGATTATGAGTGACAGGAGTGGAACTGGATACATTAGTAGAACTTGCATGGAAAGAGATGGCGTAATAGGTTCCAAAGAATGGCAGAGTGCAGAGCTTTGGTGGATGTACTGTAAGCATTGTGAAAAAGGATAAAAGTCAACGATTTTATAAAAATGTTGGGATACAAAAGATAAGATAGAGTTATGATGCTGACTTTTTATGTAGTTGAAGTCAGTGAAGGACAGGAATACTATAAAGGGAGAGTATAGCCATGATTAATGTAGAGAAAAGCCTTTTTGGAAAATATGAAAGGACAGGATGTATATAAGTATGAGATAGAAGAAAATTCTGATGGATTTCAGGTAAATGTCTTAAATTTTGGAGGAATAATTACCGAAATATTTGTAAAAAGATAAGAAGGACAGCTTAAAAATGTTGTGTTAGGATATAGAAAAATTTGAGGAATATATAGTTAATCCTGCATATCCAGGTGCAATTATAGGAAGAACTGCGGAAGGATAGAAATGGAATTTTTCAATTGATGGAATAATTTATGATTTAAATAAAAAATAACGGAGAATTCATTACATGGTAGGAGATAAAGGTCTAGATACTAAAATTTTTTAATGTCGAGGAACTGGGAAATGGAATAGAACTTTCTATATAAAGTCCTCACATGGAAGAAGGTATCCAGAAATGTAAACTTTGAGAATATGTTATCTAATAAATGAAAAGTAACCATCCCTGACAATTGAATATAAAGCAGTTTCAGACAGAAGAGACTTACATAAATTTAACAAATCATACATATTTTAATTTATCAGGAGATATGGAGAAAAATGGAGATGACCAGATACTGAAAGATAGATTCATGATCAAGTATGTGAACTTTCAGAAATATGATTCCTACAGAGAATTTTATAGATGTTTCAGATACTGTGTTTGATGTGAGAAAAGGAAGGGTTATATCAGATCGGGATAAATGAAGGGCATCCTCAATTTGCCATAACAAGGGCCTATGATCATCCTTTTGTGCTGAGACAGAAGCGGAGTGAGAGGAGAACCTGAGATTGTACTATATTCTCCACATGAGTGGAGTAGAAATGGAAGTCATGTACTACGGAAGGACAGCAGTTGTCTATACAGGTAACTATTTAGATGATGTTCCTGTTTTTCTGATAGCGATATAATAAAATCCCTAAAGGAAAAAGAATGAAAGATATCTGGGAGTAGCAATAGAAACACAGGGATTTTCCAAATGGAGTTAATGAAAGAAAGATTCAGAGGTAAAGATTACTGGAAAAAGGGAAAAAGAATATTATCAGAAAACAATGTAGTTTAATATAAGATAAAAAATACTTACAGTGAAAGCAGTTTAAAAGTGAAAAGTCAGAGTTTCAGTTGATTCGTGGCATAGAATCATTAGTTTGATATTAAAGTTTTACTAATAGAAATAAAAAGAAATAGTTTGATAAAAAGCGGGAGAAGTAATCAGATGGATATATTTTTGAAATAGAAAAAGCAGTGAATATTCAATAAAAATAAATTAGTAGACAGGGAAGACAGACTCCTTATCATAATCTTGTGCTGGAATGCTTGGAGACTGGATACATATAGAGTTTTTCCCCACAGGAAAAAGAAAATATAATAAAAGAAATAGAAAAATGTGGATTATCCTTCAAAAATTCTTGCAGTAATATTGTAGACTGGGCGGCAAAAATGGAAAAAATGAAGGAAACAACAGCTACTTTTAAAGTTTACTAGACTCAAGAATAATGGGACAGATAGTTCCGAGAACATCACATATAAGGCATGAATTCTGGAATGAATATGAAAATAATGGTATTGACAAGTCAACGCGCAATATTTTTGCAGATTATCTAAAAGCAACTATATAAGAACAGACAGGATAGCAAAAATATACACTGGAATTATAAAAAAATTATGGAAGTCTTGAAATAACAATAAATCTTTCTAAACCTGAAAAGATCGAGAGGAAATTGCAATGCAGAAAAACTATTGTTTTTCACTAAACTATCCTAAATGCCTTTTTGTGTAAGGAAAATGAGAGGATATATGGGAAGGATAAATCATCCAGGAAGGGCAGAACCATAGAACAGTAAAATTAAAATCTGACTGATGAAGACTGGTATTTTCCAGTATTCACCGTATATATACTATAATGAGCATTGTATAGTATTTTCAGGAGGAACATCGTCCAATGAAGATAGACAGGACAGGATTTGAAAAGACTGTTTCAGTTTATGAGAAAAATTTCCGCATTATTTCATAGGTTCAAATGCACAGATTTTGCCAATAGTAGGAGGTTCTATTCTTTCGCATGATCATTTTCAGGGGCGGAGGCATATTTTTCCAATGGAAGGCAGGAATGAGAGAAAAATAGAGTTTAAAGGTTATGAGAGCGATGGAGATCAGAGTTATGAACTGGCCAATGTCTGTAATAAGAATAAGAGGGGAAAAAGGACAAGCTTATGAGAACTTTCAGATAAAATTCTGAATAAATGGATGAGCTATAATGCTGAAAAACTTGATATATATTCACATACAAAGGAGAAAGACATAATACTGATGACACCGATAGCAAGATTTAAAAAGGAAAATACGAAATGGATCTTGTTTTAAGAAATAATCTGCAAATAGTGTTCATCCTCTGAGATATTTCATCCACATGAAGAACATCATAATATAAAAAGGAAAATATAGGACTTATTGAGTAATGGGACTTGCAGTTCTTCCTGGAAGAGCTGAAGGAAGAAATGTTTGAGATAAAGAAATTTATTACAGCAGATCAGAGAAACTTCAGAATTCAGAAAGAAACGGGAAGCTACAAAAAAATGCTATGAGAAATGGAACAGGAATGAAGAACTGAAAAAACATGTAGAATGGCTAAAATACTATCTGGAAAAACATACAGTTTGAAAACAGTTGCTGAAAGGGGATATAGAGACTTTTTATAAAAAGCGCAATAGGAGAAACTTTTCAAAGGTTCTGGAAAAGTGTGGAGTATTTAAGAATAATGAAGATGGAGAAAAAAGGTTCAGAAAAATTTATAAAAGTAAATGAAAGAATAGAAAGTTAGGGTGTACAGCAAATAGATTTTGTTTTCTGCAAATTTATTTTATAAAATTCGAAAACAGCCGTTAATTAGGATTATAAATATAATAAAATATATTTATTTAATAAAAGATATAATAACGATTTTCCTACAGGCTGTTTTTAATATTTTATCTTAAAATAATGTACATTAATTGATATAATTTTCTTGATGTTTTCACGTGATATATATATATAGAAAATGAACATTAATTTAAGGAGATAAGAATGTTGCTGACGAAAAAGACAAAATGAGATATTAATGATGATTAAAGAAAAATCACCTATTTCCGGGGACGAAATAGCACAAAAACTTTCAGTTACAAAGTCTGCACTAAAGGACTGATTTTTCAATATTGACAGGATTGAAAATTAGTAACTGAAGCCCAATAGAGGATATATTTATAATAAATGTACAACAAATGTGGTGAAAGATTTTATGAGTCCACAAAATTCAATTGATGTAAAACAAGTGTCTATGATGCAATTATTCATCTTTTTCAACTATGATCTGGGAACTTTGGTTGTAGTTGAAGACGGTAAACTGTTGGAATTATATCAAGGAAGGATTTACTGAAATCAGTTTTTAAAATGGAAAAAATATGGAAAAAATTCCTGTCAGCACATGATTAGCACAGAGAATGCCGAACATAGTGTACTGTTTTTGAGGATGACAGCGTACTTGAAGCAATAGAAAAATTATAAGACATAGAAATTGATTCACTGCCTGTACTAGAGAAGGAAAATGGAAAATTAACTCTTGTTGGTAGATTTACAAAAACCAATGCTATAAAATTGTACTATCAGGAACTTAAAAAAATAAAAATATTTAGGAGGAAAAGAACAATGACAGGTTTACGAGTTTAAGGAAGGTGGAAAGGAAATGATTCCAATATTAGGGAGGAAAGGAGAAATCTGTCTGAGATGGTGAGAATGGGTCTTCCTATACCTTATGGAATTATAGTTTCCACAACAGCATGCAACCAGTATTTTAAAGACGGAGAAAAACTTTCCGAGTCATTGAAGGAAGAAATTTTAGAAAAATATTCAAATTTTAGAAAATGCAACAGGAAAAAGTACAGTCTGAAAATCCTTTGCTGGTATCAGTAAGATCAGGAGCGCCAGTTTCAATGCCAGGAATGATGGATACAATGCTGAATTTGGGGTTTAATGACTATGTTGCTCAGAAAATGCTTGATATAACAGGTGATGAAGAATTTGTATACTCTTCCTATCTTAGATTTGTTCAGATGTTTTCTGAAATAACTGAAGGAATTGACAGAAAAAGATTTACGGAACTGAAGTCAGACAACTATAAGGATCAGATAAATGAAGGTAAACAGATATATAAGAATGAATGTGGGAAAGATTTTTCCTGAAAAGTTTTGAAGAACAGATATTTCTATGCGGTAAAAAGCCATCTTTGAGTCGTGGAACAATGACAGAGGCAATATTATACAGAAAAATTAAATAATATTGATAATAATATAGGAACAGCTGTCATCATTCAGGAAATGGTGTTTGGAAATTTGAATGAGAAATCAGGAACAGGGTACTATTTACAAAGAAATCCTTCCACAGGGAAGATAAAATTTTTGGAGAAGTTCTGCTTAATGCACAGGAGAAGATATTGTTGCAGGAATAAGAACACCTGATGATATAAAACCTCTTAAAAACAACTATGCCGGTCATATATGATGAACTTGTCAAGACTACTAAAAACTGGAAAAAAGCATAATAAAAGATATACGGGATATTGAGATTTACAATTGAAAATTCTAAACTATTTATTCTACAGACAAGAAATGGAAAAAGAACACTGGAAGCTTCCTAAAAATTACAATGGACATGGTAGAAAAATATTCTGACAAAAGGAAGAGCTATACTGAAAAGTTGAGCCTTCTTCAATAAATAAACTACTGACAGGAGATTTTGATGAAAAGTCATTGAAGGAAGCTGGTTTTTCTGACAAAAAGGGCACTTGGCATCATCAGGAGTAGCAGTAGGTCGTATAATGTTTGATTCAAAGAGTAAAAATAAAGAGAAAAACTATACTTATAAGGAGGAAACTTCACCTAGAAGACCTTCAGGGGATGGCACTTGCCAGGAATGAGTGACATTAAAAGGGTGGAACGACTTCACATGGCGCAGTGGTTGCCAGAGGAATAGAAAATGCTGTGTAACAGGATGTTCAGAGATAAAAATAGATGAGATAAAAAGAACAGTGACAGTAGAGAGACATGTACTGAAGGAGGGATTTTATATCAGTCAGCGGACATGGGAGAAATCTAGGAAAAATACCGTTAAAAAGAGAAACAGCTTTTTCTGATGAGCTGGAAGAGTTATATCATGGGCGGCAGATATGAAAAGAATGGAAGTCAGAATGAATGCCGATACACCTGAGAGATGCAATGCAGGGAAGATTGTTTTGGAGCGATAGGGATAGGGCTCTACAGAACAGAGCATATGTTCTTTACAGCATGATAAAATATGGGCAATAAGGGATTTTATACTTAGTGACAGAGGGAAGAAAAGAAAGAAAATCACTTAAAGAAATTATTTGAACTTCAGAAAGGATTTTCTGGAAATATTTGAAATACTTGATGGCAGATGTAAATGTATAAGACTAGCTTGACCCACGCCTGTACATGAGTTTCTTCCCAAAAACAAAAGGAGACAGGAAAAATGGCAGAAATTCTTGAAAAGCCTGTGGAAGAAATAGAAATAAGAATACGTAAATTCAAAAGATGAAAATGCATGTGGACATAGGATGCAGACTCGAGAATGGGTTATCCTGGGCTTTACAGGAATGCAGGGGAAAAGCTATAATAGAGCTGCCTATGAATGTTCAAAGAAAGGAATAAAGTTCTTCCTGAAATAATGATACCATTTATAATGGAGGCAAAAGACTAGCTTATCTTAAAAAGAGATAGAAGAAATTGAAAATCTGTTTGAAGAAATAGGAGGAAAAGTAGAATATAAGCTGGGAACAATGATAGAAATACAGAGCATACCTGCTTGCTGATGAAATAGCCGAACATGCAGATTTCTTTCTCATTCGGTACAAATGACACTGACTCAGATGTCAATGGGACTTTCAAGGGATGATTCAGTAAAATTTCTGGATGACTACAGGAAAAAAGGAATATGGGAGGAAGACCTTTCTATTCCATAGATACAAAATCAGTGACTAAACATTGAAATTGCCTTAAAAATATGCAAAACCTGTTAAGCCTGATTTGAAAAATAGGAGTATGCAGTAGACACAGGTGGAGATCCTAAGAGTATAAATTTTTCGAAATAATAATTTTAACTATATAAGCTGTTCTCCGTTCAGAATACCTACAGCAATACTTGCTGCAGCACAGGCTTATTTGAGAAAAGATAAAACAACTGTTATAATTTTACTTGACTGGAAAAGGACTGTATGTAATAAAATAACAATGTATATTTTATATGTTGGAAATTTTATTATACTGCAGTTCATTAATTTCAATTTATACTAGAAGAGTAGAAATACTATATAAATTTTGTTTTAGGAGGTACAAATGAGTAATAATGAGAATATTGACAACTCAAGAGATAAGAGAGGTTATAGAGCCATAAGGAATTATCTGTGAAAAATATACAGTATTCTATATTTTTGGAGATCAGTACATAAATAGAGTCCAAAATATTGGTGCAGTACAGAAACAGATTTTAGTTCCTTATTTTTATTTAGAAATTAAATTGATTTTATCAATGATGAAAAATGGATATAAAATTAAAAAGTAAGTTTACTTTTTAATAAACTTACTACAGAAAACAGTGCTTTTTGCTATTTTGGACTTAAATTTTCTTTATTTTTCCAATAATATTTTTCCAACCTGATCAACATTTTTCCTTTTAATGTTTTCATGGCTTTAGTACAAACTCTTACTTTTAATTCAGAACCATTAACGTTCAATGTCATAACTTGAAGGTTTGGTCTCCATATTCTTTTAGTAGCTTTATGAGAGTGGCTCACCATGTTTCCGTGTCCTGTACTTTTCCGAAAAACTTCATCTTTGCATAAATGTTTCCCTCCTTTACACATATCAAATTCTTTTATCATATTTTTAAATTATTACAAAGTTTTTCGTTCATTTCTACCTGATGCTTTTATCCACTGTTACGTAGTCCAGTTGCAAGTCCGTTTATGGATATATGTATAGCTTTTTCAGCTCATCAGATTCGTCACCTTTTCTTAATCTTTTTCAGAAGTTCTATCTGAAGATGGTTCATGGAATCAAAAGTAGGCAAGACGGTTTCTAAGGCTGCTTGCAAGCTCAGGGTTGTCAGCCAGCAGGACATCATTTCCAGATGATTTTTCAGGATATCTACAGTCAGCTGCCATTCTCTTACAATTTTTCAAAAAATTTCCTGTGCAGTTTTCTGGTCATTGCAAGTTTTACATATTCTGAAACAATTGTTAAGTCAGATTTTGATAAAACCATGTCTACATTTGAGATAGCCGATCTGAAGAAAGGCCATTCCATTGTACATATTTTGAAGAACAAGAAGATTGTTTTTCATCCTCTTCTATCCATTTTGTAAAGGCTAGAACCGACACCATACCATCCTGGAAGCATTATACGTGTCTGTGACCATGAAAATACTCATGGTATGGCTCTTAAGCTTTCCAGTGTCTGGTTTTTCTTACGTGAAGAAGGTCTGGAACCTATGTTTAAGCCTGCGATGGCATTAATAGGTGTCACTTCAAAGAAAAAGTTTGAAAACCCTTCTGTAGTTATAAACTAAATCACGGTATGCATCATAACTGAAATCAAATTTTTTGAGAATAATATTTTCATATTTTTCCCAGTTTGCATCTTCTTCTGTTAATGCACTGGATTCAAGAGCAGCTGAGAACAAGAGCTTCAAGATTTTTAAATCCTAAATCAGGATTTCCGTATTTTTGCACTCGATAACTTCTCCCTGTTCTGTAAGACGTATAGTTCCGACAGTACTTCCCTTCAGGTTGTGCAAGAATGGCTTCATAGCTTGGACCTCCTCCACGACCAAACAGTTCCTCCTCTACCATGGAAGAATGAAATCTGAACGTTAAATCCTATTTTTGTCAGTTCTTTCTGTGCTTATACAATGACCAGCTTGAACTCAGATATCCTCCGTCTTTGTTACTGTCTGAATACCCAAAGCAGTACTTCTGATTTTTCTTCCTCTTTTTGGCCATCCATTTTTCAACTAGCGGAAGTGAGAACCATCTGTAAGTATTTCAGGTGCAGCTTCAGGATCTTCCACTGTTTCAAACAGAGTTACAATCTGAAGATCACAGAATTCATTTCCTTTATTTCCTTTTTGCAAGATTAGCTTCCTTTAGTAAAATTGCTACTTCCAGCATATCTGGAAACGCTTGTTGCATGAGAAATAAGATTCTTTTCAACAATTTTATTTCCAAATCTTTTTCTCAGTGACTTAACTTTTCTAAATATTGCAAGTTCCTCACAAAGCAGTTCGCTCTGAGGAATTGTTTCATCACTTAAAAATACGTGGATCATGTTCCAGCTCCTAAGTAATATTTCGCAACGTGCTTCTTCTGAAAAGGCTTAGGTAGTCGTCCAGAATATTTGCACTTTTTCAGTAATTCAACCCACACAGATTTCGTGTACTCCTGAATCCTGTCTCAAATCAATTGTTGCAAGATGGAATCCAAATATTTTAGTTGCACTCTATAAGATTCTGGAGATTACCTTTTACTAAAAATTCAGCATTGTTCTTAGCATAAGTGAATCAGCTATTATTTCTAAGTCCTTAGTGAATTCTTCCGAATTGCTGTAAGGATTGTCAGGTACATTTTTTCTTTTTGGTGGCAGAACCTCTTTATTTTCGCATAAACTGTAAGCTGTAGCGAAGTCTGTCGTTTATTGCAGTCAGTGCACATCTGTATGGTTCATTACACGGTGCGGGAGAACTTCTCCTGCCATATCTGAAAGATCAGACCTTCTGTATATCTACCATGACATTTGAGATGGATGAAATCACGATATATAAAGCGAGACTTCATCAAGATAATGCTGAAAAAGTCTAAGAGCCTGAGCCTGAGCCGATGTTTCAGAGTATTTACAGTAACATAGGGAGTTTTCCGTCACGGTCTCCTCCAATCCACATTCCATAGTAAGCGGAATAAGATTTTCCAATTTCCTTATTTTTCACCAAGTTTTTAGAAATTTCCTGAAACTTATTTGTTAAATTTGGAATTTCGTTAAAGAAGGTTATGTTGTAGTATCCGAGTACATTACTTATTTCATCAACAACTCTCAGCTTTGAAGTTCTTAACATGGAAGTCTGCCATAAAATCTGTACACCCCTATTTAAATCATCTATCCACTGCATTTCATCAATCTGATGATTTTTCACACTTTCGTGCAGATCAAGTATATCTGTTATTTTTCTTATGAGGTCGAGAATACTTTTTCTTTGAACCTGTGTAGGGTGTGCTGTCAATACTGGAACAACATTTACTCTTTTCATTGCATTTAGTATTTTTTCACTGCTTATTCCTTTTTTCTTTAAGTTTTTCAATGATTTTTCCAATGTACCTATCTGAATTTTATTGGAAAATTTTGCATTTCTATGCTGATGTGTCTGGTACACATCTTCAGCAATATTTGCCAGAACTGAAAAATGACTGAATCCTCTGATTACACGCAGGATATCCTGATTGCTCAGCTGGCTACAGAATGAAGATAAATTTTTACGGCTTTCCTGATTTTTTGTTTTATAATATTGGATGGAAGCCTCTCTTAGACTTTCAGTAACCTGATAAATATGTAATCCTGAATAAGTAAAGATAGATTCCCCTAGAAGTGTACCGAAAAGCCTGTTATGTTCAAGAAGATTCTGCTGCTGTTCATCAAGCTTTACAGTAGGTAAGGGAGTAACAGGTAAATTTTTAAATCCATGTAATGATACCACCTTTTTATTTAATTTATATTTCTTTTAAATTTTTATACTTAATATTCAAACGTTATAAATTATATCATAAAATGAACTTTATTTAAACGAAAACGAAAAATATAAGTTTTTATATAGGGTTAATAAACGGCATTAATATTTTGGCAAAGAGAAAAACAAATGGAAAATATTAAAAATAGGATATAGTTTAATTGAAATAATTATTAATAATAATTTAAAATAAATAGGGGTGAATATAATGAAAAATTAAAGATCCTGATAAAAGAAAATATTGGGTTATGATGGAAGAGAAAATATATTATACAATCTATGGATAAGAAAGATTAATTTTAAAAAGTATGATGATGATACAGTCATTTCAATAGGAATTATTATATGTTTAGCAGGTGTTTTATATTTGGACATTATTTAATCAGAACAATGCAGGAGGAAAAGTAATATTAGATAAAAATTATTTTGGACAAGCATCAATTATGCTTTTTATTAATTATATTCTATATATTAAAAATAGTGTACACATATAAAAATGAAAATTATAGGGAAAAGATTTTTAATGATATCTACAATTTTAGAAGGAATCTTTCTTATTTTTATTACATTATTTTTAAAAAATTAAATAGAGTAAATTGAAAAATAGAGAAATACAAAACTTAGTAAAAAGAAATAACCTTAGAAAAAGCACATCTGACAGGAATATTATAAGTCAAAATGTGCTTTTTGATATGTTTTTATCCTAATATTTAAAATCTTATTATTTGTAAAAGTCTGATTTCGTGTTATAATAATTCTGAACGATATTAGAGTGTATTTCCAGCACGGAAAAATATGTAAAAATATTATTCTGAGTGAAAAATAAATAGAACTAAAACAGAAAAGAAGGAAGAAAAATGGAAAAAGAAATATGATGTACTTGAATTTTTATAAAATAATAAATGAACTTATAAATCTATCAAAACTTGAAAAAACAAAGGAAAAGATTTATAGATACGGATATTATCAAAGATAAGTCGACACTTGACAAGGAACTCATGCTGATGGCAGACCTGATTGATTTTTACAAATTTGATGACGGATTTGAGCTTACAGGACTGTCAAATATACAGAGATATATAAACTCAATCGAACTGATAGGTTCATATCTGAATGCTGAAGACCTGGCAGATTTAAAGAAAAACCTTATCTGTATTTAGAATTTCCAAGAGCAGGGCAAAAATGTGAGGGATAAATATAAAACAATATGGGCACTGTTTACAGATGTTGAGGAAGTGAAGGAAATAGAGCAGTTTATAGGAGATGCCATAAATGATGACGGAAACCTGAAAGATGATGCCTCAATTGGATTAAGGGACGTGAGAAGGCAGAAACAGAATATAAATGCCAATATAAAAAGAAAAAAATTTGATGACCTTATGAATAACAAAAGAAACACAGAGGGCAATTCAGGAAAGAATAATTACTCAAAGAAATGACAGATATGTAATAGCTGTAAAGACAGATTTTTAAAGGTCTCATAAAAGGAATAGAACATGACAGGTCAGCAACTGGAAGTACAGTGTATATAGAACCTCTAAACGTTGTTTCCTTTAAATAACAAGCTCAGGGAATATGAAGCACGTGAAAGGGAAGAAATAAGAAAAATACTGTTAAGACTTACAGAACTCATAAGAACTAAGAAGGAAGAGATAATCAGAATAAAGGAGATTCTGGAAAGACTGGATTATCTGAATGCAAAAACAGTATATTCCATAAATAAGAAATGCACTGTACCTAAAGTCATAAACAAGGAATATCTGAAACTGATAGAGGCAAGACATCCCTCTGATTGATGAAAAATACAGTTGTTCCTATAAATTTTGAATTGGGAAACAGTGAAAATATAATGCTTATTACGGGACCGAATACAGGTGGAAAGACAGTTACTCTGAAAGTTGCCGGATTGCTGACGCTGATGGCATTATCAGGAATTCCGATACCAGCAAATGAAAAAACGGAAATAGGACATTTTGGAAGTGTTCTTGCAGATATTGGAGATGAGCAGAGTATAGAGCAGAACCTGTCTTCCTTTTCAGGTCACGTAAAAAAATAAAGGAAATAATGGAAGAGGCAAACAGCAGTTCCCTTGTTCTGATGGATGAGCTTGGAAGCGGTACGGATCCTATGGAAGGTGCCGCATTTGCAATGGCGATAATTGACTATCTGAACGGAAAGAATATAAAATCAATAATTACGACACACTACAGCGAAGTAAAGGCTTATGCCTTCAATACAACAGGCATAAAAAGTGCATCAATGGAATTTAATGTGGAAACACTTTCTCCGACATACAGACTTCTTGAGGGGATTCCCGGAGAAAGTAATGCCCTTATAATAGCAGGAAAATATGGAATAAGTGAACAGATAATAAATACAGCCAGAAGCTACATAAGCGAAGATAATCAGAAAGTGGAAGAAATGCTCAAGTCCATTAAGGAAAAGAATGATGAGCTTGAAGTACTGAAATTTGAACTGGAAAATACAAGAAGGGAATTTGAAGAACAGAAAAATTCCTATGAGCAGAAAATAACTCAGGTTGAAAATGAGAAAAATGAAGTTATAAAGAAGGCATATGAAGAGGCTGACAATTATCTGAAGGAAGTGCAGTCAAAGGCTAAAAACCTTATAGACAGAATAAGTCAGGACGAAGTAAAAAAGGAAGAGGCAAAAAATGCACAGAGAAGCCTGAATATGCTGAGGGAATCATTTATAGCAGATAAAAAGCAGAATGTAAAGGGAAAGAAAAAGTAGTTGCTAAAAAATATTGATGTTCAGGAAGGGGAAGAAGTCCTTGTGAAAACATTGAACCAGAATGGAAAAGTTTTACGTATAATACCTGAGACAAACAGCGTTCAGGTACAGGCGGGAATATTGAAACTGGTTGTTTCCATGGATGATATTGTAAAAATTCAGAAGAAAAAAAGTGAATAAATTTAGAAGCTTTGCTTCCCTTAAATCAAGTCAGGTAAGAGGAGAAATAGACCTGAGAGGAAAGAATGCCGATGAGGCGATAGCAGACCTTGAAGTATATCTCGACAGGGCAATGCTGACAGGGTATTACGAAGTGTATATTATTCATGGAAAAAGGGACAATGGTTCTCAGAAAGAAAAATTCAGGAATTTTTAAAAACATCAAAAATATGTGACAGAATTTAAGGATGCCAATCAGAATGAAGGTGGAATCGGCTGTACAGTGGCTACTTTGAAGTAGGAATTTGATTTAAAAGGAGAATGAAAATTTATGAAAAATCAAAAAATCTTCATATAAAAAGAATTTAAAGGGATTGAGAGATATATCTATAAATTTTTGAAAAAATGATGAGCCGTTAGATTTAGTAGTTTTAGCAGGTTCAAATGGAAGTGGAAAAACTAGAATATTAGAAAGTATTTCAAGATATTTTTCAATATAATATTAATTATAAACGGAATAATATTGAAGCAGGAATATTTTTATGAAGAAAAAGAAAAATGTATAAGTAATGTTCAAGATTTTTACGGATTAGAATATTTTAGTAATCATGAAGTTAATAATCCATTATATGAAAAACATATTGAAATAAAAAAATAAATTAGATATTTTTACCTAAAAATAATTTATGTTCCAACAGAAATAAATTTTTCAAAAATGGATGTAGCTTCGACTACTTTAGTTCAAGAATATAAATTTATTAATATTGTGAATACAAATTTAATAAAAAGATATTCCAGTCTTACATAGCTACAAAAAATGATTTCAGAAATGTTTAAAAAAATAAAAAAATGAAAAAGTCGAAGATATCCAAAGAAAAAGTTTTTGATGAAATAAATGAAATATTTGAAAATTTAAATATAGATGTAAAAAGTTGAAGATATTTCACAAGATGGTAGAAATATTACACTTTTTCACAAATTCTTCAGGAGATAGAATTTGATATAAAATGAATTATCTTCTGGGGAAAAAGCAATTATTTTTACGAACTTTGGCTATAAAAATGCTAAATCCTGAAAAATTCTATTATTCTGATTGATGAGCCTGAACTTTCGTTGCATCCTAAGTGGCAACAGAGAATCGTTGATGTTTATAGAAAAATCGGAAAAAAACAATCAGATAATAATTGCAACACATTCACCACATATTTTTAGGAAGCGTGAAAAAAAGAGAATATTATGTTGCTGGATAAAGGCTGATGAAGGGAAAAATTGTGATTAAAACTGGGGATGAGTTGTATGATTCTTATGGACAGCCGACAGAGAGAGTATTAGAAGATATAATGGGGCTTAAAACAACTAGAAATCAGAAATATTTGATAAATTGGAAAAATTAGAGAAATGGTTAATGAGGATAAGTATGAAACTGATGATTTTAAAAAAAGTATGGTGATTTAAAAGGAAATATTAGGGGACAATGGATGAGGACGTTATGCTTATAGATATGGAAATTCAAATCAGAAGGAAAGGAGTTTGAAGAATGTTGAAAATAAATAAAAACTTCAGAGCCAAACTTTTTGAAAGAATTTAAGAAAAAAAGAAAAACCAAAAAATTGGAAAGATTTTGATTTTGAAATAAAAAGAATTAAAAATTATATGTTGGAAAATGAACAGAAAAATCAGAAATAATAGTTATTGTCCTTATTGTGAAAAGAAAAATAATTGCAAGTAAAAAAATAGTCAGATAGAACATATTAAAACCTAAAGATAGATTTCCAGAATTATTTTCGGATTATAAAAATTTTTATTACAGGATGTCTTAATAATGAGAGTTGTGGCTCAAAGAAATGCAACAAATGGAGCGATTTGTTTTATAAATCCAGTAATTGACAATTCAGAGAAATATTTTTCATATAACAGAATGACAGGGAGAAATAATTCCAAGAAAAGATATTTCAGAAAAAGAATTGGAAAAAGTTGAGTACACGATTAAAATATTGAATTTGAATGGTGATAAAAAGATTGTTAAAGGAAGAAAAAAGTGTAATAAAAATGATTGAGAATTATCAAAAACTTACGATGATGAAATATTAGAGAAATATCTGAAAATTTTAGATTTTCCAACATTGAGAAATTTTTTTAATTGAGAGTTTTAAAAATAGAATAAAAATAAGGATTTGAAAAATTTAGGAGAATAAAAAATGAGATTTTTACAACACAATGTCAAATAAAAATTGAAGAATTTAAGATGATAGAAGACGGAAAAAGTAAAAATGTATGTCTGTGGGCCTACAGTATACAACTACTATTCATTTGGGAAATGCAAGACCTATCATCGTTTTTGACACATTGGCAAGATATTTTAAATATAAGGGATATGATGTAACTTATATCCAGAATTTTACTGATGTGGATGATAAAAATAATAAAAAGATCAAAATGAAGAGGGAATTTCTGTAGAGCAGGTGACTGAAAAATATATAGAAGGTTTTTTTGAAGATATAGAGCCTTTGAATATATCAGAGGATATAATACGGCCTAAAGTAACAGAAAACATACCTGAAATAATAGAAATTATAAAGAAACTAATTAATGAAGGGTTTGCTTATGAGAAAGATGGAAATGTATTTTTTTGAAGTGAAAGAAATTTGAAGAATATGGACATCTTTCAAATCAGAAAATAGATGAGCTGGAAATAGGTGCAAGAGTAAATATAATGGAAGAAAAAGAACAATCCGCTGGATTTTTGCATTATGGAAAAGAAGGAAGGAAGGAGAGCCTTACTGGGATTCTCCCATGGGGACAGGGGTCGTCGGGATGGCACATAGAATGCAGTGCGATGGCAAGAAAATATCTTGGCGATACATTTGATATTCATGGTGGAGGACAGGATCTGATTTTTTTCCTCATCATGAAAAATGAAATAGCTCAGAGCAGATGTGCATATCATGGGAACTTTGCAAATTACTGGCTTCATAATGGTTTTATTCAGGTAAATGGCGACAAAATGTCAAAATCGCTTGGAAACTTCTTTCTGCTAAGGGAAATATTAGAAAAATTTTTCTGGAAATGTAGTACGATTATTTATGTTAGAACTCATTATAGAAAACCAATAAATTTTTCCATGGATAACATAGAAGACAGTAGAAAAACACTGAAAAATATAGTAACTGCAATGAAGGGTTTTTCAGAGATAATTGAAAAATTTTTCAGATAAAGTGTCTCATAAAGAGGAAATTTCAGATAATACTGTAAATAATAGTGAAAAATAATAGTATTAATGAATTTAGAGAAAAAGTAGATGAACTTGATAGACAATTTATAGAGGCAATGGATGAAGACATGAACACACCACAGGCACTGGCAGCAATATTTGATCAGCTCAAGGAAACAAAGAAGTTTTTCAGTAAATGTTTCAAATAAGGAAGAAGCTAGAAACTTTATGGTATTCATATAATTCATTAAAGAAAAAATAGAAGATGTACTTGGAATAGTAATAATCTATTGAGAAGAAAAATAAAAATTTTTAAAAAATAATGACAAATTAACTGGAAATTTGATTGAATTACTGATAAAAATTAAGAGCAGATGCAAGAAAAAGAAAAGAATTTTTAAATTATCTGATGAAATAAGGGACAGTTTGAAAGAACTGGGAATAGAAATACAGGATAATAAGGATGGAACAACAGGTTATACAATGTAATCAAATAATAATGAAATATAAAAATAGGAGGAAAAAAATGGGAGTATTTGATTTTTTTAAAAAGTTTTTAGAGTTAATAAAAGTATATCAATAGATTTTGGAACTGCAAATATATTGATATATGACAAACAAAGAAAAATAGTACTAAATGAACCATCAGTTGTAGCAAAGGGATAGAAAAAACAAGAAAAATAATAGCTGTGGGAAAAAGAAGCAAGGGAGATGCTTGGAAAGACACCTGCAAAGCATTGAAGCTCATAAAGCCTTTACAGGATGGAGTTATTGCAGATATAGATTCTACAACAGAAATGATAAGCTATTTTATACATAAAATTTATGGAAATTCTCTTTTTAAACCAGAAGTTATGATTTGTGTTCCTATAGAGTTTCAGGAATTGAAAGAAAAGCACTTTTTGATGCAGTAAAGGTGCTAAAAAACATATATTATCGAAGAAGGAAGAGCTGCAATAATAGGTTCAGGAGTAAATATTTCCAAGCCTGGAAGGAAGCATGGTAATTGATATAGGTGGAGGTTCTACAGATGTGGCGATACTTTCACTTGATGAAATAATAGCAAGTAAGTCAATAAAAACTGCTGGAAATAAATTTGATGAAGATATTGTAAAATATATTAAGAAAAAAATATAATCTTCTAATAGGGAGACAGAACAGCTGAAAAAAATTAAGAAGGAACTGGCAACAGCATTGAAAAGTGTTAATCCTGAAATAATGGAAATAAAGGGAAGAGATCTGGAATCAGGAATTCCTAACACAATAGAAGTAAATGCAAATGAAATATGTGAAGCAATTGAAGAATCATTGTATCAGATAGTAAATTCAACAAAAGAAGTATTGGAAAAATGTCCTCCGGAACTTGCAGCAGATATACTTGACAATGGTATAGTAATGACAGGTGGAGGTTCATTAATAAAGGATTTTTGTGGAACTGATGGAGAAGGAAATAGGAATAAGTGTATATTTGTCACAGAATCCCTAGATTCAGTAGTACTAGGTGGAGGGGCAGCTTTTGGACAATAAAAAACTACTGAGAACTCTGCAAGTAAGAGAAAACTAGTCTGTCAGTAAAATTTATAAGGTGATTTATGAAAAGTAAGGAAATATTATCGGCATTTGAAAAGGAAGTGAAACAGAATAAAATTTCTGCAAGTTATCTTTTTATGGAGATAAAAAGAGTTGACTTACTTTTTATGCACTTGAATTTTCAAAAATAGTAATGACAGCAAATTTAGAAAATGGAGAAGAGAAAAGAATATTGAAAAAGGAATAGAAAATTTTCAATATCCTGATATTGAAGTTATAAATAGAAAAAATGAAAAATATAAAAATAGATGAAATTAGGGAGCTGATTTATGAAGCAATTGAATCAGCTTACAGTTCTCCCAAAAAAGATTTTTTTATTCTTTGTGGAATAGAAAATTTAAGGAAAGAATCTTCAAATGCATTGCTTAAGATTCTGGAAGAACCTCCGAAAGACGTCTATTTTATTTTGCTTGCACGAAGTTTGAATATTATTTCAACAATAAAATCCAGAACTATAAAAGTTTCATCTGGAAGGTGAAAGTAATGAAGAGCTAGGAGTCAGCAAGGAAATTTACTATTTTTTTGATGGAAATGAAAATAGTATAAAACAATATATATGGTATTTCATTGGAAGAATATGGAGACAGTATAAATTCAGCTGAAGATGCCCTGTTTTAATATAAAAAGCAATGAAGGAATATGCAAAGAACAAGATAGAAAATAGTGAAAACAATTTAGATGATGAGCTGAAAATAGTAATAAATTATAACAGGAGTATAGAATATATAGTAAAAAAATAAGATTTTTCAATCTTGAAGAAGTTTATATAATGATTAATGAAATAGAAACTGGAATTTAAGCAGGAAAGAGAAATTCTCGGAGATTTGCTTGGGAAAAATAATAGTAACGGCAAAAATGGCGGCAAATGGAGAAAAATCTGAAAAAATGATAAATCTGAAAAAACAGTCTTAGAAATAACGTAAATGTAAGAAGTGTTTTATTCAATTTTTGACACTTTGCAGGAATTTGTCTAATAATCAGAATATAAAAAATGAATTAGGAGGAAAAAGTTATGGATTTGAAGCATTTAGTAAGTGGAACAGATATCAGGGAATTGTTTCAGAATTTGAAGGCAAGAAAAGTAAATCTGACAAAAATGAAGTAGAATTTATAGGAAAAGCCTTTTGGAAACTGGATTACAAAAAAATATGGAAGAAAAATCAGAGCTTGAAAATAGAAAAATAAAAGTTTCCGTAGGGATACGATGCAAGACATACAGGGACCTGAATTTTTCAAAAAAATATTAAGAAATGTTCTGAAAAAGTATGGAGATAGACGTATATGACTGCCAAATATCCATAACACCTTCATTATTCATGACTACAATATTTGAAAATTATAAGGCTGATGGGGCTATAATGATAACAGCAAAGCCATCTGCCAAGCTACTATAATGGGTTGAAATTTTTCACGACAGAGGTGGACTTGAAAAAAACTGATGTACTGGAAATGCTTGAAATGGGAAATAAAAAGTTGTCAATGCGAGGTTAATCTTAAAGAAGCACTCGAAAATCGAAGAAAAAGGAAGAAGTTTAACAAAAATTGGCAGAAGATTATGCAGAATATACATGTGAATTTATAAGAAAAAGAAACTGGAGAAGAAAAACCGTTAAAAAGATTTTAAAATAGTAATTGATGCAGAAACGGAGCAGCAGGATTTTTGCAGATAAGGTGATTGAGGAGCTTGGTGGAAATCCAGAAGGAAGCCAGTTTTTAAATCCTGATGGAGATTTTCCAAATCATGTCCCAAATCCTGAAGCAAAAGAAGCAATAGAATCAATAAAAAGCAGTTCTGGATAATAATGCAGATTTTGGAATAATATTTGATGCAGATGGAGATAGAAGTGCCTTTTATAGATAATACAGGACGTGAAATAAACAGAAATAACCTGATAGCACTGTTAAGTGACATACTGTTAAAACAGACTCAGGAGCGACTATTGTTACTGATTCCTGTAACTTCGGCAGGACTGAAAGAAATTTATAGAAAATCATGGCGGAAAACACTCATAGATTTAAAAGAGGATATAAAAATGTAATAAATGAAGCCAAAAGACTTAATAATGAAGGAATTTACACACCGCTTGCAATAGAAACTTCAGGACATGCGGCCTTTATAAATAATTATTTCCTCGATGATGGAGCATATATGGCTGCCCTCCTTTTAATACAGCTTGTAAAAGCAAAAAGGAAGGAGTAAACTTTACTGATATATTGAATGAAGTTGAAGAACCGGCAGAAGAAAAGGAATTAAGATTTACAATAAAGGCTGAAGATTTTTAGAAATGAAGGGAATAAAGTACTGGAAGCATTGAACGAAATATGTTGGAAGTGTAGAAGGATGGGAAATAGAATCTCCAAATTATGAAGGGTGAGAGTTATCTGTGACGGAAGACAGCTGGTTTTTGTTGAGATTGTCATTGCATGAACCTCTGCTTTGTCTGAATATGGAAACAGGAGAAAAAGGAAAAACTTGAAGATATACAGGAAAAAAACTTCATGAGTTTTTAAAATCATTTGATAAGATAGACATTACATCAATAGAAAAATAAAGTATAAGAGGATGGATTGAAAAGATGAAAAAGATAAAAATCTTAAAGGTGGTCAGAATAGCTTTACTCATTATTTTATGCCTGTTTGCAGTAAAATTTTTATTGGTAAAAAATATAAATGGCGATAATGACAATATTCTGACAGCGGCAACGAAAAAAAGCAAAAAGTTATAAGAAAAAAATAACTCAGGTAAAAATTCAGGAAACAGAAATAAAAAAACAAAAACAGAAATTTCGGAAGAAAAAGTCCAATAATACAGGAAACAGGAAGTACAAAATAGATTATGACCATATAATCGGAGGAGATATTTCTTCAAATGGAGAAAAAAAGTTACAGGTGGACATACTCTTCTGAGGAGATGTAAGAATCGTAAAGAAAGATTGGAGCTCCTTCCAAAAATGGGGTATATAAAAGCCAGTGTTGAAATAAGGAGACCTGACGGAACATGGCAGAGAAAAACCAGTAATGGGGAGTAAATACAATGTTTCCTGCAAACTGGGATGAAGCAAGAGTGATTGAAGAAATAAATTCTGCATGGGAAAACAGGAAGGATTTAAAGGGAAGAGATAATAATATGTGGCAAGGTATAAGTAAAAGCAGAGTTCTTATAAGAGGGATACAAAGTCCAAGAATAACAGCTTATCCTGTTTTTGAAGGTGATAAATAGTGAAGATTATATTCGGATACTATGAAGACGAGGATTTTGGATTGACGCCATATCCTGATATTTCCTATCCTGATAAGGGAAAATTTTGATTCTTTTGAAGAGTATGCAAAGGAAGAAGAAAAATAGGAAAATATACAAAATTTTTAATAACAGGAATAATGGAAGATTTTCAGTATGTAGAAATGCTGGATGATTTTCTGGCGGAAATAAAAAAAGTGGATACAGGAAAACAGAAGGAAGCAGAATGGGACGGACAGGCGTTTCAGCATAAGATAAATAAGAAAAAGTTGAACTTTACACATACTATTTTTCGGAGAATGTGAAGAGTATCCAAAAATGGAGCTGTAAATTTGACGACTATAAGAAAGTTCTTTATGGATGGGCTAAGTTTCTTAAAAATGCCTGCAAAAGCGTAAAAACAAAATTGGAAAGTAGAAATTTAGGAAAAATGTGAGTATAAATATTTGTTGTAAATAAAATTTATAACAAATATTTTTAGAATGGAGGAAGTATAAATGGAGTTTTTACAGTCGAAGTTATCTGGAAAACTATAGATTAATTGGAGATGGAGTATCCTTGGTACTATTATTTGGGATGATACTATTTTTCGGATTTTTAATGTTCAGATGGTTTAAAGGGGAGCATTTCTGTAAGGGAAAACAGCTCAGTCTGTTATTTCCTGATACTTGTCATATTGTTTGGATTATTAAAAGATAAGTGAATTTCAGGCTCAGAACAATCAGGAAAAAAATAAGTAAAGAATACAGCCAGTGTAATAAAAGGGTCTTTCTGAAAAATTTAATGTCAGTGAAGATGAAATATATGTAAATACAAAGGAAATAACCGAACATACAGTTTACAAAAATAAAAGATAAGTTCTATCAGATTCATTGGGTAAATAACTCGATATTGGTGGAAGAAATGAAAGTTCCGTATATTGATGATATAAAAAAATACTGGATGGAAATGAAAATAATAAAAATAATTTTAGAGGAAAGGAGAGGTATAATTTTTTTAGATTTTAAAATAATTTAATGTGAATTCTGTTTAGTAAATAACCTAACAGGAATGAGATGAATTATATAAAATCGGAGATTATATAAAGTAAAAATGGAATTTATAATACAGATAGCTATAAAATTGACAATAGGTTTTACAGCATTGCTTATATACATGAATATAAATGGAAAAAGGGACAGCTTGCACCGAGTAACGGCGACAGATCAAATAGGGAACTATGTTTTTAGGGGAATAATCGGAGGAGTTATTTATAATCCAAGTATAACAGTTGTACAGTTTCTGATAGTTCTTCTTATATGGATTTCTCTTATGACAGCGATCAACTTTTCTGAAAAGTTCAAGTGAAGGTGTAAAAAAAGTGTTTGACGGACAGATGGTATTTCCTTGTTAAAGATGGAGAAATAATGAAAAGAAAATTTTGCAAAGGCAAATTTATCTCTTGTAGATTTTTATACGAAAAATGCGTATGAAAGGGTGTAGTCAGAGTTAAAGATATTGATGAAAGCATTTGTTGAGTCCAAATGGACAGATTACAATTCTTCAGAAAAAAATGACAAAAATCTTGCTATACCTTTTAGTTGCTGAAGGAAAAATATTGGAAACAGGACTGGAACATATAGAAAAAGGATTCAGAATGGCTAATGGAGCAATTAAAGAAAAAGGAGTAAAAAGACCTCGATGATATTTTTCTGGCTGAATGGTCTGAAGATAAACTATTTGTTGTCACAAAATGATGAAAAATATCAGATATTATTGTTCTAATAAGGGCAAAATATCTGATATTTTATCGAAAGGGACATTATTTTTACGATAGAAAGTCTAAAAACTTTTTTATATCATTATTTAGAGGATGCTTCTGTCCTTTATTTCAGAAGGACTTACAGCTCCTTTCTTATAAATTTTCAAATCAATATCCTTAAATAAGTTGAAAATAACTTTTATTATGTTTCCTGTCTGTTTCTTTTGAAATTTTTCACAGTCCTTACTGCTATTTATATCATCGGGTATTTCCATGTCATATGTATTATTTTCTTTTAACAGTTCTTTTTATAAGAAAATCGAGTCTTTCTTCCTGTGTCATAATTTATCACTTCTTTCATGTTCAGATATCCAATTATATGATTATATTGAAAAGTTGTAAAGTAGGTACAACATGTGTATATAGTAACTTCTAGTATACTAATGAAAATATATAGGATATATTAATGAATCAAAAAACATATTCAAAAAGAATTTAAAAAGTGCTATTGACTTTTTGAAAAAACAAGGGTATAACATTGTTAACAAATAATGAACAGACAAAAATAGATTACTAACAAAAATGCTAATAAAATTATTTTTAGGAGGAAACAAATGGCTAAATTAGACGAAATTACGAGAGAATCTTGGATTTTAAGTACTTTTTCCTGAATGAGGGAACTTGGTTAAATGAAGAAATTGAAGAAACAAAAGTTGAGCCTGGAAAAGTTGCAATGTGGTGGCTTGGAAATATGGGGACTTTGGGTAAAGACTGAAGGAAATGCAAATATCTGTATGGATCTTTGGGTGGCAACAGGAAAGAGAACAGGAAAACAAGCTTATGAAACCCTAAGCATCAGCATCAGAGAGCAGTAGGATGTGGCATTACAGCCAAACCTGAGAACTACTCCTTGCGTTATAGATCCTTTTGCAATAAAAGAACTTGATGCTCTTATGGCTACTCACTCACATAGTGATCACATAGATCAGAATGTAGCGGCTGCAGTTTTTAAAAATTGTCCTGAAGCAAAATTTATAGGGACCCTAAGACTTGTATCAGACATATGGAGAAAAATGGGGTGTGCCTGAAGACAGACTTGTAAACTGTAAAGACCTGGGGATGAAGTAACTGTTAAGGATGCAAAAATAAAAGCTCTTGAATCATTTGACAGAACAATGCTGCTTACAGTGGCTGAAGATGTTGTTTTAAAAGACAAGCTTCCGCCTGATATGGATGACATGGCAGTTAACTATCTGATAGAAACAAAGGCAGGTAATGTGTATAATGCAGGAGATTCACATCATTCAAACTATTTTGTAAAGCATGGAAATGAAAATAAGGTTGATGTTGCCTTTTGTAGGATTTGGAGAAAATCCAAGAGGAATGACTGATAAATTAACTTCTTCAGATGTACTGAGAGTGGCTGAGGAACTGAAAAACACAAGTTGTAATACCTATACATCACGATATATGGTCTAACTTTATGGCTGATCCAAAAGAAATTACTTTATTATGGAATTACAGAAAAGACAGAATGAAAGTACAAATTTAAACCATATATATGGCAACCAGGAGGAAAATTTGTATTCCCTGATAACAAGGATGACATGGAATATATGTACCCAAGAGGATTTGAAGATGCGTTCACTATAGAACCTGATTTACCATTCAAATCATTCTTATAAAAATAAATTTTTGAGGATAAAAAGTATATTAAAAGTAAGTATTAAAAAATAAAATAATTTAAAAAGGAGAAAAAAATGAATTTTTATGGCAATAGGAACATGGTTTGGACAGAATATATTAACTAAACCGGAATTTTTTTGTAGGTCTTTTAGTTTTTGTAGGTTATCTATTTTTTTAGGTAAGAAAATATATGAAGCAGTTGGTGGATTTTATTAAGGCGACTGTAGGATATATGATATTAAACGTAGGTGCAGGTGGACTGGTAACAACATTCAGACCAATTCTGGCTGCATTAAAGACTAAATTTCAATTGAATGCGGCAGTTATAGATCCATATTTTGGACTGCAGGCTGTTGATGAAGCGATTAAAGGAATGATAGAACAGGATCCTTCAAAAAGCAAGTCTGGCTGCATCAGTTATGATGGCACTGTTAATCGGATTTATTGTAAATATAGTATTAGTTTTATTCAGAAAAATTACTAAAGTAAGAACATTGTTCATAACAGGACATATTATGCAGCAGCAGGCTTCGACAGCTTCATGGATGATTTTCTTCCTGTTCCCTCAGTTCCGTAACATATGGGGAATCGTACTTATAGGTCTATTTTCAGGAATATACTGGGCAGTAGGATCAAACTTTCAGTTGAACCAACTCAAAGATTGACTGAAAATGCAGGATTTGCAATAGGGCATCAACAGATGTTTGCAATCTGGGCTGCTGATAAGCTGGCTCCTAAAATAGGAAATCCTAAGAAGAGATTGGATGACCTGAAACTGCCTAAATGGCTGACAATGTTACATGATGACATTATTGCAACAGGACTTATAATGATAATATTCTTTGGGAGTAATAATGCTGGGTATTAGGACCTGAATTCTTCACTGCAAAATTTGGAAAATGTACAATTGCAAATGGAGTACAGACTTGTCCAGTTATAAATCCTAATGGAGTGGCTGCAGGAGCATTCGATCCTAAAAAACTTTCATTCGGAACTTATGTTGTATCAACAACATTATTGTTCGCAGTATATTTGACAATATTAAAAACTGGTGTTAGAATGTTCGTATCTGAACTGACAGTATCATTCCAGGGAATTTCAAATAAAATATTGCCAGGATCTTTACCGGCAGTTGACTGTGCGGCTTCTTACGGATTTGGATCACCAAGTGCAGTATTATTTGGATTTTTAGTAGGAACAATAGCTCAGTTTATATCAATAGCAGGATTACTTATATTCAAATCGCCTGTATTTATTATAACAGGATTCGTTCCAGTATTCTTTGATAATGCTACTATAGCAGTGTATGCTGATAAACGTGGAGCAAGGGCTGCATTAATACTGTCAGCTCTATCAGGAGTATTACAGGTATTATGTGGAGCAGTTGCTGTAGCTTTATTCCAGTTAAAAGGTGGATGGCATGGAAATATCGACCAGAGTACAGTATGGCTTGCTCAGGGATTTGTAATGAAGTATTTAGGAGTAGTAGGATATGTACTGGTAATTGTAGCTAATGCTGATAATTCCTCAGATACAGTATATGAAATCAAGAAACAAGGAACAGTATTATGAAGGAACAGTAGATTTGGAAGAAAAACTAAAAATAATAGAAAAGAAAGAGAGAAGTGGTAATAATGATGAAAAGTGCTTTGCAGTATGCGGAAGTGGAATGGGAACAAGTATGATTATGAAAGATGAAAAGTTGGTCAAGTGTTTGAAAAAACTGGATGTAGATGCAGATGTAAATTCATGCAGTTTGGGAGAAGCAAAATCAGGACTTGCAAACTATGATCTTAGTTTTTAGCTTCAACTCATATAATAAATGATTTAAAAAGGTGGACCAAATACTAAAAATGGTAGGACTTTTTAAACTTTACTTGACGCATAATGAACTTGAAACAAAATTGAAAGAAGTAGGAATCGGTTAATATCAGTAAAATTACAACAGATTACAGATTGAATTTGGAGGATATAGAATGAATTTAATGGATTCGTTTGAAAGGAAAATAATTCTGTAGTGTTAAAAACAGCATAGCCCAACATGGGAGGAAGCAATAGAAGTATGCATGAAACCTCTGTTGGAAAGAAATGCTGTGGAAAAGAAAGCTATATTAATGCGATAATTGAAAAGAACTAAAGGAATTGGGACCATTTTTATGTGTTGGCTCCAGGGATTGGCAATGCCTCATGAGACGTCCGGAAATGGGAGTAAATAAAAATTCCTTTCAGTTTTGTAACGCTTGATCAGCCAGTTGCTTTTCCTGATGGGCAGGAAGTTGACATACTGATAGGGTCTTGCGGCAGTTAATGCAGATGTACATCAATGGGAGAAGCTATCCCTCAGATAGTAATGCTTTTTGAAGATGAAGACGTATTTTTGAAAAAAATAAGAGCGGCTAGAAGTTCCAGAGATATTTATAAAATAATCAGTAGACGCAGTTGTCGGATAAATTAAATTGTACTGCAATCAGAAATATGCCAGCAAGTTTAAAAAGTCGGCATATTTTTACTGAATAAAAATTAGGAGGATATAGATATGGCAAGACCATTATTACAGGTAGCATTGATCATTCAGATTTACAGGGGGCAATAAAAGCCGCAGTGTCAGTGGGGACATGAAGTTGACGTTATAGAAGCAGGGACAGTTTGTCTGTTGCAGGTGGGAAGTGAACTTGTAGAAGTTTTAAGAAGTCTTTTTCCTGAAAAGACAATAGTAGCTGATACTAAAATGTGCGGATGCAGGTGGAACAGTTGGCAAAAATAATGCAGTACGGGAGCTGACTGGATGACATGTATCTGTTCTGCAACTATTCCAACAATGAAAGCCGCTTTAAAAGGCAATAAAGGAAGTACGTGGAGATAAAGGAGAAATACAGGTGGAACTTTATGGTGACTGGACTTATGAACAGGCTCAGCAATGGCTTGATGCCGGAATAAGTCAGGCTATATATCATCAGAGCCGTGATGCATTACTTGCCGGAGAAACTTGGGGAGAAAAAGATCTGAACAAAGTTAAGAAACTTATTGAAATGGGATTCAGAGTATCGGTAACAGGTGGACTAAGTACTGAAACACTTAAAACTGTTTGAAGGTGTAGATGTGTTTACATTTATTGCAGGTCGTGGAATTACTGAGGGCAGAAAATCCTGCAGGCTGCAAGGGAATTTACAAGAAATAGCTAAATACTGGTCTGAATAGTAGATTTCTTTTTTAGACGGGAAATAAGCTATCTGATTTTAAAATATAGGAAAAACTGTTAGAATAAATTTTAATAGAAGGTTAATATGAAAGATCTTTAAATAAACTTAAATTTGGGAATATATGAAAAGGCTCTTCCTAAGGATATTGACTGGGTTGAGAGAATAAAGCTTGTTAAGGAATGCGGATATGATTTTGTGGAAATTTCGATAGATGAAACTGATGAAAGACTTGCAAGACTTGGACTGGTCTGATGATGAAATTAACAGAATACATGCTAAGCATTAATAGATACAGGAGTTAGAATTCCGTCAATGTGCTTTTAGTGGACATAGAAGATTTCCATGGGAAGCATGGATGAAAAGACTAGGAAAAAGCAATGGAGCTTAATGCAGAAAGCAATAATTTTTGCAGATAAAGATGGGAATTAGAACGATTCAGATGGCTGGATATGATGTTTATTATGAAGAAGGCATGAGCAGACTAAAAAAATATTTTTACTAGAAAATCTGAAAAAGCTGTAGAATGGGCATCTTCATATAATGTAACACTATCAATAGAAATTATGGATCACCCATTTTATCAATTCCATTACAAAATATATGGAATATGCTGATATAATTAAATCTCCATGGCTGAAAGGTTTATCCCGATGTAGGAAATTTGACATGCATGGCCTGAAAATGACACGTTAAAGGAATTGGAACTTGGAATAAAAAATGGAGAAATAACAGGAATTCATTTGAAAGGATACTTTAGCAGTAACTGACACTTTTCGAAGGAAATTTAGGAAGTTCCTTTTTGGAGAAGGATGTGTAGATTTTTCCAAAAGTATTTAAAAAAATTAAAAGGAATTAAATTATAAAGGACCGTTCTTAATAGAAATGTGGACTGAAAAAAATCTGATAATCCAATTGAGGAAGTAAAGAAAGGCAAAGCAATGGATGCTGGATAAAATGAAGGAAGGAGGATTTATCTAATGCTTGAAAAAAATTAAAGGAGCAAGTATTTAAGGCAAATCTAGAATTGCCAAAACAAAAGGGCTTGTATTATTTACTTGGGGAAATGTGAGTGCATAGACAGAGAAAAAGGACTTGTAGTTATAAAACCTAGCGGGTGTGGAATATGAAACAAACTGAAAGGCAGAAGATATGGTAGTAGTTGATCTGGATGGAAAGTGTTGTGAAGGTGACCTGAATCCTTCATCAGATACTCCTACACATATTGAACTTGTATAAAAAGATTTCCTGCAAATAGGAGGAATAGTTCATACACATTCAACAAATGCAACAATATGGGCACAGAGCGGAAGAGATATTCCTGCTTACGGGACAACACATGGAGATTATTTTCTATGGCTCTATTCCATGTACAAGAAAAATGACACCTGAAGAAATTGCAGGAGAATATGAAAAGAAACAGGAACAGTAATTATAGAAACTTTTGAAAAAAAGGAAACTAAATCCTAAATATATTCCAGGAGTTATTGTAAATAGCCACGGACCTTTACATGGGGAAAAATGCTGATGAAGCTGTCTATAATTCTGTTGTACTTGAAGAAGTTGCAAAATGGCAATGTTTACTGAAATGGTAAACAAAGATATCAAAAGCCAATGCAACAGGAGCTGCTTGATAAGCATTTCTTAAGAAAAGCATGGAGAAAATGCTTATTACGGACAGAAGAAAAATAAGTAGAGTAAAGTTTGCTATGAAAAGAAAATAATTTGTTTTAGTGGTAAAAATAAATTAAAAATGGTAAAAATAAATTCAGCGAAATTTTTAAGTTACATGACATTGATTTATTACAATGTTGAAAGGTGGATAGAATGGATGAAAAGCAAGATATAAAAGACAAATCCCAACCTTGTTGATAGCCTTGGGTTACTACATTAGAAAAATAAAGCGTCTGCAAAAAGAATATAGGGGCTAAGGGAAATGGCGGAGCTGCTAAAGATTAGTCCTGCTTATTTATCTAATTTGGAATCAGGAAAGCACAGTATGACAAATCCTCTTTTACTAAAAGAAAAAATTTCTAAAATCTTAAATGTCGATCATCTGAAAACTTTTTAAGATAATAGGATATACAGATAAGGATATGTCAGATTTAAAAAGGAAATAATGTCTGAACTAATAGAGGAAATTTCAGATATAGAAATAGGAAAGATAATAGAAGAGCTTATGAAAATGGAACCGAAAAGGTCTTTCCTAGTGAAGGAATATATAGGTCTTCTAAACAGGGGATAGAATTTTTATAAAATATTGAATGGAGTGATTTCTTATTAATTTAAGTATTCATTCCATTTTTAGAAAATATGTTTAAATATAAAAATATGTTAAAATATACTACAAATATTTAAAATGAAGGAGCAGATTTATGAAAAATTACTTTTAATAGTTTTAATGGTATTATCTCTACAACTGTTTCAGAAGATTACAAAAGTAGTCCTTAAAAAAGGAGTTACACTGTCACAGCAGGAGATAAATAAGAATAATAAGGAAATAGAAGTAGCCTTTCAAAAGGATTATCGACCTTCTTACAGGTGCAACATTTGAAGGAGGAAAGCAATAGTTTCAGAATGATGGAGTCAGTTAAATTTACCTGCAATGGACAACAAGACTTTCCAGAAAGTAATGAAGACGGAAGAATATACTATAGGTTTTATTTGACGATTTATTAAAAGTAAATATAAAAACGAAAAGGTTATAAAAATAAGATATGCGACAAAACGATATTGTAGAAGTGACAGCAGAAATATCAATTCTGATATAACGAAAAGTTTTGATAATTATATGCAGCTAAACGTCTGAAGATGATATTTTTCAATGAAAGAAAACTTGCAGAAAATGTCAAAAATTGCCTAAAGATAAATTTGAGGATATAATAATAACAAAAATGTTTGATAATATGAAAAAGTCTTTTGAAAATATAGATGGATATACTTCCATTAAAGGAACAATTTATCTTGAAAAGGATAATGGAAGATGGGGAGTGGCTGAACTGGATGAAAAGGTAAGAAATTTCAGGAAATGTATAAAAAAATCAAAAATAGATTTTATGAATTATGAAGTTATAATAACCAGAAAGAAACATGAATGAAAAATAAAATTTTATAAGGAGCTCATAGTAGGCATGAATATTGATATTTTAAGAATATTTGCTTTTGTTTTTTATTGTGATGCTGCATACTTTGAACAGACAATACGGGCTGACTGTATGGATGAGCGGGTATGCAGTTATTTCAATAGGAGTAAATCTTTTATTATGATATGGGTATCTTTTACTAGATAGAACTGAAACAGTGAAGGAATTTTTTTAGAAAAAGATTTTTTTAGTATATTGCCATTGTTTATAATTTTTAATATAATTTATATTTATTTCTATAATCATTCTTTTATAACAATAAAGAAAAATATCAGCACCTCATTTCTGGTATATTTATATGATTTTTAGGACTATATTTATTGACTCCATGGCTGAGAGAAGTTTTGCAATATGCAGAAAAAGGAAACTTTTTATGTAGTTAGTATTGTGGTTTCTATGTAATGTATTTAATCCATATGTGCAGCTTTAGATTCCCCAAGATACCATTTTCTCTCACTTTCCCATAACAGGATTTATAGGGTATTATATATTAGGATATTATTTAAAAATACAGATATAAATTAGAAAAAGATACCATTTATATGTGTGATAGGAGTTTATATGACAGGATTTCTTATAAGTGTTCTGTCTACAAAAATATGTTCTAGTTACAACAGGGAATAGGATATCAGATTTTTCGATAAAAATTCATTGGGAACATTTTTTTATGAGCGTTTCATTTTTATTTTTCTGGATAAAATTTAACTTTAAAATAGAAATAAGGTTATAAGAATGATTTCAGATTCAACATATTTTTGCATATCTGATTCATATAATAATCCTGCATTATGTTATTAAGATAAAGCGATGAAATGATTTTTAAATCAGTTGCGACAATTACAATAAGTATTATCACAGGATTTTATACAACTATATTAAAATATTAGATGAATTTTTACAAAAGACATGGAACCGAAAGAGAGGCTGATGTAAAAAGACTTTAAATAAAGAATAAAAAGGAGTTTAGAAACAGAAGAGAAAAATAATAAGTATAAATCTTTTTGAATAGTAGAGATAGGAATATTTATGTATTTCTTTGATTAAAGAGAATACAAAGCAAATTCATAAGGCTATTTAATTTTTATTTTTTTAAACTACTTTTATACTAAAATTATAGTATGTTAACACTATTATAGGGAGGAGATTTATTTATGAAAAAGAAAAATATTCACTTTATTATCATTGTTATTTGTTGTAATGAGCTGTTCAAATCCAATTGATAATTCAAATAAGAATGAAGAGAAAAAGATCAGAAGGAACAGACACAGCAAACTTCACAGGAAGATTTAAAGAAGTACACTAAAAATGCTGTGGAAACATCAGGATGCGTTTTGTGCAGGTATATAAAAATACGAAAGATTCGATAGTTAATATAAGAACACTGTCGTAGTTAATACGTATAATCCACTTGAAGATTACTTTTTGGACGTTCAGGAGGAGAAGAAAAACGTGAGTCAGGAGCTTTAGGTTCAGGATTTGTTGTATCAGAAGATGGTTATATTGTTACAAATAATCATGTTGTAGTAATGCTGATGAAATTTTTGTAAAATTTTCAGATGGTAGGAATACAAAACAAAACTGATAGGTACTTCACCCGAAGTCGATATTGCCGTACTTAAAATAGAATCTAATGAAAAGTTCAAACCTCTTTGAATTTAGTGATTCTGACAAAGTTGAAATTGGACAGTGGTCGATTGCATTTGGTAATCCGATGGGATTAAATGATTCCATGACTGTAGGAGTTGTAAGTGCTTCAGGAAGAAGTTCTTTAGGAATCGAAGAAATTGAGAATTTTCATTCAGACAGATGCCGCTATAAATCAAGGAAATAGTGGAGGTCCGTTAATTGACATTAATGGTAAAAGTAATTGGAGTTAATACTGCTATTTTATCTACATCTGAGGAAGTGTAGGGTTAGGATTTGCTATACCGTCAAATTTAGTTTCTGTAGTTAAAGATTCAATTATTTCTAACAGGAAAGTTTGAAAAACCATACATTGGTGGTGTATTTAAATAATTTAGATTCTGAAAAGATTAAGGCACTTAATATTAAATCTACAAACGGTGTACTTTATTGCAAAAAGTTATTGAAAATGGTCCTGCAAGCAAAGGGGAATGCAGGCAAACGATGTTGTAGTAGCAGTTAATGGAAAATCCGTTAATTCTGCAGGAGCTTTTATAGGTGAACTGGCTAGCAAAAATTGGGGAAACAGTTGAATTAGCATAATAAGAAATTCTCAGACTTTAAAAATACGGGTTCCGTTGGAAGAAGTTCCTAAAACACTGCGTCAGCAATAGAAATTTGATATAAATGCTATGGATATATAAAGTGAATATATAAAAAGATGTCTAACAAAATGATCTTGCTAGACATCTTTTCAATTTAAACATTTTTGAAAATATGAACAAATTTTTAAACAATTGTTTTTATTACTTCTAAAGCTTTGTTATAATCAGGTTCTGTAGCAACTTCAGGTACATATTCAACATATTGTACAATACCTTCCTTGTCAACAATTACTGTTCCTCTCGTTAATAATCTTAATTCTTTTATAATGAATCCATATTTTTGACCAAAATCAAGTTCTTTATGATCAGAAGCAGTTAATGCATTTTCAATTCCTTTATCAGCACAATATCTTCCCTAAAGCAAATGGTAAATCAGCTGAAATTGTTATAAGTTGAAACATTTTTATCAAAAATTTGCTGCTTCCTGATTAAATCTAGCTAGCTGTAAAGCATATCTCCTGTATCTACTGATGGAAATACAGAAATCACATACTGTTTTCCTGCATAATCACTAATTTAATTTCACTTAAATCTGTGCCTAATACTGTAAAAATCTTTTGCTTTATCTCCTTTTTACTTTTCCCTAATAATGTCATAGGATTTCCCTTTAAATGTTACCACATCTTTCTTTTCTGACATGATTTTTCTCCCTTCATTTCATAACTTTTTGTATATACTAATGATAATTTATTTTAATATAAATTCCTATTATTGTCAATTAAAATTATATTTTTGAAGTAATAAATTTTTAAAAAATAAAAAGCTGTCAAAATGTACTGACAGCTGACTATTATTAATATTTTTTAATTAATTTTTCAATTTGATGGTGCCAGGCCTGAGTCGAACCAGCACGATATCACTATCGACGGATTTTTGAGTCCGTTGCGTCTACCAATTTCACCACTGGGCAAAATAATATTAAAATTGCTACTTTTTCTATTTCTAATAAATTTTGAGGAATATGTCAACTATATTTTTACAACTTTTTAATTTTTACAATTTTTAGTATATGAATATTATTTAAAAATATAAAAATTTAAAAGTTGTAAAAATAATTTGAATATTTGCCTTATCTTATGGTATAATTAGAAAAATCTATAATTAGGGAGTGTATATGATAAAAATTAGTTTTATTAGATGTGGATGGAACATTAACTGATGGCGGAATATATAGAGGTAACAATGGAGAAGAGCTTAAGAGGTTTAATGTCAAGGATGGATATGCCATTGTTAATGCACAGAAACTTGGTATAGAATTTGGAATAATTATAGGAAGAAAGTCGGAACTTGTTGAAATAAGAGCAAAAAGAACTGAAAATAAAATATCTTTATCAGGGAATTTCTGAAAAACAGTTGTTTTAGAAGAAATAATGACTGGTTTGATCAAAAAGGAGAAATAGCCTATATGGGGAGATGATCTGAATGATCTTCTTTATAATGAAACAGGTTGGATTATCAGGAACTCCAAAAGGATGCAGTAGATGAAGTCATTCAAGTAGCAGATTTTGTTTCAAAAAAATGGTGGTTCAGGAGCAGTACGAGAATTCATTGAGCATATACTGAAAAAAAGATCGGAAAATGGGAAGATTTTTAAAAATATAAAAATAAATTAAAAAAGTATTATGATTAATATTTAGGAGGAATGATGGCGATAAAGTATTTAGATGCCAAAAGGCTGAGAGTATTATTTAGTGGTGGAGGAAAAATGGGTTATAAAACATGAAGAATTATTAAATGAACTGAATGTTTATCCAGTTCCTGACGGTGATACTGGAAGTAACATGGCGATGACTTTAAATTCTATGATAACTGATATAGAAGGAAAAACTAATGAAAAAAGTTCCATGAAAGATTTCATAGATACAGTTGAAGAAGCTGTTCTTATGGGAGCAAGAGGAAATTCAGAACAATCCTCTCTCAAGTAATTACCGGTTTTTAAAAGGTATAGGGATGAAAACAAAGCTTTTGTCAGCTGATGTTGCACAGGCACTTTCAGTGCAAAAGAAACAGCATATAATGCTGTAAGTGAACCGGTAGAAAGGAACTATGCTTACAGTTATAAGAAGAATATCTGAAAAGGCAAATGAATGTGCATCAAAAATTGACGATCTAGTTATATTTTTAAAAGAAATAATGGATGAAGCTAATAGAGCCGTAGAAGAAACACCGGAACTGCTTCCTAAATTGAAAGGAGGCAGGAGTTGTAGATGCAGGAGGAAAAGGTTTATTTTTCCTTTTTGAAGGATTTCTACAAAGTTGCAACAGAATTAAATTTATTGGTGGAATTACAAAAGCTCAGGTTAAGGAAAAATGAATTTGACAAGACAATTGCAAATATAGATCATGATCCTGAGAGCATAAAATTTCCAGTATTGTACTGAATATATCATTTTAAATGGTGATTTTGATACAGAAGAATATAAAAAGAGTTCTTGAATTAGGAGATTCAGCAGTATTTGCACAGACTTCAAAGAAATTTAAAGACGCATATACATACGAATCATCCTGGGAAAGGCAATGGAAATTGCACTGGAATATGGTCCGCTGGAAAAATGAAAGTTGAAAATATGAAACTTCAGCATGACAATCTTCAAATATTCAGTGAAAAAGATGAAGCAAAAGTTATTTCAGAGTAAAAAAATATTAACAGAACTGATTCAGGATACATCATCCTTGCTGATTCTGAAAAATATGAAGGATGAGTTTTTGAAAGAAGGAGCAGATGTTGTTATACTAGGTGGTCAGAGTAAAAACCCTAGTGTTCAGGAAATATTATCTGCAATAGATAAAATTGATAAGAAAACAATATATATTTTTCCCCTAATAACAAAAATGTAATAACAACTGCAAAAGCTGGCAGCAGAAAAATCAGATAAAAATATAATAGTTTACGGTACAAAAAAACTATGCTTTGAAGGTCATTATTGCTTAAAAAAACAGGGCTGAAGACATAGAAGAATTGAAAAATACTGAAAAAGAAATTATTCAATTGAAATAACAAAAGCTGTAAGAGATACAAAAGGTTGATAACCTAGTGATTACAAAGGATAATTATATAGGGACTTGTAAATGGGAAAAATAAAATACACTGCAACTGCTTTGAAAGAATTGGTTGAAAAAAATGTTGGATGAATCTGGTTACTGTTAATACAATTACAGTGGTAGTTTCTGAAGGAAAAGAGAAGGATGAGGAAACTAAAAAAATCTGATAACAGGAAAAACTGAACAAAATAAAAACAACATATATAAATGGCGAACAGGAAAATTATAATTATTATATATACATTGAAAATAAAGATCCAAATATGCCTGAAAATAGCAATATTGACAGATTCGGTATCAGATTTAATAGATGAGGATACAATAGGATTACCAATAAAATAGTTCCTCTAAAAATAGATTTAGATGGAGAGCTTTTTAAAAGATGGTATTGAAATATCGAGAGATGAATTCTGGCAAAAATGGTTAATTCAAGGGACGAAGAAGATTTGAAAAGTGAAAAACTTCACAGCCATCTCCACAGGATTTTCTTAAATGCTTATAATAAATTATTTGAAAAAGGGATATAAAAATAATTTCTATTCATCCATCTTCTAAATTAAGTGGAACAGTATCAGGCGGCAAGAGTTGGAAGATCATTAACTAATAGAGAAGATGATATTGAATTAGTAGACAGTATGGGAGGTTCTTTATTGCAAGGAATTTTAGTATTTAGAAGCAGCAAAGAAAAAGCTGTAAAGAAAGGAAAGTTTTCGGGGAAATAATAAACTGGATAAATTCATATAAAAATAAAGGTAAATTACTAATGGTTATTCCGGATTTAAAATATCTTGAAAAAGGGTGGAAGAATAGGTAAAGCAGGCTCTGGCAATAGCTGGAATGATACAACTGAAGCCAATTCTGACAGTAAGTCAGGGAGAAGTTACAATTGAAAAAGAAAAAGTCATTGGAGAAAGAAATGCACAGAAATATATAGAAAAATATATAAAAGGATGAAAGTAAAAACAAAGTCTTGTAGTATGTACAAGTTGGGGTGGAGGACCTGAAGAATTGGAAAATATTTCAAAAATACATTCAGCAAATAGGAGAAAATCCAAAAATCACTTTTACAGTATTAAATAGACAGATAGGAGCAGTAATAGGTTGTCATACTGGACCTGTTTATGGTGTTTTTATATTTCCAAAACTAAGTTAATATTGTAATAATATAAAAAAATATAAGTGAGGAAAAACCTTGGAATTTATAAGTTTTGAAAGAAATAGGTTTCAACAAATGAAATATGTAAGAAGAAACTTAAAACTAAAAAGAATTTGATGTTGTGATAGCTAAAAAGCAGACTGATGATCAGTTGAAAAGAGGAAATATATGGATTTCAGATAAAGGAGAGTCTCTCTTTTTCGTTTTGGATTCAGGATAGATATGAATTACAGGAAAAATTGAAATTTTTTTAGTTGTTACATAGTTTCTGAAATAATAAAAAGGATATATTAAAGAGAGTTCGAAAAATAATTCTGAAAGATGAATCACAAAAATCTTAAATACAAATGGCCAAATGATATTTATTATAAAGACAAAAATAAGCAGTATTTTTGTGAAAAAAGTTAGAAATAAAAATAATAATAAGTATAAGAATAAATGTTAATAATAGCGTGGATGAAATAGAAAGGATAAAGCTACATCTCTATTAGAAATATTTAGTCAAGAATATTCAACTGAAGAGATAATTGAAAAAAATTATGCGTACATTTCAACAGAAAAATAGGACGTCTATCAAAAAGAATGGGAAGAAATTTCTATTTTCTTTAAATAGTAATAATTTTTGAAAAATAGAAAAATAAAAGATAGAGAAAAATGGTAAAGTATTTAGAAAAAAAGAGTATAGATTTTCACGAGTTAATAGAGCGGGAAGACTTTTAATTATAGGTAAAGGAGATAAGGAAGAAACAAGATGTGAGACCTCAGAAATTTATTTTAATCTAAAATTAACAAAAAGGTATTGACAAAGAGGGCAAAATTTGGTAGAATAATTTTTGTCAGCTGCGGGAGTGGTTGACGAGGACAATGGAAGACATATATAAAGAGGAAGAAAGAAAAAAAGACGGAGAAGCAAAATAAGAGTGTAAATAAGAAATGTAAATAAAAGGTAAGAAAAAGATATTGAATGAAGAGTTTGATCCTGGCTCAGGATGAACGCTGACAGAATGCTTAACACATGCAAGTCGATGGGGAAGGGTAAGCTTGCTTAGCTGGTAACCATGGCGGACGGGTGAGTAACGCGTAAGGAACTTACCTGCGGGACTGGGATAACGGAGGGAAACTTCTGACAAGACCGGATAAAGTTACTGGGCAGCATTGTTTGGTAATGAAAGGAGACGCCTGCGGAGAGTCTTGCGTCCTATTAGCTAGTTGGTTGGGTAATGGCTGACCAAGGCGAAGATAGGTAGCCGGCCTGAGAGGGTGGACGGCCACAAGGGGACTGAGATACGGCCCTTACTCCTACGGGAGGCAGCAGTGGGGAATATTGGACAATGGGGGCAACCCTGATCCAGCAATTCTGTGTGCACGAAGAAGGTTTTCGGATTGTAAAGTGCTTTCAGCAGGGAAGAAGGAAGTGACGGTACCTGCAGAAGAAGCGACGGCTAAATACGTGCCAGCAGCCGCGGTAATACGTATGTCGCGAGCGTTATCCGGAATTATTGGGCATAAAGGGCATCTAGGCGGCCTAACAAGTCAGGGGTGAAAACCTGCGGCTCAACCGCAGGCCTGCCTTTGAAACTGTGAGGCTGGAGTACCGGAGAGGTGGACGGAACTGCACGAGTAGAGGTGAAATTCGTAGATATGTGCAGGAATGCCGATGATGAAGATAGTCCACTGGACGGAAACTGACGCTGAAGTGCGAAAGCCGGGGGAGCGAACAGGATTAGATACCCTGGTAGTCCCGGCCGTAAACGATGATTACTGGGTGTGGGCAGGAAGACTGTCTGTGCCGAAGCGAATGCGATAAGTAATCCGCCTGGGGAGTACGGCCGCAAGGCTGAAACTCAAAGGAATTGACGGGGACCCGCACAAGCGGTGGAGCATGTGGTTTAATTCGACGCAACGCGAGGAACCTTACCAGATCTTGACATCCTACGAATGCCCATGAGGATGGGCAGTGCCTTCGGGAACGTAGAGACAGGTGGTGCATGGCTGTCGACAGCTCGTGTCGTGAGATGTTGGGTTAAGTCCCGCAACGAGCGCAACCCTTTTTGCTAGTTACCATCATTAAGTTGGGGACTCTAGCGAGACTGCCTGCGAAGAGCAGGAGGAAGGTGGGGATGACGTCAAGTCATCATGCCCCTTATGATCTGGGCTACACACGTGCTACAATGGGCTGTACAGAGAGGAGCGAGGTGGTGACACGGAGCGAATCTTGAAAGCAGTTCGAAGTTCGGATTGAAGTCTGCAACTCGACTTCATGAAGTTGGAATCGCTAGTAATCGCGGATCAGCAATGCCGCGGTGAATACGTTCTCGGGTCTTGTACACACCGCCCGTCACACCACGAGAGTTGTCTGCACCTGAAGTTACTGGTCTAACTTTGGAGGAAGGTACCTAAGGTGTGGATAGTGATTGGGGTGAAGTCGTAACAAGGTATCCGTACCGGAAGGTGCGGATGGATCACCTCCTTTCTAGGGAGAAGAGGAGCTGTCTTGATTTTCATTCCTCTTGTATATGTTGAAAGTTGGAAATAGGACAATGGGAAATGAATAGTAGGTAAAAGAGTTACAACTGAAGGGAAACTTAAGTTGGAGAAAGAGAAGCGAAATAAGGGCACACGGAGGATGCCTAGGTGGTAGAAGCCGAAGAAGGACGTGCTAAGCTGCGAAAAGCCCGGGGGAGGTGCACAGGACCTGTGATACCGGGATATCCGAATGGGAGAACCTGCATACCTGGAGGGTATGCGCGAGAGAGGTAAGCTGGCGAACTGAAACATCTAAGTAGCTGGAGGAAAAGAAAGTAAAAACGATTCCCTGAGTAGCGGCGAGCGAACGGGGAGGAGCCTAAACCGTACAGGTGTTAAAGCTGGCAGCGTTGTCTGTACGGGGTAGAGGGAACATACTGAACTGAAGCCATAAGGTTAATTTTATCATAATGTAAGCGGAACGCGGCTGGAAAGCCGGACCGTAGGAGGTGAGAGTCCTGTAGAGCGTAAAGTTATGATGGAATGTATGTAATCCCGAGTAGCATCGGACACGAGGAATCCGGTGTGAATCAGCGTGGACCATATCACGTAAGGCTAAATACTTCTACCGACCGATAGAGGAGAGTACCGTGAGGGAAAGGTGAAAAGAACCCTGAGCAAGGGAGTGAAATAGAATTTGAAACCGTGTGCTTACAAGCGGTAGGAGCCCTTAGGGGTGACTGCGTGGATTTTGGTTAATCATCCTGCGAGTTATGATGTGTGGCGAGGTTAAGTAGAAGCGGAGCCGAAGGGAAACCGAGTCTTAAGAGGGCGAGAGTCGCATGTCATAGACGCGAAACCTAGTGATCTAGGCCTGTCCAGGCTGAAGCTGAGGTAAGACTCAGTGGAGGGCCGAACTCACCGCCGTTGAAAAGTTGGGAGATGAGATAGGTCTAGGGGTGAAAAGCCAATCGAACTAGGAGATAGCTCGTTCTCTCCGAAATGCATTTAGGTGCAGCCTTGGTTGAAGATATGCGGGGGTAGAGCACTGTATGGCCTAGGGGGCGTATAGCTTACCGAAGTCAAGCAAACTTCGAATACCGTATATTGTTTACTGGGAGTGAGTCTATGGATGACAAGGTCCGTGGACGAGAGGGGAACAGCCCAGACCGCCAGCTAAGGTCCCAAATCATGTCTAAGTGGGAAAGGAGGTGGATATTCACAGACAACCAGGAGGTTGGCTTAGAAGCAGCCATACCTTGAAAGAGTGCGTAATAGCTCACTGGTCGAGAGTATCTGCGCCGAAGATATAACGGGGCTAAGACATGAACCGAAGCTGCGGAATTAGTTTAAGCTAATTGGTAGGAGAGCGTTCTGTAGGCTGTAGAAGGAGTGTTGAAAGGCATTCTGGAGGCATCAGAAGTGAGAATGCAGGAATGAGTAGCGAGAAGGAGGGTGAGAATCCCTCCGGCCGGAAGTCCAAGGTTTCCAGGGGAAGGTTTGTCCGCCCTGGGGGAGTCGGGACCTAAGCATAAGCAGAGCTGCGAAGGCGAATGGAAAACAGGTTAATATTCCTGTACCGCTGCAATCGTTTGAGAGATGGAGTGACGCAGGGAGGTATGTGAGAAGGCTGACGGAATAGCCTTTCTAAGGGAGTAGCATGGACATGTAGGCAAATCCGCATGTTTAAATGTGAGACCTGATGGGGAAGTGTCCAAGGGACATAAGTCACAGATCCTGCACTGCCGAGAAAAACTTCTATTAAGAGAAGCAGTGCCCGTACTGTAAACCGACACAGGTGGACAGAGTGAGAAACTTAAGGCCGACAGGATAACTCTGGCTAAGGAACTCTGCAAAATGGCCCCGTAACTTAGGGAGAAGGGGTGCCTGATATACCTGAGAGGAGAGACACCTTAAGGGGAAACAGGCCGCAGTGAAGAGTCCCAAGCAACTGTTTACCAAAAACACAGGTCTATGCTAAGCTGAAAGGCGACGTATATGGGCTGACACCTGCCCAGTGCCGGAAGGTTAAGGGGAGGACTGAGAGGTCCGAGCTGAAGCCCCGGTGAACGGCGGCCGTAACTATAACGGTCCTAAGGTAGCGAAATTCCTTGTCGGGTAAGTTCCGACCTGCACGAATGGTGAAATGATTTGGGAGCTGTCTTGGCCGGAGACCTGGTGAAGTTGTAATGCCGGTGAAGATACCGGTTACCTGCAGTAGGACGGAAAGACCCCGTGGAGCTTTACTGTAGCTTGGCATTGGGTTTTGGCAATGTGTGTATAGGATAGCTGGGAGGCTGAGATATCAAGGCGTCAGTTTTGAAGGAGCCGCTGTTGGAATACCAGCCATATATTGTTGAAATTCTAATCTCATGAGATGGGAGACAGTGCCAGGTGGGCAGTTTGACTGGGGCGGTCGCCTCCAAAAGAGTAACGGAGGCGTTCAAAGGTTCCCTCAGGCTGGATGGAAATCAGCCGGAGAGTGCAAACGCAAAAGGGAGCTTGACTGCGAGACTGACGGGTCGAGCAGGCACGAAAGTGGGAGTTAGTGATCCGGCGGTGCTGAATGGAAAGGCCGTCGCTCAACGGATAAAAGCTACCCCGGGGATAACAGGCTGATACTTCCCAAGAGTCCATATCGACGGAAGTGTTTGGCACCTCGATGTCGGCTCGTCTCATCCTGGGGCTGGAGAAGGTCCCAAGGGTTGGGCTGTTCGCCCATTAAAGAGGCACGCGAGCTGGGTTCAGAACGTCGTGAGACAGTTCGGTCCCTATCCACTGCAGGCGTCAGAATATTGAAGGGCTCTGTCCTTAGTACGAGAGGACCGGGATGGACGGACCACTGATGTACCGGTTGTCACGCCAGTGGCATAGCCGGGTAGTCACGTCCGGAAGGGATAACCGCTGAAAGCATCTAAGCGGGAAGCCTGCCCTGAGATGAATGTTCTTTTAAGCATCCGTCGAGAACAGGCGGTGATAGGCTGGAGGTGTAAGCATAGTAATATGTTTAGCTGACCGGTACTAATAAATGCGTAAGCTTACTTCATTACTCTTTTACTTATACTATTTATTTCTCATTGTCTTATTAGATAAGTCAATACAGTTTGGTGATTATGGCGGTAGGGATACACCCGGTTACATTCCGAACCCGGAAGTTAAGCCTGCCCGCGCCTAAGATACTTGGATTCCTTCCAGGGAAAATTGGTCGTCGCCAAACTTTTAAAATTGTGTCTCCGTAGCTCAGACGGTTAGAGCATCTGGCTGTTAACCAGAGGGTCGTTGGTTCTGAGTCCAACCGGGGACGCCATGGTTTTTAGGGTATAAAAGTTTAACTTAATAATTATTATTAGAGGTGTATGCCTCTTTATTTTTGTTGGAAAGGTCATTGAAAAAGAAAGTAACTTTATGATCAGTGAAATATTGAAAAATTTTGAGATTTTATTTTTCTCAGATTCTTTCTGGAGATATTATGGAAGCAGAACTTAAAGATTTCTTTAACGGCGGCAGAAAGCTTTGAGAGCAGCTTTCTGTCATGAAGAAAAATTGTCTACATTCTTTAGGTATAGTAAAGAGTACATGCCGATGTTCAATATTCAAAATATGTTTCATAATATTGAAAGACCGGGAATTCTGGAATATTTGAAACCGCATGAAGAACAAAGTTTAGACTTACAAGTAGAGAATTTGTGAATAATAGGACAGAGAGGGCATTTAAATTTAATGAAACCCTTGGACATATCCTTGCAAGCAAGGAACTTATCAACAGAGTGTATAATATATTTAAGATGATTTTTCACAATAAAAATTGTAAAATAAAGTGTCACTATATGGAAAAATAAGAACCATAAAAAGTTTTTCTATGGTATGATTAATTCACCACAAACAATCAAAGGACAGATATGGTTCAAGAACAGTATACAACAAAAAGAAGAAAAGGACAACACTTAAAAATTAGAGCGTATCTTAAAACTCAAAATAGGCAATATTTTTAATAATTAGCTAATTTTATTTTAGTAGAATTATGACATCCCAAATAGATAAAGTTTATAAATGAAGCTGCCAGTTTATCATAACGTGTACCTAGCCTTCGGAATCTTTTGAGCTTATTGAAAAAAGCATTCCACAAGATGTCTTTCCTTATATGTATGATAATCACATTCCCATTTTTTTCTTTAGTATTAGATTTCGAGGTATTGTATATCTGCCTCCCTCTCCTCTATATATTCCCTTATCTCCCTCGTTCCATATGCCTTGTCTGCTAAAAATATTACTCCCTGTATATTAAGTTGTGACAATATTTCAACAGCCTTCCTGCTGTCATGAACCTGACCCGCAGTCAAGCCTATATACAGAGGATTACCAAGTCCATCTACAACCGCATGTATCTTGGTTGTCCTTCCACCTGAACTTTTCCCTATATGCTGTCCTACTTCGGAACCTTTTGCCCCCTTTTTGCTCCCGCACTGCTCTGATGAGCCTTTACTGTCGTAGAATCAATGCTGAGATTTTCATAATCAGAATCTTTCTTTAAATCTTCAAATACCCTAAAAAGTGTGCCCTCATTACGCCATTTGCAGAAACGGGAATAAACTGTCTTCCATGAACCAAAACGCTCCGGAAGATCCCTCCAGGGTGCTCCACTGCATACAATCCAGAGAATGGCATTAAATATCAGGCGTGAATCCTTACCTGGACGTCCTGTCTTAGCTCTGGGAAACATTTCTTTTATTCTTTCCCACTGTTCATCTGATATTTCATATCTTCTCTGCATAATGAAAACCTCCTGTGTTTTTCTTCTATTGTAACAAAATGATGACTATCTTTCAATCTCTTAGTATATACTTTCATAATTATTAAAAACATTGCTTATTTTTAGTTTTAAGACACGCCCTAATAGAGAGAGGAAAAATAGAAGCATTTCTTAAAATAGGAATGTCAAAAGTGAAAATAGCGGAGGGCTGGGAATAAGTGTGAGGACCCTCCACAGGGAAATTAAAAGGGGCATGGTGGAGTTTCTGAATACAGATTTATCGACAAGGGAAGTATATTCTGCGGAATTTGCCCAGTCAAAGTATGACAAGGCACAGAAGAGGAAAGAAGGAGAGAACTTAAGATAGGGAAGAACCTCAAACTGGTAAAATATCTTGAAGATTCGATGAAACGCGGGAAGAATTCCCCGTATGCAGCACTGGAGCAAGCAAAAAGGGAAGGACAGGAAGTAAGCATAGGACTGAAGACACTGTATAACTATATACATAGTGGACTGTTTCTGGAATATAGTGAGGGATGATATGCCCTACAGGAAGAGGGAGAAAGAAGAAGATTGAGTTAAGGAAACGTATAAGGAAGCAGGGAGGGAGAAGCATAGAGGAAAGAGATGAAAAGGACAGGAGAACGGTTTAGAGCATGGGCACTGGGAAGTGGATACAGTATTAGGTAAGAAGGGACATTGGCATGTCTTCTTGTACTGACAGAACGTAAGACAAGGCTTCAGCTGATAAGGAAGCTTGAAAACAGGACAGCATTACATACAGAAGGAAAGAATAAAGGGATTAATAGAGGAGTATCCAGGTTCAATAAAGACACTTACGAGTGACAATGGGAGTGAATTTAGGAAGGTTGATGGGGATAGAAGAGACTGGGAGTAGGATATTTTTTTATGCACACAGCTTCAGTTCGTGGGAACGAGGGAGTAACGAAAATAATAATAAGCTGATAAGAAGGTTTATACCAAAAGGGACTGATATAACGGAAGAAGAACTAAAGAGTGATAGAGGAATGGATGAATAATTATCCGAGAAAACTTTTTAATGGAAAAAGCTCAAAAAGAAATGTATGATATTGAACTGAAAACAGTACATTTCATAATATTTCATAAAAAGTGACATTTACTATTGCAATTTACCATTTTTGATACATTTATGATACATGTAGACATGATTTTATTCAAATTTATATGATTTATTTCCAAATTTTTATTGAACATCACAAAACTACTCAAAGGCTTGAATATCCTAAAAATACTGACAGAAACGGGCTGAAGATACCCTGTTCCTTAAAAAGGAGTTTATGAAGAAGAAAGTGCTTAACTGTTTGAAAGCCAATAAAATCAATATCAAAAAATTTATCAATAGGGGTACGCTGGGGCAACCGAAGAAAAAGCCAGTAAAAATCAGCACTTATAGAAAAAAATCATATCTTTTTCATTAATTTTAATCAAAAATCAGGGCCTATGATTCAGAAGTTAAAAGCATTGATAAAAGGGGGCATTTTGATGGACACCTAAAAAGATTATAGGAGCGTTACAATGTAACATTGATGTAACAATATAGTGTAACGTTGCAACAAAATGTGACAGTGACAAAGTGACAGCGTTACAATAAGTAGAAAGCAGAGGAAAATAACAATTATGAAGCTTTTTCATAGTCCGATTGAAGTAAAAGAAATATACTTGCTTAGTCAAAAACCACATATAAATATAGCGCTTTTTCAAAATACGCTTTTTAAATACCCTAAATTTAAATTTATTTCTTTTAGCCGTACTTTTTATACCAAAAATTATCAAAATTTAACCCCTTTATGTAATTATTTTGGATAGATAAGAATGAATTTCTAAACTGGATTTATATTAATCAAAATTATAATGAGCCAGAAGGAAAATTTTTCCTTGGGATATTAAGCTTTATGCCTTCGCCCTAGAGGCAGAACGTACAAAAGATAATATATCACTATAAAAAGGATATGCTGATTTATTAGCAGACCTTTTATGAAAAGTATTTAAAAGAGGTGCTTCATTATGAAGAACGGTATAGAATTTGAATGGGCCTTAAGGGATGTCCATCTGATGGACTATCTGACTAAAAAGGACTGCTAATTTTTCAGCAGTCCTTTGATTAAAAAGTATAAATATTGTATCAGATTATCAGAAATTAGTGATATTGTACTTTAACATGATCCGAAATAAAAATATGCTACAACTAATTTGAATGAGTTAGATAATAATACACCAGGAGCAGAAAAATTAAAATAGATATAATTATAGTTAATATTATACTTAAAGCTATTAATATATACTAGAACTTAAAAGGTACTTCTAAAATTAATCTTTAAAAGCTCATTGGGTCCGAGGTCCCGAAAAAATATATACATAATATTTTTATATTTCATTTCCGTTCCACAATTATGAAAGTATATATCATAATGGAAGCCATAAGGATATTAATATACAAGCATTATAAATATATTACTAAATGACTTTTTAAAAAGCGGAAAAATATAATATTTTAAATATAAAACATCTTTTTATTTAAAATTAATTAAATCAATATCAGGGGTCTGTGAAAAAGTTTATCCATTTTCTTCAAGACCGCACCCCAAATTCTACAGGGAAAATGCCAAAAATGAAAATAAATCAAAATTTGGGGTAATTATGAGCTCAGAATTGAAATAAGAAATAATTTAAGAAAGCGGAAAAGCTTTCGCCCTCGAAGAAAATGGATTTAGCTAATGGTACTAAAAATAGGCCCTATAAAAGCCTATTGATACCCCTAAGGGTTGAGGTCTGAATGATTAAAACAAATTATAACTGATTAAAAATAAAAATCAGTACAACTATTATTTTAAGCATAGCAGTACCTCCTCGTAAATGATATGTGGCTTTGTGAAGCTAAGTTTATTATAACAGACTGAAAAAATCCAGCCAGTTTTGTCACAAATTTTATATCATTTTACAAGTTCCCTTTGAGGGCCTACCTTAAGGTAATTTCTATTATATCAGATTATTGTATTTTATGCAAATCTATTTTTAGCCGAGCACATTTTTGTGCTAAAGGGTATTTTATAGTTGGTACAAGAAATATTTGTTCTAGGTCGGAAATATTTTTCCGATTAGGTCAGTGGGTATTTTCCTTTACCTGTCAAAAATGAAATGAGCAAAAATATTCCCCATTTATAAAATAATCTAGCTAGCTATATGTTGGTAAAAAGTAGGAAAAAGTAGGAAAAAGTAGGAAAATACTAACATTTACTAACATTTATTTTATATTGCTTTTTAACGGTCTCAACTTTTGGTTAGGATGCGAAGCTTCGCCTGAAGTTTCAGGTTTAATATATTTTCTGAATCCTTTAAAACGATTCAAAGATTTTACTACTTGGCAAAAACTGAGAAAAATCTAATATAAAAAGGTGTAGCTTTTAACCACCCCTAACAAATGGTTAGTGAGTGAACAAATCAGGCACCCGGAATGATTATTCCGAACCTTCAGCATGAGGCAACGCCCAAAAATCATTAGTTAAAGCAATGACCTTTAGAACTGAGTGGAAAAAATTTCACTGAGCTGATTTTTCAGCTGGGCAAAATAATCCTAAGTTAATGACGTCCATCAGAATGACACCACAGGGCATAACAGAATGTTACCAGCCGAAGTTTCAACCTGATACGAACTTTTTATCGTATCAGATAAGGATATTAATTTATTCGGAACTCTCTTCATTGGCTGATGTTTCTATTTCATTTTTTAAATTACTAAAAATTATTATTTTTGTTTATTATATTTAAACAACACAAATAATCATTTAATTCTTCTATTATAATTTCTGAGTTAATGGTAAAATCTGTATTATTAATTTCTAATGTTGTCGAACTTTGTTCGTCTCTTTTTACTTCAATCATTTTTGGTTATATTTTATTTCAAAAATTTTGAAGAAATAATTTTAATTTATACCAACTTGTCGCATATTTTTCGTTAATGTCATTTCACTAGCCATTTCAATGTATTCAAACTTTTTCAAAGAGTTTCCTATTAGTTCATCTACATTTGTTTCTAAAGCTGTAGCTAATTTAAATAATATATCAAAATTAGCATTTAATCCACGTTCGTATTTAGTTATAATTGAAGCAGAAACACCCACTTCTTTTGCTAATTCTGATTGGGTCATTCCAATATTTTTCTGATAAGATTTACACCAAATGTCTTTTTCTTCTTCGTTAAATAAATTTGTCATATAATTCACCATTATTAATTGTTATATACATCATTTTAACACAAATTAATTAAAAAGTAAATAAATTATAAAAACATATTGATCAAACAATTGTTAATTTGTTATAACTTTTTATAACAAACAATTGTCAAAAAGGAGAGTGAATAAGAATGATACAAAAAGAACTATTAAATTCAAAAATGGTACTTCACGGAAGAACTCAAAAGAGACTTAGCAAAAATTTCTCGGATTGTCGAGGCAAATAGTAAACAAAAAGTTTCTAGGGTATTTTAAGATTTAATGTTAATGACATCAAAAGAATTAAGGACTATTTGCATTTAACAGATAGTGAAGTTGTAGAAATATTTTTAAGTTAAGCAGCAGCTGGAAACAATCACAAGATTAATCATGAGGAAAACACACGACACACACGAATGAAAGGAAAATTTATGACATTTAGGGAAGAACTAGGATTTGACATCACAAAAGGTGTTACTGGACAGCCACAATGAGAAGCTGAAGAAATTAAGAAAAGGAATTCATGGACTTGCTGGAGAAAGCATATGGTCTTATTCCAGATGATAAGAAATTGAAAATGGCAGATTTGAAGACGCATTTTCATCTTATGTAGAAGCAGTGAAAAGGAGTATTATGATGCAAGTTTAATGGTTGATATAGTAGTGCAAAACAATATTGAAAAAGGAATTAAGGTCCATTGCAGAAAACCAAAGGGCCTAAAACATTATAACGGAGGAAAAATATGAAAAAGTATGAGACAAGCTTTTATTATATCTATTCCTGTTCATAATATCATTAATATTGAACAACAGCCCATTATATGACTATCCAGTAACTAAAATATTGCTGGTAGTCACGTATGTGGCTCTTTATAATCAAAATCAGATTTGTATATCTGGAACTGGAAAGAAAATCAGATTAATGAACGAAAAATTTTCGTTATTGCATACAAGAAAGATTCTAATGCAGAAAAATTTCCTGTATTAAAATGCAAAAGAAAAGATTTTAATGTGGGAAATATTTCCCGTATTAAAAAAATGCAAAGTGAATTTACTACCGACAAAAATAATCGGGAGTGAATACACTGAAAAAACAGGTGAACTATTTTTGGGTTAGAGTGAGTTATTTGGAAGAAATACAGAAAGAAGCTATTGAAACAATAGAAGAAAACTTATTGAGTGCATTCGGACATGCTTTTAATCAGAAGCATAAAGAGAAATTAGACCGCATATTTTCACTACTGGAAAAAGATTATAAAGTGAGTGATATGCTGACTGAGATAATATCGGATCTAGAAGAAACATTTTTAATTATGGAAAAGAAACTGAAAAGATTTTTAGGAAAAATTGGAGTGGTAAGGATATGAAATCATTAGCAACAAAAAAGAAACTATTACAAGTCTTGAGCTGCTAGAACAAATAAATATTTTCAGGAAGCAAGAAGGGAAAAAGAAAGTTAGGACATAATGACTTGAAAAATCATAAGAAAAGAACTGAAAAAAGATTTTAATGCCGGGAAATATTTCCCACATTAAACAAAAAGGATAGCAGAGGAAGGGAACAGGATATATATATACTGACTTTTTCACAGGGCAAAAGGGTATTGTTAAGGGAAAAGCCCAACAGTTAGACAAGCAGTAATTGAATATATAGACAAGTTAGAAAATGCAATAATAAAACTACAGGAGCAGAAAAGAAATGAGGCCCGTTTGTTAGGTAAGATAACAAGAAAACTTGAAACAGATAGTATAAAGGGCCTTATGATTTATGGAAAGATTGAACCATGCAACCAGTGGAAGTATTACAAGCATTATACTAACCTGATTTATTCGGTAATGGGATATAATCCTAAAAACAAGCCAAGAAGGGAAGAAATGACACAAAAGCGAGCTTATAATACTAGATAAGCTTGAGAGTGTTGTAAATATGGAAATAAATAACAATATAGCTTTAAGAATTCCATTTATAATGATTTATCAGAATGTTAAGGATAAAGTGGACGAAGTTTATAGGGAATGCGGAAGCTTTTTATACTGGAGCAGAAGAACAATAATAATTTGATGTTGCAATAAAAAGAGAGGTTAAAAAATGGGTAAAAATTGAACATATCAAAGGCAATACGTGAAAAATGTTTAGATTGTTATTGTCAGGATAGTAAAGAAGTTAGGAGATGTGAGTGCTATTGATTGTCCTTACATCCTTTTTAGAATGGGTACTGAAAAGCAGAACAAGGAAACAAATCTGAAGGAAAAATAGAAGTTGCCTATTAGAATATATATCAGAATACGCTTTTAAATACCTTAAATTTTAATTTCTTTTTATTTAGACAGGGATTTATACCAAAAACGGAAATAAATCAAAATTTGGGGCAATTATGAGCTTCAGAATTGAAATAAGAGATAAAGTTATAACCTAATTTTGAAAGGAAGGAAAAAATGACAGAATCGCAGAAACAAACCAAAGAACTGAAAAGAAAAATATTGAATCATAGAAACTATAATGACGGAAATAATACGTTGATACTGTGATTGAAATAATTGAAAAATATCCAAATAAGAATGGAACTGGAGTATTAAAAACTGTATTAGAAATTTTTGACAGTTATTAGTTTTTAGGAAACAAAAATAAATAACATCTATCATAAGAAACTTATGTCAAAAATATTGTATTTTTCAGACTACAAAAATATTGACATGAAAAAGGTACAGATTTTCGTGTTCCTACTATATATATCAATATATAAGCTAATTTCGCATTTTTCGAGGCACTATTAATTTGACATCATAAGAACAACCACAAAGCATTTAATAATAAGGCTATAGAATAAAAACAGAGGGTACTACGGAAAAATCAGAAAATAGGGTACATCTAGTAAAAACAATAATCAGAGATAAAAAGAGTTGAAAAAGAACAAGAATGAAAAATAACATTGAGGTGATGAAGATTGGCACTGAAAAAAATTGATGAAAAAAGCAGAAAATATTGAATCAGAAATACCGATAAGCCAGTATAAACGTATATTGATGTGTATAAATAACGAAATAATGAAACAAGCAGGAGAAATAAGGAAGAAATTTGACTGTAACAGCCGATACTGTCCTGTATGTAGTGACAAGCTGAAGAAAAGGGAAAGGAGAAAATAAGAAAAAGCTTGAAGAAGTCAAAGAAAAGAACTACTTATTAATGACATTGAACGGAAACAATGTAACAGAGGACAAGTTGAAACATGAAATAGAGGACAATAACAGGGCATTTATATCATTAATGAGGTTGGGCCTATTCAAAAACATTGTAACTGGCTATATAAAGGCTGTAGAGATAACGTATATCAATGAGAAGTCAACCTATTTGCCCCATTTACACATCATACTACTTGTAAAGAGTAGTTACAGGAAGTATATTAAGCTGAATACGGATAAGGGAAAGATAAAGAACAGTGGAATAAGCATAGCCATGATTTGTTTATGGATATTCAAAGCGTACGAATATAGACAAGGTAATGAGTTACTTAACAGTGAGCCAAAAGAAAAGATATACGGAAATAGGACAGGAAGAACTCAAAGGGATAATCAGATCCATAAGGAATAAAAAGCGTTTATATTCATATGGTGGGATATTATCACAAAAAGTAACCAAAAATGCAACTAAAAATGCAAACCATTTAAAATAATTATTTAAAGCTTCAAGCCTTTGATAATACAGAGATTATATAAAGATTGCAACCATTAACAATTGGCGAAAAATGGGAAAAATAATATCAGTATGTTAGAAAAACAGTTAGTACTAGGAAGGGGACCGAATGGAAGGAAAAAGAAGGGTAAATATAGACCAAAACTATAAAGAGATGTCAAAAATAGACCAAATAAGGCAACCACAGGAGTATATACACAAGTACAAAAATTTGATACAAAAAGATAATTATTTATATTACACACTGGTAACAAGCATATTAGGAAAGTTATATACGAACTTAAAAAGTCAATGAGGGAAGTAAAAGGCTTTTGAATTTTTATGACGCTGAAGAATATGAGAACATAGCATTTGAAAGCACACTAGCTGACATGGTAACAGAAAATATGGAATTACAGGATAAAATTTATAGGGGCTATTGGAAACAGAGTGTATAAAAACAGGCAAAAGAATTTCTATTGAAAGATTTAGAAGAGTAAGGAGTGAAAAGCATATGAAAGATGTAATATTGTGTGATTATGGAAAAAGCTATTTAACAGGCTGCTATTTCATAAATTTACTGGATTATACAACAGATGAAGAAATAGAGGATATAAAGACATTTAAAACTGAAAATGAGATGATGAGATATATCAGAGAAAAATAATTTAATAAACGGATCAGATAAATGATGTTGGAAGGAGAAACTAAAAATGGATATAAATAAATTAAAAAGGCAAGATAAGAGAAAAAGGGCTGACTTATAAAAATGCTGGCTAAAAAGATAGGGATAGGTTTAACATCAATGAATTATAAAAATCAATGGAAAGAATTTATTTAATCAGGAAGAGATGAAGAAACTGAAGGAAGCTTTAAGACTAACAGATAATGAAACAATAGACATATCATAAGGTGGCAGGATATGGAAATATTAATTGAAAATATAATGATAAAAATAAAAAGGGGACCTTTAAAAAGCCCTCTCACTCACTAAAATTTATTTTTATCATATCCAAGTTAAAAATGGAAGTGATAAACATGAAAAAGGGCTAACTGGAAAAGGAAGCATTGAGAAAAAGTAAAAAGGAACCTAAGAAAGCCTCTACAGGGTCAGAGCTGATCAAATATAAGGACGGAAAAAGGGAAAGAATAAGTTTAGGCTATTTTTCGACTTTAAAAGAGGCCCATAAGACATTGGAAGAATATCTTATAAGCCCTTATGACCTTGAAATATCCATGATGACACTTTAAAGACCTTTACGAAGTATTTTATAAAATGAAAAGGATCGTGTAGCAGAAGAAACATTGAAAAGGTTACAGGCATACATTCAAAAGGTGTAAGGAACTTCGCAACATCTTATTTAAGGATATAACAACTCCACAGCTTCAGTATTTAATAGATACACTTAATAAGGCTGATGGAAAAAGGCTTCATAGGAACTATGAAACAGACAAAAAGATTTCTGACAGCAATATATAACTTCGCCATAAAGATGGAATATATAACCATAAATAGGGCTAAGAACATTGACATTATGAAAAGAATCTGAAAAGGAAAATAGGACTGAGTATATTTACCAATATTGAAATAAAAATATGGATAATATAAATAATTTTGATTGGGTTGATGTTATATTGATAATGATACATAAAGGCTACAGAATTGAGGAAATAGTAAGAATAAAAAGGAAAAATGTAGATTTTATCAATGGAATAATCAGAGGAAACAAGACCGAAAAAGGGAAACATAAAATAATTCCTATCCATAAGGATATAATGGAATTGATACGAGAAAAGATATAGCGACAGCAATACAGATTATCTGATTGACAATAGAAACTGGGTTATAAAAAGAGGGGAGAAGAGAACAAACCTTTAAGAAAAACTATTTAAGAGATTTTATGATGTCATGGAAGCGTTGGGGAATGAGCCATAGGCCCCACGATACAAGGAGAACATTTTGCAACCATATTATCAAAGCTGGGAGCTTCAGAGAGTGTAATAACTGACCTTATGGGACATACAAGCTTCGAGACAACAGAAAAGCATTACATACAGAACGACATAGAAACTTTAAAGGAAGCTATCGGACAGATTGAAAAATAAACTAAAATTTGACTGTACAGAAAAATTACAGTCATTTTGTTAGTTTATGAATGAAGAAATTTTTCTAACACATGTTATTGAAAAATGATTTCAAAATATTGAGTTATATAGATACAATATATTGAATTTATGGGGGTACGATGGGGCAACCGCAATTTAAAAATAATGTATTTCGATGTTATTTTTATAGATTTTTCAAAAATGAAGGAAAAAATAAAAAGTAATTAACTTTAAGGTAATATTTTCAAGGTTTATAAGGCATTATGAATAGAAACGGGCTGAAGATACCCAGTCCCTTAAAAAGGAGTTTATGAAGAAAAAGTTTTCACTTTTTCTATTGGTCAAGATAAGTATACAAAACTAATATTAGAAACTACTTTTCTGTATCTTTTTCAATTTGAGCATATATTCGATTTTTACAAATAAAAACTAATACAAATATGTTAATATTTCTTGAAAGTAAATAATATATTAAAGGCAGGGAAAAATAAAAAATGAAATGTAAGGTAAATATAAAAATATTATTAGTATGTTTTTATAATTTCAGTTTTCATATTTGGAGATGGTGAGAACTATTATGATTATAAAGCACTTCTAGTTGGAGATTTTCAACGGAAATATTATAAAAAGGAAAATACAATGGCAGTCAGACCGCTGGCTTCAATAACAAAAGTTATGACATCTATTCTGACACTTGAAAAAAATAAAAAGTGGAGACATTTCAATGAGTGATAGAGTTACCATTTCTGAGACAGCATCAGTAATTCCATATGGTATAAAATTAGTTGCAGGGAAACAGTATACAGTAGAAGACTTATTGAAAGGCAACTATTATAAGATCCTCAAACAATGCGGCATATGCACTTGCTGAGTATGTTTCAGATGGAGATGTTCCAAGTTTTATAAATGCCATGAATAATAAAAGCAAGACAATTTGGATTAAACTCGCTTTAGATTCTGTACCCCTACATGGATTACCACCTGGTGACACAGGAACATGTATGGATCAGGGAAATGCTGAAGATTTATATGGATTGGCAAAGGAAGCCATTGCATATAAAGAGTATTTAAATATTTCAAGAAATGCAAAAGATTATATAGATGGAGGAGAAATAAAATTAAATTCTACAAATGCCCTTTTTAGGAAAAGTAGGAGGTGTTGACGGGACTGAAGACAGGTTATCATAAAGCAGCAGGTTCTAATATAATTTTAACTGCTCAAAGAGGAAATGACAGAGTTATTGTTGTAATTTTAGGGTTCAAATAAAGGCAAAAAAATAGAAATGCGATTGGAACTGAAGAAATAAATAATTATTTTGCTTTTGAGCGAAAGCTCAAACTTCTTCCAAAAAGAAAAGAAAGATAATAATTTTAAAGGATTTACAGGGTGATTTGCTGGATAAATCATCAAATAATCGTAAAAAGATGTAGAAAATACTGAAAACAAAAGTAATAGATAAAAATGAAATTGTCAAAAGCGTGAAAGATAGGAAATGAAAAAGTACGACTTATATCCTATGGAAGATATTATTGTCTCAGGAGAAACAGGAAATAAAAATTGAATTATAAAATAATATTGAATGATAATGTTTCGAGTAAGGATAAAGGAAAAAGTTGTGGGACAGTATTCTGCTGATGATGGAGTTAATGAATTTACTGGTTCTCTTATAATGAGATAACTGTTATGGTTTTATATTTACAATTTCACATTATAAACATTATAAATAGGGAAAAGGAGCTGCAGTAGCTTTATCTATTGCAGATCAGAAAATGTCTATTGGTATTTTTTTGATTCAGGGGTTGGAGGATTAACTGTTTTAAAGGAAGTAAGAAACGTTCTTCCAAATGAAAAAATTATTTATCTCAGGGGATACTGCCAGAGTTCCCTATGGAGAGAAGACGCAAGATCTCATTATTAGATATTCAAAACAAATCGTAGACTTTTTAATAGAAAAAAAAGTAGATGCAATTGTAGTAGCTTGTAATACAGCTACTTCTCTTGCTTTAGAGGACCTGAATAAAACATTTAAAACTCCTATCATAGGAGTTATAGAAGCAGGTGTAAGGACAGCCCTTTATACTACAGAAAATAACAGAATAGGGGTCATCGGCACAAAAGCTACCATCAATTCAAAAAAATACGAAACTGAAATAAAAAAAAGAAATCATGAAATAGAAGTATATTCAAAAATCCTGCCCTCTATTTGTTCCTGCAATAGAAGAAGGAATAATTAAAGGAAAGCTTATAAACCAGATGGTGCAGATGTATCTCGATGATTTCAGGGATAAAATTGATTCCCTGATTTTAGGATGTACACTATCCTTTACTGAAAGAAACAATAAGCAGTATTTATCCTGATATTAAAATTGTCGATCCTGCAAAGGAGACAGCTCAGGATTTAAAAGAGATTCTTATAAAAAGAATTTACTGAAAAATGATGCTGAAAAAGGACATGAAGTTGAATATTTCGTAACTGATGGACAGGATAAATTCAAGGAAATAGGAATAATGTTTCTGAATGAAAAATATTGATCATGTAAACCTTATAAAAGCTTTTAGGCTTTACAAAAAGAACTGTAGTGTCAAATAATTAGAAAGCAAAACGAAAGGAGAAGTGTAAATTTACACTTAGTTTATAATAATGTTTGAATATATTTTTGGAGAACTTACAATAAAAATTGACTATGTAGCAATTGATATAAATGGACTGGCGTATAAAATCTTTATTTCCTGAAAAACATTTGAAACACTTAAGGAAATAGGGAAGATGAAAAACTGTATATTCATACCCATGTCAAGGAAGATGATATCTCATTTTACTGGATTTAAGACTGAAAATGAACGGGAACTTTTCAGAGCATTAATAAAAACAAGCGGTGTGAGGTCCTAAACTTACTCTTTGCCATTCTGTCAACTTACAATGTAAAAGATGTTATAAATATTGTACTGGACAACAACTCAAAGCTGTTTACAAAAGTTCCGGGGACTAGGTGAAAAGAAAGCCCAGAAAAATAATACTGGATTTAAAAGACAAGGTTAAAAAGCTTAATATAATTGAAATTCAGAATGAAAACGAAGGTATTTCAAATGGGAAAAATATTATTTCAGATACTTCAAATACAAAACTTCTTCTTATGAAGGAAGATATAAAACTGGCTCTGGAAAGCCTTGGATATGCTAATGCTGATGTTTCCAAATGGATAAAGGACGAAGAGCTTTCCAATATAAGTAATATCGGTGATGCAATTAAAAACTATTCTGCAAAAAAATTCAGAATAAGAAATAATATAACTAACATGTTTTGGAGGTAAATCTCGTGGCAGGACATAATAAATGGGTAAATATAAAACAGAGAAAAGGACGACAGGATAAAATAAGAGGAAAAAGCTTTTACAAGATTAGGTAAGGAAATAATGATTGCGGCAAAAATAGGTGGTGGGAATATAGACTTTAACCCAAGGTTAAGGCTTGCAATAGATAAGGCAAAAAGCTGCAAAACATGTCAAAAGACACTATTGAAAGAGCAGTAAAGAAAAGGGAACAGGAGAACTGGAAGGTGTAGAATACATTGAAATAAGATATGAAGGATATGGTCCTGGAGGAGTGGCATTTTTAGTAGATGTAGTTACAGATAATAAAAACCGTTCAGCTTCCACAGTCAGAATGAATTTCTCAAGAAATGAAGGAAATCTTGGAGAAACAGGATCCGTTGCATTTATGTTTTGACAGAAAAGGTATTCTTGAATTTGATAAAAAAGAAAAGTCAATGAAGAAAAATTGATGGAAATTGCACTGGAAGCAGGTGCAGAAGATATTATTGACAGAGAAAAATTTTTTCAGTAGTAATAACAAACCCAAATAACTTTGAAAGTGTAAAAAGACTTTGGAGGAAAAAGGTTTAAATAGTGAAAATGCTGAAATAACAATGTATCCGAAAAATGAAATAGAAATAACTGATATTGAAACTGCAGCAAAAATATTAAAACTATATGATGACCTTGAAGACAATGAAGACGTACAGGAAATATATGCAAATTTTAATATAAGTGATGAAATACTGGAAAAGATAGGAATAAATTAAAATTGAAATATTAGCTATATTTATAAAAATTATTTGAGGTAAAATAAATATGAAAAACACTTTTATTTCTGATATTTATTTTTGGATTTAACTATAGCTGCAGAGAAAATTTCTAATGAGGGAAATAATAATATAAGTTTAGGAGAAGTCAATATATATTGAAGTGACGAGTGGACATTTTGCTCAGGAACTGAGAAAAATGCATAGTACATGGGTATAAAATTGATGATGACACTCTTATTGAGTCAGAAAAATCTATTATTAAAAGAAATTGTTGAAATAGTCAATCACTTTGGAAAAATGGATACATTGATATTATAGGGTATACAGATAATACAGGTTCAAAAAGCATACAATCTGGCATTATCTAAACAAAGAGCTGAAAAAGTAGCTGAATTAATGAAAAACTATGGACTTAATAAAAAGATTTTCTTTTTGGGAAAAATCATAGGAAAAGGAGAAGAAAAATCCAGTTGACTATAATGATACTAGTAGAAGGAAGATACAATAACAGAAGAGTTGAAATACATTTTTCAAAATGTAGAGTTTGAAAACTAGAAAAATGTTGAAATATAATATATAGTGAAACCACTTTAAAGTAAAATTGAGAGATTTCAGTTAATTGGTTTTTGCATTGAATTATTAGTTCAATATTAAAGAAGTTTTTACTATAATAAGAATAAAAAGAATCGTTTATAGATTAAAATATGATGCCAGAAAATTTAATGTTTAGAATTATGTAGTTTAAAAGGCACATATTTTTCTATTTATAAGGACTTTTTGTTTTCCTATACTTGACAAAAAGCCAAAACTCTAAAAACGTGTAAGTATTTTCTTGTTTTTGAGATAGTCTATCTATTTTTAAATATTCCAGTATTTCCCTTTTTATATTTTAAAGAAACTTTTCCGATAGCTGCAGTTCCTCATTATCTCCACCTCTGTCTATATCAACTTCTATTTCTGCCGTTATTTTTCCTGGACTTCCTGACAGTATATAAATTCTGTCTGACAGAATTATCGCTTCATCTATATCGTGAGTTATAAATAGTGTGGACATCTTTATCTGTTTTATTATGTCAAGATACCAGAGATGCATCCTATGTTTTGTTATAGCATCCAGAGCACTGAAAGGCTCATCAAGCAATGCAGTTTCATTTGAAAATAAGTATGTTCTCAGAAGTGCAGCCCTTTGCCTCATTCCCCTGACAGCTGATTCGGATATCTGTTCCTTCTAAACCGAACTGCATAAAGTATTTCTCTGCCTTTTTCCTTGCAAATTTTTTTCTCTCCTTTTATTACAAGGGGAAGCGAGACATTATCTATCACTGTCTTAAATGGCAGAAGTAAATCTTTCTGGAGCATATAACTTATATTTCCTGATTTTCCTGTAATATCAGTACCATTCATTTCTACAGTTCCCTCACTCGGAGAAATCAGACCTGCAATAACATTAAAAAGTGTAGTTTTTCCAACTCCGCTCAGTCCGGAGAATGCACACAAGCTCATTCTCATAAAGCCTGACAGAAATATCCTCTATAATTTTTATCTTCAAACTGCACTGAAACATTTTTAGTTTCCAGTTTCAGCTTTTCGATTTTTCTTTTGTAATTGATGTTGTCATTTTTAATACTGCCTTTCTCACTTATCTAATGTTTCTAAATACTTATAGTACTATTTTTAAAATAATCATTAGAGAATCCATATCCCTTTAGATATTTCCTTTTTAATCAGACTATTTTTAAATAACCATTCATAAAATAAATCCCAACGGTTCTGATCTATTACTCCCCATTCTGCCACATCTGCCTTTATATTTTTGAAGCAAGCCATTTTTGACTTTCTGTAACAAGTTCCAGTTTCAGTTCAGGAGCATTTTTCACTAATATTTTTGCCGCTTCTACTGGATTTGCAATAGCATATTCGTATCCTTTTTTATTGCTCTTAAAAACTTTTTGCTTCTTCTGGATTTTTTTCTTTAAATAATCGTTATTTGCAATTATAACGGGACTGTAATAATCCAGTTCCTTCCCATAATCAGCAAAGTTCAGAAAATTTGTCTGTAATCCTGCAAGTTCTGTTGCAACTCCATCCCATGCATAATATACCCACACAGCATCTATATCTGTCTTAAGTGCTGTAACTACATCTGTTACTGTATTTGGAATCATTTTTACTTTACCAAAGTCTCCACCGTCATCTGTTATGATTTTTTTCAATATTGCTTTTTCTATTTCATCATCCCATGTGGCATATTTATGACCTTCAAGTTTTTTCGGGCTGTCTATCCCTTTATCCTTTAACGATATTATTCCTGAAGTATTATGCTGTATAATTGCCGCAACTGCTGTTACAGGTACAGGACTGTCATTTGAGAAGGATTTTGCCAATGTATCCTGAAAACTTATTCCAAACTGGGCACCTCCAGCTCCTATTAATGCCGTTGTACTTCCTTCAGGTGGCTGAACTATTTCCACATTTTCCAGCCCTTCTTCCTTAAAAATATCCCAGTTCCTTTGCTACAAACAATCCTGTATGATTAGTGTTCGGTGTCCAGTCCAGCACTATGCTTATTTTTTGAAGGACTTTCATTGTTTTTCTTTTCAACATTTCCACCATTACCTTGACTGTCTTTCTTTCCACGCTACAGCTAATATCACTAGCAGAGAAAAATAACAGAACTCTTAAAATTTTTCATTTGTTCCACTCCTTCTTATATTATTTGTTTTATTATTTTAATATAGTTCATTCAGAAATTTTACAATTTAAAAACAGGAAATAAATTTAGAAAAATCATTGTCTGAACTGAAAAGTAAGTCTATGATTTTTAATAAATGACTGTTTTATATGAGTAAAATTTTGTAAAATGAATAATTCTATTTTATATAATAATTTTTAAATTAAATATTATTATCCCACGGCATTGCCTTTTTCTGTATCTTTTTACAAGATACATCAGAAACAGACTAATTGCCGATATAAAAAAATATTACTGCAAACATTTTATCAAATGAATATGATTTTTCTTACCCTTGTCATATAAACTCCAAGACCGTCAAATCCTCCGAGCCATTCTGCCACAACTGCTCCTATAATTGAATAGGAAACTGATATTCTAAGCCCTGCAAAAAAATATCCTATGGAGCCTGGAAATTTTATATGAATAAAATTCTGTAAAGGTGTTGCTCCCATTGTTTTCAATAAGTTCAATGCATCCCTGTCTGCTGACTTGAAGCCATCAAGAAGTCCTATAGTTATAGGAAAAAAATGATGTTATGACAATTAATGTTATCTTTGGCATTATTCCATATCCCAGCCATAATACCAGAAGTGGTGCAATTGCCACAGTTGGAACAGTCTGAGTTATTACAAGTACAGGATATATCGCCTTATATGCAAATTCAAATCTGTCCATTATAATGGCCATCAGAAACCCCAGTATTATTCCCAGCCCCAATCCTAAAAATGCTTCTACCAGTGTTATCCATGTATGATGCATCAGCAATGGAAAAATCATCAATAAATGCCTTTATTACATCAAAGAGTGAAGGCAGCATAAATTTTTGGTACAATTCCTGTCGCTGATAAAATTTCCCATAAAATAAGGATCGAAAATTATTATAATAAATGGTGCTGATTTATCCATTATTTTATTCAGAATGTTTTGAGATTTTCTGCTCAATAGTAAGTACATCTCCTTTTCGGCTTATAATTTATTTTTTTACATAGGACATTACTCCTGGTGCTCCAGCCTTTACAGCTATCAGCTGACACTCCTTTACAATGTCCATAAGTTCCTCATATTTCCTTCAATAGTTGTTTCAAAAGGTCCTACATGAGTATTCAGATTTTTTTGCTTTTAATGTATGCAATTACTTCATCCACAATTCCTACAATTTCATCATTTTCTTGAACACTTGGCAAAACCTGAATTGCAATACTTGCATCTATTTCATTTTTAACATAAAAATCCTCCTTTTTGACAAAGGAGGTATTTTAATATCTATCTTACATTTATTTTTATTTCTATTGGAAATTTCTGTTTTAAATAATTCAGTATTCTATATTTAATTTTCCGAAACAGTTATTCCCAATTAGTGTAATTTCGATTATTAAAAGATACTCCCTTCGTCGGTATTATCCGAATCAGGTTTGACAGGGTTAGTTGCCATTGACAACTACTCTCAGCAATAAAAGCTCCCCGGTATTTTAATCTTCGGTTATTCTTATAACAGTATATAGCGATTTTCGATTATATGTCAAGAAAATTTGCATAATTTCCTACTTCACGCTACCAAATAAATCATTCAATGCTTCACTCATTGTAGAGTGTGTAAACAGCATATCTCTCAGGAATGTATATTTCTGTTCAGCTTTAATTGCAGCTGCTACAACATTTATCATTTCATGGGAAGTATTACACAGTAAAGTACATCCAAGTATTTTATCTGTCTTGGCATCCACCACTGTTTTAAAGGAGACCATCTGTTACTCCTTCTATTTTTCCTTTTTGGAATAGCCATGGCTTCCAGTTTTCCCGTTTTCACTTCATACCCTTTTTTTCAATAGCTTCTTTTTCAGTCATTCCCACTCTTGATAAAGGTGGATTTATAAATACACTATAAGGTATTACGTTTCTGTCATTTACTGTTCTGTTTCTATTTCCGTAGACATTATCTCTTATTATTCTGAAATCATCAAAGGGAAATATATGTAAACTGAAGTCCACCTTTTACATCTCCCATTGCCCATATATTATCAGCTGTCGTTTTCAATGTTTCATCAACTGCAACCGCTCCTCTTTCATCAGTCTTTACTCCTGCCGCTTCCAGGTTAAGCCCATCTGTATTTGGTCTTCTTCCTATTGCTACAAGTATGGCATCTGATTCAACTTCAATTTCTCCTGTTTCTCCTGAAATTTTTACATATCCTTTGTCATTTCTGTCAGAAATTTCTTCTATTTTTGATTTCAGAAGAAATCTTATTCCTTTTGCTTCAAGTATTGCTTTTTACTCTCTCGGCAATTTCTTCATCTTCTCTTGGCATTAATCTGTCAGCCATGTCAATCACTGTAACTTCTGCTCCGAATTCAGAATACATTGAAGCAAATTCAAGTCAATATATCCCGCACCTATTACAGTCAGTTTTTGGAAGTTCTTTCAATTCCATAAGTGAAGTGCTCGTATAAACATGCTTACTTTCTGAAAATTCCTTTTATATTAGGAATTATAGTAGTCGAACCTGTATTTATAAATATTTTTTTCTCCTTCAATCTGAACATTTTCTCCGTTAGATTCTATATTTACAACATTTTTGAAACAAAGCTTCCTGTTCCGTCATAAACTGTAACTGTATCTTTTGGAGCAAGCATTTCATAGTTTTTCCTCTCAATGCTCCAATTAAGGCATTTTTTATTGTCTATACTTTCAGCATAAAATTTTTCTTTCGCTTCAATATTATCCAGCCCTTTTATTTTTAAGCACTTTTTGTACTGTTCACTAATTTCTTTGATGGGATACATCCTACATTTATACATGTACCTCCGTACATTTTATCAGATTTTTCAATCAATGCTACATTTTGCCCTTTTCCGGCAAGAAATCCTGCCAGAGTTTTTCCACCTTTTCCAAATCCGATAATAACTGCATCATATTTTTTCATTTTTATCCTCCTTATTCGATTACTTTATGTTAACTGTCTTTCCTGTATATTTTATTCTAGCATATTTTTATAATTTTGTATATACAATATATTGTTTTTAATCAAATTTTTATTTCACTTTCAAATTTAAGTTTCAGATAATATATTTATAAATAATAAAAATGGCAAATACTAAAATAATTTTATGTGTGATTCCCATGCTATAAAAATCATTTTTGAGATATTCTGTTTTATAACTTTTAATTTTATTTTTTTGCTTTCAAGATTAAGAAGAAATTCTTTTATTTCAAGCCCTCCACCATAGCCTACAAGTTTTTTTGTTACTTCCTATAACTCTGTGACATGGAATGAAAAGATAGAAATCTTTATTTCTGTTATTTGCCATTCCTACTGCCCTCACAGCCTTTTTCATTATTGATTGCAATGGCAATATCCTTTATATGAACGGGTTTCTCCATAAAGGAATTTTTAAAAAGCTCATTCCAGACAGAAATCTGAAAAATCAGTACCTTCTTTTTAATAAAGGCAGGTCGAAATTTTTTTCTTTTTCCATTCAGATATTCAAATAACTGAGATGAGGCTTTTTTAATTAAAGTGATTTCTTTTATAATATAATTTGCTACTTTTCTTTCTTAATATTTTCCATTTCATATTCAAAAAAATAAATCTGTTATTTTCATCTTCAGTTGCTCCAATTCCTAATATTCCTAACTCTTTTTATTCCAGTATTGTAAAAATATACATATTTCATTTATTTTATCACTCCTCATGATTTTCTATATTATAGTATAATTATAGCTGTATCACAAGTTATAATTAAAAATAATTTTCAAGATTTTTATTCTAGTGATTATTAAATTTTTAAGGAAAAAGGCTTTATGGATAAAAATATTTTTTTCCATAATTCATAAAATATCCTGTAATAAAATTCTCTTCTCCAGCATTATAAAAACCACGAATAAAGTATTTCCCATTTTCATGAAAAAGTTTCATTGAAGGGTAATTTTCTTTATAAAAAAATATCAGCTCCAGCCTTTGAAATTTCAATTTCAAATTCTGTATATCCTTTCTTTTTAATGAAATATCATATGATGTCATTAATTTAGAAAAGAGATTTTGAAGAATATTCAGTACTTTCCTCCATATTCAGAATTTTGTCACATCTAAATACTTTGTAATCCTCTGTTTTAAAAATTATATCCTATTGCATACCATTGACCGTATTTTGAAGAAATATTAAAAAAACTGTAGATAATACTGTTCTATTACATTATTCCTTGAATATTTTATTCTGCATATTTTTCATCAAGGATAAATTCAAGAATATCCTTTAGAAATTCACAATGATTAACCTGTTTTACAGCTCCAAAGCTTAAAACTTTTTCTGTTTTATGAATAAGTTCGATTTTATCTGATGGAAGACATCTTTCAAATTTTTCCTTTAATTTTTCAATACTTAAGTGAAAGGGAGTAGTTTCATAAGCTTTCAAAGTAAGCATAGAAAAATAGAGGGAAAATATTTCATCAGTGTTAAATACAATGGGAGAAAGCAGTTTATTGGGAAGTATCCTATAGTGACCATTTCTTCCTGTTTGTGAGTAGATAGGCATTCCTATTTCTTCCAGTGATGAAATATCTCTGAGTGCAGTACTTCTGGATATATTGTATTTTTCCATAATATCTTTTAGATTAAATGAACTTCTGTCATTCAGAAATAACATCATATCATTAATTCTTTTCAGATTTATTCATATTGCTCCTTTTTAAAAATAATATAAAAACAGTATCATAAATTGACACTTTTTATATTATACTATAAATATAAGAAATATAAAATATGAAAAGGAGAATATAAAAATGAAAAACTTATCAGGGAAAAGAAATTGTTCCTATGTTCATCTTTTGCAGATGTTGCAGGATTGCTGAATATATTTGAAAAATCTTAAAGGAAAAATAGTTACTTTTATTCCAACTGCGAGTAAAGTTGAAAAAGATAAATTTTTTATGTGAAAGATGCAAAAAGAACTTGAAAAAAAGCAGGAATGATAATTGATATTTTAGATATTTCGCAGGCTGAAAAAGTGAAATAGTAAAAAGATAAAAAATAATGATTTTATTTATGTGTCAGGAGGAAATATTTTCTATCTTCTACAGGAAATGAAAAACAGGTGCTGATGAAATAATCGTAGAAGAAGTAAATAACGGGAAACTTTATATTGGCGAGTCCGCAGGAGCAATGATTGTTTCTGAGAATATAAAAATATGCAGGACTTATGGATGATGGGACAGAATATATTTCAGAACTGAAAAAATTTGAATTCACTGAATCTGGTTGATTTTTATACAGTTCCACATTATGGATGTTTTTCCCTTTGAAGAGTGCAGAAAAACAATGAGTGCATATTCTTCATTAAATTTAGTACCAATAACTAATAATCAGGCTATACTGGTTGATGAAGGTAAAATTGATGTGCTGAAATAAAAAAACAGAAACTATTTTCTAAATAAGAATTGTTATATCAAAAATAATAAAAATTATATTTATTCGTTTATTAAAATTTTTACTCATCAAAAATAGAAATTTGTTAAGAAAAAAATCATAAACTCGCTTTTTAAAAGCTCAGACAATGATTTTTCTAGCACTCATTAACTATTTTTAATTGTAAAATTATTAAATAACTTATAAATATAATTTTTACATTGTTTTTATAAATTAGCTATTTAGAATAGTTTCTGTTTTTATTTTACATTAGTCATAAGTTCATCAATCAACTCTTTCACATGCACAATTTCTTTAAGCTTGTATCCGTTTGCGCCTGAGAAAAAGAGACCTGACTGCAGTCTTCCCAGATAGGCATCTCCAAGGCTATCTGCAATACAGTAGCCTACCCTTCTTGCACCTTCTCCTCTGTTACAAGGAAAATACAGTTACTGATACATTGTATTTTTGTACCTGGTTCTAAAGTTTTTATTAATTCTGTTTTTACTGCCCTTCCAGGATAACCTACAGGCGAACTTACTATTACTATATCTTCTTCTTTTTGCATTTATAAGAACCTGTTTAAGTACAGGACTCGCATCACATTCATGTGTTCCGATGAATCTTGTCCCCATCTGTACTGCATCTGCACCTAAATCCATAATCTTTTCAATATCATTTCTGTCCCAGATACCACCTGCAGCAATTATAGGGAAATCACCCCATTTATCTCTTTCTTCCTTTATAGGTGGCAGGATAGCTTCAAGCTGATGTTCCGGAGCAAACAGTTCATCATATTTTGCACCCTGATGCCCACCGCTTTTTAGGTCCTTCCACAATAACGGCTCCAGGAGTTCTTCCTGCCGCCTTCCATTTTTTACATATGATTTTTAGAGCCCTTGCAGATGAAACAATAGGAACTATTTCAACATCAGGATAATTTTCAGTAAGTCTTGGCAGCTCAAGAGGCAGTCCTGCACCTGTTACAATAATATTTGCACCTGCTTCGAGAGCATCAGTGACAACTCTTTCATAATCGTTTATTGCATGCAGGATATTACAAGCAAGAGGTTTATCTCCACATATTTTTCTTGCATTTTTAAAATTTCAAATAAAGCTTCTCTGCTGTAAGCATTTTCAGTACCTAACGGTCTTCCATTTACTTCCTTTTTATAAATTTCATATTCTGGTAATATCCTGTACATATAGCGCTTACTGTTCCCAATCCGCCATTTTTAGAAACATTTCCTGCAAGCTGGTCCCAGCTTATTCCTACTCCCATTCCACCTTGTAATGGGCTTCTCAATATAATATTTTCCTATTTTAATTCCTTTTAATTCTCTCATCGTGATTTTTTTCCTCTCTTCATTATTGGTTAATTTAATCAAAACAATAATGAACAGGCGGGACTCTCACAATTCTTACATTTTGATGAAAAAGAAGTATAATTCAGCATAATGCCTGAAAATGAGACATGTATGTAAACCATACCGTTTATAATCTTTTTAAAAGCTTTCAATAACTTTTTCCTAATATCATTTGTCATAAAAATTAATATAGCTGTTGGAACAGAGCTGCTCAAATTTTATCAGAAGTTCGATGTCCATATTTTTCAAGAAAGGACAGATCAAATTCACATTAGAAATATATTTATCAAGAAACTGAAGAAATACGTCACTTTTATTTAACAAAATTTTTGTTCTGACTGTAAATGGAGCATATATTTTCAAAAGTACACAAAAATTACCGTTAATAAAAACAGTTAAAGGATTTTTCCAAATAAACGGACTGAATATATTTGAAACTATACACTGAATAATTTCAGATAAAAACATTTCTTCCTGATTTTCCTAACATTGAATTCCTCTCTAAACAATAATAACATTTGTTACATTATATCAAAAAAAGAGAAGACAAAGTCAATTGATAAAAAGTTAAACTGCAAGTTCTGTTTTATTTTTCTATTTTCCTGATTGTTCTTTTCTTAATTCTTCATTATCTTTTTAGCATCTTTAATCGTACCGCCTTTTCCACCATGTCCGTTCCAATATTTGCTCATAGGATTTTTCTGCTTGTTGTTGGAATATACGCTACTATTGCTCCTTTTTCTAGCTTTTAATCTGTGCTATATATTCTTCCGACTGTTTTGTGATTTTTTTCAAATTCAGTTTTATATAGTGCCTTTATTTTCTCTTCTTCTCTTCGCTGAGCGCTTTAAGTTTTTTTAGATATTTTTCCGTTAAATTCATATAATCCTGCAAATTTAGAATCATTTGAATAACTTTTTTGACCCATACATTATAAGAGAGCTCATATTATTTTCTCCCAGAGATCTTTTCTATAAGAAATTTGTTCATTGTCAGTGTCAAATTGTGAGATGCTATTATTCTATTTATCATAGAATCATTTAAAGGTTCCCATTTATAGTCAGAGAAAGCTATTTCATGTATTCTTTGCAGTTCTTCTGTCAATTTAGTGGCATCATTTGCTGAAGAATAATAACCATTTGCGGCATTTGCAATTTCTTTCAGCACTTTATTTTGGTGAGCATCTACATTAAATCCTATTATTCCTAAAACAATATCTGTATTTTCATTTTTAAATTTTTGCAGTTTCAACAGGATTGCCGTCGCATGTTTTCGATTCCGTCAGTAATTATATACAGGATATTCAATGTCTTTTTCACCTTTTAATGCTTTTTAAGTCATTTGTTCCGTTTTCAATCGATTTTGCTATGGAAGTCCATCCTGTAGGCTGAATTGAGCTAAAGAGCTTTTCAGCTTATCTTTATTTAAAAGTTTCAATCGGTGAAATCAGTTCGTTGGCGGAACATGATTCCTGTTTTTTACTTGCCGTATTATCTCCCTTATGGCCGAAAACCCTCAGTCCTACTTTTGTATTTGCAGGCATTTCAGAAATAACTTTCTCTATAGATTCCTTTGCGATTTCCATCATTGTTTTATCGCCTATTTTCTGTTTCATGGAACCGCTGGCATCTAAAATAATTTCCAGATTGACATTCATATTTTCTTCAATTTTTTTGTTTTTGTAAAAGGATTTACCATGTCGTCCTTGAAGATTACATATGAAAATCTGTCAAGAGTTTCAATCGGCTCATAATCATAGCCGGCTATGTATAAGAATTTCTTGAAGAGACGTTCGATTTCTTCATCAGAAGCATCTTCACCTAAAGGCAGGTTTAATAAGTTCATTCTGAACATTTTCTCTCCAGATATCTGATTTTTACTATATTTTCTTCATAAGTATCAGGAAACTGGTAGATTCCAGGTGCCGCATCTACTATTCCCTCATATGTGTAAACAATATCAGGCAAATCCCCGTTAACGCCTTTCCTTTTTGGAGTTCTTCTTCTGAAAGCTGTTTTCTGATTCCTTTTCTTGTCTTCCTTTTTGTCTATATCTTCTTTTTATTGAAGCAGGCTGTTAAGACTAAAAGTACAATACTTAAAATTAATAATTTTTCCCATTTATTTCTTTTCATGAAAACCTCCTAAAAAAATTGGTTGTAAATTGCAGTCCTTTCTAAAAGTTTATTTATTATAAAATTATACCATAAAAAAATAAAAATTGTAACTGAGGTTACATATTTTTTCTATTTATATGATATAATCTAAAAATCAAAAATAAAAAATAAAGAAAAATATAATCATAAAATAAAGATAATACAGAAGGAGAAGATTATGAATAAATTTTTAGTTTAACTGATACATTCAGCCAGCTGGTGGAAAAATATCCTGAAGCAATGGACTTTCTGGTGGCAAATGGATTTGAACAGTTTAAGGATAAACAGTTGTTTGATACTATGGGAAAAACAATAAGAATAGATATGGCATTGAAGTCAAAAAAAATAAATCCAGAACTGTTTGAAGAAAGATTGGTTGCATTTCTGGAAAAAGACAGTGCTATGGACATTTCACTTGCTGAAAGTAAGAAGGATGCGACAGGAGATGTTTTAATAGAAGGTGTTCTGCCTTGCCCTATAAGAATACCTCTACTGGAAGGAATAAAGGAATGGGTAGATGACCAGAATGCAAAAAATGACTATAAGATAGCATATGAACTTCAATCGGCAAACCTGGGGCTTGACTGGGTAGTTGACAAGGTAAAGACGGGAGATGCTGATAAAGTATCGGATGTTCTTCTTTCGGCAGGGATTTGAACTGTTTTTGATAAGGATCTTATGGGACATTTCATGGATGAGGGAGTATTCGAGACATATCTTGAAGAAATGAATAAAGATTTCTGCAATGACAGAATTGATCTGAGGGATCCTAAAAAGAGATATGCAATAATGGGAGTTGTACCTGCAGTATTTCTTGTTAATAAAGGAGTTCTCGGAGACAGAAAGGTTCCTGAAACATGGGCTGACATTTTGAGCGAGGAATTTGAAGATTCTGTAGCATTACCTATGAATGACCTTGACCTGTTCAATGCCCTTGTCATAAATATATACAAGGAATTCGGTTCAGAAGGAATTAAAAATCTGGCAAGATCATATAAAAAGAATTTACATCCTGCACAGATGGTAAAGGCAAAAGGGAAAAGTAAAGATGCTCCGGCAGTAAGTATAATTCCTTATTTCTTTACGCAGATGCTTATGGGAGCAAGCGACCTTGAGGCAATATGGCCTCAAAAGACGGGGCGTTATTAAGTCCGATATTCATGATTACAAAAATCAAAACAGGACAAAAATAAAGCCATTTATCGACTTTTTCATGTCTGAAAAAATAGGGACACTGTTTTCAGCAAGTGGAAAGTTTCCTTCAACAAATCCTAATGTTGATAATCATCTGGATGAAAACCAGACTTTCAAATGGATAGGATGGGACTTTATCCATAACAATGATGTCGGAGGACTTGTAAGACAATGTGAAAAGGAATTTAATGATGCAATAATGGATTTATAGGATGCAGACAGAATATAGAATAATAAACTGGGAAGGGAGACCTTCGTATTTAAAATAAAACGGATTGTGAGAAAAAAAGTAACGGAAAGGAAAAATTATGAATTTAGTAGTATTTTCAGGACCACCATCATCAGGAAAGACAAGTGTGATACTTAAAACTGTTGATGCATTGAAACAGCAGGGAATATCAGTTGGTGTTGTAAAATTTGACTGTTTATATACAGATGATGATATATTGTATGAAAAAGGCAGGAATTCCTGTAAAAAGGGATTGTCAGGAGCATTATGCTCGGATCACTTTTTGTATCAAACATTGAAGAAGTTGTGCAGTGGGGAATAAGTCTGGGACTTTCAATGCTTATTACTGAATCAGCAGGACTTTGCAACAGATGTTCGCCATATATTAAGGAAATAAAGGGGTGTGTGTAATAGACAATCTTTCAGGAATAAATACACCTAAAAAAATAGGACCAATGCTTAAGTCTGCTGATATTGTAATTATAACTAAAGGAGATATAGTTTCACAGGCTGAAAGGGAAGTATTTGCCTCAAGGGTAAATTCTGTAAATCCTACAGCTGTAACAATGCATGTGAACGGGCTTACAGGACAGGGAGCTTATGAACTGAGTACGCTTCTTTATGAAAAGGAAAAGGAAATTGATACGGTTCAAGGGAAACAGCTCAGATTTCCTATGCCATCGGCATTATGTTCATATTGCTTAGGAGAAACAAGAATCGGAGAAAAATATCAGATGGGAAATGTCAGAAAAAAATGAATTTAGGGTGGTAACAATAATGAATAAGAATTTGATAGAAGGTATGAAAAATAGAAGAACTTTTAGTTAAATATCCTTTTGCGGAAGCTTTTTCAGTGAAAATGCAATAGAAGTAACAGGACATGAAAATAAAAACTTTTGCTGAATTTCTGGACAAATTTACTGAAGAAGAAGTTGAGGATATGGCTCTTGATAAAGAGCTCCTAAAGAGAGGGCTTTCAGAGTATATAGAACAGATGAAGGCTTTTCTTGGAATGGAAGAGGAAAAAGGTGTAGAAGTATTGACAATACTTGCTGGAAATGACAAGTCAGGTAATCCTGAAGGATTTGACAGGCTTGATATAAACAAGTCGGAAATAATATCAATAGTAGGGGCCTACAGGATCAGGAAAATCAAGACTGCTTGCAGATATTGAATGGACAGCACAGAGATACTCCTACAAAGAGGGAAATCCTTATCAATGGAGAACTTCCTGATAAAAAATGGCGTTTTTCCTCAAATAACAAATTAGTCGCCCAGTTGTCCCAGAATATGAACTTTTGTCATGGATTTATCTGTCAGGGAATTTCTGGAGCTGCATGCAAAAAGTAGAATGATTGAAAATATAGAGGAAGTTACAGATAAAAATAATAGAAGAAGCAAATAATCTGGCAGGAGAGCAGTTCAGACTTGATACACCTGTCACTGCACTGAGCGGTGGACAGTCGAGGGCACTTATGATAGCTGATACGGCTATACTGAGTTCTTCCCCTATAGTTCTGATAGATGAAATAGAAAATGCGGGAATTGATAGAAAAAAAGCTCTTGATCTGCTTGTTTCATCTGACAAGATAGTTCTTATGGCAACTCATGATCCTACGCTTGCACTGATTGCAAATAAACGTATTATAATAAAAAAATGGTGGAATTGCTAAAATCATTGAAACAAGTCAGGAAGAGATACTTTCAAAACTTGAAGAAATGGATAATGTGATCCAGAAAATGAGAACAGATCTGAGACTGGGAAGAATATTAACGGAAAAATAAAATTAAAGTTTTTTTGTCAAGTATATTGTAAAAAGAAATTCGATAATCTTAAGAGAGTAAGCTATATAAGCTTTTTCAGGTTGTCAGATTTTTATTCTGTATATGTGTATTGTATAGCTTAAAAAACTTAGATTTCTCATAAAAAATTTGAAAAAAATTTTTATTTTAAGATATAATAATACTAAATTTGAATAAAGAACTGGATAAATTTTAAAATTATATTCGATATAAACTATAGGAAATAACAATTAAAATAGGAGTTGTCAGAATTTCTATAAGTTATGTGAAATTGAAAAACTTTTAAAAATTATAGAAAAGGAGAAATTAAAGATGACGAATAATTTAAGGGAATTAAGAAAGGTTTATGTGCATTTGCAAAGAAATGTAAGGGATTTAAATATACAGATTCAGTATTGATTACATTTTTAATTACAGGGACAGTAAGTGTTTCAAGTAATCTGTTTTCAGCTGAGAAGGATGGAAATATTGAAAAAGCAGAAACAGATTATTTCTACGGATATAAAGGATTTTTAATGCTCTGATAAAAAACTAGAAGAGAGAATAATAAGTTGCTGAAAAATGCAAATCTTGAACTTATACAGCTTATGGAGCAGGGAGATCATGTCGTGAAATCACCTTGGAGTAGCTGGCAATACGGAATTAATGGATTTTATAACAATTGGATAGGAACTTATAAAGGAAGAGGAGATAAATCTACGAAGTATCCTTATGAAGGAGTATATATTAGAAGTACAAATATTTTTGGTAGATCAACAACAGCAAGGACAGCAGACCAAAAAGGCAATATTAAATTCTATAGTAGCAACAAGTGGAGGATTTAGTTTAGATGATATAGGTTTAAATTATGGTTTAATAGGAAGAGCACAAATAAATGAAGATCCGATTTCAATAGAAATAAGTGCTAGAATCAGACCTAAAAAAATATTCAAAAAGGGCGCAATAACATTATCTGTGTCTCCAGTTAATGTAATTCAGCCAAGTCCAAGTGTGACATTAGGAATAACAAATACACCAACAGCACCGAATATTAGTATATCATCATTTTCACCAGTAGCACCAAAAAGTAGAAGCACCTTTCTTTACCAGTACCTCCTACTTTTGCAGTAGTGGTAGGAGCAGATTGCAATACTGGTTGTTCTAGTAGTTCTAATACACCAAGACAAAATACAAAAGCCTGGATTTAATTTAAATAATAGAGCAGCTGGGAATGTTGATAATATATTACACTATACATGGCCAGTAGGGACAGGACCATATAGATTACCAGGAGAAAGAGCTTCTTTAGCATTTAAGATGTATGCAGAGACTAGAAAAAAATTTTACTTTAGGAACAGATAAACCAAGAGACTTTTAGTGGTTGGTGGTGGTAGTGGTAGTTGGGGATCAACAACAGTAGCACCCTACTAATGTATATTTTAATTCATATAACTTTTGGAGATGAGTATATAAATCCTGTAGCAAGTTCAGCTAATGGAACTAATCCCAAATAAAGAAATAATCAATATTTTTTTGTTGGTGGTTCAAGATTTATTGAATCAGATGATGCATACATTTGAATATATGCTACAGGAGGAAATACATTAACAATACCAAATGGTTATACAGTTAATTTAGGAGGTATTCTTACATTAGGTTTAGTATCACAAGGACATAAAACAACACAATTAAATGCTGGTACTATAACAGATAAAGAAGAAAAATGATAATTGGATAAAAAAATATGCCTTATGATACCTCTGGAGCAGGAGCAGGAAAAATATTTAACAATAAAAGGACCTACTGAAGATTATTATATAAAGAGAAGTACAGATGGTTATGTTGGATATAAAAGTTGCTTTAGCTTTAATTCAAGAAGATACTGTTCATGGTGGTACTATTATAAATGATACCACTGGAGTAATTGACTTTAGAGGTGAAAGATCGATAGGTCTGTATACTTATTTACCAAATCCAAGTTCAGTTCATGTTTACTCAAATAGACCTATGATAAATAAAGGAAGTATATTTTTTTATCAGGTGTTGAAAGCTATGGTATGAAGTATGCAGCTACTGAAGTAGTAGGAGCAGTTGATTTTGTAAATGATCAAAATGCTAATATTACTTTAAGAAAAAATCCTAATGGTAGTGATAAGGCTGATAATGCAGCAGCTATGGCTCTAATGAGAGATAATTCTGTAACAAGCAAAGTAACTCTTACAAGAGGTAAAGCAGTAAATAAAGGAAATATTAACTTAAAAGATAACATTTCAAATGCATTAGGAATGTTTGTAAACATTGATTCAAATATGATCAATGAAGGAACAATAAAAGTTTCTGCTATTGCACCAAAAAGTATCGGATAAATATCAATTTAATGTTGCTATGAGAGCAGATCAAGCTGATTTAACTTATGAAGGAGCTAGCGCAGGAAATACAGAGGTTATTAATAAAGAATATTGTTAAACTTACTGGACAAGGTGCTATTGGGTATGATAGCTAGTGGAAGTTCAACATCAGACTAATACTAAATAGCTATTGCAACTAATGATGCTGGAGCAACAATAGAAATTAAATAAAGAAGGAACAAGCTGACTCAAAAGATAACTTTCGCTATGTTAGCAAAAATAAAGCAGAGGTTGTAAATAAAGGAACTATTAAAGATAGGGAGACTCAAAAGGTTCTGTTGGAATGGCATGCATTAAAAACAAAGTTCAACACATTCTACTGCTAAAAATGAAGGAAGTATTATTATTGATGGAGATAAAGCTACTGGAGTATATAATACAGGACATTTTTGATGGATAATTCAAATGCAAAAATTAGTGTAAAAGGTGATCAATCTATTGGATTTATAGCAAAAAGAAACTGATGCAACTGATACTAAAACTGAATTAAAACAAGGAACAGTTAAATCAGAAAATGGTGCAGTAGCATTGTATTCAGATCAAGCAGATATAACATTAGATAATACTTCTGGTAATTTAAAAATTAATTGCAGGAAAAAGGCGGATTTATTATTCTATAATTATAAATCTTCTAATCCTGATCACATATGCAGGTCAGTTTACATTAAAAGGACCTGTAAGCCCTGAGATAGAAGACTGGAGGATATGGATTTTATCTTAAAAATCCAACTATAAATAATGTAAGTGGATCAAGTACAAGGAGTTCCTGTTTTCTTAGATGCAATGTTTAATCTTACTCCAAGTGCACAAAAAATTAAAAGTGAATATGCAAGCTGGAGGAACATTTATGGTTCTACATAAGCCTACTGGTGGAAGTATAAAATTAAGTAGTGTTAATAATCTATCAAGTATTAATAGTGCACTGGGAACAAAAGTACAACTAGTAGCACCTTCAACTGGTTCATACAAAAATATACTCTGTATACAGAGGGAAACTTGCAATTAATCAAGATGTCAATTTAGATAATGATGACTCATACAGCAACACCAGATGCTTTTTATAGAGTTGATTTCCGTTCATCAAATATAGTATTGGATGCCACAAAAAAACAATTGCAGGAACAAAACAAGGACAAGTAGCATTATTTCAAGGTAACTATGATGAAGGAACAGCTGGTAATATTGGAACAGTTGGTGATGTATCTATTGTAAATAACGGTACTATTAAATTTAACAGGGAGATAGTATAATAAGCGGACCAGCTGCTAATAGAAAAAAACAACTACTGCTATGGCAGGGAGATTTCATCACTTTAACAAATAATAAGACAATAAAAGTTACAGAAATAATGGAATAGGTATCTATGGAGCTGGAGGTTCTAAGATATTAAATAGTGCAGGAGGAAGTGTTACTGTTGGACAAGAAGGAGTTGCTCTCATATGGTGCTAATAAATTAAATAGTTCAACATTGGGAGATGGAACTATTTCTGTAACGAATGCTGGAGATATTAAAAGGTGTAAGTGGAAAAACTAAAGCCTTCGGTATATTTGCTGAAAAACACATCAGCAGTAGGTAATTCTGTTTTAACAAATAGCGGAACAATAGATTTTTCTTCTTCACAAGAAAGTATAGGAATCCATTCAATAAATTCTACTGTATCAAATACAGGTAAAAATTAAAATGGGATTAAAAAGGAGTTGCGATAAATGCTAAAAACTCTGATATTAATTCTACTGGAGATATAGTTCTGGCTGGAAATGGGGATTGCATTTAATTTAGGTGGTTCATTTACTGGAAGAACATTAAATTTTTCATCAAGGTAACTCTAAATGGAGATGGCAACTCTATCTTTAACTTGAAAGATATGTCATTTAGCTCAGTTGGTGCAAGTCTAACCGAAAAATGTTAGTGTAGTACCAAATGGAAAGAGTTTTGCATATTTCTCACTGGATAACTCTTCTTTAATTTATGATAAGAATAAGGTATTTTCTGGAAATAAAATTACATTAGTAAGTGCTAAAAAAATTCAACAGTTGACTGGAGATCGAATGTCACATTAAATGGAGAAGAAAATATAGCTTTCTATATGAATGGAAGAAAAACAGGAGCAGCTTTTGAACTACAAACAGCTGTTGGAAAAACCGTTGCTTTAGGTAATAAATCTGTTGGAGCATATGGAATAAATGGAGCAAGAATTGAAAATAATTCAGATATAGTAATAGGTTCTGATGGTGCAGCACTTTATTCAACTGGTGTTAATGGAAGCTTAAAAAATACTGGGAAATTAACATTAGGTAAAAATTCTGTTGGTATGTTTATGAAAAGATGGAACAGCTCTTATTAATATAGGGGAAATAGTTTCTACAGAAGCAGGAGCAAAAAAGGATTAGTTGTAAATAACACCACAGCATCTGTTTATGCAAATAATGGAAAAATTAAATTAGATGGAACTCTTCAATAGGTATACATGTGAAGGAGCAGCACACTATTATTAGTGCTGCTGATGTTGAAGTAGGGAGATACTACTGGTACGAGATCAAAGTGTTGCTATTCATTTGAAAAGATGGAGGACAAGTTAGAGTACTTAGCAATACTTCAGTAAAATCTGGAAATAACTCAATAGGTATCTATGGAAGCACAATATTAACAACTGTTGAAAAATAATGCCGAAATTAAAAGTAGGAGATGGCGCAATAGGTATTTATGCAAAATCTGGAAATATTGATTTAGATGCTGGTTCTAAAATGAAAATAGAGTGAAACTTTAGGAGCAAATAAAGAAGCAGTTGGAGTATTATATTGGAAATGCTGGAACAATTAATAACAACTTAGCTTCTTTTGACATAGGAAAAGGTTCTATTGGTATTGTTGATGCTGGAACAGGTGCTACAACAATCAATAATAACTTAGCATCAGTAAACCTAAAAGGAGACTCAGTGTATACTTATACTTCTAATACTAGTTCAAATGTTATAGGAAATACTATAATTACATCTGCTGAAATGGAAACTATGGGTATTATGTAGCTGGTAACTTAGAAAACTACGGAGCTATGGATTTATCTTCTGGAACAGGAAATGTTGGAATATATAGTGCATAGAGCAGGGCAGTGGAAATTGCTAGAAAAATTATGCAAATATTAGTAGGAAAAACAGATTTAGAAAATGAATATATAGTATAGGTATGGCAGCAGGATATACTAATAAAGATAGACCAAGTGAAAATAAAGTTGGACATGTTATAAATATGGCAGGTAGTACAATAACTGTTGGAAATAAAAACTCCACAGGAATGTATGCATCAGAGCAGGTTCAACAGCAGAAAACTATGGGACTATTCATGCCAACAGCTAAAAAGGTATAGGAATGTACCTAGAAAGCGGAGCAACAGGTATAACATGAGAAGGTGGTTTGAATTGAAATAGGTGCTGCTGCACAAATGCAATAGCAGTTTATTCAACAGGGCTACTACTGTATTTAAAAACTATGGAACAATTAGGATAATGCTCCAGGTTCAAAAGGTATTGTGACTGCTAATGATGCAAATAATAACAATGTTGTGCAGGAAATATTGATGTTCAAAAATAGTTTAGCAGAAAGCAACTAAAAATATGAAGGAACTGCTGGAGGAGATAAGGTGTTTGGAGATAAAACTCTAAGTGTTCCAAGAGGAGGACTAACAGATAGTAAAATCAAAGATTCTGAGTGGAAATATTATCACACCAACTGTAATAGACACTACAAGTGCAACTAATACAGCTGAAAATTCAAGTTTCTAATGATCCAATTGCTAAGGCAACTTACAATAGAGATATTTTAAAAAGAACATGGGAAATTTTGGTTCTATGTATCAAAGATAGGTATGTGTTGATACACTCTGAGAGTAAACTTTACTAATCCAATAGAAGGACTAAATAATTTAACTGGATTGAAAGAAGCTGACTTAATAGTAGGAGCAGAAGCTAGTGAGTATACAAATGCTAAGACTATAACGGTTGGAAAAATATCTTAAAGAGATATAACAATGCATTGCTTAACAGTGGAGTGGACCAAATGGAATATTTTATCTGGTTCTCTAACTTGGGCAGCAGTACCTTTAAGATTGAATGGAAATGGTGAAATTCAAGGTGTTATAATGACTAAAGTAGACTATAAAGGAATTGCTAAAAATAGTACCATACCATATAATTTCTTAGATGGATTAGAACAAAGATATGATATGAATGCACTTGATTCAAGAGAAAAAGAGTATTTAATAAATTAAATTCAATAGGAAAAAATGAACCTATCCTATTGTCTCAAGCATTTGATGAAATGATGGGACACCAGTATGCGAAATGTACAGCAAAGAACATATGGAACTGGAAGAATGATAGACAAGGAAATTACACATTTGTCTAAAGAATGGGATACAAAATCCAGACAGTCTAACAAGATAAAGACATTTGGAATGAGAGATGAATACAAAACAGATGCTGCAGGAATAATAGACTATGCAAGTTAAGGCATATGGATTTGCATATGTCCATGAAAAACAGAAACAGTTAAACTTGGACATAGTTCAGGATGGTATGCAGGAGCAGTACATAACAGATTCAAGTTTAAAGATATAGGTGGTTCAAAAGAAAATCAAACTATGTTAAAACTTGGAGTATTTAAGACAATGTCACCTGCTAAAGATCATAATGGAAGTCTTCAGATGGACAATATCAGGAGAAGGATATGTATCAAGAAATGATATGCATAGAAAATATCTTGTAGTAGATGAAATCTTTAATGCCAAGTCAGACTATACAACATATGGAGTAGCAGTTAAGAACGAGCTTGGATATAATATAAGAACAAGTGAAAGGACAAGCATAAGACCATATGGAGGTTTAAAACTTGAATATGGAAGATTCAGTAACATTAAAGAAAAATCAGGAGAAATGAGACTGGATGTAAAAGGAAACGACTACTATTCAATAAAACCAGAAGTGGGAGTAGAGTTCAAGTATAGACAGCCAATGGCAGTGAAGACGACATTTGTAACATCATTAGGAGTGGGATATGAGAATGAGCTTGGACAAGTAGGAAATGTAAAGAATAAAGCGAAAAGTATCATATACAGAAGCAGACTGGTTTAACATAAGAGGAGAAAAAGGATGACAGGAAAAGGAAAGCATCAAGGCAGATCTTAACATAGGAGTAGAAAAACCGAGATTCAAGGGTAACACTGAGATGGAGGATATGATACAAAGGTAAGAATGTAAGAGGAGGAATAGGATTCAGGGCTATTTACTAATATGGATTATAAGGTTAATTAAGAGAAAGAGTAGTGAAACTTAGGTTTTTACTGCTCTTTTGTTAGATTTTAAATTTTATAAAACATTTGAAATTTTTATTTTAAGATATAATTATACTAAATTTGAATAAAGAAACTTAATAAATTTCAAAATGATATTTACTAGAAGCTTCATGGAATAAGAATTAGAATAAGAGTTGTCATAGTTTCTATAGTTATATAAAAATTAAAAATTTCTAAAGATTATGAAAAGGAGAAATTGAATATGACAAATAATTTAAGAGGAGTTAGAAAGTTTATGTGCATTTGCAAAAAGTGTAAAAGACTTTAAATATACAGATTCGGCATTGATTACATTTTAGTAACAGGCGCAGTAAGTGTTTCAAGTAATTTATTTTCTGCTGAAACAGACAACAGTATTGAAAATGAGAAAAGAAAAATTATTTCCTCATCAATAAAAGATTTTAATGTATTGATAAGGGAAGCCGAAAGGAAAATAAGAAAGTTGGAAAAAGACAAATCTGGAACTCATACAACTTATGTGAACAAGGAGACCATGTGGTAAAAGTCACCTTGGGCCTCATGGCAATATGGAATTAACTATATGCATAGTAAATGGAATGTTATATATAAAGGAAGAGGAGATAAGAAGGAAAAATATCCGTATGAAGGATATTTGAAAGAGATCAGAGTGAATTTAACAGGTATGTATCTCCAGAAAGTTTATCTATAGTTGTTTACAAAATTAACAGATTCTAAATATGCTCAACAAATTTGAGAACTGGTATAATATCAGGTAATAGGATAGCAAGTTATAAAGATGTAAAAGAACCAATTGTTGCTGTTGAACTTACAGCTGGGATAAAACCGAAGGCAATAAGCAGGCTCCTTTAAGTTTACAGCCAAAAGTAGTAAATACACCAGAGTTTCCAGAAGTAGTTAGATTTTCGGCAATAAATCCAAATATAAATATTCCAAGTAATCCATCTTTACCATCAGCACCTGTCTTTCAATTGTTTTAGGTCCAGATTCTAATGTAGGAACGTCACCTATCGTTGGAGGAACAACTTTTTGTTAATCGACTTACAGATACTAATTTTTAGCAACTGATAATAGGAGTAGACAGAATATTAGAACACAGTTGCGTTATACATTAGACAGTAATTATACAGGACAACTAGGTTTCCAACATCAGTTGATAACAGTGGCATTCAAATTATGGATGGATGATGGTGGTGCATTTGGAATGTACGAAGTTGAAAGTGATTCAAATGGAAACACAAAAAGAGGTACTTAGCATGGAGGCGGTGGAGCGCCACCTATGAATACATAATGCTAATAATTATATAAATCCATTTAATAATTTGCCCGACAAAAAATTTATTTTAATTCTTATAATTTTTCTTATAATGGAGAAAATAATGAGTATAGTGGTCCAATAGGAGATTCGACAGTAGCTGGAAATACACAAATTATAATAATCAACGTTTTTAGTAGGAGGGTTCACGATTTATTTGAGATTGATAATAAAAGGAAAAAGCTTCTATAGATGGTTTGTGTAGTAAATTGCCCTGCTGTTGCTAATGTTACTTTATCAGCAACAAGACCCTTTATTTAGCGGACGCTTAACTTTAGGAATGGTTTCTCAAGAAAATGGAGTAATATTCAGAAAATAATGGAAAAATTACGGATGAAGGAAGAAATCAAGAACAATTTGCAATAGATACTCCAGATAATTTAGTGCTTAATGTCCTTCTCCTACTCCAGCAACAGGAACATTGACAATAAAGAAAAGTGAAGAGGTATTTAGGATACAAAGTTGGAATAGCACAGGTTTCAGAAAAATTCAACACAAAACAATACAGTAATGAGAAAAATTCAACCAATGTATAATAATGGAATTATTGATTTTAAGAGGACCAAATTCGATAGGTATGTATGTTTATTTGTATAGGACTAATGGAACAGAGTACTGCAGGCAAGGAAGAAATGCAGCTCCAATAGGAACTTTTGCTCAGTTACATAATAAAGGAACAATATCATTAGCAGGAAAAAGAAAGTTGCGGAATGAAGATAGCAGCTTATTCTTCAAATCGAGCTTCGATGATAAATGAAAATGATGGAAACTATTTTGTTAACAACTAATGGAAAAAGACAAGGCTAATAATTCTGTGGGTATGGCAATTTATGAAGGATGATACTATATGACGCTGGAAAAGCAACTTTTCCTATTGATGAGACAGTCAATAAAGGAACAGTACCCTTAGTAGTGTAGAAAATTCTGTAGGAACTTATGTAAATATTGCAAGTAATATTAATGATACAGATGGAAAAATTAAAAATAGATTCTAAAATAGCAAAGTCACATCAGGAAATCAAGTGGTAAATATTGGTATGCGTTCAGACATGGATGACAGCAACTCAAGCTACTTCTACAGCAAAAAGTCGATAATAGAAGGAATAATAGAATTAAATGGGTCTTATGGAATAGGTATGCTTTACAGACGGATCAAAACTTGTTAATAGTGGTTCTATAATCACAAAAACAAACGGTGAGTGAAAAACATGGAATAGGTATAGTAGGAATTAATCAATCAGAAATTGAAAATAGAGGTATTATACAGATAAAAGGCTTAGGAGATACAGAAAATATAGGTGTATTCTTAAGTGATCATTCAACAGGAAGTACAGGAACTCTTGGAAGTACGACACCATTAGTGGAAGTGACAGGAAATAAATCAACAGGTGTTCTCGTAACAGGCAACAGTAATCATGTAATGGCTGGAAATATATCAGTTTCGGAGATAATATTACAGGTGTAGTTGCAAATAATAATTCAATTGTAACTTTAAATGGAACAGGAACAATAAAAGTGGATAATAATGGAATGTTTTCTAATCCATTAAATGGCAAAGGTTCTTATAGGTATTATTATAAATGATGTAAATTCTAAATTTATTGGACCAAATGCAAATGTAAATGTAAATTACTATTGACCATCGATAGGATTGTATTCAAAGGAGAATTAACTGTTGAAAGTGCAAATATAACAGCAATAGATGGGGCAATAAATTTCTTGGCTGCTGAAGGAGGAGATATTAGAATAAACGGAGGAAATAGTGTTACTGGGCAAAAATCTTGTTATTCTATACTTCTGATAACGGAGCAAACAAGGGGACAATAACGTTTGGAGGGGCAACAGCGGCAACAATAAAAAGGTGGGACAACGGCAGGAACAGAGGTACAGGCGTTTTCATTATGCTTCAACTGGTTCAGGCTATGGAATGTTTGATATAACTGGTATAAAAAGTACTTTTGATAATACATTTGGTACAGGAGTATCAGGAAGCAGTACATTAAATCATTTGACATTAAATATGGAGGAAGGCTCAAGACTTTCATAGCTTCAAATGTTAAAACAGATTTATCGGTAGCAGATACTTTAACTTCATCAATGTCAAGTGTTGGAACAAATTCTCCACAATAAAATCCTTTAGGAAACTATAAGACATTTATGTTTTATCTTAGCAAACTTAACATTGATCAAATGTAAATTTGGATAGTAAGAGCTGATTCGTTCAATCAGCTTAGAATATCTAATTCATCTATGGAAAATACTGAAACAATAAATGGTAGTAAAATAAAACAAACGGCTATGGCACAGGAAAATTCTGATAATGATATAAGTAAGGTTATTCTTAAAAATAAGAATGGTGCAAAATAGAGCTCTCAGGAGATCAATCGACTGGAATATATGCAAAAGGGGAATAATAAGAAATAGTGGAGAAATAAGTATCGGAAAAAGTTCTACAGGAATTTATCTTGTGGAGGATAATGAGCTACAGGTAGTCAAGGATCTGTTATAACTAATGAATCTTCAGGAATAATAAAAATTGGGAAAATTCTACAGGAATTTATTACAGGAGTGAGAGTACCGGAACAAATACTTTAAGTAATGGAGGTATTGTAAATAATGGAAAAAATTATAAGTTCATCAAATGGTGTAATTACAATGACATTCAATAACTCTACTCAGCTGGTTCTAATAGAGTTTTGAAAATACATCAACAGGATTTATTGATTTACAAGGAGATAATTCCACAGGAATGTATGCTACTGGAGCAGGAACTTATACAGCATTAAATGATGGAGGAACAATAAAAATTGGAAACTCTGCCAATATGAGACAGTCCTAATGTAGGAATGTTTACAGACAAATCATCTATAATACTGGAAAATAAAGGAACTGTTGATGGAGGAGATAAAACTGTAGGAATTTATGGTTTATAACATAAATGTAGGGCCTACTTCTGTAACTAAAAACAGAGCAGGAGGAACAGCAATATATTCTAAAGGTGGAAATATAAATATAAATGGTGGAATGGTAACAGCAGGAGCAGATGGTGCAGCGGAGTTTATTATACAGGTGACGGTGGAACAATTACAAATAATGCAGCTATAATGAATATAGGAGACAATTCATTTGGGTTTGTAATAAAAAAATGACACATTATCAATTGGAAATACACTACATAGTAATACATCAAATGTAAGTCTTGGAAATAATACTACGTATATTTATTCAAATGATAGATTAGGACAGATACATAACAATACAAATCTAACGTCTACAGGAAATAGAAAATTACAGGATATATTCAGATGGAACTGTAAATAATTTTTGGAAATATAAACTTTTATCTGGTATAGGAAATGTCTAGATTTATAGTTTAAACAATGGACTAGTAATAAATAATGCAATTATATCAGTAGGAGCTTCTGATATTTCTGCAGAAAATCTGGAGGATAGAAAATATTCACTTGAGTATGGCAGCAGAATTATAAGACTTATGGTACAGGAAATATTATTAATAACGGTATAATAAATGTAAATGGAAATGACAGTATTGGTATGTATGCAACAGGAGAAGGTTCAATAGCTAGAAATAGTACAGGTGGAATAATAAATCTTGGAGCTGATGGAGCAATAGGAATGTATCTTGATGAAAAAGGCAAAAAGGATACAATGATGGTATAATACAGACAACACCAGGGACCGAATGTGGCAATAGGAGTAGTTGTAGAAAGGGGCAACTCTTTATAATACAGAACAATACACATTGTCTCAGATGGTGGAATAGCAATGTTTAACGCAAGAGGAGGTATAATTCATAATACGGGAACAATTATACTAGGTAGAAATGGAAATGCAGAAAATAGAGAAAGAGAACAAGGGATGCCAGGAGCAGAAACTACAAAAAGAAGCTGGTGGAATAAAAATAAAAGGCACCAAAAGGAGTCTCTGAAGCTACTATAACAGTAAACGGAATACAGTAACCCCAGAGACTGTATCATTAACTGTTGGTGAAGAGAAATGTTGACATCATCAATTGGAATGTATATTGATACTTTAAAAGAACAAATCAATAAAGGGATTGGAAACAGTAACTGATTCAGCAGATTTAATCATTGGAACAGAAGCGACAAAAAGTTTCAAATAGTAAATATATAAAAAGTAAGTGATGAAATATTGAAACCTTATAATGATACCCTAGATCAGAGTGGGATAACAAATTGGAATATTTATTCAGGTTCGTTGACATGGATGGCAACAGCAACACTAGGAGGGTGCTTCAGGATATATAAATAATTTATATTTGGCTAAAAAGAAATTATACTGAATTTGCCGGAAACAATGAAACACCTATAAATAAAACAGATACCTATAATTTCCTGGATGGATTGGAACAAAGATATGGTATAGAAAGTTTAGATTCGAGGGAAAAACAGTTATTTTTGAAGTTAAATAATATAGGAAAAATGAACAAATACTACTATATCAAGCAATAGATGAAATGATGGGACATCAATGCAAATCTTCAGCAAAGAATAAATGCAACTGAAATTTACTGGATAAAGAATTTAATTATCTTAAAAAGATTGGAGAAATTCATCTAAAGATAATAATAAAATCAAGGCATTTGGTATGAAAAATGAATATAAAACAGATACAGCAGGAATATTCGATTATACAAGTGATGCTTACGGGTGGCTTATATTCATGAAAATAGAAACTATTAAATTAGGTAATTCAGTGGATGGTATGCAGGAGCAGTAACAAACAGATTCAAATTTAAAGTATAGGAAAATCAAAAGAAAACCAGACTGTACTTAAAAAGCCGGAATATTTAAAACAATGTCTCCAAAGAAAGATCATAATGGAGCATTGCAATGGACAATTGGAGGAGATGTATTCGTAGGTGTTAACGATATGAAACGGAGATATTTGGTTGTAGATGAGATATTCAGGCTAAATCTGATTATCATTCTTACGGAGCATCAATTAAGACAGATTTAGGATATGATATAAGACTGAGTGAGAGAGTACACTTCCGTCCATACAGGAGCTATAAAAATGGAGTATGGAAGATTTAATGATATCAGGGAAAATGACGGAGAAGTTAGATTAGAAGTAAAAAGGGAAAGGTTGTTATCAGCTAAACCGGAAGTAGGAATGGAATTTAAATATATTCAGCCGCTCGCATTAAGAACAAACTTGTCATTAGGGTTAACAGCCGCTTATGAGAACGAACTGGGAAAAGTAGGATCAGTAAACAACAGGGCAAAAAGTAAGATTTACAGATGCGGGACTGGTTTGGAATCAGAGGTGAAAAAGAAGATAGACGAGGAATGGTAAGTTTGATTTGAATATTGGAATTGACAATACAAGGTTTGGAGTAACAGTAAATGGAGGATACGACACAAAAGGAAGTAACATAAGAGGTGGAATAGGATTTAGAGCTATTTACTAATAAAAATGAGAAAGAGATAATTCAAAAAGGGACTGTCTCAAAATAGCAAAAATATAAATATAGTTTTTACATTAATTTTAAGTTTTCTTTTGAGACAACCCCTTTTAGATTATATATTATCTTTAAACATTACAGCAAAGACTGTAAATAATATACCGCAGCATACTAAAAGAGCCTTTTTCTGCAAGAAGTTCAGAGAACCTGTTATTGCACCTATCATAAAAAGACTATCAAACCATAGTAAGTTAAAAAGCATGTCTAAAAATCCTTGTTTTTTTGTAGTTATGTAGTAATATCAGTTTTCTGTTCACTTCTAAGATTTCCTGTGCACATTGTTGTTGCGAAAATATTACCGCGAGTCTTTCTGAAAGCCTGTACCTGAAGGAGCAGACGAAAAGAAAATGGCAATATTCACGTAAACATTCAGTTCACCTTTAGGTACGAAGGAAGAAATAAGAAGAACAATTATTTCTATGAGGGAATGATAACCTGTCTCCAGTGGATTTTTACTATGTATAAATTTTTTCTTATGAACTCAGCAATCAGAATACCTAATGCAAAGGCTGCAATTGGAAGGAAATAAGATATAGCTTTCATCCATTTCCTTTCAATAAGTCTAAGAGCAAAAACCATATTTCCTGTCTGTGCATTTTGCAAGCACCTTTCCTCTTATAATGAATGTGTAGGCATCAGTAAATCCACCTACAAGAGATAACATAAATAAACCAAGTCTGAAGGTTTCAGAAGTCTGTTTTTATTTTCATATAAATAATCCTATATTATTAAAGAATAATTCTGACAAAATCATCTTTTCTAGGTTTAGGAGAAGGAAAGTCACAGTCACGGTAACCTAAAATACGAAGCCTATTCCGGCATATTTATCTTCAACTCCCCATTCATGTTTAAGTTTTTGCCCTCCTCAGATTCAAAAACTTGTCTTGCTCTATGAATCAGCATGAGTCAACACCTAGAGCATAAGCGGCATTCATAAGATTTGCCTATTACAAGGCTTGCATCTTCAACAAACGTATTTGTAGAAGTATCACCAAAAACAACGACTACAGTAGGTGCATTATAAAATGGTTTTGCATTTGGACTTCCCAGCACTTCAGCATTCATAACTTCCAGTTTTTCTTACAAGATCAGTATTTTGTATGGCAACAATAGACGTTCCTTGAATACCTCTACCATTTGCGGCATATGTTCCTGCTTCAAGTATTTGGTTTAAAAGGCTAGTGTCAATTTTATCATTTTTATATATATAGCTTCTTCTTTCAATCAGATTTTTCAATGTCTCATTCATAAGATTTCCTCCTGCTGATAAAATAGTTTTTATAATATTATAACAGAAATTTTTCAAATTTTTAAAAGATTGACAATCTGAAATTTAGAGTATATAATGTAAATGTAAAAATTAAGAAAATAATATAAGATTTATATTTCTGATCTATTCGTCACCGACAATACAATTTTTGGGCTTTACTCTATTATATTGGGGTCATCTCTTTATATGCTGAATCAGGAAAATCACGGCGGTCTAGACTTAGCACGGATTCTGTACATCATTATAAACATGACTACCACCTGTACACTTTTACAGGCTACCAAAATTAAGTCGAAACGGTAGATCGGATTTTTATTTTTCCAATATGTTTATTATAATCATATTAAAATTAAAATATATATTACTGTTAAAAATAGTCAAAAGAAGCATATGTATTCGTAAAAATCACAAATCATCTTAATCAATCCAATAATTTTTAGTATTTTGTAGTAAAAACAGTTTTATTATAATACTTTTTATTTGGTAAGAAAAATAGAACTGTTTTTAAGTAGAAAAATTTAAATTTTTAGAAATAGAGAAAAGAGATAATTTGTTTAAAAATGAAATCATTAGGCTATTTACAAAATGAAAAATGAGGTAAAAATTATAGTAATATTTTTGATAGATTTTAATAACTAAAAATAATAAAAACAGAAGGGGATATAAATATGGAAAAGTATTGAATTACAAAGGGAATAAGTCCTTTTCCTGAGGATTTTCGATAACTTTTTGGAATGAAGAAATTAGAAAAAGTTGATGAGATTTTTGAAAAAGAATTAAAGTATGAAATGATAAAAAGGATTTTTGGTATACCTTTTTGCAGAATGTTATGATTTGTATTTTAATGGAACAGGGGAGCTAGGTTTACTCAAAGCTCATAATTCCTAAAGGTACAAAGGATAAAAAGATTCCTTTTTATACTGAAATTTCATGGATATCAGGGTCAGAGTTCAGACTGGAGCAGAAATATAGGGAATTGTAGCTTCGGGGAATGGGACTAGTAATGATGGATGTAAGGGGTCAGGCAGGAAAAATCTCAAGATAATGGGGTTTTTGATGGAATAACAGTCAGAGGACATATTGTAAAAAGGTGTAAAGAAGGAAGAGATAGGCTTTTTACAAGGATGTGTATCTGGACACTTACCTTTTTAGTCTAAAATTATTGAAAATTTTTGAGATTTACTGATAAAGAAAATATGAAAGTTTATGGAGAATCTCAGGGAGGAGCACTTTCTTTTGGCATGTGCAGCATTAAATCAGAATATAAAAAGCAGCTTTATAATATATCCTTTTCTGAGTGATTATAAGAAAGTTGTGGAATTACACACAATTACAGAGGCCTACGTAGAACTTTACAGATACTTCAAGTTCATAGATCCGTTTCATGAAACAGAGGAAGAATTTTTAAAAACTCTTTCCTACATTGATGTAAAAATTTTGCTCATAGAATAAAAAGGAAGAGTTGTATTTATTGCAAGTCTGATGGATGATGTATGTCCGCACTGAAACACAGTTTGCAGTGTATAATAATCTTGAATGTGAGAAAAACTTCTAGTAATGCCTGAATATTCTCATGAGGCTATGAATGTGAAGGTGCAGGATAGGATATTTAACTGGGCTACAGGAAGCAATATAGAGTAGAAGTGATGATAAATAATAAAATTTTAGATTATAAAAATAAAGAGGTTGAATTAACAGTGAAAACAGGAAATGTGATTTTAAAAAGAAATCAAAAAGGCATTGAAAATCCTATAACTGGATATCTTTTTATTTTACCACAGTTACTTTTGTTTTATAGTATTTATATTATATCCAATATTTGAAGGATTTAAGATGAGTTTGTTCAGATCAACTTATGCTGAAGAAATATTTGTTGGACTGGAAAAACTATAAGGAACTGTTTCAGGATCCTGTTTTTTATGAAATCAATGTTGAATACAATCCTATTTGTAATAGGGAATTGTATTTTTGACAATTATTTTTGGACTATTTGTTGCAACAACTGTATATGACAAAAATCCAAAATATATTTCATTTATAAGGGGTAGTTACTATTTACCGGTAATGGTTTCAATGGTTGTAATGAGTATGGTATGGAACTTTTTACTGAATCCTGCCAATGGACTTATAACGTATCTGTTCAATGAAATAGGAATAAAAAACGTGAGTTTACTTGGAAATACAAAAATTGTAATGTACACGATTATATTTGTAACTTTCGTAGGAAATGTGGGACAATCAATAATTTTATACATCGCAGCAATGATAGGAATTCCTTCAGATTATTTTGAAGCTGCAGAAATAGACGGAGCATCGAGATGGCAAAGAATAACAAAAAAATATTGATTCCTCTAGTAAAAACCTACAACACTTTATTTGACAGTTATAAACATAATCGCCGTTTTGAAAATATTCGTAGTAATTCAGTTATTAACTGGTGGAGGACCTAACAATGCTTCGGTTACAATGATGTACTACCTGTATCAGAATGCGTTTGTATACAATAATAGAGGAGTTGCAGCAGCTGTAGGGGTTCTGATGTTTATATTTGCTGTATTGCTTTCAATACCACAGTTTAAAGCATTTGGAGATAAAAATAAGGAGGTGTAAAATGTTAAATTTAAAATCTAAAATTAAAAGAATGGGAGTATACGATGTATTTGCCAATGTTACAGTATTTATTCTGGCAATAGCTGCACTTATGCCTCTTGTATGGCTAATACTTAATTTGTAAAGACATCTCCGGATATTTATAAAATGCCTCCCGATTGGATTCCTAAGTATATATATCTAGGGAATTATAAGGAGTTGTTCCAAAATCAGCCTGCAATGAGATGGCTTTTAACAGTTTCTTTGTGTCATTTGCTAGATCAACAGTGCTGACAGTTATTATTTCATCACTGGCAGCTTACGCTTTTGCAAAACTAAAATTTAAAGGAAGTAACTTCATATATTATATGTTTATAGGGTCTCTTATGATACCAAAGGAAACATTTATAATTCCTTTATTTAAAATAGTTACTGCATTTAACTGGATGAATACCTATCAGGCATTTATAGTACCAAATCTGGCTGCGTGTTTCGGAGTTTTCCTGCTTAAAGGATTTTTGAACAGATTCCTGACTCTATTAGGAATCAGCCAAGATAGAAAGGTGCGACTGAATGGCAGATATTCTATAAGATAATGCTTTCCAATTGCAAAAACCTGGAATAGGTGCATTATTTATTTTAAACTTTGTAACTGTATGGAATGATTATTTGTGGCAGTTGCTAATGTCTGTAAACAAGGAAATAAGTACATTGACAGTTGGAGTTGCAGGGTCTTATGCAAAGATTTAAATCCTAATTTTGGATTGAAAGTTGCAGGAGCAGCAGTGGCTTCACTTCCTAGTGATAATAATATTCGTTCTGTTCCAGCAATATTTCACAAGAGGAATATCTTCGGGAGCTGTTAAGGAGTAGTAGAGATAAATGTCAAACAAAAATAGTTAAAAATTTTTGAAGAATATGTAGCCAAATATATTAATAAAAATAATTAAATAAAATCAGGAGGTAAAAATGTTAAAGAAATTTTTCAAGATTATTATTAGTAATAATGTCTTTATTACTTGTAGTAAGTTGTGGAGGTAAGAAAGATGCTGGAGGCGAGACAGCTGATGGACCTGTGACTATAGACATATGGTTGACTCCTCAGTGGAAAGGTGTTTATGACTCTAAGGAAGAAGGAGCTGATTATGATAGTTTCCTTTAAAAAAGCTGCAGAAGAATTTAAAAAGGAAAATCCTAATATTACTGTTAATGTTCAGGTGATACCTAGTGATCTAGCGTTCAGATAAGTTAAGTGTTGCAATACAGACAAAAACATTGCCTGATGCATTTTTGAATCAATTTTTGCTATGACACAGTATGCACATATGGGGAGTATTGGAACCAGTTGATGACATAATTGATGAAGAAACTAAGAAGGATATTGCTCAACCAATATGGGATAATGTTCAAATAGGAGGAAAAACTTACTTCTATCCATTTGGAAATAATCCAGGAACATTAATGTACAATGCGGATATGTTCAAAAAGCAGGACTTGATAAATATATAAAAAGGTGAATATGAAATAGCAACATGGACATTGGAAGAATACGAAGAAATATTGAAAAACATTAAGAGAAAAATTACCTCAAGATGCGGCACCTATGGGATTATATGCTAAAAAATAATCAGGCTGATACATGGAATGTAGCTTATTTAAGAATGCATGGAAGTCCTTATTTTTGGTCAGGGATGGAAAAACTTGTTGTAAAATGATGAAGCAGGAGTAAAAAGCATTGACAAAGCTTGATGAATGGAGAAAAGCAGGATATACAAACGGTGGTGCTGAAAGTCAGTCTTCAAATGATATATTAGCTTTATTTCAAAATCAGAAACTTGCAATCAGTTTTACAAATAATAACCTTTATGATGAATATAAAAGCAGATATGGAAGCAGGAAAAGTTGGTAAGTTTGATTTAAGACTTGCAAATATTCCTGGAGAAAAAGGACCTTTAGCAGTTACTTATATAGTTGGTGGAATGGTATTTAATACAGGAAACAAAGCTAAAATGGAAGCTGCTAAGAAATTCGTTAAATTCTTCAGTACAAACAAGGAACTTGTAAAAGCTTCTAAAAACGTTATTCCTGTAAGAGATTCAGTTGCCAAGGAAGTTGCTGCAGAATTACCATTCTTAAAAAGCTTACCAAGAAAATGCAAAATATATATTCAATTTCTCAAACAATACACCAGGATATGCAGAATTGAGAAATTTATTGTTTCCTGAATTACAGGCAGTATTTACAGGAGCAAAAATCCTAAACAGGCTTTTAGATTCTTATGTAGAACAAGGAAACAGAGTAATAGAAAAAGAACAGAAAAATTCTCTTGCATTAAAGAAATAGAAAAATAAATAAAAGAGACTAAAAGAAATTATAATATTGGAGCTGTTTTATTTGAAATAGCTCCAATATTTTTATAAAATGAAAAGTAATGTATTTTTGATTAAAAAGTTATTTTGATTAGGGCGTGTCTGAAAAACTCTTAAAATCAATAATTTTTAACAAATCTTTCTAAAATCAAAAAAATAGTAAACATTGATTTTATTGTAATTTAGGATAATTTATAAAATTGAAAAATATTAAAAATAAGATAGATTTTCAAGTTTTCAGACGCATTCTATATAAAAATGAAGTAATATAAAAATCATAAGGGAGACCAACTATGAAAGATGATATAATATTATTGAAAATTATAAAAACATTTGAAAAAGAAATTGATAGCGCAGCTTAATTATGGTATAAAAACATCCAACTACGGCAGGAAGTTTCAGAGAAGAAATCTGAAATCACTTTTTGAGAGAATAGTCCCTAAAAGTTTAAAAATAGAACGTTCAGTTTTTATAATAGATTCTAAGGGAAATTTTTCAAATGAAGTGGATTTAGCAATATTTGATGAACAATATACACCATATGTTTTAATTATGGAAAAAAATAAAGTTTATTCCAATAGAAGCAGTTGCTGCCGTAGTTGAATGTAAGAGCAGTAATTATGATAAAGAACAAATAAAGAATTGGGTAGAAAGTGTAAATAAATTAAAAACATCAGATAAGTCAATCGTAAGAACGATAAATTTCATTTCTAATAAACCTGGTAAAACTCAAAGCTCTACTGCACCCATAAAAATTTTTGTCATATTCCTAGCAAATTAAGTGAAGAAAAATGAAATTTCATCAGATTTTTAATGGATATAAAAATTTGATATTATAATTGAAGCTAAAAATAATAATAAGATGAATATATTTTTAAACATAAAGAATTAACTAAATGGTATGAAATTATAAATCATGCAGAAGGATTACCAGAAAGTGAAAAACCAAAAAGAATTAGAAGGAAAAAGATATAGATTATGAAATAAGTGATGAAAGTGGAAAAATATCTTTACTATCTTTTATCTTTCAGTTTAATCAGGTTGTTAATGCTGTTAAATAATCCTATGTTTTTCCACATCAAAGCTTACGTTAAACTCTTTTTAATGATGAAATTAGTGAATTGAGTAAATAAAAAGAAAAGTATATAATAAGCCAGAAAATCATTCGATGATTTTAATCTGTCGTTCTTTAGTAATAGTCAAATTATAAGATTTCGACAGAAATTATAAAAAGTTATCAATACTGTTGTTGAGAGAAAAATAATGTAAGAATAAAATCTTAAATAATATTCATTAAAAGAAAAATGAAATCGACAAAAAGACGAAAAATGGTATCATGTTTATTATACAAGATAAAATAGAGTTTTAATAGCAGCAAAGTGTAATGTTAATTTTTATAAGTGCTTTCAGAGTGAATCTAGATAATAAAGTTTTAATAGCAGCAAAGTGTAATGTTAATGTAAATTATTTTTATCATATATATTTACTATCATTGTTTTAATAGCAGCAAAGTGTAATGTTAATTTTAATTACAAGATAATGAGAAATTTAAAAATGAAGTTTTAATAGCGTAAAAGTGTAATGTTAATCTCAGTAAGTCTTGAAAGTTCCATGTATTTATAAGTTTTAATAGCAGCAAAGTGTAATGTTAATTCAGGAATACTAAAAATTATAGTGTTATCATTAATGTTTTAATAGCAGCAAAGTGTAATGTTAATTTGCATTCAACACTTTCTAAAAATTCTAAGCTCATTGTTTTAATAGCAGCAAAGTGTAATGTTAATTTTATATTTATATCTACATTATATTTATAATTTATACCGTTTTTAATAGCAGCAAAGTGTAATGTTAATGAACAAATTTATGTAAGTCGAGGACTCACAGCAAAGCGTTTTTAATAGCAGCAAAAGTGTAATGTTAATTGTGCTTTTTATGACTTCTTATACAGTTATAGATGATGTTTTAATAGCAGCAAAGTGTAATGTTAATCTAGGACAAAGAATGGCTACAGAATTTACAAAGGGGCACTGTTTTAATAGCACAGAGTGTAATGTTAATCAGAATTTTCTATATATATAGTTCTTGTTTTAATGCAGCAAAGTTATATGTTAATAGGACAGCAGTGGGCGTTATATGAAATATGGTAGGGTTTAATAGCAGCAAAGTGTAATGTTAATAATAGAGATTTTTACAGATTACTTTCACACTTCCAAGTGGTTTTAATAGCAGCAAAATGTAATATGAAACAACTAAGCTAATTAAGAAAGCTAAAATATTTTGATAAATCAGATTTTGATTTTAATAATAAGCTATATAATAATTTATTTTTACATAAAAATTATTATAGTGATATTTTCTAATATTAATTATTTTATAGAAATGTAGTGATTAATTTTTGGTTCTTTACTTTCCAAAAATAAAGATATAATAATATGAGATTCTTTATTTTACATCAGGAGGTCAGAATGAAGGTAAAAAGCAAATCAGAAAAATATAAATAATAGAGTCCAAAAATTACTTTTTAAAACTTGACAAAGAACATCGGCTAAATATTTTTAGAATATGAAGAAATTTTAAAAATCGTACAAAAGAAGATGAGAAATTTGCACAGAAATTAGCAGTAAAATGGCGTAAAAATATATGGAAATGGAGTTTATACGAGAGGATTAATTGAGTTTACAAATTATGTAAAAATAATTGCCATTATTGTGGAATCCAGAATAGAAATAAAGAGGTAGAAAGATATCGTTTACATGAGGAAGAAATATTAGATTGTCTGTAAGGAAGGGTATAAGTGGGTTTCGTACTTTTGTGCTTCCAGGGAGGAGAAGACTCTTATTTTACAGATCAGAGAATTGTGGAAATTGTTTCTGATATTCAGGAAAAATATCCGGATTGTGCGATTACTCTTTCAATAGGAGAAAAGAACAAGGAATCTTATAAAGCTTTTTATAAAGCGGGGTAAATCGTTATTTACTTCATCATGAAACAGCAGACAGAGAACATTATAATCAATTGCATCCAAAGGAACTTTCTTTTTGATAAACGTATGCAATATCTTAAAGATTTGAAGGAAATTGGATTCAGGTAGGATGCGGATTTATGGTAGGTTCTCAGGGCAGACAATTTATACCTGTAACAAAGATTTATATTTTTATTCAGGAATTCCAGCCGGATATGTGCGGTATCGGTCCTTTTCATTCCTCAACATTCTACAATTTTTGCAAAAAGAAGAAAGGAAAACTTTCTGAAACATTGTTTCTTTTTATCTCTGCTCCGTTTAATTGGACCTAGTACTGCTTCCTGCCACAACAGCTTTAGGAACTATTCACCCTGAAGGACGAGAAATGGGAATTGCTGCGGGTGCTAATGTGAGTTATGCCAGATTTATCTCCTGAATCAGTAGATATCAGCTCTATGATAATAAAATTTACAGAGAAACAGAATCGGCTCAAAGTAGGGAGCATCTGAATCAGCATATGCTCTCTACTCAGGATGTGAACTTCTATAAATCAGGAGATGCTAGAAAATAGGAACACAATAGAAATAAAATATCTTAATGTATTTTAACAGACTTAGATAATATAATCTTTTAAAACTAATATCAGTAAGAAAAACTTTATTATCCACGAATATAAATATATTAATGATATATATTAATAATAAAAAAACCTATATTTTTACATTAATATTTATTTTTGATACAATAATCTCATAATAATTAAAAATTCATGAAAGTAGGGAGAGAGAAAATGTCATTAACATTAATTTTAGTCATATTATACTCATAATTATTATTCAAATTCTAGGACTCATAGTCGTGAAAAAGTTAAAATTTTTCAGCCTTAAAAGTTTCCAAGAATGATTTTTGAAATGGAATCGGTAATTATGAGAAAAAGACTATTATTAAAAATGTTAATAATATACTCATAGCAGAAAATCATGAATTGCAATTATTCCAAAATCTTAGGAAATATAAAATCTTATTATAGAATTTTTAAGGCGATTTGAAGAGATCGTCTTTTATTTTTAGAAGAGTATTTTGTTGAAAAATTAAGATTAAATATAATTAGGAGAGTGAAATCAATGTCAAGAAGTAACAATTTAACAAAAAGGTGCAGCAAGAGCTCACACAGGTCACTACTAAAGGGGTTGGGGTTTGTAAATGAAGAGATGGATAAACCGATAATAGGGATTGCAAATTCATTTAATGAAATAATACCTGGGCATGTTCATCTGAAAACATTAGTACAGGCATGTAAAGACGGTATACGTAATGCGGAGGAGTTCCTATGGAATTTAATACAATAGGAATATGTGATGGACTTGCAATGAATCACATTGGAATGAAATATTCACTTGTAACAAGAAATATAATAGCTGATTCAATTGAAGCTACAGCTATGGCAACACCTTTTGATGCAATAGTTTTCATACCGAACTGCGACAAGGTTGTACCTGGAATGCTTATAGCGGCTGCAAGGCTTAATATCCCTTCGTTATTTATAAGTGGTGGAGCGATGCTGGCAGGAGTGTACAAAGGAAAAAAGGTTGGACTGAGTAATGTATTTGAAGCTGTGGGTCAATATGAAGCGGGACTTATGACCAAGAAGGAACTGAATATGGTTGAGGATATGGCGTATCCTACCTGTGGTTCATGTTCAGGAATGTACACTGCAAATACTATGAACTGTCTGACTGAAGCACTGGGAATGGGGCTTCCTGGAAATGGAACTGTACCTGCAGTATTTTCTGAAAGGCTGAGACTTGCTAAAAAAGCCGGTATGCAGATAATGGAAGTATTAAAACAGGATTTGAGACCAAAGGACATAATGACAAAGGAAGCGTTTGAAAATGCAGTAGCTGTGGATATGGCCCTTGGAGGATCTTCAAATACGGCATTACATTTACCTGCAATAGCACATGAAGCAGGAGTAAAGCTGACACTTGACGATTTCAACGAGATTGCAAAAGACACCTCAGCTATGTAAACTGTCACCGTCAGGAGAGTACTTCATAGAAGACTTATACAGGGCAGGAGGAGTTACAGGAGTTATGAGACGGATGCTTGAAAACGGAAGACTTCATGGTGATGCCAAGACGGTAGCACTGGAAACTCAGGGGAACTTGCAAAGGAAGCATTTATAAATGATGATGATGTAATAAAACCGTGGGACAAACCTGCATATGAAACAGGAGGAATAGCAGTACTTAAAGGAAATCTGGCAATAGATGGAAGTGTGGTAAAGGAAGGTGCTGTTGACAGGAAATGCTTGTTCATTCAGGGCCTGCCAAGGTGTTTGACAATGAGGAAGATGCTGTTGAAGCGATAGAAAGTGGAAAAAAATAGTAGCCGGAGATGTTGTAGTCATAAGATATGAAGGACCTAGGGGCGGACCGGGGAATGAGGGAAATGCTTGCCCCTACAGCAATGATAGCTGGAATGGGACTTGATAAGGATGTAGCCCTTATAACTGACGGAAGATTTTCAGGAGCAACAAGAGGGGCTTCCATAGGACATGTATCGCCTGAAGCTGCTTCAGGAGGAACAATAGGAATAATTCAGGATGGAGATATAATAGAAAATAGATATACCTAACAGAAAAATTAAAATGTAAAATTATCAGATGAGGAAATAGAAAAAGAAAAATCTGAAAAAGAACCATACAAAAATAGAAGTGAAAAGGTTATTTGAAAAAATATGCGTTGCACGTATCTTCTGCAGCTGAAGGTGCGATTGAAATACTGGATTAATATGTGACTGAAATAATAATAGATTTTTAAATAAACAGCTGAAAAAGATTGAAGAAGGTGAAAAATTGCATAAACTTTATGATTTTATGGAAGCAAGGGAAAAGACTGAATACCGTGATTACTAAAACAAAATTAATTCACAGTTCAGTTTTTTCCAAAGAAACTGGGAAATGATGTCTATATTAAACCTGAAAAATTTGCAAAGAACAGGGTCATTTAAATTAAGGGGAGCCTATAACAAAATATGCAAAAACTGACGGAAGAAGAAAAAAGAAGGGGGTTATAGCTTCTTCTGCAGGGAAATCATGCTCAGGGAGTGGCACTTGCTGCCCAAAAACTGAGGATTAGAGCAGTTATTGTGATGCCTAAATACACACCGCTTATAAAGGGTGGGAAGCAACTCGTCAGTATGGTGCTGAAGTTATTCTGGCGGGGGAAGAATACGACGATGCCTATAATTATGCAAAAGAACTGCAGGAAAAAGAAGGGTATATGTTTATTCATCCTTTTAACGATGACGATGTTGTAGAGGGACAGGGAACAATTGCTCTTGAGGTGCTGGAAGAATTACCTGATACTGATATAATCCTTGTGCCGCTTGGAGGAGGAGGACTTATTTCAGGGAATTGCTCTGCAGCAAAACTGAAAAAAATCCTATAATAAAAATAATTGGGGTAGAACCTGAGGGTGCGGCTTCAGCAATTGCCGCTTTAAAAAATGGGGGAGTTGTGGAACTGCCTGAAAGCCAATACAATAGCAGATGGTACAGCTGTCAGAAGAATTGGTGATTTGAACTTTGATTATATAAAAAATATGTGGATGATATAATTACGATTTCCGATTATGAGCTTATGGAATCTTTTTCTGCTGTTAGTTGAAAAACATAAAAATTGTTGCAGAAAAATGCGGGTGTGCTTTCAGTTGCAGCGCTTAGAAAAAAATAAATGAAAAAGGAAAGAAGATTGTTTCAATTTTAAGTGGCGGAAATATAGATGTGCTGACTATTTCTTCCATGATAAATAAAGGGCTTGTTGTAAGAGGAAGAATATTCAGATTTTCGGTTGATTTACCGGATAAGCCTGGACAGCTGGTTGCTGTGTCGCAAATTCTTTCTGAAAAAGAATGCAAACGTTATAAGACTTGATCATAACCAGTTTAAAAATCTTAACAGATTTCACGATGTGGAACTGCAGGTAACAGTTGAAACAAATGGTGAAGAGCATATTCAAAAATAATAGAGGAATTCAGCAGGAGGGGTTATGTTATTAAAAGACTGAATTCTCAGGAAATAGAATAATAAAAATAAAAAGAGAGGTGGCTGGAAAAATGAGTATTGAAATGATTAGTGGTGCCAGAATAGTATTGGAATGTCTGCTACAGATTAGGTGTAAAAGATATATTTGGATATCCGGGAGGTGCAGTAATACCTATTTATGATGAAATTTATAAACTTTGATAAGATTAATCATTATTTTGCAAAGGCATGAGCAGGGTGCGGCTCATGAGGCTGACGGATATGCGAGGGTATCTGGAAAAAGTGGGGAGTCTGTCTTGCCACTTCAGGACCGGGAGCAACTAAATCTTGTTACAGGAATAATGACTGCACATATGGATTCTGTTCCAATACTTGCCATAACAGGACAGGTAAGCAGTTCGTTATTGGGAAAAAGATGCATTTTCAGGAAAAGTGACATAGTAGGGATAACACTACCTATGACAAAAATGAATTATCTTGTACAGAATATAGAAGACTTGCCAAGAATTTTTGAAGGAAGCTTACTATATATCTTCAACAGGTAGGCTAGGCCCTGTTCTTGTTGATATTCCAAGAGATATTCAGCTACAGAAAATAACATATCAGGAATTTGAAAAATTATATGAAAAAGAATTTAAACTTGAAGGATATGACCCTACATATAAAGGACATCAGGGGCAGATAAAAAGAGCATTAAAACTGATAAAAGAAGCAAAGAAACCTTTAATTATAGCAGGAGCGGGAATTTTGAAATCAAAGGCTTCAGAATATCTGAGAGAATTTGCTGAAAAAACTGATACTCCTGTAACAATGACATTGCTTGGACTTGGAGCATTTCCGGAAATCATGAACTGTCATTGGGAATGCTCGGAATGCACGGAACGGTTTATACAAATTATGCAACGGATGAAGCAGATCTTATAATTGCGGCCGGAATAAGATTTGATGACAGGATTACAGGAAATCCTGATAAATTCTGTCCAAAAGCAAAAATAATACATATTGACATTGATCCTGCTGAAATAGAAAAAAACAAAAAGGTAGATGTTCCGATAGTAGGAGATCTGAAAAATGTCCTGGGTAGGGACTGAATAAGGAACTGAGCACAGTTAAAAACATGAAGAATGGACATGAAAAAGTTAAAGGATGGAAAAAGAATATCCTCTCGCTTTATAGAAAAGTATCTGATGACAAGCTTATTCCTCAGGAAGTGCTTTCAGAACTGAATAATATACTGAGAAAGGAATAGGGATAGTTGTAACAGATGTGGGGCAGCATCAGATGTGGGACAGCACAGTTTATGACTTATACAAAATCCTGATTCGATTGTAACATCAGGAGGAGCAGGAACATATGGGATTTGGACTTCCTGCCGCAATAGGGGCTCAGGTGGCAAAAGCCTGATACAGAAAGTGGTACTTAGTAGTTGGAGACGGAGGATTTCAGATGACGATTCAGGAACTTATGATGATAAAACAGTATAATCTTGCCAGTAAAAGTACTGATTATAAATAATTCATTCCTTGGGAATGGTGAGACAATGGCAGAAATATTTCAATGACAGAAGATACTCATTTTGTTGATCTTGGACTATAATCCTGATTTTATGAAAAATTGGTGAAGCATATGGAATTAAGTCGGTAAAGCATTGAAAGACAAAGGAAGACTTGAAAAATAATCTAAAGAGCTTATAGAAAGCAGATGAAGGCGTATTGATAAACTGTGTAGTTGAAAAAGGAAGAAAATGTGTATCCAATGATACCGGCAGGAACAAACTGTAAGCTCAGATGATAGGTAAGAAAGGGTGCTTGAAAATGAATAAGGGAACATGAAATTTTTATAATTACAAAAATACAAACGGAATAGTTACAGAATAATGTCATGTTAATAAGAGGATATGCAGTAAACAAAAATGACAGCTGGAGTTACAAACAAAGCTGGATATGCAAGGTTGACACTTTACTGTAGATGGGAGATGCACAAAATCACTTAGACCAGATTCAAAAACAAGTGTATAAAATAGTTGATGTAGTAAAAAGTGAAAAAGTGTTTTCCATCGGAAGGAGTATATAAGACGTGAACTTATGCTTATAAAAGGTAAAATCTGACAATGAAACAAGAGCGCAGATTGTTCAGATAGCTGATATTTATCGAGGAAAAAATGCTTGATGTATCTCCAAACGTCCTTAGTAATAGAGCTTACAGGAGATGTGCAGAAAATTACGGGGATTTGTTGAAATAATGAAAAAGTTATGGAATCCTGGAAATGGCAAAGACAGGGAGTTACTGCAATGAGCAGGGGAGAAGAATGTAATTGAAGTTTCTTTCAAAAATTAAGGATAATTTCAGGTATTACTAAAGAAAATTACTAGTTTAAAAAACTGAAAGGAATTGAGTAAAAATGAAAGTAAGTCAGCATTGGGAAAAAGGAAAAAATATGAGAAAAAAATGCACGTTTTGTATCAGTTTACGGAGAAGAGCTGATTGAATGGTTAAATCCTCAAAAGATGAGTATATCTTGGATTTAGGCTGTGGAGATGGAGTATTGACTAAGAAAATTACTGAATATGGGTGCAAAGTTTTTAGGGACTTGATGGAAGTCAGAAATTTGTTGAGGCAGCAAGAAAAATTGGGATTGAGGTAGTACAGGGAGATGCACAGAATATGAAATTTGAAAAATGAGTTTGATGCCATTTTTTTCCAATGCGGCGCTACATTGGATGACTAATCCGGAGAAAGTAATGGAAGGAGTATCTCGAGCCTTGAAAAAGGCGGACGTTTTGTAGTCGAGACGGGTCAAAGGAAATGTGGAAAAATAGAAAAATGCTATTTTTGAAACTGTAGGGAAATATAACTTTAAAGCTAAAAAATGCTGGTTTTTCCAACTCCGAAGAAAACGAGAATTACTCGAAAAATATGGATTAAAAGTAAAAAGAATGACAAAGATTTTTCCCGTCCGACTATGCTTCCAACAGGAATAAAAGGAATGGCTTCAAACTTTTCTCTGCACCTGCTCTTGTAAAAATGCTCCAACTGAATTACATGAAAAACTGATAGATGAAATAACTGAAAAATTGAAAAAGAACTGGAAAAATGAAAATGTCAGATTATGGCTGATTATGTGAGATTGAGATTTGAGGCTGTGAAGGAATAGAGAATCTTTTATTTTGAGAGGAAGATGAATTTGAAAAACAATAGGACTAATAGGAGGAATGAGCTGGGAAAAGCACAGTAACTTATTATAAAATAATAAATGAAACTGTGAGAAAGAAAAAGCTTGGTGGACTTCATTCGGCTAAATGTATATTATACAGTGTGGATTTTCCAGGAAATAGAAGAATGTCAGGCAAATGGCAACTGGGAAAAAAAGTGGAGAAATCTTGGGAGAGCTGCATATAATTTGGAAAAAGCGGGAGCAGATTTCATAGTTATTTGTACAAAATACAATGCACAAGGTTGTTAACCAGATTAAAAGAAAAAAATCTCCATTCCAATATTACATATTGCTGAAATGACAGCAGAAAAAGATATTAGAAAAAGGATTAAAAAAATATAGCATTGCTTGGGACAAAAATATACGATGGAACAGGATTTTTACAAATCAAAAACTTATTGAAAAAGGGTATAAATGTTATAATACCTGATAAAGAATGATATAGAAATTATAAAATGAAGTAATATATGACGAACTTTGTCTTGGAACTATAAATTCTAATTCAAAAAGAAATTTTTAGAAATTGTTGATAAAGCTAAGAAGTAAAGGGGCAGAAGGTATAATATTAGGATGTACTGAAATAGGGCTTCTTATAAAAAATGCGGATACTGATGTTCCATTATTTGATACAGCGATTATTCACGCAGAGCAGGCGGCAATGTATTCTATAAAATAAAAATAAAATGAAAAGTATTACCTAATAAGGAGGAGACAATGAAAAAACATATTAAAATATTCGATACAACGCTAAGAGATGGAGAACAGACACCACGTGTCAATCTTAATACACAGGAAAAATTGAGAATTGCAAAACAGCTTGAAAGTCTTGGGGTGGATGTGATAGAAGCTGGATTTGCGGTGGCATCACCAGGAGATTTTGAATCAGTTAAATTAATTGCTGAAAAATATTGAAAATCTACAGTTACAAGTTTGGCGAGAGCTGTGAAAAAAGATATTGAAGTAGCGGCAGAGGCAGTGAAAAATGCGAAAAAACCAAGAATACATACATTTATTGCAACTTCTCCGATTCATAGGGAATACAAGCTAAAAATGACAAAAGAGCAGATTTTAGACAGAGTAAAAGAAATGGTGTCTTATGCAAAATCGTTTATTGACGATATTGAATTTTCTTCAGAAGATGCGACTAGAACTGAAAAGGAATTTTTGGTGGAAGTATATGAAACAGCTATAAAAGCTGGAGCCACTACACTTAATGTACCTGATACAGTAGGTTATAGAACTCCAAATGAAATGTTTGAACTTATAACTTATTTGAAAAAAAATGTTAAAGGGATTGAAAATGTGGATATTTCTGTGCATTGCCATGATGATTTGGGACTTTCTGTGGCAAATTCGGTTGCGGCGATTCAAGCTGGAGCAACTCAGATTGAGTGTACAATTAATGGACTTGGAGAAAGAGCAGGGAATACTTCGCTTGAAGAGATTGCAATGATTTTAAAAACTAGAAAAGACTTGTTTGAAGAATATTATACAAACATTGATTCAAAACAAATTTACCCAACAAGTAAATTAGTAAGCCTTTTGACAGGAGTTTCAACACAGCCAAATAAAGCAATTGTTGGAGCGAATGCCTTTGCACACGAATCAGGAATTCATCAACATGGAGTATTAGCAAATCCTGAAACTTACGAAATTATGAAACCAGAATCAGTTGGAAGAAATCCGGACAGCTTAGTACTTGGAAAACATTCAGGAAAACACGCTTTTGTACAAAAATTAGAATCACTAGGATTTAATCATGTCGGAAGTGACAGAGTGGAAGAATTATTTGCACAGTTTAAAAAATTGGCAGATAAGAAAAAATATGTTTTAGATGAAGACATTATCGCATTAGTTGCTGGAGAAGCAGCAAAAATAGAAGGAAGAGTAAAACTGGCTCACTTTGAAATTTCAAGACAGGAAGGGAAAAAGCCAAAAGCGGTAGTTACCATTGAACTAGATGGAGAAAAACTGGTTAAAGAAGCTCTTGGAGATGGGCCTGTTGATGCAGCTTACAATGCAGTCAATTTAGGAGTGAGTGACACATTTATTCTGGAAGAATACAAGCTGGAAGCGATAACTGGAGATACAGATGCACAGGCACAGGTTGTTGTTGTAATTGAGAAAAAATGGTAACAGATTTATCGGTAGAGGACAAAAGTACAGATGTGGTAGAGGCCAGTATAGAAGCTTATATTAATGGGATAAATAGACTTTACAGTGAATAATTATAATTACTTAAGAAGGTGAATTTATGCCTAAATTGATTATAAACGATAAATCGGGTAGAATGGATTCTTCAATGGATTTTTCTGGATGGTAAATTTATAACATTTAAAGGAAACTAAAAAGAAATTGAAGATGTTGATTATGGAGAGCATACAATTAAAGCACAGACACTTTTCTTGAAAAAGCTTGAATCAGAAAATAAATATTGAAAAAGAAGTTACGGAAATTGAGATAAAAACTTGATTGGAAAAATCAGGAATAGCTTTAATTCCATATGTGTGCTGGATTTACTTAGTTTTTTTATAGAAAAAGGGAAAAATATCAAATTCGTTTTAGGTATTATTATATTCAGTATTGTAGTTTATTTATACAGAATTTTTAGAAATACTTTAATCATAGAATTAAAAATGAAAAATTAAAATTTTGATTTTTTTTAAACTGGTGGCGAGCAGTGTATGTCAAATTTCAATTATGAAAAAGTTACAAACACTGTTCGTAATTATTTAATGTGTGTATCTGAAAACATAAGATGAGTAATATCTCATCTAGTAAGAAATGAAAAATCAATGATTTCCAAATAGAAAGAAGGAAATAAAAATGAAAACAGTGATTTTTTTCACATCCATGGAATGGAAGTTTTAATAAGGCAATTTTAAATCAAGTAGTGAAAAAGCTAGATGAAACAAAAAGAAAAAAATACACAGTAATTGATTTAAATAAAGATGGGTTTAATCCTGTGATGAGTGAAGAAGAACTAAGCTTATATTCACAAGGAAAAAGTAATGCTCCTTTAGTTTTTAAAATATCAGGAAATTTTTGAAAAATACAGATGAGCTGATACTCATATTTCCAGTCTGGTGGATGTCAATGCCTGCGATACTGAAAAGGATTTTTGATAAAGTTATGGTTAAAGGCTTTGCTTATGAAAGTACAAAAACAGGAATAAAGGGTCTTTTGACTAATATAAAAACAGCAAAAATGATTACGACAGCTGAAGCGCCTAAAATTTTTATTAAGTATAACAGGATTTGGAATTACTATGAAAAAAGCTAATCTTGGTGGAATTGGGGATAAAGAAAACTAAATGGATTCATTATAGTTTTGAGAACGAAAAGGGAACAGATGAGGATAGAAGAAAATTTCTTGAAAAAAAGTTGGAAAAATTTGTAAATAAGTAGAAATATTTAAATTATTTTGAAATTATTTTATTGAAGGAAGAAAAATGAAAGTGAAAAAGCTGGATTCTTAAAATTTTTATATGTTTTTAGGATTAATTGTATTATTTTTAGTGTATTCACATTATGAATACCGAAATATAAAAATTAAGACAATTGAGATAAAAATCGAAGGATGTACCAAAAGGAGTTTGATGGTAAAAGAATACTGTTTGTAGCGGATTTTCAGTATGATACGATGGCACGATATAACAAAAAGACAGCAGAAAAAAGCGATTGAGCTGATTAATGCACAGAAAAAGGATATGATACTCTGGGGGAGATTATGCAACTTGGGAGAAAAAATATTCCTAAGTTTTATGAAGATGCTAAGGATATAAAGATTCCGGAACTCGGTGTTTATGCAATTTATGGAAATCATGAGTATCCAGGAGCAGAAGAAACGGCTGAAAAATATGAAAAACTAGGGCTTTAATCTTTTAGTAAATGAAAAATAAGAAAAATAACAATAAATAATGAAAATATATATGTTGCTGGAGTAACAGACTTGTGGCATGGAAACCTGATGCAAAAAAGGCTCTTGAAGAAATTCAAAAAGAAGATTTTGTAATATTTTATGACTCATAATCCTGAATATTTTTGAAGAAATGTCAGAAAATGAGAAGGAAAAAGGCAGATATGACAATCGCTGGACATACTCACGGCGGGCAAGTAACCTTTTTTGGAAAAATTATTATGTCGGCTATAAAGGATAAGAAGAAATATGGTTATGGAATGAAGGAATATAACGGTCATAAAAATATACATTACTTCGGGATTAGGTGGTGCTTTTCTTGAAATGTTCATAAGATTTTTGCCAAACCTGAAATTGTGATTTTTGAGCTGAAGAGAATTTAAAACTTCTAGGAAATAAAAAGTTGGAAAAATGGGAATTAAAAATTTAGAAATAAGAAATGCTAAATATAATTTAAAGCAATTGAAGGAAAATCATTTGAAAGGGAAAAACAGAAATTTCTTTTTCTGGAGACATCAGCCATCAAAAAGACGGAAAGCATAACAAAAACATGTTTTAGCCAATGGTGGAAATCAATTTTTATTGAAAAATGAAAGAAAAATATTGCTGTATGGAACAGTATATGATGGCAAAAAGCTGAATTATTTGAAGATGATGAGATTTTTAAAAGCAAATAATGGAAACAGCAGATCCTAAAAATAAAAAGCTTTTTGGAAGGAAAGTTAAAATTTTAATGAAGAAAAATGGAATGAAGTAAAGTATTCAATTGTATTTACCGGAAATCTACTGAAATTTTTCTCAGGATGAAAAAGATGAAAGACTTTCTGCTTTTCAACTAAAAATGATATAATAGTGGAAGCAAGTCCTTATGATAAAAATCTGGGGAATCGGTATGTCTGCAGATGATGAATTTGTGGAAAAATCCTACAAGGTGGAAAGGTGGAAATCTTTTTAGGATTTGCATTAATGGAAGTAAGAGATGAGTTATCCAAGTAAAAAAGTAAGGATGTAGAAATAATGGAAAAGAATTTTAATAACAGGTGCAAGTTCAGGGATTGGAAAAAGAATTGGCAAGAAATCTGGCAGGCAGAGGCAGAAAAATGTATTTGCTGGCAAGGTCTGAAGACAAACTGAATTTACTGAAAAAGAACTGGAGGAAAAAATTCTTTGCTTGAATCTATATGTATAAAATATGATTTAAAATGATATTGTACATTTGGAAAGTATTACGGAAAAACTGTGACGTGGATTTAGTTATTAACTGTGCAGGTATAGGAAAGATTACTGAGTTTCTGAAATTAAGTGATGAAGAAGATTTGAATACTGTAAATGTAAATTTTATTTCTCCGTTAGTTTTTAACTAAAAAAATTTTCAGAAAAATTTTTACAGGAGGGAAGAGGAATGATTTTAAATGTCTGTTCAACTGCCGCCTTGTATCAGCATCCATATATGGCAATATATAGTTCGGCAAAAATCTGCACTGCTACATTATTCTTTGGCACTGGATGAAGAATTGTCACATAAAAAAATAAAAATGTGAGAGTTCTGTCAGTCTGTCCAGGTCCAACAGCAAGTAACTTTTTAATAAGGATACGCAGAAGAAATTTGGAAGTTCACAAAAAATTTATGATGACTTCAGAAGATGTGGCTAAAGAAATTATAAAAATGATAGAAAAGAAAAAAGATTTTCCATTATTGGATTTAGAAATAAACTGTCTATGTTTTTAATAAATTTGATGCAAATTTCACTGCAGTTAAAACTCGCAGGAGTAATTTTTAAAAAGATGATTAAATAATAGCTCTGATGAAAATGTAAAATTTATTTTAGATTTTTAAGTTGAAAAACTTGTAACAAATTTAAAAATGTAAAATATATATGAGAGAGAAGGAAAGTAAAATGAATGGAGAAAAATAAAAGTAAAGAAAACAAGAAAAAGGGAAGAAAATAAGAAATATATTATCACTTCAGTTTTTGCAGCAATAGTTCTTATTGGAGTTTTTAATATATAATTCATATTTAAAATGCAGTATCTTCAGGCAGAATTGAAGCTACAGGAAGAAAAATCAAAATTGGAAGAACAGGAAAAGAAAGATGAAGAAAAACAGAAAAATATTAAAAGAAAATATACAAGAAAATGTACAAACAGATACTCAGAAAGTAGAAAAATAGTAGACAATGTTATTAGTCAAAAACAAATTATGAAGAGAAACTGATGAAAAGAATGTCTTCTATAAAAGATACTGATTTTGAAGGAAGCTACAGCAGAAATGGTTGAACAGGGCAGCAAAAGCCCATAAGGCATGGGATAATGAATTGAATAAAAATTTACAAGCTTTTTGATGTCGGAACTTTCAGTAGAACAGAAGGCGAAACTTCAAAAATAGTGAAAGAGAAATGGATAAAAATGTAGAAAAGGAAATAGAAAAATGTTGGACAAAGAATGCGGTCTTGATGAAAAAGGGGAAAAGGATGACTTGGGAACGATGGTTGGACCAATTGAAATAGGAACACGACTGGAAAAACAAAGGAAAGGGCAATACAGCTTGCAAAAATGTAGGATGAAATTCATAAAAATAATATAAGTATATTGTTGATTATGTTTTTAAGAACATAAATTAATGAGGTAAGACGATGTTAAATGAGAAAAAATATTATCAACTTTTATAATTTTAACAGTATTTTTTTACAATATGTCTGATATATGCACATTATGAGTATACACAGCTTAAAAATAAGGACTATAGAGATTATCTCTAAAGACATTCCTGAGGAATTTGATGGAAAGAGAATTGTGTTTGCGGCAGATTTTCAGCTGGACACTTATGCGAGATTTAATCAGAAGCAACTTTGATAGAATTATTAAACTGATAAAATGAACAGGAGAAGGATATTATAATTCTTGGTGGTGATTATACTAACTGGACTGGTAAAATTCCAAGGTTTTACAAGGGAATGGAAAAACTGGAAAAACCTGAATACGGAATTTATGCAGTTTTGAGGAAACCATGACTATAATTCTGTGGAAAAAAATATGGCTGGATTGAAAAAGTTTGGGATACAAGGTTTTTAGTAAACGAAAATGATAAAAATTATGATAAATAATCAAAGTATCTATATTTCAGCAGTTGATGATTTTCGGAAAAGGGAAATCCGGATGCACAGAAGGCACTTTGAAGGAATAAAAAGATGATTTTAATATCTTCATTACACATAATCCTGAATATTTTGAATATATGACAGATGAACAGAAGGAAAGGGCAGATATGACTTTGGCAGGGCATACTCATGGTGGGCAGATAACACTGTTTGGTTTGATACTGCATGCTGAGATTAAGCATCCATGGAAGTACGGTTATGGTTTGAAGGAATATGACGGACATAAGATTTATACGACTTCAGGTGTTGGTGGCGGAGCTTTTGAGATGTTTATAAGATTTTTGCACAGCCTGAAATTGTGGTACTGAAATTGAAGAAAGTAAATTAAAATTTATGATGTTTTGGAGGTATAGTAATGAAAAAAAGCATTCTATTAGGAACTTTTATTTTGTGCAGCTATATTATTTTCTACGAACATTGATATGAGACTTGGGAGAGATTTGACAAGCAATGTTACCGGGGTAAAAGGAAGTGGAAAAAGCAAGTTTGTTAGAATTTTCATATGAGATGACTAGTCTAGATGATACAAAATTCAGTTATGGATTTGGTATGGCTACAAATGGTACTAAAATAAAAATTGATAAGTATAGAGATACTTATGAAAAATTTAGTTCATATCCTCTTTATCTTATAGGAACTTACAATTTCAAACCTGAAAATATAGAGGATTAAGACCTTATATTAAAGCAAAGTTAGGATTTTTCACCAAATAATAAAACAAAAGTCATACAAAGAAGGTGACATTAGTACTAACATGAAGCTGAAAAATGGAGCATATACAGGAATAGGAATTGGAGTTAGAACTAAAAACTATACAACATATGAATTATCCTATAATGTAAATTTCTTTAGTGCTAAAATAAATAAAGTGAGAGAGACAAAAAGATTACTGGAGCTCTAAAACTATAACAGAGGTATTAAGTGATGAAAAATTTTCAGGACGAAAAGGGGCTTTAACATTTAGCATAGGAATAACAGTAGATGTGAATTAGTGTTGCTAAAAATTTTTAGCAGAAGATTAAAAATTCAATATGTTTCAAAAATTGAAAAGGATGAAAATTTGGATTGAAAATTTAAATTATCAGTTAAAACTATAAAAAAATAGTAATAAAAAAGTTATTGGAAATACTACATTCTCATATAGAATTTGAAAGAATACATCCTTTTAGCGATGGAAATGGACGAACAGGAAGGCTGATTATGCTGTATTTGTGCTTTCATGAAAAAAATAAGTCCGTTTTGTTATTGAAAAAAGCGATAGAGCTCTGTATATGAATTATTTAAGGAACAGAATACAGATATTATTTTTGAAAGAGTAAAGGAATTGCAAGCTTTTTGAAAGAGAGAAGAATGAAATAATTTTAAATGAGTTAATTAAAAAATTATAAAAACTTGGAGAGAAAAAAGAAAACTGGAGGATAAAAATGTCAGAAACTAAAAAGAAATCAAAAACCAAGAACTTTATTTGATAAGGTCTGGGAAAAACACGTAATTACAGGAGAGCCTGGGAAGCTACAGCTGCTTTTTACATAGATTTACACTTGATTCATGAAGTTACTTCACCACAGGCATTTTCAGGATTGAGATTGGCCGGGAGAAAAGTTAGAGACCTGATCTGACATTTGGGGACAATGGATCACAACACTCCAACTATAATGTCACAAAGACTGGATATAAAAGATAAGATTTCCAAGGCACAGCTGATGCACTTGAGGCAAACTGTAAGGAATTTGGAATAGAGCTGGTCGATATGTTTAATGAAAACAATGGAATTGTGCATATGGTAGGGCCTGAGCAGGGACTTACACAGCCTGGAAAAACAGTGGTCTGTGGAGATAGCCATACTGCAACTCATGGGGCATTTGGAGCAATTGCATTTGGAATAGGGACAAGTGAAGTTGAACATGTCCTGGCAACACAGACAATCTGGCAGAAAAAACCTAAGACGATGGGGATTGAAATAACGGGCAAACTGCAAAAGGTGTTTATGCAAAGGATATAATACTGCATATAATTAAGACATATGGAATTGGACTTGGAAATGGTTATGCCTTTGAATTTTTGGAGATACGATAAGAGAGCTTGATGGAAGAAAGAATGACAATATGCAATATGGCAATTGAAGGTGGAGGAAAAATCAGAATTATCGTCCTGATGAAACTACTTTTTGAATATGTTAGAGGAAGAAGATTTGCACCAGAAGGTGAGGAATTTGAGAAAAAAGTGGCTGAATGGAAGGAATTGTATACTGATTCTGTAGAAGCATTTGATAAAACATATTAAAGTGGATGTTTCAAATCTTGAACCACAAGTTACTTGGGGGACAAACCCTGAAATGGGAATCAATATTACAGGAACTTTCCCTGAAATTAAAGATCACAATGATGAAAAAGGCATACGATTACATGGGTTTAAAAACCAGGACAGACTCCATTTGATATTCCTTTAAAGCATGTGTTTATAGGTTCGTGTACAAATGGAAGACTGAGCGATTTGGAAATTGCAGCAAAAATTGTAAAAGGAAAAAAAGTTGCATCTAATATTACAGCGGTTGTAGTTCCAGGTTCACAGGTTGTTAAAAAGATAGCTGAAGAAAATGGAATAGCACAGATATTAAAAAGATGCGGGGTTTTGAATGAGAGAAGCTGGATGTTCCACTTGTCTTGGAATGAATCCTGACTTGATACCAGCTGGAGAGCACTGTGCTCAACTTCCAACAGAAATTTTGAAGGAAGACAGGGAAAAGGAGCAAGAACTCACCTAGTGAGTCCTGCAATGGCAGCTGCTGCCGCAATTTATGGGAAAATTTGTGGATGTAAGGGAATTGGAAGAAGTGAAATCAAATTTTATAAAAATAATGGCTTTTATTGTTTAAAAAATAAAAGAGAGGAGAGTAAAATGAAACCATTTACAAAAATATGAAGGGAACTATTGTTCCAATAATGAATGACAATATTGACACAGATCAGTTGATTCCAAAAGCAGTATTTAAAAAAAGTATTGAAAAAAACAGGATTTGGGCAATATGTAGTTTGATGAATGGAGATATAATGAGGACAGAACGGATAATATGGATTTTAATTTAAACAAGCCTGAATATAAAACAGGAACAATTTTGATTACAGGAGATAATTTTGGGTGTGGTTCGAGCAGGGAACATGCTGCTTGGGCATTGCAGGATTATGGATTTCATGTAATTGTTGCAGGAGGATATTCAGGGATATTTTCTATGAACTGGCTGAATAACGGGCATTTGCCGATAACTTTGCCGGAAGCGGACAGACTGGAGCTGGCTAAACTTCCTGGAGATGCAAAAGTGACAGTTGATCTTGAAAATAATAAATTGACTGCAAATGGAAAAGATTATTTCTTTGAACTGGAGGAAAGCTGGAAACAGAGATTGCTGAAAGGGCTGGATTCGATTGGGCTGACTTTGGAACATGAAGATGAGATTAGGAAATATGAGGAGAATCATAAGTAGTCTAAAAGAGGAGTAAAAATGAAAAATTGGGAAACCATAGACGGAGAGTATACTCGTAAAGTGATGTGGATAAATCACGAGATAGAAATGAAATTGTACTATAATGGCGAAGATGAAATAGATGAAGATGAAGTTGATGAAATCAAAAAGTCGAAGAAATGGTTGAAAAATTTTAGAAAAATAAAGAATATTGGGACAAAAATGTAAAAAATATTTTGCTGAAGAATTTGTTGACTGGTGTTAATGAAGAAAAAATGGGTAAAAGCCTGAGTATACTGAAATTTATTATGAAACAAAACAGTATTGATGAAGTGTAGAAAAGAATTACTTTAAAATTATTGGGAAAAGAAGATACAGAAAAATTATGAAAAATAATTTTTCACAAAAAGAAGCATTTAAAAAGTTGCTTGATAATGAAGACATGGAAATAATAATTGATTTAATGATGTGATGAAGAAGATTTTGTTTACAATTACTATGTACTGAAAAGATTATTTTTGTTGATAAAATGTTTTATGCTGAGTGTAATTTTAATGGAGAGATAGATGAATATTATATGGATTAAATTTTTAAGAAGGATAGATGTTGATGATATAGAAAAATTGATTAAAAAGAAATATTAAACTATAAATTGACAATATCAGTAAGTGTCGGAGATAAAATAGAAAGGTTGCTTTTATGAAAAATATTACTGTTATCATTAATTTTAGCGACTTTTTGTATTATCTTGTGGGAATGGAGGTAAAAAGTTCAAATGGAAATACAGAAGTTCAAAAATAATGAGAAAAATAATAAACAAATTGATGACAGTTTTGGAGTTGAAATATATGGTGAAACTTTGGAGGAAGCACATAAAAATTTTAAGACAACTTTGATTGAAGGCCAGTCGGAATTTGTACCAGACGGAAAATTGGCTGCACCGCCTAAAAGATAGTGGAGTGGAATTAGTAAAAATATCCAACTAAAAATTGAGAAATGGAAGGATATATCACCCCAAAAATGATGGTAAAAAGTATCCAGTAATAATGTATTTAAATGGTGGATTTGGTGGAACAATGGAAATCTGGGGAAAAGAGGCTCCAAAAGATAATTATCAAAGAGCAGATGCATTTAAAAGAGATGAATTTGTTCTATTTGTCCCAAGTGCACGTGCTGAAAATAACAATCCTGGTAAATTTGAGATGTTTTATGGAGAAATTGAAGATTTAGAAGAAGCTAGGAAGTATGTCGCTTCACTGCCTTATGTTGATCCAAATAGAATTTATCTTGTTGGGCATAGTACAGGTGGGACAAAAGCAGTCTTATTAAGTGAATATTCAAAAGGATTTAGAGCAGTTTTTGCAATGGGAGCGGCAACAGAACTTATGTCATTAGAAAAATATGATTACGCTGGAATGAATCCTCCATTTGATAGAACAAACCCTAGAGAAATAGCGGTTCGCTCATCATTAAGATATATGCGTTCAATCACAGCTCCAACATTTCATTTTGAGGGAAAAAAGATGACAGTCAGCCAGTTTATAGAGTTATGCAAAAGTTGCAGATAAATATCAGCTTCCATTTAAATCATATGAAATAACTGGTGGAAACCATTTTAACATTATTTATCCGTTGACAACAATGATTGCACAGAAAAATCTTAGCTGATACAGGGCAAAAACGAATATTCAGTTTAGTGATGGGGATATAGAAGCAATTTCAAAAGGGCATTGTGAAAAACTAAAATTTAAAGGAAAAATATGTACATTTATTTTAGTATTAATTATTTATATAAGCTCATATATTTTTAATTATATATATACAAATAAAACATTACATTTTTGATTGGTACTATTTAATAACTATTTTATTTATATTTTTATGGTATTATATAGTAGATAAAAATCTAAAAAGAATATATTAATACTATATGGGATTTCAACTTTCTTATTTTTCTTATTAAAATTTTTAAATAATGTACAAATATTTATGTCAGACATAAATGATTTTATAAAAAGAATAAATAACTGGAATCTTATTTATTTACTAGAATTATAGTAATTTATTTTACAATTTTATTTGTACTTAAAAATGAAGAAAATAGAAAATGAAGAAAATATAATAAAAATTAATGATGAACTTTATGAAAACAGAAAAAGATAAAGAATTTGTTTTAAATTTTTAACGAATAATGATAATAAAAATATTTACACTATTGGGAATTGATTCAGAATATGGAACAGGAAAAACTTTTATTGTAGAAAAACTATTGAAGAATTAGATTATAAAAATTTGAAACAATAAAAATTAGGTGTATGTTACTTGAAAAAGAAGAAATTTATTCATATATTCTAAAAAGATCAGGAAAATATTGAGTAAAAATCTATATTTACAGTTAGTTTTGAAAAAAATTAAGTAACACTTTTTGAAAACCTAGATAACAAATTTTGGAGGCATAGTGAATTATTATCGCAAAATATTGTAATTGATGAAATAGATTATTTTAAAGAAGTTATAGAAAACTTGATAAAACAATAATTTTAGTCTTTGATGATATTGATAGAGTAAATGATACAGAAAAAAATTGAAAGGATATTATCATTTATAAGTGATTTTTCAATTAAAAATATAAAAATATTGGTATTATTTAATTCTCAAAATTTAAAAATATAGATGAAAAATATAACAGAAACTATTTAGAAAAATACATTCCTGTAACTAGAAAAATAACAAATATACCATTTATAGAATTATTAAAAAGAGATAACATCAAATAATTTGGATGAAGAAGATTTTAAATTTTTATATATAATTGATAGAGGATATGTTTTATATCCAGATTCAGAAAGCAATTATAAAAATTTGATGAAATGTTCAAATTTAAAAGAGAATTGGAAAGATTTTTAAAAAAGAGAATTTATAACTAATCTCATATGGTTTTTTCTCGAGAATGATAAAAAAATTTTATGGAAGAAGTGTCCAATTTTTAAAGTTAAATTCTGAATGGAAAATTGAAAAGAGGTTACTTATTGCATATGTTTTTGAAAAAATTTATGTTATGATGAATTTTTATGAAAAATAGAAAATACTTCAAAAAGTTTTGTAGAAACATTTCCAATAAAATTAAATTTTGAAAGCGAAAATATAGATTTAACATTAGAAGATCTGGATTTGTTAAAAATATTGTTAAAAATAAATCAAATATTCTATCTAATGAGAATAAACGTTATTGTAATTATAAAGATATAAATGATAAAAGAATGATGATAGTTTTTGGAAATAGTCATATAGATTATTATTTAAATAAAATAGGAGAAAAAGTAATAATCTTCTTTATCAAAGAAAAAAATTAGATATAATAGAACAATTTTAAAAAATAATGAAAAATTATTCTATTGAAACAGAAAAATTTATTAATATATACATTATTTAATTATCCTATGTACTTAGATAATAAAGATTATAAAAGTTAAAGAAAGAATAGATAAAATTGAAAAGGCAATATTGACATATTTAGGAAATGAAGAATATTTATCTGCTAAGGAAAAAATTTTATCGAAAATTCAAGGAAAGTTTAAAGAAAGAAAATATTGAAGAAATAAGAAATGATTTTTAATAAAATACTTGATGAGTTTTATCATGATATCAATGGAAATACACCTTTTTATTTAGGAATCCCTGCATGTATTAGTGCAATGGAAGCAATCATTATTTTAGGAACAATAGAAGAACAGGAAAAGTTTCTAGATGTAATTTTGTACAATGATAAAGATAAAATATCAAATGTTTACATAGGAGCATTTTTAAAAAAGTGATATAAAGAAATCAGAATTATCTCATAAAATTATTGAATATTTTTGAAGGATAAAAATAAAAATAAGTAAAGATACTTTTTATATAAAAATACAGAAAAATATGGAAAGATTCTTATTTCATTTCCATATTTATAATAGAAACTTCAAAAATTGTATAAAGAATATCTAGAAAATTTAAAAATAGAGTTAGAAATATCCAAATATAATAATTTGAGATTTTCAAGGAATTAAATTTTTATTGAAAAAGTTTATAATAAATATTTTGATTTTATTGACAAATTATTGGAAATGTTAGATGATGATAAATTAAATATTGAAAATGAAGGAATAAAAACAAGTATATCAACTAAAACAATAGAGCCAATAGAAAAAAATAAAAAATTCAGATGATGAAAAATCGAGAAAACGAGAAATTAGAAGAACTTTTTAATATGGGGTAATAAATTTACAAAGCATAAGAGAAGTGCTAAAGTCAATACAAAAATAAAATTAGTGGAAGGAGAATAACAATATGGATCAAAAGAGCAATTAAAGGTGGAATATTTTTGAGAAAAGTAATGTAGTTTATGACGAGAACTATATTTATGCTGTTAAGAGGGAAAAGAAAATTTAAATGCACTTGATGTCAGGACTTTTGAGGACTGATATTTAAGACAGGAGTGCAGCCTATCCCATTCTTTTAGAGATGATGAATATTATTTTTAAAGTTGGAGCATTTGGTGGAATTAAGGAATTTTCTACTCATGAGTAGAAGTTAAGGATATTGGAAAAATTGTATTAAAAAGGGTTCTGAACTATAAACTATATTAGAAATAAAAGTTGATAATAGAAAAATAATAAATTTCTTAAAATTAATGGAAAAGTATAGTGGATACAGAATAGAAATAATCTATTGAAGGTGGCTATTTTTGATAGATTGAAGGAAAAAGTAGACAGTAGAAATTTGATAGAGGGATAAACTTTGTATTCTGGGGTATATTGTAAAATATGGAATGGAGATGGTTTTTATGAAAAAACTGGTTATTTTTATTATTTTTATTGTCAATGGCTGTATTTGGGACTGGGATTAAGGGAGTTTCACAAAAAGGTGACTACTGTATTTTTAAAAGGCACCTAAAGCAGATGAAAATTTGCATATATTATTTCTGATGCTAAATGTGCTATAGGGGTTGTTAACTATGATGTTCCAGAGTCAGATGCTGATTTTCATTATCAAAAATTATAAAAATGAAGAAATAGATGTCCCAATGATATAACTTAATGAAAAAGCTGATCTCAGAAAAATTAGACGGATAGAATTTGAAATGGAATTAAATTACAGGAAGCGGACATACAGGAAGAATAGATTTAGGTAAGATTACAAAATTTAATATTTCAAAAATACATTGAAAATTCGTGAGAGATAATGAAAGATTAAAAATTGCATATCAATGATAAACAGTAAAAATTAAAGGATAGATGGGAAAGGAGCTGTAAAAATGAACTACAAAATTGCAATATTAAAAGGAGATGGATTGGTCCCGAAATAGTTGATGAAGCACAGTTCTGGATAAAGTCGGAGAAAAATTTGGACACAAGTTTGAATATAGTTCTAGGATATTTAGGAGGAGAATCTCATTGATAAGTACGGTATTCCATTATCTGATGAAACAATTCAGGTATGCAGTGAAAGTGATGCAATTTTACTTGGGGCAATTGGAGGGCCTAAGTGGGATAATATTGACCCGCAGAAGAGACCGGAAAGAGGACTGCTTGCAATAAGAAAAGGAACTCGGAGTATACACTAACTTAAGACCTGCTACATTATTTAAATCATTGAAAAGCGCAAGTCCCCTAAAAGAAGAAATAATAGGTGAAGGGCTTGACATAATGATAGTTAGGGAACTGACAGGAGGACTTTATTTCGGACATAGGGAATATTCGGAAGAAAAGGCATATGATACACTTTCGTACACAAGACCTGAAATTGAAAGAATTGCAAAAAGGCGTTTGAAATAGCAAAAGTTAGAAATAGAAAGCTGACGAGTGTTGATAAAACATAATGTACTTTGATACTTCAAAACTTTGGAGAAAATTGTTGAGGAAACAGCAAAGGATTATCCTGAAGTGGAAGTTCTCACATATGTATGTAGATAATGCCGCAATGCAGTTGATTTCAAATCCTGGACAGTTTGATGTGATTCTTACTGAAAATATGTTTGGGGATATTTTATCTGATGAGGCTTCAATGCTTACAGGATCACTGGGAATGCTGGCATCTGCAGAGTCTGGGTAATGGGAAAAGGGACTGTAGGAACCAGCGCGTGGTTCTGCACCAGATATAGCCGGACAGAATAGTAGCAAACTCCTATAGCAACAAACTTTCAGCAGCAATGATGTTAAGATATTCATTTGATCTATCTGCTGAAGCTGATGCAATAGGAAAAAGGCAGTGGAAAAAACATTGGAAGATGGATATAGAACAGCTGACATTTATACGGAAGGTACTAAAAAGATAGGAACTTCTGAAATGGGAAACAGAAATAGCAGAAAGAATATAAAACATAAATAATGAAAAAGAGGAATATATTATGAAAGAGATTCTTCATTATGAAAAATGACATTTAGAAGGATGGAAAAGTAATTCTGGATGGAATTAACTGGCATATAAATGAAGGTGAAAACTGGGCTCTTCTTGGACTGAATGGTTCAGGGAAGTCTACTATTCTGGGAATGATACTGGCTCATATTTCTCACAACTGAGAAGTAGGTTTTTGGACATAAATTTGGAAATTATGTATGGAAAAAATATAAAAAGAAGAGTAGGGTTTTGTAAGTTCATCACTGAATAATTTTTCTTGGAACACTTAACAGGAGAAACTTGAAGATGTGGTGATATCAGGAAAAGTTCAGTTCTATCGGAATATGAGGAAGTCACTGATGAAGATAGAAAAAGAGCTGAAAAATAATTGAAGATTTCTGGACAACTTATATCAAGGATAAATATTTCTGCAACATTGTCACAAGGTGAGCAAAGACGGACATTACTTTCGTACGGGCATTTATGAATGAGCCTGGATTTGTTGATTTTGATGAACCATGCTCCAGGACTTGATGTAAAGGCAAGAGGAGTATTTTTATCTGTACTTTGAAGACAACTTAGGAAAAGAGAATAGCACACCTTTTTACTATATGTAACACATCAGATTGAGGAAAATATTACCTTTCTGGTGTCTCATGTGGCTCTTTTGAAAAAGGAAAGATTATGCTCAAGGTAAGAAAAAGGAGATTTTGACAGATAAAATTTTGTCAGAAATGTTTGAAAATGCAGTAAAAAGTCATCTTGGGAAAAGGAGAAGACTCGTGGTTAATTGTTAAATAAAAGAAAATTTTAAAGTACAGTCTTATAGAATAATATATTTTCATTTATACTAAACAGTAAAAACATATATAATTAGATTATTGACAATTTTATTATAAAATATATAATGTTTAAGTTGATGTAAAAAGTCGGGAAAACAGACTTGAATAAAATTTATTTAAGTATGAAAATTATTAAAATACAAATTTGGGAGGATAAAAAAATGGCAGGAAATATTTTAGGAACAACAGTTTATTATGATGCAGACTGTAACTTGGACAAATTGACAGGAAAGAAAATAACAATACTGGGGTATGGATCGCAGGGGCATGCTCATGCGTTGAACTTAAAGGAAAGTGGAATGGATGTAACAGTGGGAGCTTAGAAAAGGTTCAAAAATCATGGGGACAGGCTGAAGAAGCAGGATTTTACAGTTAAAGAAACAGCTGATGCAGTAAAAAGGTGCAGATATAGTTATGATTCTAATTCCTGAGTGAATTACAGGCAGATACATATGCAGAGATGTTGCACCTAACTTGAAAAGAGGGAGCATACTTAGGATTTGGACATGGATTTAATATTCATTTCAAGAAAAATAAACCTAGGAAGTATATAAATGTATTTATGGTTGCACCAAAAGGACCTGAGCCATCTTGTAAGAAGAACTTTCCAGGAAGGAAGCGGAGTTCCTTTGTCTTATAGCAGTGGAAAAAAAGATCCTAGCGGAGATACTAAGGAAGTGGCTCTTGCATGGGCATCAGGTATTGGTGGAGGAAGATCAGAATACTTGAAACAACTTACAAACAGGAAACAGAAACAGATTTTATTTGGAGAACAGGCAGTTTTATGTGGTGGAGTTGTAGAACTTATGAAAAACTGGATTTGAAGTGCTTTGTGAAGCTGGATATGATCCTGTAAATGCTTATTTTGAATGTCTTCACGAAATGAAACTGATTGTAGACCTGATTTATGAAGGTGGACTTGCAACAATGAGAAATTCAATTTCAAACACAGCAGAATATGGAGATTATATTACAGGACCAAAAATAATCACACCTGAAACTAAAAAGCAATGCAGGGAGTTCTGGCAGATATCCAATCAGGAAAAATTTGCTGATGACTTCTTAGCTGATTCAAAAGCAGGACAACCATTCCTGAAAGCTAAAAGAGAAGAATTTGCAAAACATGAAGTTGAAAAAGTGGGAGCTGAATTAAGAAAACTTATGTCATGGATTAAAAAATAGTGACTCTTTTGTCAGAGACAGGAGTAAAAAGTTCGATAACCTCAGAATTTTCAAGCTGAATAAGCTTTTTGAGGTTGTCGAATTTTAATGGCTTTATTTTAATATCAGATTGTGGTATAATTACATATATTGAAATTATTTATAGGAAAAACAAAAGAGGGAGTGAATTTTCAAGTGAGAAAGAAAGCTGTTCCTGTGGGGATTGGAAGACTTTGAAAAGAATAGTAAGGGAAGATTATATTATGTAGATAAAAACGTACCTGGATAGAGGAATTATTATAAACAGAGCTCCTGTAACCCTTTTTACAAGACCTCGACGATTTGGAAAAACGTTGAATATGTCAATGATTAAATACTTTTGATGTAAAAATAAAGAAGAAAAATAAAAACTTTTGAAAAATTTGGAAAATATCTAATAGTGAAATATATGAGTGAACAGGGAAATATCCTGTAATTTTTATTTCACTGAAGGATTTGAAAGAAGATACTTGGGAAGAATGTATTGAAAGTATTGAGGATATTATGTATGAAATTTTTAATGAGTACACGATAAACTTTTTAAAGAGAAGAATAAATGTAGATTTGATCAGATTTATTTAAAACAAAATATTATGGAGAAAAGCCACAGATAATGATGAGATAGATTTCAATAAACTTCACACATAGGGATTTACAATCGAAATATATTTTTCAAACAGAATTATAGAGAAGAAATAGCTTAAATAATCTTTAATAATGATGAAATACAGAATAGCTTTCGGCGGGAAGCTACAAATGCTATATTGAATAAAAAGATGAATACAATGGAAAGGAAGTTAAACGTTTCTATTGTCATATTATTAGAGAACAGCATGTAGAAAATGACTGGATAATTTACATCTGAGTTTATGGTGATATATTGATACAGAGAAATAAGCAAGCAAATGTATCAGAAAGTTTACTTTTATGATTTTCAACAATATATGTATAAAAAACAGAAAATATAATTTGTTGAATTTGTCAGCAAGTATGCTATCTTTACATTTGTTGTGTAGAAGGAGCTACGTGCTTGGTATTTCACGCTAGAGAAGCAGAGGAATTGAAAAAATCTTGAAAATCATTAACTTACTAAGTTTATACTCAGTATCATAACGTACGATGAAGAGAGCATAGCAAAAAAGAAATTTTAAAGTTAGATGAATAACACGAAATCACAACTCAAAATAGAATGAAATTTTAACCAACAAAAAAAATAAAGAAAAATTAAAAAGATTAATTCCTCTTCTTCACAGAAGTCAGTCCTTACTAGTGTTAAATTAATTGTCCAACTTTGATCAGTACATTCACCATCTTCATAAACATAAACAATTTAAAATTACAATAAAATATTGACTACTTTTCCAGTCTTTTTAGTATAATATCAATGTATTTAAGAGAGAAGGAGAACTAGAAGATGATTTTTTTAACGTCACTGGGGAGTATATTTCCATTATTGTAATGATAGCAATAGGTTATATTTTAAGAAAGAGACACTGGTTTCACCATACATTCAGTGAAAATGTATCGAAACTTATAACAAATGTCGCATTACCATGTTCTATATTTTTATTCTGTATTAAAAATATTTAGACATGAACGTACTGGAAAGAATTATCAAATCGTCTAATTTTTTTACATTTGCTTCAGTTATTATAGGCTATGTTACAGCTTACATTGTAATAAAAATATTCAAGATAAGAAGAGGACGTCGTGGGGTATTTTATAATGCAGTAGTAAATGCAAATACAATATTTATTGGACTTCCTTTAAATATGGCACTTTTTGGGGAAGAAGCTTCCAAATATTATTTAATGTATTACATAACAAATACAATATCAATCTGGACATTGGGATACATACTTCTGGAAAATGATTCTACAGAAGAGAAGGAAAGTAAAGGAGGATTTAATCCTAAAAAACTGCTTTCGCCACCACTTATAGCTTTTGTAGCTGCATTTATAGTTTTAGTTCTGGGAATAAGTGTCCCTAAGCCTCTGGTGGAGACTACAAAGTATCTTGGTAACATTGTTACTCCTCTTGCACTGCTTTATATCGGGATTGTTCTTGCTGATGCAGGACTTCACAGTATAAACTTTGATTTGGATACGATTTTAGCTTTACTGGGAAGATTTGTATTTTCTTCAATTGTTATGGTTGCATTACTGAAAGTTACAGGACAGTTTATGCAGCTGGATTCATTGGAAATTAAAACATTTGTTATACAGTCGGCTGCCCCTGTATTTGCGGCATTGCCAATTTTAACAAATCAGACAGAAGGGGATATAGAGTATGCTACAAATGTAGTTACTACAAGTACAATTTTATTTGTGGTTGTCATACCTGTACTCATGATGTTTTTAAAGTAAAAATATTATAAAAAAGGAGGAGAAGATGAAGGATAAAGATAAAGTACTGGCATTATTCAATTACATTTCAGAAATATCTAAAAAAATCTAAAAAAATACAAAAACAAATATTGCAGAAGAAAAATGGTTTGATTTTTTTAGAAAAATTTTCCTAAACATAAGGATATTATTTTTTTGAATATAAGAATTTAGATGAAAAAAATATTTTTGAAAAAGGAAGAAGGTAAGCTTTTTAGAAATAAGAAAACCAAATTTTTTTAAAAGCCGTTATATATAGATGAATATCTGCTGGAATGGATTGAGGGAGACTGGAAAGATTACAGAGCAGCTTTGGAAGTTAATGAAAAGATATTTGTTGAAAATACTGAAAATGGTTCAGGAGAAATAGTTGATATAACACCTGAAATAGAGGGAAAAAAATACAGGAAGAACTTGAGAAAAGAGAGCTATGGGTAGAAAAACAGCTGGCTATAGAAGAAGTAAGAAATTTTTTTGATACTCTTTATATCAAATATCTGGAACTCAACAAAGAAACTGAAACATTGGAACTTGTAATTGGAAATGGAATAGTGAGAATAAAAAGAACAAAAATGTTTATTATCCTGTTTTGTTAAAAAAAGATAAAAAAATAGATTTTAATGCCAAAGATAATATTTTAATTTTTGTCAGATCCTCATACAAATGAAAGTTTTTCTCCAAATTTATATACAAATTTTTTTAAATGAAATAGATGATATTCATCTGGAAAAATATTTTTTTGAACTTGAAAAAGAAGTAAAAGAAAGAAATTTACATCCATTAAATAGAAAAAGAAACAGTAGACTTTTTAAAAAAGTTTATTCATAGTTTAACTAATAGAGGTTTTTTTATCGAAGATGGCGATATAGAAGATTTAAAGGAATATGGGGATATATTTATAGAAGATAATCCTCTGATTTTTATAAGAAAAAAAGAAACGGGAATAGTAAAGGCAATAGAGAATATAACAGAGAAAATAGAAAATTCCGGAGAAATTCCTGCTCATCTTTATGAATTAGTTGGGGTAGCTAGTGAAGAAGAAAATGAAAATACAGAAAAAGATTTCAGGGAAGAGGAAATTTTATTTGTAAAGGATGCAAACACTGAACAGGTTAATATAGCAAAAACAAATAGAAAAAAATAATGCAGTTGTAGTTCAGGGACCGCCAGGAACCGGAAAGACCCATACTATTGCCAACCTGTTAGGTCATTTTCTGGCACAGGGGAAAAATGTTCTTGTAACAAGTCAGACTAAAAAAGCATTAAGAGTATTAAAGGAAAAAATTCCGAAAAGTATACAAGGACTATGTATTTCAATTTTAGATGATGATAATAGTGATATGAGAAAAATCAGTTGAAACTATTTCAGAAAAAAATTGGGTAACTTTACTTCAGAAAAAAATTAAAAAAAGAAGTAGAGGAACTGGAAAAAAATAAGGATAAAAAGAATGTAATGATTTAGAAAAATATAACTGATCAAATGTGTGGGATAAGATATAGGAAAGCAAATCCATAGATTTTAATGGAGAAACTTTTTTTATAAAAAGATATAGCAGAATATTTGAGGGAAAAATCCTGAAATTGCTGGAAAAAAATACCTGGAAAAAAATCTCGGAACTGGTACCTTGTCCCATTACAAATGATGAATTTTCTTTCCTTAAAACAAAAATATAGACAACAGGTATCTGAAAATGAAGAAAAGGAAATAGTTTCAGGTTTAAATAACATTTCTGATTACCTGGATGTTAGTGAATTTGAAGAATTGGTCAATGACAAGAAACGTACATGGAAAGAACTGGAAAAAAACTTTTTAAATGATAACAGTTTTAACATTGACAGTAATATTTTATATGTAAATGGAAAAAGAAATAATAGATTTAAAAAAAGTTTAAGGAAAAATTATGATGTAAAAACAGACTATTCCAAAAGAACTGACAGAAGATATGGAAAAATGGAAAGTAGATGCAGCTATATCAGGAGGAACAGATAACGGAAATAAAAATAAACTGGCAAAAATTTTTATTGAGGATATAAAAAGAATTGCATGAATATTTAAATAATCTGAGACCAAAGTTATTTAAGAAAAAGAATTGATTTTTTTCAGGAATAGCTCTTCCTGATGCTGTAAAAATGATTCAGGAACTTAAAAAAATGCTTTTTAATAATCCTGGTTTTATGTTTGGTTTAAATGTAAAAAAAGAAAAAAATAGAATTGGAAGTAGAATAACTTTAAATGGAGAAACAGTAAAAGATGTTGCAGAATGTAATCTGCTTTTTAGAATATTTTAATTTACTTATTCAGGAAAAAGGAACTTAAAGAAAGCTGGAAGGAGCTTATAGAAAATAATGGAGGAATTTCAGCAGATTCTTTAGGTGGAAGCTTTTATTGATTATGCTTTTTGAGTCTGTAAAGGAAATAGAATATTTTTCTTAACTGGAATTATAAGGAAAAAAGCTCAACTCTTAAAAAAATATTGAAAAATCTTGGAATAAATAGAAACTGTCTTTTTAAGGAAAACAAATATTTCTATGGAGGAAATAAAGGATATATTAAATTCTGCAAAAAAATATCGAAAAAAAGTAATGGAAATTGGAAGTAAGGCCTTAAAATTATCGGAAAAGGAAGAAAAAAATATTCGCTGTATACTGAAAAAAATAAAAAAATATAACAAAAAAAGACTCTATACTTGATGAAAAAAATAAAAAAATGCAGTAGTCAATGAAGAAATAAAAAGAATATTCAAAAAAATTTGAAACAGCTGGAAATATTAACAGCTAAGCAGGAATATTACAAGAAAAGGGAAGATATACTGGAAAGAATAAATAAAACTGCTTTCAAATGGTATGAAGAATTAAAGAATGGTAAAATTGAAGAAATTGAAGATATATGTGAGGTATGGAAATGGAAACAGCTTTCACAGGAATTGGAAAAGCTGGAAAAAGAGCCGTATGAAGATTTAGAAAAGAAAGCTCTTGAAAAAAGGGAAAATATAAAAAAGGCGATGCTGGAACTGGTTGAAAAGAAATCATGGTATCATGTGCTGCATTTTATTGAAAAAAAAGAAAATTTAATGGTAAGCCAGGCATTAAGAGGTTGGGAACAGACAATACAGAAAATAGGAAAAGGTACAGGAAAAAATGCCTCATTATATAGAAAACAGGCAAAAGAAAAAATGAATATCTGTCAGAAAGCTGTTCCGGCCTGGATTATGCCAATGAATAAAGTAATTGATACTTTGAATCCTGCAGAAAATAAATTTGATGTTATAATTATAGACGAAGCCAGCCAGTCGGATATAAGTTCGTTAGTGCTTCTATATATGGCAAAAAAGGTTATTATTGTGGGAGATGATAAGCAGGTAAGTCCATTGGATATAGGAGTAAGCGTTGAAAAAAAGTAAATTCATTAAGAGAAAAATATAAAAGGAAAAATCATCAATGATGATTTATATGGATTAAATTCTTCGCTTTACTCAGTGGCTGCAACAACATACCGTCCACTGATGTTGAAGGAACATTTCAGATGTGTTCCTGAAATAATAGGATATAGCAATAAAACTTCCTATGATTTGAAAATAAAGCCTTTGAGAGAATCGGGATCATCGGATTTGAAACCGGCAGTCATAAATTATAAAGTTCCAGGGATGAGGGATGAGAAAAGGAAAATAAATGAACTCGAAGCTAAAACAGTTGTATCTTTAATTAAAGCATGTATAGAAATGAAAGAATATGCTGACAGTTCTTTTGGAGTAATTTCTCTTTTGGGTGATGAACAGTCTGATCTCATTCAGAAAATGATAGTGGAAAAAATAGATGTGACAGATATAGAAAAACATGATATTCTATGTGGAAATTCAAGTCATTTTCAAGGAGATGAAAGAGATGTCATATTCCTTACAATGGTTGACAGTAATTCCGGAGAAGTGCCTTTAAGAGTGATGACTGATGGAACTGAATCAGCAAGAAAGAAAAGATACAATGTTGCGGCGAGCAGGGCTAAAAATCAGATGTGGGTAGTTAATTCCCTGGATGTTGATAATGATTTAAAAACAGGAGATATTAGAAAAGAATTTTTGGAATATATCAGCAGTTCTAAAGAAATGATTTTAACTGAAGAAATGGAAAAAAATTCAGAATCGGTTTTTGAAGAAAAAATAGCAAAATACTTAATATCAGAGGGATACCATATAGAACAGCAATGGGAAGCAGGGTTGTACAAAATAGATATGGTTGCACTTTTTCAGGATAAAAAAGTGGCGATAGAATGTGATGGCGAAAAATGGCATAGTACTGAAGAACGGATAAGGGAAGATATGGAACGTCAGAATGTTTTAGAACGTTGTGGATGGGAGTTTATAAGAATAAGAGGAAGCAGATATTTCAAAAATCCTGAATCTATAATGAAAGCTCTTATAGAAGAGTTGAATAGAAAAGGAATATATCCTGAAAGTATGGAGGATAAAAGGTATTTAGTAAAAAGAAAAAGGAACTGTTGAATAAAAATAAAAAAATAGGGCATTAAAAAAATTATGAAATTCTAGAATAGTAATAATAAGACAGTAATATGTATTTAAGTTTTACTTATTGGAAAAAAATGAAAATATGTAGTAATTACAATAGAATATTTTCAAAAAAATAAATGAAAGGACTTGAAAAAAATATGAAAAAAATTAATAATAATATTAAGTTCTGCCCTGATTCTTTCTTCATGCTCAGTAATCGAAGCAGCAGGGAAGCATAGCAGGTGAGACAATAAAAAGTCGCTGGAAATGTTGCAGGAGCAGCAATTAAAAACAACAGGAAATATTATAGGTGGAATAAAATGGTGGAAACGAAGGGGAAATTAATTCAAAAGGTGTAAAATATAAATTTTCCAAAGCAAAAATTGAAAATGATGGAAATACTACAATTGTAACCGGAGTTCTTTCGCATAACGGAAGTAAGAAAAAAATGTAAAACTGGAAGTTCCATGCTTTGATAAAAAGGGAGATAAAATAGGAGATGCTGTCGATACAATAGATTCCCTTGAAAAAAATAAGAAATGGGAGTTCAGGGCAGTTATAAATTCAGGTGATGTGAAATCATGTAAAGTAAAAAGATTCTTATGTGAGTGCTGAATAGCCTGTCTTAAAAAAATTAAAAATTAATGTTAATATGAAAAACTATATTTCTTCATTTGCTAGAAATTTTACTCATACAAAAACATTTATTCATTAAGGAAAAAAATCAAAAATTTGCCTAAAGGCTATTGATTTTTTTCCTAAATTCATATTCTGTTTTTGCATTGTAAAAATTTCAAATAATTTGAAATATAGTTTTTTTATTACTTACTAATTTTTTTGAGACAGACTTTCTTGCTATACGGAATATATGAAATAAAAAAAGATAATAAATATCCAAAAAAACACATAAATAAAAAGTAAGAAAAAAATCTTTCTCAAATTGAAAAAAACATAGAAATTGTGATATACTTATCTGTAAAAGACTAATTAGAAACAGAGGTATAAATAAATGGCGGAAACACCGTTAATGAAGCAATATAAGGAAATAAAGTCAGAGCATGAGGACTCCATATTATTTTTCAGGTTAGGAGATTTCTATGAAATGTTTTTTGATGATGCAGTAAAAGCTTCAAAAGAACTTGGATTGACGCTTACTTCCAGAAATAAGGAAAAAGATGTGGATGTGCCTCTTGCGGGAGTTCCATATCACTCTGCAAACTCGTATATATCAAAATTAGTTTCAAAGGGATATAAAAATAGCAATATGCGAACAGGTGGAAGATCCAAAGACTGCTAAAGGGATTGTTAAAAGGGAAGTTACAAAGATAATAACTCCTGGAACAGTTATTGATGTGGATACGCTTGATTCAAAGAGTAATAATTATCTGATGAGTATAAGAATTGCAGAAGAAAAAACAGGAATAGCATACATAGATATTACAACAGGGGAATTTAAAGTAACAGAAATAGAAAGTGACAAAGAATGTTCGGGAATGGTAAACGAACTTAATAAAATAGAACCTAAGGAAATACTTGTGACATCTTCCTTTTATGAAACAGCAAAAGGAATACTGGAGGATTATGCAAGAAAAAATAATGCAACAGTTACATGTGTAAATAAAGTCAGAGATTCGGAAAAATTTCTGACAGACTATTTTGGAGTAGTTTCGCTTGAAAGCTATGGAATAAAAAATAGAAAAGCAGTAATCGAAGCAGGAGCAATGGCACTTGACTACATACTGACAATGCAGATTGAAAATGAACTTACAGTGGAAAAGATAGAATATCTGAATGTGTCAAACTATGCTGAGATTAATTCCATTACAGCAAGAAATCTGGAGCTGACTAAAAACCAGCGTGAAAAAACTGTATTTGGATCGCTTTTATGGGTTCTTGACAGATGTAAGTCTTCAATGGGGACAAGACTTCTTAAAAAATATATAAACAATCCTCTACTGGATGTAGAGAAAATTTTAAAAAGACAGCAGGATGTGCAGTATTTTATTGACAATATACTTATACGGGAAGACATAAAGGAAAAACTTGAAAATGTCTATGACCTGGAAAGGCTTTCAGGGAAAATAGTTTTTGGGAATGAAAATGGGAAAGACTTGACAGCACTTAAAAATACTGTGAAATCAGCAATTGAAATAATGGAAATACTTAGAAATACTGAATTTTTCAAGGATATAGAAATTCAGGTTTTGATTGATATATATAAACTTATTGATACAGGAATAGTTGAGGACGCACCTTTTTCAGTAAGGGAAGGTGGAATGATAAAAAGAGGATACAGCAGTGAACTGGATGAAATCTATCATATTATGAATTCAGGTAAGGATTTTCTTCTGGAAATAGAAGGAAGGGAAAGGGAAGCTACCGGAATTAAAAATATGAAGATAAAGTACAATAAGGTATTTGGTTATTTTATTGAAATTACTAAATCCAATCTGGATATGGTGCCTGAAACATACATAAGAAAGCAGACTCTTTCAAATGCTGAGAGATTTGTAACTCCTGAGCTGAAGAAATATGAAGATACAATTATAAATTCCAAGGCTAAAATAGAGGACATGGAATACTATCTGTTCAAGGAAATAAGCGGGAAAATAAAGGAACATAAGTCCCTTCTGATAAGACTTGCTGAAAAGCTTGCTTATCTTGATGTGATGATTTCCTTTGCTACTGCAGCGATAGAAAATGGATATGTGAGACCTGAAATAAGTAATAGATTTGATATGAAAATAATTGAAGGAAGACATCCGGTGGTAGAAAAACTCATTGGAAGAGGAGATTTTGTATCAAATGACACTGTACTTTCAGAAAAAGAAAAATTTGTAGTCCTGACGGGACCAAATATGTCTGGAAAATCCACTTATATGAAACAGGTTGCACTTATTTCAATAATGGCTCAGATTGGCTCATATGTTCCTGCAAAGGAAGCAAAACTTTCGGTTGTAGATAAATATCTCACAAGGATAGGAGCATCAGATGACATACTTTCAGGGCAGAGTACATTTATGGTGGAAATGAGTGAAGTTTCCAACATTATAAACAATGCCACTGAAAAAAGCTTGATTATACTGGATGAGGTAGGAAGAGGAACTTCTACGTTTGACGGAGTTTCAATCGCAACGGCCATTTCAGAATATCTGCATGAAAAAATAAAGGCAAAGACAATATTTGCAACCCATTATCATGAACTGACTGATTTGGAAAATAAGTTTGAAAATATTGTGAATTATCGGATTGAAGTAAAGGAAAAAAATGGAAAAGTAATGTTCCTGAGAAATATTATAAAAGGTGGAGCTGACAGGTCTTACGGTATAGAAGTGGCGAAACTGGCGGGACTGCCTAAGGAAATATTGAAGGAAAGCAGAGAAATACTGCATAGATTGGAACAGCGTAAGGAACTGATTGAAAAGACTATAAATGTAAAACAGCTTTCTCTTTTTGGTCAGATTGCTGAAATTGACAGGGAATATGAAGAAAAAATGATAGATGTGGTTGAAAATGAAAGAGATGAGAAAATAGATGAAGTAATATTTGATATTGAAAAATAAAGATATAAATAATATTACTCCTATGGAAGCATTAAAAATTTTTTTATCTAAAAATAAAAAGCTAAATTAGAGGAGAAAAAAATAATGTGGAAAAAAATAGCCTATGGAGGTCTGCTGGTTGTCCTGATATATTTTCTTTATGCTGTATTTTTTAAGAAAATAGATTCGCCTGCAGATCAGATGAAAAAAGAGATGAAGGCAAAAAAAGTAGTGTACAAACTGAAGGATGATGCGATTATTTACGCGGATGAACAGATAGGTTCCGATGGCGATAAAATAATAAAATTTAAAAATGTTATTGTTGATCTGATCAAGAAGGAAATGCTAATATCTGGAAAAGAAGGGGAAATAAACACTGAAACTTCAGATATAACATTAACTGGAAAAGTTGTAGGAAGTACAAAGGATAATAAATGGAATTTGTATACTGAAAAGGTGGATTACAAAAAAGAGGGAGATAAAATAATCTCTGAAACAAGGACAAAGATACTAAATAATGTCGATAAAACTGAAATGGAATCTGATAAGCTAGAAACAACAACGGCATTTCAGGAGCTGACTGCGACAGGAAATGTAATTTACAAGGAAACTGAAAAGAAAAGGGAACTTAAATCAAATAAGGTAACCTATAATGATGTGAATAAAGTTGCCACAGGTGAAGGAAATGTAAGCTACAAAGATGAAAAGGTAACTATTACAGCAAATAAAGCTACGTATTATATGCAGCCTGAAGTAATAAATGCCGAAGGAAATGTAAAGTATAATGACGCTGAAAGTAACATAAGTGCAGATAAGGCAACATATTATATGCAATCTGAAGAAATACATGCTGATGGGAATGTACATTATGTAGGTAAGAACGCAACAATTACAGGAAATAGTGCAAAGTACTTTGTAAAGCAGAAACAGGTTGATGCAACAGGAAATGTAAATTATTCAGGAAAAGATCTTAAAGTTTCTGCAAATCATGTATTTTATGATGAAGTTAAAAAAATCGTAAATGCTGATGGAAATGGTAGGTTCAATTATCTTCCAAGATCAACTACAGGTACATTTAGAAGCGGTGTTTATGATTTGGCAAACGAAACATTGACTACAAATGAATTTTATACAATGAATTATGAAGATTATCATATGGAAGGTACAAGCCTCGTGTATCTGTTTAAAACAGGAGATGCAACTTTTAACAGTAAGTTTGCAGTAACAAAGCAGAACTTCACAGTTGCAGGAGATAATGGTCATATGAATACCATAGCTAAAAATATATTTTCAAATAAAATGGTCATGACAAGTGTACAGGGGGATAAAATAACATCTGATACCGGAGAAGGAAGTTTTGAAAAGAGGGAATTCAGATTTGATGGAAATGTAAATGGTAAAATAAGAGGAAATGTAAAGAATTTTGCAACGAATCCTACAAAGCTTGTTGAATCTGAAGCTGTTCACTTTAGAGGAAATACTGCAAAAATATATTTTATTTCTCATAACAATAAGGATATGAGTGTTACAAGAAGTGAAATTAAGGAAAATGTACATATGAGATATAAGGAAGTAAACCTGACTTCCCAATATAATGAAATTGATACCGGAAAAAATCTGGTTCTTGCAAGAGACGGAGTTAAACTTGACTTCAGAAACGATACACAAATGACTTCGAATTTTCTTTATCTGGATTTGAATAAAGAAGAAGGGCATGCTGAGAAAAATGTAAAAATTGTAAGTAAGTTGCCACAATTTGCAAATTTGAATACAAGTGCAGATAAAGCAACAGTTTACATGAAGGAAAAAAAGATAAACCTGAATGGTAAAGTTATTACTTATCAGGGAAAAACAAAGATTTCTTCTAATAATGCAATGTATGATATTGATAGAAAAGTGCTTGAAAATAGCGGAAATATAAAAATGCAGTATCATGTACCAGATGGAAATAATAGTTCGCCTCAAGGAAAATCAGACCCTAAAAATGTAGCAGCTGTAGAAGAAGTTATAAATAAGCTTTCTGTTTCACAGAACGAAGTAAATAACAATGGCAAAATACATCTTCCTAAGACAATGACTGCATCAAATGGAGTTCCTGTTACAGTAAGATGGACAACTTCAAATTCGTCATTTCTGGCAGTAACTGGAAAAATAAATAAACAGTTTTTAGGTGGAGATAATAAGTCAGTTGTGTTGAAGGCTGTAGCTAAAGCAGGAAATGATTCCAGGGAGAAAAGTTTCAATGTGACTATTCCTGTGGAAACAACTAGGGAAATGCTGGAAAGAGCTGCAAGAAATATTTATGTGCCTGAAACAGGTAAAAATCTTCCTTCTTCTGTAAGAGTGGATATAGGAAAAGGAACAATTGACGTGCCAATAGTATGGATGTCAGGTGGAAACAGGGTACAAAATGCAACGGGAGCAAAAGGATTGACTGCTATCCTGAATTATAAGGGTACAGAATACAAAAAACAGTATTAATTAGCTGTGGGAAATTAAAAATAAATAATTAGGAGCTGTTATATTACAATGAGTAGAAAAATTAATATAGAGGCTGACAGTTTGAAGAAAATATATAAAAATAGGGAAGTTGTTAAAAGTGTCAGCTTAAGCATGGAAAAAGGTGAAGTTGTGGGACTTCTTGGACCGAACGGTGCAGGAAAAACAACGACATTTTACATGATAACCGGAATTGTAAAGCCAAACAACGGAAGAGTACTATACAATGGAGAAGATATTACGAATTTTCCAATGTATAAGAGGGCTAGACTTGGACTGGGGTATCTTCCTCAGGAGGCATCTGTATTCAGAAATCTTACTGTTGAAGAAAACATAGTTTCAGTTTTGGAAATGCGTGGAATTCCTAAAAAGGAAAGAATAGAAACAATGAATAATCTTATAGAAGAATTTAAACTTTCCCATGTGGCAAAAAGTTTAGGATATGCCCTTTCAGGAGGGGAAAGAAGAAGGGTGGAAATTGCCAGAACGATTTCCACTAATCCTGATTTTATCCTTCTGGATGAGCCTTTTGCAGGGGTCGATCCTATTGCAGTTGAGGATATTCAGAATATAATCATGCAGTTAAAGGAAAGAGGTCTTGGAATTCTCATAACAGACCATAACGTAAGGGAAACCTTGAGAATAACTGAAAGAGCTTACATCATGGCTGAAGGCACTATACTGATTGCAGGTACAGGCCAGGAAATTGCAAATAATGAAACTGCAAGAAAAGTTTATTTAGGGGATAACTTTAAACTGGACTAGAAATTGACTAATAATAAAGAAATAATATTAGTTGAAAAATGATGATTTTAAAATAATAAAAATAAATTATAGAAAAATTATAATTAAAAGAGAGGAAATGAAATGACAGGAAATGAATTAAGAAAAAGTTTTGTAGATTTCTTTAAATCTAAAGAACATAAACATTTTGAAAGTGCATCACTTATACCTGATGATAAAAGTTTATTGCTTACAGTTGCAGGAATGGTTCCTTTTAAACCGTTTTTTCTAGGTGAAAAGGAAGCACCTTTTAAGAGAATTACAACTTATCAGAAGTGTATAAGAACAAATGATCTTGAAAATGTAGGGAGAACACCTAGACACCATACATTTTTTGAAATGCTTGGAAATTTCTCATTTGGAGATTACTTTAAAAAAGAAGCGATAGAATGGTCGTGGGAATATATAACAGAAGTACTTAAACTGGACAAAGAAAGACTATGGGTTTCTGTTTTTGAAACAGATGATGAAGCGTACAGAATATGGAATGAAGAAATAGGAGTACCTAAGGAAAGACTTGTGAGACTTGGTGAAGATGATAACTGGTGGGCGGCAGGGCCTGTCGGATCATGCGGTCCATGTAGTGAAATATATTATGATACTCAGAATATGGGTAAAAACAATGAAGAAATAAACTCAAAGCCTGGAGATGAAGGGGACAGATTCCTTGAAATATGGAACCTTGTGTTTACAGAATGGAACAGGCTTGAAGACGGTACACTTGTACCACTTCCGGAAAAAAATATAGATACAGGAGCAGGAATTGAAAGAATAGCTTCAGTTATTCAAAATAAGAAGACAAATTTTGAAACAGATTTGTTTATGCCAATAATACAGGGAATTGAAAAAATACTTGAAATAAAAAAAGAAGATTTTGATGAAACAGTAAAAATAATAGCAGATCATATAAGAGCTTCAGTATTCCTTATAAGTGACGGAGTTCTGCCTTCAAACGAAGGAAGAGGATATATACTGAGAAAAATAATAAGAAGAGCCTTTGGTGCAGGAAGTGCAGCTAAAGGAAAGGTTTTTGAAAAGGAAGATATATTCCTTCACAAGCTGGTTTCATATGTTGTGGAAACAATGAAGGAAGGCTATCCTGAACTTGTTGAAAAGGCAGAATACATAGAAAAAGTAGTAAAAATAGAAGAAGAAAGATTCTCAAATACATTGAAAAATGGAACAGAACTGCTTGAAAGTGAAATTGTTAAACTTAAAGATGAGAATAAAAAGGAGCTTTCATCAGATGTTTCATTTAAATTGTATGATACGTTTGGATTCCCGTTTGAATTGACAAAACTGATTGTTGAAACACAGGGAATGGAAGTATCAGAAGAAGAGTTTGAGAAAAAACTTGCTGGGCAGGTTCAGAGATCAAAAGATAGCAGAACTACAATTTCAGACATGATAAAGGATGAATTTATCGATGAATTCTTTGAAAAACATGGTAAAACAGAGTTTGTAGGTTATGAAAAATTTGAAGATACAGGAAAAGTCCTATATGTTTCAAAAAGTGATGGAATTAGCGGATATGAAATGATATTTGACAGAACTCCATTTTATGCTGAGTCTGGAGGACAGGTTTCAGATACAGGAACAGTAACATCAGGAGAATTTACTGGAAAAGTAGTTGGAGTGGCAAAGAAAAAAGATGTATTTGTCCATCAGGTCGAAGTGGAAAAAGGGATTGTGCCTGAAGTTGGAAGAGAAGTGAAACTGGAAATAGATGTTTTAAGAAGAAAAGATATTCAGAGAAACCACACTGCAACACATATATTACATAAAGTTCTGAGGGAAAAACTGGGTACACATGTAGAACAGTCAGGATCGCTAGTTGACAATGAAAGATTGAGATTTGACTTTTCACATTATGAGCCTATTTCAAAGGAAATACTGGAAGAAATTGAAAAAGAAGCAAATAATATAATTCTTGCAAATATTCCAGTGAAAATAGGTTATGAAAATATTCAGGATGCAAAAAACAGAGGAGCAATGGCTCTGTTCTCAGATAAATATGGAGATGTTGTAAGGGTAGTTGAAATTCCTGAGTTTTCAATAGAGCTATGTGGAGGAGCACACGTAAAATCAACTGGAGAAATTGGACTTTTCAATATTGAATCAGAAAGTGGAATAGCTTCAGGAACACGTAGAATAACTGCAACTACAGGACATAAAAGCTTAGAATATGTAAATAAGCTGGAAGGAAAACTGGACAGAATAGCAGGTATGCTTAAAACTGATGAAAAAAATGTAGTGGATATTGTAGAAAAATATATTTCAGATGCGAAGGCTATTATTAAGTCATATGAGCAGCTGCAGACAAAACTTGTAAAATATGAAATAAATGAACTGTTTGAAAATATTGATACTGTCAACGGAATCAAAGTATTAAAGGTTTCATTTAAAGATAAGAGCATAGATGAACTTAAGGAAATAGTGGACAGAGGAAAAGAAAAACTTCAAAGTGGAATAATTGTACTTGGTTCAAACAATGAAAAAGCCATATTTGTAGCCGGAGTGACTAAAGACCTTGTTTCTAAAGTAAAAGCAGGAGATATTGTAAAGGTTGCCGCACAAGTTACAGGAGGAAACGGTGGAGGAAGACCTGATTTTGCTCAGGCAGGTGGAAAAGACGGAAATGCTGTAGAACAGGCAGTCGAAAAAGCCTTTGAATACATAACTTCACAGTTATCTTAATTTATTTATATCATTAGAGGAAAATGAGAGGATATTTATAATGAAAAAATTTATAGGGCTTGATGTCGGAGATGTCAGAATAGGAGTTGCAAAATGCGATCCCCTGGGAATTCTTGCGACTGCCCTTGAAGTAATTGATAGAAATGTTACAGACCCTATGGAAAGAATAAAGGAAATACTTTCTGATGAGGGGACAAGGAAAATTGTAGTAGGATTGCCAAAAAGTCTGGATGGAACTAAAAATATCCAAGCTGAAAAGGTGGAAAAATTCATTTCTGAAATGAAGGAAAAAATAGAAAGAATTGAAGTAATTACTGTAGATGAAAGATATACAACAACAGAAGCTGAGCATTATCTGAAAAACTATTCGAAAAAAAATGGTAAGGAAAGAAGAAAAGTAGTGGATATGGTTGCAGCTTCAATAATACTTCAGAAATATCTTGATACATTGAAATAATTTAATAAATTATTATATAAAAACAAATATAAATTTGGGAAAGGAAGAGAATGAAGAACAAAAAAAGACACAGTACTTATGGCTTTTTAGTCATACTCGTAGTTCCTGCTGTAATACTTTATTTTAATAAAAATAAAGTTAGGGCTGGACTTAAGAGGTGGAACATCAGTAGTGCTTCAGGCACAAGGGAAAAATAGAATCAGACACAATGGACAAAAGTAAGGGACATAATTGAAAGAAGGGTAGATGGTCTTGGAGTAACAGAACCTGTAATTCAGATAAGTGGAAATGACAGATTAATAGTGGAACTTGCCGGAATAAAGGATTCACAGAAGGCTGTAGAACTTATAGGAACAACGGCAAAAACTTGAATTCAAGATAAAAAAATCAGGACGGAACATATAGCCTACTTTTACTTGGAGGTTCAGCTATAAAAAAACGGCAGTACTTTCTCAGGGAGAATTTGGACGTCCTGCAGTTGACTTTTACACTTGATGGTAAAGGAGCAGAAATTTTTTTGCAAAAAAATTACAAGGGAAAAATATAGGAAAGCCTCTTGCAATAATGCTTGACGGTAAGGAACAGTCTGCACCGGTAATAAACTCTGAAATATCTAGAGGAACAGGTCAGATTACTACAAATAGCCGTGAAGATGCACAGAAAATTACAAATCTTCTGAAATCAGGGGCATTACCTGTAAGCATAAAAATACTTGAAGTTAGAACAGTAGGAGCAACTCTTGGAGTTGAGTCCATAAAACAGACACAGTTTGCAGGGATTCTGGCAATGATAGCAATATCATTATTCATGTTTGCAATATATAAAATTCCTGGACTTATTGCAGATGTTGTACTTGTAATATATGGATTTTTAGTATTGGCATCATTAAGCCTTGTAAGATCTACTTTGACATTGCCTGGAATAGCAGGATTCATACTGACATTAGGAATGGCTGTTGATGCGAATGTTATTACGTTTGAAAGAATTAAGGAAGAAATGAATAAAGGATACAGCATTGATGATTCAGTGGAAAAAGGATTTGAAAATGGGCTTCCTGCAATAATTGACGGAAACCTTACTACATTATTAATAGCTGCCGTTCTGTTCTCATTTGGAACAGGTCCTGTAAGGGGATTTGCAGTGACATTATCTTTAGGGGTAATGATAACAATGCTTACAGCAATATTTATAACAAAATTGTTTATGCGTTTTGTAATAAGCACTTTTCATATTAAAAAAGAAAAACTATTTTGGGGAGGGATAAATGATGCTAAATTTGAAAGTGATACGTTATAGAAAATTTTACATAGGATTTTCAGCTTTGATGGTAACTCTGTCACTGATATTCTTCCTTACAATAGGATTGAATCTTGGAATTGATTTTAAAGGTGGAGATTTGTTACAGGTAAAATATGAAAAACCTGTAAATAAAGATGTGATAAATAAATCATTGAATGAATTAACAAAGGATATACCGGAACTTGGAGCAAAAAAAGTACAGATTTCAAGTGACGATAACACAATGATACTTAGAACAGGTCAGCTTTCTGAAGCACAGAAAAACAATCTGTTAGGTAAATTAACAGAAAAAACGGGAAAATATGAAATTATAAGATATGATACTGTAGGAGCTACAATCGGAAAAGAGCTTACAAGAAATGCAGTTTGGGCTTTAGTAATAGGAAGTATACTTATTGTCATTTATGTAACAATAAGATTTGAGTTTGTTTATGCAATAGCAGGAATAATTGCATTATTACACGATGTATTAATATGTATTGGGCTTATTGCTTTACTGAGATATGAAGTTGATACTCCTTTCATAGCGGCAATATTGACTATACTAGGTTATTCAATAAACGACACAATTGTAATATTTGACAGAATAAGGGAAAATGACAAGAGAAACGAAAAAGAAAAAAACATAATAAGAAAAACTTTTGAAGAAATTATAGAGATAAGTGTAAACCAGGTTTGTATGAGATCACTATATACATCAATTACAACATTATTTTCAGTTGTAATATTGCTGATATTTGGAGGAGAATCTTTGAGAACATTTAATATGACTCTGTTCATTGGAATGATTTTTGGAACATATTCTTCATTATTTGTAGCAAGTCCATTAGTTTATCTGATGAGAAAAATTCAGAAAAAGTTAAAAAAAGAAAAAAATAATAAAAAAATGATGAAAAAGAAAAAAATCAGGGAAAAACTGTAAATGGTTATGATGCAGATGAAAAAGTATTAGTATAGCATAATTGATACTGTCTCAAAAAAATAAGAAAAAGTAATAGAGACTGTTTCAAAAAAATAAATAAAGGGTTTATCTCAAAATAGAAAAACTGTAAATATAATATATAAAACTATATTTTTTTCATTTACTAAAATTTTACTCATATAAAACAGTCATTCATTAAGAAAAAGTCAAAACTCGCCTTTCAGCTCAGACAGTTGACTTTTTTTCTAAATTCATTTTCTGTTTTACATTGTAAAATTTTAAATAATTCAAAAAAATATAGTTTCCATATTTTTAAAAAAATTTTCCTTTTGAGACAACCCATACTTCAAAAATTTTTTTGAGGCAGTTTCATACTAAATTAAAGTTTTTTTGAGACAGTTCAGTTATTGATTTGGGAATCGTTGGGTTCTTTAGTTTAAAAAAATTGAAATTATAAAAATTCAGAAGGTGAAAAAAATGCGTTGCTGGGCAGAAATAAATATTGAAAAATTTATATGATAATATAAGGGAACTTGAAAAAAATAACATTGAAAGAGAAAATAATGGCAGTTATAAAAAGCTGATGCATATGGTCATGGAATGATGAATATATGTGAAGCTCTTATAAAAAAACAGGAATAAAGAAATTTGCAGTGGCTACAGTTGAGGAGGCATTGAAAAATAAGGGAAACAAATAATGAAGTTGGAATACTTATTTTATATCCTGTTGAAAATGAGTGTATGAGTAAAGTTTCTGATAATAATATTTATTTCATGATAACGGATTTTGAGGAAATAGAGTATATTGAAAAAAATAGAATTAATGTAAATATTTTTTTCTGAAACTTGACACTGGAATGGGAAGGGTAGGTTTTTCAGGAAGATGAAATTTCAGAATTAATAGAAAAAAACTTAAAAAAACTGTAAATATGTAAATGCAGTAGGAGTATTTTCCCATTTTTCCTCTTCAGATTCTGATGAAGAATATACAAAATTACAGGAAAAAAGATTTAAGGAAATGAGTGAAAATATAATGAAGGAAGTACATTCTGTAAAGTACAGACATTTGCTTAACAGTTTTGGAAGCCTGAAGTATCATGACAGCGAGTATAATTTTGTAAGAATGGGAATAATTCTGTATGGGGGAGTTACAGATGAAGAAACAGTTCCGTATAAATTTAAGCCTGTAATGTCACTGTATGCAAAAATAAGTCATATAAAGAAAATGCACAAAGACAGTTTTATCAGTTATGGAAATACTTACATGGCAAAAAAAGGAGATGTGGTTGCAACTGTATCAATTGGATATGCAGATGGAGCAAGAAGGGATTTATCAAATAAAGGTTATGTATATTATAAAGGTCATAGATGCAGCATAATAGGAAGAGTGTGCATGGATCAGCTTATGATTCTGATTCCGGAAGAATTGGCAGATAGTGCAAAAAAAGGGGATGTTGTAGAATTTTTTGGAAAAAATATTAATGTGGTGGAAGTTGCAAATCTATGTAATACAATATCCTATGAGATTTTATGTGGAATAAGTAACAGAGTTCCAAGAATTTACAAATAGATATTCAGACAGAAATTTTTTTATAAGGAGGTGGACAGTATGTTTTTTTGAGATTCTATCAGCTAGCACTTATAATTATATTTTTTTTATACTAGGAACAAAAAAAGAGGATTTATGTATGAATTTTTCTGCTGTTTCAAGTATATTCTATTAATGTTTCTTATGAAGTATTTATACGGTGCTATAAAAAGTTATGTTAAAGCTGGATGACAATATTTCAAAGAATGAAACAAATACTTTTTTTCATAGTATTTATTATATTATATTTATTGTTGTCTGTTATACTGCTGTTTGCCAGAAAAATTTTTTTGAAAAGTATAAAAATTAAGCAATTATAATGAATTTCTTGGAGGAGTGCTGGGAGTACTGAAGACAACTTTTATAATTTTTATTATATACATAGTAGTGCTGGTAGGTTCATCGTACAGTAAAAAGGCTTAAGGAAATAAGGGATGAAAGTATTCTTGTTTCAAAAAAATAACAGAATATATTTATGGGTATTCGCAAGGATTTCCCGAATTTATTCAGAAGGATGTAAATTCCTATAGAAAAAAAGTTAAAGAAAAAGAAATAAAAAAAGAATGTTTTAAAAAGAATTGAAAGAAGGTAAAAAAACAAAATAATATTAAATAAAAAAATCTTAAATAATAAAAAGGAATATGAGAATGAAAAATAAAAAAATAATTGACAGATACATTTATAGTTCGCTAATATTACCATCTATATTTGGAATAAGCATATTTACATTTATATTGATGCTAAATGTAGTTATGGAGGTAATGGAAAGGTTGTTTGCAAGTGACCTGCCATTTATATCCATAATAGATTACTTCCTGTATGCGGTTCCTGGAATACTTGTCCAGACAATACCGATGGGGGCATTTCTTGGAGTAATGCTTGTTTATGGGGGATTATCAGAAACAAAATGAACTTATAGCAATGGAAGGATCGGGAATAGGCCTTTTCAGGATAATAAGACCTGCCTTCATATTTGGGATTATACTTACATTGATAGGATTGGGGCTGGAAATATACGTAAATCCAAGGGCACTGGAAAATATAAATGCCCAGACGAAAGCAATGCTGGCTACAAAGCCAAGTTCACTGACTGAAGAAAAAATATTTCTTACAAACGCTGAAAGTGGATTTGGATTTTATATAGATGAAGTTGACAATGAAAAGGCAAATGCAAAAAACTTCCTTATATTGAATAAACAGGGAGAAAAATCCTTTATCCTGTAATCTTTCTTGCGGAAAGTGCAACATTTGATCCTGGAGTGATAGTTTTAAAAAATGTAAAGGGATATTCATTTGACAAGGAAGGTAACAGTCAGGTTGCCGCAGAATATAAGGAGCAGGAAATTCCTATTTCAACATTCTTCAAGGATAAGAATAAGGAATATAAGAAAAGCCGTAGTGAAATGAACATAAAGGAGCTGAAACAGTTTCATGATCAGAATATAAAAATACCTGAAATGAGGGAAGCTGCATTGAAAGCCCTTATAGAAATATATCAGAGGCTAATAGGGCCGCTTGCAAGTACTCTTTTATGCTGGCTTGGAGTATTGCTTTCAGTAGGCCATAGGAGAAGTGGAAGAGGAATAAGTTTTGGAATAAGTCTTATTGTAATATTCGCATATATTGCTGTTGTAAACTATGCTAAGATAATGGTACTGAAAAAAATAACATACCTGCCAATATTGCAATGTGGGTACCAAATACAATACTTTTTTTATTTTATGTGTTTATTTTTTTCAATAAAAAAATACAGGAGAAATTAATTAAATGAATAAATTAGATAGATATATAATCATAAATTATGTAAAAAGTTTCTTTCTAGGAATGATGATGTTCTTTCTTATTTTCTTACTTGCAGAAAGTATAAATCTTACAGGTTGGATAATGGATGGGAAATTTACACCGGGAGAAGCATTAAAATATCTGGGTTATGGAATTCCGGAAATTGTTACAAATACAGCTCCTCTTGGGGTACTGCTGGGAAGTCTGCTATGCATCAGTAAAATGGCAAAACAGCTTGAAATTACTGCCATGAAAACAAGTGGTATAAGTTTCCTGAGAGTAGCAATGTATCCAATAATTTTTTCTTTTTTAGTCAGTACAGCTGTACTTTGGATAAATTATGATACATTAGGGTAAGTCAAATACCAAGAAAAACAATATGAAAAATATTGAAAAATAGAAAAATTCTGAGCCGGTAAAGGTTGAAAAAAAGAATTTATAATGGTAAGGGAAAAAAAGGGATACAATCCTATATGCAGGGTATGCAAATAAAAAAAGAAGGAATAATGAAACAAATAGAAATAATAAAAAAATGAAAGATGGATTTAAAGGAATAAGCAAAAATATATACCGCTACTTCAGGGAAAATAAATCCAAAAACAAATGAGTGGACATTTGAAAATCTTAAGGAACATGATGGAGAAACAAATTCCACACAATCAATAGATACAAATAATTTTAAGTTTAAACTTCCTATGGATGATATACTTGCTGAGGCTGTAGCGTCAAAGAACCTTACAATGCCTGAACTGAGGGAAAAAATAGTTTATTTTACAAGGGTTGGAGCAGATTCAACAGGGATGAGGATAGATTTTTATTACAGAATATCCTTTGCACTGTCTTCTTTCATAATGTGTTTTATAGGGTTGTCCCTCGGAAGTAGATATGTGAGGGGAGGAGCTGCTGTAAATATTGGACTATCAGTAATAATAGGGTATTCTTATTATGGATTGAGTACGATATTGAAATCTTTGGCTTCTTCAGGAACAATGCCTATATATCTGGCGTGTTTCTTACCACTACTAATCTATATGGCAGTGGGAATAAAACTGTTTATGAATGCAGAGTATTAAAATTTTAACTTTTTACTGAGAATAATTTATAAATCTTTAAGATATAAAAAAATCAGGAAGGAATAAAAAAATGACAGAAGTAGTTAAGACTAAATCAGGAATAAACATAATATTTGATGAATTAGAGAATATTTCTACGTGTTCAGTGGGGGTATTTGTAAAAAAACAGGATCGAAAGATGAAGCTGATGATGAAGCAGGAATATCACATGTGCTGGAACATATGGTATTTAAGGGAACACCTTCAAGAAATTATTTTCAGATATCTGAAGAAACAGATTATCTTGGTTCAAGCATTAATGCACATACTACAAAGGAACAGACAGTTTTTTATATTAATGCATTAAGTGAATATTTAAATGAAACACTGGATATTCTTTTTGATATTGTGGTTAACTCTACGATAGATAAAGATGAGCTTGAAAAGGAAAAGGATGTAATAATTGAAGAAATAAGAATGTACAAGGATAGTCCGGATGACCTTGTATCTGAACTGAATGTTTCTGATGCTGTTTCAGGTCAGTATGGTAAACCAATAATAGGAACTGAGGAAAGTGTCAGAAGCTTTTACTCCTGAAATGATAAAAAAATATTATAAGGAAAGATACACAAAAGATAATATTGCTATTTCAGTTTCAGGAAAAATTTAATAAGGAACAGATAATAGCAAAAGTTGAAGAGTATTTTGGAAAACTTGATGAAGTAAAGACAGACAGAAGAAAAAGTGCAGATTTTGATTTTAATGCAGGAAGAAACTCATATACAAAAAGATATAAATCAGGTAAATATATGTATAAGTCATAAGGGATTATCGATTTTTGATGAGGATAAGATATATGTGAATATCGCCTCAGGAGTAATAGGTGGTTCAATGAGTTCCAGATTATTTCAGGAAATAAGGGAGAAAAAAAGGGACTTGCCTATTCAGTCTATACATATAATCAGAATTTTTTTCTGAAGGTGGAGTACTTTTCAACTTATATAGGAACAAATAAGGAAAGTTATGAAGAAGCAATAGAAATAACTTTAAAGGAGTTTAAGAAACTTAGGGAAGAAGGAATTACAGAAAATGAGCTTCAGAAGGCGAAAAAAATAAACAGTTGAGCAGAATGGCATTCTCAATGGAAAATCCAAATTCCCTGTATGTATATTTTTTTGAAATCATTTTATAAAAAAAGGTAAACTTTTTGATGGAAAAAGAATTTGAAAATGAAGTAAAAAAAGTGTAGAAGTGGAAAAAAATAAATGAATTTCTAAAAAAATATGTTTACAGTAGAAAAATATAACAATTTTAGGTAATGTATAGGGGGTAGAAATGTTTCAAAAATCAGAGATTGATGGAAAAAAATAAAAACAAATATGGTATTAATGGATAAGATGATATTATTTTTTTGTTTATTCACTTGTAACAATAAGTACAATTTTTTTGTATACAGTGCGACAAGATCTCAGAAATTTGTGATGCAGAATTTAATATGGATAGGATTGGGAACAGTTATAATGTTTCTTATATCATTTATAGATTATAAGGAATATAAAGATCATATATGGAGAATATATGGACTTTCTGCTGTATTGCTTATATTGGTAAGAATTGCAGGAAAAAAGACACTTGGAGCACAGAGATGGTTAAAAATAGGACCTTTCCAGCTTCAGCCGTCAGAATTTGTAAAAATAGCAATAATAGTGATAATTGCATTCTGGATTGTTGAAAAGTACAAAAATGGTATAAATAATCTTAAGGATATAATAGGAGCAATTCTTCCTGTAGTACCATTAATTATACTGATACTGACACAGCCTGATCTTGGAACTACACTTATAACATTAACTTCCTTTGTATTCATGATATTTCTGTATGGTGCAAATATGAAGCCTATATGGATTATAGGATTTGTAATTTTACTGTCAGTTTATCCTGTGTATAAATATGTCCTGAAGGATTATCAGAGAACGAGAGTGGAAAACTTCCTGAATCCTGAAAAAGATGTAAAGGGAAGTGGATGGCACGTAACTCAGTCAAAAATCTCGATAGGATCGGGAGGTACCTTTGGAAAAGGAGTATTACAGGGAAGTCAGAGCAGACTGGAATTTTTGCCTGAAGCACAGACAGATTTTATTTTTTCTGTAATATCAGAAGAAATGGGATTTGTAGGATCAGCATTAGTTCTGTTTCTCTATTTTTTCCTGATATTTGATATTATGCGGATAAGCAGGATGGTTCATGATAACTTTGGAAAGCTTATTCTTTATGGAATATGTGGGATATTTTTTATGCATGTAATAGTAAATGTTGGAATGACAATTGGTCTTGTTCCTGTAACTGGGAAACCTCTGCTTTTCCTTAGTTACGGTGGGAGTTCATTCCTTTCTTCATTTATTATGATAGGAATAGTGGAAAGTATAAAAATCCACATAGAATAAAAAATAAAAATGAGGAATCATAATGGAAATTTTTGAATATGTCGTAGACAGTGAAACAGAAGGAATGAGAATAGACAGATATTTAAAGAAAAACATTTAAGAATGAACCTCTGAGCAAGATTTTTCCAGGCTTTTAAGAAAAAGGTGATGTGAAAGTTGGAGGAAAAAAAGGTAAAGGAAAAATTATAGACTTTCCCTAAATGAAAGAATATCTGTAAAATATTTGAAAGCTGAAACAGTTTCCAATGAGAATAAAAAAATTATAAAAAAATAAAAAATAGAAAAAGTACTCGATAAATATAAAAAAATCTGTAATATTTGAAAATGAAGATTTTTTTCATTGTAAATAAGGAAGGAAATATTCCGATGCATAAAGGTACAGGACACAAGTATGGCCTTTCAGAAATATTCAAGGAAATTTATAACAGTGAAAAATATAAATTTTTGCAAATAGGCTGGATTATGAAACTTCCGGTCTGGTAATCGGATGCAAGACGTTGAAGTTTTTTTACGGTATATTTCAGAAAAAAAATAAGAAATAATGAAGTCCGTAAAAAAATATATTGCTGTTGTTCATGGAATTATAGAGGAAGAAAAAAATTTACAATAGAAAAATTATCTTCTAGTGGAAGAAAATGGAGTTTCTGTAACTGAAAATGAAACTGAAGGAAAGAAAAAGTATAACAGAATTTAGATGTATAGGCAGAAAAAAATCCAGGGAAACAAATGTTAAAAAAATATTGGAAATGTTGGAAAAACAGCACTTGATATTAATCTTGTGACAGGGAGAAAGCATCAGATAAGGGCACAAATTTCAAATTATGGATATCCGATAGTCGGTGACAGAAAAATATGGGAAAAAATGATAAAAAGTGATATCCTGCATTTATGCTGTTATTATGTTGCTTTTTGATGAATTTGAATATGAAATTGAAAAAGTTTTTAAATAATCAATTTATGTGGTAAAAATTAGTACTGGAAAAATGATATTTTTTTACATAAAGTATATGTTTAATCTTTTAAGATAACACAAGTTATTTCAAGGGATTTAAAAGCAAATTTACATAGAGAGGTGAATAGAATGGGATTATTTTTCGAGCAAAAAAATCGAAAAAAATAAATATGTTACACTCACATCAAAAATCAAAAACTGAGCATGGACATAGTTGATGACAATAAATGGAAGAAATGCAGCAGATGTAATGAAATTATATATAATGAGGATTTAAAGAATAACCTGAATATCTGTCCAAAAATGCGGGCATTATTTCAGGCTTACAGCATTTGAAAGAATAGAGCTGTTAACAGATGAAGGAAGTTTCATTGAAGAGGACATAACACTTACTTCAAAAGATTTCCTTAACTTTCCGGGATATCAGGAAAAGCTGGAAAGCTCTCAGGAAAAGAGCAGAATGCTTGACGGAGTAATAAGTGGAATAGGGAAAATAAATGGAATAGACGTAAGTATAGCAGTAATGGAATTTAGTTTTATGGGTGGAAGTATGGGTTCTGTTGTTGGAGAAAAAATAACTAGAACTCTTGAAAGGGGACTTGAAAAAAATATTCCTGTTGTTATTGTTTCGAGTTCAGGTGGAGCAAGAATGCAGGAAGGAATTTTATCACTGATGCAGATGGCTAAAACTTCAGGAGCAGTAAAAAGATTGAATGAAGCAGGGATTCCTTTTATATCAGTGCCGGTAGATCCTACAACTGGAGGAGTTACAGCTTCTTTTGCTATGCTGGGAGATATAATAGTCACAGAACCTGGTGCATTGATAGGTTTTGCAGGTCCGAGAGTTATTGAACAGACAGTAAACCAGAAATTACCGAAAGGATTCCAGAAGGCAGAATTTTTGCTCGAACATGGAATGGTTGATGTAATTGCTGAAAGAAAAGAATTGAAAACAACGATTTATCGTATACTGGAAAAAAACTTATATAAATTGGAGGAAATATGAGCCTGAAAGATGAAATTAAGGAACTGGAAAAATAAAATTGAAGAATTAAAAAGAATTTTCCAAAGAAAAAAATATAGATTTTTTTCAAAAACAGATAGGGGAACTTGAAAAAGGAACTTGAAAAAAATATAAGGATTTCAATGAAAATGAACTGGATTCATGGGAAAGAATACAAATTTCCAGAAATCCTAAAAGACCTTATACGCTTGATTATATAAATACATTGACAGAGGATTTTGTTGAGCTGCATGGAGACAGACTTTCAAAAGATGATCATGCAATAATAGGTGGATTGGCATCTATTGACGGTTATAAAATAATGATAATAGGTCATCAGAAGGGAAGAGACCTTGATTCAAATATGTTCAGAAATTTTGGAATGGCAAGTCCTGAGGGATATAGAAAAGCATTGAGGCTGATGAGAATGGCGGAAAGATTTGAATTACCTATATTAACTTTGATAGACACTGCAGGAGCATATCCTGGAATAGAAGCTGAAGAAAAAGGCCAAGGGGAAGCCATTGCTAAAAACCTGGCTGAAATGTTTGGCCTAAAAGTACCGATTGTTTCTGTAATAATAGGAGAAGGTGGAAGTGGAGGAGCATTAGGAATAGGAGTTGCTGACTCAGTCCTTATGCTTGAAAACAGTGTGTATTCAGTAATCTCACCAGAAGGATGTGCATCAATACTTTTTAATGACTCAACTAAGGCTGCGGAAGCGGCAAAAAGCCTGAAAATGGATGCAATAAATCTAAAATCACTTGGAGTTATTGATGATATAATAGAAGAACCTCTTGGAGGTGCACATAGAAATTTAGAAAAAACTGCTAAAAATCTTAAGTCTGCTGTCTTGAAAGAATTTAAAAGAATTGATAAGTTTTCAATAGAAGAGTTACTGGAAAAAAAGATATGAAAAAAATTTAGAAATATGGGAGAATTTTTTTGAAAAATGGTGAAGAATAGTCAGTAAATTTAAAGAATAGTATAAACTATTTAAAGGCAATGAAAACTGTAATTTTCATTTACTGGAATTTTACTCATATGAAATAGTTATTTATTAAGGAAAAAGTCAATAACTTACCTAAAAAGACGGAGAAGATGACTTTTCCTAAATTTATTTATTGTTTTATATTGTAAAAAGTTTAAAAAGTTCAAAAAAAGAGTTCTGTAATTTGGTATGAGATTAAAAAAATGGAAATAGTTAAAGCCTTTAAAATAAAGGATAAAAAAATGTATATCTATAAAAAAGTGTCATAAAAATGAAAAAAAGTGTTGACAAGATATACGAGAATATGATATAGTAATTGAGTAAGTGTGGGTGAATGTCCGAACGGCTAAGGGACCGGTCTTGAAAACCGGCAAGGCGAAAGCTCTCAGGGTTCGAATCCCTGTTCACCCGCCATTTATTTTTTATATACGTGGAGAAGTGGCAGAGAGGCCGAATGCGCTCCCCTGCTAAGGGAGTATCCGGGCTAAAACTTGGATCGAGGGTTCAAATCCCTCCTTCTCCGCCATTTTTTTTTAAATATACACTTAATGTGCATCCATAGCTCAATTGGATAGAGCGTCTGACTACGGATCAGAAGGTTGTGGGTTCAACTCCTGCTGGGTGCGCCATTTTAATTGGTAAATTTTTTTGTAGATTTGTAGTTAGGAGTAGAAACATGGGAAGTATTATAATACCGGAAGGATACACTTCCAGACAGAATATAATGGAAACAGAAATTGCTATAAAACTGATTAAGGATTTTTGAAAGGGAACTTTCTAAAGAATTAAATTTAACAAGAATATCGGCACCTCTGTTTGTAAAAAAAGACGACAGGGTTAAATGATAACCTTAATGGAGTTGAAAGACCTGTTTCATTTGAAATGAAGGAAGCAGAAGGGGAAATTATCGAAATAGTTCATTCGCTTGCTAAGTGGAAGAGGCTTGCATTAAAAAGATATGGTGTAAATTCAGGTGAAGGAATTTATACTGACATGAATGCCATAAGAAGAGATGAAGATTTGGATAATACACATTCAATATATGTAGATCAGTGGGATTGGGAAAGAGTTATAGACAGAGAAGATAGAAATATAGATTTCTTAAAGGAAATTGTAAATAAAAATATATTCAGTATTTAAAAAGACAGAAGAAATGCTGGCTCAAAAGTATGAAAACTATACTAAGTTTTTACCTGAAAAAGTTACTTTTATAACTTCACAGGAACTGGAAAACTTATATCCTGAGATTTCTTCAGGAGAAAGAGAAAATATATTTGCAAAGGAACATGGGGCAATATTTATAATGCAGATAGGAAAAATGCTGGAATCTAAAGAAAGACATGATGGAAGGGCTCCGGATTATGATGATTGGGAATTAAATGGAGATCTTATAATGTGGAATCCTGTACTTGACAGTGCTCTGGAACTTTCATCAATGGGAATAAGAGTAGACAGTGAATCACTGGCAAGACAGCTTAAGGAACTTAATCTGGAAGAAAGAAAAGAACTTGAATACCATAAAATGCTTTTAAATAATGAGCTACCACTTACAATAGGTGGAGGAATTGGACAATCAAGAATATGTATGTTCCTGCTTCAAAGGGCACATATTGGCGAAGTTCAGGCATCATTATGGTCTGATGAAATAATAGCTGAATGTGAAAAAAATGGAATAAATTTATTATAGTAATAAAAATTATTTTTTTGTAATGAGGGTATTTAAAAAAATTGAAAAATAATGTAAAAGGGTTTGTCTAAAAAGAAAACAAAAATAATGTAAAACTTGGACACAAGATTGGAGGTGCAGTTTTTTTATGAGTAAACTAACAAGAGAAGATAAAAATTGAAATATATGAAAGAAATAAAAACGGTGAAACTATTGCTTCATTAGCCAAAGCTTTTAATGTTAACAAGATTGTTCTTCATTATTTAATCAGATTGATTAGAAAAACACGGATATGATGTTCTAGGAAATGGTAAAAATAGACTTTATTCTAAAGAATTTAAATTACAGACAATTAATAGAATTCTAGTTAATAATGAATCCATTAATTCTGTCGCTATTGATGTTGGTTTAGCTTCTTCAGGTCTTTTACATAATTGGCTTTCAAAATTTAAAGAAAACGGGTATAATGTTATAGAAAAGAAAAAAGGAAGGAAACCTAAAGCTATGACTAAACCCAAGAAAAAAATGAGAAAGTTCTATCTGAAAAAGATAAGATTAAACAATTGGAAGATGAAATACTTTATCTTAAAGCTGAGAACGAATACTTAAAAAAATTGAGAGCTCTAGTTCAGGAAAGGGAGCTAAAAGAGAAGAAAAAGTAAGAATAATAGCCGAACTTAGAGCTAAATATCCTTTCAAAATGCTGTTAAAGATAGCTGGTATATCAAGATCAGTATATTATTATTATATTAACAAAAAAAGATATTGATGAGAAGAATAAAAGAAATTATTGAAAAAAATCAAAGAAATTTACCATGTGAATAAAGGAAGATATGGTTATCGTAGAATAACGTTGGAATTAAAGAATCAAGGGTTCAATATTAATCATAAAAAAAGTGCAGAGGCTTATGAAGAAATTTAATTTACAGAGTATTATGCGTAAAAAAGAGAAAAATATTCTTCATACAAAGGTCAAATAGGAAAGATAGCTGATAACCATATCAAGAGAGATTTTTGAAGCAACAGCTCCGAAATCAGAAATGGTTTACAGATGTAACAGAATTTAATCTAAGAGAACTATATTTTTGAATTATTTAGAATTTTACAATGTAAAATAGGAAAGTGAATTTAGAAAAAGTCAACTGTTTGAGCCAAAAGGCAAGTTTTTGACTTTTTCTTAATGAATGACTGTTTTATATGAATAAAAATTTTAGTAAATGAAAAAAATATAGTTTTTTTATGTATTATACTTATGGTTTTATTGTTTTGAGGCAACTTCTTTCATATTTTTATTTTTGATATATCCTCATTTTTTTATTTTTATTATTCATGAAAGTATGGTATACTTAATTAAATTTATATTTTTAACATTTGAAATGGAGGAATTATGTTCTTAAATAGAGGCGACAGGCTTGCAATAGTTGATTTTGAAGACAGGAAAATAAATTATACTGAGTTAGTTAATAATGTAAGATATTTTTCAGAAAATGTAATACCTGCTGAAAAGGAAGATTTTGGCCTGATTCTGATGGAAAACAGACCGGAATGGATTTATACTTACTTTGCTTTGTGGGATAGAAAGGCAATTCCAATTGCACTGGACTCTACAAGCAGCAGTAAGGAAATTTTATATGTTCTTGGAGATTCAGATCCTAAGTTTATAATATGTTCGAATGAGAGTGAGAAAAATGTCAGGGAAGCAGTTTCAATGTATGAAAAGGGTGAAATAACAGTAATTAATGTGGACAATCACCCAATTGATGAAAATAAACTGGAAGTAATAAGAAACAGTAACTTTGAGCTTGAAAATCCTGAAGGGGACAGTATAGCCACAATGTTATATACTTCTGAACAACAGTTCTCCAAAAGGGAGTTATGCTGACTTTCAATAACTTGAGTTCAGAACTGGAAGGACTAGAAAAAAAAGATCTTCTTGAGCCGACTGACCAGATACTTGCCTTGCTTCCTTTCCACCATGTTTTACCGCTTACGGCAACAGTGCTGATAATATTGCAGCATCAGGCATCGATGGTATTTGTAAAGAAAATAGCAAGTAAGGAAATTTTAGAAGCACTTGATAAAAATAATGTTACTGCACTGGTTGGAGTTCCAAGGGTATTTAAATTGTTCTATGACGGAATAAAAACAGCAGATTGATTCAAAGTTCATTACAAGAACAATATATAAACTTATGACAAAAAGTAAAAATCCTTTTAAGATAAGAAGAAAGGTTTTTGCAAAAAGTTCATGAAAAAATTTGGTGGAGAACTGACGTTTATAGTTTCAGGGGGAGCAAAACTTGATCCTGAAATAGGAGAATTTTATGAAACATTGGGAATATACGTTCAGGAAGGATATGGACTTACTGAAACATCGCCTGTAATAGCAGTTAATACAAAAAAAGACCGTAGAATAGGAACAGTTGGTAAAAAACTTGATAATATAGAAGCAAAGATAGTAGATGAAGAACTATGGGTAAGAGGTCCTATTGTCATGAAAGGATATTATAATAAGCCTGAAAAGACCGCTGAAGTAATAACTGAAGATGGATGGTTCAAGACAGGTGATCTGGCTTCCATTGATGAAGAAGGATATGTAACTATACGTGGAAGAAGAAGCAGCATGATAGTACTTTCAAATGGGAAAAATATCGATCCTGAAAAACTTGAAAATAAAGTAATTGAAAAAAGTAAAAAACTTATAAAGGAACTGGGAGTGTTTGGCCATAATGACAAACTTGTGGCAATAATTGTTCCGGATTTGCTGGAATGTAGAAAACAGGGAATAACTAATATAAAAGCCTATGTAAAGAATATTGTGGAAGATTACAACCTTACAGTTCATAATTATGAAAAAAATATTGGATTATAAATTGTATGAAGAGGAACTTCCCTAAAAACAAGGGTAGGGAAAAAGTAAGAAGGTTTATGCTTCCTGAACTTTTATCTGAAGACAAATGTCAAAGAAAGAAAACAGGTGGAAGAACCTGATAATGAAGTTTACAGAATGCTGAAGGATTACATAAAGAAATTAAAGGGAATAGAAGCTCAGCCTGAAGAAAACCTTGAGCTGGAAATAGGAATGGATTCACTGGATATTGTTGAATTTTTTGCTTATGTGGAAAACAGTTTTGGAATTCATCTTGATGAAGAAAAATTTTCAGAAATATCAAATTTGAAGGCATTATCTGAATATATTAATGAAAAAGCTACAAAAATAGAAAGTGGAGAAGTTGACTGGAAAAAAATAATAGAAGCAGCACCACCTGTTGAAGAAAAAAACAGATGGGCAACAAAAGTGTTGAGACCGCTGCTTGATTTAATAATAAAAGTATATTTTAGATTGAAAAGGGTCAATAGGGATAAACTGAGTGATAAACCGCAGCAGATATTTGTGGCGAATCATCAAAGTTTTATAGATCCGTTGGTACTTGGAAGTCTTTTACCTGCAGGAATACTTTATAATACAATTTTTCTTGCGATAGACTGGTATTTTAAAAAAGGATTGATGAAACTGCTTGTCAGTCATGGAAATGTTGTATTGATAGATATAAATAAAAAAATATTAAGAAAAAGTGTCGAAGAAATAGCAGCAAATGTTAAAGCCGGGAAAAATGTGCTTATTTTCCCTGAAGGTGCAAGAAGTAAAGACGGAAAAGTGGCAGAATTTAAGAAAGTTTTTGCTATAATTGCTAAGGAACTGAATGTAGATGTCCAGTGTCTGGGAATAAAAGGTGCCTTTGAAGCATATTCAAGACATATGAAATTTCCAAAACCTAGAAAAATAGAAGTTGCTGTTCTGGAAAAATTTAAGCCGGAAGGTACATATGATGAAATAGTAGAGAAGGCCAGAAAGATAATAAAAAGACTATGTGGAAGGCAAGTAAAATAAGGGTTTCAAAAAGTTTTAGAATTAATTGAATTTTAATTTGACATTTTATGTAAAATTTTGTATACTGATTAAGTACTTGAGAGGAAGAGTAAAATAAAAAAAAGTACTTAATCAGTAAAAAAAAGTGTTGACAAACGAATAAGTTTATGTTATACTGACTAAGTTGTCAGAGATAAACGAAATAGGATTTTAGATATGCCTTGGTGGCGAAATCGGTAGACGCACAGGACTTAAAATCCTGTGGGAATTTATCCCGTGCCGGTTCAAGTCCGGCCCGAGGCACCAGAAATTATGCGGGAGTAGCTCAGTTGGTAGAGCGTCAGCCTTCCAAGCTGAATGTCGCGAGTTCGACCCTCGTCTCCCGCTCCACTATATGAGCCATTAGCTCAGTCGGTAGAGCACATGACTTTTAATCATGGTGTCACTGGTTCGATTCCAGTATGGCTCACCACTAGTCAACATACAAAACCATATGTGCCTGTAGCTCAGTTGGATAGAGCAACGGCCTTCTAAGCCGTGGGCCAGGAGTTCGAATCTCTTCAGGCACGCCATATGGATCTATAGCTCAGTTGGTTAGAGCCCCCGGCTCATAACCGGGTGGTCGCTGGTTCAAGTCCAGCTAGATCCACCATGTGCACCCTTCGTCTAGTGGTTAGGACATCGGGTTTTCATCCCGGCAACAGGGGTTCGATCCCCCTAGGGTGTACCATTTATTTAAAACCATAATATTGATTTTGGTTATAAAAACAGTTTTCTTGTTTATAAAGCATAAATTTAATTATATAAAAAAAGAAATATGTGAATATGATTATGTATTAACGAAATGTATGATTAGAATTTAATAGATTTAATTATACATTTTTTTATTTTTCAAAAAGTATAATTAAAATTTGAATATCAAAAATAAAAATGAAAAAAATTATACAATAGTAATTGAGTAGTAATATAACATGGAAAATTACATTTATTTAAAATATAGTTTTATGAAAAATATTTCAAGAAAGAGATTAACAATAATAAAAAAATCATGTGTGTAAAAATTAGTATAAAACGATATATAAAAAATATATAATGAAAAATGATAATAAATTAACAATTAAATAGTAAAATGTGCTATAATGTAAAGTGCAAATAAAAATCAAAGAGATATATAATAAATATTATATGATGAAAATAATTTTATATATCCTTTGAAAAATACAAATTAATTAAAGTAGAAAAGTATTTCTATTTAATTAAAAAACTTATAGGAGGAAAAACTATGAAAAGGAAAAATACTTTTTGCTATCAGCTTTGTTTAGTAATGGCGACAGTAAGCTATTCAGCAGAAAAAAACAAAGTCTGGAAGCAAGTCTGAACTCGATAGAAAACAAAGTTTCAATGATTTGCTTGAAAAAGGAAGCACAGAAAGAAAAAGAGAATTTGAAGCACAGAAGGCTCAACTGGAAACAGAAGTGGCAGATCTTAAAGCAAAGGAAGAAGGAAAAGGAAAAAAACTTTTTCGAAAAATTAAAGAAAGATTCTGAAGTCAGATGGTATAGAGACAAATATAAACAAGTTTTTGAACAATTATGATACATATTATAAAAAAATTTAGCAAAATTAATAAGAGAAAAAGAGCAGAAGATAGCTGAGTTGGAACAAATACTCGCAATAATGGGAAATTAGACTTAAATCTCAAAAAATGTTTTTATTCATTCCACTTAATTTTTACTGGCATGAAACAGCAGTTCATTAAGAAAAAAATCATAAACTCGCCGATGGCTCAGACAATGATTTTTCTATAATTCACAAACTGTTTCAGGCTGAAAAAAATTAAGAATGGATTCGTAAAAACAGTTTTTTGTATTTCAATATTTATACGATGAAAGGAAGAATTATATGAAAAAGATAATATTGGCAGGACTTCTTTTAGCAATGTCAAGCATAGCAATGGCAGACAGTGCACAGGATGTACTGAAGAAAGCAAGGGATGACTACTATAAACAGCAGGAAGTGGAAAAGAAAGCTGCAAGAACACCTAAGAAGGTAGAAAAAGCTGAAAAGGTAAAAGCTGAAAAACAGCACCGGTTGAAGTTGTAGAAGTTGAGGAAGAAGTAGTTGAAGAGGAAGTAAAACCAAGAACACCGATGGAAAAACTTGAATACAATGCAAACAAGGCGGCAATAAAAGTGGACTTCTATGAAAGAGTAGTAAGAAGTGTAGCAAGGGAAGAAAAGGAACTTGACGGATACAATGAAGTATTAGGTAAAAAGAAACCTGCCAAAGTGAAACAGCAGAAAGCAGAAAAACCAGCAAAAACAAAGAAAAAATAGAAACATAGAATAAAGAAACTTACACGAAAGGAAGAAGATATGAAAGCTAAAAAGATAATGGGAATAGCATTACTGGCGTTTGCAATAGGGCAAGTATCAATGGCAGAAAAGACAGACCCGAATATAGAAAGACTTTTAAAGATAGCAAAACAGAAGAAAGCGGCTGAAGAAAAGGAAGCAAGAAAACAGGAACTTTTAAACTCAGTAACAGAAGAAGGGGAAACAGTGCCCTGCAACAGTGAGTCGAAAGCACTCAAAAAAACGAACGAAAAAGCTAGAAGCAAAGAGAAACAAGGAAGCAGAAGCAAGAAAACAGAAAGCTGAAGCTAAGGCAATGAAGGCAAAATACAAGAACATGAGCGAAAGTGAAAAAATGGATGTTGAAATCCAAAGAATTAAAAAGAGAGTAAATGAAATAAACAGTAACATAGAAACATTCCATAAGACAAATGAAATGCTTGATAAAATGGAACAGAGATTAGAAGGAATTGAAACTAAGTTAAAATAGTAAAAATAGAGTAGAGAATAGTCTAAGAATAAGACTGAAAAAGTATAAAAATAATAGACAGGAGAGTAGAAAATATGAAAAAAAGGATTAATAGTATTAGGATTTGGAGCATTAATGATGTCATGTACTAAATGCAAAAATTAGTTCAGTATAACACAGACAGATTAGATAATATTGAAGATTATCTGAGAGAAAATAAAGTTTGTAAAACCATCAGAAAATGTGGAAAAAAGTTGAAACAGGAAGGAAAAATAGATTATTCAAAAGAATACAGATCACTTGAGAAGGAGGCAGACGCATGGCTAGAAGATCAACAATAGTAGCAGGGATAGCAATGTTGTTGGCAGTATCTTCATTATCGTCTGCAGCGAGAAAAGCTGACTACAACACAGATAAGAGAAAAATACAATAAGAATAAATGCCCTTGAAATAGAAAAGAATAGACATAACAGATATAATACCTGAAGACAAAGGGACCGGATCAGCAGATAGTAGTAATGGATGAAAGAGCATTGAACTTTGATTTTGACAAATCAGTATGTAAAACCACAATATTTTTGAAATGTTACATAAAGTTTATAGAATATGTAAACTACAATGACTATGAAGTAGTAATAGAAGGACATACAGATTCTAAAAAGGAACAAATGCCTACAACATGGCACTTAGGAATGAGAAGGGCACAAAGCGTAAAGGCTAAGTTATTAGAATTTGGAATGGATCCAAGCAGAATAGTAGGAACAGTATCAAAAGGAGAAGAAGAACCGGTAGCAACAAACACAACAGATGAAGGAAGAGCACAAAAACAGAAGAATAGAATTTCAAGCTTTCAAGAAGAGGAAGCTCAGCAGTAGTAAAAAATATATTAAGGAAAGTGAGACGTGATTATGGATAACAATTTGAAGAAAATTGAAAAAGATCTGAGAGCATTTTGCAAAAAGATGCAAAGATATAAAATATACCAAATGCATTATTATTTGTATTTCTTTTAACAGGTCTATTATCTCATTGCAGCACTGCAGATAGACGTAGAAACAGCAAGAAGAGATTGAAATACATCAATAACAGATATGAAGAAAAACTGTTTAAGGAAGCAAAACAGGAAAATAACAAATTAATGAAAGGTTCAAACCTTGAATTAATCCAGTTAATGGAACAGGGAGACCATGTAGTGAAAATCACCATGGAGTTTCTATGGCAGTTTGGAATGAACTATTTCTATGGTGACTGGACTGGAACATACAGAGGTCGTGGAGATAAAACTCCAATCAAAAATATGAAAGATTTTCAAGTAGTAAGTTTGCAACTTATTCAGGTGGAAAATATGGAATGACAGATTTAAACAGCAAGGTTATAGAACCTATTTCATCTGTACCTATAGATGCTGCTGTTAAACCAAAAATTCCAATTATAAAAACTGTAGATGTTGCAGAAGCACCAGTGTTGACTCAATTTACTTTAAATATAAGTGTGTCAACTGTGGCTCCATCTAGTACAACAGTTCCATCAATAACACCACCAAAGGTTAATATTCCTAGTGTTAGTATGAATCCTGTAAGTGGATTTCACTTTTTAGTTTTTCCCTAATTCGGGAGAATTATCGACTAAACATGGGACAAAATGACAATCAAAACAGTAAATATAGATAATGCAACAAGACAAGATTATAATACTAGAAATAGTTCTAATATTGGTGCTAACTATATTTCATACTATCAAATTGTTGGAAATGGATTTACAAGTCAAAAACCCCTGTAAAAGTAATTATGATTGGAAGTAAAGAAGCTGATAATATAAGTGGAACTGGTACTTATTATGGTGGTGGAAGTAGATTTGCATACGTTGACGATGTAGAAGAGACACTACTAAAAATTTCTAGTTTAAATTTTACTTTAGAAAACCAAGCTAATATTAGTTTAAGTCTATCCCTGCACTAGCGTGGTATAGTGAATGAAGAAACTTCATACACAGATGGAAATATAGTTACTAATATTACAAATAAGGAAGTATCAATGATGATACTGAAAGTTTAACTGGTTCATATACAGGAAATTTAAGAAATTCAATAGGTGATAAATGCAGGAACACCAACACCAATAACAGCAAATAACTATAATAAAATTGGTTATAAAGTAGGTATAGCACAACATACTGAAGAAACTATTAATCATATTAGTGGAACAAGTTATGAACTGTTTAATGGAAGTGAAGCTGGATACTTCAACTTTTATTACTGATTTTGACACAAAACTGCATGCTGCTATTATAGCAAAACCTAACAGTCATTTTTCAATTAATACTCTAGGAAAAATACGCTATTGATGGAAATAATGTTGCACAATCAGGAGGAGTAATACATTTTAGTGGGGATTACTCAACAGAATACAAGTTGCATCTCAGTAAAAATACTCAGTAGTTAGTACCCTGGTCAGCAGGAACTCCAACTACTTGAGTGATAATAATTACACGGTCACTAGTTAGAGCTGACAATAAAGCAGATGGTTATATGCAACTGGATGGTGCTATTCTTATGGAATGAAGCTAGCAGGAGTCGCTTTATATGTTCAAGATAATGACTGGGATGTCAAAAAGACACAAACTACTGTAGGAAACATAGATTCTTACATGGCTAATAATGGTTTAATTTTAATCTCAGGTTCATACTGATACAGCTAAAAATGGGTCATCTGCCGGTATGGTAAAATTAAAAAGAAGCAAAATGGGATTCTTTAAAAACGATATTTAATAATGGTAAAATTTACGTAGCTGGTAATAACAACTCAGGAATTTTGTTAGAATCAATTTACAATGATACTGTAACAAATAATGGAACAATTACTGTAGATAAAGCATACAATTTATTTAACAATCCTGATAATACAGTTAATTATTCTAATGCAGTTGCTACAAGTAATGCTGGATAAGAATCCAAAGTTTTACAAACAACAGATGCTGCAACTGGTAATCTTGTAGGTAAAACAAAGGAACAATAAACCTTAATAATGGAAGTGAAACGTAGGTATATGCTTATGATGTAGCTAATACAAACGATATTGTTGGAACTAATAACTATAAAATTTTAGGTGAAAATGCTAGTGGAGGTACTATTAATGTTGGTGGAACTAACGTTGGTATGATGGCACAGGATAATTCCGGAACAAATAAAACTAACTTTGAAACAGTTATTGAAAACAGTGGAAAGATAAATGTTAATGGTGCAAGTTCAATAGGTATGTATACAAAAGATCAGTATTCAAAAGCTAAACAACTTGCTGGAACTATTGCAGTGTCTTCAAACAATGTGGGAGTTGTAAACAATGGAGTATTTGATTTCACAGGTGGAACGATAACTGCAAATGGAACAAATTCAGTTGGAGTATATTCTGCAAATGGAACAAATTCAGTTACTAACATAGGAAGTGGAACAGCTAATTCGGCAACATTAAATGTAACTCAATGGAGGGGTTGGATTATATGCAGATGCAGGTTCTACACAAACATTAAAAGGATTAAATGCTACAGTGTCAGGAACAATTCTGCAGGATCAATTTTATTCTATAATATTCCATCTGCGACTGGAGGAACAGCAGGAAAATTTGATTTATCAACTAATCCAGGTAAAGCTACAGTAGGTGATTATTCATATGCATTCTATACTAATAAGAATATATTTACTGAGGAAATACTGCATTTGCACAATTTTTAAAATGATTGGGTAAATACAGGAACTGGAACGGAATAGACTTGACAATGAGCTCGAGTTCAAGTTTACTATTGGCAGATGTTACTAATGCTTTCAAATAAAGATATAGCATCTCACTGATATAGTACCGCCTGTAACAGGTACAACTTTACAAAAATGCTAACTCACAGAAAAGTGGCTACACTTACTGGAGATTATAAATACTTAACAATAAAAGGTGCAGATGAAAATAGATGAAAATATCTGATTTATCAGTTGCAACTAATAAGTTAAATAAAGTTTCAACATATGATTCTAATATAACTGTAGACACCGGAAAGACTATTCAGGATGGAGCAACACCAAATGTTGCGGTTTCAACAAATCTGACTGGTCAAGGATATATTCTTGGTGTAAATAATGGAAAAACATTGACTAACAAAGGAACAATTACATTAAATTCCACTACACCAGATGAATTAAAAGTACTAGTTGCAACAGGAACTGGTCTCTAAGGCTATAAATGACGGAACAATTACAAGTAAAATTAATAAAGGAATTGGAATTTATGCTCAAATGGTGCACAAGGTACTAATAAAGCCACAAAAACTATAACAATGGATGGAGATGCAGCCTTTGGTATGGTTAGTGCAGCTGCTGATACAGAAAATAGCGGTGATATTACAATTAATGGAACATCATCAGTAGGAATGTATTCTGTTGAATCAACACCTTCAAAAACAGCAGTAACTAAAGGAACAATTACAACAACTGGTGCTAAGAATATTGGAATGGTTGCAGAAAATTCCAATATAACAAATGATGCATTAGGAACAATAAAATTAACTAACACTACTGAAAATGTTGGAATGTATTCTAAAGGAACAACTGGAACTATTACAAATGATGGAAAAATTGAAGGAATAGACCAGACAATAGGAATTTACGGAAATACTAGTACTGTGTTAGGAAGTACTTCAAGTATAACAGTTGGAGATTCAGGAGTAGGATTGTATTCAAGTACAGGAAATATTACAGTTAACTCAGGAGCTAAAATTAAACTTCTGAAAGGTGGAACTGGTACAACTCCGGCAGATGGTGCTACAGGAGTATTTGTAGAAAATAAAGGTTCAGCAGGAAGTGTAAACGTAAATGTATATAATTTAATTGAAGGTCCGCTTGGTAAAAAATCTTATGGATATTTCTTTAAAGGTGTTAATAACTTAGATTATACAACACAAAATGGAAGTGCTCCTGTTACAATGGATGACGGTGCACTTTATCTATTCTGAAGCAACAGGAGGAACTGGAATACAGAATGCACAGGATTTAACTGCGGCAGGTAATAACATAATCGGAATATACCAAAAAGGTGGAACAATAAAGAAAATACTGGAAAACTTGATTTTAACACAGGAACTAAAGAATACAGGTATATACACTAAAGAAGGTACAGCAATAAATGCTGGAACAATTGAAGTGGAGCTACTAACTTTGGTATGGTTACTTCTGATACTAATAATACAAGTGGTAAATTAATTAATAACGGTACAATTAAAATAACTGCAAGTAAAGGTACTGGAATGTATTCAGATAGTACAGCTACAGATGCAGTGAAAAATAATAATTTAATAACAGCAGCAGGTGTAACTGATGCAGTTGGTATTTATGGTAAGACAGTAACTAATGAAACAATAGGTACTATTACTATGGGAGATAACAGTATAGGAATCTATTCTAACGGTGGACATGTAGGAAACTACGGAAACCCTACAGTTGGAACTAACAAATCAATTGGTGTGTTGACAGTTGGAACAGGGCAAACTGTATCTTTTGATGGAAATATTACAATTGGTAATGATTCGTTCGGATTGGTAAACCAGGGAAGTGGAAATCACATTATTTCTGCGGCTTCTAATACTACATTAGGAACAGATTCAGTATTTATATATCAAAATGATAGTACAGGACGTGGAAAACTATACTACATTAATATCATCAGGAGATAGAAACTACGGATTATATGGAAATGGACTAATGGAAAAATAATGGAACAATTGATTTTTCAACAGGTAATGGAAACGTAGGAATGTGTGCGACAACTGGTGGAATTGGTCGAAACTATGGTAACTATTAAAAGTAGGATCTTTCAATACTTCCAGCTAAAGAATATGGTGTAGGTATGGCAACTGGATACTATGATGATGATAGAACATCACCAACATATGGTCAAACTTTCAAATCCAGGAACAATTGAAAACCATGGAACAATAGAAGTAACTAATCCAAATACAATTGAATGTATGTTGTAGGAGCAGGTTCTAAAGCTGTAAACTATGGACACATTAACCTTTTAGGAAGTGAAACAGTTGGAAATGTACATTGACAGAGGAGCAGTAGGAGAAAACTGGGAACTATCCAAACAGCAGCAAGTGGACTTTTGCAAAAAGTAAAAAGGAGTTTACGTTGCTAACGGAGGTTACATTAAAAAACTACGGAACAATAAATATTGCTGCTTCTGACACTAAGAGTGCAGGAATCTGGACAGATAATGCAGATCATGCTGAAGAACATGCAACTGGAGTAAATCCTGTAACAGGAGGTAATCAGACAGGAACTTCAACCCCAGCAATGAAAGTAGCTACAGCTTCTGACATGAAAGATATGGGAGGAAGAACAACAAAAGTTCCACCTAGAGTAACATCACCAATAGTAACTGATGCAAATGGAAGTCCAATTCTATATATCAAGTGGATACAGATGTTGCAACACCGGCACCAGTATCAGCAATTGTAACATCAGCTTCAGGAATTACATCAATTGATCTTTCAGCAGGTAATTTCTTGAGTTATCCATCAGCTTCAGAAGCTTCAAGCTTAGGAATGTATGTAGATACTTCCAGGAGTTAACCACACAAACCTATCCAGGAATAAAGCAATTTTAACAGGATTGACTGGACATTGATCTATTCTTTGGAACAGAGTATCTCAGATACAACTGCAACAGCAATTGAAGTTGGAGATAACATATTGAAACCTTACAATGATGCATTAAGTGGAGTTGTAACAGCAGGAACTACGTTAAATGTAACTTCAGCAAGTTTAACTTGGATGGCACAGCCTACTAAAAATGCTTCAACAGGACTACTTGACAAAGTATACTTAGTTAAAGTTCCATATACAATGTTTGCCAAGAAAGGTGACACGCAAACATATAACTTCCTAGTTGGACTTGAACAAAAGATATGGAGTGAAGGTTTAGGAACAAAAAGAAAAATCAGTATTAGATAAAATAAGTAACTTAAACGGAGGAGAAGGACACATTTTTAGCTCAGGCATTTGATGAAATGAAAGGTCACCAATACCAGCTATCCAACAAAGAACTAAAGCAACAGGAGATATCTTGAGCAAAGAGTTTAATTACTTACAGGATGAATGGAGAAATCCTAGTAAAGATAATAATAAAATAAAAGTTATTCGGTCACAGAGGAGAATATAATACAGATTCAGCAGGTGTAGTTGATTACACAAGCAATGCATATGGAGTGGCTTATGTTCATGAAAATGAAACTGTAAAACTTGGACGTAAATCAGGATGGTATGCAGGAGTGGCTAGTAACATATTTAGTTTTAAAGATTTAGGAGAATCTAAAGAAACTCAAACTATGCTGAAAGCAGGAATCTTTAAGACAATGTCACCTGCATCAGACCACAATGGTTCATTAACTTGGACAATTGCAGGAGAAGCATTTGCAAGTATCAACAATATGAAACGTAGATACTGGATTGTAGATGAAACATTTGAAGCAAAATCAGATTACACAACATATGGTGCAGCATTAAAGAATGAACTCGGATACAATATAAGAACAAGTGCAAGAACAAGCATCAGACCATATGGAGCATTGAGTATGGAATATGGAAGATATTCTGATATCAAGGAAAAAGGACCGATGTCACTGGAAGTACAAGGAAATGACTACTTCTCAGTACAGCCTGAATTAGGAGTTTCATTCAACTATACTCAACCTTTAGGAGTTAAGAGCCAATTTAAAGCTAGCTTGACAGCAGCGTATACAAATGAACTAGGAAAAGTAAACGATGTTAGAAATAAAGCTAGATTAAGAGGAACTACAGCTGATTACTATGAATTGAGAGGAGACAAAGAAGATAGAAGAGGAAATGGTAAATTTGACCTTAATATCGGATGTGACAATACAAGATTCGGAGTGACATTTAATGCAGGATATGATACTAAAGGAAGCAATGTAAGAGGAGGATTAGGATTTAGAGTTATTTACTAATAACTTTTCATATAGAGAAAAAGTTTCGCTAGGAAAATAAATTTTTAATTAAGAAAATATAAAAATATAAAAATGCCGTCAATGCTATATTGACGGTAGCTTTTTGTATCAGAAATTTTATTAAATATGATAATACAAAAATTATAAGAAATATCAGTAAGCTAGAAAAATAGATTATTTTGAAAATGTATTACTTTTAACAGTTAAGGGATATATATAAAAATATACATCTAATGTCTTTTGATAACAAAATGTATATAAAAACATGATTATACAAAATAATTGAAAAATGTGCTATAATTAATGAAACAAATGGAAAATACAGTTATCTATAATAAAAACATATTTAGCAAAGGAAATATAAATAAAAGTAAATGAAAATCAATAAAAATAAAGCCTAATTATTAAATGTTATTTAGTTAGAAATAACACTATAAAATAGAATGGATAATGTTATTCAAAGTAATGTTATATTAAGGAGGAAAAACTATGAAAAAGGAAAATACTTTTTGCTATCAACTTTATTAGTATGGCAACAGTAAGTTTATTCAGCAGAAAACAAAGCCTGAAGCAAGTAAACTCAATAGAAAACAAGTTTAATCGACCTGCTTGAAAAAGAAGCACAGAAGAAAAAGAGAATTTAGCACAAAAGGCTCAGCTTGAAACTGAAGTGGCAGATCTTAAAGCAAAGGAAGAAGGAAAAGAAAAAGTTGTTTGAAAAATTGAAAAAGACTTGAAGTTAGATGGCATAGGGACAAATATAGCAAAATCCTGAACAACTACGATACATATTACAAAAATCTAGCAAAAGTTAATAAAGGAAAAAGAGCAGAAAATAGCTGAGTTGGAACAAATATTAGCAATAGTGGGAAATTAAAACTTAAACTCCATGTTTTTATCTATTCCGCTTAATTTTACTAGCATGAAACAGAGTATTAAGAAAATCATAAACCTCGCCAAAGGCTTCAGACAATGATCTCAAATTTACAAAACTGTTTCAAGTTGAAAAATTAAGAATGGATTCAAAAACAGTGTATTTCAATATTTATATGATGAAAGGAAGAATAATATGAAAAAGATAATATTAGCAGGACTTCTTATGGCAATGTCAAGCGTAGCAATGGCAGATAGTGCACAGGATGTACTAAAGAAGGCAAGGGATGACTATTATAAACAGCAGGAAGCAGAAAAAGGCTACAAGAGCACCTAAGAAGGTAGAAAAAGCTGAAAAGGTAAAAAGCTCAGAAAGCAAATCCGGTTGAAGTTGTAGTAGTTGAAGAAGAAGTAGTTGAAGAGGAAGTAAAACCAAGAACACTGATGAAAAAACTTGAACACAATGCAAATAAAGTTGCAATAAAAAGTAGACTTTATGAAAGAGTAGTAAGAAGTGTAGCAAGGGAAGAAAAGGAACTTGACGGATACAATGAAGTATTAGGAAAGAAAAAAACTGCTAAAGTGAAACAGCAGAAAGCAGAAAAACCAGCAAAAACAAAAGAAAAATAATATAGAGAAAAACTTATGAGAAAGGAAGAAGATATGAAAGTTAAAAAGATAATGGGAATAGCATTATTGCATTTGGTAATAGGGCAGGTATCAATGGCAGAAAAGACAGACCCAAATATAGAAAGACTTTTAAAGATAGCAAAACAGAAGAAAGCGGCGGAAGAAAAAGGAAGCAAGAAAACAGGAACTTCTAAACTCAGTAACAGAAGAAGGAGAAGTGGTACGTAACAGTAGTGTCACCAAGCAAAAATGCACCAAAAACAAAATGAAAAGCTTGAAGCAAAGAGAAACAAGGAAGCAGAAGCAAAGAAAAACAGAAAGCTAAAGCAAAAAGCAATGAAGGCAAAATACAAAAATATGAGCGAAAGTGATGGATGAAACTAAAGAATTAAAAAGAGAGTAAATGAAATAAATAGTAACATAGAAACATTCCATAAAAACAAATGAAATGCTTGACAAAATGGAACAAAAGATTAGAAGGAATAGAAACTAAGTTAAAATAGGAAAAATAGAGTAGGAGAATAGTCTAAAGGAAGACCAAAAAGAGTATAAAAATATAATAAGACAGGAGAGTAGAAATATGAAAAAGGATTGATAGTATTAGGATTAGAGCATTAATGATGTCATGTACAAATGCAAAATTAGTACAGTATAATACAGATAGACTGGATAATATTGAAGATTATCTGAGAGAAAATAAGTTTGTAAAACCATCAGAAAATGTAGAAAAGTTGAAACAGGAAGGAAAAATAGACTATTCAAAAGAATACAGATCACTTGAGAAGGAGGCAGACGCATGGCTAGAAGGACAGCAACAGTAGTAGCAGGATAGCAATGTTGTTGGCAGTATCTTCATTATCGTCTGCAGCAAGAAAAAACTGACTACAACACAGATAAGAGAAAAATACACAAGAATAAACGCCCTGAAATAGAAAGAATAGATATAACAGACATAATCCCTTGGAAGATAAGTGGACCGGATCAGCAGATAGTGGTAATGGATGAAAGAGCATTGAACTTTGATTTTGACAAATCTATTGTAAAACCACAATATTTTGAAATGTTACATAAGTTCATTGAATATGTAAACTTCAATGACTATGAAGTAGTAATAGAAGGACATACAGATTCTAAGGAACAAATGCTCACAACATGGCACTTGGAATGAGAAGAGCACAAAGCGTAAAGGCTAAGTTGTTAGAATTTGGAATGGATCCAAGCAGAATAGTAGGAACAGTATCAAAAGGAGAAGAAGAACCGGTAGCAACAAACACAACAGATGAAGGAAGAGCACAAAAACAGAAGAATAGAATTCAAGCTTTCAAGAAGAGGAAGCCAGCAGTAGTAAAAAATATTAAGAAAGTGAGACGTGATTATGGATAACAATTTGAAGAAAAATTGAAAAGATCTGAGAGCATTTGCAAAAAGATGCAAAGATATAAAAATATACCAAATGCTATTATTTGTATTTCTTTTTAACAGGTTTATTATCTATTGCAGCACCTACAGATAGCGTGTAGAGACAGCAAGAAGAGATTTAAACACATCAATAACGGATATGAAAAAGCTGTTTAAGGAAGCAAAGCAGGAAAATAATAAATTAATGAAAGGTTCAAACCTTGAATTAGTACAATTAATGGAACAGGGAGACTATGTAGTAAATCACCATGGAGTTCATGGCAGTTTGGAATTAACTATTTCTATGGTGACTGGAGAGGAACTTATAAAGGTAGAGGTGATAAGAAGGAGAAATATCCTTATGAGGGATACTGACAAGGGATGCAAATGCATTCAACAGATATGTTTCTAAAGACAGTTCAATGTATCAATATTTACCACAAAGCAGTGATCCAACATCAGCTTCAACAAACTCAAGAAATGGATATAGCTTGTATGGACTGGCAAGTAACAAGACAGTATCAGAACCAATCTGTATCATTTGAACATCTGCCAGTATAAAACCCAGAATAGCAACTAAAGGGGCTATTACTGTGCCTGCAATCGGCAGCACTAGAACCTACTTTCTACCTAAAGCTATTGATTTTAAACCAGTAACCAGTATTAACTCCACCAGTAATAAAAGTGAATATTCCAACATTACAAACACCACCAGGTACAGGTACGATGATGACTCATATATAATTGATGCGGCAAGAACAAGATTTATAGAGGGAGGTTCTCATTACTATACACCGTCTCACTAACTGTTGGAATGATAGCTCAAGCGAACACTGATAGTATTAATACCCTCAAAAAGCAACAATGAATGTAAGTGTTAATGGGTCAACAACAGATATTTCTGACAAAAATTTAAAATTTACTTCAGCTGGTGGAAGTATAGCAGCAGGAATAACTGACTTATACAAATGATTTAAATGGAAACAGGATATACAGGATATGCTGCAAATGAAAATAACAGGTGGTAGAAAGGTAAATACGATAACACTATTATTACATTTTCAGGAAAATGGAACTACAGCTTATAGAAAGTGGCTTTTTCACATAGATGGTCATAATAGTGGGGCTACAGGTTCAGCATTTATAATTGGAAATGGAAGTAAGATTGATATTACTGGAAAATACCTTGTAATGTATACAGTACAATACCATGGAAATATAGACGTTCGAATATAGGGTTTATAAATAATGGTGAAATTAACTCAACAGGTTCAGATAATTATATATTCTATACAATGTCAGCTACAGGAAATGTATATTGACAATTTTATATTCAAAAATAATGGATAAATCTTTCAGGTTCTGGGAATGTACTTGCAGTTATAAATGGGGAAAATGCTGCAAATGGAGGATTTAGTTTTGAGAATTCATCTAGTGGAATATAAATTTATCTGGTGCAAGTCAAGTAGGAATAATGATTATGAAAGATTATCCAGTAGGTGAAGTTTTATTGATCAAAACCAGAAATTTCACGAAATAATCTCAGTTGGAATTGCTTTTCCAGCTGCAACTTGGCCAGATTTAGCAGGTGGTCAGCCGTTTGCTGCAGGTACGGCCAACAGATAGCATTGGCACTTCCTACAACTTCTAGAAATTCAATTTTGAATTTTAAATTATCAGGAAGTAATAACACAGGAGTTTATTTTTAATAGTACAACTGCTATTTAATCCTGTAGAACATGAAATAGAATCTGAAAATGGAACTAATAATACTTTAGTAGCAGTATTTGATGGAGAAGTTGAATTAGGTAATACAAAAGACACATAAATTAAATATAACAAATGGAGCTAATAACACAGCTTTATATACAAAATCTTCAGATGTACTGAAAACAGCAGCAGATATAAAAAATAGTTGATTCAAATAATTGATTGGTATATTTGCAGAAAATTCTGGAATAGTTACAATACTGGTAGCGTATCAGCAACAGGAAAATCTGTAAAGCAATAATTGCAGATCATTCAACTGTACAAGCAGCGGAGCTATAACAGTTAACGGAAATTCTCACAAGTGATACTGATGGAACTATAGGACTTGCAGCTATTAATGGAGGAACATTAACTCAAACTGGAGCAAATCTGATATAACAGTTAATGATAATGCTTCTATAGGTCTTTATGCTGATGGAGGTTCAAGTAAAGTAACAGTAGGAGATTCAACGATAAAAAGCAACAAATGGAGCATTTAACATATTCTTCAACAGTGGATTAGTTGAATTAAATGGAACTGTAGATACAGGACAAAAATCATTGGCATTTTATGCTAATGGTGGGAAATATAAAATTTATATGACCGACAACTGCAACTATAGCAGGAGGAAGTGATCCAAATACTAGAGGTACTGCATCTCTATAAAGGTCAGATATTCAACTATAACACCAGGTACAGGAGCACCAGGTACAGGTACATTAGGAGCATGGGCTAACAGTACTTTTGTATCAACACAAGGAAATTTAACACTTGATATGAAACCAGGATCAAGATTATTTGTTGCTCAAGATGGAAGCATCATTGTCAGGAACAAAATGTAAGTGGATTACAAAGCGAATTAGGGTACACTTTACCCAACAAGTACTGATTTTAAAACATTTATGTTCTATTTAAGTAAAAATAAAACTTAAAATCAAAAACATTAATTTAGATAATCCCACAGATGCATATAACATGCTTGAAATTGCAAATTAATAATTGATAATAATAACTCAAATGTAATAACTGGTACACAAGCTGGACAAGTTGCAATGGCTCAAGAAAATGATACTAGCTATGATAGAAATAAAAGTTCAGTTAATAAATAATGGTACTATTACATTGAGGGAGCAAATTCTACCGCAATGTATGCAAAATTTGGAGAATTGAAAATAGCAACAGGAACAATTACAGTGGGAGATAGTTCAGCTGCATTATATGGAACAAAACGATTCTAAAATAGAAAATATAAATGGTGGAGTAATTAATTTAGGAAAATGGTCTCACAGGAATTTACTCTGAAGTGACGATACAGCTGCAGGAGTAACTAATGCAAGTGGAACATTCAAAGGTTCAGTAAATAATGATGGAATAATTGCAAGTACAGGAAAAGCTATAGGTATTACTTATAAAGGTCACAGGAGCAGGAAATACTGATATAAGAGTAACAAATAATACAAATGGTAAAATTAATTTAGCTGGAGAAGGTCTCAGTAGGTATCTATGGTTTAGGAAGCAACTATAAAATATTAAATAATGGAGAAATTAATTTAGGAAATTCAAGTAGCTTAACCACAAATCCTAATGTAGGTATTTACACAGCAACTGAAAGTGTAACATTGAAAAATGCAGCAACTGGAAAAAGTTTCGGTAGGAAAATAACCTCAGTAGGAATTTATGGATACAATGTTGATAACGCAGATCAAAATCACAGCTGGAGATAACGGAATTGGAATTTATTCTAAGAAATTATCTCATAGACCATCTACTGTAAAAACCATACAGGAACAATCACAGTAGGAAATGCAGATGCAACAGGTATATTCCTTGAAGATGGAGGAAACTTGAACTTAACAGTGGTTCAATAAATGTAGGAAATAATTCGTACGGAATAGTTGCTATTGGAAGCAGTCCATTTAACTATACTAATAATGCGGCAGCAAATGTAACATTAGGAAATGGATCAACATACTTCTATTCAAACAACCCTGACAACAAACTTACAAATAATATTGCATTGAACAATCCAACAGGTGTAGAATTTATGAATTTCTTCACCAGGTACAGTTAGAGAACAATGCAAACTTTACCTGGGAGACCAAAGTGTAGGTATCTTGAATACAGGAACTGGAGTAGCAACAAATAATGCTGCAATAGTTGTTGGAAATTCTGACAGGAAATAAAAACTATGCTATTGGTATGGCTACAACTACAGGAAAAGTAATTAACAGCAATACTGGATCAATTACGCAGGTGCAGATGGTATTGGATTATTTGCTGATGGAGCTAATTCACAGGCTGAAAATAACGGTACAATCAATATCGCTGGAGATCGTGGTATGGGAAATGTACTTAGATAATGGAGCTAAAGGGGTAAATAATGGAACAATTACTACAGTAGGAACTCCAACAGGAGCAGTTGGTGAAGTTGTTCACATAAAGCAGAATTAACAAATAATGGTACAATTACAATTACTCTCCAGAAGGGTATGCAATGTTTAAAGCTACTGGTGAAATAATTAGAAACCATGGAACAATTAACTTAGGAAATGGAGCAACAGAAACATTTGATCCAACTGCAAACCCAACATCAAAAGCAGCAGGTGGAATTACAACAAATGCACCAACAGGAGCAACACCGGCAGACAACAACAGTTTCAACAATAAGTCATGGAACAATATCAAGTGTAGTATCACCCGAACATCTTGTAATTAATACTCCACAAGGACAAGCATACACCATCTCCTATATCTTTAGGAATTTATGTGGATACATTAGGTTCAACTAATCCAATTTCAGGAAATTTAGGATTGGTAACAACTGAAGCTGACCTGATTTTAGGAGCAGAAGCTGCTAGAACAACACAGTAAAATATTGTAGTTTCTGGAGCAGTATTAGATCCATATGTTCAAATGATGGCTGCAAATTCAGGAGTAACATGGAATGCTTTGATGGAGGATCATTAACTTGGATGGCAACTCCATTAGAGTTCAAAATGGTCAATTAGATCAGTTGTATTAGCTAAATTACCATATACCGAATTTGTTGAACAGAAGCAACACCGGTAAACAGCACTGATTCATATAATTTCTCACATGGATTAGATGACAGATATGGTGTTGAATGGTACGGTGAAAGAGGAGCAAGAGAAAAGAATTATTCAATAAATTGAATGATATAGGTAAAACGAAGAAGCCTATTCTATCAGGCAACAGATGAAATGATGGGACACCAATATGGAAATGTTCAGCAAAGAATTAATGAACTGAAGTTTATTGATAAAAGAATTTAAAGATTTACGAACGAATGGAGAAATCCTTCAAACAAAATAATAAAATTAAAAGTATTTGCATGAGAATGAGTACAACACAGATACAGCTGGAATTATTGATTACACAAGTGATGCATATGGTGTAGCTTATGTTCACGAAGATGAAACAGTTAAATTAGGAAAATTCAAGTGGATGGTATGCAGTGAGCAGTTAACAATAGATTTAGATTTAAAGATATTGGAAAAATCTAGAGAAAATCAAAACCATGTTAAAAAGCAGGAATCTTTAAAATAATGTCACCTGCAACAGACCACAATGGATCATTGAGATGGACAATTGCAGGAGATGCATTTATAAGTAAAAATGAAATGAAACGTAAATTTAGTTGTTGATGATGTATTTAATGCTAAGGAGACTATATTTTTATGGTGTGGCATTAAAAACAGATTTAGGATACGATATCAGAAATGTCTGAAAGAACTCATTTAAGACCATATGGTGCATTAAAAATGGAATATGAAGATTTAATATATAAAAGAAGATAATGGAGAAGTTAGATTGGAAATTGAAGGAAATGACTACTCAATAAAACCTGAAGTTGGAGTTGAATTCAAATATGTTCAACCGTTGGCAGTAAGAACACAATTATCTGTTGGATTATCAGCAGTCTATGAAAAACGAATTAGGAAGAGTTGCAGATGATAAAGCAAGAGTAAGATATACAGATGCAGACTGGTTCGGAATCAGAGGAGAAAAGAAGACAGAAGAGGAAGCGGAAAATTTGACCTGAATATTGGTGTAGATAACACTAGATTTGAGTAACATTTAATGCCGGATATGATACTAAAGGAAGCAAATATAAGAGGAGGATTAGGATTTAGAGTTATTTATCAATACTTTTTATCTAAAGAAAAAGTTTCTGTTTAAAATGTAAATTTTAATTCAGAAATTAAGGAAAATAATATAAAGATACCAACAATATCATATTGGCGGTATTTTTGTGCTAAAAGTTCTATTACTTTCATATTAAATTCACCTCAAGAAATCATAGTTATACTATAGTATTTAATAGTACTGTAAGTATTCAAGAATATTTTGGTTAGGCAAATGTTTTTGTATCCTAAATTAATATATATAAAAAATATATATAAAATCTTTTTCTATAACAAATGTATAAAATAATATGAATAAATTAATAGTATAATTAAAAATGTGGTATAATTAATTAAACAAATAAAACATAGAGACATATAATAAAAATCATACCTAATCAAAGGAGAGATAAAGCAGAATAAATATCAGCAAATGAAATAAAATCTAAATTAATAAATATTATTTAATTAAAAATAAATTGAATAGTACATTCAAAGTAATACTATATCAAGGAGGAAAATGAAAAGAAAAATGCTTTGCTATCTGTTTTATTAGTAATGGCAACAGTAAGCTATTCAGCAGAAAACAAAGTCTGGAGGCAAGTCTGAATTCAATAGAAAAATAAGTTTAATGACCTGCTTTGAAAAAGGAGGCACAAAAAGAAAAGGGAATTTGAAGCACAGAAGGCTCAACTTGAAAGTGAAGTTGCAGATCTTAAAGCAAAAGAAGAAGGAAAAAGAAAAACTGTTTGAAAAATTGAAGAAAGACTTGGAAGTAAGATGGCATAGGGACAAATATAAGCAAATCCTGAACAACTATGATACATATTATAAAAATTTAGCAAAATTAATAAGAGAAAAAGAACAGAAAATATCTGAGTTGGAACAAACACTGCAATAATGGAAATTAGAAATTTAAACTTCAAAAATGTTTTATCTATAAAACAGTTTTTGTATTTCAATATTTATATGATGAAGGTAAAATACCAAAATATGTGTGGAAAAAACAAATCAAAATTTTGAAGAATAGAATTTAAGCTTTTAAGGAGAGAAAAACGATAGTAATAAAAATACAAAAATTTAGGAAAGTGAGAGTCAGTTATGAATAACAACTTAAGAAGAATAGAAAAAGAATTAAGAACATTTGAGAAAGAGATGTACATAAAAAATATAACTTGGCATTACTATTTTCATTTTTAGTAACAGGGTCAGTATCACTCACAGCTAATGGAAAAGATGATGTAGAAACTGCAAGAAGAGGACTTAAGACATCAATAACAGATATGAAAAAGTTGTTTAAAGAAGCAAAAAGCTGAGAATAACAAGTTAATGAAAGATTCAAACCTTGAATTAATCCCAGTTAATGGAACAAGGAGACCATGTAGTAAAATCACCATGGAGTTCATGGCAATATGGAAATGAACTATTTTTATGGTGACTGGACTGGAACATACAAAGGAAGAGGGATAAGAAGGATAAAATATCCTTATGAGGGATATTTGAAAGAAGTAATGACTTATTTTTAAGAAATGTATCTCCTGATAGTGAATTATATGAACAATATATTTCAACTGTTGTAGATAAAGCAACTTATTCATCAATAAGTTCTACTATAAAAACAAAGAGGGTGGAAGACAAGCTATGGTTTAGCAAGTAATAATAAAAACCAAGAACCAATAGCTTCAATAGAATTAGGGGCTTCTGTAAAACCAAAGAATATAAGTAAATCACCAATAACAGTGACACCACCAAGCATTACGGTAAATCCTGTTACACCTTTGAATACACCTGCTCCACCTGAACCACCACAATTACCAAGAATAGAAATAGAAACATTTAACCCAGTGGCGCCTGATCCAATAACAGTGACTCTAACAACACCACCTACTTTTTAATATTAAATTAGGTTCATTTTGTAATGCAATGTGTTCAGGAGGAGGGTTTGCAGGTAGAGCATATAGAGATTCATTAAATAACGAAATAGGAGTTGCAACAAGTTTCTATAATAGTAATAATAATCAAGATTTGAATCTTACAGCTACTGCAAGAAATAATCCTTCTTTAAGATATAGTTGGTCTGGTATGGGAAGTACACTATTTAAAGTGTATTTTGACTATACAGGAGGAACAGGAGGAGGAACAGGAAAATTTAGTGAAAATGTTACAATAGATTCAATTAATCCGTTGAGTGAAGCTCAAAGACAAGCTGAAAGGACAATAAGTGGAGCAATAGGAAACAGTAGGACCTAATAATAGAACATATAATGGTCAAAAATTTTTTTGGTTGGTGGTTCGAGAGTAGCTACAATAGATAATGTTAGAGACGGACACCTAGAAAGTACAGGAACAATTAATTTAGTAGGACCTTTAGTTGTTGGTTATGAAATTCAAACGGATACTAATGGACATACCACTACTAATCCTCAAGGAGTAAGAGAAGTAAAAAATACAGGGACAATAACAGATAAGGCAGAAGAAGGTTATAGAGGAGCTGATGGACTTGGAGGTTTAAAAGTTGGAATTGCAGGAAGTCCAACTGTTTTATCAAATGCTGAAACGCTTCAACTTTCTACTGGTTTAGGAGGAGGTTCTATAAATGTAAAAAGAACAGAAGATATAGTTGATGGAGCTGGAAATGTTACAACTCATGGAGGGTATGTAGGATATAAAATAGGTTTAATATTAACAACAGAAGATAATGATGCTTATGCTACAAGTGATTATAGATTAATAAATGGAGCAGGGGGAAATATTACTTTTAAAGGTAAGAGTTCAATAGGAATTCAAATTTATGCTCCTGGTTCAGATAGCACTCATATTACAGTAAAAAATGATGGTAATATCACTATGGGTGGAATAGAAAGTTATGGATTGAAACTTTCATCAAGAGTATCAGATCAAAAATATGACTTTTTGAAAATAATGAAAGTATTAATATTGCGGGTGCAGGAGGAGATTCGCTTTCATCAGGTATAGCTATATTGGAAGATGGAAATTTAACAGGAAATGCTTCAATAAGAGCATATACTGGAAAGGTTCTAAATAAAGGTACAATAAGTGTTTCAGGTGGAGCAGGTAATACAGGTATGGTTTTAATTAATAAAAGCCAACGATAATATTACTAACGAAACTGGTGGAAATATAACTGTTACTGGTTCTAAAAATATTGGTATGAGAGCAGACTTAGGAACAGTAGCTACTGATGATACTGCTATGAGATTGTTGCCAACAGCAATAAATAAAGGAACTATTAGTATAACTAATGGAGACCAAAATATTGGTATGGTAGCAAATAACTCTGATGGTGGAACAACAACTGTTGGAACTGAAACAGTAATGAAAGATAGAGCGGTTGCTAAAAACGAAGCAGGAGCAAAAATCTTATTTAATGGAGTATCTAAAAAAAGCCATAGGTCTATTTGCAGAAAAAAAGGTGGAGAAATCATAAATAGTGGTGAAATAAAAGGAAATAACACAACTAGCCTTGAAGAAACAATAGGTATGGTAATCCAACCTAAAAACGGAGCACTTGTAGCAAATGGAACAAATACAGGAACAATAGAATTAGAAGGAAAAGGTCACTGGAGTATATAACCAAGGTGTTTTTTTGATATGACAGCTGGTTCAATTACAACATCTGGTGAAAAAAATCTATATCATTGTATGCTAATAATGGAGCTACAACAAAAAAATTTCAAATGGAAGCATAACTGCTAAAAAAATGCTGCTTTAGGATTATTTGCTGATAATACAACAATAGAATTAGGAGCAAGTACAGGAACAGATGCTCCTACATTAAATGCAAGTGGTAAAGGAACTTTATTGTTCTATAACTATACTGAAAAATAGTGGTGCTTATAATCCACTTGGAAAAATTCAAACTTAATCAAAATGTAATTGCTAATGTAACAGGTGGAGCAACAGCTTTTTACTATAAAGACTCTGCAACAAGTGCTCAAATCTCTCAAAGATTAGATCATATGTTTGATGATACTGGTGCTAGTGCAAGTGGAAAGAAAGTAAAAGTAAAACTAGATGAACCTTCAACTTTATTTGTGTTAGAAAATACAACACCATCTAGTACTGTTATTAACTTGTCAAGTGCAAATTTAGCAAGTATTAATGCTTATCTTGGACATAGAGTAGAAATAGATTCAACTTCAGGTCCTTTTAAAGCATATAAAGTAACTAAAGGAAGATTGAGTGTAGATGAAAATGTAAACCTAGATAATCATACAGGAGCAACAAAATCTAATTACTATAGAGTGGACTTCCTAAACTCAGCTGTTACTCTTGAAGCAGGTAAAAAGATGAGTGGAACTGATGCAACACTAGTTAAACAAGCTATTGCACAAGCTAACTATGCTGGAGCAACAGGTACAAGTAATATAGATGTTATAAATGATGGAGAAATAGAATTCTCTAAAAAAGGTGGAACAGCAATAGCTGTAGACTATGGACAAGCTACAAATAATGGAAAAATAACAATGAATGCAGCAAATGGAGTAGGAGAAAATAGTATAGGTCTATTTGGAGCATCTAGTTCTAAGTTAGAAAATAGTGGAACAGGAGAAATATACCTTGGAACTAAGGGTGTTGGAATTTGGGGAGCTAACAAAATAGCTAGCTCAGTAGCAACTTGGAATAAAAATATAGATATTACAAATGCTGGTAAAATTGAAGGAATTGCTGGTAAAGAAGGAGTATTTGGTATCTATGCTGACAATAATACAACAGCTTACTCTACAGCTACATCTACTATAAATCATTCAGGAATAATAAACCTATCTCAAAACAAGAAGAGTGTAGGTATCTATATGACAAATGGAGACTTAACTTCAACTGGAGCTATTTCTGTTAATGAAGGAAGTGTTGGAGTAGATGCTACAAATTCGAATGTAACAATAAATGGTGGAGATTATACAGTAGGAAAAAGAATCAGTTGGATTTAAATTAACTAATGTACCTACAACTAAAAAGCTTCTTAGGTAACTCAGGAAATCTTTCTATAACAAATACAGGTTCTGTTGCTTATCTAATAAATGGTTCTAATTTTTGAATCAGGAGTTAATTTTACTGATAATTTAACTTTAACTTCAACAGATCCATATACATATATGAATGTAGGAAATAGTACATTGAAATATGAAAATACTAAAAACTATAGCTAATGATGATTCAATATTTATAAAATGCAGCAAGTTCAAATGTTACTTTAAAAATCTGCAAATGATATTAGCTCTACAAATAAAAACAATAACAGGAGTTTATTCTGTTAAGGGAGTAATAAAAAAATGAAGGTAAGATAGAATTAACAGGAGATAATTCATCTGCAATGTATGCTATGGGAAGTACAGTAACGAATGAAAGTACAGGAAAAAAATAACTGTAGGAAAAGCTGGTTCTGGAATCTATGTTAAAGAAACAACTCCTCCAGTTGGTACAGCTTCTGGAACTAACTATGGAGAAATAACTATAGATGAAGCTTCTGTTGGAATGCGTGCTGAAAAATGCAACTATAGTAAATGAAAATAGTGGTAAAATTCTAAGTACAGCTGAAAAAAAGCTACTGGAATGTCACAAAGTGGTGGAAGTCAAGATATAACAAATAAAGGTATTATAACATTGACAGGAGATAAATCAACAGCTTTACACTCTGAAGGAATAACAACTGCAGGACATAAAGTTATTAATACAGGAGATATAACTGTTGGAGATTCTTCTAATGAGTTGACTCCAAGTGTAGGTATCTACTCAGCAAATGGAACAAATAGTACAGTAGAAAGCTCTGGAAAGGTAATTGCTGGAAATAAATCAACAGCTATCTATGCTGGAAATGTAAACTTAATAGGAAACTCTGAAACAAAAAGCAGGAGACGGAGGAATAGGAGTATATTCTAGAGAAGGAAATGTAAATATTTCTGCAAACTCAGAAATAACTGTAGGAGCTACATTAGGAACTGGAAAAGAAGGAGTTGGAGTATATCTAGCTGGAAATAACCAAGTTCTTAATAGTGATACTAACAAATTAAATATTGGACAAGGTTCATTTGGATATGTAATGACTGGTCAAGGTAATAATGTTAAGACAGGTTTAGCAGGAGCAACAGGAGAAGTAACTCTTTCTGATGATTCAGTATATATGTACTCAGCAGATAAAACTGGTATTGCAAGAAACTACGCTAATGTAAAATCAACAGGAAATGAAAACTATGGTATCTATGCACTAGGTGCAGTAGAAAACTATGGAAATATTGATTTTAGTAACGGTATAGGAAACGTAGGAGCATACAGTTATGTAGAAAGTGCAACTTCAACACCTAATGCTATTAAAAAAACTATGGAGTTATAAGTGTTTCTAAGTCAGATTTAAGAACTAATCCTAATGATAAAAAATATGGAATAGGAATGGCTGCAGGATTCTCAGAAGAAGTTCCAGTAGGATCAGGAACTTATGTTACTAGAGGATTAGGAAACATAGAAAACCATGGAACAATAAAAGTTACAGATCCTGATAGTATAGGAATGTATGCAACAGGAGCAGGTTCAAAAATTGTAAACGCAGGTACAATAGAATTAAGTGGACCAAAGAGAAATATAGGTATATTTGCTGAACACGGGGCTGAAGTAATCAATACAGGAACTATTACAACTGTAGGAACAGGAAACGTAGGACAAATAGGGGTAGCAATAAGAAAAGGAGCTACTTTAAATAATACAGGAACAATTCATATAGATGCATCTAAAGGATATGGAGCATTTGTAGCTGGTGGAATAATAATTAACCGTGGAACTATAACTGTTAGTGGTGGAGCAACTGCAGTAAAAGAAATAACAGCTGCTGATACATCAAAAGAAATGCAAGATATACAAGGAAATATGAACACAATAAAAATCAATGCTCCAGCAGGAGTAGCGGAAGCTACAATAGTAGCTAATGGAGTAGTACAAACTCCAACTGTTGTTCATGTACAAGCAATACCTAATAGAAAACCTAATGATATACCAACTTCATCACTAGGTATGTATATAGATACATCAGGAATAAACTATACAAGACCTATAACTAATATTGGTGCTTTATCAGGATTAACTGAAGCAGATTTAATTATAGGAACTGAAGCAACACAATATACTACATCTAAGTATATTCAATTAGGACAAGATATTATTGATCCATACAATGATATGATAAGAGCATCAGGAATAGAAAAAAATGGAGTATTTATTCAGGTTCATTAACTTGGATGGCTTCAATAACACAATTACCTGATTACACAATAAGAAATGCTTACTTAGCAAAAAAATACCATATACTGTTTTTGCTGGAAAACCAAGCTACACCAGTTGATAAGAAAGATACATATAACTTCTTAGATGGATTAGAACAAAGATATGGAGTTGAAGCAATTGGAACTAGAGAAAATAAAGTATTCCAAAAAAATTAAACTCTATAGGAAATAATGAAGAAATTTTATTCCATCAAGCAACAGATGAAATGATGGGACACCAATATGCTAATGTTCAACAAAGAATACAAGCAACTGGAGATATCTTAAATAAAAGAATTTAACTATTTAAGAAGTAAATGGCAAACAGCTTCTAAAAGATTCTAATAAGATTAAAAACATTTGGAACTAGAGGAGAATATAAAACAAATACTGCAGGTGTAATTGATTATAAGAACCATGCATATGGAGTAGCTTATGTTCATGAAGATGAAACTGTAAGACTTGGAGAAGGAACAGGTTGGTATGCAGGTAGCAGTAATCATAACAGATTTAGATTTAAAGATATTGGAAGATCAAAAGAAGAAATCAGACTATGCTGAAAAGTTGGGAATCTTTAAGATCAATGTCACCATTATGACAGATACAATGAAGCTTGAACTGGACAATATCAGGAGAAGGATATGTAGGATATAACGAAAATTCATAGAAAATATCTTGTAGTAGATGAATATTTAATGCAAAATCGAAGATATACAACATATGGAGTAGCAGTTAAAGAAATGAAATAGCAGATACAATATAAGAATAAGTGAATCAGAACAAGTATAGACCATATGGAGCACTAAGCTTGAATACTGGGAAGAATGTCTAAGATAAAAGAAAAATCAGGAGACAAGACTGGAAGTAAAAGAGAAATGACTACTATTCAGTAAAACCTGAGTGGGAATAGAATTCAAGTACTAAACAGCCAATGGCAGTAAAACAACATTGTAACTACTTTAGGATTAGGATATGAAAATGAACCAGGAAAAGTAGGAAATGTTACAATATATGGCAAGAGTAGCATATACTAGATGCAGACTGGTTCAATATCAGAGGAGAAAAGGATGACAGAAGGAAACTTCAAAGGCTGATTTGAATATAGGAGTAGAAAATCAGAGATTTGGAGTAACATTTAATACAGGCTATGATACAAAAGGTAAAAATGTAAGAGGAGGATTAGGTTTAGAGTTATTTACTAATTCTATAGCTGATTTACAGAAAATAGGTATAGGTAAGTTTTGAAATATTTGTAATGAAAGCATATCTCAAAAAGAAAACTTAAAATTAATGTGAAAAACTATATTTTTTGAATTATTGTAAAATTTTACAATTTACATAGGAAATGAATTTAGAAAGTCATCTGTTCGATCCTTTGAGAAACAGGTTTTTGACTTTTTCCTTAATGAATGACTGTTTTATCTGAGAAATTTTAGTAAATGAATAAATATAGTTTTCATATATGTATGTTATATTTTTGCTATTTTTGAGACAGCCTCTTTTTATGTTTTTCAGTTTACACAAAATTCTAGACACTTTCAGATAATTATTCGAGATGTTCTAGCATGTTATGATTGTTTTTCAGAGATTTTTGAAATATTTGAAATTATAATTTATCCAGATAGGAAAAATCTTCCTTCAGAAGTTTTCCAGCCAAGGATTTTTCTCAAGATTTACATTCTGTGTAGACTGGATTATTCTTTTCTTTATATCAGGATTATTTTTACAAGCTGTGCAGAAGTTCCTTTGTTTCCCTTCTTTGCTGGAAGTTTTTCCTGCAGCAACAGTACAGCCGCAGTTCATAGGTAATATTCCCGTTATTTCTAACCCATTTTATAATTGATTTTTCTTCAACGTAAAATAATGGTCTTATGAGTTCAATATCAAAATTATCAGATTTTAAGTCTAGGGAAGCATTGTTTCAAATTTTCCCATATAGAACATGCTCATAAGTGTTGTTTTCGACTACATCATCAAAATGATGTCCCAAGGCAAGTTTGTTACATCCCAAGGGAAGTAGCCTTTGTGTATATAAGCTTCCTCTCTCATTTTTAGCACACATAGTAGCATGGATAATCCTTTGCAATCTGTTCAGCAATCTCAAAAATATTGTCATTGTAAATTTCTGCACGGAATTTTCCAGATAATCCAGATTTTTAAGATTTCTGTAAATTGATGTCATTAAAACCAGGGATTCATAGAAATAAATACAAGCTCAAAGTTAGTTTTGCTTGCTCTTTTCAGCTCCTGAAAAAGCTTTTGAAAGCAGAAGGCTGTCTTTTTCCACCTGAAATTGCAATGGCTATTCTGTCTCCTTCCTCAACAAGTTCAAATTCCTTTAATGCACGGATAAAAAGGTGACCAGAGCTCATTTCTATATTTTTCTGAATACTTCTTTCAATTTCTTTCAGAGGCTGTAGAGGTACTGTAGGCAGAAACTGTTTCACATAGCTGCATTTCCAAGTCCCTGAAATTTTCATTATCATTTATATTTTCCATTTTATTGTCTTTCTCCTCATAGATTTTCTAATTTGGGTTTATTATATAATTGTTTTTAAATATATTTCAAGGTTGGAATAAAAATGATATAATGATTTAGGAATAAAATATATGAAAAAGGAAAAATATAGAATGAGAAAAATGGAGAAGAAACAAAAGACAGTAGTGGACGGAATAGAAATTATACAGAGAAATGATTTTCAGAACTTTTACTCTTGATTCTGTCTTGCTGGGAGATTTTGTTAAAATAAACAGAAAAACAAAAGAAAAGATACTTGATATAGGGACAGGATGCGGTGTCATTTCACTTATTCTGGCAAAAAAGTCAAAAGCTCAAATAACAGGGTATAGAGCTTCAGCGAGAAAATGTCTGAGGTGGCAAAAGGAAATGTAAATAATAATAATTTTTCAGAATCAGATCAGGATAATAAATGAAGATATTAAAAATTATGATAAAAATATTTCAATAAAAGATGAGTTTGATGTGATAGTTACTAATCCACCATATTTTGATTATGATGGAAATATTGACCAGATAAAGTGATTTGAACAGATAAGCAGGGCAAGACATAATATTGACATAACAATTGAAGAGATAATAGAAATATCAGCTTATTTGCTGAAAGAACTAATGGTTCCTTTTTCAATGGTTTTTAGAAGTGACAGACTTGTTGAAGTTCTGGGACTTACTTACAAAAATATAATTTGGAGCCGAAAACGGATGAAAAAAACTGCTATACAGGAAAAGGTAAAAATGCTAAGATTGTGCTCTTGTTGAAGCGATAAAGGATGCTAAAAAGGATTTGTAATTGAAGAAGCGATATACGTGTATAATGAAAAATGGAGAAAAACAGAATATATAAAGAAATTATATGGAGAGGATATTTAAAATGTTTGAATTGATAGGTTTTATAATAGTGATGTACTCTTGAGGTTTGTATTTCAGGACTACAAAAATTTTTTCATAAAAATGGCAATTATAATTTATGTTTTTATTTATGGTATTTAAATATTGGGAAACATTTATGTCAAAATAGCATGATAGGATTGATATATTGAAAGAGATAGATTTTGAAAAATCTTTTGTAGTAAAAATCCTAAGAAAAATGATGAAAGTATTGAAAAAAGGGAAAAATAATGTAAAATAAGTATAGTTGCGAATGTGGTGGAATGGTAGACACGCTATCTTGAGGGGGTAGTGGCAGTAGCCGTATGGGTTCAAGTCCCATCATTCGCACCAATTACTATAAATAGAATAAAGTTCATATACTGAAAACAAATTTGATAAATCAGCTGGTATTTTTCCAGCTTTGTATTATAATTTATTTTATAAATTTATAAAAGATAATATAAACATATCATCTATAAAGCTCATTTTTAAATGTTTGTTGAAATATTCAGTCTTTTTAGTATAATGTAAAAAGTAACCAATAGGAGGATATATG